>Ga0208624_1000004_pt1 | contig 183806 bp, 152 predicted proteins | sample Knorr_S23_td_DCM_FD_185607 | JGI IMG/M metagenome (GOLD analysis project Ga0208624, IMG submission 185607) | Marine microbial communities from Southern Atlantic Ocean transect - Knorr_S23_td_DCM_ad_71m_LV_A (SPAdes) (version 2) | ecosystem: Environmental > Aquatic > Marine > Oceanic | place... | reverse complement strand
TCGGGACCGGGAGCAAGATCTGCGCGTTCGCGTGGGTCCCGATCCCACGCTCAAAGGTCTCGTCGCCGACGCGCAGCGGACCGTTGCTCGCGTTCTTGTCGAGTCGAGTTATGCCCCAGCCTTGCTCTGCCGCGTCCCAGCTGCGCACGGGAACGACCCCGCCGTCCTCCAAGACGAAGCGCGGCTCGATCCAGTCCGCCCAGTCACAGGAGTCGCCGTCATCGCCGTCCGTGACGACGAGCCAGACCCGCCCCCCGCCCGTGACGTCCACGTCGACGTCCGTGAGTCCAGAACGCACGACGCCGCTCGCCCAGCGCTGGGTCGCGGCGCCGAGGTCGATGTCAGGGCGCGCGCCGGGAGGCGCATACTCACGCCAGCTGTTCTCTAAGCGGTTGTTGAACCACCAGCGCGCCTTGTCCCGCGTGTCCGCAGGGCCGGCATGCCAGAGGACGAACATCGCGTCCGCCGCCTCGCGCGCCTCGCAGAAGGCGAGCCCATCAATCATCTGAACCCGCGCGTCGAGAGAGAGCGCCTCATCCATGGCATAGGCGAGCATGGGCTCGACGGCCTCCACCGGATGGAGTCGCCAGAGCAGCTCGCGGTAGGCCTCCTCTTGGAGACCTTCGATAGCGAGCGCCTCGGCGAGGAGGAGCGCGAGCTCGCCCTCGTGACCGCGCGCGCCGATGCCGATCGACTCGACGGACACACGATCTCCGACCTCATGGTGCAGGGCGATGGTCAGGAGGGCTCTCGCACGCTCCTCCCAGTCGAGGTCCCCGAGGAGGCGCGCGAAGGTGGCGCGCACGAGCGGTGAGGCGTCGGAGGCGAGCTCCTCCCATGAGGGTGCGATCATCTCGGGCGCGTGCAGCCAGAGCGTCCGCAGGGCGGCGATGCGTAGCTCCGGCGTCCAGTCGAAGTCGTGCGCGGCGAAGGCCGCTCTGCCGCCAGGAGAGTGCTGGATCGCGAGCTGCATCGCGCGGGAGACGACGCGCGGGTCCGGGTCGCGCCAGAGCTCGCTGACGATCGGCTCGGCGTCAGGCCCCATCGCGATGAGGCGCGCCCGCTCGACCGCGCGGACGCTGAGGCAAGGAGAGCGCAGCCCCTCTCTCACCTCGGCTGTGTACACCTCAGGCTCAACTCGCAGGATGCGCCCGTAAGACTCGCGGTCACCCGCGCCGTGACCGCCGACGCCGGGGTCGTACCAGTCCGCGACATAGATGGCCCCGTCCGTTGAGACGCAGACGTCGCTTGGGCGGAACCACTTGCCCTTGCCGTCGTCTGCGGCGCGCCCGCTCGAGTCGGTGCGACCAAGGAAGACAGAGGGCTCTAGACGATATGCCGAGCCTTCGACTACGGGCTTGTGCGCATAGACGACGCCTGCGCCGGCGTCGCAGTTCAGGACCGCGCCCTCAAGCCCAGCGATCGGCCCGCTCTCGTAGATACACACTCCCGTCGGCCCACCAGCGCCGTTGATGGTCCAAGTCGGCATCACGCCTGGGTCGTCGGCGTGCCAGTGCGCGGTCTGAACGTCCTGCCCCGGACGCATGTCTGCGCGCCAAGTGCGCGAGCCATCCTCGGAGAAGTAGCCATAGCGCGCGCCCTCTGCGACCCATGCCGTCCTGCAGCCCTGGTTGCCGTCGTCGTCGTTGTCCTCGGTGTAGAGGTTGCCGAAGGAGTCGCGCGCGACCTCGTACTGGTTGCGGAAGTTGTCGGCGAAGACGTGGAGTCCCGTCCCATCAGGACGCACGCGCAGCATGATGCCTGCTGTCCAATCCATCCCGTCGTCGCTCACGAGGCCCGGGCTGTTCCTGCCGTTGTAGGGAGAGCCCCCGGTGTAGATGCTCCCTGAGCGAACGGTGGCGCCGTCGCTGCCCGTGACGATGTGCGGGCCCGCGTTCCCTGCGGCGATGTAGAGCCAGCCGTCGTCGCCGGCGACGACCGAGTGGACGCCGTGGTCGTGGTCGAAGCCTCCGAAGCCTGTGAGGAAGGTCTCCCGCTTGTCGGGGACATCGTCGCCGTCCTCATCGGTGTAGACGAAGATGTGGGGAGAGCAAGAGACATACACGCGAGGAGGGACGACGCAGATCCCCAGGGGCGCGGTCAGGTCCGCGTCCTGGACAAAGACCTTAGAGCTGTCTGCGCTCCCGTCGCCGTCCGTGTCTTCTAGGATCACGACGCGGTCCCCCTCGGGGTGATCCACGCCAGGGTTTCTTCCCCCCCACCTGCGGTAGTTGACAGCCTCCGCGACCCAGACGCGCCCCTTCGGATCCACGTCGATGGCGGCGGGGTTGTACAGCTGGGGAGACTCAGCCCAGAGGCTCACCACGACACCCTCCGGCGCCTCAAAGCGCTCGGTCAGGGTCTGGGTATCTTGAGGGGCGGAGAGGGTCAGTGCGGCGATAAGGAGCGCTTGCATGCGCTCACTCTAACCGACCTCACACACCCCTCGCTCCGAGGCCCCGATCAGCCCTTCTTGCCGGTGAAAGGGACACGCTCCGAGTGACCGGTGGCGTGCTCCCAGGAGTAGCCCTTTCGCTCCCCCTCGCGGACGTGCATGCCCCGGCGCCGCGTGCGCGGCGGGTCGAAGGCCTCGAGCCCTCTACTCAAGGCCTCGCTGAGCGCCTTCTCCTTCGCGGTCGGCTTGGCCTGGGACAAGAGCTCGCAGGTGATCCCGTAGGCGTCCGTTTGAACAACGTAGAGCCCGGGCTCTGCCGGCAGCCCCTCGACTCCAGAGAGCTCCTCTGTCCCTGCGAGAGAGACCCAGCGGAAGCGACCGATGAGCTCATCACTCCAGGCGAGCGGCGCGAGTCGATCGCAGAGCTTCTTGGCCGCCTTCTCATCTCTCCCGACAGCGAGCACGAGCGGCATGGAGTCGCAGGCGGCGACGTTCATGGCGAGCTTGAGGCCCTTGATCGTCGGCAGCGAGCGCTGCTTCGCCTTCCCTTTGGTCGGACGCACGTGCTCTTCTGCGAGCTCGTTGAGGAGCGCAGCGAACTCATCAGCGTCTTCAGAGATCCACTTCGGCGACCGACCGCTACGAGTGAGCTGCTTCTCACCTTCAGCGTCGAGGACTGTGAAGACCGTGTTCTCTAAGCGACCATTGCGACCGCTGAAGATAGACAGGAGGAGCTCCGACTCGTCCCAGTCTTCGAAGGACTTGGGTCGAACACAGACGAAGCTTCTGGAGGCCGTGACCACGGCAGGATCGGAGAGATATTTCTCGTTCGTATCCTGAAAGCCAGGTCACCACATCCCAGGGACACCGCCGCAGCGGGGGGCCGCTGAGTGCAGGAGGATCGGCAAGTCCAAGCGCTTAGCCTCGGCGAGACCTTGCTCCCAAGTCCCAAACCAGGCGATCGCAGCGCCCTCGCCCTGCGAGTGAGAGCCTGACGCCGCGAGGCAGAGCAGCGCTGTAGAGAGGATCTTCATCGTGAACGAAGAACAGGGTAAGGGCAGAGAGGTTCTTCGCGCCGCCCTATTTCTCTGAGCGCGCTCGCTCTAGAGCCGCTACTCAGGGGAGGAAGCTCGCGAGGCGGTTCGACAGCCCTCCGCATGCCCACAAGGGGAGCCGAGACCATGTCTTTCTTAGGATCGCAGTCTTCGGATTAGACGGAGTAAACGAGGGCATGCTCGCGTCGCTTGAGAGGAGCGCGTGTCGGTAGTTGAGCGGGATGGACTCAAAGCCCTGGTTGCGCTTAAAGGCGCAGGCCCCAGAGTCTCTTCGACTGCGACCGAGGTCGAAGAGCTCGTACCCGTTAGACACACACCACTCCATACACCTCTCGATGAGGAAGGTCGTCGCGTGGTACTTGCGGTTCGCGTCTGGCGCCGTCCCGATGTAGTACATCGCTGCCTCCTTCTTGTGAAGGAAGGTGAGGGTGACGGCCAAGATCTCCGAGCCCCGCCGCGCAGCGTGCAGCACATAGTCGAGGCCACGCTGTGACTCGAGCGCGCCCCACCAAGCAGCAGGGAGTCCGGGAGATCCGAGGCTGCGCTTGCTCGTCAAGAAGAGCCGATGGAGGTCTCCGAGATATCCGCTCCCCTCTTCAAAGCTGAGGCCATGTCGACTCACCGCGTGCCTGACATATCTGCGCTCTGTCTTCGGGAAGGTCCCGAGCACATCCTCCACCCTCCGAGGTAGAGATTTTCGGAAGGTCACATAGAGGTCGGATTTGGCGAGCCCCGGGAGCTCTGGGTCTTCTAGGCATCGTAGGTCAAGGCGCTTGGCGCCCGCCTCGCTCGCGCGCTCAATCGCGACCTCTACGAGCGCTTGTGAGATCTCTGGAGTGTCAGCGATCGGACCCCCATAGACACCCCAGGGCGCTGAGATCCAGTTGCTACCTCCGAACGCACGCCGACACTTTGAGAGCGGCAGGACACCGACCAAGGCGTCACCTCTCGTGGCGATCAGATCGCGGCGCTCAGCTTGAAACGCCCCCTCGACAGCAGAGGCCCAACCAGAGAGGTGAAAGATCGTCGAGCTCTCGTGCGAGTGCACGTAGGCGTCCCTCGACACATCGTCTCCATCCATCGAGTAACGGATGACGAGTTCTCCACTCTCCACTGCAGATGAGGGAGAGGGAGAATCACCGCTGCCCCTACGCTCGCCCCTCTCACGAGCGAGGTCGTGAGGATCGAGCCAATTTGTCTGGCTAGAGCGATTGTGATGGATCATGGGAGAATCAGGCCGAACTGTAACTGTGACGTGAACCTAGCCCCTTAAGGCCCTTCAAAAAGGCCTTATTGAAGCCGTCCGCTCAAGTTATTACGCAAGTTTATTAGGAATACGCTTTTAATGCCTGCGGTTTCTTCTGAGAGTCGTACAGCATGCGAGATGCCCTGCAGAATGACCGCTAGGGCGGCCCCAGAGCGCCTCTCTCAAACCGATCAAAGAGCTCCGGCAGGAGTACGAAAGCTGAAACCTTCCCTCACACTGCTCGCTGCACTTCGAATCCCCCTCCCGCTGCGCTACCAGAGAGAGCAAACTCTTACCCGTGCCCCGGCTCCCCTTCCTCATCGCCTACAGCTTCCCCATGCTCCACCTCATCGGGGTGGAGCTACGAGGCCTATGGGTCTACCTCATGCTCCTAGATGTGTTCCTCGTGACGCCTCTTATGGACGCATTCTCAGGCCACTCAACGAGAGAGGCGGACCTCGACGCCCCACGAAGCCGCTTCCATGACCTGGCGCTCGAGCTCTGGGTCCCGACACAAATCGCCGTCTTTGCGTGGACCGTCGCTTCGATCTTGGAGAACAGGCCCGCGACCTGGGAGCTCATCGGAATCTGCATCTCCATGGGCGGCGTCGCAGGAGCAGGTGGGATAACAATCGCTCATGAACTGATGCACCGCCGCGGCCGGATCCATCGCGCCATGGGAGAGGTCTTGATGAGCATGGTGTGCTACGCGCACTTTTGCATAGAGCATGTGCTTGGGCATCACCGCTTCGTCGGCACCTACGAGGACCCTGTGACCGCGAGGAGAGGTGAGAGCATCTACGCCTTCATCCCTCGCGCGGTCTTCACAGGCATGACCAGCGCGTGGCGCCTTGAGCGCAAGCGCTGCGAGCGCGCCGGTATCCCAGCCCTCAGCCTGCGTAACAGGAGGCTGCGGTACCTCATCACTCAGACCGCGCTCGTTACGAGCCTCTATCTCTTCGGCGGTCCGCTGATCGTCGTGTTCTTCTTCGGCCAGGCGGCGATGGCGGTCTTCCTGCTAGAGGTCACCGACTACATCGAACACTACGGCCTGACTCGCGCCACTCTGGAGAACGGTCGCTTGGAGCGAGTCGCAGACCATCACAGCTGGAACAGCACTCACGCACTGACGAGCGCCTACCTCTTTCACCTGACGCGTCACTCCGACCATCACATGGAGGCGAGCCGGCCCTATGACCTGCTCCGGGCACGTGCCGACGCGCCATGCCTCCCAGCGGGTTACCCGACCATGATGCTCGCTGCCCTCGTCCCGCCGTTCTGGTTTCGAGTCATGAACCCTCGAGCAGACGCCGTAGAGCAAAGTAAGCGTCCCACGGGCTAGCTCAGGAGATAAATCCATAACGGATGATCGACCTGGTTTTGAGAACTGATTATCATTATTGGGTGGCTCGAATCAGCAAGAAACACAAGGCGGTCATGGCTGCCCTAGCCTCCGCGCAAGGTCCTATGTCCGCTACGGAGCTCCTAGCGAAGCTCAGCGAGGGAAAGCCCGATTCTGGAATCGGCATCGCGACGATCTATCGTTCCCTCAAGCTGGGCGTCGAAGAGGGCAGACTCGTCGCGGTTGAGCTAGAATCAGGGGCCATACGCTACGAGCCTGCAGACCTAGAGCATCACCACCACTTCCTGTGCGTCGAATGCTCCCGCGCCTTTGACCTCAAAGGCTGTGTCAGCGACCTAGAGGACCTCTTGCCCGCAGGCTTTGAGATGACCAGCCATGAAGTCCTCCTTCATGGGAAGTGCCAGGAATGTCGGAGAGCCGGATAATGACGAATCAAAGTGAAATGACTTGTGCGCCGATCTCTGGCCGCTGGGACAGGCTCGGCAGCATGGCCTCTACCCTCTGTGCGCTCCACTGCCTGGTCTCTCCCCTCTTCTTCTTGGCGATGCCGGCCTTCGCTAAGGTCTGGGCGCACCCTGCCTCTCACGCTGCGATGGCATTGTTCGTCGTGCCGTTAGCTCTGACCGTTGTGATCTTCGGCTACCGAGAGCACAAGGAGCGTTGGGTTTTGGTGACCGCTCTGACGGGAATCACATTCATCCTCACGGGGAGCGCCCTGCCCTATCTCCCGGAGGATTTGAAGCCCATCCCAGTACTTGCGGCTGCTGAGCCTATTGAGGACGCCGAAGGCGCATGCACCGAGTGCTGCCCTGCAGTCGTCGCAGATGAAGATGGCGGCTCTCGGCTCCACATGCCTCCTGCCGGGATCGCGACGATCACAGGGAGCTTTCTCCTGATCGGAGCGCACCTAGGCAACCGACGCGGATGCGCGAGGTGTCGCAAGCGGCGCGACGAGGAAGAGACCTCTAGCTGAAGCTCACCGGCCTGCTCGGGGATTGCAGAGCAGACCAAATCGCAGCGCGCTGGTAGGCTGGCCCTTCCATGTCGCGCGCTGCCTCAACCCTAGCTGCCTTGGCGCTCCTGTTTACAGGCAGCGCGAGCGCGCAGGAGGACACCTTCAGCAAAGATATGGGGACGTTCTTGGCAGAGCACTGCGCGCTCTGTCATGACGACTTCGAGCCTGAAGCTGGCCTCAACCTCGCTCGCTTCACGACCAGAGAGGCTGCGCTCAGAGAGCCGGAGCTCTGGTTCGACGTGGAGCGTCGGCTCCTCGCAGGCGACATGCCGCCAAAGACTGAGGCCCGCCCGGGGCAAGACGAGATTGACAGCGCGCTCGCTTGGATCTCGCGTGAGTTCGGCGCGGTCGATGCAGACACCGCTCCGCCGGGAGAGGTCGTGCTGCGCAGGCTCAATGCGGTCGAGTACGAGAACACTGTGCGCGACCTCCTCGGGGTCGAGTTCGACGCGAAGGACTTCTTCCCAGCAGACACGGTCGGTCACGGCTTCGACACCGTCGGTGAGGCCCTCTCGGTCTCGGAGCTCACGCTAGAGCGCTACCTCGAGGCCGCGGAGCTGATCGCTGAGGAGGCCATCATCGTCGAGCGACGCGGCGAGAAGCGCAAGCGTCGATACACCGGCGAGCTCAAGACGGACAAGGGAGAGTTCCGCAGCGGCGCGGTCTGGCTGCCCTGGGTCGCGGAGGCTCAGGCGACGCACGACTTCCCTCGCGACGGCGAGTACGTGCTCCGCTTCAGCGGCTGGTCTACGAAAGGAGGTGATGAGCTCGCGAAGGTCGCCTTGAAGCTCGATGGAGAGCGCCTGAGAGTCTTCGAGATCCCAGGGACGAAGGAGAAGCCTGACACGCTAGAGCTCAAGGTCAGCGTCTCCAAAGGCAAGCGCCTCATCGCTGCGCGCTTCATCAACGACTTCTATAAGCCCAAGCTCCCTGACGGGACCCGTCGTGACCGGAACGTCATGATCACAGCCATCGAGGTAGAGGGGCCCGTAGACCGACCCAAGATCAGCGCACTCCAGAGACACCTCATGAGCAAAGCGGTCGCTGGTGAAGGGAGCACTCGCAGACGCCAGCTCAGGGTCCTCGAACACCTCGCGGAGCGCGTCTGGCGTCGGCCGATCTCTCGCACTGAGCTCGGCCGCCTTGAGCGCACTGTCCCCGAGGGCTACAGCCTCGAAGAGGGAGTACGCCTCGGGCTCACGGTCCTGCTCTCTTCACCTAACTTCATCTACCGCATCGAGTTTGGAGAAGACCTCGAAGAGGTCGCGGCATCTGCCCCTCTCACAGATTGGGAGCTCGCCACGCGCCTCTCTTACTTCCTCTGGAGCACCAGCCCTGATGAGGAGCTCCGCCAGCTCGCCGCGCTGGGGACCCTCAGCGAACCCGAGGTCCTCGCGCAGCAGACCGATCGTCTCCTCCGGAGCCCACGATCGCTCGCGCTCGCGAAGAACTTCGCCACCCAGTGGCTGCAGATCGGCGTCCTCAGCGAAGCGAGCCCTGATGACGAGCTCTTCCCTGAGTTCGATGAAGAGCTGCGGCTCTCCATGACCGAGGAGACCCTGCGCTTCTTCGACTATGTGCTGCGGAGCGAGCTCCCGGCCTCGACCTTAATGGACGCGAACTTCTCTCTCCTAAACGAACGCCTCGCAGAGCACTACGGCGTCGAAGGGGTGAGCGGTGAGATGATGCGCGTCGTCTCCCTCATAGAGACACCGCGTCGCGGGCTGCTCGGCCACGCGAGCGTGCTCACTGCGACGAGCAACCCCACGAGGACCTCGCCCGTCCGCCGTGGCAAGTGGGTGCTCGAGGCTATCTTGGGCACGCCGCCGCCCCCTCCTCCACCAGGCAACGACTCCCTCTCACCAGATACCGAGATGTCTGGCGCGACCTTGAGGGAGCGCTTTGAGCGCCACCGAGATGACGCTGCCTGCGCTGTGTGTCACGACAAGATCGACCCCATCGGCTTCGCCATGGAGAACTACGACGCGATCGGACGCTGGCGCGACGAGAGCGAGGGGAAGCCGATTGATGCCTCAGGCGTCTTCCCCGACGGGCAGAGCTTTGAGGGGCCGCTCGAGATGGGACAGCACCTCTTAGACGGTGACGCCTTCGAGCGCACCCTCGCTGAAAAGCTCTTTGTCTATGCCCTCGGACGCGGGCTCGAGCGCACCGATCGGGGTCATGTGACCAAGATCCTCGAGATCGCAGGCCCCACTCCCAGCCTCGCAGACATGATCAGGGCTGTGATTCAGACGAGAGCGTTTACCATGTTGAGCACGGACTCGAACTGATGCGAAAGCCCCTCTCCAGACGCACACTGCTCCGCGGCCTCGGCACAGCGATGGCGCTCCCCGCCCTCGAGGCGATGAGCCCCACCACGGTCTTTGGCGCGACGAGGACTCCGTCAGTGAAGGCGCCCACCCGCGCTGTGTGGATCTACGTCCCGAACGGGGTCCACATGCCCGACTGGCGGCCGACGAGCCTTGGGAAGAGCTACGAGCTCCCTTGGATCCTCGAACCCTTAGCGAAGCACAAGCGCCACCTGTCTGTGCTCATGGGCCTGGATCAGCAGAAGGCCCGTGCCAACGGCGACGGACCGGGCGACCACGCCCGCGCGAGCGCGGTCTTCCTGACAGGGGTCCAACCCCTGAAGACCGACGGCGCAGTCAAGCTCGCAAAGAGCGCTGACCAGGTCGCCGCGGACGCCATCGGCGCAGAGACCCCCTTCCGCTCTCTCGTCGTCGGCTGTGAGGGTGCGAGGGTCTCGGGTCAGTGCGACTCCGGCTACTCCTGCGCCTACTCCGGGCACATCTCGTGGCTCTCCGAGAAGACCCCCGCGGGTAAGGAGCGGAACCCGAGGCTGGTCTTTGAGCGCCTCTTCAGGGGAGGCGGCAAGGTCGAGACAGCCGCCGCTCTCGCCGTCCGCGAAGAGCGGCGCCTGAGCATCATCGACTACGTCCTCGCCGACGCCCGGCGCCTGCGCCGCAAGCTCGGCAAGGCAGACAAGGACAAGCTCGAGGAGTACTTCGACGGGATCCGTGAGCTAGAGCGCCGCCTCGAGTTCAGCCAAGAGAAGCGCGCGCAAGAGGTCCCTCTCTCGAGGGCCCCCGAGGGCATCCCCGACGACCACGCCGAGCACCAGCGTCTGCTCTACGACGTGATCGCGCTCGCCTTCGAGACCGACTCCACCCGCCTCGCGACCTTCCTCGTCGGCAACGAGGGCTCCAACCGCGCCCACAAAGAGGTCGGAGTCACACAGGGGCATCACTCCCTCTCACACCACGGCAAGGATCCGGTCAAGCAAGCAGACATCCGCAAGATCAACCGCGCTCATGTGGAACAGCTCGCCTACTTCCTCGACCGCCTGAGCAGCATCACCGAGGGCGGAGAGACTCTCCTCGACTCGAGCATGATCGTCTATGGATCTGGGATCGCGGACGGGAACTCCCACGCACACCACGACCTGCCCATCCTTCTCGCAGGTCGCGGCGGCGGGATCAAGACAGGGGAGGCGGTCCGCTACCCTGAGAAGACCCCCATGAACGACCTGCACCTCGCGATGTTAGAGCGCTTGGGCGCGCCCGCCACCTCGCTAGGAGACGGCCGCGCGCCGCTCTTCTAGCTCAGATGAACTTCGTGACGCCGGGGATAGAGACCCGGCGCGTCTCAAGCGCGGTCCAGTCATAGCTCGGCGGCGAGAGGTCCAGCTCGCTGTTCAGCGCCGCCTCGCGGGTCACGCTTTGGCCAGTGTAGGCCGCCATACGGCCCATGATCGCCATCAGCGTGCTCTCGCACATGTAGTCACCGTTGTTGATGACCTCTCCAGCTCGAATCGCCGCGAACATCGCGTCGTGTTCGTTCTGGTACATGTCGTCGGGGCCTTCGCTCTTGTGGCGCCACTTCTCGTCAGCCCAGATGCGGTGGGCCTGAATGTTCGCCTTGCCCTTTGTGCCCCAGACCCAGTCCGAGACGTCGCTCGCGGCGCCAGAGATCTGACGGCAAGAGCTGAAGGCGCGTACGCCATCTTCCCACTCATAGGTGGTGTTGAAGTGGTCGTAGATGTTCCCCCACTTCTCTTCCGTACGCTGGATGCGGCCGCCCGAAGCGACGCACTTGGTCGGGTAGGAGCCCTTCACCCAAGCGATCTTGTCGAGGCTGTGGATGTGCTGCTCTGCGATGTGGTCGCCCGAGAGCCAGGTGAAGTAGAGCCAGTTGCGCATCTGGTACTCCATGTCACTCCACTCAGGCTTACGACCTCGGTGCCACAGGCCGCCTGTGTTGTAGGAGGTCTGCATCGCCGTAATCTCACCGAGCGCACCGTCGTGGATCCGCTTGACCGTCTCCTGCTTCGCGAACTGATATCGGTAGCAGAGACCGGAGACCACGACCGTGCCTTGCTCCTTCGCCTTGTCACAAGCCTTCCAGATCCTGCGCAGGCCAGGCCCGTCGGTAGCGACCGGCTTCTCGACGAAGAGGTGCTTGCCAGCATCGACCGCCGCTTCGACGTGCATGGGGCGGAAGTGCGGCGAGGTCGCCAAGAGGACGACGTCGCAGGTGTCGATGACCCCTTTGTAGCCCTCAAAGCCGACAAACTTGTGGTCAGGGGTGACCTCGACCCGGTCAGCGATGTCCGCTGTGCCGCTCAGGGTTCGGAGGGAGTTCTCCAGATGGTCCTCGAAGGCGTCGCAGAGAGCGACGAGCTTCGTGTTGGGGTCAGCGCGTAGCGCCTGCGCCGCGGCGCCCGTCCCGCGCCCACCACAGCCAATGAGCCCAACCTTCAAGGTCTCCCTGCTCTCGCCACGGCGCCCAAGGACCGGAGTAGCGCCGACTACCGCCGCGGCAGTGCTGGAGACGATGAGATCACGACGGGTAGGCTTGGTGCGGTCTTTCATGGTGTTCAAAGAGGCCTCGGGGAGGGCTCGGCTTGGGTTGTTAGCGGAGACGGGGGCTTGTGACCCCGTGCTCAGGCGGGGCAGCCATCATCCAGCGAAGTCCCCCGGTTGCGCAAGTCCCATACTCACCGATTCCGTCACCCCAGTAGCAAGCCTCGATCTCAGGCAGGAGCTCAACGAGGGCGACGCCTTCCTCTCCCATGACGCATAGCGCGGAGGCCAGCGCGTCAGCCGTCGCGCAGTCTGGGGCTGTGACCGCTGAAGCCTGGGAGCCCTTGAGCGCCCACCCGCTCCTTGGGTCCACGATGTGTGAGTAGCGCTGCCCCTCTATCAGCGCGAACTGATTTGCATCTCCAGAGGTCGCGATCGCGCGGTGCGCGAGCTCAAGGGGCCACCCTCGCCCCTCACCTCCCAGCGGTCGGACAGAGATGACCCAGCCAGAAAGGCCTGGAGGCGGGCCACCTGCCAGGAGGTCTCCCCCTCCATCGAGCAGCGCGCGCTCGATGCCTCGCTCCCTGAAGACTTTGAGAGCCTCATCGAGGGCGTAGCCCTTGGCGATCGCGCCGAGGTCGAGCCGCATCCCCTCTGCGAGCAAGCGCGCGCGATCCTCTACGAGCTCGAGCTGCTGCATCCCCACGGCCCGCGACGCCTCGCTGAGGCGCTCTGGATCAGGCAACTCAGAGAGCCGGCGCGCGCGCCGCCAGAGCCGCACGTAGGGACCAACACTCACGTCGAATGCCCCGCCGGTCACCTCGTGGAGCTCTTGAGCGCGGGCGAGCAGCACCGCGAGGTCATCAGAGAGCTGCGACCACTCGCCGACAGATCGCGCAGAGAGCTGCCGCAGCTCACTCTCGGAGTCCCAGTCGCTGGCAGCGCGCTCGATCTCGCGCACTCGGTCGATCGCAGCCTCCCATACGCTCGCGGCCTCCTCGGAGTCTGCCGCATAGAAGGAGGCGCGAAAGAGCGTACCCATGGCGGGGTCTTCCATCTTGAAGAGCTCAAGCTCTCCTCGTGGCTCGCCGCTCGTCGCGCACGCGGCGAGCGCGGTCAAGAGGATCCCGATCTGCAGGCGCATCTCTCCGTTCTAACCCGCGCACCTCACCCTCTGCCATCCCGCGAGGGCACCAATCGCTGAAATGCCCCGCGAGCCTCGCGCTCATGACTTATAACCGTGTCCCCGCCGCGCTCGCGGCGACGCCATCTCTTATGCAGCTCCAAGCGACCCTCCCCTGCCTGCTCCTCATCGGCCTGCTCACCCCCTCTGTAGATGACGGCGGCCAAGAGCCGACTGGGTCCAACGAAGGTGTCTACCCCGAGATGCCTGAGGGCTTCCCCAGCCCCCGCGAGGTCGAGGGCGCGAGCGCCCAGAGCGCAGAGGAGATGAAGCCCTACGCTGAGGCGATCCCAGGGAGCGAGGTCGACTTTCAGATGACCCCCATCCTCGGCGGCTCCTTCCTCATGGGGAGCCCCGAAGACGAAGAAGATCGTGAAGACAGCGAGGGGCCGCAGGTCGAGGTCTCGCTCGACGCCTTCTGGATGGGCACGCACGAGGTCTCCTGGGATGAGTACCAGCTGTTCCAGTTCAAGCTCGACATCCAAGCGCGCGAAGGCGGCGAGGCCGAGACCACCCCGCAGGACGCTTGGGCGGACGCGGTCAGCAGACCGACGCCACCCTATGTCCCTATGGACTTCGAGATGGGCGTGGAGGGCTACCCAGCGATCTGCATGACACAGTTCGCGGCAAAGCAGTACACCAAGTGGCTCTCACACAAGACCGGGCGCTTCTATCGGCTCCCTACCGAGGCAGAGTGGGAGTACGCCTGCCGCGCCGGGACGACGACCGCCTACTCCTTCGGAGACGACGTCGACCTCTTGGACGAATACGCCTGGCACTTCGACAACGCCGACGATCAGTACCAGAAGATCGGGACGAAGAAGCCCAACCCTTGGGGGCTCTACGACATGCACGGGAACGTGTCCGAGTGGGTCCTCGACGCGTTCACCAAAGACGGCTACGGCTTCCTCGGTAAAGAGAGCGTGCACGCCCCCCTCAACAAACCCATGGAGCTCTACCCGCGCACCGTGCGCGGAGGCTCATGGGATGACGATCCAGAGATGCTGCGCTCCGCCGCGCGGCGTAAGTCTTCGAAGGGCTGGAAGGTACAAGACCCTCAGCTCCCCAAGAGCATCTGGTATCACACGGACGCGACCTTCGTCGGCTTCCGTATCGTGCGCCCGCTCAAGCAGCCCACGCTTGAGGAGATGGCCTACTACTGGGAAGCTGACCTAGACAGCGTCCGCGAGATCCAAGAGAAGCAGCGCCGAGGCGGCCGCTGATCCCCACCCCACTCACGAGAGACACCGCTATGTCCAACAACAAGAACTCCGAGCGCAGCGCTGGGACCTCACGCCGCACATTCTTGCACTCCTCCGGGGCCGTCGTCGGCGCTGGGCTCACGAGCGGCGGGATCTTCCCGCAGGACGGAGAGCGCCTCGCCCTCGGCGAGGGCAGAGCGCGCGGAGACGAAGAGCTCGGCGTCGCGCTCGTCGGCTGCGGCGGTCGCGGCACGGGCGCCGCTGGCCAAGCTCTCTCTACGAGCGGGCCTGTGAAGCTCCTCGCCATGGCCGACGCCTTCTCGGACCGCCTCGAGGGCTCCTTCAACACCCTCACCAAGAATCACCCGGAGCAGGTCGACGTCCCCGAAGACCGCCGCTTCACAGGCTTCGACGGCTTCAAGAACGCCATCGACACCCCTGGAGTCGATGTCGTCATCCTGACGACGCCCCCCGGCTTCCGCCCCATGCACGTGGAGTACGCGATCGAGCGAGGCAAGCACGTCTTCATGGAGAAGCCGGTGGCCGTCGACGGCGCAGGCATCCGCAAGGTGCTCGCGGCCGCTGAGGTCGCGAAGCAGAAGGGCCTCAAAGTGGGCGTAGGCCTCCAGCGACATCACGACCCGAGGTACCAAGAGACTGTCGGTCGTCTCCAAGCAGGAGAGCTCGGCGACATCCTCCTCTACCGGTGCTACTGGAACTCCGGTGGCGTCTGGGTGCGCGGTCGCCAGGACGGTCAGAGTGAGATGGAGTACCAGATGCGCAACTGGTACTACTTCAACTGGCTCTGCGGCGACCACATCGTCGAGCAGCACATCCACAACATCGACGTGTGCAACTGGATCCACGGCGGCCCGCCGGTGCAGGCCCAAGGCCAAGGTGGACGCCTAGTACGCACCGGCCTCGACCACGGAGAGATCTTTGATCACCACATGGTCGAGTTCACCTACGCCGACGGCTCGAAGATGCTCTCTCAGTGCCGCCACCAACCCAGCACCTGGTCTAGCGTCAGCGAGCACGTCCACGGGACCAAAGGGACAGCGAACGTCTCTGGCGGTCGCATGGAGTTCACCGACGGCAGCTCATGGCGCTTCCGCGGAGAGAACAAGAACCCGTATCAGGTCGAGCACGACGTGCTCTTCGCCGCCATCCGTGAGGGCAAAGAGCACAACGAGATGGACTATGGGGCGTCGAGCACGCTCACCTCAATCCTCGGCCGCTACGCGACCTATTCCGGCAAGCCCGTGACCTATGAAGAGGCCCTCAACTCCGAGGTCGAGCTCAAGCCGGACGAGTACGCCTGGAATGGGAACCCTCCGACGCTGCCTGACGAAGAGGGCCGCTACCCCATCGCGCGCCCCGGCTCTACCAAGCCTTACTGATCGCCCCTCCCTACTGCTCACCAACTCAAAGAGGACATCACCGTGACCGCATTCCGCCTCACCTCGCTCTTCGCGCTCTCGCTCCTAGCTCTCTCCTTCGCGCTCCCCTCCGCCCCGACGGCGCCCGCGCGCGTTGACGACGGTGAGGAGGACTCACCGCTCCTGAAGGACATGGTGGTCATCCAAGACCAGCTGAAGTTCCTGCGCAGGAACCTGAAGAAGCCCGAGGAGAACCCCAACTCCCTCATCGCGCTGCAAGAGATGCAGCGCGCCGCGGTCGCATGCAAGGGCATGTCTTTCCCGATGGCTGACCGCGCAGAGGGCGAGGCGAAGGCTGAGCTCCAGAAGGGCTACAAGCTCGAGATGATCGGCTGCATCGAGGCCATGCTCCAGATGGAGCGCGCGCTCTTGGAGGGCGACAACGACAAGGCCCGCGAGCTCTACAAGACCGTCAAGGCATTCGAGGACTCTGGGCACGAGAAGTACACGGAGGAGTGAGATGCTCTTGAGCCGCCTCGCTGCCGTCGCCGCGGTCTTCGGGCTCGCGACGTGTAACGCCGTCAGCGTGAACGCCTTGCGCGATCACGAGCGGCCCAACATCGTCTTCATCTTCTCGGACGATCACTCCACCGCGGCGATCTCAGCCTACGGCTCGCGGATCAACCAGACGCCGCACCTCGACCGCATCGCGGCGGAGGGGATGCTCTTTGAGAACACCTTCTGCACGAACGGCATCTGCGCTCCCAGTCGCGCTGTGATCCTGACCGGCAAGCACAGCCACCTGAACAGCGTCCCCACGAACGCTGAGCGCTTCGACGGCTCACAGACGACCTTCCCGAAGCTCCTCCAAGCTGCGGATTATCAGACCGCGCTCGTCGGCAAGTGGCACCTCAAGTCAGACCCAACGGGCTTCGACTTCTGGCGCGTCCTGCCCGGCCAAGGTGAGTACTACTCACCAGACTTCCTGACACCGGAGGGGCGCAAGCGCTACGAGGGTTACTGCACAGACGTCACTACTGACTTTGGGCTCGAGTGGCTAGACGGGAGAGACAAGGACAAGCCCTTCTGCCTGATGCTCCAGCACAAGGCGCCGCACCGCTCCTGGATGCCTGGTCCGGATCACCTGACCCTCTTTGACGGCGAATGGATCCCTGAGCCTGACACCCTCTTCGACGACTACACGACTCGCGGCACCCCGGCACGCGCGCAGGAGATGACGATCTCTGATCACATGTACCTGCACTATGACCTGCAGGTCCCTCCCACTGAGGAGGAGGCTCGGGACCTCAAGGGGCCTGACCGCGCCTATGAGCGCCTCCTCGATCGGATGACCCCTGAGCAGCGCGCTGCCTGGGACACGGCCTACGCGCCTAAGAACGCCGCGTTCCGAGAGGCCAAGCTTGAGGGCGCAGACCTCGTGCGATGGAAGTACCAGCGCTACATCAAGAACTACCTGCGCTGCATCCAGTCGATCGATGACAACGTCGGTCGCGTCCTCGGCTACCTCGAGGAGAACGGGCTGGCGGAGAACACCATCGTCATCTACTCATCGGACCAGGGCTTCTACCTCGGCGAGCACGGCTGGTACGACAAGCGCTTCATGTACGAGCCCTCGCTGCGCATGCCCTTCATCGTGCGTTGGCCTGGGGTGACAGAGCCCGGCAGCCGCGACACCCACCTCGTGCAGAACCTCGACTTCGCCCAGACCTTCCTCGAGATCGCCGGCGTCGAGGCCCCCGCTGAGATGCAAGGCGAGAGCATCGTCGGGCTGATGCGCGGCGAAGAGCCTGAGGGCTGGCGCGAATCGATCTACTACGAGTACTTCGAGGTCGGCATCCACGCGGTGGAGCCGCACTACGGCGTGCGCACAGATCGCTACAAGCTCATGCACTTCCACCGCGTCGACGAGTGGGAGCTCTACGACCTCCCGAACGACCCCGACGAGGTCCACAACCTCTATGGACTCCCCGAAGTGGAGGAGCTGACAGCCGAGCTAAAGGCTGAGCTCACGCGCCTGCGCGAGCACTACCGCGTCCCTGGCGCTTAGTCCTTCTCGTGCTTGAGGAGCCACATGGGGTGCTCTGACGGGGTGTGGGATGCCGCCATCAGAGACGCCGCGCGCGCTGCTACCTCAGGCTGCTCTGCCGCGAGGTCCTTCCACTCATGGATGTCGACCTCGAGGTCGTAGAGTCTCAGCTCCCCTGAGTGGATCGGGTTACGGATCGCCTTCCATCTCCCGAAGCGCACAGCCTCTGCGCCCTTCCACTCATGGAACTGCCAATAGAGGTGGTCATGGGCGCGCTGGGCGTCGGGCTCTCCGCGGAGCTCTGGGAGCATGCTGACCGAATCGAGCCCTGCGCTGGGCCTGGCCCCAGCCAGCTCTGCAGCGGTCTCGAAGAAGTCGCCGAAGTAGGAGATGTGGTCTGACTCGACTCCTGCGGGGACGACTCCAGGCCAGCGCGCGATGAGCGGGACGCGGATCCCGCCGTCGTGAAGACTGCGCTTGTTACCGCGGAGCGGGCCGTTGGAGTCGAAGAAGTTCGGGTTGTAGCCGCCCTCGGAGTGCGAGCCGTTGTCGGAGGTGAAGAGGACCAGCGTGTCCTCCTCCAAACCGAGCTCCCGGAGGAGCTCGAGGATGCTGCCGACCTCGGCGTCGATGTTGCTGACCATGGCGGCGTAGCCCTTCATCGGATCGTGCCAGTCTCGGTCGGCGTACTGGCCATAGCTGGGGACCTCCATCCCCTCTTTGCCTGCCTCGTTGTTCGCGTGCGGCACGGTGATCGGGAGGAAGCAGAAGAAGGGCCCGTCAGCCTGCTCTCGGATGAACGCCCTCGCCCGCTCAAAGATGAGGTCCGTGGCGTACTCGTTCTTCTCGCTAGCCTTCCCCTGCCCGTGCCTGCCCTCGTTCGGGACGACGTTGCTGAGCTCGACGCGCTCTTCGCCATCGAGGAGGAAGGTCGGATAGTGGTTGTGAGCGTGGACCTGACTCAGGAAGCCGAAGAACTCGTCGAAGCCCTGCTTCGTCGGGACGCCCTCGGAGCCTGCGAGGCCCAAGCCCCACTTGCCAAAGCCGCCTGTGGCGTAGCCGGCCTCTTGAAGCACCTCCGCGATCGTGACCTCCTCGTCCGGGAGCGGCTTCCCGCCGTTCCCGCGGATGTAGGTGTGCCCCATGTGCTTGCCCGTCATCAAGACGGAGCGCGAGGGCGCGCAGACGGTGCAGCCCGCATAGAAGTCGGTGAAGCGCATCCCCTCCGCCGCCATCCGGTCGAGCGCGGGGGTCGAGATCTTCTCTTGGCCGTAGCAGCCGAGGTCCCCCCAACCGAGGTCGTCTGCGACGACCAGCACGATGTTGGGCTGCTTGCGCACCTCAGAGCGCTCCTCGTTGAGGAGCGCGCATGAGGCGGTAGCGCAGAGGAGGAAGAGAGCCGCCTTACTAGACGCCACCCTGCCCCTCATCAGCTCATGGCGTAGAACGCCTTGAGGTCGTCGAGGGTCTTCATCTCGACGCCCGTGGCGTGACCGGCCTGGCCAAAGGAGATCATGCGCGCCTTGCAAACCTCTGCCATCGCAGCGCGCGCGGGCTTGAGGTAGTAGCGGGGATCGAACTCCGCGCCGTCCTCGGCGAAGGCCTTACGGATCGCGCCGGTGATAGCGAGGCGGTTGTCCGTGTCGACGTTGATCTTGCGGACGCCGTTGCGGATGCCCTCTTGGATGTCCTCCACCGGGACCCCGTAGGTCTCAGGGATCGAGCCGCCGTAGCTGTTGATGATGTCGACGAGCTCCTTCGGGACGGAGGAGCTGCCGTGCATGACCATGTGGCAGTTGGGCATGCGCTTGTGGATCTCACGGATCACGTCCATGCGAAGCACCTTGCCCGTCGGCTTCTTCTTGAACTTGTAGGCCCCGTGGCTCGTTCCGATAGCGACCGCGAGGGCGTCGCAGCCCGTCTCTTCGACGAACTGGCCGGCCTCTTCGGGGTCGGTCAGGTGATCTTGCGCCTCCTCTTCAGAGAAGCCCGCGCCTTGGCCGTCCTCGATGCCGCCGAGGCAGCCGAGCTCTGCCTCGACTGTGACGCCGCGCGCGTGCGCGGCCTGAACGACCTCTCTCGTGACTTGGACGTTGTAGTCCCAGCTCGCGGGGGTCTTGCCGTCCTCTTCGAGGGAGCCGTCCATCATCACGGAGGTGAAGTCCATATCCATCGCGCTGATGCAGGTCGCGGGCGAGTTGCCGTGGTCCTGGTGCATAGCGATGGGAATGTGCGGGTTGAGCTCCGCGGCGGCGATCATCAGGTGCCGCAGGTAGTTGTCGTCCGAGTAGGAGCGCGCGCCACGCGAGGCCTGGACGATGACGGGAGACTCAGTCTCGTTCGCCGCCATCATGATCGCCTGGATCTGCTCCATGTTGTTGACGTTGAAGGCCGCGACGCCGTAGTCGTTCTCAGCGGCGTGGTCGAGCAGGGTGCGCATGGGGATGAGGGCCATGATGATCTCCGGAGGTCTTGGGATGTTTGCAGGGATCGCGTCGGATCGGGTGCGAAGCCCATGTTTTAAACGAAGCCCCTAAGCGAAGCCACAAGCGCGTGCGGCTAGCCGCCTGAATCTCGTGGGCGCCCCCCTCCCGAGAGGCCTTGGCTCCCTTCCGGAAGGAAATCACGAGTTTTCCTCTACCAGCAGAGGGCGCGTCGGGCGAAAGTGGACCCATCGCCGCGCTGGTGCGGCTCAACCCAAGTACGAATCCATTATGAAACAACTCCTTCTCCTCCTCCTGGGGCTGGGCAGCGTCTCGCTCACTGCCTGCCAGGACACGGGTCAGGTCAACGAGGTGAGCGACGCCTCGACCGTGACCCTCGCAATCTCCGGCATGACATGACGCGGGGGGTGCCCCCCTGGAGTGCAGTCTGCACTCGAAAAAGTTGACGGCGTCGATGGTGTCACTGTGGACTACGCTTCCAAGACAGCGACAGTCACAGGCACCGGCCTCGACAAGGCGGCCCTCGTGGGAGCCTTTGAAGGCCACCGAAAGTTCAGCGCGACCGTGAAGGAGTGACGCGAACCTCATAGAACGCAGGAGCGGCCCCGACCTCTAGAGGTCGGGGCCGCTCTCCATTTAGGCTTGTGTGAATCAAACGGTCCCATCCAACACCGTGACTCGCTAATATGACCGCCGACGGAGGCGTGGCAGAGCGGCCGAATGCACTGGTTTTGAAAACCAGCGTGGGGCAACCTACCGGGGGTTCGAATCCTCCCGCCTCCGCCATCTTGCACAGGGGTGCAAGGAGCGGCACAGCGACGCCAAGTCGTACAAACGACAAGCGTTTAGAGCGACCGCGCCACCAAGCTCGAGCAGCTCAATTGCCCCCCGGACTAGAGGGAGCGCAGGAATTTGATGATGGCTTGCCGCTGCCTAATCGTCATCTCCGCATAGGCTTGCTTCGAAGCCTCAGCTTCGCCGCCATGCCACATGATGGCTTCGTGCAGCGTACGTGCGCGACCGTCATGCAAATAAGCCTCGCCTCCGCTGACTCCAGCTGTCAGGCCGATGTTCCACAGCGGCGCTGTGCGCCACTCTCTACCCCCAGCGTTGCCTTCGATGAGGCTTGAGGCGAGCCCTGGCCCCATGTCGTGCAAGAGCAGATCCGTGTACGGATGAATCGTCTGGTCACGAAGCTCGGCGTGCGGGTGATAAGGGCTCGTCTGAAAGGTAGACACGTGACAGTCAGCGCATCCAGCGGAGTCGAAGAGTGACTCACCGAGGAGGGCTTCCGGACTCTCGAGGTCACGTCGGGCGCTGACACCTAAGAGGGAGATGTAGGCTGTTAGCTCATCCAGACGTTCGTCACTGAGCTCTGTGGCGCTCGGGTCACAGTCAACTTCTTGGGTCCCGCAGTCCGGGAGCGGGCGTATGGAGGTCATCACTCCCATGTCGGTGTTGAGCGCGGCCGCGACCTGATGTTTGACGCTGGGCTGTGTCGCCTTCCATCCGAAGCGTCCGAGGCGCGTCTCTCCAGTCTCGACGTCGCTCACGAGGCGCATGCGTCCGGAGATGCCGTCACCGTCGCTGTCGAATGGATCGGCGAGAGCCTCGATGTCTGACTCCTTGATCGCCTCTAAGAGCCCGATACCGACGATCGGAGAGGCAATGCGAGCTCCGAAGTGAGTGGGCGTCGCGCCGATGAAGGAGTAGTTGGGGGAGCGCAGACCGTCTGCCTCTGTCCAAGAGCTCAAGATCACGTCTCCCTCGGCTGACCCTTGAGTGACCTGCGGCTGCAGAATCGCTCCGAGGACAGGGTCGGGTCCTCCGCTTGAGTCGCCAACGCGCACGACGTAATGGCGTAGGGCTTGGCCTACGGCTGGCGGCAAGGCTCTGCCGTTGCCTTGATGGCACTCGACACAGGAACGGTTGATGTAGCGCGTGCCCAGCTTGTTCGCCAGATCACCGAACACTGGATTTTCAGGTGACTCATCGTGTGAGCCATCGCCGAAGTCTGTGTGGTGGACTCTCCGACCGAGGACAAACTTTTGCCCGTTGATGTCGGAGAGGTTGCCCGCCATCTGCATGAAGTGATTGTCAGCTTCGTCGGAGTATTGATAGGGCAGCGTCGTCTCACCGCCCAGCCAGCCGGCCTGAGGGATGGGATAGGAGTCTTCACGCTCTGTCGAGGAGTCACCAAAGACGCCGCGAGCCTCCCAGGGCACCACGCCTTGACCCACGATGTAGAGGATCCCTGTCCCGTAATAATTATTACGTCCGTTAGGGACTCCTAGCAGGAAGTGACTGAGCTCGAACTCGAGGCGATCGCCGACTTGTAGTGGTGCGTTCGTCTTCTGATTGAAGTTGAGGCTGCGGGTGTAATGACGAATGTCTTCGCCCGGGACGTCTAGCTCTGGCACGGCTGTCATCGTGCCGTTGTTGTGGTATTCAGCGACGGTGTTGATGCCGCGGTAGAAGAAGCGCAGCTCGGCCTCGGTGGGGTTCAGCTCCCACTCTGTCGCAACATTGAAGGTGATCGTGTCGCCGCCCTTTCCGATCGTGTCGACGATCTCGATCGCGGCCGTACGATGCTCCCAATAGAAGGACAGGTAGTGGTCGTAGGCTTGGAACTCATCTTCGCGCGCGTGGCGGTCGCGAGCGCGATCAGCGAGGCGGGTGATGAGGGCCGTCGGGGTGTCCTCTTGTGTATCAGGCTCTAGAAGCGTGCCTCGATCGAAGAGCGGCACGTAGCTCTCGTCATAGAAGCTAATCTCAAGCGCATCGGAGAGGTTGAAGCCTTCAGAGTCGCCGTCACCATCGATGTCGCCGCCAGCTGGGTCCCGATACCAGCACTGGAAGTTCCGGGTGCTTCCGGGAGTGATGAAGACTCCAGCGCTGCTTGAGGTGTCCAGCGCCTTTGAGATGAAGCCGGATCCATCTGCTTGTGTGGCAGGGGTGATTCGAACGGTGTTACCCCCGACGCAGCGAAAGCCTTCACCGAAGGGGGCCTGTATCTGTGCAGCGCCGTGATAGAAGAGGCCGAAGGAACCTGGTGCTAAGGGACCGGTTGTGAAGGCTAAGTCGTTCGCGCTGATGTTAGAGCTGCCACTGGCGATGATCTGTGCGCCGCTATTCGACACCGAGTTTGGAGCTGCTATGCAGTAGCTCGACCCGAGATTCCCTGGAAGCTCTTCGTGGAGAGTCGTGACAGAGCCAGAAGCCGCACTAATAGAGCTGGCTAAGAGCCCAAATGTGAGGAGTAGGGCCGCAGCCGATGCCCTTGAGCTGGTGTGGAGTAGAGGGAGTTTCATTTGGCAGAGCTATCGTAATGAATCCTAACGAGATCGCTCAGGATGATCCTGCTTGGACTGAGTACGCGCTCTCCAGTCGTCTGATGAGGATGACACCCGCGCACCGTTGAACAATAAAAGCCCCCCTTTCAGGCCTCTCAACTGCTCGTATCAGCCCTATCGGCAAGTGAGTACCCACGAATTGCCCAAAAGCCGCATCGACCACCCCTCGTGCTAGCGCGCCCTCGGTGCCCGTTCGGATGAACGGATTCATTCCTCACGATTTTTTGCTTCGGCAGAAGTGCGCTTCCTCCTGTAGCAGGGGTCGAAAGAGCCCCCTAAGCCCCACCGGGCAGGAGTCCCCCATGAAGAACCTCGTCGCACTCAGCATCGTCGCCCTCCTCACCGCCTGCAGCGGAGGTGGATCCTCCTCTGGCAATGAAGCCCAGGCCTCAGGAGATGACTTCTTCCTCATCGAGCGCGAGCGCGCAGTCACCCTAGACGTCCTCAGGAACGATGACTACGACTGGAGCGAGCCTGACCGCCTGTACTCGCTGGTGATCGTAGAGTCATCGAGCTTCGATCGAGGGATCCAAGAGGGCGGAGAGTTCGCCTTAGATGGTGGCCTCGAGTTTGATCCGGGCTTTGAGTTGCCCTACGACCCCGACTGGAGCATGCAAGCTGACTGGGGGATCGGAGACGCCTTCGAGACGAAGGAGATCGACAGCTTCAAGTATGAGATCTGGGATGTGGTGAACGCAGAGACCGTCTACGGCCCTGTCACCGTGACGATTGAGTGGAGGCCGCAGCTCTACGTCGCAGGACCCGGAGAGGGTGGTGACGACAACAATCCCGGAACCAGAGACCAACCCCTAGAGACCGTCTCTCGGGCCTTAGAGTTAGCGGGGCCTGGTGACGTCATTCAGATCTGCCACGAGTGGGAGATTGAGGCTTTCGGACCGGACAGTTGGCCCTGGGTTATCAGCGACGGAGTGCTACTCCGTGGTCGAACATTTGGCTCCTTCGTGTGGGGACAAGGCGAGTACTACGCAGAAAGTATCGACGAGGTGATCTGGACCTCTGTCGTCCTCGAAGGTGACGGTGCAGGTGTCAGCAACTTGGACTTGAGCCCCTCTGTGCTCGGAGGACATGAATTTGGGGTCTACATGGAGGGGCGCGATCTCAAGCTGTGGAACACACAGATCAGGGGCTTCGAGGTCGGGATCGCCTGCGTCAACTCCAGAGACGTCATGATCCAGGGCGTACAGGTCTCCACAAACCTCGGGATCTACGCTGCTGGCTCTGTGGGAACTTGCACCTTGAGGGACAGCGGCGTGACAGACTGCGAAGGCTTTGGTGTCCTCTTAGAGAGGGCAAATGATTTGGATCTCGGGACCGAGGCCTCACCCGGCGGTAACTGGATCGCTCGCAACTTCATTGGGCTCTCCTGGCAAGTCCAAGACCTCGGCGACTTCCAAAGCGCCTACGGGAACGAATGGAATGAGTACCCCTTGTCTATGTTCGTTAACGGTCTCAGTGGCTTCGGGAGTCACTACGATGTGCTCTCTGAGCAGAATCCCTTCATCGACTCTCGCGGCGGCTGGGAGCACGGGCTCTAGTTCTGAGGCCATCGAGGCCAAAATTCGAGCTTCAAATCTGCCTCTTCGGCTGGCTCGAGGACGCTGAAGCCACCAGACTCCTTGAGCAGCGAGCTCCTTATCGAAGCCGCAGCCCACTTTGTCCTCCAAGCACCGAACAGACGATCCCTCTCACTGGCGCGCGCTCGACCCATTCCGGTCTCTCTCCGACATCGCGTGGGAGCATGCTCAGCCCCTCCTACGACGACGAGATGTCCCTGAAGATGAGACGATCGTCCGCGTGGGAGACCCCGCGGAGGAGGCCTATCTCCTTCTCAGTGGACGGGCCCGCGTAGTCCAGGGGGGTGAGGATGTCTCCGAGCTCCTTGAAGGCTCTGTCTTTGGCGAACAAGGTCTGCTCGCAGGCGGAGTACGCGGAGCGACTGTGGTCGCGAGCGAGCCCTGCGAACTCTTGGTCATCTCAATCGAGGCCTTCGACTTCATTGCCCAAGAGCAGCCTGAGTGGTTGGAGCACCTCAGGGTTGAAGGCGCTAGGCAGGCAGAGGCCTCGCTCGTGACAGGTCGTGTTCTCCGCGCGCTCTTTGAACAGTCAGCTGAGACCAGGAGTGAGCATCGCGCCTTCGACCCAGGCGCAACGCTAGTCACCCACGGCGAGTCGTCCGACGGCGTCTACCTCCTTGAAGAGGGAGAGGTTGAGATCGTCAGCCAGACTGGAGACGTCTTGGATCAAGCTGGACCCGGTGCATGCATCGGCGAGCTCGGGTGTCTGCTAGACCTCCCGCGCACCGCGAGCGTCCGCGCGCTGAGGGAGACGAAGACGCTCTGGTTAGACGCGGAGACCTTCCGCGCGCGCCTGAGCGGCGACCCCTTGGCTGAGCAGGTGCTCCGGAAGCTCTGGTATGGGTACCGCTTCGAGCGCTCATTCGTGAGGCAGCTCTCTACGAAGAGCAAGACGGGCGCAGGCAGACGCACGATCTATGGCCTGATCGATGGGCGAACTATCGCAGTGTTCAGGCCTCACGGCAGCGAGAGCTATCAAGCCGACCTGACCGCTGGCGCTTCGCCGGGCGAGCGCCGTGAGCTGAGCTGGGGCGGCACCCCAGAGCGTCCTTGGCTCACCCTCACCCTCGTCGACCGAGAGGGCGGCGCCCAAGTCGTGCGTGTGCGGGCTGCGCTCAACCGACCGGAGGGAGCTGACGCCTTCAACCTCCTGCTAGACGACACCCCCATCAAAGCCGAGATGGAGCAAGCCTTCGCGCGATTAGGTCGCGTAGCAGCTCCCTCGAAGGTGAAAGCTGATCTGCTCTGTCGCTGCATGAACGTCTCACGCTCTGCAGTACAGGAGGCGATCGCCAGTGGGCTCACGACTCGCGCTGAAGTCGAAGCAGCGACAGGGTGCGGTGGAGTCTGCGGTGGATGTCACGTCCACATCGACTCGATGCTCTCCAATGTAAACAGCGATGACGAGCGGCGCAGAGTCGCCCCAGAGGGGCCTGAGGTCGAGATCCATGTCTCCCCCCTCGCGAGATGGACCGCGCGCTTTGGGAGAGCGGCCGCTACCTCGCTCGGGCTGTGGGGATATCTGCGCCCTGGACTGGCTGTGGTGATCTCTTTGAGCATGCCTTTCATCGCTCTCTACTCTCTTCAAGCCGCGCTCATCTCCGGCCTCTTTGTGGCGCTGATCTTCGCGATCGACCTCCGCGCCGCTCGAAGGCAATGGCATGAGGTCTTTGGGCAGACGATCGCACCCCCGGTCGGGATTCAAGCAGGTGAGGAGCGACCCGCAGGCTTCGCAGAAGATGGCGTACATGCCATACGGGCGATCGTCATGCGCGAGCTGCCCTTCTGGAGCTGGGTGAACTACAAGTACACGCTCCGTCAGCTCTACATCCTCAACAGCGCTTGGCGCTGGCTTCGACATCAGCTGCGCAAGCGACTGTTGAGCCGCGGTTATGAGCGAGCGCGCAGCTGGGGCAGACGCTCACAACCCTTCTGGGGCGATGTCCCAAGGGAGATCGCAGAGCTCTGCCTCGAGACCTCCCTCTGCCTAGGCATGGTAGACGCGAGCGAAGACGAGAGCGGCAGGCGCATCGGGACTCTCCGCTTCACGAACTGGTTGTGTCCTGCAGCCCTGAGTGACGGCAGTGAGGTCGCTGCAGTCGAGACCCTTGAAGTGAAGGTCGATCTCGGGGCCCGCGTCGCGCTGTCGTGCAACGTCAACGGCGAAGAGATCGGCGTCACACGACACGCGCTCTGCTGGGTGTACGTCGCCCTCTCTGCCTATCAGCACACGATGTTGCACGCCTACGGGAACTGGGCAGCCGACCCGCGACACGCAGACCGACACGTTCGTAAGGGGGCGCGCTGGACGCTCGCGACCAATGCTGTCGCGCTCTACAGCGGCAGCGCCTTCCAGAGTGACCCACGGAGCTTCCAACGTGTAGCGAGGCATAACGCCGCGAAGTCTATGTTCCGGCATGGCTACGGTCCCATGATGGACGTGATCACAGAGCACTCCCACTACGCGCGCTTCATCCTCGAGGCACGTCAGGTGTTCATGCGAGTGATGCAAGAGCAAGATGTCGACGTAGACCTCGAGTCCCTGTTCCTCATGACGGTCGTACACTCACTCGACCATCACATGGCGTGTGTGTCAGTCGATCCGGTAGACCTCATCCCTGAGGACGTCAGCTATCACCCTGCAGAGACCGTTCGCGTCGTCTTCTCCGAGCCGCTAGAGCCATTCGTCATCAACACGCGCCTGAGCTCAATCCGAAGCGGCTGGCCCCGCGAACTCTATGAGGCACTTCGCCCTATCGATCCTGAGCTAGCGCGCTACATAGACATCGGGATCTCATACTAGAGACGAGACAGGTCGAGGGGCCTGAGGCTATAGAGGCTTCCTAAGCCTCAGGGCTCACTGCTCAAACCGCAGCACGACACCCTGCGCATCGCTCGCGATAGAGCTGAGCGCCGCAGGCTTGGGCGTCACCCCTTCCGCCTCCTCAGTCGCCCCCTCAATCTTAGGCGTGCCCGACACGAGGTCGACGAGGCAGCCCTCTGGTAGCTCTAGGCTGAAGGTGCCTCCTGCATCTGTCATATCGCTCGCCAACCGTGCCGCAGGAACCTGCGGAGACCTTTGCATATAGGCCATCACTTTCACCCCTTCGACAGGCTCTCCTTCCACGCTCTCGAGCCTCCCTGTCATGAGCACGAGGTCGCGCAATCCGAGCACTAGGTCCTTGTCACCCGCGCGCGCGCCGACGGTGTCGCTAGCCCCCAGACGGGCGTCCGGATTGCTCCAGTTGTATGAGGCGACGATCGTGAACAGCTCTACCGCGCCCATCTCTTCGGTCACTCCAAGGAGCTCAAAGCGGCCGCCAGCCCCGGTGGTCGCGCGGATTCGAGGTTGATCCTCGCTCCCTCTGACCTGCACAAACACACCCGTGGCGGGCAAGCCTTCAGGGGTGAGCACGACGCCCGTGATCGGCTCACCTAGATCAAGGGTAAGACGAACATCATCGACTCGCCCTCCCTCAGGAAGATCGACGGTCTCCTCCGCGTTAGCTTCAGGCATTCCGCGTACGGATGCTGTCACCCGGAGCTCTCCGCCCGGCAAGTCCGTGAAGTGAAAGCGGCCCCCAGTATCAGTCCTTGAGTGCCTTACCGAGGTGACCCAGGTGCCCTTCAAAGGCTCCGCCTCAGGGCGGAAGCGGTCGAGGTCTGTGTTTGCACCGCGCAACTTGACCAAGTGATCAGCGAGTGGAGCGCCCGTCTGAGATAGCAAGGCGCCCTCGATGCGTCCGCCGGGGTGTAACACGAGGTCGCCGTAATCAATATGCCTTCGATCTCCCTCGTCAGCGGGAAAGTCATAGACCCTTGCTCCATAGCCATCTCGCCGTAAGAAGAGTTGATGATCGATCAAGAGATGCAAGTTTGTCAGCGCAAAGCGACCGTCATCTCCTGTGAGCGTCGACTCCCAGTCTGAGCGAGACACCCCTTCGACGCTCTTGGAGCCGACCCCTGCGACATAGACGCCTTCGATCGGAGCCCCCGCGCTATCAACGACCCGGCCTGTCGCGCGACGCGCCGGCTGGAGCTCAAAGTCCAGCTGCGTGTCTTGGGCGAGCTCAAACTCTCCGAGCCTCTTACGCTCATTGCCATACCCCTCCGCGCGGACCCGGATGTCACCTAGGTCGCGGCGTTGCGCTCCACCTATCCCCACGAGCTCGTATCGTCCCTCCGCGTTTGTCTTCACAGAGCGCTGAAAAGATGCGCCGAGACCGACCTCAGCGTCGGCGATCGGCCCTCCAGACTGGTCACTCACCACGCCGAAGATTCGGACTCCAGCTTCAAGGGCGAGGTCCAACCAGACTCGCGTGCCGGTGAGCAGCTCGATCCTCTGAGATGGAGGCGAAGCGACATCACGTGGCGTGATCTCAACGGTGATGAGCCCAGGCTCTAAGTCTTCAAAGAGGAAGCGTCCATTCATGTCAGTCAGCACACGAGCCTGCTCAACGCGCCGACTGTCTCGTACGAGCACCTTGGCGGCCTCGACCGGCGAGCTGTCCGATTCCCGTGTCAGGACACCCTCTAATGTCGCCGCAGCTGAGAGCCGCAGCTCGACGTCATCTCCGGCGAAGAGGTGATCACGCCGAGCAGTAGCATGCTCGCGTGCGCTCACCTCGATATCGAGCGGAACTGCGACAGGAACCTTCGCCTCAAATCGGCCTTGAGAGTCGGTCAAGACGACCTCGACAGGCTGTCGGGAGTCACGCTCCTCAGCGTCTGGGATCCAGAATTCACTGTGCATGCGACGGGTGATCTTCACCTTCGCACCAGACAAGGGCGTTCCGAGAACATCGCTGAAGACCCACCCTCGCAGCGTTGGCTCTTGAGCTGTGGTGACAAGCTGGGGCTCTTCAACCTCAGCAAACTTAGCAGCGCCCCCTTCGCTCAGCCTCTCCCTCTCTGAAAGCGCTGGGAGCTCCTCTTGAACCCGCTCAGGTTCAGCGGCCTGAGCTAGCTCAGCATTCACGAGCTCCGCCGGCGGGGCTTCAAGCCTTTCGGAGAGCAGTAACCCGAGCCCAGACAAGAGCGCTAAGGCTGTCAACACGATAGCCACCGAGCGCGGTGACCCTTTCAATTGGCTCGAGGGTTCGGGGTGCTTCATCCTGATATGCCCTGAGAGTCTAAGGCCACCACGCCGATTCATCGCGACAGCGGCTGCTCTAGATTCATCGTAGTCAGAAGTTCTCCGCAACCTCTCAATTCATTTGGCCTTCCTCTTGCATAGGCCGCCTAAGCAAATCCCTCACAAGATGATGCAGGGTGCTAGCCACATAGAGGCCGACCTAGGCGCTTCTAAGGCAGCAGCTTGTCCAAGAAGACGTTCCTGAACAGACCTCGAGGGTCCAAGCTAGCGAGACAAGCGAGGGCGTCATCCCAGCCCGCCTCCTTCGGCCGCCCCTTACGAAGCGATGCAGGGACAGCGCGACTCATGACCGCGTTCCCTGTCCATGGCCCGCGGTCGCTGTAGCCCCACCCCTTAGACCACTCCACTCGGATCGTCGCGTCGTCGTCTTCGAACTCATCGAAGAGCCACGCCTCTAGCTCTGCATAGAACTCTGAAGATGAGGGCGTCCCTGGGATCGTCAGGAGGTCCAGCCAGACCGCGACGTCCCACTCGGGGTGGTCCTCGCGAGGGACGATCGCTGAGAGCGTGGGGTCCTGGGCACCGGGGAGGTCGACCTCTTCACTGTGGTCCAGCCCGGTGACTCGGATCTCGCTCGGCCCGTTGATCGGGTAGAGGCCTTTCGCCGCGTACGACTGCATCAGCGCCTCATAGCGCTCGACGAAGCGATGCACCACGGACTGCACGTTGTCACGACGCGTGATGATCGCGTATCCGTTCGCTGTGACACGCAGTGTGGTCGGGCGGATGTAGTGGAGGAGATTTTTTGAGGGACCCCATAGGTCGTAGGACCCATTGAAGAAGAGGCCGAGGGCGGTCGTGGAATACATCACCTGCCCGAAGATCGGTGTCAGGCCAGCAGCGCCGCTCACGATCTGCTCGATGAGGTCCGAGGCCTCATCTGAGATGTTGTCCGAGAAGGGGTAGTTGTAAGGCGTGTCTACTTCGCGCGAGAGCCAAGGCTTCGAGGGAGTGACGGTCCAAACCTTGAGCCAGGGGTTATCCGTAAAGGGGTACCAGATCGTCTCCACCCTGCCGGAGTCTTCGATGAAGCTCTCGAGCGTCTGCCCTCCCGAACCTGGAGGTGCGAAGAGCTCTGCCCCAGAGATGCTCACGTAGCTCTCGCAGCGGAGGTTGTGGTTCTCCTCAACGCGCAACGTCACCTCCAAGAGGATGGTTCGACCAAGAGAGACCATCAGGGCCCGCATCTCAGGGTCGGTGCGCGTGAAGCTGCGGACCCTGTAGTCCTCCTTCTGAGGATCCCAAGCGAGGGCCTTCACAGAGAGCACTCGATTACTGAGCGACCCGAAGGTCTGCCCAGGTAACCGCATCTCGCCGCTAGCCGGGACCCCGGTGCCGTGCCCGTCGATGGCGAGCGCGCCGCCTACTGTGATATCTCCAGGCGCGGGGCATGAGGTCACACCACAGCCTGCGCCCTCGAGGAAGTCCAAGAGGTCTTCCATGGAGACACCGCACTCCACCGTCACAGCTGGCGGCGTCGCACCAGTCATCTGCATCCCCTGCCAGTGCACCCGCAGGTCCATCAAGAGGATCTTTTCGCTTCCAGCACCGGCGTGGATGCTCTCCTTGCTGATCACCAGCGGAGACCAGTTGTGTGCGTAGCCGCGCACACGCAGCGCATAGCCTGCGCGCGCCGCCCAGTGAGCGACCAGGACGACCTCCTCCTCAGTGGCCGGCTGACAAGTCCAGGCGTCATCCTGCTGGAGCTCGCCCGACCAATTCTTGAAGGTCTCCTGAACGAGGGTGACCGAGCTCGGGAAGTCCATGAGCGGAGGCAGGCTCGCCAGCTCGCTGCCGGCTGGAGCTGGCGCGAGCTTCGTCCAGGCGCGCTTCGCGGCACCTACGGGCGCGAGGAGCTGCCCAGCTCCTGCGGTGAGCGCGGCGCCAAGGAGGCGCCTACGCGTCAGCGCGGGATCGGGCCGCGGGCCGCTCTCGTCATACCCTTGGCTCATAGGGCCAGTATAGGGCAGCCCGAAAAAGGCACCCTCAAATTGCCGACCTCCTCACTCAGCGCCGAGCCACTCGACGTCCAAGCGGAACTGCCCCGCTTGCTTGTCCGCGACCATAAAGCCGAAGGAGCGGATGTCCGGTGCGAAGAGCTCTGGCGCACCTGGGACGCGACGGCCTCGCCAGGTCGGCCTGAAGTCTTCAAGTGAGAGCACGACCTCTTGCCAGACATCAGCCTCTGTCTCAAAGGAGGTGCGGTATCGGACGCCGTCGAAGACGCGGTCCGTTCGGATCGAGAGCTGGTAGCTCCGCCCGTCACCTCGAACCTTCAGGCGGATCTTGTCGACATCCTCGAGCGTGTCGTCGAGCTCTGGAGAGCGCACCGATGCGAAGCCGCCGTTGTTCTCGAGCGAGAGGTTCCCTTGGAAGGTCGCGAATCCATCCGCGAGGAAGAGCCGACTCCTCGAGACGCCGCCCATCACGCGGTCGTCCACCGTCCGCCAGCTCTTGAAGGCGTCGCGCTGAGTGAAGTCGAACAGGAGCGGGAGCTGCTCTTCCATCATGGGAGCGGAGTCATCTAAGTCTGGATCTAAAGCGGTGACGCCCTCATCGGGGAGAGCCTCCGCTCGTGAAAGCTGATCGTCTCCTTCACTTGAGACACAAGCAGCCAACAAAACGAACATGAAGGTAGGAACTAAGGTTTTTCCGAACTTGTCTAAACGCTTCATCTGGATTTCCCCCTTGGTGCAGTCATCAGTATGACCCAAGAAGTCGGACGCATCACCACCTTGCCCGCCGAGGAGACCGATTCGGTCAAGGTGATGTAAGATTCGACTCATCAACCCCACGGAGATGAACCACATGAAATCACTCATAGCTTTGGCCCTGCTCATCACAGCTCCGCTCTCGGTAGCTCAGAATCAAAGTGAGGAAGCACCTGGCATCCCTTATTGCTTCGGCACCTTTGAGACCTGTCCATGCGGGAACGGGTTTGGGTTTGAGATGGGCTGCGCCAACAGCACTTGCAGCGGCGCGACTCTCAGTGGCTCTGGCACCGCCAGCATCAGCGCGGACGACCTCGTCCTCACTGCGAACGGCCTCACACAAGGCCCTGGCCTCTTCTTCCAAGGAGACTCGAGGGTCAACGGCGCGACCGGCCTAGCCTTCGGTGACGGCCTCCGCTGCGCTGGCGGAGAGATCAAGCGCCTGGAGATCTGCTGGTCGCAGCCCTTTGGGGAGGTCTCTACCAGCGTCTCCCTCGCGGAGCTTGGCGAGGTAGAGATCGGTGAGACGAAGCGTTACCAGTACTGGTATCGCGACCCGAACGTCTGGATCTGCGACAACGGCTTCAACCTGACCAACGGGTACGAGGTCACCTGGACTCCCTGAACCTGGATAGCAGGATCGCTCGTCAGGCGTGGCGAAAGGTAAGCTCTCACGATGCGTCCCTTTCGTCCCGCCTGGTGGCTAGCTGGCCCCCATCTTCAGACCTTATGGGCCAGCCTCGTAAGGCGGCCGACTCTCCCGGAGCTCCGGGACGAGCGCCTAGAGCTCTCGGACGGCGACTTCTTGGACATCAAGTGGTTGGACGCTGGTGAGACTGACGCCCCCCTCGTCTTTATCTTTCACGGGCTCCAGGGCTCCATCGAATCGCCCTACATCGGGCGCACCCTGAACGCCCTAAAAGAGCGAGGGCTCCGAGGGCTCTTCCTTCACTTCCGTAGCTGCGGTGGAGAGCCCAACCGTCTGGCACGTGGTTATCACGCTGGTGAGACAGGCGATATTGCCCACGTCATCCGGACAGTGCATGAGCGAGAACCTGCGACGCTCTTAGGTGCGATGGGTTTCTCCCTCGGCGGTAACGCACTCCTAAAACATTTGGGAGAGGCCAGAGGAGAGACGCTTATAAGAGCAGCTGTTGGGGTCAGCGTCCCCTATGACATGCTCGCTTGCTCTGGGCGGCTCGACCAAGGCTTCTCAAAGATCTACCGCGACTACCTCTTGAGGATGATCTTCAAGGCCGTACGCCAAAAGCGCGCCCTGCTGGAGGAAGCTGGTGTGGACGTTGACAGCGTGGTCGCCTCGAAGACGCTGAGAGAGCTAGACGACCGCCTGATCGTCCCGCTCCACGGCTTCGATGACGCAGATGACTACTACGTGAAGACCTCCAGTAAGCCCTACTTGCGAGAGATCACTTGCCCGACGCTATTGATTCAGAGCGTCGATGACCCGTTCCTGAGGCCTAGCCTCCTCCCTGAACAAGAGGAGTGCGGCCCCTTAGTCGAGCGACACTTCTTCGCGAATGGAGGTCACGTCGGCTTCCTAGAAGGCTCGATCCCTGGCGTCACGAGCCCTTACCTCGCAGGGCCTCCAATGGACTGGCTCGCCTCGAAGCTCAGGGCTTGAACCCCTACCGCGACAAGAGCTCGTCACATCGAGCGCGCATGCGCATGAGCTCAGTATCGAACGACTCTCGATGAGGGCTGAGCGCTAAATTCTTGAGCTGCATAGGATCGCGCTCAAGATCAAAGAGCTGCTCGTACGCGGGCTCCTCTTCGTAGTAACGCACGTACACGAAGCGCTCCCCACGCACCCCCTCGCTCTGCGGGATCTGCTTGTGCGCGAAGCGGTGTTCGTAGAGGAAGTCCGTGCGCCACTCGGAGGCCTGATCGGACAGGAGCGGCAAGAGGCTCCGACCCTCATAGCCCTCGGGCACCTCGACGCCTGCGAGGGCGAGCAAGGTCGGCGCGAGGTCGAGGTTCAAGACCATCTCCTCCACGACCCTGCCGCGGCGCTCCTCCGCGACGCGCGGGTCATAGACGATGAGAGGCACGCGCACAGACTCCTCGTAGATGAGCCACTTGCCGGCGAAGCCCCGCTCTCCCAGGAAGTAGCCGTTGTCGCTCGTGAACACGACGACCGTGTCATCCGAGAGGTCCGCCGCTTCCAGGGCGTCGAGCACTCGCCCGAGCGCCTGGTCCACTCCCGAGATCATCCGCCAGTAGTCGAGCGTCCGCTCGACCTGCTTCTCGCGCGTGTCGAAGCGCCAGCCCCAGCGCTCGCGGTTGAGCGAGCTGCGTATGAACTCCGGCAGCGCGTCGAACACCTCCGGGCCTGCGAGCGGCGGGACCGCGACCTCCGCGTCGGCGTAGAGCTCCTCGAGCTGACGCGTAGGGATGAACTGGTCAGGGTGCGGGTCCTCAGCGTGAGGCGCGTTGAAGCTCAGCGTCAAACAGAAGGGAGCTTCACCCGCTCCCGCCTGGATGAAGCGGATCGCCTCGTCCGCGGTGCGATCCGTGAGATGCCGCGCGGCCTCACCGTCCTTGGGGCGCAGGTAGGGCGGCGACATCGGGCGGTAAGTGTCGAGGTGGCCATCCATCACGCCGCGCTCGAACTTCACCCCCCACTTTCCGACGAAGCCCGTGCGATATCCTGCGCGCTTGAGCCTCGCGAAGTAGGTCTCATCAGCGAGCGCCTCTCCCATCGCTGGCTTCCCGAACGTGTACCCATGGCTCCCCTCTCGACGCGAGGTCATCAGGCTCGCCCTGCTCGCCGCGCAGATCGCGGTCGTGACGAAGGAGTTCTTGAAGCGCACGCCCTCGACCGCCAAGCGGTCCAAGACAGGGGTCTTGAGGACGGGGTGCCCTTCGCAGCCAAGCTGGTCAAAGCGCTGATCATCGGTGACCACGACTAGCAGGTTCGGCTGCCGGCCTGGCCACCAGGCGTCCAGCTCAGCGCGCAGCTCGCGCTCGGTCTGTGGAGCTGTGAGCGGCTCCTCCTCGAAGGGGTCCACCGCCAGGTCATAGAGCTCCGTCGGCTGCGAGGGGTCGTCATGGACCAGGAGCTTGTGCCTGTCATCCAACACCCAGCGCGTGAGCAGGCTCTTCGCCGGGGCTCCGAGCTCGACCACGTCGTGGGTGAAGGCGGCGCCAAACACCGGGCCGCGCTCCTCTACCTCGAGGAGGTCCACGCCAGGGAGCGCCGCCGGCGCGTCAACGCCGCACGCCGCGAGGATCGTCGGCGCGAGGTCGACGCTGCTCACTGCCTGCGTCCTGACCCCCGGCTCGATATGTCCAGGCCAGCTCAAGAGGATCGGAGTGCGCACGCCCCCCTCGTAAGGAGTGCGCTTCGACCTCGGCGCGTAGCCCTGAGACTCCTCCCTCTGGATCCACCCGTTGTCGACTACGAAGACGACGAGGGTGTCGTCTTTCAACCCGCGCTCCTCTATGTGCCCGAGGAGCGCGCCACAGGTCTCGTCGAACCACTCGCACATGGCGTAGTAGCGAGCGATGGAGTCCGATACGCCCTCGTCGCGGTACTTATTAAGGATCCGCTCCGGCGGGTTGTGCGGTCGGTGCGGGAGGAAGGGCGCATACCAGAGGAAGAAGGGCTCCCCCGCTTCGCTGCAGGCGTCGATGAAGTCAAAGGCAGGCGCCATCGTGTCGCGCCCGATCTTGAGGCCGAGGTCCCCGTGTCTGCCGCCCCGCTTCGGGTCGCCGTGGGTCATCCCCTCTGTGAAGTCACCGCAGCGGCAGTCTCCCTCCCACCACTTGCCGGTCTGCAAGCTCTTGTAGCCGACCTCCCCGAGGAGTCCGGGCAAGGTGTCCACCGCCGCGATGTGCTCAAGCATCAGCGCGCGGTCCACACCAAGCGGCGGGTCGTTACCAGTGAGCTGATGCTCGTGCGCGTAGAGGCCTGTGATGATGGTCGCGAGGCTCGCCCGACAGAGCGCCGTAGGCACGTAGCCGCGCGGAAACACCATCGACTCCTCCGCGAGCGCGTCGAGCCATGGTGTCTCGATGACAGGATGGTCCATAAACCCGAAGTCAGTCCACGCCTGGTCATCCGAGATGATCAGCACGACGTTCGGGGGGTCCTCACTGACACAAGGCTGCATGGAGCCGGCGAGGAGGAGCTTTAGCCAGAGTCCCATCACGCGGGAGACCTACGCGAGGAACCGACCGAGCTGAGCCGTCAAGAGGTCGCAGGTCCAGAGAGGCAGCTTGGCCCAAACCTTACGCGCCAGAGCTGTCTTTGGGTTCGAGGGGGTGAAGCTCGGAACGGTCGCCCCCTCGCTCAAGAGCGCGTAGCGATAGTGCAGCGGCGCAGATTGGAAGCCCTGGTACTCCTTGAAGGCGGCAGCGCCCGTGCCTCGCCTGCTCCGCCCTAGGTCGAAGGTCTTGTAGCCTCGCTCGACCGCCCACTCAGAGCACTTCGCGATCATGTATTTGGTCGCCTGATACTCGCGGTTCGCCTGCGGAGTCGTGCCGATGTAGAACATCGCCGCCTCGCTTTTGTTGTGGAAGGTGAGCGTCGCGCCGACCACCTCATCGCCTTTTAAAGCGGCGTGAATCGTGTACTCAGCAGAGAGGTGACGCTCTAACGCCGCCCACCAAGCGCGGGAGAGTCCGGGAGAGCCGAGGGCGCGCTTGCTCGAGAGGAAGAGGCGCTGCAACGCGACCTGATGCTGGTCTCCTTCCTCGAAGCGCAGGCCATGCCGAGACTCTGCGAGCCGAATATAGCGGCGCTCGCTCTTCTTGTACGCGGCGAGGACCTCGCCAGGGTCCTCCGGCAGCGGCTTGGTGTAGGTGGAGTAGAGCTCTGAGGGGACAAAGCCATCGAGCTCGGGGTCCTCTCTGCAGCGCAGCTCTAGGCGCGGAATGCCAGCGGCGCGAGCGCGCTCGAGCGCTGCGTCGACCAGCGCTGTGAGGACCTCTGGTCGATCCGCGAGCACATCCCCGTAGACCCCCCAAGGCGCGGAGATCCAAGTGCGCGGCAGAAACACGCGTCGACACGCAGAGAGCGGCAGGAGCCCTACGACCTGACCTCCCTCTGTCGCGAGCAGGCTCTCTGGGGTCGCGCCGAAGGCGTCCGCCGCTGCGCGGGCCCAGCCGCTCAAGTGGAAGACGCTCCCTAAGCGGTGCCCGCGGACATACTCATCCGCGCGGACATCATCCGCTCCTGAGACGGGACGAACTTCGAGCTCCAGGGCGCTCACGGGCACACCCTAACCGACCAGGCGACGAGGTCAGCCATGGATTCGCGCGGCGTCCCAGAGCGGCCCAGCGCTACTTTGCAGTAGCGGCGGCCTCGCTCATCAGCGCTTCGATCGCAGCATCGAGGTCGTCTCCACGGACGCCTTCAAAGCGGATGCGCCCCTCCACATCGAGGACGTAGATGGTGGGCCAGCCGCTCACGTTCCAGGTTGAGGCGATCGGGCCGCCAGTGCCGCCCCCGTCGAAGAACGACCTCCAGGTGATGTTCTCTTCGCTCATGCGCTCCTTCAGCTTGGCTCGATCGCGATCTGAGTTGATCCCGACGATGGCGAAGGGCTGATCCTTGTACTTCTCAACGAGCGACCGCTCGTGCGCGTACATCGCGCGGCAGGGGCCTCACCAGTCTCCCCAGAAGTCCAAGAGGACGACCTTGCCGCGGAACTCAGAGAGCTTCATGGGGCGCTCAAAGACGTCTTTGCCCTCGATCTCCGGTGCGATCATCCCGATCTGAAGGTTGCGCAGCTCAAAGAGCTCACCAGAGGCGTAGCGACCGAGAGTCCCTCTGCGCCACTTGACATCAGAGAACTCCTCGACGACCCGCTCGAGCAGCTTCTCACCCACAGCTTGGATGATCTCAGGCTCAAGGCTCTGAGCGCGAGTGAGCGCGACCTCGGTGAAGTTGTTCTGGAGCTCTTTGAGGTCATCAGCGTCGGCCTCTTTGAGATCACGTGCCAGCCTCGCCGAGGAGAGCTTCTTCAACCCGAGCTGGAAGCAGGCGTTGCCACGGACGTCGCGATGAGGGCTGCTGGAGAGGATCGCCTGCAAGGCGCGCTCAGCCGTGATGTCTTCGCAGCCGGCGAGCTGCTCTACGAAGGCGCCCAAGTCCTCGCTCTGGAGGTGAGACCTCAAGACGGCCTGGCAGGAGCGCTGAATCATCCCAACGTCGGCCGCGTTCCCCACGATCCAACCGAAGGAGTCGAGGGCCACCTTGGTCCCTGGATAGGTCACTGCGACCTCCATGAACGCGGGCGCATAGAGGTCACCGTTCGGGCGCTCATCCTTCCAGATGCGCATCCTCTCTTCGTCAGTCTTGGCCGTGCTGTAAGCCTTTCGGTGCGCCTTCTGGGCGTCCTGCCAGGCCTCAAGCGCGCTGTTATAGGCTTCTACAGCTGCGTCATCAGCGCTCACCTGCGCAGCGGCTGGGGTGAGCGATACGAGAGAGGCGAGGAGGGCTAGTGAGATCGTTCGCATGGGAGAGCTCCTGGGTTGGTCACTTCAAAGTACCACCAAAGCCAGGGAGAGAGCAGTTGACCCCCCCTGAGAGGCCTGGGCTGCGCCTCAGGAGCCCGCAGCTTGGCTCCGCTTCGCGTCCCGCTTGCGCTCAAGCTCGGTCAGGAAGCGCTTGCGCAGTCGAAGCTGCGTCGGAGTGACCTCGAGGAGCTCGTCATCTTCGACGTACTCGAGGCACTCCTCGAGGCTCATCACGACCGGAGGCGGGAGCTTGACGTTCTCGTCACGACCCGCAGCGCGCATGTTGCTCAGCTTCTTCTCGCGACACACGTTCACGGTGAGGTCGTCATCCTTGTTGTTCTCCCCCACGATCATCCCCTCGTACACGGGGGTGGTCGGCGGGACGAAGAATTGGCCGCGGTCGAGGAGGCCGAAGAGGGCGTACGGCATCGCGTTCCCCGCGCGGTCTGAGACGAGGACGCCGTTCGACCTGCGCGGGATCACGCCGCCGTCAGGGCGCCAGTCCTCGAAGACGTGGCTCAAGACAGCCTCGCCTTGGGTGAGCGTCAAGAGCGAGGTGCGGGCGCCGATGAGGCCGCGCGCGGGGATGATGAACTCCACCTTGCTGAGCTCACCGATCGGCTCCATGTGCACCATCTCCCCCCGGCGCCGCCCGAGGTACTCGATGACCTTGCCTGCGTGGTCGCTCGGGACCTCGACCGTCGCGCGCTCGTAAGGCTCACAGCGCTTACCGTCGACCTCTTTCAGGATGACGTGCGGCTTACCAACGGAGAACTCGTAGCCCTCCCGACGCATGTTCTCGACCAAGACGCCTAGGTGCATGACGCCCCGGCCCTTCACCTCATAGGCATCTCCGCTAGAGCTCTGCCCCACAGAGAGCGCGACGTCTCGCATCGCCGCGCGCTCAAGGCGAGAGAGGATCTGACGGCTTGTGACGAAGCGCCCTTCCTTACCCGCGAAGGGCGAGTTCGAGACGTGAAAGACCATGGAGATCGTCGGCTCGTCGAGCTCGATCGCGGAGAGCGGCTCCGGATGCTCGAGGGGACAGACGGTGTCGCCGATAGAGATCTCCTCCACTCCTGCGACGATGGCGATGTCTCCTGCTCGCACCTCCTCAACCGGCACCCGCTCGAGGCCCTCGTAGCGCTGGAGGTCTTTGATCGTCACTCGGATGGGCTTCTCTCGATCCGGGTGGCAGACCACGAGCGGGATCCCCTTCTTGAGGGTGCCTCGCACGACCCTTCCGATCGCGATGCGCCCGACGAAGTCATCGTGATCGAGCGTCGCTGCCTGGAATTGAACCGGCGCCTCCACGTCGCGCTCTGCGACGGGGGCCTCCTCGAGGATCATGGAGAAGAGGGCCTCGAGGTCACCGGAGCCATCGGTCTTGAGGTCCTCGACCTCTGCGGCCGCGTACCCGTCGCGACCGGAGCCGTAGACGACGGGAAACTCGAGCTGCTCATCGTCGGCGCCGAGCTCAACGAAGAGGTCGAAGATCTCGTCTAGGACTCCCGCGGGGCGCGCGTCCTGCCTGTCGATCTTGTTGATCATGACCATCGCGCGCAGTCCGTTCTCGAAGGCCTTGCGGAGCACGAAGCGCGTCTGAGGCATCGGGCCCTCGAAGGAGTCGACTAAGAGGAGCACAGCGTCCGCCATGCGCAGGGTGCGCTCCACCTGGCCGCCGAAGTCGGCGTGACCGGGCGTATCGACGATGTTGATCCGCACCCCCTGATATTCGATCGCCGTGTTCTTAGCGAGGATCGTGATCCCGCGCTCGCGCTCTTGGTCCTCGGAGTCCAGCGCACGCTCACGTACCTGCTGGTGAGAGCCGAAGGTCCCCGCGAAGTGGAACATGGAGTCCACGAGGGTCGTCTTGCCGTGGTCCACGTGGGCCACGATGGCGAGGTTTCGGATCGGTCGTTGGGCGGTCATTGGGGGCTCTCGGGAAGACTCTGTCGGCTCGTCTAGAACCTCAGAGGGTATCGGTCCCAGCGGGCCCCGTCGCGCCTATTTTCTTGTCGTGTGGGCGTGAGGGGCTGCCCTTCATCGCGCTATTGCGGATGGAGCTTGACCATGGCCTCGCCGAAGCCGGAGCCTGCTTGAGCGAAGAACCAAGGGCTCCCGAGGTAGTGGTATGGGCGGTCGTTACCAAACTGGCGCCACCGCTCCACGTCTGCCTTCCAGCCCCCGGGGCCGTTGAAGATGGCGTCCGCCTCCATGTCCCAGTACGCCGCGGTCTTGACCACAGCGACAGAGCCCTTGAAGCCTGCTCGCGAAGCCATCGCCAGCTGCCCGCTCTTGATGTGGTCTCTCGCGCTCAGGCCGCCGTCCTTGGCCGGCTTGGACTCGCGCGGGCCGTCAAAGCCGACCTGACCGATGACGAACTTCATGTCCGGCGCCTTGAGGTCTTCGCGGACGTCGCTGATGAGGCAGGCCAGGTGTTCGCCGTAGCTCTTGTACCAATCCTCGTTGAACTGATCGTTCCAGCCCTGAAACCAGACGAAGCCTGCGAGCTCATAGCCCTGCCCCTCATAGCTTGGGAAGCGCTCCTTCAAGTTATCCAGGGTGTCGCGCACCTCCTTCATCATCTCGCGGTAGTAGCGCCCGTAGGGCTCCCTCATCTCGGCGACGGTGGTGAGGGGCTTCTGCTTGTCGGGGTTCTTCTCGTTGTTTTTGGTGATCTGCGCGTTCTTCTCCTTGACCATCTCCTCGAACTCCGCGTCCGTCGGGAGGCCGGCTGAGGGAGGACGGAAGTCACGCCCGAGGGACTTGCCGCCCCAGGCGCACTTGATGAGCAGGACCTGCTCGTCGAAGTGATCCCCAACGACGTGGCCGAAGTTGTACTCAGGGCCGAAGCACTTGCTCGGCGAGGCGTATCCCACGCTCAGGTTGCCGTGGCGGCCGAGGTAGTTGATCCAGACGTCTTCGCGCTCGCTCCAGTCGTAGAAGGGCTTCTTCGGATTGACCTCTATGGAGGCCTGGTGCTTCTTCGTGAAGGAGTCGAAGTCACCATCCTTGATGAAGTGTTTGTAGCGCTCCCGGTACTTGAGCTGGCTGAGCTGCCAAGCGACTGGCTCAGGGAAGCCCTTCCCCTCCATGTTCGACTGACCGGCGAGGATGAAGACCTTCACCTCCCCGTCTGCGGCCTCTGCGAGCGCGGAAGAGAAGAGGAGGGAGAGGAGCGCGAGCGCGTGGTGCTTCATGAGGATTTGTAGGGAGGAGGTTGAGCGCTCCTTGGAGCAGTGTCCCTATCATGGCGCGCCCTCCCCGCCGCGTCATGCCGACCCCCAAGCACAGCGACCCCAAGCCCCACGACGGCCCGATCCTCTTCGAAGAGGGCGACTTCCATGGTCTCTCTGAGGGGCTCGCGCGAGACCCGCAGTACAACGACCGCAGGCTCATCGCGCGCCGCAAGCTGCTCGCCTTAGGCAAGCGCGCACTCCCCAAGCTCGCCGAGGCAGGCGCTCTGCTCGAGTGCCGCACGAGCCTCCACAACCCCTCGCAGTTCAACGGCAACAAGGTCTCGCGTATCTGGGCCTACCTGATGCGCTCCAAGGCCGACAAGAAGGAGCTGAAGAGCGTCCTCGGACGTGACCTCGCCAAGGACTTGGACTCTGCGTACAAGAACGCCTACCTCTGCGTCGCGGTCGAGGCGGAGGCCTTAGAGGTCTCGATGCGGATCCACCCCGACGCCTGGTACGACGGGATGAACCTGAAGAAGCGCGTAGAGGCAGAGGGGCAAGCTCAACTGCTCGCACTGCTGAACGAGCTCCACGGCTTCCAGCTCCGGATGCACGATTGGCGCGGTGAGTGGCGCTGCGGTGAGATCTCACCCGAGCGGCTCACCGAGTTCCTCGGTCACTGGACGCCAGGCGAGCACTCCTTCGCCGTCGAGCAGCGCTTCCCCTGCCCTAGCGGTGCTCGGGGCCCGGCGCTTGAGGAGGGTGCCGCCCTGCACCTTGAGTCAGAGCTCCTGCGCCTCGCCCCCCTCTACCGCTACACCGCCTGGTCCGAAGAGAGCAGCTTCCTCTTCTCTAGCTAGCTCTTCTTCTTAGGCGAGTAGACCCCGTCCGGAAGGACCCTCGGCAGCGGAAGCTTCGGGTCTGTGAGGAGCTCAAAGACCGCAGGGTCACGCTCCTTCAAGAGCGCCGGAGTCGGACACTCCCACTCCACGGCGATCTCCTCGGCGCGGCCGGGGAAGTCCTGGCCTCCGAGATGTGAGGTGAGCGCCCAGTAGAGGTACTCCGCCGCCATGCACTCGTAGTCGCATGTGCGATCGTCGTAGTGGTACCAGGCCTCCTCTGGATACTCGCGTGGGATGCGCCGGAAGCGACCACCGCGCGCCTTGTCCATGGCGTCGGTGAGACGGCTGCCGGGGCGGTAACCGAGGTCCTTGGGGTGCGCCTCCACCCAGCCGTTCGAGACGAGGTGCAAGACCTCCTCAACAGCGGCGTCGAAGCGCCCGCGCCGCTTCACATGCGGCGGGCCTGCGGGGAAGGTCTCATCCGCGTAGAGGTCCTGCCCGATCCGGAAGCCCGCCTCCTCCAAGCGCTCGAAGTCGATGCGCCTGTGCAGGCGCCGCATATCGCGCTCAGTAGCAGGCATCACGAGGAAGGCGCCCTCCTCGACAAGGACGCGGTGGGCCGCAGGGTCATCCGGGACGCCGTCCTCATCGTTGTCGAGCCACTCAGCCAAGAGCGTCGCGGCGTGCAGGACCTTCGCGTCAGCTGAGGAGTCCGTCGCGACGACGTGGACCCCGAAGACCTCCACGAACTTCGCCAAGTGCGGGCGGAAGACCGAGAGGCGGCCCTCCTCTGGCAGCGGGCGGATCTCGAAGAGCGGGGCTGAGACCTCCGCTCCTTCGTCATTCTCTCGATCGCTCATGCTGCTCTCTAAGGTAGGCGCCTGAGAGGCGCAAGCTAGCGCGGCGGCCAAGGACAATGTGATCGAGAGGGCTTGTTGCATGGCACTTGGTGAGAGAGGAGCTCGGGGGGAATGAGCGCTCATTCTGCGCTGTATCACGCCCTCACGGGGTCACGAATCATGATCCCACACAGCGATTCTGGGAGAGGGGTAACCTAGAGGGATGGCTCGCTCCCTCCATAAGTTTGCGTCCCTCCCGATCATCTTCTTGGCCCTCCAGAGCGCGACAGCCCAGGAGGCCCTCTACTTGATCGAAGGAGACTCTCCGAGCGAGCGCTTCGGACTCGCCGTCAGCGGAGTGCAAGACCTCAACGCGGACGGGCACGATGACTTCATCGTCGGCGCTTGCCAGGACTCTACGAACGGGAGCCAAGCGGGAGAGGTGCGCGTCTTCTCTGGAGCTGACGGGAGCCTCATGTTCCGGATCTTAGGTGAGTCTTCAGGAGACTTCTTCGGCAACGCTGTGAGCGGCGCAGGAGATGTCAACGCGGACGGGATCCCGGACTTCATCGTCGGCGCGATCTGGGACGCGAACGACTCAGGTCCGTTCGCTGGCTCAGCCTCCGTCTTCTCTGGGCTAGACGGGAGCTTGCTCCACAAGTTCGAGGGGGGCGTAAACGACTTCTTCGGCGTCCGCGTCAGCGGCGTGGGTGATGTGAACGCAGACGGGCACGCTGACGTGATCGTCGGCGCCGTGCAGTGGCTTGATGACGGCACCGGCTACGCAGCGGTCTTCTCGGGAGCTGATGGTAGCGTCCTGTACACCCTCACCGGCCTCGCGAGTGGTGACCAATTCGGCTACTACGTTGACGACGTCGGCGACATGGATGGGGACGGCGTCAGTGACGTCGCTGTCGGCGCCTGGCAGTCGGACTCTGCCGGCGTCCAATCAGGTCAAGCCTTCGTGTTCTCCGGAGCGACGGGCGCAGAGCTCCACCGCTTCAGTGAAGACCCGGGAGACGCCCTCGGCTGCTCCGTGGGAGGAGCTGGCGACGTGGACGGCGACGGCACCCCCGATGTCATCGTCGGCGCCTCCGCAGCAGACGACAACGGCGACTACTCTGGCGCGGCCTACGTCTACTCGGGCGCGACTGGCGCGCTCATTCACGCCTTCGCAGGCCGCTCTGCAGGCGACCAATTTGGTAACTGTGTCTCTGGCGCGGGCGACGTAGATGGAGACGGCACCCCAGACCTCCTCGTCGGTGCCATCAATGATGACTACGCGGGCACCGACGGCGGCTCCGCCACGATCTTCTCTGGCGCGACCGGTGATGTGCTCGCCTACCTACCCTCCGCTGAGGCAGGTGCAGCTCTCGGAGCGAACGTGCAGGATGCCGGTGACGTCGATGGCGACGGCCTGGCGGACTTCATCGTCGGCGCGAGCCGGGCCGGCACGAATCAAACAGGGCGTGCCACCCTCTACGCCGGACGCGCTTGCGCCGGGTTCAACTTCTGCGAAGGACTCGTGAACTCAACCGGGTCGCGAGGTGAGATCAGCTGGGGCGGGTCAACGCTCTACGCAGCGAACGCACTCACCCTCACAGCTAGCGGTCTCCCTAGTAGCCAGTTCGGCCTCTTCTTCTATGGCTCGAATCAGATCCGAGTGCCCTTTGGAAACGGCCTGCGCTGCGTAGGTGGCGGCGTCTACCGACTCAACCCCCCCTCGCTCACGAACGCGCAAGGCGAGATCTCCAGAGACGTGGACTTCAACGCCGCGCCGATGAGCGGAGGCCCAGGCCTCGTGACCCCTGGCTCCCGCTGGGGTTTCCAGTTCTGGTACCGAGACCCTGCTGACGGCGGCGCTTTCTTTAATCTGACAAACGCTCTGACCGTCCCTATATGCCTCTAGGGGCCTCCTAGGGCGGTAGAACGCAAAAGCTCGGTATGAGGGGCTGCTAAAGGCCCCGCAATGGGCTCTCTCTTGCAAGAATCAATAGAGGAACCTCAGACGGCTTGACCGCGTCTAGAGGGCTCCCCTCTCACCCCTTTTAAGAATCCAAGCGAACTCCACATGCGCCCCCTCTACCTCTCAATCTTCGTAGCAGGCCTCTTCGCCCTCTCCACCACGGCACAGGAGCCCGTCTTACAAGACCCGACTCCCCCTCCGACCACAGTGGGTCCGGTCGTCATCGAGGGTCGCGTCATCGTTCGCTTCCAAGAGGACACCAGCCTCGAGGCTGCCCGCGCTCTGCTCTCCGAGCCGCGCTACTACGTAATCAGTGAGCTTGTTCCCAAGCTCGACCTCTTCCTCGTCGAGCTCTTAGAGGGCCAACGCGTAGACTCCGCCCGCGCTGAGCTCGAAGCCATGGAGAAGGTGATGTACGCCTCCCCCGACCACGTCGTAAACACGCGTGAGACCGCGCCGAACGACTCGAGCTTTGGGCAGCAGTGGGCGCTTCGTCAGAACAATGACGCTGACATCGACGCCACCGACGCTTGGGACTTCGGCACCGGTAGCCGGGACTTTGTCTGCGCGGTAGTCGACGGAGGCTGCCAGACAAACCACACCGACCTCGCTGCGAACATCTGGGTCAACCAGGCTGAGGCGAACGGCTCTCCCGGCGTAGACGACGACGGGAACGGCTACGTAGACGATGTGAACGGCTGGAACGCATACAGCAACAACGGAAACATCAGCAGCGACTCCCACGGCACGCACGTCTGCGGAACAGTCGGAGCCGTCGGCAACAACGGTGTAGGCATCTCGGGTGTCTCATGGCAGACCGGCGTGATGCCCATCTCAGGCTCTTCGGGGTCCACTTCCACAGTCCTGACGGCCTACAACTACGCGCTCACGCAGAAAGACATCTGGCTCTCCACCAACGGCGCCCAAGGCGCCTGTGTAGTCTCCACGAACTCCTCGTTCGGGATCGATCAAGCCAACTGCAACTCGTCCACCTATCAGGCCTGGAACGACATCTACACGCTCATGGGCCAGTCAGGGATCGTCTCCTGCGCCGCGACGGCGAATGCGAACTGGAATGTTGACCAAGTCGGCGACGTGCCGACGGGCTGCACTAGCGAGTTCATCATCGGCGTCACGAACACGACGAGCTCAGACCAGAAGGCGACCTCGGCGGGCTACGGTGCGATCTCGATCGACCTTGGCGCGCCCGGGACAAACGTCCTCTCTACCGTCCCGACCAACAGCTACGCGAGCTACTCCGGCACCTCCATGGCCACGCCCCACGTCGCAGGAGCAGTCACCTTCCTGCACTCCGTGGCGAGCCCGGCCTTCCAAGCCCACCACGCGAGCAATCCCGCAGACGCGGCGCGTGAGATGAAGCGCATGATCCTCGAGAACGTCGACATCCTCCCCTCCCTTAGCAGCATCACCAGCAGCGGCGGGCGCCTCAACCTCTTCAAGGCAGCGGAGGAAATTCGCATCTGGCCTGGCGGCCCGACGATCCTCTTTGACTACCCCGGCGGTCGCCCCGAGGTCATCGCTCCCGCTGGAGACACTGTCGCAGTGACCCTCACCGAGTCCCAGCCCGGCACCCTCGATGGGTCTTCTCCGACCCTGCACTACAACGACGGCAGCGGCTGGGTGACGAGCCAGCTCTCGCCCTCTGGGAGCGCGTGGAACGCGAACTTCGGCGCGACCGAGTGCTCGAACACCGTCGAGTGGTACGTGACCGCTGACACCACAGACGGCAACTCTTGGCGCGACCCTGGCACAGGAAGCCACACGGCCCTCTCAGCAGACGGTACGCCTGTCTTTGCATCGGACGACATGGAGTCAGTCGACGGCTGGAGCGCTGGTGCTCCTGGCGACAACGCGACGACTGGCGTCTGGGTGCGCGTCAACCCGATCGCGACCGACGCTCAGCCCGGCAATGACCACACCCCCTCAGGGACCCAATGCTGGGTGACAGGGCAAGGCTCCAACGGTGGCAGCCTCGGGGAGAATGACGTCGACGGTGGCTCTACTACGCTCCGCTCGGCCATCTACGACCTCTCAGGCTCGACGAACCCCACCATCAGCTACTGGCGCTGGTACTCCAACGACGAGGGCGCTTCTCCTAACGCTGACACCTTCACTGTCGACATCTCAAACAACGGCGGCGCGAGCTGGACCAACGTCGAGATCGTCGGGCCTTCGGGTGATGGGACCTCTGGTGGCTGGATCCAGAAGAGCTTCCTAGTGAGTGACCTCGTCGCCCCCACCGCTCAAATCCAGCTGCGCTTCATCGCTAGCGACCTCGGCTCAGGATCGATCGTCGAGGCAGCCATCGATGACCTGCAGATCCAAGACATCGACTGTGGCGACTGCAACGTGCAGAGCTACTGCACCACCTCGCCGAACCCTGTCGGGAGCGGCGCAGTGATCTCTGCTTCAGGCTCGACGAGCCTCAACGCTTTAGACTTCACCTTGGACGCTGCCGGCGCTCAGCCGAACCAGTTCGGGATCTTCTTCTACGGTCCGACCACGGCGAACGCGCCTTTCGGAGACGGAGTGCGCTGTGTCGGTGCTCCCGTGACCCGCCTCCCCGTCGTTCAAACAGATGGTTTCGGAGATGTGAGCTATCAGCCTGACTTCTCAGCAGCGCCTCATGATCAGGTCACAGCCGACTCCACCTGGAACTTCCAGTTCTGGTACCGGACACCCTCGAGCCCCTCGACCTTCAACCTCTCTGACGCGATCTCCGTCACTTTCTGTCAGTGATTTGAGCCCCGCGCCCGGACGTCTTCGTGGTTCACGGAGCCGTCCGCGGCGTGGTGACGGAAGACGAGGGCGGGCTCGCCCTCGGTGTACTCAAGGGAGACCGCGAGGAAGCCGCCGCAGACCTTCAGGTAACGGTGAGCTTCGGCGCGGCTCTTTTCACTGAAGCCGCCAGCGTGGCGGTCGGTGGTGGGCCCACAGGAGTACTCGCGGACTCCTGCGAGCTCTGAGACGTACTGCCAGTGTCGATCACCGCAGACGATGTAGGCGTCCTCTTGGTTCGCGAGGAAGGCGCGTAGCTCGTCACCCTCATGTCGAAAGGCCTCATTCGAGTGGTTGTCCTTCTTGCTAGAGCGGTCAGGGCCGACGATCGGAGTCGAGGAGACGAGGATCCTGAAGGTGGCGTCAGAGGCGGCGAAGGTCTCAAAGAACCACGCCTTCTGCTCCTCACCCCAGATCGTCTTTTTGGGGCCATCCTTCATCGTGTTCGGGCTGCGGAACTCTCGCCCTTCAACGAACCAGACCTCGAGGTCTCTCCCCCAGCGCAGGCGGCGGTATGGGAGCGGGCCTGAGGGCGTCTGCTCACGGAAAATTGAGAGCCCCTCTTCCCAGCTGAGCCCTCCGTAAGACTGACCAGGCCAGCAGTCATTCTTCAAGACGTCATGGTCATCGGTCATGAAGAAGGAGGGCACCCGGGCATGGAAGCTCCGCTGTAGTGGCATCGCGTACATGCGGTTCCACTTGTAGCGCGCGAGGGCTGGTGACTTGGCGAAGGGGCCAGGCTTGTCGTGGTAGACCACGTCGCCCGTATGGACGAAGAAGTCCGGGTCGAGCGCCTGCATGTGGGCGAAGATCCGGTGCCCGCCGAGGTCGTCGTCTCTACGGGCCCAGGCCTGCCCAGTGACGACCGTGAAGCGTACGGGGCTGCTCACCTCTGGCGAGGGCGCAGTCCGCAGCGTCGAGAGCAGGCTGCAATCAGGTGACTTCGCTCCGACAGGGCGCCCCTCAATAAGGATCTCGTAGCTCGTCTGGGGACGCAGCTGGTCTGTGATTTGGAACTGATGCGTGTGGTCGCGGGCTGGGTCGACCGGCTCCCAGCCTGTAGAGGCCCGAAGACCGATGCTGCCCGCTGGCCACCACTGAACCCGCACTTCGCCAGGGGCCCCAGGGACAGCGTCCACCATCTCAGCGAGGCGCCGACCCTCCGGGACCTCTTGAGCACCGTCAGGCCATGCGAGCCCGTCGCGGTTGCGGTCGGGGGTCGCCGTCAGCCGCGTCCAGACGACAGCCGAGCGGTCCGTGACCTCTCCCAGCTTGACACCGCAGCCGAAGTGGACGGCTCCCCCGGGCCCCTGCGCAGCGAGCGCAAGGGTGCAGAGCGAGAGTGCGATCATGGGTCAGCTCCTTTGATTCATGGGGTGAGCGGTCTTGAGAGAGACTATGGCCCGAGAGAAGAAACGGCCACAGCTCTGAGAGACGCTCTTTCGCAGAGCCCGTCGTTCTGGTCTCCTTGCACATCATGATCGCGCGGCATAGCTCCCTGATGTGCCTCCTAGCCCTCACCTTCGCTGCCTGCGGAGGTGCCCCTAGCGAGTCCACCTCCACACCGACCCGGCTCACGCTTCAGCCCGGGCGAGGGACGGAGCAGCCCCTGCCAATTGTCGTCCGCAAGACGGATGCGACCCAGCATGCTACCTGGGTTATCGACGCACCCCTGAGCGAGGTCGGCAGCGTGAGCGACACCACGGGCACGCCTGTGAAGTGCCTCTTCGTCGACGGTCTGCCGCGCAGGGTGTGGGTCCCGATCCAGCCGGGCGAGCGCTTCAACGAGGTCCGAGTCCGCGTCTTCGCGCCGACCTCTGAGCGGGTCGCCATCTTCGCACGCCGCGGCCAAGAGAACTTAGCGCGCTCTGAAGAGCAGACTGCGGGGCGCTCTAGGACGCCGAGCACTCTCACCTTCCCGATGCCCACGCTGGCTGAGATAGGCGACATCGACCACCTGGTGATCGACCTCATGGGTGGTACCTCGCGACCTGGCGTCGTCTCCGTCGAGCTCATCCAACAGCCCAACGCCGGCGCCTTCCCCGACCCCGCGGCGGGCCCAGCCGCCGTCACCCTCGACCCCGCTGACTTCGAGACGCGCACCGGCTACGCCCTCACCGCCGAGCGGCCGCTGGTGGTCAACGTCGACCTAGAGAGCGGTGAGGCGCTCCGCTTCGAGCACGGCGCGCCGGTCACCTCTGGCTCAGCCGGGCAAGGACAGCTCGTCGTCGAGATCTCAAGCCAGCACCCCTCGCACCCAGACAGAGCGAGCGTGCCCTCCCAAGACGCCCTGCACGAGCTCTCCTTCGAGCTCCCCTCCAACAATGAGTGGAGCTCCGTCGACGCGGTCGCCTTCGAGCCGCCACTCAAGGGACCGACCCGCTTCAAGTTCAGCTTGCGAGGAGCCGCGCCCGGCGCCGTGCACCTCATCGCCAACCCGAGGACCGTGCCGAACGAGGTCGACGCGCCGACGGTGCTGCTCATCACATCGGACACGCACCGAGCCGACCACATGGGCACCCACGAGCGCGGTCTCGTCCGGACTCCGGCCCTCGTCGGTCTCGCAGAGCGCGGCCTCCTCTTCGAGGACGCTCTCTCTGCGACGAACATCACGAATCCCTCCCACATGGCCCTGCTCACGGGGCTTGAGGTCAGAGATCACCAGATCATTGATAACGGGACGCCGCTCACTCTCCGGGCAGAGACCCTCGCTGAGGTGTTCCAAGCTGCGGGGTGGCGCACCCTCGCCTGCGTCTCTGTCGAGCACCTCTCCGACGAGAACTCTGGGCTCGGTCAGGGCTTCGACAGACTGCTCTCCCCCAACAAATCGACGCGCGGGGTGAGAGAGACCACAGCCGCCCTCGAAGAGGCGCTGCTCGACTTCGAGGGAGAGCCGCTCTTCTGCTGGCTGCACCTCTTCGACGCCCACAGCCCTTACGAGCCGCCGCCTCCCTACGACCGCCTTCACTATCCAGAGGGGAAGGACCCCAAAGACCCCTCACGTCGGCTCGCCTACCCAGGGCGCTACCTCCCTGTGACGATGCGAGGGATCACAGACATGGAGTGGCCTGCGGCGCAATATCGAGGGGAGATCGACTTCCTCGACAGCCAGCTCGCCTTCGTCTTTGAGCACGAGCGCTTCACCGACAGCGTCATCGCCTTCTCCGCAGATCACGGCGAGTGCTTCGGCGCACACGGCATCTACTGGGATCACGCTGGCGTCTACCCGGACACGGTCCACGTACCTCTCATCTTGTCTTGGCCTGGCGGGCCCGCAGGCGAGCGGACCAGCGCCCCGACCCGACAGATCGATCTCGGCCGCACCTTGCTCAACCTCGCCGGCCTCGAGGGCGCAGCCTTCCCCGGCCGCGACCTCCGCTGGACTCTGGAAGAACCACAGAACAGTCAGCCAAGGTTCGCGCTCTCCAGCCACGGCTACTCTGCCTCCATGGACAAGGACGGCTGGTTCTGCGTGCTGCACTTGCGCTCGCACCAGCAAGCGACCGAGACCGTCCCCTTCGTCGCCCACTCGGTGGAGCTCTACCACCGCGCGGAAGACCCTGCCTGCGAGAGGGACGAGGTGGACGCCCACCCCGAGCGCGCTCGGGCCATGCGCGCTGAGCTCCTCAGCTGGCTGCGATCGGGCAGCCGAGACGGCTTCGGAGGGGCCACGGACACCTCTAGTGACCGCTTAGCTGACCTCGCTGCCCTCGGATATACGGCAGAGGAAGGGGCCAGGAAGTCGGGCGAGGCTTGGTTCCCGGAGGTCTGCACCCTCGGAGATGGCGGCGCGCCCTGCGAGTGGTGTCAGCGCTTCGAATGAGATCCTCGTGACCCTCAGACGACTTCTCCTCTTGTAGCTCTCGTGAATGGCCGATATCCTCCCCGCCCCTGTGCGGAGAGGTGGCAGAGCGGCTGAATGCGCAGCATTGCTAATGCTGTGACCCCTCTTCGGGGTCCGCGGGTTCGAATCCCGCCCTCTCCGCCAGTCTTGCGCAGGCCCTCGGAGCCGCTCGGCTCTCTCCTCACACCTTGACCTATCTCCACCAGCGACTCTGTCTGACAGCGCTCATCGTGCTCGTCACCACCGGGTGCCTCGCTGAGCGTCGCCTCCTCGTCGAGACGACACCTCCCGGCGCGCGGGTCGAGCTCGACTGGGAGCCCGTGGGCCATACGCCCTTGGAGCTCGTCATCCACCATGAGGGCAAGCGCCGCCTGCTCGTCTCGCTCGATGGATACGAGCCTGTCCTCAGAGACATTGAGTTCGAGAGCGCTTGGCAAAACAGCTTCCCCTTCGACGTATTCACCGAGCTCCTCAACCCGCTCCCTGAGGACGATGTGATGACGGTCAAGCTGCAGCTCTCCCCGCGAAGGAGCGCGGCCGCTGCTGACCTCAGCCCCGTCCTTGAGCGCGCGGAGATGCTCCGCAGAGCTGGCCCCTCCGGCCCTAGCGAGGCGACGAAAGAGCGGCCATGAGCGCAGGTCGCGTGACCGTCCAAGGCTTAGGCCACTTCGGAGGCGGCGCCGGTGTCGCGCGCTTCCTAGCGAAGGAGGGCTGGCGCGTCACGGTGACAGACCTGCAGACAGCGGAAGAGCTCCGCGACCCAGTCGCCTCGCTCAACGACGTAGATGTGCGCTTCGTCCTTGGCAGGCATGAAGAGCCTGACTTCACGGACACGGACCTCGTCGTCGCGAACCCAGCGGTCAGCCCGACGAGCCCACTCCTCGTCGCCGCTCGCGCGGCTGGCGTGAGGGTCGTGAGTGAGGTCGGCCTCTTCCTCGAGCGCGCGCCCGGACGGATCGCAGCCGTGACTGGGACCCAAGGCAAGAGCTCTACCGCTCACTTCCTGCATCAGCTCCTGCTTCAGGCCGACATCCCCGCTCGCCTTGGCGGAAACATCGGCGGCTCCCTCCTCGACGCGCTCCCTCTGATCAGCGCACAAGAGGTCTGCGTCGTAGAGCTCTCCTCCTATCAGCTCGAGAGCCTGGCCAGCGAGAGCCTGAGCGACCGCCTAGACCTCGCGATCATCACCAACCTCCGCGAAGACCACCTCGAGCGGCACGGGACTGTGGACGCTTATCACGCTGCCAAGCTTGAGCTGGCTGGGCTGCTCACAGAGGGCGCGCCCCTCCTGATGGGGCCAGGCGTCCTCGAGCGCGCCCAAAACCTGAGCGCGGCCACTTTGGCGCGGGTAGAGCCCTTGGAGATCGGCTCTGCGCTACGGATCGAACAGGAGCGCTTCCACCTCCAAGCAGAGCCTCTCGGCGAGCTCGAGCACGCTCAGCACCTGCCGCTCTTTCAGCGTGAGAACATCCTCCTAGCCCTCGCCGCTGCGCGGCTCTTGGGCGCCTCCGCTAAAGCCCTCGCTGCCTCTGTGCAGACGCTCGGTGGTCTGAGTCACCGTCTCGAGGACCTGGGAGAGCGCGCCGGCCGCAGGGTCTATGACAACGGCGTCTCCACGACACCGGACTCGACGCGATCAGCCCTCCTCGCGCTGCACGATCGGGTCACGCTCCTTGCAGGCGGAGAGGCGAAGTCCCTCCCTATTGACGCGCTCGTAGAGACGGCGAGGGAGCGCGCACGCCACGTCGTCCTCTTCGGCGCAGCCGCGGACACCTGGGCCGAGGCGTTCCGTGGCGCAGGCTGCAGCTGCGAGGTGGTCGAGACCGTCAGAGAGGCCACGGCCCTCGCCTGGTCCCTGACAGAGGCTGGCGATGTCGTCCTCTTCTCTCCCGCTGCTGCCAGCTTTGACGCCTATAAGAACTTTCGGGCCCGCGCGATGGACTTCAGGGCCTGCGTCGATTCACTAGCTGAGGCAGCTCCATCATCATGAGTCCTTCCCCCTACCTAGAGAGCGCGCGAGAGAGCGCGCTCAAGCTCGCGCTCACGCTGCATGCCGACGCCGTCTCCCCCGAGCACCTCGTATGTGTGCTCCTCGGCGATGAGTTCAGCGCGCTCTATGAGCTCGTCGAGCACGCCTTCGCTGATCCAGAGACGCTCTACCAAGACGCGCTGGCGCTGGCGCCAGGTATCCTCGTCGTAGGCTCTGGCGCGACGAGCCCCTTCAGCGTCCGCGCCGTCCGCGCAGCCAGGGGCGCGATCCAGCTCGCAGAGAGCGCTGGCCTCGAGAAGGTCACCCCGGCATGCGTCTTGAAGGCCGCATGCGACGAGCTCAACACCGAGGCCCTCGACGCCTTGAAGGAGGCGGGCTGTGATCCGAGCGCCGTCGCGCTCGAGGGCGCTCAGGGGGTCCTGCAGGCTAGCTCACACCTCTTTCAGCCCTTCAACGACGAGGCACGTAGGGCCCTCACGAGCGCGAGCCGGATGGCAGCGAGGAGCAAGCGCGGCGCGCTCACCCCGGCTGACCTCGTCACGGGCGCCCTGAGCGAAGACGCTGGACTGCCCCGCTCCTTTGGAGCCGACGCCTCGAGCGCTGCGGCCCTCATGCGCCCGCACGCAGACGACGCGACACCGCCCGAGGAGCGAGCGCTGCTTGATGACGGGGATCTCCAAAAGCTCTGGAGCGATCTCCCAGAGGGAGCAGGGAGCTTGGACGTCCTCGGCCACATCTTGGGCGCTCCTGAGGAGGAACTAGCGCAGGTTTTTCTGCGCCAAAAAGTCACCGCGGCGCTCCTGGAGCGCTCTAGGGAGACCTTCGTCGACCCCTGATCCAATTCCCCCCTCGACCCCGGGAGCCAGTCAGGCTATATGAGAGGTCTAGCTGCGCAAAGGTGCCCCACGTGATCTGCCAGAACTGCAATAAGAACCAAGCCACAATCCACGTCACCGATGTCTATCCGGCGACCGAGGAGACGCCGCAGTCGACAGTTAACGAGCACCACCTCTGCGAGATCTGCGCTCAAACCAAAGAGCTCCCGCACACCAAGTCGACCTCAGAGACTGTCCAAGCGAACGTCTGGAAGCTCCTCCAGATCACCGCAGAGCAGACCAAGCAGCGCCGCAAGGAGCTCAAGTGTAAGTCCTGCGGAATGTCTGTAGACGAGTTCCGGAGCAAGGGCAGGCTGGGCTGCGCAGAGTGCTATGAGGTGTTCAAAGGCCCCATCGCCGAGCTCTTAGAGCGGGTCCATGGCGCCCTAGAGCACGTCGGCAGGGTCCCGGGGCTCAGCGATGACGACCTCGAGCGCATGCAGGCGCTCAGTGAGCTTCGCCGTGAGCTGGAGTCAGCGATCCGAGAAGAGGCTTACGAGAGCGCCGCGAGCCTCAGGGACCGGATCAGCCAGCTCGAAGGGGTCGAAGCTGAGGAGTCCGAAGCCCCTTCTCACGAGGAAGAGTGAGCTCGGCTCACTCTTTAGAGGGCCTCTGGGACCAAAAACAAGCTCCCAAGGGCATCTGGCGGCCCACAGTCGAGACCCGAGGCCCCCTCGAAGGCATAATCAGCCTGTTCTCGGCACAGGCAGGCACCGCAGCATCAACTTAGAGCCCCCGTACATCCGAAAGAGAACAAGACTGAATCACCGCTCTACGCCCTGACCCCGTCTGGGCTGGCCCACGCAAGTAGCTATGTTCGACCGCTTCACAGATCGCGCCAAGAAGGTCATGAACCTCGCCCGCCAAGAGGCGCAGAGGTTCAACCACGAATATCTCGGAACCGAGCACGTCCTGCTCGGTCTTGTCCAAGAGGGCAGCGGCGTCGCCGCCAACGTCCTCAAGCAGATGGGCGTTGACCTCGCCAAGATCCGCACCGAGGTAGAAAATATCGTCAAAACCGGGCCTTCCATGGTCACGATGGGGCAGCTCCCCTTCACCCCCCGTGCGAAGAAGGTCTTGGAGCTCTCCCTCGAAGAGGCCAGCAACCTCGGGCACAACTACATCGGCACGGAGCACCTGCTCCTAGGCCTCATCAAGGAGAACGAAGGCATCGCGGCGCAGGTCCTCATGAACCTCGGCGTGAAGCTTGAAGAGGTTCGTGAAGAGGTCCTCGACTTCCTCGGCGCTGACGCCGTTGAAGAGGAGGACGAGGACGCCGCGCTCACTGGCGAGCCCCAGACCCACGGCGCCTCTAAGAGCAAGACCCCGGCCCTCGACTCCTTCGGCCGTGACCTCACGGAGCTCGCCCGCGAAGGCAGCCTCGATAACGTCATCGGTCGCGAACACGAGATCGAGCGCGTCGTACAGATCCTCTCACGTCGCACAAAGAACAACCCCGTTCTCCTCGGTGAGCCTGGAGTCGGTAAGACCGCAATCGTCGAAGGCTTAGCGCAGCTCATCATCGGAAACGAGGTCCCCGAGATCCTCCGCAACCGCCGCATCGTCGTCCTCGACCTCGCCCTGATGGTCGCAGGCACGAAGTACCGCGGTCAGTTTGAAGAGCGCATCAAGGCCGTCATGACAGAGGTTCGCCGTGCTGGCGATGTCGTCCTCTTCATTGACGAGCTCCACACCCTCGTCGGCGCCGGTGGCGCTGAGGGCGCGATCGACGCATCAAACGTGCTGAAGCCCGCCCTCTCCCGCGGCGAGATCCAGTGCATCGGCGCGACGACTCTTGACGAGTACCGCAAGCACATCGAGAAAGACGGCGCCCTCGAGCGTCGCTTCCAGGCTGTGAACGTCGAGCCTCCCACTCGCGACGAGACCGTCGCGATCCTCAAGGGCTTGCGTGACCGCTACGAGACCCACCACCGCGTCAACTTCACGGACGACGCGCTAGAGGCCGCGGTCGACTTCAGCATCCGCTACATCAACAACCGCTTCCTCCCGGACAAGGCCATCGACGTGATCGACGAGGCCGGCGCGCGTGTGCGCATTAAGTCCATGGTCCCGCCGCCGGACGTGAAAGACCTCTCTGATGAGATCACCGCGCTCGAGCAAGCGAAGGACGAGGCCGTCACGGCCCAGGACTTCGAGAAGGCGGCCAAGCTCCGCGACGACGCCTACCAGCTCAAGAAGAAGAAGGAAGAGATCCAGGCTGAGTGGCGAGAGCAGCAGAACTCTAACGAGCAGATCGGGGAGGTCACCGTCGAGGTGATCGCCGAGACCGTCTCGAAGATGACGCGCATCCCCCTCACACGCCTCGAGAAGGCGGAGGCGGAGCGCCTCCTCAAGATGGAGGAAGAGCTCGGCGCCATCGTCATCAACCAGGACGACGCGATCAGCGCGATCGCGCGCTCCATCAGGCGGTCTCGCTCAGGGCTCAAAGACCCGAAGCGCCCCACCGGCTCCTTCTTGTTCCTCGGCCCCTCGGGCGTCGGCAAGACCTATCTCTGCAAGCAGCTCGCGCAGTTCCTCTTCGGTGATGAAGACGCGGTCATCACGATGGACATGAGCGAGTACATGGAGAAGCACAACGCCTCCCGCCTCGTCGGCGCGCCTCCTGGCTACGTCGGCTATGAGGAGGGCGGACAGCTCACCGAGCAGGTCCGGCGTCGTCCCTACTCCGTCGTACTCCTCGACGAGATTGAGAAGGCCCACCCGGACGTCTTCAACATGCTCCTCCAGATCATGGAAGAGGGTCGCCTCACGGACTCCTTTGGGCGCCATGTCGACTTCTGCAACGTGGTCCTGATCATGACCTCCAACCTCGGCGCGCAGAACATGAAGTCTGGCAACAAGCTGGGCTTTGACCGCATCGGCGCTGGGCAGAGTGAGGCCAAAGAGGACGAGCGCAAGAAGCAGATCAAGAGTGACGTGATGATTGAGGTCGAGCGGCACTTCCGCCCCGAGTTCCTCAACCGCCTCGACGAGCTCGTGATCTTCAACCCGCTCACCCACTCGGACCTTCAGCGAATCGTCCACCTCCAGCTCGCCGACGTGGAAGAGCGCCTCGAGGAGAAGGGCGTCACGCTCGAGCTCGACGAGGCCGCGATCGACTTCCTCATCACCAAGGGCTTCCATGAGGACTACGGCGCGCGCCCCCTGCGTCGCGCGATCGAACGCCATATCGAAGACCCCCTCGCAGAGGGCGTCCTGCGCGGCGAGTTCGAGAAGAGCAAGACCGTCAAGGTCACAGTCGCCGAGGACAACGAGGGCTTCAGCTTCACTCAAGAGGCGAAGCCGGAGCCTGAGCCTGAGCCGGAGCCCGAGCCGGAGCCGGCGAGCGCTGGCGATGACAGCTGAGCGCAGCGATTCGCTTTGAATCACGCGGGGGGGCCTCTTTTGGGGCTCCCCCGCTCGATTTTTACGGCGACCTGCGGGCGAGGGCTACCGCTCAGGCGACGCCGAGGATCCAATGAGGGCCCACTCGCCGACCCACCCGGCTCCGACCATGAACAGCCTCCTCCTCTGCCTCGCGCTCCTCTCCCCCGTCCAAGATGTCGAGGCAGACGCTCCCTCCGAGGAGCGCGTCGAGCAGGCCGTAGAGGAGCTCAGCCGCGCCTTCGGCAAGGAGGGCGGGCTCGGTCTGAAGGTGCAAGCGATCAGCGCCGCCTCTGAGGTCACCCACCCAGAGGTCATCAAGTGGATCGTGAAGGGGCTCAAAGACTCCGACGACGAGGTGCGTCGAGCGTCGATCGAGGCTCTCCGGTTCATGGAGCACCCAGACGCTAACGACGCGCTCGTCACGACGCTGAAGCGCGATAAGCGGATGCGGAAGAACGAAGAGCTCTATGAGGCCTTGATCAAAGCCGTCTGCCAACACGCTGATCCTAAGTCTCTCTCTCTCATCACAAGCTATGACCTGAAGGATGAGACCAAGGGGACCCTCCGCGCTCGCGTGTATGGGATCGCGCGCTTTAGGACTGCGGAGTCTGTGGAGGCCCTCTTTGATGTTATGCGGCGCGGCAAGAAAGGTCGCCTGCACGCCAGCATGAGCGACATCTCCACCGCCCTCAGGGTCCTGACGGGCGTAGACCACGGGAAGTCCATCGCCGCCTGGACGAAGTGGTGGAACGAGAACAAGCGTGACCTGAAGGTCTCCCCCGAGCTCCCAGAGCTCCCGAAGAAGATGCTCACGACGTGGTCGCGCTACTGGAGTCTCGAGGAGCCTAAGGAGGGCCGCGCTCGCCAGGGTGAGCGCGGAGAGCAGCCCGACGGCGAAGGTGGGCGCAAGTAGCCCTATGTCTGAAGAAGAGTTTGATCCCACCAGGCCCGTCGAGGAGGCCCTCAAAGAAGGCGTCCAGCTCTTCAACGATGGCGAGTACGAAGAGAGCCACGAGGAGTTCGAGCACGGCTGGCTCTCGAGCGAGGCGAACGACTCAGACTTCTTTAAGGGCTTAGTGCAAGCGGGGATCTGCCTCCACAAGCTCCAGCAAGGTCAGCTCGACGGGGCCGAGAAGCTCCACTCCGGGATGCGTCGTTACCTCGCCGCGTTCCTCCCTGTTCACCGCGGCGTCGATGTCGCTGCGCTCATGGATGAAATGCGCCCCTTCCTCAAGTCAGCGCTCGAGGACCCGGCTGCGATTGACTGGTCGAGCGCTCCAAAGATGAAGCTCGAGGACTGATCTACGATGGAGCCCTCCACCCCCAAGAGAAAATCCGCTCGCCTCGTCTCCATGGACGCCATGCGCGGCCTCGCGATCTTCGGAATCTTCATGGTCAACATCCAAGCGATGGCGATGCCCTTCGAGTGGATGATGGACCCGAGCTACGCGCAGGGCGCAGAGGTCTGGGCCTGGGGCGCGACGACCGCGCTCTTCGAGTCCAACTTTGTCGCGATCTTCTCGATGCTCTTTGGCGCAGGGCTCATCCTCCAGATGAACAGCGCAGAGCAGAGGGGCGCGCCCTTTGGCCCGCTCTACCTGCGACGCCTTGGCGTGCTCTTTCTCATGGGCCTCCTGCACGGGACGCTCCTCTTCCCAGGAGACATACTGCTCCTCTACTCGGTCGTCGGACTCGTGCTCTTCTTCTTTAGGAAGCTCCAGCCAAAGACCCTGATGATGATCGGCGCGGTGCCGCTCTTCATTGCGCTCGTTGGGTCCTTCTGCTTGGAGTACTTCAGCGAGCTCCTAGAAGGCTTGGATACGGGGCAAGATCCGGAGGCAGAGATTCAGGAACAGCTCACGGTTCGACAGGAGGGCCCGCTCATAGACCTCCTCGTCTACCGTGGGATCAGCTTCGTGTTTTGGATGATCTTGTCCTCCTTCTGGTTCAACTGGCGAGTCCTGAGCATGCTCTTCCTCGGCGCAGCGCTCATGAAGCTCGGCTTCTTCGAAGAGCGCAGAGCCGCATGGCATAAGCGGGCGGCGCTCGTCGGCCTGAGCCTAGGCCTAGGACTCGAAGTCCTCACGACTTGGAGCAGCTGGCATGGCGAGCTCGGTCTCATGGGGGGTCTCTTAGCCGCTGTCCATCAGCTCTCTAGTCTCGGCCTCGCCCTCGGGTACATGGGCGCCGTTGCGCTCCTGGTCCACTCCGACTCGCTCGCCTGGCTCACCGGCGGGCTCACTGCCGTCGGCCGACTCTCGCTCACGAACTACATCATGCAGTCGGTTGTAGGGAACATCCTCTTCACCTTCATAGGCCTCGCCTGGTTCGGCGAGCGCACTCGCTGGGAGCTCATGGGGATCGTCTGCGTGACCTTCTCCGTCCAGATCGTGCTCAGCTTGATCTGGCTCCGCTTCTTCAAAATCGGTCCGCTTGAGTGGTTCTGGCGCAGCCTCACCTACCTGAAGATACAGCCGCTCAGGCGCAAATAATTCAAAGCGCTACGTGCGACCGTAGGGCTCTCCTGCGGTCTCTATAGCGTGGGAGAGCGGGAACAAGAGATCCTCAAGATCGAGTCGGGTGGCCCGACTTGGCCTCAGGCCCTAGAGAACATCGACGTACCGCCGGAAGCCCTCTGGCTGAGAGGAGATGAGGGCGCGCTCTCGAGGCCTCGCTTCATCGCGATCGTCGGCTCTCGCTCCCCTACTCCGTATGGGCTCGAGCAGGCGCGGCGCTTCGCGATGAGCTTCGCCGCCAACGGCGTCGTCGTCGTGAGCGGCCTCGCCCGCGGTATCGACGCCGCAGCTCATGCCGGTGCGCTAGATGCAGGGGGTGAGACGATCGCGGTCTTGGGCTGCGGCGTCGATCGCCCTTGGCCTAAGGGAGAGATCACGAGGCGAGTCCTCGAGCAGGGGCTCCTCATGAGTGAACACTCCCCTGGAACGGACCCCCGCCCCCACCACTTCCCTCTACGCAACCGGCTCATCTCTGGGCTCTCTTCAGGCGTCCTCGTCATCGAGGCCGCCGCCCGCTCTGGCTCCCTGATCACCGCGCGATGGGCAGCTGACCAAGGCCGCGAAGTCTTCGCCGTCCCGGGACGCATCGATCACCCCATGAGCCGAGGAGCTCACAAGCTCTTGCGGGAAGGCGCCGCACTGGTCGAGGAGCCCGGGGAGGTCCTCAGTGAGCTCTTCGAAGGTCGCTACACCCACGATGAAGAGCCACTCATAAGAGGGGACGATGTCCTCACTGAGCTCGCGAGAGGCGAGTGCACTGCGGACGAGCTCTCTGCGGCCACTGGGATCGAAGTACGCGAGCTCCTCGCGCGCCTGGTCGAGGGCGAGCTCGCGGGCCTAGTCACGCGCGGACCCGGCGGGCTCTATCGCCTCACAAGGAGGAGCGCTCGCGGACCCGCTTAGCCCAGAGAAGCGCCAGTGTTTTCGATCACAAGCATCACAACCGCGACGACTGCACAGCCAACGAGGAAGACGACATAGCGCTTAGGCAAGTCTTTCAGCGCCTCTTCATCTCCCTGGTGATTGAAGAACGCGCCGAGGGTGACGATCGCCAAGGACATGAGGGCGAGCAAGCCGATGTGAATACTTAAGTCATTCACGCTGAAGCCTCCTCTGTCTTCGCCCTGTGAGTGGCGCCACCCTCTGAGCTCATCCCCTCGAGCGCCCGAGCCTCACCCCAGCTGTAGACATCAAGGATGGCGAGGATGTTCAAGAGCCCCGCTAGAGAGGCGAGCACGAGCCCAGCCTCTGCGTACTTAATCTCTCCCCTCACCTCAGGGTGACCCCAGAGCTGCTCGAGACCGATCGCTGGGAGGCCGCCCATGAGCTGACCACCCCAATAATAGAAGTGACGCTCGCGGTCTAAGTTTGATGCGTCGGCGAGCCAGGTCCCGAGGACGAGCAAACCTGTGAGCAAGACAAAGACGATGAGCGCTCTCGTCCGACGGCCTTGGGCGTAGTGCCCGGCGCCGGGGACAAGCCATCCGAGGAGGCATACGCCAGAGACCGGGAGTTGGCCTAGGCCAGGCTCCTCGAGGCCGCGCGCGTCAGAGTGCGCCTTCACCATCAGGAACAAGTTCAAAATCCCAGAGCACGCTGTGCAGAGGGTCCCTATGTAGACGGTGTCAGGGAACACTCGTGGAAAGCCCGGGCCGAAGCCGTAGGTACGAGACTGCCAGAGCAGACCAGAGAGGTTCCCCAGCTCAGGGGCCAGGGCAGGCGCGAGGGGCCCCCGGAGCTCCTTGTTTAAGAACTCGAAGCCCATGCCAGCGGAGAGCTCGAGCCCGAGCCAGTAGAGCCCCCAGACAACAGCGAAGCCGAGGAGGCCTGCCACGGTCTTGCCGATATAGAGGTGCCCTGCGCCTGGTAGGAACCAGGTCAGGAGGGCGGCGACATTGGGGTCGCCGGGGCTCTTGTGTGGGCGTACAGGGGGCATGGTTCGTCCGACCGAGGGGGTTCTACCACCCTTTCTCCCCCGCAGCGAGGAGCCAGGGCCTCTTTCAAGACGATCTCGGATCCTCCCGACCTCCCCTCAGGACCGGGATAGGCTTGGCTGGGCCCCTATCTAGGCCCCCAGAGCCATGCACGAGGCAGAATTCAGACAACGCTGGAGCACGAACCAGAACCCTAAAGACATCGGGTTCCTGGCCCTTGTCCGAGAGGATCTGCGCACTCATGAAGGGCTCACAGCGCAGGGCTTCTGGGCGCTCTTTGTCTGCCGCCTAGGAAACTGGCGCATGGGGATCCGCTGGTCCCTCCTCAGGCTCCCCTTCACCCTGCTCTATAAAGCGCTCGCGGTCTGGGTCCACTGGACCACCAGGATCGAGCTGCCATACATCGCCCCATGCGGCAGGCGTGTTCGCATTTGGCATCACGGCGGGTGCGTCCTCGGCGCACGCCACATCGGGGATGACGTCCAGATCCGGCATAACGTCACCATCGGTCTCGCGAACCACAACGACCCGATACACGCGATCCCCACGATCGAAGAGCGAGTGATCCTCGGGGCCGGCTGCGTCGTGGTCGGGGCGATCACCGTCGGGCATGACTCCGTCGTCGCAGCCAACGCGGTCGTCACCCAAGACGTCCCCCCGCACAGCCTCGTCGGCGGCATCCCAGCGCGCGTGCTCAAGCGGCTTGACGAAGAGCCTGCCCCTGAGCCCTTCCCAGACCTAGACCCGACCCCTGAGCGGACCCTCGCCGTCGTGGTCAACTACAAGACGACTGAGGTCGCCAAGCGCTGCCTCGCCTCTCTCGAGAGGGAAAAGAGAGCGGTGCCGGGTCTCCAGGTCGTCGTCGTCGAGAACGCGAGCGGCGATGACTCCGCCTCCCTCCTTCGTGCGGAGATCGCACGCCTAGGGATCAGCTCATGGGCGCGGGTGCTTGAGAGCGAGCGCAACCTCGGCTTCGCAGGCGGCAACAACCTAGCCCTCGAGGAGGCGCTCAAGGGAGACGCCCGCTACGACACATTCCTCCTCGTGAATCCAGACGTCGAGCTCTATGCGGGCGCGCTGCACGAGATGCTCCAGGTTCAGGCAAGAGAGGCTCGCGCTGCGATCGTCGGGCCTGCGACTGAGCTGCGGCGCGGCTCTCTCTCCCCGAACGCTTTCCGCTACCCCAACGTCCAGAACGCTTTCTCTGGCGGGATCCAGCTCGGGTTCATACACAGGCTCCTCGCGCGCTGGGACACTCGCGTCCACCCCAAGCCGCACGACCACGAGGCAGAGTGGATCTCCGGCGGCTGCATGCTGATTCGCCGCTCCGTCTTGGAAGACATCGGACTCTTCGACGAGGAGTTCTTTCTCTACTTCGAAGAGGTCGATCTGTGTCGCCGGGCGCGAGAGGCAGGCCATCGCTGCTGGTACGCCCACGACGCTCGGATCTACCACGAGGCAGGCGCGGCGACTGGCATGGGGCACGAGCATCGGCGCGCGAAGCGAATGCCGGGTTGGTGGTTCCAGTCGAGGCGGCACTACATGAAGAAGCATCACGGCTCGATCTACCTCTTGCTCTGTGATCTCGCCTTCCTCGCCGGGCGCGTGACAAAGCGTGTCATCCAGCTCCTGACCTTGCGCCCTACGGAAGATCCAGAGCGCTTCCTCATCGACTTCACCAAACACGCGCTCCTCCCAGCGAGCAGCGAGCGCAGAGGAGACTCGCCTTGAAGCCCCACTTCATCGTCATAGGCGCGCAGAAGTGTGGCACCACAACGGTCTGCCGCGAGCTTGAGCGCCACCCTCAAATCGCGCTGTTCCCTAACAAGGAGACACACTTCTTCTCGTTCAGATACGGGCGAGGCCTCGAGTGGTACGAGGGCCTCTTCGATGGGCTCGACGCTGAGGTCGTCGGTGAGGGCTCCCCTAGCTATACGACCGGAGAGTTCAGCGCCCTCGCCGCCGAGCGGATCGCTCAGGACGTGCCAGACGTGAAGCTGATCTTCATCGCGAGACACCCTCTCCACCGGCTGCCCTCCGGATACGTCCAGCTCTTCGACAGCGACCTCAACCCCGGCACCTTCGAGGAAGAGCTCAAGCGTAGCCCCAAGCTCATCCCTGCGAGCTGCTTCGACGCTCGCCTCAATGAGTATCGAACGCGCTTCCCGAGCGAGTCCCTGCACGTGATGTTCCTTGAGGACCTCAAGGCTGACTACTCGGGAGAGCTCGCCCGCCTCTTTGACTTCCTAGGCGTCGACCCCTCCTTCGCTCTGAGCCCGCCCTTAGCTCCTCAGAACACTCGCGCACACAAGCGCGCCGACGGGAGATTCCTCCGTCAACTCAGAAAGAGGAGGTCGTTCTTGAGCCTCAACTGGAGGCTCCCCCGGCCGCTGAAGAAGGCGCTCATCCCCCTGCTTCGGAAGAAGATCTCGATCGATGTCTCATGGACACCCGCGCTACACGCGTATGCGGTCGAGCAGATCAGGGAGGACGCCGAGCGCTTCCTCGAGTCCAACGGCAAGCCGCTCGATTACTGGGATTGGGAGCAGCATCGATGACCCCTGCGAGACCGGACTTCTTCATCGTGGGCGCGCCAAAGTGTGGAACGACCGCGCTACATAGCGCGCTCTCCACACACCCAGAGGTCTTCCTCCCAAAGAACAAGGAGCCTCACTTCTTCGGGAGAGACTTAGAGGTGGGCGATGGGTGGTGCATCCGAGACGAGGCCCAGTACCTCGGTCTCTTCGAAGAGCGGGGCGTGGCTCGACGTGCAGGCGAGGCCTCACCTTGGTACCTCTTCTCAAAGACCGCCGCGCAGGAGATCCGCGCCTTCCAGCCTGAGGCGAAGATCCTAATCCTCCTGAGGGACCCTGTGGATCTCATCCACTCGGTGCATCTCCAGCACCTAAACACGGCGAACGAGGACATCATCGACCTCGAGGCCGCGCTCGCCGCAGAGCCACAGCGGGCTCGCGGAGAGCTCATCCCGCCGCGGGCACCATTCCCCAAGTGCCTCACTTATCGCTCGATCGCGCGCCTCTCTCTGCAGGTGGAGCGCTACCTCGAGGCCTTCGGCGAGGAGCAGGTGAAGGTCCTCCTTCTCGATGACCTTCGTCAGGATGAGCAGGGCTTCTTGCGCACAGTCTGCCGCTTCCTCGATGTACGAGAGGACGTCGAGCTAGAGCTCGCGCGCCGGAACCCGAGCCGTGACCTCACGAGCGTCGACCTGATGCTGAAGCGCTTGCACTACCGGACCCGCGTCATCTCTGGCCTGCAGCGCAGGGCCCCTAAGGCGGTGAAGTCCCTCTACCGCGGCGCGGTCCGACTCTTCCCAGCGAAGCGCAAGGTCGGCATCTCACCCGCGCTCCGCGCCGAGCTCTCTCTGGAGCTTCGTGGGGAGGTCGCGCGCCTCTCCGAGCTCATCAACCGGGACCTCAGCTCCTGGTGCCAGCTGCGCTGAGCGCGGCCCGCATGGCGGCGAGCCATCCTGAGACCTCCGGCCTGACGCCGCCGTAGAGGAAGGACTCGAGACGCTGAACCTGGGTCTCTTGCCAATCAAGCCGCCCAGAGGGGAGCGCGGCGAGATCGAGCTCCTTCGGGCCTACTGGCACACTCGTCGCCCCGGTCTCAAGCGCGCGACGCGCGGCCTCAAGCGGCGCCGAGTCACCGCCCACATGGAGGAGGTAGGCGAGGAGGCTCAAATTCCCCCCACCGAGGGGGAGCCGCTCCGACTCGTTGAGGTGGTCTGTGTACTGGCAGAGGAGCTGACTTGGGTGAAAGAGCTCCTCTGGGTCGACCTCGAAGAGATGTCGCCCGCCGAGGCGCTCTTCTAAGTAGAGAAAGGTGTCGTAGTCCACCCAATCACCGTCGCGCTTCCCAAAGCGGCTGAAGGCTTCGATCGCCCGCGCACGCTCTCGCAGCACCTCCGCGTCTAGGAACATCTCGTAAGTCGTGACGAAGCGGTCTGCCTCGACGAAGCCGTTCCCGCTGTAAGGGCGGACGCCCTGAAAGATCGCCGCTGAGCACTCAAACTCATCGAAGAGTCGCTCGAAGAGATCTTCGGCCAAGGGCATGGCGTCGAGATCGTGCAGGCAGACAGCGCGCGTCTCAGCAGCGCCGATACCGATGCTCCATGAGAGCCAAGAGTAGACCCAGCCCCAGCCGATACGGCGTGACTTGCGCGCTTGAACTGAGCTGTAGCCCATCACCCGCACAGGCGTCTCCCCCACGCGCTCTGGGAGCTCGTTCAACACGTGGACCTCTGAGAGGGGGCGGTCAAAGACGAGCAGGAGCTCTTGGCAGCGGCTGAGGTCGCAGCGCTCTAACGCCCTCAAGTTTGCGAGCGCGATCCCTGCGAGGTCTGTGACGCAGCCTATGACGATCGTGTAGCCAGGCTTGGGCTGGTCAAGCCGCTCCCACTCCACGAGACCTTCGAGTGAACGCGTCAGCAGCCGCCGCCTGAGGCGGCGAGCGAGTGAACTCGCACCGCTCATCGGCCGAGGGCCTCCTCCACCAAGCACTTCCTCAAGACAGAGAGACTCGGGATCCCAGCACGTACGTCTAGGACTTCACCACGGCTGTTGGTCACGACCGTGCACGGTGTGCTCTCATAGCCCAGCTCAGCGAGGATGACCTCTCGCAGTTCATCGACCCTCTCTTCACCTAGATCCACGAGGACTTTGTATGGAGGCTCGCGCTGCTCGATGTAGCGCTCGAGCTCCTCTGCAGACTCGTCATGGTCGACCGGGACTCCGTAGAAGGCGACGCCCTCAGCCTCGCAAGCAGCCTTGAGCTTCTTGAGCTTGGGCTTGGCGCGCAAGCAGGCTGCGCAGGTTGTGGTCATGGTCACGAGCACACGAAGCTCGTCCTCAGCTGCTCCCATCAGCAAGGTGTCCTTCGCTCTGTCCCCCCTCGCGCGCTCTACCGGGCGATAGGGTGCGCGCGCTTCACCCGAGCCGTTCGGAGACTGCTCAGCGAGCTCAAAGACGCTCAGCTCTGTACCAGAGGGGACATCAAGAACCAGGGACTCTCTCCCCGACGGCCAGCGGACGCTGACTCGTTGAGCGAGCTCCTCCTGACCTAAGCCGATGATCAGAGTCCGCGCGTGCGTGGCTGAGCGTCCCTCGCCGCAGCGGGCCTCGAGGGCTTGAGTCCCTCCGGCCGTGACGACCTCAACGCGCGCGCCGTAGCCCTCCCGCGGACTGAGGCCAGGGCTTGGGCTGAGACCCCTCGCACCGCCCTCGAGCCGCAAAGCGATGAAGCGCGGCGTAGTCCCCGACACCTCCCCGATCCTGTTTCGATAGAGCTGCAGGCTCGGCTTGTTTGAGGAGGCGACGGCAAAGTCCATCCAACCGTCTCGATCGTGATCCAACATAGCGATCGTGCGGCCGTCGCCCGGGTGATCAATGCCATAGACACCGCCGAGATCGAGGAAGCGCTCCCCCTCGATGTTGACGAAGAAGTGGTCTCGCTCGTGCCCGCTGAATGAGTCAGCCAAACCGCTCTTGACCCTGCTGTTAGAGACCTGCTCGATCCCGCTCTCAGCCATCACGACGCCGTGCTGCTTGGTGTCTGAGCGCGCGACCGCGCGCCAAAAGCTGCTTCACAAGTCGACGTCCGACTCAAACGGCGCTGGAGCCGTGTACATCCCTGCGAGCGAATAGAGGTCAGGCCAGGTGTCGAGGTCTGCGTCGACGAAGATCGCGCCCCATGCCCAGCCGCTCATCTCGACCTGCATCCCGCTCGCGTCGAGGGAAGAGACTCTCTCGAAGCGACCGTCCTCCAACTCGAGGAGAGAGTTACCTCTCGCCATCAGGCCGAAGCGCGGGTCTAGGCCTGTGATTGAAGAGGTGATGCGGCGACCAGCTTTGCTGAACATGTTGGAGACGTAGAGGTCGAAGTCTCCGTCTCCGTCGTAGTCGCCGAAGGTCGCCCCCATACCGAAGCCGATGTCTGCCGCGTTCGCCGCCTCTGTGACGTCGACGAACTCCAAGCCACCCTCGTTGCGGAACATGTTGTTCGGTGCGAAGTCGTTCGCGACATAGACGTCCTGGTCGCCGTCTCCGTCGTAGTCGCTGAAGGTCGCCTGATATGTGTTCCGGAACACAGTGAGCGGTGAGCTCTTCAACTCTACGAGCGCTCCATCCCTGTTCTGATAGAGGCGGTTCGGCGGTCCGGGCCGATCACGGGTTGAGTTCTCGCTCTGCTTGAGCAGCTGATAGTAGCGCCTCGCCTCCTCCGGACTGAGCTGCCGATCAAAGAGCATGTCCTTCGGCCGCTCAGGTCTCGCCAGCTCTTCCGAGATGATCAACCCCGCGTAGGTAGAGACGTAGAGGTCAAGGAGCCCGTCCCCGTCAAGGTCTGCGGCGGAGGCGGACTCCACCAGCGACGGACCATCACCCCTGAAGACCTCTCTGGTTACGTCGCTGAAGCGTCCGCCGTCATTCCGCAAGAAACGGCTCGTGGCGTGCGAGCGTCCTAAGAAGCAGTCGGGATCGCCGTCGTTGTCATAGTCGTAGAACAGCGCGACGTTCGAGAGTCCCTCAAACTCAAGGCCGCTGCCCGGGGTCGCGTCAGCGAAGGTGCCATCTCCTTGGTTCCGCAAGAGGACGTTCCTACCGACATCAGCGAGGAAGTAGATGTCGTCGTGACCGTCTCCATCGTAGTCCACGACGCTGACAGCCTCGTTCGCCTCTGAAGAGCGGGCTTGGAAATACTCATAAGGAGGCTGCCAATCCTCACCGGAGAGGATCTTCACGACCTCCTGTATCGACCCATTCGCTCGGAGCTCGCTCAAGAGGTCCTTGTCCTCAATCGCCTCATCTAGGACCTCCTCAAAGGCGACGCCAGCGGCGCTCAAGACCTCAAGACCTGACAAGGTGAGCTCAGAGATCTTCCACGCCTCAGCGTCCATCCGATCGAGCTCCTTCGACTCATCGAAGCTCCAGCTCACGTGCAGGTGTCCTGACACCTGCAAGACTCGGCCATCCATCGCACGACCAACGAGCTTCAGGCCCGCGTCGCTCTCTGCCTGCCCTCCAGCGCCGCCCTGAACGTGCTTCGTCTGAATTAGGTACGTCTTCCCGTGCTCTATCCAGGCGAGCCCGCCGAGCAAGGGACGCCAGAGCTCTAAGTCCTCGCGGGCGACCTCAACTTCAGGGGCGAGAGACCAGCTCGTCTCCACAATGTTTAGGGGGTGCTGCACCTCGCGACCAGGCTCCGGAGCGTCGAGGTCCCGAACCTTGACGCGATCAGCGAAGAGCTCGCGACCGGAGAGTCCGGGCACCTGCAGCTCGAGCATGTCCTTCCCCAACGCCTTGAATCGCGGCACGAGGGCGAGGTGTAGCTCCTCATCCAGCTGTACCTGGGCGAGCTCCTTAGCGAGGCGCTGCTCCTCTTGGGTCGTGACCCATCCGAGACCTCGAGCTGTGCCGTATGCCCCGACAGCGATGAGCGCGAGGCAGAGCGCGCCGGGAAGCGCCTTACTTGGAAGGCGGCCCTTAGCGTGCAGTGCCAAGACGACGAGCAGGACTACGAGCTCAACTCCAATGATCGCGCCCCGCTTCGAGGCAGAAGTGATGATTCCGTCCGGCGCTATGAGCCAGCCTGCGCTCCAAGGATTCCATGCAGCGGCGAGGAGGAGGCCTATGGAGAGGGCCAGGACGCTCGATCGCTTGGGTTGGTTCATGATGTCAGCTCTCCCTTGGGGTCACTCCCCCATCTCATCCGGAGGCTCTCCATGAAGAGCGCCATCGCGAACGGAAGGCCTTGCATGATGTAGCGTTTGAAGAGACGCCTCGGCTCGCACATCAGGCGCCACCCCCACTCTAGGCCGACGCGTCGCATCCACACCGGGGCACGGCTCACGTCTCCCGCGAGGAAGCTCAGGGTGATCCCAACGCCGACCCAGCTCGCGCTAGGGAGCAGCTCTCTGAGGCGGAGGATGCATCGCTCTTGGAGCGGAGAGCCGAGCGCGACGAAGACGATGTCAGCTCTCGAACGGCGCACAGCCTCCTCAAGAGCGGCGAGCTCCTCCGGGTCGTCTTCGAAGCCCATCGGCGGGACGTGCGCGTCAGCGAGGTCTAGCCCGGGGGCCAACTCCTGTAGCGCCCCGGTCGCGCCCTCTGCAGCGCCCGGCGCTCCACCGATGAGGAGGAGGCGAGCGCCGCGCTTCGCTGCCTCGACCGCTAAGGCAGGGACGAGGTCACTCCCTGCGACGAGGCCGGGGAGCGGCGTGCCCCTGAGACGTGCTGCCCAAAGCACTGGTCGGCCATCAGCCACGACGAGGTCCGCCTCTTCGACGAGCGCTGCGTATTCCGACCCATCCCTGCAGCGCCGGAGGTGATCTAGATTCGCTGTCACGACCCACTCACCTCGCCCGTCCAAGGAGGCATCAATCAGTCGGTCCACGAGCCCTTCCAAACGGATGGAGTCCAAGGCTATTCCTCCCACCCTCACGCGCTGCCCAACACGCTCTGATCCCCTCCCCCGAAGACGTTTCGGAGGTCTGCCCATCTACCTCACAGTGTACCCCCGTCCTAGCAGCGCGGGCCCGCTGCAGGGCAAGTTCCGGGGGTATGCTGCAAGTGGTCGGTGATCTGCCCCTCGGGCTCCGTTCGCCACTAGGAATACGACCATGCGCTGGCTCTACCTCGTCAACCGATATCCCACCCCGAGCCACGCCTTCATTAGGCGTGAGATCCGGGCCTTGGAGGAGCTGGGAGATGAGGTCGTGCGCGTTAGCATTCAACCATCAGACCCCGACCTGCCCGACCCTGATGATCGCGCTGAAGCAGAGCTGACCCGCTCGCTCCTGGAAGATGGCGCGCCGCGGCTGATCGCAGAGCTCCTCTTTGCCGCAGCCACTCGCCCCTTGCGACTCCTCGGGGCGCTCTGTTCCGCCGCCAAGCTCGGGTTCGGCTCGGATCGAGGCCTCCTGCTCCACGCAGCTTATCTTGCAGAGGCCTGCGCGCTCGTGAGGCTCTCAGAGCGAGAGCAGATCGATCACATTCACGCTCACTTCGGGACGAATCCGCCCTTGGTCTGCGCTCTCGCGAAACGGCTGGGTGGACCAGGCTTCAGCTTCACAGTCCACGGCCCGGAGGAGTTTGACCGGCCTATCGCGCTGCGCCTTCGTGAGAAGATCCGCGCTGCGCGCTTCACCGTGGCGATCAGCAGCTTCGGCCGCGGTCAGCTATGGAGGTGGTGTGATCACGAGGATCGCAGCTCGGTCGAGATCGTGCGCTGTGGTGTCGATGCGGCCTTCCTCGAGGAGGAGCCCTCCCCCATCACGGAGGAGGCTCGCCTGACCTTCGTCGGTCGCCTCTGCCCCCAGAAAGCCCCCTGGGTGCTCATGCAAGCGGCGCAGCTCCTCAAAGAAGAAGGTGTCCCCTTTACTCTCGAAGTCTTGGGCGACGGGGAGCTCGAAGCTGAGACCCGCGCCTTCGCTCGCGCTCACGACTTGGAGGGACATGTGAGCTTCCACGGTCGCGTCGGCGCTCAGGAGGTGCGCGCCGCACTGGAAGAAGCGCGCGCGCTCGTCCTGCCCAGCTTCGCAGAGGGGCTGCCGGTCGTCTTGATGGAGTCCCTAGCCCGCGGTCGGCCGGTGATAACGACCTCAATCGCAGGGATCCCAGAGCTCGTTCGTGACGGGGAAGAGGGCTGGCTTGTCCCCTCTGGAGATGCACGCGCGCTCGCTGAGGCGATGAAGGCTGCTCTCGTAAGCTCACCCTCAGAGCTCGCAGAGATGGGTGCGAGGGGGAGAGCGCGGGTTCGCGAGCAGCATGACTCCTTGAAGGAGGCGGAGCGCCTCGCCGCGCACGCGCGGCGCGCGGTCCAAGAGGAGAGCAGCGCCTAGAGACCCTTGGCTTCGAGCGCGCTCGCTACAGCCATTCCCCAAGCGTCCCAGTTGAGGCGCTCTTTGACGTCCTTTAGCACCCCTCGACAAAGGCTGAGGTGCAGCTCGGGGTCCGCATACCACTCGCTCATGACCTCAGCGAGCGACCTCGCTACGTTTCCTTCAGCGCTGACCACTGCGCCGGTCTGTCCGTCGATTACGGCCTCCGGGAGGCCCTGTACCGCTGTGACGATCGAGGGAGTGCCCTGCGCACCGGCCTCAGCGATTGAGTTCCCAAAGCACTCTGCCTTGGACGCCAGCAGATGGACATGCGCCTCTCTTAGGTGCCCCTCATAACGATCGAGCTCTGCGTCCTCGTTGGGATCAAAGGGACCAAAACAGGTCGCGTGCTCAGTGAGGACACCTTCAGGAGGGGTACATCCGAACACCTTGAGTTGAGCCGGGAGACCGCGGGCGTTGAGGAGCTCGACCGCCGCCATAGCCTCCGGCAGCCCTTTACGCTCCCAAGCCCGGCCCACAAAGAGCGCCACAAGTGGCTCCCCCCTCTGTATCCCTTTCGGGTTGAGCCCGCCTGTGAGTCGCTCCTTGGGCACCCCTGGTTGAGCGATAAAGACCTTCTCAGGAGCAGCGCCAGCTCTCTCGATCAGCGCGGTCCTAGACCAGTGGGTATGGGTCACGACGAGATCGGCGCGTGCTACCGCGGCCTCTTCATCCCTCAAGAGCCTAGAGACCTCAGCTGCTGAGAGCCCCTCAAACTGGGGGTAGGAGTGGACGAGCTCGTGCGCAGGACCGTCAGTCACATAGACCACCTTCGAGTCTGTCGGTCCGAGCATAGCCAGGGTGCTGCTCGCGTAGAGGCCGAAGAGCAGGTCTCTTGGCGCCCGCTCGAGCTCGCGCTGAACTCGCCGGAGATAGACCTCTTCGGTGACCCTGCCGCTCCAACGAGCGACACGCGCGCCGAGGCAAGTCACTCGGTGTCGCTCCCCGATGTGCGCTGTCTCACCTACGAAGCGCTGGAGGGCTCCTCGCATGTAGTAGGGCGCGGCGTCGACTTTTTGGGCTGTGCCCCTAAGTGAGATGAGCCCGATCTCGCGACGTTTGCCCTCAAGGATCATGAGAGGTACAGCCTCTTCAAATAGAACCCGCCGAGGAGAGCGAGGATCGTCAAGACAAGAGCGATCAGGTCCAACCATGGCATCCAGATCCCTCTCCTCTTCAACCGACTGGCGAGGATCGGGTAGGACACAAAGGTCGAGATTCCTCGTGCAACGAGCATCCCAGGCAATCCCCACGTGAGGACTCCCACGAGCAGTGAGATGACAAGGGAGACCACCTCCACGGCTGTGACCATAGCGTTCCCCTTCGAGTCGCCGATCGATAAGAGCACCATCCCGGTCCCCGTCAGGATGTACGAGGGTAGGTACCCGACTATGGTGCACTGGAGGTAGAAGCCGACAGCCACCCATCGCTCTGGGTAGAGCAGGTCGATGAGCTCGGGTCCTAGGATCGTCATCCCGCAGAGCAGCGGCATCAGAGTGCTGAGCATCACGAGGCGTGCTTTTCTGTACCTAGGCCGCAAGCGCTCTGGGACCGTCCCCTCTGTCTTGGCGAAGATGGGCAAGAGCAAGCTCTTGCCCCCTCTGGAGACGAGGCTACGGACCATCCCGACATAGAGGAGCGCGACGGAGAGCTGCCCGAGGACGCTCTGCGGGACGAACTTACCTGCGATGAGGCGGTCTGCTTGGAGCGCGAGGAAGGTGAGGAAGGAGCTCAGGATGATCCAACGTCCGAAGTTAAGGATCGCGTTGAAGGCGTCCTTGTCCCAGCTAGGCCAGATCCCACGGGGAGGGCTGACGAAGTAAGACAGCACGCACCTGAAGACATCTCTGCAGAGGCCCCCAAAGATCAGCGCCCACGCGTCCCTCCAGAGCAGCGCGAGGCTCACTGTGAACAGCACGCCCGACAAGGAGGAGGCCACCGAGATCCCTTCTGTCAGCCGGACCTTGAGATTCCTCGTCAGGAGGACCTGCCTCGGTGAGCTGAGAGCGTTGATGAGGACAGAGAGGGATGCCACGGGGAGCATCCACTTGAGCTCCTCCATCTCATAGAAGGCAGCCATCGGGACCGAGATGACCATGCTCACCAGCCAGAGCCCGATCCCTCGCAGGATATTGAGCGTAAATGCCGTCCCGAGGAACTCCCTAGAGTCGCCGCATGGGTGTTGGATGATGCTCCTCACGACGCCTAGGTCAGAGCAGAGGACCAATCCCTGCACCCAGGCGAAGACGAGGGCGACCAATCCAAAGTCTTCAGGGAGCAAGACGCGAACCAGGATCAAGTTGCTCAGCAGGCGCACGATGCGCTGACTGACTGTGCCTGCCACGAGCCATGTGGAGCCCCGATAGACCAGCCCCTTGAGGTCCCTCTCTAGGTCCTTGCGGCTCGCTTCTTTTTTAGGGGAGTCTTCCATCGGCGTGGGCACTCCTCCTCCCCTGAAGACGGACTCGCCCAAGGGGCGACAACGCGTCCACACTCACTCTACCCCTCATAGACACCGCGTGAGGGGCCTCCAGGGCCCGCCTAGGCATGAATATCCACCCCTCGAGCGGAGGAATTGAAATGCGACACAGTGAGACTCTCCGGCAATTCAATTGCCCCATCCAAGCTAAGCTCCGTCCTCTCACAGCTTGGCGAGCCTGTGAAGTTGCCCAAAACCATTAGCACTTTCCTGGAAGTGTGAATCTTTTTCTGGCTTTCTGCGCACAAAGGAAAGTTGAACATGGTCGGCCTCGCTCCTGCGAAGCGCCACCACGCTCAGCCGGGCTAAAAAAGCTCATTCGAGATAACGAAAACAGCGATTCTATTTGAATTCGAGCTTGTGGGATTTTGGTTCGGCCATGTACGATCATGTAATGAATCTACTCCTCCGTCGCGCTCGCGCGGGGCAGACAGAAGGCATGAGAGTGGGGATCCCCTACGCCCTCATGGCGACCTTGCTAGCCCTCACCCCCTCCTGTCGCTCCTTTGAGCAGCAGGCCTGGGAACCTGGCTCCGAAGAGCCCCCCGTAGCAGCTGTCTATCTCCTCAGAGAGGGTGATGTCCTCGAGTTCGCCCTCCCCCAGGACGTCACCTTGAACGGCAGCTCGATCGTTCGCTCAGACGGAATGGCCACCATCCCCCTAGTGGGAGATGTGCCGGTAGGAGGACTCTCCATCAGCCAAGCTCACGCCGTGATCTCAGATCGCATGGCAGAGCACCTGGTCGAGCCCCAGGTGATGATCTCCCTCAAATCCACCCGAGACCGTGAGATCTACATCTCGGGCGAGGTCCGTAACCCTGGCAGCATCAGCTATCAGGATGAACTCACAGTCCTCGACGCCCTCCTCAGGGCGGGCGGCCCCCTCAAGGGCTCCGCTGACCTAGAGAACGTGATCCTGGTCAGGACTGAATCTGGCGGAGAGCGCCTCGCCTGGCGTATGGACTTCTCCGACATCCTGACGACGGCGACCCCCCCGCGGGCTGTAAACCTGCTGCCGGGCGACATCGTCCTCGTGCCCAATACGACTGTCGATAGAGCGAACATCGCGATCGAGAAATACATCACTCGGATGATTCCTGGAGGCGCCGCCCTTCAGAGGTTCCTAGTTGGAGATCTGAATAACTGATGAAGTGGCTGGAGAGAATCCCCGAAGAGCACCGCGAGCCGGTGGCAGTCCTCCTGGTGAGCATCTCGGTGTTTATCTGGGGCGCGATCCTGACCCTGTTCCTCGCTGGTGACATGGCGGAGACCTACACCTCCGAGGCTAGGCTCCTTGTCAAAGAGTCCCCGAAGGAGGCCCTCTCCTTTGGTGCCGACCAGACGGAGCGCAGACCCTCCGGCCGTGGGAACGAGTACCTACAGATCCAGCTTGGGATCCTGAATAGCGCTGACGTACGCGAGAAAGTCGCCCGTCGCCTCTTAGAGGAGAACGAGATCCCGGACATCACTCCGTCTTTGGCTCCTGAAGACGCAGGGCCTACGGTCCTCGCTAGCGGCCCGGACTCAGCCCTCGCGACTGTGATGGGGAGGCTCGCATCCCGCTTCAAAGCTTCGCTCAAGAGGGACTCTCCTCTCATCGTGCTTGAGATGACTTGGCGCTCTCGCGCAGGCTCTCAGAAGCTCCTGCAGCACTACGTCGACGCCTTCCGCGAGACGAGGCGAGAGTTCTACTCCATGGACAGCACCGTAAACGCTGCTGACTCTGCAGTGAGGATGGCTGAGTCGAAGCTGCTCGATGAGCGGCGCACTCTGATCGAGTTCTTGGAGCCGCACGGCGTCATCAACTTGGACAAGGATCTCCCTAGCATCCGCCAGGACTTCGACATGCAGCGACGTGAGCTCGAGAACGTACGCGTCAGCATGGCCTCAAAGCAAAAGCAGCACGAGTGGTGGAACGAGTTCATCAAGGGCCAAGCAGAGGTCGTTGAGGAGCCCTCAAACAGCCAAATTGACCAGCGCAGGCAGGCGCTCGTCAGGATGCTGGATGACGCGCGCGCTGCGCTGGCCTCGAGCCCCTACCGCCCTGGCACTCCGGCGCACAACCGCATGGCTCAGCAGGTGGGACGACTCGAGGAGCAGCTCGCAGGACTGCCGAACGAGCCGGACCGCACGACTATCCTCCGCGTGAACCCCGCGCTCACAGAGGCGCAGACCGCGATGCGGACTCTCGCCGGTGAGATCGCATCATTGGAGATGCAGCTGCAACTAGGTGAACAGCGCCTCAGCTCACTCGAGATCGAGGTGAACCGTCTCTCTAGGCTGCGCGAAGAGGCGACCTCCCTCCTCAACGCGGTTGAGCTAGCTGAGAGCGCTGCGTCAGACCGCCGCAAGGAGTACGTACGAGTCGCTGCAGCGAGCGAGGCCCTACAAGTCGAGACTGAGACCTCCACTCGCTTGGTGCAATCTCCCTCACTTCCGAGCGCCCCCAACCAGTTTGGAATCCTGACCTCTAACACGAAGGTCGGGTTCTTCCTCGCTGCTCTCGCTGCCCTCCTCGCTGGGTTCGTGACCAAGATTCGCCTCCCCCGCAGGGTCTGATCCAGGAGCACGGACGCCATGGTCCTCTCGCTCCTCCAGCAGACCTCTCAGGAGCTAAACGCTACTGGGACCGTCGTCCTCCTTCTGTGGATCCCGGCGACGCTCTTCGCCTTCTTCTACATGAAGCCGTGGAGGGCGATCGTCCTCTCGCATCTCGTCGGCTACCTCATCCTCCCCCACGGGGAGATCCCCATCCCTGCGCTGCCGGACATAGATCGCATCGTCGTGATCGGCCTCGGCTGTCTCCTGGGCGTCTTGTGGGTGCGACCGCCAGACCCTTGGCCCGTGATGCGCTGGATCGACATACCAGTCCTGCTTTGGTGCTCGGCGCCGATGATCTCATCGCTCTCGAATGACCTCGGCCTCTGGGATGGGATCTCTTCAGCGTCAAAAGAGGTCATCCGGATCGGCATCCCCTGGCTCCTCGCCCGGCGGTTCGTCCACGGCCCTGAAGAAGCGCGAGTGCTCGCGTCCCTCATCGTCATCTGCGCGCTCGTGCACATCGTGCCGGTGCTCTACGAGATAAGAATGAGCCCACAGCTCCATAAGATGTTCTATGGGCAGCACCAGCACTCATTCATCCAGACCCGTCGTGGAGGCGGTTGGCGCCCGATGGTCTTCATGCAACACGGCCTCGCCCTCGCCATGTTCCAGGCCACAGCAGCGATCTTGGCGCTGACACTCTGCGGTAGGACAGAGTATCGGCGCATTGAGCGCATCGTGGTCTTCCTCATTTTGGCCACGATCACGCTGCTGACGAACTCGCTGGGCGCGATCATCCTCTTCCTCTTCGGGCTCGGACTCTGGGCCCTCTGCAGGGGTCAGGCCTACGGGATGGTCATGGTCGGGACGCTCCTCGTCGTCCCCCTCTACCCAGGCGCACGCGCCTTCTTGGACTGGGACGGACATCAGATCGTTAACTACTTCGAGAAGATCGACTCGAACCGCGCCCGATCTCTTCAGACACGCTTTGAAGATGAGGCTGTCTTGCTTGATCGCGCCTTCGAGCGCCCATTCTTCGGATGGGGTGGCTTCGACCGAAAGGGCGTGGGCATCCTCGGCGACAAGCGCTCAACCGCCTACGACAGTCGCTGGATCATCCTCGTCGGATCTAGAGGGTGGGTCGGCATGATCTGTCGCATGTTGATCGCGCTCATCCCGCTCTATGCCTTCTGCAAGCGCTTCCCACCATGGACTTGGCACGGACCGCTGCTCGCCCCAGCTGGCGGCCTCTTCATGCTCGTCTTGCTACATGAGCTCGACGCGCTCCTGAATACCATGCCCAGCCCCCTCACCATCCTCGCGGCGGGTGTCCTCGCGAACCTCGCGACACCGAAGGACTCGTTCTCGACATGAGTCCGAGCGCCGGAGTCGTCGTCATCGGGAGGAACGAAGGCGAGCGGCTGAGGCGCTGCCTCGCCTCCGTTGAGGCCTCTGGTCTACCCGTCGTCTACGTAGACTCTGCCTCGACGGACGAGAGCCAAGAGCTCGCTCGTCAGCGCGGCGTCCACGTCGTCGAGCTAGACGATACAGCCCAACTCTCAGCCGCACGCGCACGGAACGAGGGCCTCTCGATGCTTATCGAGCTCGCGCCGCGCTGTGAGTTCGTTTGCTTCCTCGATGGAGACTGTGAGCTCGCGAGCGGCTGGATCGAACACGCCACGACCTTCCTCGCAATGCAGCCCTCGGTCGCTGCTGTCGCAGGCAGGAGGAGGGAGCGCGCGCCAGACGCGAGCGTCTGGAACCGGCTCTGCGACCTCGAGTGGGACACACCCACCGGCGCAGCCCATGCGACCGGAGGCGACTTCGTCGTTCGGGTCAGCGCCTTCCAAGAGGTCGGTGGCTTTGACGAAGCCTTCGTCGCGGGCGAGGAGCCGGAGCTCGGTTTGCGATTGCGACGTGCAGGCTGGGAGATCCACCGCCTCGACCGAGAGATGACGATCCATGACGCTGGCATGACTCGCTTCAGCCAGTGGTGGCGGCGCTGCCGGAGGGCAGGACAGGCTTTCTTGCACGGCTACCTCGTTCACCGCGAAGGGCCTGAGCGCTTCTGGAGACGCGAAGCGCTCCGCCCGATCCTTTGGGGGATCGCGCTACCCGCACTGACCCTCGCCCTCGCGCCTCTCACGGGAGGCTGGAGCCTCCTCTTGTGCCTGCTCTTCCCCCTGCAAGCCCTCCGCATCGCTCGCGCAGAGCTGCGCCGAGAGCGCTCACTCAGCGACGCGCTGCTCTACTCAGCTGCCTGCCTCCTCGGTCACTTTGCGGAGCTAAGCGGACAAGCCGGCTTCCTCGCCGCGCGCCTGTCCGGGAGCGGGCCCGCGCTCCTCGAGTACAAGCAAGACTGACTCAGTCAAGTTGACACAGCAGCCCAGCGTGCGGTGAGCGCCGCAGGGCATCCTCCAGCTCTGCGCGGTTCTCTATGCCGTCCAGCGGCTGGCCCCGCACCGCCGAGCGGTGCCCGGTGTCCGAGAGCGGCACCTGATCGACCTCAAGGAAGTCGTGTATGCGGGCGAGAGCCTGCGCCGCTGCATCGCTGCTCGCGAGGTCACGCTCATAGCAGAGAGAGAGGCGCCGATGATGTGAGAGCTGCTCTAGGAGGCGGTCTTCCTCTTCGGCCTCTCTTTGGAGCTCATCGAGGATCTCAAGCAAGCGGGGGGGATCGACGGAGATCCTCGCCGCGGCGCCATCTTGAGCTCGAGTGACGGCTCGGCCGCTCAGGTTGAGGCGGTGCAAGGAGAGCGCACGCGCCAAGAGGTCTTCGCGTCTCAGGTGAATGACCGAGAGCCCTTCGCAGCGCTCAAACCAACCGAGGACCGTCGGGTCTCTCAAGTGGATGAAGAACTCCTTCACGCCTAGGCTCACGAGGCGACCGCGGGCGCGAAAGTGCGTGCTCATGCCAGCGCTGCTACGCGAGAGATACGAGAGGCTCTGCGCCGCGTAGTAAACCGCCCTCGAGGAATAGACCGTCTCCAAGAGCTGTGCCTGCGATGCGCCGAGCCAACGAGCAGGCGTCCAGAGCCGCGCGGGTAAGGTCCACCCTCCGAGGACCTCGCCAAAGTTGCACAGCTCTGGGTGCTGATTCATAGCGGCGACGAGGTGGTTCGAGCCGCTCCTTCCAGAGGTCAGTACGACATGTCTCTTCATGGCATCTCGTCTCGGCTTCAATCCTCCGCTGCGCTCCCTCGGGGTGTCCGCCTCCACTCCCCTGCGCCGAGGAGGGTCGCCGGGAGCTGGAGGAGTCGTAGCGTCGCGTGGAGCGGCAGCGCGAGCACCTCATAAGGGGCGACCAAGCCTCTGCCCACGCGAATCCAAGCGGTCATGAGCGCAGCCATGAGGAGGACTGAGGGAGCGAGGCTTAAGCTCAACGGCGCGCCGGCGAAGACACCGGAGGCTGCGGTGAGGAGGCAAGCGAGGGCGAGAAGAGACAGCGGCGGAATCAGGCCGTCTAGCGCGAGCCAGAGGACCCTGAGGCGGCCAGCCAACAGCGCCCGAAGGGCCACCCCGGGGAGCTCACGCCAAGCGCCCAGCAGGGTCCCGCGCTCCCAGCGCGCGCGCTGCACCTTTGTCGCCGCGCTCCCGCTCGCTAGCTCTCCCGCACAAACAACCTCCCCTGCATAGCTCGCTGGCAGAGCCTCGTCCGCCAAGCGCCAGCCCCAGACCGCGTCCTCCGCCAGCTCCCCCACCGGAGCGGGGACCGCGAGGCAAGCCGACCATGGCAGGGCGAAGTTGGACCCTAAGAGCGAGACCGCCCCACCGAGCGCAGAGAGTCCGCGCACGCGGAGATCGTTCTTCAGCCTGACCGCCAAGCTAGAGACGCGCTCACGGAGCGCGCCGTCCTGGCCGACCTCCATCTGAAAGGCGCCCTGGACAGGGAGGTCACGCTCGAGCGCTAAGGCCGCCAGCTCTCCCGGGCCGCCCTCGAGATAGGAGCTGTCTGCGTCAAGGAACACGACGACCTCCGGCGGATCTGCGGCTAGATGCTCTAAGCCGAAGCGCAGCGCGTACCCCTTACCACGCGCGCTCGGCTCATCTCGCACGATGACCTCAACACCAGCGGCAGCAGCGATCGCAGCCGTCTCATCTGTGCAGTTGTCTGCGACGACGAGCGCGGTCTCAGGCGAGGGGAGTAGCGGGGTCAACGCCCGCAGACGCTCAACGAGTCCCTCCGCCTCATCGTGCGCAGGGATCAACACTCGGTAGCGGAGGTCTGCGGGGGCCTCATCACGCCCTCTAGTGCCCCGCCGCCTCGCACAGAGGACCTCGACGAGGAGCAGCGTCGAGGGAGCCGCGCAGAGGAGAGAGGCGACCGCAGCGAGGTGCCACGCTTGGAGCTCCATCGCTCGCGCCTTGCTCAGTGGTCCTGTGGACCCGAGCTCAAGCGCTCTCCTGGAGCTCGTCGATTACAGCGAGCTCCTCAGCCAAGCCATCAAAGAAGCTGAGTCGTACGCGCAGGGCTTGGTGGACTGCGTCGGCGACTCGGCCCCAGCGAGCGCGGTCTTCACCACAGAGACGCTCGAGCGCGTCTCGCGCGAAGGGCTCATGATCGTTCGCTGAGAGCTCGATGTGTCGCTCGCCATAGGCGCGGAGTCGATCTCCTACCTCGCCAGCCCAAGAGAGATCTTCCATCCCCTTAGACCAAAAGTCGCCGATGACGTGCTCACGAGAGAAGGTGAACACCCCGAGGACCTCTTCGTGAGACCCTCTCGTCACCAAGTGCCATGTGCTCTCCAAGAAGCGCCGGATGTAATCCGGCACATCTAAGCTGCCTAAGAAGTGAGGATATGGCTCGCCAAGCCTGATCCTTCGGATGACCTCCTCTAAGAGCTCAGTCTCGGAGTTGAGCTCTTTCGCGATCTCTAAGAAGGTCTCGAAGTGACTAGAAGCTCCCTCGCCGAGGGCCTCGTCAGACTCTTCTACGATGCTGATCTGGTGAACGAGCCTCCTGAGCTCAGGGATCCCCACGGGGACCCAAGGCAGCCGAGTCCGGGTGAAGCGCTCACGCATCGAGCCTACGAGAGTCATGAAGTCCCAAACCAGGAACGAGTAGCGCCCGAGGAAGCACTGCGCCCGCTCGAGGTCTCGGGTCACGCGCATCGCTTCGTGGGTCGCCAATCGCTCCCGCAGGGCTTGGATCTCCTCCTCCAACTGAATGGAGTGCATTGAGGGGGCCATGGGACTGCCTCAACGCTACCACGGGAACGAAGATCCGGGGGCCGGAATGGGCCTTTGGAGCCACAGTCTTTGGATTTCTTGTGAGGAGCCGCTCGCGAGTTGCCGCGCGTCACTCTCCGAGTGATGCTCCAAGGGTGGACGACACACATAGAAGCGCCGCAGCGCCCTCGAGCGAGGGACTTGAGGTCGCCTTCATCCTTGGGATGGGGCGCTCAGGGACAAACTTCCTCCTCGACCTCCTCGACGCCTCACCTACGACCCACTGCAGGAACGAGCCCGACGAACTCCCCGGCGGCGCGCTGGAGTCGTGGAGTGAATGGAAGATCCACAGCGGTCTTCGGGGAGCTGAGGACCTCTGGCCCGCGCTGCAGCGAGCTGCGGCTTCCGGCGGTGAGCGAGATCGCCGCATCCCTACTCATAAGACGTGGCTCCGCAGCAGCGCCTCCGCCCCGCTGAACGCGCTCTCTAGGGCCAAGCTCCGAAAGCTGCTCCCAACAATGAGCGGCGCTGAGTACCAGCTCCCGAACGTGCTGGCTCAGACCGACGCGCTCGCTGGCGCGCTCCACGTGTTCAAGGTCAACGCCGCCCCCTCAATCGCAGAGGTCTTTCTAGACGAGCCTCTCAGCGAGGCCACACCTCCACCCAAGGTCCTTCACATCGTCCGCAACCCTGCGGGCTTCCTGCGTTCATGGAGACGTCGCTGGCTCATCAAGCACGACGAAGCAGAGGTCTTCGCTGCTAACCTCGCCCGACTACAAGCTGTCCTCGAGCATGACCCCGATGGAGGCGCGTTCATCCGAGAGGTCCAAGACCCTGACGTCTTTGATGCAGAGCTGCTCTTCTGGAGATACTGCACCCAACGAATTCGCACTGCAGGCGCAGAAAGTCAGGGCTACTACGAGGTCTCCTATGACGAGCTCGCGCACGCTCCGCTCTCCTCATTGCGCGGCATCTTCGATCACTTGAACCTGCCTTGGGATGGGCAGCTCGAGGCGAGGGTCAACCAGATGACCGGTGCCTCAGTCAACATCGCGGACGCCTATCAGCGTGAGCTCGATGAGGACGCGCGCGCGCGCTTTGAGCGAACGCTCGGCCCTGCGCTCGTAGAGGAGTTCTCTCTCAAGCAGATTTAAGCAGCTCCAGATCACCAAGCGCCGCGCATCGAGAGCACCGCGGGGATGGTCTTTAGGAGGAGCAGGATGTCTCCCTTGTTCGACCAAGTCCGGGTGTACTCGAGGTCCAGCGCCATCCAGGTCTCGAAGGAGAGGTCGCTGCGGCCAGAGACCTGCCAAGTGCAGGTGAGACCAGGCTTCACAGCGAGGCGGTGGTGCTGCCAAGACTCGTAGCGGGCCACCTCTTGCGGTCGTGCAGGGCGAGGGCCGACCAAGCTCATCTCACCTCTCAGGACGTTGATGAGCTGCGGGAGCTCATCGATGCTCGTCCTGCGAAGCCAGCGGCCGATCCAAGTGAGACGCGGATCATTCCGCACCTTAAAGATCGGGCCGTCCTTCTCGTTGAGGTGTTGGATGCCGACCTGCCGGCTCTCAGAGCCCTCGTGCATTGTCCGCAGCTTGTAGAGGGTGAACTCACGTCCACGGATCCCCACCCGCCCCTGCGAGAACAACACCGGGCCGCGCGACGTAAGCTTCACAGCCAGCATCGCGACGAGAAGGACCGGCGCGCTCAAGGCGAGCGCGGTCAACGCCCCAGATATGTCGATCATCCGCTTCGTGAAGAGTCGCAGAGGAGAGGCTGTCACGGTCACCTGATAGACAGCGCCAAGGGACCTCCCCTGCTCGTCACGCGAGAGGCCTTCACCTCCTTGGAACGGCAGCGTCTCGACCCTCGCCGGGACGCCGAAGACGCGGCAGGTGTGGATCACCCCCTCGACAGCCTCGTAGTGCGATCGCATGGGAAGCTGTACCCAGACCTCATCGATCACGTGGCTGCGCAATACGTCCTCGAGCGCACTGACGCTGCCGAGGCGCGGCCACGGGCCGCTCGAGCGAGCGCTGTCATCCTCGAGGCAGCCGACGACGACTGGAGCAGCCCCCGGCACACGGTCAGCAGAGCTCAGAATGCGCGCGGTGCGATCATTAGCACCTACGATCAAGATCCTCGGCTGATCGTCCATCGGGAGGACGCGCAGCCAGCCTGCTCCAGAAGAGAGCTGCTGATAGCTCGCTGAGGAGACGAGCCCGATGAGCACACAGGCCGGCAACAAGGTCAGCCGGTCCTCGACCGCTAGCTCTGGGTACAAGGCCCCCACAAGCGTCACTGAGATGATGAGTGGGAGAGCCAAGAGGCGCACGGTCTGCCAGAGGTCTGACCCGCGAAGCCGCGCGGGCCTTAGCAGCACGCTGATCGAGGCTGTATAGCAAGCCCCTAAGATGAGGCTGAAGCTTGGATCCACTTGATCCCAACCCCAGGCCGCCTGCCCGCAGTGCACGAGCGCAGCCAGCATCACACCATGCAGGAGTGAGGCCTTGAGGAACCACACTTGGTTTTGGAGAGGGACAGACATGGAGTTTAGGTGGCACGAAGGCGTACTCCTGACCCTCCGGCCCGGAGCTCTAGATGCGCTCAACCTATATAGGCAATCGTATGAAAAGGCCGAAAAAACAGGGATCTTGCATCCAAAAAAGACGTCCAACTAGTGCACAATATGGGTCTCAGGATCTGTCAGCACCCGCTCGGTAGCTCCTCCCCACGAAACCCGACTAGGCCTAGGCCTCTGCGGGAAAAAAAGATCGTATGTACGCACTCCTCCTCTCACTCTCCGCGGCCCTCGCGGGCGAACCTTGCGCTCCCCAAGGCGACCCTGCGCTACCCATCCCGCTTGACTCGACCTTCACCCCCGTCGAGTTTGGCCCATTGGGCTCAGAGCTCATCGAGACCGGCTTCACCTTCCGGTTTTACGGCAGGGACTACAACTCAGCCTGGGTCAACGCCAACGGAACGATCTCCTTCTGCCAGCCCGTTTTGCCCGACATCGGGACGGGAATACCTAGCCTCGGTCGGCCGCTGATCGCGCCCTTCTGGGCGGCCTCCGCTCCTCAAGAGTGCCAGTTCATGCCTGGCTCAGGTAGAGCTTGGGTGAGGCACGACGCGAATCGCCTTGTGGTCGTCTGGGATCACGTCGGCTACGAAGGCATGAGTGACCCGGGGCATACGCCTCGCTCCAACACCTTCCAAGTGATCTTGAGCGACGGGAACGATCCCGTCGTCGGCTCGAGGAGGAACGTCCTCTTTGCCTACGGAGACATGGGCTGGACCGGCGCTGACTCTACAGGCGGAACAGACGGGTTCGGCGGGAGCCCGGCCTATGTCGGAGTCGACGCGGGTGACGGAGTCATCGGTGAGCTCGTCGGTCGCTTCCGCCACGACACCGCCGTCTTCTCTACTCCCGAGACAGACTCAGGCGTCCATTGGCTGGACAGCAAGAGCTTCTCCTTTGACACGCGCACACCTGTCGCAGGTGACATCCCGACCCTCGGGGTGGAGGACTATTCCACCTGGGTCAGAGAAGACCTCTATGTGTTGCGATCTGCGATTTCAGGGCCCGCGATGGTGAGGAAGAACGCTTGGCTGGAGTACTTCACCATGGCGAGCGACCCTCGGGTCGGCCCGGAGCGACGCGCGCTGATCACACGCAAGGACCTGCACATGGCGTTTGGGAACATCCTGAACGGGTCTGTTCAATACGGTGAAGACGCCTTCATCGACACCTCGGTGGGTTTCCAGAACACCTCACTGACTCCCTTGAACGCGCCGAGTCCCAGTGAAGAGCACCGCATCGAGTGGTTCGAAAACCTCATGGAGGTCCTCGCGTTCTTCGCTCCCGGGGGCGTCGCAAGCTTCGACGGAGACACGGTCCACCTCATCGGCTCAGACCCTGCCCTGAACACCTTCTCTGTAGACACAGACACCCTCGCTGCAGCTGACAGGATCCTCGCTCAAGTCCCTAGCGGCTCACGAGTAGCGCTCACCGTCCACGGCGGAGCTGACAACAACACAAACGCGAGCCTCGCGAGCTTCGGCTTCGACCTCCAAGGCATCACCGGGATGGACCTCCTCGTGGTCATGCCCGACCTGTACGGGTGCGTCCTCGACCAGGTCGACTTCAAGGGCTCTCTCCTCGCGCCCTCAGCCGTGGTGGAGGCGCAATACATCCGCATCTACGGGCAAGTGATCGCGCGAAAGCTCGAGCTCGTTGACTCGACCCTCCACGGGACACCGATGACGGGCTGCTTCTGCCTCGCGGACCTCGCGATGACCGCTGACCTCGTCTTCTCAGCTGACGACCTCCCCACCGACCAACCCGGAATGGAGGTTCGAGTTGAGCTTGAGCCGGATGGCTGGATAACCATCGCTCCGGGCTCTCTGCCGAACTCCGTCTGCCTAAACGTCCACGGTAAGGAGCCTCGCGACCTCAACCTCGAGCGTATCTCGCGCATCGTCGTCCACGGCGCTGCAGACGCATCGAGGGTGCGCCGCTCTCTGCAACTAGACATCCCTGTTCTCGTCGCGGAGTCAGACCTCGTCCCGCGGCCTGATGCTGTCCGCGCTAAGCGCTCCACACCGGTCGAGTTTGACGTCCTAGCCAACGACAGCGCGCCGCTGCTCCTCGCACCCAAGGTGCTCGTCACTGAGCTGCCTGCGTTTGGTGAGCTCGAAGAGCAGGGCGACGGGCGCTTCCGCTACACCTCGACGCGGAAGTTCCGTCACCCTGTTCAGGACGTGATGAAGTACCGCCTATTTGTTGAAGAGGGCCAACCCTCTCACGAGGTGGAAGTCCGCTTCTTCATCGGGGCCTCCTGAGCTGATCTCACGAGCCCGGGCGTCTCTGCGCCGCTATGCTCTCCCGCTATGAGCAAACATAGCTTCACGCTTCCTCTCCACGTCCGCTACGGCGAGACGGACCAGATGGGCGTCGTCCACCACGCGAGCTTCATCTCCTACCTTGAAGAGGCGCGGACCCGCTTCATGGAAGCTCGGGGACAGAGCTACGCAGAGCTAGAGCGCGCAGGGATCGGCCTCCCTGTCCGCTCCCTCTCGATCTCCTACAAGAGCGCCGCACGCTTTGGAGAAGAGCTCGAGGTGGAGGTCTGGGTAGAGCGTCTTCGACGAGCGAGCGTGACCTTTGGCTACGAGATCCGCTGTGCCGCTAAGGATCGACTCATCCTGACCGCAGAGGTAGAGCTCGCCTGCGCAGAGCTCTCTGGAGAGGCGCTGAAGGTCTGCCCCTTGCCTGCCGCGCTTGAGTCTGCGCTCAGCGGCGAGTGAGCCTCATTCAGGCCGGCAGATCCGAAGCGTAGACGGAGCGCGCTCTGACTCAAAGAGAGGCTCCTGCTCAGCCTCAGAGGCCAGCTGCTCGAGTCTGTACCCGGGGAGTATCGGGGGCACCATCGCTAGGTGCCGGTCCCTGCATGCGGGGCAGCGGTGGCCGCTCTCTAGGCGGTTTAAGGCCTCCGCGGGCCCACCACACTGCATACAGGTCGCCTCTGACAGTCCATTCATACCCTTCACATCGGCAATTCATGAGCCACGCCTTGAATTGAGCCTTTAGGACCTCACTCAGGACCGTCGATGAGACAAATGGGGCCTCACGTAAACGGAAGATTTTGGGCTGTTGCGGCTGTCCAGAACCCGCTCTGGGGTCTAAAATTCAAGATCAGGGCAGGCTCCTGATCCTCCTGAGGTCGCCATCCAGCGGCCTATTTTTCCCCCTCAAATTAGCACCTAAACGGTGCTAATTATCCTCGCGAACATGCTGAGACTCACCAAGCGCACTGAATACGGCCTCACAGCCCTGGTCCACCTCGCGGACCAGGGTGAGGAGACTGTCAGCGCTCGCAGGATCAGTCAGCACTACAGCCTCCCCCATCGCCTCGTCGCTGAGGCGCTCAAAGATCTCTGCCGCGCAGGGCACCTCAAGTCGGTGCGCGGGGCCTCTGGCGGCTACCTGCTCGCGCAGTCCCCTGCAGACCTCACAGTAGGTGAAGCTGTAGCGGCCTTAGAGGGCGCCCCGAAGTCGACCGACTGCGAAGCGAAGGCCCTCGTCGGCTTGGGCTTCGGCGCACTCGGCGACCTAGACGTAGAGTCGAAGTGCATGATCCGCTCGCCTCTACACAAGATCCAAGAAGACATCTGGCGCCAGTTCGAGCGCACGACCATTCAAGAACTCGCTTCCCCCGAGTTCACTCTGCTGCGCGACGAGCGCGACCCTCACACACAGCTGCAAAACAGCGCCTGAACGAACAGGACGCTCCCCATGGAACTCCCGATCTATCTCGACTATCAAGCGACGACTCCCGTCGACCCCCGCGTCCTAGAGGCGATGATGCCGTACTTCACGCACTCCTTCGGGAATGCGGCGAGCCGCTCACACTCGTACGGTTGGAGCGCAGAAGGCGCAGTCGACAAAGCGCGCAAGCAAATCGCGTCACTCATCGGCGCATCTCCCAAGGAGATCATCTTCACCTCTGGGTCGACGGAGGGGATCAACCTCGCGATCAAAGGCGCGGTGGAGATGCACGGCTCTAAGGGAAAGCACATCGTCACGACCTTAGTCGAGCACAAGGCTGTCCTCGACACCTGCAAGCACCTCGAGAAGCAGGGCTGTGAGGTCACCTATCTTGAGCCTGACTCGACTGGCCTTGTGACCGCCGAACAGGTCGCAGAGGCCATCCGTGAAGACACGGTCATGGTCGCGATGATCTGGGCTAACAATGAGATCGGCACGATCATCCCGATCCGCGAGATCGGTGCCGTGTGCCACGAGCGGGGCGTCCTCTTCTTCGTCGATGGGACCCAAGCCGTGGGCAAGGTCCCTGTCGACGTCGTCGCTGACAACGTCGACCTCCTCTGCCTGTCAGGCCACAAAGTCTACGGGCCCAAGGGCGTCGGCTGTCTCTACGTGCGCCGCCGCAACCCCCGCGTACGCATCGTCGCCCAGATGGACGGCGGTGGCCACGAGCGCGGCATGCGCTCTGGCACGATCAATGTCCCTGGCGTCGTAGGCCTGGGAGAGGCGTGCGCCGTCGCGGAGGCCGACCTCGAAAAGGACGCGGCCCACTCGATCGCCTTGCGCGAGCGCTTCGAGGAGAAGGTCCTCGCTGCCCTCGACTACACGACCGTTAACGGGAACCACGAGCACCGCCTGCCTGGCTGCTCCAACGTCTCCTTCTGCTACGTCGAGGGCGAGTCCCTCATCATGGGCGTAAAAGACCTCGCTGTGAGCTCCGGCTCTGCCTGCACCTCAGCCAGCCTCGAGCCCAGCCACGTCTTGCGGGCCTGCGGCGTGGGAGACGAACTCGCGCACAGCTCGATCCGCTTCGGCTTCGGTCGCATGACGACTGAGGAAGAGGTCGACTTCGCCGCCGAGCAAGTCATCAGCGCGGTCAAGCGCCTACGCGAGCTCTCCCCCCTCTACGAGATGGTCCTCGAGGGTATCGACCTCGACACCGTCCAATGGCAAGCAGATCACTGACCTCAAACATTCGAACAACCCTCCCTCTCTTCAACCCAGAACCGGAACTTAGCTATGGCTTACAGCGACAAGGTCGTTGACCACTACAACAACCCCAGGAACGTCGGATCCCTCGACAAAGACGCAGAGAATGTCGGCACCGGCGTCGTCGGCGCGCCCGAGTGCGGCGACGTGATGAAGCTCCAGATCGAGGTTGAGGGCGACACGATCGTCGACGCAAAGTTCAAGACCTTCGGCTGCGGCTCTGCGATCGCGAGCTCCTCCCTCGCGACAGAGTGGATCAAGGGCAAGAAGGTAGATGAAGCCCTAGAGATCACGAACACCGAGATCGTCGAAGAGCTCTCGCTCCCGCCCGTCAAGATCCACTGCAGCGTGCTCGCGGAGGACGCGATCAAGTCGGCGATCGCTGACTACAAGCAGAAGAGCAGCGACGGAGACGAGGCATGATCGAGGTCACAGAGAAGGCCGCGGCAGAGGTCCAGCGCATCCTCACAGAGCAGGAGCTCCCCGACACAACCGCCCTCAGAGTCGGAGTGAAGGGTGGCGGCTGCTCTGGCTTCTCCTACACCCTCGGCTTTGACGACCAAGTCAACGAGATCGATCAGATCTCTGAGTCACAGGGCGTCCGCGTCGTCTGCGACCCGAAGAGCTTCCTCTACTTGAACGGCACCTATGTCGACTTTGAGGACAACCTCATGGGCCGTGGCTTCAAGTTCGTGAACCCGAACGCCTCCAAGACCTGCGGCTGCGGCGAGTCCTTCACCGTCTGATCGCACCATCAAGAGATGGCCTCTTGCCCCCACTGTGGCGCAGAGCTCGAGACCCCCTTGGGGTGCGGCGCATGCCTCTCGCCGCTTGAGGTAGAGACCTCAGTCGACCCCTTCGTGCTCTTCGGGCTCACGCCCTCCTTCTCAATCGAGGGCGAAGAGCTGCGGACTCGGCATCTCAAGTATTCGCGCTGGATCCACCCGGACTACTTCGCCGCCGACCCTGAGCTGCGCGCGCTCGCTGAGATCAACACCGGGCTCTTGAACGGTGCGCTCGAGTCGCTCGAGGAGCCTCTGCGCCGCGCGGACCACCTCCTCAAGGTCCAAGGCGGACCGAGCGAGAACGAGGTAAAGGACATGCCCCAAGCCTTCCTCATGGAGGTCTTAGAGTGGAGCGAGATCCTCGATGAGGCGCGCGCGGCTGAGGCTGGCACCCCCCCGCGCGAGGCAGCCTTCAAGCTCAAGCCGAGCCTCGACGAAGAACGCACCGCGCGCATCCAAACGATCACCGGACTCCTTGAGCCTCTCCCCAACTCAGGGAGCGAGGCCCTCACCACCGCTCGACGCGAGCTCAACGCCGTGCGCTACCTTGACCGCGCTCTGCGTGAGCTCGAGTCTCTTCGCCTCGCTGAAGCAGAGGCTCGCTAAGGTCAACTGATCATGGGTTACATCGAACTCAACGTCCTCAACAACCAGTCCTCCCTAGCGATGGGGATCGACCTGGGCACGACAAACTCTCTCGCCGCCGTCTGGAGGGACGGGCGCCCCGTGATCCTCCACCCTGAGGGGAAGAGCGGCAGCGTCCCCTCAGTGGTCCACTTTCCAGCGGACGGCTCTCAACCGAAGGTCGGTCGCGAGGGTCGTGACCACGCCGCCGCGGCTCCGGAGCGCACGCTCTTCAGCGTAAAGCGCCTCATGGGTCGCCCCGCAGCAGACGTCCAAGGAGAGCTCGCGCGGATCCCCTTCCCCACGAGCGAGGGAGACGACGGCGTACTGCGGCTCAACATCGACGGGCGCGAGTTCACCCCTCAAGAGCTCTCTGCCCTCATCCTCAACAGGGTCCATGACCACGGCTGCCGCGCGCTGAACGACGAGAAGCCTGACCGCGTCGTGATCACCGTGCCGGCTTACTTCGATGACGCGCAGCGACAAGCCACGCGTGACGCCGCGCGCTTCGCCGGGCTAGACGTCCTGCGCATCGTCAACGAGCCGACCGCCGCGTGCCTCGCATACGGCCTTGACCAAGAGAAGTCCGGCAACGTCGTCGTCTACGACCTCGGCGGCGGGACCTTCGACGTCTCCGTGCTCTCTATCGCTGACGGCGTCTTCAAGGTCCTCTCCACGGCTGGCGACACGCACCTCGGAGGTGACGACTTCGACGACGCCCTCGTCGGGCTGATCGTGGAAGGCCTCGCGGGCGAGCTCAGTGAAGAAGAGCTCAAAGACCCTGGCTTCCTGACCGCTGCCAGGCTCTCTGCTGAGCGCTGCAAGCACGCCCTCTCAAAGGACCCGCAAGCAGAGCTACACATGGTCTTAGCCGCCCGCGGCGTGACCTTCCACCGGACCGTCACGCGCGCTGAGTTTGAGGCGCTCATTGAGCCCCTCATCGAGCGCACCATCGACAGCTGCAGGCGAGCGCTCTCAGACGCGGGGTTAGCGCCCGACGAGGTCAACGAGGTCGTGATGGTGGGCGGCTCGACGCGCGTCCCCGCCGTGAACGCCGCGGTCGAGTCCTTCTTCGGTCGCATCCCCCACACCGAGCTGAACCCCGACGAGGTCGTCGCCCTCGGCGCCGCAGTCCAGGCGCACATCCTGATCGGCGGGAGCAGGGACATGCTCCTCCTAGACGTCATCCCCCTCTCGCTCGGCCTCGAGACTGTCGGAGGCGCCGTCTCCAAACTCGTGATGCGTAACTCCACCATCCCTTGCTCCGTCACAGAGGGCTTCACGACCTACGCAGACAACCAGACTGGCATCGACTTCCACGTCGTGCAGGGTGAGCGCGAGATGGTCTCTGACTGCCGCACTCTCGCGAAGTTCCAGCTCAAGGGGATCCCCCCTATGCCCGCAGGGATGGCGCGTGTAGCAGTTCGCTTCCATGTGGATGCAGACGGGCTCCTGACCGTGAGCGCGAGAGAGGAGTCCACCGGCGCGTCCACGCGCGTAGAGGTAGAGCCCATGAGCGGGCTCTCTGATGAAGAGGTCGAGCGCATGCTGCTCTCATCAGTCGAGCACGCGGAGGAGGACTTCGCGGTCCGCCGCGCCGCTGACCTCATCACCGAGATCGGGACGATGCGCACCGCCACCGAGCGCAGCCTCGACGGCGTGCGCGAACACCTCGACCGCGAGACCCTCGAGGACATCGAGGAGGCCCTCAAGGCGGCTGGAGAAGCCCCCAGCGCCGACGCAGAGCGCCTGCAAGCGCTGCGCGACGAGCTAGAGCGCGCCACGCTCCCCCTCGCTGCGCTCCTCATGGATGACGTCGCGAAGGCCGCCCTCTCTGGGAAACGGCTCGAAGACGTCTGAGCCGACGGCGCGGCGCCTGGCCGTTAGAATGTGGGTGCTATGAATCCGAACTTAGTCCTGCTGCGTCACGGCCAGAGCGCCTGGAATCTCGAGAACCGCTTCACCGGTTGGTACGACTGCGACCTCACCGAACAAGGTGAATCGGAGGCCCGCGCTGCTGGGGAGCAGATGAGGGAGCTCGGCGTCGAGTTCGACTGCGTCTACACCTCAGTACTGAAGCGCGCGATCCGCACGATGTGGCTCGCCCTCACGGAGATGGATCAGGTCTGGCTGCCTGTCACCCGCGCGTGGCAGCTCAACGAGCGTCACTATGGCGCCCTGCAAGGGCTCAACAAGGCCGAGACGGCGGCAAAGCACGGTGAGGAGCAGGTCCTGATCTGGAGGCGCAGCTACGACATCCCCCCGCCGGCGCTGGACCGCGATGACGAGCGCCACGCCCGTCACGACAGGCGCTACCACGCCATCGACGCTGAAGGGATGGTCCCGGACGCAGAGTCACTCGCTCTCACGCTCGAGCGCGCCCTCCCCTACTACGAAGAGCACATCGCGACGCGCCTTCGCGCTGGTGAGCGCGTGCTCATTGTCGCCCACGGCAACAGCCTGCGCGCACTCGTGAAGCACCTCGACGGGCTCTCCGACGAGGAGGTCCTCAAGCTCAACATCCCGACGGGGATGCCCCTCGCTTATGAGCTCGACGCTGAGCTCAACGTCAATGCGAGCGGATATCTCGCAGGTGAAGAGGCTGCCGCTGAGGCCGCAGCCGCTGTCGCGGCCCAGGGCAAGGCCTCCGAGTAGCGTCGTCGCGCAAGGGAGCCCACATGATGAAGTCACTGCTTCGCAGTCTCGTCCTCCTCGCTCTCACCTTCGCGGGCGCAGCTTGCCAGGGGACGAACCTCTACAGCGTGCAAGATGACGTCGCGATGGGCGCCGCCGCCTTCGATGAGGTCAAAGCCACTGAGAGCTTGATCTACTCAGGCCCCGCGTATGAGCAGGTTCAGCGGGTCACCAGCCGAGTGGTCGCTGCAGCCATCGATATAGACCCTGAGATCTCGAACAGCTTCGCCTGGGAGGTTGTCCTGATCGATGACGACGACATGGTCAACGCGTTCTGTCTCCCCGGCGGCAAGATGGCCGTCTATACGGGCATCCTCCCCGTCGCAGGCAGCGATGACGGCTTGGCCGTGGTCATCGGCCATGAGATCGCTCACGCGACCTGTAGGCACGGGACCCAGCGGGCGACCCAGAGCGTCCTCACAGAGATCGGGATCGAGATCTTCACCGAGAGCGCGGAGTTCTCCACCGACCAAGAGGAGCGGGAGCTCGCCACGATCCTCGCAGAGGTGGGGCTCGGCCTCCCCTTCAGCCGAGATCACGAGCTCGAGGCAGACCGGGTCGGGCTCTACTACATGGCGGCAGCTGGCTATGACCCGAGGGAGGCGATCGGCTTCTGGCAGCGTATGTCAGCAGGGGGCGGGGGAGCCCCGCCAGAGTGGCTCTCGACCCACCCCTCGGACTCCACCAGGATCCGCAAGATGCGCGAGATCCTCCCTGAAGTCCTCCCCATCTACCAAGCCGCCCAAATTTCCGATTCCTAGGAATTGCAAGCCATTGCCCAGAGCGAATTTAGGACATCGCACAGAGCAGGGGTGAGGGGAGCTTAGGACCCCTCCGATAGTTCTTCGAGGAGATCCCCGCCGCGTCCACTGGGCGCACCTTAGTGCAGGGGCACATTCCGTTGAGGATCGCGTTCATTACGCCTGAGTTACAGCCGCTCGTCCGCAGGACGAACTTGGCTGAGGTAGCTGCTGCTCTACCGCAAACTCTCGTCGCCAAAAAGCAGAGCGCCCTAGTCTTCCTGCCCCACACGGTCGACGTGGACCCGAACGAGATCGAAGATCTCACTGAGGTCGGGCAAGTCGACGTAGGGAGCCTCACTTCGACCCCCTTCACGGTCTCGACAGGAGTCTTCCGCACCATCCCGATCGCGCTGTTCAGCCATCCGGAGCTCTTCAAGGGTCGCAACCCTTACGGCAACGAGAACGGCCCCTATCCGGACAACTGGAGGCGTTACGCGGCCTTCGCGCGGGCAGTGCTGGCATCCTTCGAGCTCCTCAACTACAGCCCGAACATCCTGCACTGTCTCGACTGGACCGCTGGAATGGTGCCCCTCTATCGGCACATCGACTTCCTCCAGCGTGACCCTGACCACCCCGTATCCAAGGCGGGTGTGTTCTTCTCCTTCCAGAACATCGCGATGCAGGGCTCGTTTGAGAGGAACATCCTCCCCGAGATCGGCGTACCCGCTGAGCTCTTCAGGAACATCCGCGGCGTCGAGCACCAGGGCCGGGTCAACTTCTTGAAGACAGGGCTCGAGTTCTCTCATCTCATCAGCGCACCCTCGCCCCTGCAGGCTGAGCGCATCCAAGGCGTCGACCGTGGCTATGGCCTCGAGGGGACCTTTCAGCGCAGAGCGGACGACCTGATCGGGATCACGAACGGCATCAACTACCTCGCCTGGGACCCCTCCACTGACCCCAGCCTCTCTCACACCTTCTCCGCTAAGGACAAAGACCTCACTGCAAAGCGTAACTGTAAGCGTGTGCTACAGAAAGACTTAGGTCTTGACACCGGCGCGCGAACCCTGCTCGCTGGGGTCATCGGGAGGCTAGACGCTGACGGTGGCTATGACCTCCTCGCAGAGGTGATGACCCACATCCTCGAGCGAAACGTTGAGCTGGTCCTCATGGGCTCGGGTCAGGCCGAGATCCTAGAGCGGATCCGGACCATCGAGGCCACCTTCACAGGCCGCTGCCGCTTGATCGAGAACTACGACACTCAGACGGCACATAAGATCATGGCGGGCGCGGACATCCTCCTGCTACCGCCACACCACAACCCGACCCACGCGCTGAGCGCGATCGCGATGCGGTACGGCACGCCGCCCCTCGTTTACGCCCACAGCGGGCTCGAAGACACCGTCTCGAGCTACTCGACGAACAAGCGCAGCCCAACAGGCTTCACTTTCAGCCCTTATTCAGGGGAGGGCCTCCTGAGCGGGCTCGACGAGGTGCGTGAGGTCTGGAAGGACACTGCGGCTTGGAAGAAGCTCGCCTTCCGCTGCATGAAACAAGACTTCTCCTGGGAAGCCACAACCGCGGAGTACCTGAAGCAGTACCGCCAGGTCACGAAGCGCTTGAAGAAGGAACTCGAGGGGCTCTCCTAAGCGATGAGCCAAGGGGCCGAGGCGCCCTTGGTCGGCATCGACCTGGGTGGAACAGCGATCAAGGCGGGCGCGGCAGCGCCCGACGGGAAGATCCTGGAGCGACGCTCCATCCCCGCCGAGCTTGAGCGGGGTCCGGAGGACCTCGCAACCCGCATCGCTGGTCTCGCGCGCGAACTCGGCTGCGTCGAAGGCCTCGGCCTAGGTGTACCGGGTCTCCTCGACAGAGAGGCGGGCGTCGTACTCACGAGCGCAAACCTACACCAGATCGACGGCTTCGCCCTCGTAGACGCGATCGCTGCTGAGCTAGGGCTCCCCTCAAGCTGCGTCGCTCTTGAGAACGACGCGAACGTCGCCGCGCTGGGGGAAGCATGGGCCGGCGCAGGCCGTGAAGACCCCGACTTCTTGATGGTCACCCTCGGAACCGGCGTCGGCGGCGGGGTCGTTCTCGGCGGTGAGGTGATCACGGGCTCCGGTGGCCTCGCAGGCGAGATCGGGCACATCTGCGTCGAGCCTGGGGGGCTCCTGTGCGGCTGCGGCAAGCGCGGCTGCCTCGAGACCCTCGCCTCCGCGACCGCGGCCAGCAAGCGCGCTCAGGCCGTAGGCCTGCCTGCGGACCTCGCCGAAGTGAACGCTCTCGCGACAGGCGGAGATGCCACAGCCACAGAGCTGCTCTTTGAGGTCGGTCGCGATCTAGGGAGGGGCCTCGCAGCCGCCACAGTCCTCCTCGACCTCCGCGTCTTCGTCATCGGCGGCGGCTTCGGCGCTGCCCTGCCGCTCCTGCGTCCGGGCATCGAAGAGGGCCTCTCTGAGCGCGCCTACGGTCGTGAAGCGGGAGACTACCGGATCCTCGGTGCGACGCTGGGCCCGGACGCTGGCTGGATCGGCGCCGCCCGAGTAGGTCAGCTCCGCGCGCAAGAGAACCGCGACTGAGCAGCAAATAAGGCCTCTCGTAAGCGTATCCTGCGCGTCATGGTTGAGGCCTCAAGCAGCCAAAACGGCGAGAGCATCGTGAGCGTGAAGGACCTTCACAAGGTCTTCAGGAAATCGCTCTTCAAGCGCAGCGGTTTCCCAGCGCTCCGAGGTGTCAACCTTGAAGTAGGCAGGGGGCAAGTCTTCGGGCTACTGGGCCCTAACGGTGCAGGCAAGACAACGCTGGTAAAGATACTCCTAGGGCTTACGCGGGGGTGGACTGGCGAAGCCACACTCTTCGGTAAACCACCCTCTGATGCCACCAGCAGAAAGAGAGTCGGCTATCTACCAGAAGCACACCGTCTGCCTCCCTATCTGACTGGTCAACAAGTAATGCACCTCTTCGGAATGATGGCTGGCTCAAGCTCTGAGCGAGTGCTTTCGAACATCGGCCCACTGCTGGACAAGGTCAATATGACCGGCAGCGCAGACAGGAAGATCCGTGAGTACTCCAAAGGTATGCAGCAGCGCCTAGGGCTCGCGCAAGCGCTCGTACATGACCCCGAACTCGTCATCCTTGACGAGCCGACGGATGGCGTGGACCCCGTAGGTAGAGCGAGCATCCGTGAGATGGTGCTCGAACTTAAAGAGCGCGGAGTCACGGTCTTTATCAACTCACACCTGCTTATGGAGGTCGAGATGATCTGCGACCACGTCGTGATCATGGACAAGGGAAAGATCCTTGTTCAAGGCTCTATAGAAGAGTTGACCCCTAAGACTGGTGCGGTAGAGATCGACCTTAAGGAGACACCTGAAGACATCGACGAGCTCCTCAGCGGAGTCGGCCGAAATTTACAGGTACGTGAAGGAGGATTTCAGCTCGAACTGAATGGAAACGAACAGGATCAAGTCATTGACCGTTTACGTGATCGTGGCTTGTCCATCCTCGCGATCACACCTAGGCGCCTAACGCTTGAGCAGTCGTTTATTGGTCTGATCAAGGAAGACCAACCTGGAGAGCGATCATGAACGGAAGCATCCTCCGCGCGCTCTTCCAAGACTCACTGCAACAGGTCCTCGACAACCGAGTCTTTCGCCTCCTAGTCATCCTCACGATCATGATGGTCGTGCCAAGCTTCGCGATCGGCTGGCACCCAGATCGCGTCTCCTTACTCTGGATCTGGGAGTACAACTACAGCGACCTCACATCGACTCTTGGAGTCCCCATCTCTCCAGATGTCCGCCCAGACGAGATGGTCATACAGAGCTTGCAGGGCGTCTTCATCGAATTCTTTGCAGGCGTCTTCGGGATCATCTTCTGTATCGCCGCTACCGCCTTCTTTGTCCCGCGTATGTTGGAGAAGGGGGCAGCGGACACTCTCTTCACTAAGCCAGTCTCAAGGACCGTCTTACTCTTAATGCGGTACTTCTCTGGACTCCTGTTTGTCGGGATCCTCTCCACCGTACTCGTGGGAGGCATGTGGGCTGGATTCGCTCTCGTCTCTGGATATACAGATACGGGCTTTATGTGGTCAGCAGTGACCCTGGTTTACCTGTACGCACTCTTGCACGCCTTCAGCGTCTTGGTAGCCACTGTCACTCGATCGAGTATCACGTCAATCCTTCTCGTGATGATCTTGTTTACGTTCTCTGGCTGTGTTCACACCGGCTGGAAGTTCAAGGAGTTCGCGAATGACCAGATGGCCTTTGTGGACTTGCGTAACGACATGCTCCAAGGCGAGAGCTCTGGTAGGCGCGGGCGTCGCGACAGAGATCGCTTAGACTTCCTTGATGGGATAGGCGTGACGCTAGACGTGCTGCACTACGTGCTCCCAAAGACGAGTGATGCGACAACAATCACGAGCATGCTCCGTCAGGCTGTTGAAGGGACCGGACCTAGGCTCAGAGACAAAGACTCAGGCATCGAGTTCCTGTATGACCCAGAGGGCATGGAGCTCCAAGGTTCGTCCACACCTGAATTCGACACCATCGTTTTTTGGACCCCTGCAGAGAGCTCTGGAGCTGCTTCGCGGCAGAGCGTCAAGCTCATGCGCCAAGACAGGGAGCCCGATGCAGAGGACCCTGGCGACAAGCGTGCTAGAAGGATATCTGCGGCCCAAGCTGCGAGAGAATTCAGAGACCAGCAAGAGTCACTCGGGCACGACGCTGAGATGGACCGGGTTTCTTTCAGAGTCGACCGAACGCGTCGACGGCGAGATGAGAACAACCTCATCGCGATCACCTGGACTGAGGGGACGGAGTTAGATCCGATACATCGCTCTCGCCTCTTCTTCCATTGGGCAGAGTGGGTCTACTGGGTCGACTTCAGCGCTCCTAAGTCGATCATGGACGACGAAGGCTTCGAAGATTGGCAAGACGGCTTCTTCAGGGGCCTAGCCATGCCCGATCAAAGGTTTGGGGATATCGATGAGTGGTACGAGGAGCGCTTCGGCTGGCACTCTCCATGGCGTTTCAACGCCTTCTTCTCGATCTTTAGCTCCTTAGGCTTCCTCTCAGTCTGCTTGCTCTCAGCGCTCTTCCGCCTCAAAAGATATGACCTATGAGGCGAGGGATTGAACTCTCTTCTCTTACATGAACTGAAGAGGATCGTTGGCCCTGAGGGGTTAACGACGGACCGCACCAGAAGACAAGCGTATGAGTGCGATGGCCTAGCACTTGTACGAAAGGTGCCCGACCTAGTCCTCGCGCCTCTCGACACCGCCCAAGCTTCAGAGTGCATGCGTCTCCTCAAGAAGGAGGGGCTGCCAGTGATCCCACGCGGAGCAGGGACCGGGTTAGCAGGAGGCGCGACGCCTCACGAGGGTGGAGTCGTCTTCAAGACCTCGCGTATGCGCCGCGTCCTCGAGGTCAATGAGCGTGACCGCTTTGCGCGGGTGGAGGCCGGGGTCGTCAACGTCGACCTCACGAGCGCATGCTCGCACCACGGGCTGCACTACGCTCCCGACCCCTCGAGCCAGCAGGCTTGCACGATCGGGGGCAACGTCGCCAACAACTCTGGCGGCCCCCACTGCTTCCGCTACGGCGCGACGACGCGGAGCATCCTTGGGCTCACCGTCATCACAGCTGACGGAGAGGTCCTCGAGCTAGGCGGGCCCGAGCCCGACCCAGAGGGTCTAGATCTCGTAGGCTGCTTCGTCGGCTGCGAGGGCATGCTCGGCGTCGCGACAGAGGTGAGCTGCCGCCTGATCCCGACACCTGAGACGACTGAGACCCTCCTCGCGCTCTTCCCGAGCCTGGACGGAGCCTGCGAGGCAGTCACGGAGCTCATCGCTGCGAACCTAGAGCCCTCAGCGATCGAGATCTTGGATCGACTCACGATCGAGGCCGTCGAGGCGTCTGTGCTCGCCGCAGGCTACCCCGACGAGGCGGACGCTGTGCTCCTCATCGACATCGACGGGCTCTTTGAGGAGGTGCATGCCACCGCGAGAGACGTCGAAGAGATCGCCCGCTCTCACGGGGCCTTTGACGTCCGCACTGCGACGGATGCGAAGGATCGCGCGCGCCTCTGGGCTGGACGGAAGGGAGCCTTTGGCGCCATGGGGCGCATCGCGCCGGACCTCTACGTCGCGGACGTCGTCGTCCCCCGCACTAGGCTCAAGGAGGTCGTGCTCGCCACCACAGAGATCTGTAAGGCTCGCGGCCTGAAGCTCTCAAACGTCTTCCACGCGGGCGACGGCAACCTCCACCCGAACATCTCATACGACCGACGCGATGAGGAGGAGGTCGCGCGTGTCCTAGACGCTGGCACCGAGATCATGAAGAAGTGCGTGGCGGTTGGCGGCAGTCTCTCCGGGGAGCACGGCATCGGCCTCGAGAAGCGAGACGAGATGCATCGAGTCTTCAGCGAGGCAGACCTCGACGCGATGTTGCGCGTGCGCGCAGCATGGGACCCCGAAGAGCGCATGAACCCCGGCAAGGCGATCCCGGTGCGCGGCTGCATGGAGGTGAAGACCAAGCCCCTCCCCGTCCCGGCAGGGGGAGGCCGGTCGTGAGCGCGCTCGCTGAGCGGCTAGGCCCCCTCCGTGGTCAGCTCCCAGGCAGAGATGCTGAGCTCCCGCTAGCTGCTCCCGAGAGTGAAGCGGCGCTGGTCGAGCTCATCCAAGAGGCCTCCGCTGGCGGGCTCAAGGTCCTCCCTATCGGCAACGGCACCCGCCTAGGTGGAGTTTTCGGAGCTCCGGCAGATCTCTTGGTCTCGACCCGAGCCATCAGCGGTGTCGTCGCTTACGAGCCGGGAGATGGGACTGTCACAGCCCTCGCAGGGACGACGATGAGCGATCTCGCAGGCGCTGTCGCAGCGGGCGGTCATCGGCTGACTCCAGATGTGCCGCGCCCACGAGAAGCCACCCTAGGCGGCGTCATCGCTGACGGCCTCTCTGGAGGTGACAGGCTGCGCTTCGGGCCGACCCGGCACCACGTGCTCGGGATGCGCGTCCTCTCAAGCGACGGGGAGATCACCAAGACCGGCGGACGCCTCGTGAAGAACGTCACTGGCTTTGAGCTCCACAGACTCTACGCCGGAAGCGGCGGCAGCCTATGCCTCATCCTCGAAGCCAGCCTGCGGCTCTTCGCAGCGCCAGCAGCGCGAGCCTGTGCAACCTTCACTTGCAGCTCACTGGAAGCCGCGCTCGACATCGCAGAGCGCCTCAGCGCGCCGCCTCTTGAGCCCACGGCTGTCTACCTCTCGCGCAAAGAAAGCTCGTGGTCGCTCATCGCGACCTTGGATGGGCGCAGCGAGCGCGTCGAGCGGGAGCGCGCCCTCGTCGAAGAGCGCACGCAAGGCGCGGCATGGTGTGAGGGCGCAGATGCGGACGCGCTCTACACGACCGTTCGTGATGAGGCCCCTAGAGAGACGGAGGCGTCCGCGCTCCGGATCAGCGTGCGCCCTAGCCGAGTCCAGCAGGCCCTCCACCTCCTCCTCCGTCACAGCCCGAACTCTGCGCCTTACGTACACCCCCTCGCGGGGACTGTCGAAGTCATCACGGACGTCGACAGAGCGCTCTGCGTCGAGCTCCGTGCCCTAGGTGCCAGCGTCCGCGTGCGTGGCGCAGCGGATCCAGGCGCAGCGAGCGCCGGTGCTCTGGAGGGTCGCCTCAAAGGAGCCGTCGACCCTCATGGCATCTTCTGTGGAGAGGCATAGATGGAGCCGCAGACCCTCATCGACTACACACGCAGCCTCGACTGTATCCACTGCGGCCTCTGCCTCAGGACGTGTCCGACCTATCAGCTGACTGGCGCTGAGCCCTCGAGCCCTCGCGGACGCATCCATCTCATGCGTGCAGTCGCAGAAGGAGACATCGAGCCAGACGCCTCCTTCGCTGAAGAGATGGACTTCTGCCTGCTCTGCCGCCACTGCGAGAGTGTCTGCCCCTCAGGCGTGGAGTACGGCGCCTTGATGGAGCACACCCGTGCGGGCTTAGCCCCGAAGACGCTCACAGGTCGCGTCGTTAAGAGCCTCGGCTTCAAGCTCCTTGAGAGTCGCCTCATGCTGCGCCTCATGGCAGGCGCGCTACGCCTCCTCCAGCTGACGAGGTTGGACCGGCTCCTCGCTCCGCTGCTCGGAGAGCGCGGGAGCGCGCTCAGCAAGCTCCCCCCGGTCGGCTCGGCGCACGCGCGGCGGCTGCTACCTCAGGAGAGCCCAGCAGAGGGAGCGCAGCCCGTCGCGCTCCTAGAGGGCTGCGTTATGCCAGAGCTCTTAGGAGAGGTGAACCGGGCGACCGTACGTGTCTTGAACGACGCAGGGCACGCGGTCAGCGTCCCGAGCGCCCAACCTACCTGCTGCGGCTCCCTCCACGCCCACAACGGCGAGCTCGAGCGGGCGCGCGCCCTCGCGAGGGAGACCATCGCCGCCTTCGAATCCAGCGGAGAGATGCCTGTCGTGACGAACAGCGCAGGCTGCGGTTCACACATGAAGGAGTACGCCAACCTCTTCAGTGAGGAGCCCGAGTGGCGTGAGCGAGCTGAGCGCTTCAGCGCACGAGTGCGCGACCTCTCCGAGGTCCTGAGCCCTCAGGTGAGCCCCAAAGAGAGCTCTCGGACGGTCCAAGAGCCCATCACGTACGACGACCCTTGCCACCTCTGCCACGGCCAAGGCGTCCGAGGAGAGCCACGCACTCTCCTCGATGCCACAGGCCTCGAGCGTGTGGAGCTCCAAGAGAGCGAGAGCTGCTGCGGCTCCGCTGGCATCTACTCGGCCCTGCGACCTAAGGACGCCGAACGCATCCTGGAGGGCAAGCTCGAGGCCCTGCGCTCGTCTGGCGCGCGGACGCTCGTCACGGCCAACCCCGGGTGCCAGCTGCAGTGGCAAGCAGGGGTCAAGGGAGCCGGTCTAGAGGTCGAAGTCCTCCACCTCGCAGAGCTGCTCGACAAGACGAGCGGGCGCTAATCGAGGAAGAAGTCCTCGAAGAAGGAGAGGACGTAATCGTCGGGGATCTCTAGCTCACCGCCAGGCTCAAAGAAGACGACGAAGAGGAAGCCCGGAGAGTCTTCCGGTGTGACATCTACCGCGATGCATGGCCCCGAGGCCTGCTTCTTCATCTCCTCGCTGCCGAAGGAGAAGCTCTCTTGGGTGAAGCGCATCACCTTGCGATCCCTAGAGCCTATGCGGAGCATCCCGAGCTCTTCATTCGCGCGCCCGATCACCGAAGCAGACGCGGTCTCCTGCTCTGGATCGAAGAAAGTCCAGCGCGAGTCATCGGCGTCGCTCGAGTCGCTGTCATCGAAGTAGTAGACAGAGATCTGCAGACCTCTCTCGAGATCCATCAGCGTGTAGTTCTCCATCCCGAACATCTGCATGCCCGTGATCATCTGCATCCCCTCAGGCCGCTCATCGAACGGCAGCACCTTCTGCAGCCGAGGCCACTGGACCTCAGGGTCGACGAGGTTCTTGACCTGTCCCACACCCCAGAAGAGCCCAGCCCCAATGAGGAGCGTCAGGAGCAAGCAGCCTCCGCCACACGCCCAGAGCCAAGTAGGCAAGAGACAGCCGCGCTTCTTCTTCGGTGAGGGCTCTTCGCCCCCCCACTCAAGCTCAGTGTCAGGCAGCCGCTCGACCTCGTCAGAGATCACTTGTTCTTCTGTCATGACTTTGTCCAGTCGTAGAAGCCTTTACCGCTCTTCTTGCCCAGCTCACCAGCAGCGACCTTGTCTCGAAGGACGCGCGGCGGCGCGAAGGTCTCGCCGAGCTCAGAGTGGAGATACTCCGCGATCGAGAGTCGAACGTCGAGCCCGACCAAGTCGGTCAGCTCGAGGGGTCCCATCGGGAAGCCGTACCCCAGCTTCATCGCCTTGTCGATGTCCTCCGCTGAGGCGACGCCAGACTCGAACATGCGCATAGCTTCAAGACCGATCACGACCCCTAAGCGGCTCGAGGCGAAGCCCGGGCTGTCAGTCACAAGGATCGGCTCTTTGCCGATCCGCTCGCCGAGCGCCATCGCGCAAGCCACCGCCTCTTCAGAGCTCTGCTCAGCGCGGACGACCTCCAAGAGCTTCATGATGTGCACCGGGTTGAAGAAGTGCATTCCGACGACGCGCTCCGGATGCTTCGCAGCCGCCGCAATGTCGCTGATCGGGAGCGAGGAGGTGTTCGTCGCGAGCAAGACCTCAGGCCCCAAGTCTCCTCCTAGCGCTTCGAAGATAGAGCGCTTGAGGTCCATGATCTCAGGCGCAGCCTCGATGACGAGCTCTACACCTTCACAGGCGCCTTGCATCGTGGTCACCCCTGTGATGAGGGCTGTCGTGGCATCTCTCGCCTCTTCAGTCACCTTCCCCCGATCGACGCCCTTCTGGAGGTTGGCGGCGATCTTCGCGATGCCCGCCTCCACCGCGTCTGCGTTGACGTCGAAGAGCTGAACTCGGATGCCCTGCATCCCAAGGACTTGGGCGATGCCATGCCCCATGGTGCCGGCGCCGAGGACGGCTGCCCTCTGGATCTCTTGAGCGTTCATCCCGGCAGGATAACCGAGGTGAGGCTCAAGAGCCGGGGATCAGCACGAGCTTCCCGTTCACCTGACGGCCCTCGAGCAGCTCATGCGCCTCGCGCACCTCGCTCAGAGGCATGGAGCGGTCAAGGACAGGACGGAAGGTCCCGCTCGCGACGCGCTCAAAGATCGGCTCGAGGGCGCTCCGCGGGCCCATGGTGCTCCCTAGGACCGAGATGTTCTTGATGAAAAGGTGAGGCAAGAGGAGGGAGACCTTTGGCCCCGTGGTTCCACCGCAAGTCACGAGCCTCCCGTTGCGCGCGAGGCACCGCATCGAGCCCTCCCAGGTCGCCGGCCCCACGTGCTCGACGACGACGTCGCAAGCCCCCCCGTCGAGGGCCCCTCGTACCGCCTTGGGCCAAGCCTCGTCGCGGTGATCCACCGCTGCGTCCGCGCCCAGCTCTTTGACGAGCGAGAGCTTCTCATCCGAACCAGCCGTCGCGACGACTCGGGCGCCGAGGTCCTTCGCGATCTGGATCGCGGCTGAGCCGACGCCGCTCGCGCCGCCCAAGACGAGGACCGTCTCCCCCTCTCGCAACGCAGCGCGGCTCACCACCATGCCCCAAGCCGTGAGGAAGACGAGCGGGACCGCCGCGGCAGCGACAGGGTCTACGCCCTCAGGGAGCTTGGTCAAGAGACGCTCGGGGAAGACTACGAGCTCGCAGTCGAGCCCGTCAGAGTGCTCGCCGCGGATCTGGTAGTCGGCTGAAAGGTGATCGTTACCGGCCTCGTCATGTGCAGAGCTGCCCGAGCTATAGCCAGGCTCCAAGATGACCTTGTCTCCGACTGCGAAGCGCGTGACCCCTTCGCCGATCGCGACGACCTCCCCCGTCCCGTCACAGCCGGGGATCATGGGGAGCGGCAGCGGCATGCCAGGCATCCCGCGTCGCACCCAGAGGTCGAGGTGATTGACGCTCACCGCGAGGACCTTGGCGAGGACCTCTCCGGGTCCAGGCGTGGGGTCCGGGAGGTCGACTAGCTGGAGCACCTCAGGGCCGCCGTGCTCGTGGATTTGTACCGCCTGCATCTCTACTCCCCCTTGAAGCTCGCTTGGCGCTTCTCGACGAAGGCGCTGATCCCTTCCTTAGCGTCCGCGCTCGAGAAGAGCTTCGCCTGAAGCTCTCGCTCGAGGGCGAGGCCCGACTCTAGAGAGACCTCCAAGCCCGACTGCACCGCGCGCTTGATGTTTCCAACGGCTAGAGCCGCCTTGCCAGGGGTACAGAAGCCCCTCGCATACTCAAGGACAGCCGCCATGAAGCTCGCGTCATCCTCAGCATCAAAGAGCTCGTCCACGAGGCCGAGCTCAACAGCGCGCTCGTAGTCGAAGAGCTCTCCTGTCGCCATCGCCCGGATCGCGCGCGACTTGCCCAACACCCGGGCGAGGCGCTGCGTGCCGCCAGTGCCAGGCAGGACTCCGAGCGCGACCTCAGGGAGGCCGCACTTCCCTGAGCCTCTGCGCGCCACGCGAACATCGCAGCCGAGGGCGACCTCTAAGCCTCCGCCGACGCAGTGCCCGCCGAGCGCAGCGATGACGAGCTTGGGAGTGTGCTCTAGGCGCAAGAGAGTCTCGTTCGCGTGGAGGCAGAAGGCGTACTTGAACTCTGGCGTGACCTCATCGAGCATCGAGATGTCGGCGCCAGCGCAGAAGAACTTCTCCCCCTCTCCGGCGATGACGATCACCTGCACCTCTGTGTCAAAGCGCGCACGCAAGATCGCCTCATCGAGGTCGAGCATCATCTCGTGGCTGTACCCGTTCGCCGGCGGGTTGGTCAGCGTGACAAGGGCCAAGCCCTGGCCAGAGGCGTAGGTCGCCTTGGCGTTGGAGAGCGGCTGCGGATCTGAGAGCGTGGGCAGGCTGGGGGTGTCTGTCATGGATCGAGAGGTGGACGTTCGCGTGGCGGGATCGTACCGCCTCCTTACACCTCAGCGCACTCGATAACGGTTGTCCGTCGGCGGCGTCAGGGGGCCGTCCGCGAAGCTCCGCTCAAGGAGCGTGCGCAGGAGGATCTGGTCGTGAGTGACGCTCTTCGCCTTTCTCAACATCTGATAGTTGTCTCCACCCTCAGCGATAAAGTTGTTCGTCACGACTCGGTAGACGCGAGCCGGGTCGAGAGGCTCTTCACCGACGAGGACTCCCAAGAGCTTGGGCGCCTCCTCATTCGACACCTCGAGGGTGAGACCGCTAACCTCGAGGCCGGTGTGCGCGGTCCCCTCTACCGCCTGTCGCAGGGTCGCCTCGAGATGCACTCCTTCAAGCTCGAGAAGGACCGGATGGTTACCAAAAGGCAGCAGCTCAAAGAGGTCTCGTCGGGTGACCGGCCCCCTAGGGAGGTCGCAGCGGATGCCGCCGCGGTTCTGGAAGGCGCAGTCGCCGCCGAAGTGGGCCCGAAAAGCGTCGGCGATTAGGTTGCCAGCGCCAGACGACTCGACAGAGGAGCGCGCACGTTCAAGGGGCGCAGCCAGCTCACCGATCACCTCGCCCATGTTGGCCTCCGTCGCTTTGAGGAGAGCTCCACAGAGCTCCTCGACTCGTTCTACACGAGCCCCCTCAATGGGCTCATCTAGAAGACTCATCACCTGATACTCACGGCGCGTGACCTCGTTGGTCTCGAGGTCAATCCATAAGTCCAGCCGCCCCAAGTTGCTCGCCTTACTACCGACCTGCCCGATCAAAACATCCCCCTCTAAGACTCCCTCTCTAAGGTAAGAGTGAGAGTGTCCGCCCGCGATAAACACCAAGTCCGGATACGCTCGCGCCAAAGCCCTGTCCGTATCGACGCCGAGGTGCGTCGCGGGGAGTACAAGATCAACATCCCGACCGAGTTCCTCCATGACCTTAGAGAGCTCCTCTACCGGGTCTGTGAATATGACCTCCTTCGTGTCGGAGTGAGTAATGCTAGGTGTCGCTTGGCTCAAGAGCCCGACGACGGCGACCCTTAGACCAGCACGCTCGAGGACGCGGTAAGGCGGCGCCCAATCAACGCGCTCGCCAGATTTCTCACGTACGTTCGCGAGCACTGCAGGAGCCATAGCGCGCGCAGCTGTCTCCTTGAAGGAGGCCGCCCCGTGGTCGAGCTCGTGGTTCCCTACGCACATGGCGTCGTACCCGACTGCTGCCATCGCTGTCACAAAGGCCGCCCCCTCTTCCAAGAGTCCCTCTGGAGTCCCAGAGGACCAGTCGCCTCCGTCGATCATAAGGACATTCTCTTCTCCGACCTCCTCATGTACTGTCCGCACAGCGGCGGCGAGACGAGGCAACCCTCCAATCAGCGGCGGTTCTTCACCACCCAGCCAAGTCGCTGGCCGCGGCTGCACCTGACCATGGACGTCATTCGTGTGCAGGATCACGAGGTGAGCCTCCGCAGGACGGCCGAGGTCACCCGACGACGCGACCCCGAGGGCTGCGCAGAGGATCCAAGCGACGCGAGGGACTACCACCCTGTGACTCGCAGCTCCTTCGGGTAGCGCAGCTCCACAGAGTAGACGAGGTCAGCCTCGCCATTCGCGGGCACGTTGAGCTCCCAAGTATGAATCCCCTCTTCCTCTAGCTCTTGATCCCAGCGCTCACCCGTGAGGCGCGCGGGCTCGCTCCTAGGAACAAGCACCTCAAGCCTGGAGTCCTTGGAGATCGGCACGGACTCTCTAACAAGCACCGTCACAGAGCCGTCCGCGTTAGCGACGGTGCTCCCAAAGTTCTCAAAGTGGACGCGCCAAGAGCGGCGCTTGCTCATGACGCTCGAGAGAAAGCCGGGCTCCTCCTCGATGTCTTCAAACTGTGTGCGCTCAACGCTGATCATCGGCGCAGCCCCGAGGTGGAGCGTGAACTCTTGCTCTGCCTGGACCATCCCGAGGGAGGCCTCGCCGAGGTAGTCTGCGCCAAAGAAGACCGCGGCGCGCCCAGGCAAGAGGGTCCAGGGGCTCGTATTGCTCGCGACGCCACGCAACCAGACCGTCGGGTCCAACGCCGGGGCGCAGTAATACTCTGGATCTGCCTCTAGCTCGGCCTGCCCGACGAGGACGAGCGTCGGCTCATCCCTTGACTCTACGGTCTCGGACCTCGCGATTCGGTAGCGCAGCGAGAGCCCCTCCGACTCAACGGCAGCGTGAGTCCACGCGAGATCAGCGACCCCGGCCTCTCGCCCCTCTTCACCTAAATAACCGATCGCCTCCATGGGCATCGCCTCGCTGTCGACGCTCGCTGCCCTGCTGCCGAAGCGCCCCTTCGCTACAGGCTCAAAGATGTCCACCCAATTGGACTGAGGGTCCGGCCCCTGCGCGCCGAGGTGCGGCTGCGCTGTGGAGAGCAAGAGCTCCACGTTGTCCCAATCCTCCAAGGTCTTCTGATAGACCTCTGCGCGATAGACGAGCCGAACGCTCTGGGCATCACTCGCGGCGCGCAGGTCATAGACCGGGCTCCAGCCGGCGCGATTGACGACGTACTCGACCTCGATGCGCCCGCCGGCGCCAGATAGACCAGCCGTCTCGACTAAGACATCGACCACCGGGCGGAGCGCGCCGCTGCGCGCATCGCCGATCTCATGCTCAAGCCTCTTGATCACCTCTCCCTGCTCTTGAAGTGCCCAGCCGAGCTCTCGCTTCTCGGTGAGCAGCTGATCCATTCTGCGTGAGAGGAACTCAAAGCTCGCGTCCCATGCCTCAACAGGGGCGGTCCCCTCGGAGAGGCTCTTGGCGCTCGCCTCCTGCTCCTTGTTAAAGAGCTCGGTAAGGTGCGCCCGCATTGCCTCGTTCAACCTCCCCCGATCATTCGCTGCCTCCAGCTCCCGCTTGGCCACCTTGAGCTCCTCCACGAGCGCGGCGATCTCCTCGTCAGAGACCTCTTTCTGTAGGCGCTCGAGGACCTCCACTCGGACGATCTCTGCGCTCGCACACTTCACCCTGACTCTAGAGCGATCGAGATCGTTCGTCAGCCCGGAGATGACGTAGCTCCCGTCGGCAGAGAGCAGCTCAGAGGAGCGGTGGATATGCGCCGAGTTCGGGTAGACCGTCACCGAGTCGATCCTAGCGTCGAGGACCTGCGGGTCCTGTGAGAGGGGTGCGGCTAAGAGAGCGAGGGCGAGAGCTTGCATAGAGGACCTCCAGGGTCGGGGCTTGGTCGTGGCAGGGTATCTGGAACGACGCTGCTCCGCACTCTGTTGGAGGAATCCCTGCAGCGGAGCCTAAACAGCGGCCTCGTTGCCGACATCCATCGTGTCTAGGAGGGCCTTCGAGGCCGCCTCTCTGACGCCGTGAGTCCCGCCCTTCCTCCGACCGAAGATCTGCCCGATGTTCTTCCAGCCAAGCTTGAAGTCATCGAGCATCCCATAGCCTGAGACCACAGCGTGCTGATACCAGAGGAAGGCTAGGAGGGTGAAGTCGTAGAGGGGGTTCCGAGGCAGCTTGATCAAGAGCTTGATCAGCTGCGGCCCGAAGGGGAGGTAGACACCGACGTTGAAGAGCTTCTGGAGGTTGACCACCTCGCGGAGGTCGTCGCGACGCATCTGTGAGTCCAGCTGCAGCGAGGGGCCGATGTCTCTGGACTCTTCCACGCGCCCTGCCTCGAAGTCTTCGACCCCTAGCTCTGTGGACTTGAAGGGGCGGTAGATGAGGACTGTGCACCCCTGGGGCTTGATGCGGCGATTCACCTCGACCGTATTGAACATGTCTTCAAGGGTCTCGGCGGGCGAGCCCATGATGTTGTTCGTGCGGAAGGTGATCCGGTGCTTCCGCAAGAGCCGGGGGATCTCCTCAACCATGTTGTCGGTGTATCCCTTGCGGTAGACGCGCATGCGCACGTCCTCGTTGCCTGACTCGAGACCGAACTGCACCGAGGCACAGCCCGCGCGCTTTAGCTGGACGATCTCCTCTTCATCGAGGTAGTTGATGTTGATGTTGCATGCGAAGGGCAGCCCCACGCGAGCCGGCCACTTCTCCGCGAACTCCTCGAGCCAGCCGCGGCTCATGTTCAGCGCAGCGTCTCCAAAGTTCACCATCCTGAAGCCTGGGTAGCGGGCGCGGATATCGGTCATCTCATCACAGAGGTAATCCACCGACTTCGTGCGGTTGAAGGTCTCGCCCTTCGCGCCGCTCACCCACTCCCGCTTCATCCTAGGCACCGTGCAATAGGTGCAGTTGTTCTGACATCCGCGGCTCGCGTGCACCTGCATCACCCGCTTCGAGCGGAGGAAGGGGTACTTGTAGAAGAGGTCGACGTCTGGGAAGGGCAGTGTGTCGAGGTCTTGGATCGCGGGTCGGATCGGGTTGAGGAGCGGCGCCCCGTCCTGGAGGGATCCGACGTTAGCGATCCCAGCGATCGAGCGGTCAGCCGCCCAGGCCTCGACGAGGTCTAGCATCGCGTACTCAGCCTCGCCCTTCGTGATCGCGTCCACATACTCGGCGTCATGGAGGATGCTGGAGTCGAAGGAGGGGTGCGGCCCCCCCATCACGACCTTGAGGTGCGGGAGAGCGAGCTTCCATCCGAGCACGTGCTCCCGCGCCCAGTCCTCTTGGCCAGTCGTGGCGTAGATCCCGATGACGTCCGGCGCCCAACGCAGGACCGCCCCCGCGAAGTCCCGCTCCTCGCTCGTGATGAAGCAGTCGGTCTGATGTCCCGCGGCCTTGAGGACGCTCGAGAGGACCTTGACCCCCTCGAACTCGTGGCAGGTGGTGACGATGAAGGCGACGCGGGCCATGACCTGATCCTATTCGAGTGAGTCCACTTGTGGGCGCACCAATCAGTACTCTGACCCGAGACGGCGTGAGTCACACAGAGCTTGAACAATATCTGCGCGTCCCGGATGAATCCTTGGCTGGCACCGTTGACACCTCGGCCTCTTCAGGTTTGTCTGGACCTCAGCCACGAGCCGCAATGATCCGCACCTTCCGAACCGCGCTGGTACAGACCTACCACCCCTACACCCAGCTGACTCATGTCCACCCCTTAGGGATCATGAGCTTGGCCGCCTCCGCGCGCGAACACGGTCACAGCGACCAGCACATCCTCGACATGAAGGTCGAGCGCTGGAGCGTTGAGGAGGCCGCCGACGCCCTCGAGGCGCTCCAGCCTGACGTCATCGGGCTCTCAGCCATGACCTATGAGGCGGGCTGCATGCACGAGCTCGCGCGCGAGGTGAAGCGCAGGATGCCCGGGGTCAAGATCGTCTGCGGAGGCCCTCACCCGAGCGTCGCCGCCGAGGACGTGATGGCAGATCCCGCCGTGGACTTCGTCGTTCGCGGCGAGGGCGAGGAGACCTTCTGCGAGCTCCTCGACGGCATCCGAGACGGCCGCCAGGACTTCAGCGGGTGCGCTGGTCTCAGCTGGCGCGATGAGTCCGGCTCCCTACGAACAGAGCTCGACCGCGCAGCTCCCAAGGACCTCGACAGCCTCCCCCACCCGGCCTGGGACCTCATCGATCACGAGAAGTATCACGCCATCCCGCGCGGGGGCGTGATCTACGCACACCGCGAGTTCGCGACGATGTTCTCATCGCGCGCCTGCCCCTGGCGCTGCACCTACTGTCACAACTCCTACGGGAAGCTCTTCCGCGAGCGCTCTGCGGAGGACGTGCTTGAGGAGATCGACCTCTTGGTCACGAAGTACGGCGTGAAAGAGCTCGTCTTCATGGACGACATCTTCAACCTCAAGGCGGAGCGCGCGAAGGGCATCGCGCGCGGCATCATCGAGCGCGGCTATGACCTCAAGCTCACCTTCCCCAACGGCTTCCGCGGGGACATCCTTGATGAAGAGCTCGTCCTCCTTCTGAAGGAGGCAGGCATGTACCGCTGCATGGTCGCTGTGGAGAGCGCGAGCCCGCGCATTCAGAAGGTCATGAAGAAGCGCCTGAAGATCGACAAGGTGAAGAACATCGTCGACTTCATCGCGGAGCAAGGGATCCTCGTGCACGGCGCCTTCATGCTCGGCTTCCCCTCAGAGACCGAGGAGGAGATGCGCGCGACCATCGATTGGGCAGCCGAGAGCTCCTTCCACACCGCCGCCTTCTTCCGCGTCATCCCCTTCAAGGGCACAGAGCTCTTCGACGAGGTCGAGCACGCGGGCTACGAGCTGCCGAACGACTGGTCTGCTTATGAGCCCTACCAGACCGACATCAACCTCTCGGAGGTCGAAGAGGGCGAGATCTTCAAGCTTCGCAAAGCTGCTTACCGGCGCTTCTATATGAAGCCCAAGCGCCTCTGGCGGATCTTCAAGTTGATCCCCAACAAGCTGACGATGGTGCCCTACCTCTCGCTCGTCTTCGCCCAGCGGGCGTACGCGCGCTGAGCTCAGCTCGCGGAGAGGATCCCTGCGACTCCCAAGAACCCGAGGAGGGTCCCGGCGACGGCGCGCCAGCCGTGCCGCTCTCCGAAGAGCGGCCCTAGCGGCAGGGTGAAGAGCGGCGTCGTGGCAAACAAGACCGCGCTGATCCCGCCGCGGAGCTCGCGCAGCGCATAGTTGAACGGCAACAGGTTGATGACAGAGGCGATGAGCGTCGCAAAGAGCAGGCGCTTCATCATCTCCGGGTGATGAAAGGGTCGCACCAGCTCTTTCGTCTCTCCACCGCCTCGACGTCCTAGCAGCGAGCCGGCGTCAAAGATCATCGCGAGCAGGAACGCGCCGATGACGCCGGCGCCGAGGCGGATCACGGTCCCCGGCACGACCTCGACGCCATCCATCCCGCCGTGGCCGAGCATGTTTCCAGCGCCGCCACAGACCGCGCACAAAAGGGCGAGGTAGACGCCGTGCCGCTTCTTGCCGATGGTCTGCCCATCCACGTTGGGCTCGTCGAGGATCACGAGGGTCGCGCCTCCGAGAACGAGCGCCATCGAGGCTATCTCCTGTGTGTTCAGCTCCTCCCCCAAGAGCACCCAGGACAGGAGCGCAGCCGTCGGGACGTTCAGCTGCGCGACCACCCCTGTCACCTGCACCCCGCAGCGCGCCACTGCGCCGAAGAACAGCGCGTCACCGATCGCGAAGCCTAAGAGCCCGCTCCAGGCTAGCCACGCCAACGAGGAGGAGCCTGGGACTGCGCCGCCGACGATGAGCCACACGCCGACGAAGGCTAAGCACGCGGTGAGGTTCTTGATCATGCACGCGGAGGCGGCGCTCGGGCGGCGCGCCGGGTCCGGGTCGGCCAAGACCCTCCGGAAGAGGTGCGAGCCTATCCCCCAGGTGCAGGCCGCGTAGAGGGCCGCTAGGGCAGGGAGCTCTAGATCGATGAAGAGGGCTAAGTGCACGAGAGAGAAGGTAGCGCAGCACAACTCAAGACGAACCACTCCCTCATAGAAAGCGCGCTCGCTTAGACTGTCATTTATGAAGTGCTGCCTCGGCTGCCTGATGTCCCTCGGAGCGCGCCTCGCCCTCTTCGTGCTCTTCCTGACGAGCGACTACTTGGGCGACGCCTATGAGCTCAACCTGTGGCCCTTCTTGGGCTTCATCTTCCTCCCCTGGACGACCCTCGCGTACGCCTACGCCCAGAATGAGGCCGGGGGACTCGAGGGGCCTCACCTCGTGCTCTGGCTCACCGCCCTCCTCACAGACCTCCTCTCCACCCGAGTGAACGTGTCAAAAGACTCAGAGGCGCGGCTCAAGATGAACAAGATCGTCCGCAAGAGGTCTGGCGCGAGGGTCGTGGATGTGGAGGTCATCGACACCGACCAGGACGCTTAGGGAAGCTTTGGAAGGCGCTGGCAACAACAGACTGAAGCGCTGGCGGGTCCTCCTCGCTCTCTCTGCGCTCGCGCTCTTCTCAGCGTTCATGCGCGTTGAGATGGCGCGGGGGGACGCAAACTTCTCTGGGGCTACCGCAGAAGGCCTCCTGAAGAGCGACCCCGCGCTAGTTCACTACGTGACCTCAAGGATCGTAGAGGGCGGCGGCAGCGCGCCCCCAGCGCTGCGGTCGGACCCACTGGTGGAGCACCCCGCAGGCATGGACCTCCCATCAGCGCTGACCATCGGACAGGAGTACCTGATCGCCTGGTCTCACCTCCTCTTCGGAGGAGAGCGCCCCCTCCATGAGACCGCCTTACTCCTGATGGCGCTAACAGCAGCGTGCGCGCTCTTCGGGGTCTTTGGCGTCGCTCGAGAGTGGACCGGGTCCTACAGCTGGGGGCTCTTCGCTGCGCTCTCTTGGACCCTCCTGCCTGGCGCATACCGCTCTGTCGGCGTGCTCTTCCTAAGAGAAGACCTCGCCTTCCCGCTCCTCATGGCCGGCCTATGGGCGCTCCTGCGTGGGCGTCGCACTCGTCGTCCTATGGACCACCTCCTTGCCGGCGCGCTGCTCGGGCTTGCCCTAGCGACTTGGCACGCCAGCGCGCACTTCGCGCTCATCATCGCAGCTTGCCTGCTCACGAGCGTGCTCCTCGGCAGAGAGCGCCCAGCCCCTGCCAAGCTAGGACTCCTCGTCCCCCTCGCCGCCGTCATCACAGCCTCTCTCTTCCCTGTGGGTCGCGCGCGCCTGCTCTTCCTCACCCCTGCCCTCTTTGTCCTCACTGCCGCTGCGGTCGCAAATCGGCCCGGTATAGACAAGTCACGCAGGGCGATGGAAGCGCTCGGGATCCTCCTCTTGGGGGCCATGCTCTCCCGCCTCTTCGGCGGCGGAGTCGTCGAGGACTCCCACGTGCACGAGCTCCTCATCGCTAAGCTCCTGCACCTCGGCCAACGCCCCCTCGACCCCTCCGTGCTCACCTTTGACGCGCGCCTCCTCTGGCAAGGCCCCTTCGAGACCTCCTCGCTCACCCAAGCGCTGCTCTCGCTCAGCCTCGCAGCCCTCGGGCTAGCGGCCGCCCTCAAGCGTGACCTCCTCTCTCACTTTGCTCGCGCTCTAGTTCTGCTCTCCACGGCAGCTGGCTGGCTCATCACCCGCGTCCTGATCCTCCCGACCGCGCTGCTCCCTGCGGCCGGAGCCACCCTGCTCGCTAGGAATAAGCGCGGACCCGCTATGGCTGCGGCGCTCTTGATCGCGCAGGCGGGGCTCTTCTACCAGCACGTCTCTACCCAAGAGCTTTCTTGGTACAAGCCGCCCGGACGCCAAGCTGAGCTCGAGGCCATGATCAGCGCCGTCGAGGCAAACGTCCCGCCTGGAGAGGCGGTCGCGTGCGACTTCATGAACTCCACGGCGATCCTGACACACACCCGCCGACCGATCTTAGTCCAGCCGAAGTACGAGCTAGACGCGAGCCGTCGCGCTGCCGAGGACTTCTACCTTGGCTTCTTCCATGCAGAGGCGAGCGAGTTCAAGCGTTCGCTCCTTGAGGAGCAGCGCTGCCGCTACCTCTTGGTGGACCGCTTCACCCTCGGAGTGCTCAAGGCCACCCGATACCTCGCCGGGCTCCGCCCTGGAGAGGAGCCGCCCGCGGAGTCCGCAGCGGCTGCGCTGCTCTCACAGGACGAGCGAGTCCTAGAGAGTCTCCCGGGCTATGAGCTCGTATGGCGCAGCACCGGCGACGTGCTCCAGCGCAACGGGAGCCCTTACGACCTCTATCGGCTCTACAGGCTCACGCCAGAGTGAACGCTCAGCACCAAGAGTTGTTGAGCAGCTCGCCGACTCCGCCAGCGCCGGGGACGATGTAGTTCGTGTCGTCCAAGCCGCGCTCTTCGTCCCATCGTTCGCCAGGCGTGCATGAGAGGACATCGCTAGGAGAGAGCCCACGGTCAAGGCGACCTGCATAGACGCTCACGCTCTCGTCAAAGTCGAGCACGACGCGCAAGAACTCTGGCGTACAAATCATCGGCATGAGGATGACCTTGGCGGGCCGCCCGTAGTGCTCAAAGTAGTGCTCAAGAGCGCAGACAGTCGTCGCGCCGGTGGCTCCCATCGGGTCAGGCAGGATGAGGGTCGCTCCCTCTACAGTGCCGCCGACCTTGCTGCCAGAGAGGTCTGCGCCGGTCGCGCGACCTGACTCGTCCTCTGTACGCGCGATGTTCAAGTGATCAAGGCGTACGTCTGCGCCCGGGAGCAGCTGTGAGATCCGCTCAAAGCAGAGCTGCGCAGGGAGGATCCCAGCGCGGATCACGTCACAGATCACGACCGAGCCGGCGTCGCGCGCGAGCTCTCCGCGCCAGACTCCAGAGTCCGGATGCTTCGCGGACATCCTCGTCGCGACCTCAGCCTGCGCCTTCGGGAGCTCTTCAAAGGCCTCCGCGAGTAAGACCTCGTAGACCGATCGCAGCAGCGCGAGGAGCTCTGTCCTTGAGACAGCCTCTGTCGAGGCGCGCGCGATCGCCGTGCTGACAAAGGACCCGCCAGCCAGGTGGACGCGAGGCCCGTAGGCGTGCGGGGCGGCGCTCACGCCTCTCCCCCTGCCGCCTTGAGGCCCTCTTCTAGAGCGGCGACGAGGCGCGGGACCTCCGAGGCCTGCGTGGAGCAGAGCGCGATTCGGACGGCGCCTTGAAGCGGGACGACATAGACGCCGAGCTCTCTCATGCGAGCCGCTGTCTTCTCCGCATCGGGCGTAAAGACGCTCACAAAGAAGCCTCCCTCGTAGCGGGGGTAACGGAGCGAGGTACCGCTGGCTGCCTGGTTGAAGGCGTCCACGCGCTCTCGGAGCAAGCGCTTGAGCACCTCTCGCTCGCCTGTCGCGCGGCGGCGCTTCTCAGGGTCGAGGAGCAACTCGGTGATCGCGACCATCGCCTGGTGGTTGCAGTTTGACCAGGTCCCACGACACGCGAAGCCCATCGCAGCCTGCAGACGCTCACGCTCTGAGGGGTTCGGGTGGACCGCGATGAGCGCTCCGACCCGCGCGCCGTACTGCGCGAAGGCCTTCGAAGCTGTCCACGCGACGAGGAGCTGCGCGCAGTGCGCGAAACGCTCGACGTGCTCAACCCAACGCTCAGAGCCTGCGGCGCCGAAGCGCGCGTAGGCGAGATCCAGCAGGAAGGTGACCGGGCCGCTCTTGGAGTTTCGCTCGATGATCTCCGAGAGCCCCTCCCACTCGTCATCGTCGAGCGAGTACCCAGTCGGGTTGTTGCACGGGAAGTTTGAGATGAAGAGGACGCGCCCCTGCTGCTCGAGCTGCTGCGAGAGCCCCACGTCAAAAGCCTCAAGGTTGAAGCGACCCTCATCATCAAACATCGTGAAGGTCTCGACCTTGCGGGCGGTGTGCGCAGCGATGGTCTGGTACGGACCCCAGTAATACTCCGGAACAAGGATGGAGTGACCAGGCTCAAGGAAGCTCGTGATGGCGTGCAGGATCGCGCCCGTGCCGCCGGGAGTCGCTGCAGCGACAGAGAACTTATTGAGCGGGCTCCTCCCGAAGGTGTCGTCGATCACCGCTTGCTGAAAGGCGGGCTCGCCGGAGATCGGCGCGTAAGAGGCAGCCCGGCGCGGATCGACCTTGGCGACCGCGTCGCTGACCGAAGGGAGGATCGCGAGGCCTCCGTCATCCTCGAGGAGCGCGCCGATTGTCGCGTTCAAGATCGACTCTCCTGCAGCCGCGCGCTTCCTCGCCTCTGCGTTGAGGCTAAAGATCGGGTCATCCCCGGAGCGGCCTGCGGCCAAGGGGATCAGGGTGGTGTCGAAGACCATAGATTCAGTGGAGAGCGAATGTGCGCTGCGCATCGGTGGATTCCGAAGGGCTGGAGCGAGCGCTTACCACCTCATGTAGCAGCGCTAGGGGCACCAGCAGGGGCCCCTTTATACCATCGTCTGCGAGTTAGCCGCCGAGTTGGACGACGTCGAGGGCTCGCTGCTCGTCTGCGGAGAGCTCTCGGCCTTGATAGGTCCTGTGATCATGGGCCCGTATGGCCTTCAGGGCCAAAAAACGATCGAACCAGGGCCTAGAGCGGGCTTCGTCTGCGATCCAGTCTGTGGCCGCCGCCGCGTAGAAGTTCAGCTCTGGCGAGAAAGGATCTTCACCGATGCCCTCGAGCGCGTGCCGCAGAGCGAGGCTGTGCCGGTCCTGCTTGCTCATGCCGAGGATCTCTCGGGGGACCTGCTCATCAGGGACGCGTCCGGGGATCAAGAGCTCCAGCTCCAGCAAACGCTCTGCAGCGGCCTCGACCGCGGCATCTCGGGCGGCGAGCTCAGCTGAGAGCGCGCGTCGAAGCCGCGCTGAAGACAAGCTCGCAGCCATGCGCCTGACCGTGTCCTCTGTCGCTCCAAGCTGCGCCCTGAGGAGCTCTTCTCTCATGTCCTTGCGAGGTGTGCGCGCTGCAGAGATCAAGGCGTCGACGGCCTGATCCTCAACCGGCTCCCCGGCGAAGTCGCTCGCCTCTAAAAGGTCCATGTCAGAGATCAGCGTGCGCAGGAGCGCAGCCGAGCGGTCTACCCTGCGCGCGATGCTGACTGCCTCTTCGTCGGAGAGGTACACAGCCCCAGTCTGGCTCGCCAAGAGCAGAGCCAGGCCGCCACGGAGCTCTAGGAGCTCACGCTCCGCCCCGCGCTGCGCCAAGCGCCGGACTCCAAAGGCGGGGTCTAACAGGCAGACCGCGAAGGCGCGCGCGCGCTCATCGCCCACAGCTAGTTCGGTCGAAGCCCTCAGGCTGAGCTCTTCGAAGCGACGCAGCTGCTCAGCTAGCGTGCCTGTCGCGCTGTCTTCGACCAGGCTCATGCAGCGGCGCTCACCAAGCTTCTTCGCAGCGAGCGAGCGGCGCAGCTCGAGGGCAGCTTCGAGCCCAAAGAGGTCCCCTGCGAGCTGCCGCTCGAGCGCGGTCTTCGGTCGCGCCAGCGACCTGCTGATGTCGTGCGCGCTCCCACCGCCGGCGAGCGCAGGGCGACCGTCGGGGGCCTTGGGTTCCTCTGCCTGGGCCCCAGAGACCCCGACAGAGAGGAGCAGGAGGACCGCCGCCGCTCTAAGCGAAGGGGCCACCTGCCCCCTCCTGATCTCCGCTGTCCTCGCGGAGATCTTGGGGGAGTCCGCTCTCAGGAGACGCGGGAGAGAAGCGCTCATCACCGCTCTCAAAGCTCCCGGTGAGCTCCTTCAGGACCCTCATCGCGTCAGCGAGCTCATCATCGCCTGTCTCGCTGGGGGTTGCAGCAGGGGCGCTCTGGGGCTGGACCTCCACAGGGGCGCCTCCCCCGCTGCCCAGCGCGCGCTTCGCTAGGAAGCTCACCCTGCAGGCCTCGCTGTAGGTGCGGCCTGTAGCCCTAGAGAGCACGAGCGGCTCGACCTCGACCAAGGAGCTCAAGGTCGCATAGCCGGCGGCGCGCAGCGCATCTCGGAGCTGCTGATCCACACCCTCGAGGACGTCGGAGGTGCGCTCAGTCGTCGGCGCTTGAGGCGCGACCTCTTGAGGAGCGCTCTCGGCTGTGGTGGCCGCGCGCTCAGCGGCGGCCTCCTCTTGGTCCCATCGCTCCATCACGGGCGCAAGGATCGCAGCGATGTCGGGCTTCTTGCGCAGGCCCTCAGCCTCTGCGCTCGTCGGCTCAGGCTGAGAAGTCGCCGCCGCAGGCATCGGCTGAGCCGTCGCCCCAGAAGAAGAGCTGCTCGGGTGCATCCTCTCTTCTCGGTCGAGCCCCTCCGTATTCATCCTCATAGCGAGCATCCGGGCCTCCCGGTGGAACCGGCGAGCCTGCGCCATGGAGAGCGCGAGGACCTCCGCGGTCGTCTCTACTGAGCAGCCGAGCACTTCGTCGATCGTGTTCAGCTCCGCCTCACGGAGGCGTCTGAGAGAGGCCGGGCCGTCTGCGTGCAGGGTGCATAAGAGTGCCAAGGTGTCCATGAGTTCAGTCTCCGGGGAGAGGGGTCGGGACGCTCTGCGTAAGCTCGCTGGGGCCGGCCGGCTCCATCAGGCACTCCGACGCGAGGGCGTCAAAGTCACCAGCCGCGCGCGACCTCTTGTCTAAAATTTGTACAGGGACGCCGCATGCCGCCGCCTCTCGAAGGCGCACGCTGGTCCGGATCACGCTCTCAAACAGGACGGGGCCAAAGCGTGAGTGGAGGGCGAAGAGGAGGTCTCTCGCGAAGCGGGTGCGCCGATCAAAGAGCGTCGCGAGGACCCTCATCTCGAAGCGAGAGTCATCTCTCGTACGAATCTCTTCGAAGATAGAGAGCGCCTTGACCGCGCCTTGCAAGGCGAACGCCCCTGTCTCCACGACCAAGATCGCCGTGTCTGATGCGCGCAGCGCGTTGATCGTGAGGACACCATCAGCGCGCGGGGGACAGTCCAAGAGGACAAAGTCGTAGCGCTCCTCGAGGCCCCGGAGGGCGAAGCTCAGGGCCTGCTCAGGCCTGAGAGTGTGCTCTGCGCGCTCCTCGAACTCTGCGAGGCGGAGATCTGCCGGGATGAGGTCGATCCCGCCAGGAGCCGAGGTGATTACGCTCTGGATGTCGCAAGTCCCCGCGAGCACCTCAAGGGAGGTAGGCTCATCGCCCGGATCGCACCCGAGCCCCATCGTTGCGTGCCCCTGAGGGTCTAAGTCGACGAGCAAGACGCGGCGACCCCTCGCTGCGAGCGCGCCAGCGAGATTCACGGCGGCGGTGGTCTTGCCACAGCCTCCCTTCTGGTTCACGAAGGAGAAGACCTGCATCACGAGTTGGATGGCACTCCATGGAGGCCTCCGATTCAAGAACTTCCCTGCAGTGATCCTCAGCGCAAGGCAGAGCGAGCGCGGTCGTAGAAGTGCTTACCGGTGTGTGCGCGCGCCAAGCCGTCCCAAGCTCCGAGGGAGCGCAGCCCTGCGGCAGCGGGAGAGTCATGGCATGAGAGCGCCAGGGGTGCCCTCGCGCGCACGCTCCGCGGGACCTCAAGGTCTGCTGGCACCCAGCCAGCGAGCTCCAAGTCACGGCCTAAAAAGCGCTTTGAGACCTTAGAGAGGCGATCGTAAGCCTCTAACGCGACGCTGTAGTCCTCAGCGCGATTGATCACGACCCCAGCCCGAATGCCTGGGTTGACCGTCTCAGCACGCTTGAAGACCGCGTAGGCGTCCGAGAGAGCGGTCACCTCAGGGTTGGTGACCAACAAGAAGGAGCTGGCCGCCGCGAGGTGCGCGATCACCGCGTAACCCAATCCAGCGCCGTGGTCGATGATGAGCAGGTCATGGCTCTCTTCGAGGGAGCGCAGCGCACCGAAGAGCTTGCCGAGCTCTCTGCGCGTGGGGTTCACCAAACGCGCTCGGCCAACACCCCCGGAGAGCACCTTTACCCCGGCAGGGCCCTCTAGGAGAGCCTGCTCAGGCTCAACCTCGCCGTCGAGGACAGAGCCGAGGTCGTGCTGGGGCGTCAACCCGAGCAAGAGGTGCGCGTTCGCGAGACCAGCGTCGAAGTCCACCAGGCAGACTCTTTCGCCAGCCGCTGCGCGCATGCAGGCCAAATTGGAGGCGATGACGCTCTTTCCGACGCCCCCCTTCCCGCTAGCTACACAAACCACACCCGCCTTTTGGAAGGTTTCGTGTTGAGGGCCTGAGAACGGCCAGCGCGAGCGAGGCGTTCGGCGAAGCTTTGTGAAGTCCCACATGGAAGATCGCGAAGCCATCATCCATCTCGCCTGCCTAGATTCAACGGTCTGTCAGGGCAAGTTCGTCACATCGTGGCGAGCTTAGATCTGCTCAGCTGAGTCGGATGGGGTCACCGATGCGGTGGACCTTCATCACGTTCGTCGTCTTCGCGATTCCCGGCGGGACCCCCGCGACGAAGACTATGAGCTCGCCGCTCTCTGCGTAGCCCCGCTCAATAAGCATCTTTGAGCCCTCTTGGAGCATGTCTTCGAGGCTCGACCAGCGGGCGACCGGAACCGGCCTCACGTTGGCCAGAGCTGTCATCCAGCGGACGGTCTTTAACAGAGGAGAGAGCCCGAAGATGCTTGCGTCCGGACGGTAGCGAGACATCAAGCGAGCGGTGTTCCCCGTCTCAGAGAAGCAGACGATCTTTTCGATCCCGAGGACGCCAGCGCATTGGACCGCAGCCATGGAGACAGCATCTGCCGTCTCGACCTCCGCTCCTGCGTGCTCCACGTCGGGTAGGGACTGATAGCGCTCGCTCTCTTCCACAGCGAGGGCGATGTTCCGCATCGTGCGGACAGCTTCGAGGGGGTTCTCACCGACCGCTGTCTCGGCAGAGAGCATGATCCCGTCAGTCCGATCCAAGATCGCGTTCGCGACGTCCGTTACCTCGGCGCGAGTCGGGCGGGTGGTCGTGATCATCGACTCGAGCATCTCGGTCGCTGTGATCGTAAAGCAGCCCGCTTTCAAAGCAGCCGCTAGGAGGTCCTTTTGAACGATCGGGAGGCGCTCGAGGTCCATTTCGACGCCTAGATCACCGCGCGCGATCATCAGCCCGTCAGCGTGCTCGAGGATGCTGTCGAGGTTCTCGACCGCGACTCGGCGCTCCACCTTGGCGATGATTAGCTGGTCAGGAGCGAGCGCGCGGATGCGGATCAAGTCGTCGCCGCTGCCGACGAAGCTCACCCCGAGGAAGTCTGCTCCGGCTTCCTTGGCGAACTCAATCCACTCACGGTCCGCCGGAGTCGGCAGCTCATATTGAATGTCTGAGTCGGGCAGGTGTAGACCCTTACGAGTCGCGATCCGACCAGCCCTGCTGACGCGTGCTTTGAGCCCGTTCTCGACGTACTCCTCAACAATGAGCTCTGCAGCGCCGTCAGCGACGAGCACTCTGTCACCAGGCCGAACAGCGCTTAGAGCACCGCCGCAGTCGAGGTAAATCTCCCCTTCCCCTGCGAGCTCACCCCCGTCTCGAAGCACGTACTCTTCATCAAGCGCAAGCTCCAGGGAGTCGCCCTCGAAGGAACCCAGCCGCATCTTGGGGCCGGGCAAGTCGCAGAGGATCCCGACAGAGCTCTGCCGGGCCTTGGACTCTTTGCGCACGTTGTTGATCAGCTCGCGCAGGTCTTCGCGGTCGCCATGGCTGAAGTTGATACGAGCGATGCTCATCCCCTGCTCAATCAACTCGCCGATCTTGTCTGCGCTCGCTGGGCCAAGGGTCGCGACGATCTTCGTCCGCGGCCTCGGCTCAAGGCTGTTCTCAGGTCCCATATCAGTCACCTCCTCATACACGCCGTCTTTAACTGACTGTATGGTCGCGTCTCCGCTCTCTCTGATTACTTCTACTGCCTTCATTGCGCCTCTCCTGCGAGCGCTCAGCTCACCATGAGCTTGGGGATCTCCTGATATGCAGGGAACCTCCCGGTGTCCTTCTTTGAGAAGACCAAGTCTCCATCGACCGTGACCTCGAAGACTCCTCCTGAACCCTCGATGAGTTCTACCTCGATCCCATCAAAGGCTCTCTTGAGCTCAGCGACCAGACCGGCCGCTTGGGGGTGATAGCTTCATTGCACGCAGAACTCGATTTGGACGTTCATTCCTGCTCTCTGGGGCGTGTGGGGAGGGGGGAAGAGGCCTGAGAGGCTTTCAGAGCCTGCCAAGGCACTACGAGGCCCGTACATTTTGGGACGCAGAAGAGGCCTATTCCAGCCTATGTAACAAGACTCATACGAAAGTCACTGCACAGAAGGAACCTAGAACCCACCTAGGTTCGTCAAGAGCAGATAAATTGGACTATGTGGAAGGCCGACGGGCTTCAACGCGAAACAGCAATACATTCTCGTAACAATGATGATCCAGCAAGCGACAGCACTCACACTGCTCCTCTCTGTGGCTGCAGCTCAGTCCTCCCCTGATCTCCCTGGGATTGAATCTGCGCAATCTCTCGAACTTTGGCGCGCTGACCACGGCGAGAGCTGGAAGACCATCACTAGCCGAGGCACAGGGCACCCTGATTTCCTCTTCGGAGGAAGCGCCAGAGCAGCGGCTACCCCCATCGACGACGAGGGCTTCGCAGCTGCGGCGCTCGACTTCATCGCGCGCACCGAGGGCATTCACGGGATGGAGACTGAGACGCTCGCCTTGGATCGAGCCCTCCTGCTGCCCTTCGGTCAGATCGGTTCAACCGACAAAATGACCGTTCGCTTCCACCAGTTCATCGGCGACCTCCCCGTGAAGGATGGCGCTGTCAACGTGCTGATGGACATGAGCGGGCAGCTGCTCTCTGTCCAGTCATCTGGCCTCCCGAAGGTCAAGGGCTTCGACACGACCGCCACCCTCTCCCCCGCAGGAGCCCTCAGCGCAGCTGAAGCAGCCTTCGAGGCTGAGTTTGGCCTAACCCCCACCAGCCTCACCATGCCGGAGCTCTACGTGGTGCAGCTTGAGGATGGAGAGCGCATCCGACCTGCCGTCGCTTACGAGGTGCAAGCCCTCTGGCAAGAGACAGACTTCGATCCTGAGGGAGAGATCTACTGGATCGAAGCCAACACCGGCGCAGTCGTGAACCGTATGCCCGCTATCCACAACTTTGATGTGACAGGCACGGTCTACACCATGGCGACCCCCGGCGTCGCACCTGACTCTGCAAGTAACCCCGAGGTTCAGCAGCCGGTCCCCTATGTGCTCGTTCAGAGCTCCGCTGGCAACACCCTCACGGACGTAAACGGAAACTTCTCTATCTCAGGGACCAACGGCCCCCTGAACATCACGATCTCCTACGAGGGCACCTTCTGCAGTACGAACAACGAAGCTGGCTCTGACTATTCCTTCACCGGAAGCGTCAGCGGTAACGGTAACAGCGTGCTCCTGAACCCCTCCTCGCAGACAAACGTTACAGCAGAGGCTAACGCCTATCAGAACGTGAACCTCATGAGGGAGTGGGTTCGCGCCATCATCCCTGGAGACAACACGGCTGACTTCGATGCCACCGCAAACTGCAACATCTCGTCGAACTGCAACGCCTACTTCGACGGCTCCTCGATCAACTTCTTCACCGCAGGTGGGGGCTGCGTCAACACAGCCTATTCTTCCGTGGTCGCCCACGAAGAGGGGCACTGGCTCAACGTGCGCTACGGAACCGGTAACGGCAATGACGGCATGGGCGAGGGGAACGCTGACATCTTTGGCATGTACCTCTACGACGACCCCATCGTCGGACTGAGCTTCTGTGGCAGCGGCTGCAACATCCGAAACGGCCTGAACGCCAACCAGTTCTGTGGTGACAGCAACCCCGGCTGCTACGGAGGTGTGCACGCTGACGGCCAGCCCTGGATGGGCGCTGCTTGGAAGATCCGCAGGAACCTCAAGTCCACGAACGGTAGCTCGGCGGGTTCACTCGCTGCAGATACCCTCTTCCTGGGCTGGATGAACGCCTACAACCAGACTCAAATCCGGTCGATCATCGAGACGCAATGGCTCACCCTCGACGATAACGACGGCAACATCGACAACGGGACGCCCCACTACCAAGACATAGACGGTGGCTTCCGCGAGCAAGGCTTCCCGGGCTACGACCTCGACGTCATCGGGATCACCGGGGTCACTGAGCTCCCCAACACAGACAACGAGCTCCTGCCCTATGTCGTCGACGCGACCGTTCAGTCCTACGTGGGCTCTTCCATCACCTCTGCCACGATTCGTTATCGGGTGAATGGCGGACCGTGGGCCTCCGCGACGATGAGCCCCGCTGGCGGAGACCTCTACACCGGTAGCATCCCGCCCCAAGACTCTCCTACTGTCGTCGAGTACTACGTCCAGGCCTCGGACGCGGGAAACAACGGGGCGACCAGCCCTGAGGACGCTCCCACGAGCGTGTACTCGTTCGTGGTCGGTGTTATCCAAGAGGTCTTCGCGGACAACTTCGAGTCCAACCTCGGTTGGACCGTTGGCTCAGCCGGTGACTCAGCTACGACCGGCGTCTGGGTGCTCGGAGCCCCGATCGGGACGGACGCACAGCCTAACCAGGACCACACGACTGTAGGCCAAGAGTGCTACTTCACTGGCCAAGGCTCGGTCGGCGGCAGCGTTGGTGAGAACGACGTAGACGGCGGAGTCACCAGCCTCGTCTCGCCGACGATGGATCTCTCCGACTACCCGATCGCGACCGTGAGCTTCTGGCTCTGGTACTCAAACAACGCAGGCGCATCGCCAAACGCGGACATCTTCCAGGTCCAGATCTCTGCCGATAACGGCAGCTCCTGGACCGACGCGCTCACGATCGGCCCCTCGGGCGACAACACGGAGGGCGGCTGGTACCGCTACGAGCTCGCCATCCATCAGTTCGTGACGCCGACATCGCAGGTGCAGCTCCGCTTCCAGGCCAGCGACCTCGGCAGCGGCTCCATCGTTGAAGCCGCCGTCGACGACCTCGTCCTCATCGGGATTGGAGCCCTTGACGGTTGCGCCGAGCCGACTAACTACGGTCAGGGCAAGATCTCGAGCGCTGGAGCAGCGCCCGTCATCAGCTCCTTCGGTACGCCCAGCGCGACCACGAACGACTTCGTCGTCAACGTGGACCTCGGCGTCTCGAACCAGCCTGCGATTCTCTTCTATGGCCCTGGCTCTGATGACGCGCCGTTCTTCGGGGGCACCCGCCTCGTGAGCCCGCCCATCTCTAGGGCCGGCGTGAGGGTCCTAGACGTCTTAGGCTCTGCCAACTGGGACTTCCCGGTCAGCCCGGCGGACGTCTCTATCTCCCGCTACTTCCAGGTCTGGATGAGGGACCCGGCGAACACGGACGGGACCGGCGTCGGGATGTCTAACGGACTCCTCGTCACCTTCTGCGAATAGTCGCAGAGCGACCTCCAACACTTTAGAGGCCGGCCGGGAAATCCCTGCCGGCCTCTTTCGTATCCGGAGGGGTCGACTGGAGGGGCCCCCTCCACACATTCCTGCGCGCTATCCGCCCTCATCACTAGCCGAACCGAGGTCCAACGCGGATAATCACGCGATCTGAGAAGAGCCCAGCAGCCCTGAACAGGCTCGCCCAAAATAAGACAAATCCACAGCATGCAAATGAAGCGCACCCTCTCCCTCGCAACCCTTGCCATCCTCGCCTCCCCCCTCCTGATCTCTTGGGAGCGCCGCGGGACGGAGATCTCTTTCGCCGTAAAGTCTGGCTCGACGCTCACGAAGTCCTTCGAGTTCGAGACCGAGATGACCCTCGACAACTTCGACATGACCATGAACGGTCAGGAGCCCCCGATGATGCCTGGGATGGATATGACCGTCCTGACCACCATCAACATCGAGGTCGAGGACACCTACTCGAAGGTCGAGGATGGCCGCCCCACGATGCTCACCCGCTCCTTCGAGACCCTCACGGGTAGCTCCGACATCGCGATGGAGCTCGACATCATGGGCGAGGTCCAGAACCAAGACATGTCGATGGCGAGCAGCAGCGTCCTCGAAGGAGAGACGGTCGAGTTCGTCTGGAGCAAAGAGGAAGAGGCTCACGAGCCGGTCTTGCCCGACGGCTCCTCGCTTGAAGAGGAAGACGTCGAGGGCCTCGTTGAAGACATGGACTTCCGCTCCCTCTTGCCCGATGACGAGGTGGACGAGGGCGACGAGTGGGACGTCCCGCTCGAGTCTTTGCACCTAATCCTCGCGCCTGGCGGCGACACCAAGCTCATCCCCGAGGAGATGGAGGAGGCAGGCGGTCTCGGCGGCGGAGGCGAAATGGGCTCGGTGAGCGACTACTTCAACGAGGACGTGGAGGGTGAGTTCACCGCGACCTTCGCTGGGATGCGCAAGATCGAAGACGCTGAGTACGCCGTCATCAAGTTCAGCTTCGAGCTCACGAACGCCGTCGACCTAACGGATCAGATCCGTGAGTCCATGGAAGACAGCGACCTCCCTGAGGGGGTCGGCGAGATGGAGATCGAGCACACCGACATCGAGATCGCATACGAGGGAGAGGGTGAACTCACCTGGGACCTCGACGCTGGCCACTTCCACACCTTTGAGGCCTCCGGTGAGTTCGAGTTCCTCATGGAACAAGGGATGATCATGAACGCCATGGGCCAAGAGATGTCTTTGGAGCAGACCATGGAGTTCTCCGGCTCACTCGCCTTCGACGTGAGCGCAGAGTGAAGCCCCTCACAGCGCTCTTCTTCTTCACCGCTCTCACAGCTGCGGCTGACGACGTCACTGAGCAGGCAGAGCGCCTGCTCGGTGGCGGTCTCTTCGAAGACGCTGTCACCCTCCTCGCGCCCGAGCTAGAGCGAGAGCCAGAGGACGGAGAGCTACGAGAACTCTACTCGCAAGCCCTAGCTGGGGTCGGCCGAATCGATGAGGCCGCGCACCAGCTCCAGACTGCGGTGGATCTCTTCAGGATCTCAGGAGATGTCACCGCTGAGCGAGCAGCGCGACGCCAGCTAGAGAAGGTCGACCCCGAGGCGAAGGCTGTCCGCAGCTTCTGGAACAAGACCACGGACCTCATGGGCGAGTCAGCCCGAGACCTCATGACGGAGGAGCAGCTCGAGCGCGCCTCTGTCTATCTTGAGGGCCTCATCCCCTTCGTCGGACTGAAAGAGCGCGGAGAGCTGCAAGAGCTCCTAGATCAAGCGAAGGCTCAGCAGGAGGAGCTCGACCTCGGCCGGGCTGAGCAGCGTAACCAGGTCCGGACCGTAGAGAGCAAGCGCTACAAGATCAGGGCGGCCCTTGAGAAAGAGACTGTGGACCTCGTCGCAGACACGATGGACCGCCTCTTCGACTTCTACGTCGACATCTACTTTGACGGAGACTTCGCCCTCGTCGACCAGCTCATACCCGAGAAGGCGACCCTGACGATCCACGGCACCAAGGCAGACATGTTTCGCGAGTTCCCCGGCGGCCCAGAGAGCGCCCCCGCTGGCCTTGGCGGCTGGTGGCAACCGGGTCGGAACGTCGTCCACGCGTACGACACCAGCACCACGAACGGTACGCGCGAGGAGCTCCTTGGAACGCTCTTCCACGAGGCGAGCCACCAGTTCATGACTGCGCTCTGCAACCAAGGCGGCGGCTGGGCACCTGCGTGGCTGAACGAGGGCACCTCAAGCTTCTTCGAGGGCGCGACCATACTCGTCAGCGGTGAGGTCCTCTGGCCTGACGCAGCCATCCAGCGCCTGCGGACGCTCAGCAGCTTCCTCTCCAACGGCGGCGGCCCTGGAGTCGAGAAGGTCCTCGAATTCTCTGCCCCCGGCTCATACCCCGGCGAGTACTACTGCTATGGCTGGGGACTCATGTACTTCATGCAAGAGTACGAAGATCCGAAGACCCTCGAGAAGGTGTATCGGCCGCTCTACTCCAAGTACCGAGAGATAATCACCACCAGCGACAAGCGCCGTCCTCCTCTGCCCCTCTTCAAAGAGGTGTTCTTGGGCGCGAGCTCCCCGCTTGGGCACGACACCCTCGAAGACTTCATCGAGGACTGGGAGCGGTGGATCCTGAAGAGCGTCCGGCCCCTGTCGCTAGGGAACGCCCGCAGGGCCGCGAGGATCAAGCGCGCAGAGGGCTATCTCGCCGCCGTCGAGCGCTGGGGAGACTCAAAGCCCGCGGAGTCCGAACGCCGCCTCGAGCAAGCCCTCAACGACCTCGAGTACGTCATCACCGAGCTAGACGATGAAGAGCTCCCTGACGTCGACCTGCTCTTGCAGCAGCGCGACATTCTCAAGCAGCTCGACAGGCCTAAGACTGAGTCGGTCATCATTGAGCGCATCTTGGACGCAGTGGACCGGGAGCTGCACGAGCTCTCAAAGAGCGAGTACAAGGACCTCGAAGAGCGACTGAGCCGCCTCGACCGCAAGAACGCGGTGCTGAGGCTCGCGCGCAGTCGCGCGCGCCTACAAGCCGGCCGATCGCACACCATCCTTGACCGCTACCTCGAGTATGACCCCCCGTTCCTCCTGCGCGCCTCTGCCTTCGCGACGCAGGTCGCAGAGGCCCTCAGTGATCCGAAGATCGACGCACGCGCCAAAGAGCTTCGCGCGCGGTGCGCCGAGGCAGGCCTAGGCGCCGGCGCAGGCAGGCGGCTCTTCGCCAAGAAGAACTCGGACTGGGTCAGCATCTTCCCTGCGAAGTCCGAAGCCCTCTTCCGCCAGTCCAAGGATCAGATCACCCTTGAGGCCGAGGGCGGCGCGCCTACCGGGAGGATCTGCACTGCTGTACCGGTGACCGGCGAATATGAGATCCGCTGCGTGATGGAGCGTGATGAGGTCGAGTTCGGCAAGGTCCACGGGATCGTCTATAGCGGAAATGAAGAGGACGGGTGGATGGTCGTTGGGATCGACTCTGACGGCGAGCTGTTCCTCTGGCTCTACACGAACGACGACGGCGTCGTGACCCGAGACATCTGGGACGACTGGATCGATGAAGACCCCGATCCCCCTATAGCAGAGGATGAGGACCCGACGATGAGCGTGCGTGTCCTCCCTGAGGGGACCCTCTTCGTGACAATCGGAGAGCGAGCCCCTCTCGAGATCGAACTGCCTGTCGAGATGCCCACCTCGAGCTACGTCGGGGTGTTCGTGAAGGGAGGCTCCATCAAGCTCTCCGAGGTGGTCATCGAGGACTCCCACTAGGGGCGCGGTCGTGAGCGACTCGCTGCAGCGCTACCTCCCTGAGCGCGCTTTCCCGCCCTACGCCTTCCTCCCAGGCCGCGACCCCCACCCGACCAGAGACCCGCGCGGACACTCCTACACTGGAGAGGCTGAGTCTGAGGCCGCCTATCTCCCGGCGAGCGACTGGGGAGAGAACGAGGAGTACCTCTTCGGCTGCGACCTCTACAACGCCGGCTACCTCTGGGAGGCGCACGAGGCCTGGGAGAGCATCTGGCATCCGTCCAAGCACGATGAGGTGCAGGCTGACTTTCTACAGGGCCTGATCCAGTGCTCTGCAGCGAGCCTCAAGATCCCCATGGGTCAGCCCGAGGGTCTCCTCAAGCTCTCTCAACAAGGGACCAAGCGCCTAGAGGGCGTGATGAAGAGCGTCGGTCCGAGCTACATGGGACTGGACCTCGCGAGCTTCCTCGCAGAGTTCCGAGCCTTCGCGGGCTCTTCCCCCTCCTCAGCAGAGGAGCGCCCGCTGATCGAGCTCGAGCGCTGAGCGGCGCGGTCAAAAAAGAGCGCGGGGCGAGCATCGCTGCCCGCCCCGCGCGTGTCTCATTCTGAGAGGAGGTCTCAGCCCTTAGTCGTGGGCCCCTCATCTCCTTTACGCTTCATCTTCAGATCTCCGAGCAGGGGGTGCTCGTACTCAAGGGTCACTGCGGGGTCGGCCTTGTCGTCTACACTCACGGTGTAGTCATCCCAGCGACCGCCTCAGCACAATTTGAAGCGACCTGAGGCGATCTGCTTCTTCGTGCGCTCATCCGTCACGAGGATCTTGGGGCCGACATCAGAAGGTGAGAAGCCCTTGTACTCTTCGCCGGCCTTGCCGAGGAAGCGCAGCGCGTTCGGAGAGACGGTGATCTTCCCGTTGTCGAACTTCCAGTCATAGACCGCCGTAACCGGGCCACCCCACTCGAGGGCGTAGGCACCAGCAGCGGGGACCTCGAAGGGCTTCATGTCTCCCTTCTGGATCTGAGCTGAGAGGCTCCGCTTCTTGATCGCGGCGCTCTTCAGCACGTAGGAGCCTGCGGGGACCTTGAGGCCCTTCTTGCTGTCAGCGAGGTTGAACTGGAAGCGACCGTCGGTGCTCTCTACGAGTGCCGAAGTCAGGCTGCCGTTGCCCTCGTACTCCTTGGTCATGTCGAGGTTACCGGTCTCCCCCTCGAAGGCTGACCAGCTGGCGGCCTGGCCGTCAGCCTGAAGCTCAACGGAGTAGAGCTCACCACCGAGGCTGAGAGCCTCAGTGATCGGCGTCGCCGCCTCACCCTTGCCGTCGACATAGCAGTCCACCGAGTAGTCGTTCCAGCGACCGTTGCTGTTGGCATCAATGATCGAGACCATGTTGCCGTTGACCTTGCCCTTCATGACTCCGCCAGAAGCGTAGAACCACTTCTCACCGGTGTGGCGCAGGCGGATGGCATAGGTGAAGGAGTTGCCGTCTGCGTCCTTGCCCTTGAGCTTGGCGCTGCCCTTCATCCCTTTGCAGGTCTGGTCGAGTCGTCCATCACCGTTCGTGTCGATGTCGAGCTTCTCAGCACCCTCAGGTCCATAGACCTTGGCGCGGAAGCCGCCCTCGTCACCGTGAGGGATCGAGATCTCATCCGTGATCTCAATCCAAGACTCGCCGGGGACGACGTACTCCCATTTGCTGACGGGCTTGTAGTCAAAAGACGCGCTGTTCCCCTCAGAGCCTGCTGCGGTAGCCGTGCTAGCGACGGCCAGGCACATCAGGCTGAAAGAGATGAGCTTTCTAGCAGTGGACATATGAAATTGTGGTTTGGGCTAGGAGAGGATGGCAGAGAGTGCCATCGGCTGTCCAAGCCGGTTTCTCCTCTGCAGCGTACGCTCAGGGCATAGATTCAGCCACATTGAGATACCTCTCACTTTGTAACTAAGCGGCAAATGCCGGTTCTTGGGGCCTAGAGCGGTTCCCTTCAGTGAGTGAGCCGCGCGCTGGCGACGGCTCTAGAAGAGCTCTTCGTAGGCCTCTGGGTGGAAGCCGATCATCCAGGTCTTTCCCTTCCGAATCGCGGGGGCGCGGAGGTTTCCGCTGGGACCTAGGCAGGCCTTGATGAGCTCTGCCTCCTGGGGGGGGTCGTTCTTAAGATCGAACTCGACGATCTTCTTCCCCTTAGCGACCACCACACGGGTCGCGTCCCCCAAGACCTTCATCAGGTCACGGTCTCCGAAGCGCTCTTTAGTTGCGTTGACGGTCTCACGGATCGTCACGTCGCGTCCGGCGAGGAAATCGTCGGCGCGGGTGCAGCTCGTTCAGCCCTTTCGGTGGTAGTACCAGTCGATTCTCTTCGCCATGTGAGCCCTCCTTGAAGCTCTCTCCTGATTGAGTCAGCGCTGGCCTATGAGGATCCCATAGACGACAGCAGCCTACAAAAACTAGACCGGGTCAACCTCAGCGCATCCGTAACGGAGCGCGGGGACGAGCTGCCCGAGGAAGGAGCGAACCACCTCGAACTGCTCTTCAAGCGGGACGACATCAAGCGGCGGGACATGCAAGAAGAGGCCCCGAGAGTCTCTCCTGAGCGCCTCTGAAAGGATCGCGTGGTAGGCGCACTCACAGACGAAGCCACCCGCGTCGTCAGAGCGCTCGACCGCGATGCGAGCGACGCCGCTCAAGAGCTCAACCGCGAGGTCCATGTCGACCCGAGTCGCCCTGTTCCCCGCTGCGAGCGGCGAGAGCTCGCCCGCGGCGACGCCGTCGTTGTCCTTCTTCTCGGAACCGAGCGTCGCGCTCGCGCGCGACTCCAAACGGAAGGTGCTCCCTTGGTGCACGCCCATCCCCAAGATCAACTCCGGGGTTCGGTCTTCGCTGTCCAAGAGCTCGCGGAGCTTCGGCGCGACACCCTCAAAGGTGACGGGCAGCACTGCGCCACGCACCTCGAGGCCAGGGGGAGAGTCTGCGCCTACGGCCTGGGCGACGAGGCCGCTGGGGTTCTCAGTGACGCCTTGGAAGGGTCCAAAGCCTGTTAGGAGTGCTAGGGGTCTGCTCATAATCGAGATTGCTGACGTACAGAGTATCCCCGTTCTCTGATTTGGTTGCGTAACCTTGGAGAATGATCGCAACGATTTTCGCTGCCGTCCTCTGCCTCTCTCCCGTCCAGGACAGCCTGGAGCCGGAGCAAGTGAGCGCGATCGACAAGGTCTTCCAGCGCTGGAACCGCCTGACCAGTCCTGGCTGCGCGGTCGCCGTCTATCAACGAGGACAGCTCGTCTACGGGAAGGGCTTCGGCTCAGCAAACCTCGAGCACAGAGCACCGATCGGGACAGACACCGTCTTCAGGATCGCGTCGACCTCAAAGCAGTTCACCGCCGCGTGCGTGCTGCTCTTAGAGATGGACGGTGAGCTCTCTAGGAGAGACGACGTCAGAGAGTGGTTCCCAGAGCTCCCGGAGTACGAGCAGCCGATCTTGGTCGAGGACCTGCTCCATCACACGAGCGGCCTCAGGGACTACCTGCAACTCCTCATGTGGGCTGGTCACTCCGATGAGGCGGGGGTAGACGAAGAGCTCGTCCTAGACCTCATCACTCGTCAGCGCGGCTTAAACCACCTCCCTGGAGAGGCTTACTCCTACACAAACACTGGCTACTTCCTGCTCTCCCTGCTCGTCGAGCGGGCGAGCGGCGAGTCCCTACGCAAGTTCGCAGCGCGCCGCATCTTCGAGCCGCTAGAGATGCGACAGACCTTCTTCAACGATGACGCCGACGAGGTCATCCCTTCACGCGCGACAGGCTACGAGCGTGGCTGGCTCAACAGCGCCTTCAGGATCTCTGAGACGCGGATGGAGCTCGTCGGAGACGGCGGGGTGTTCACGAGCGCCCAGGACCTCCTGCGGTGGGACCACAACTTCTATGAGCCAAAGCTAGGCGGACAGACGCTCATCGAGCGCATGATCGAGCCAGCGGTCTTGAGGACGGGCGAGGTCCTCAACTACGCGAGCGGACTCGCGGTCGACACCTGGCGTGGCCAAAAAGTCATCTCCCATGGCGGCGCATTTGTCGGCTTCCGCGCGGAGATGATGCGCTTCCCCGAGAAGCAGACCACGATCGTTTGCCTCGCCAATCGAGCAGACTTTGAGCCGACGGCGCGCTGCTATGAGGTCGCCGAGGCCCTCTTCCTCGACCTCGGGAGAGAGGAGGAGCCCGGCTTGCAGCCTGGGGGGATCGACCCGGGGGTCGACGACTCACTCCCGGCTAGGGAGCCCGAGGCCTGCGCAGGCCGCTACACGAGCGAGGAACTCGGGGTCACCTGGAGCTTCCGGGTCGCGGGCGAGCACCTCTACCTCGAGGGCCTCTGGGATAAGCCCCAGCGCATCAGGATCAATAAGCGCGGAGTCTGGACCGGCGTAGGGGCAGAGTTCCGCTTCTACGTGGACAGCGAGGGTCGTGTCGCCCGCTTCACGCTGAGCGGGGACCGGGCTCGCGGGATCGAGTTCAAGCGAGCGCGCGATTGAACAGCCGCCCGGGCGGTTAGACTGCACGGGCACAGCAGGACCGCTCAATGCCTGAGAACAAGACAGTAAGGATCGCGAACGGCCAAGGCTTCTGGGGAGACTCCATCCTCGGCCCTATCCGCCTCGTCGAGGAGGGCCCCCTCGACTACTTGACCCTCGACTACCTCGCCGAGGTGACGATGAGCATCATGCAGAAGCTCAAAGGCAGGGACCCCAGCAAGGGCTACGCGACCGACTTCGTGAGCCTCCTCGACCGCATCCTCCCGACCCTCGTCGAGAAGGACATCAAGGTCGTCGCCAACGCCGGCGGTGTGAACCCCCAGGCGTGCATGGAGGCAGTCCTCGAGGTCATGCGCTCCCACGGCCTCGAGGGAGAGAAGGTCGCCATCGTAGAGGGGGATGACATCCTCGACGGGATCGATGGGCTGATGTCCTCTGGAGAAGAGTTCCTCAACATGGATACGGGCGCGCCTCTCTCTAGCGTCCGAGAGCGCGTGACCAGCGCGAACGTCTACCTCGGCGCCTTCCCGATCGCTGAGGCCCTCGCCACAGGCGCACGAATCGTCATCACTGGCCGTGGCACAGACCCAGGCCTCGTCCTTGGTCCGATGATCCACGAGTTTGGTTGGCAGCCCGGCGACGACGACCTGCTCGCTGCGGGGACTGTCGCGGGTCACATCGTCGAGTGCGGCGCCCAGTGTACCGGCGGCAACTACACCGACTGGCGGAGCGTCCCCGACCTCGCGCGCGTTGGCTATCCGATCATCGAGGCTGAAGCAGACGGCTCATTCGTCATCACGAAGCACGAGGCCACCGGCGGCGCGGTCAACATCGACACCGTCTGCCACCAGCTCGCCTATGAGATGGGCGACCCCGCCGCGTACTTGACCCCTGATGTGATCGCTGACTTCACGAGCTTCAAGATCGAGCAGGACGGCCTAGATCGCGTCCGAGTTAGCGGCGTGAAGGGCGCCCCCGCCACCAGCCAGTACAAGGTCTCCATGAGCTACTCCGACGGCTGGAAGTCTGTCGGAGAGCTGACCATCTCAGGGCCTGACGCCCTAGAGAAGGCGCGACTCTGTGCGGCGATCGTCTGGGAGCGCCTAGCGATGGACGGATGCGAATACCCCGAAGAGGAGCGCCTCGAGGAGTACGTTGGCGCCGGCGTCTGCCACCGCGGCATCCCCGAAGCTGAGACAGACGCGCCGCCGGAGGTCATCCTCCGTATGGGCGTGAAGGGTCCTGACAAGGCTAAGGTCAGCCGCTTCGGCCCGGAGCTCGTCCCTCTCGTGACGAGCGGCCCCCCTGGCGTGACCGGCTTCGCGGGCGGCCGCCCCAAGGCTGCCGAGATCATCGGCTTCTGGCCGAGCCTCGTGACGAAGGACAAGATCCAGACAACGGTCAGCGTGCTCACCGCCTGAGCCAAAGGAGATCACCAGGTGCCCATCGTTCCTCTCTCACAGATCGCAGCCGCCCGCTCCGGGGACAAGGGTGAGGGCTCGAATGTCGGCGTCCTCGCCAAGTCGGACGCCGCCTATGCCTTCCTAAAAGAGGCCCTCACCAGAGAGGCGGTCGCAGCGCACATGTCCGGCATCAACCGCGGCGCGGTGCGGCGCTACGAGGCGGACAACCTCCGCCTCCTCAACTTCCTGCTCGAAGACAGCCTCGGCGGCGGCGGCTCGGCCTCGCTCCTGACCGACGCTCAAGGTAAGACGCACGGGCTCGCGCTCCTGCGTATGGAACTCGATGTCCCCGAGGAGATACTGAGCGAGCTCGAGAGCTAGAGCCCTGCACGATGAACATCGCCGAAGAGATCCGAGCGAGAGCCCGCAGAGCCAACCGACGCGTCGTCTTCCCAGAGGGTGGCGACCAGCGGATCCAGCAGGCAGCTGCCAGCTTGGCCGCAGACGGCCTCGCCCGCCCAGTCCTCATCGACGCCGGCGGTGTCAGCTCGCCTCCTGCTGGCGTTGAGGTCGTACGCCCTGCGAGCGACCCCCGGCTCGAGACCTTCGCCGCCGAGTACTTTGAGCTCCGCAAAGCGAAGGGAGTCAGCGAGGAGGAGGCAGCCCAACGCGTCGCTGACCCCTTAGTCTTCGGCGCCTTCCTCATCCGTTCCGGCGACTGCGACGCTGGCGTCGCGGGCGCGGCGTCCACCACGGCTGACGTCCTGCGCGCAGGGATCCAGGTCATAGGGACAGCGCCGGGAATTCGGACTGTCTCCTCGTCCTTCTTGATGATCACGGGTGAGGGCCCCCTCACCTACGCGGACTGCGGAGTCGTCCCCGACCCAGATGCAGAGCAGCTCGTCGACATCGCCCTCGCCTCTTCAGAGAGCCACCGCAAGCTGACCGGGCTCTCTCCCAAGGTCGCCATGCTCTCCTTCTCCACCAAGGGCTCGGCAGAGCACCCACGCGTCGAGAAGGTCAGGACCGCCGCTGCCCTCCTCGCCGAGCGCGCCCCCACCCTCTGCGTAGACGGCGAGCTGCAGGTGGATGCCGCGATCGTGCCCGAGGTCGCGGCACAGAAGGCGCCGCGCTCCCCGCTCTCTGGTCGCGCCAACGTCCTCGTCTTCCCAGACCTAGACAGCGGGAACATCGCCTACAAGATCACGCAGCGCATCGCCGGCGCGGTCGCGCTCGGCCCTCTGGTTCAAGGCCTCGCGCGCCCCTATATGGACCTCTCCCGCGGCTGCACAGCGGAGGACGCCGCGATGGTCGGCTGCATCTCTGCGGTGCTAGCTGAGTGAGCCCATGAGCGACGCGCTCAAGGCGGTGGCGACCATCGAGGACTTTGAGCGCCTCGATCTGCGTGTTGGGAGAGTCCTCAGCGTCGAGGACTTCCCTGAGGCCAAGAAGCCAGCCTGGCTCCTCAGCGTCGACCTCGGACCCCTCGGCGTAAAGCGTTCGAGCGCGCAGGTGAAGTGCTATGAGCGCGAGGAGCTAGAGGGGCGACTCGTCGTCTGCCTCTGCAACCTGCCGCCGCGACAGGTCGGCCCCCACCTCTCCGAGGTCTTGGTGCTCGGCGCGGTCGAGGCTGAGGGGGCGGTGCGGCTCCTCAAGCCTGCGCCTGACTGCGCCCCCGGGACCCCCATCGCCTGATCGGCGCGCGCCCTTATGATCCAGAGATGAACCGCCCCCTCTGCTCCCTGCTCGCGCTCTCCCTCTTCACCCTCGGTAGCTGTCAATCACCTGGAGGTGACTTCGAGGAGCTCCGCTTCGACAGAGAGGGATCCGCTGAGCAGCTCGTGCGATTCATGGCCTTGGAGGGCGACTGGCGCATCGTCGGCGGCGACCCCTCCGAGGGCCCGACGCACACATATCGAACGATCGCCAATGGAACCGTCGTCGTCGAGACCGCCTTCCCTGGGGAGCCTCATGAGATGATCTCGGTCTTTCATCTGGACGGACCCAAGCTGGTCATGACCCATTACTGCGCTGCAGGAAATCAGCCCTACATGATCGCGGAGCACCCCAGCGGCGACAGGGTCCACTTTCGCTTCCAGCGAGCGAGCGACCTCAACTTCCCAGGCGCACCACACATGCGTGACGCCAGCTACCACTTCATCGACCGCGACCGGGTCACTTCGAGTTGGAGCTACTGGGAGGACGGTAAGAAGTCGAGCGACATGAACATCGACCTCGAGCGCGTACCGGATTGACCGCGAGACTCGCGCCTGCCCTCATAAAAATAAACCAGCCGGCCACACCGCGAGGTGTGACCGGCCGGCCTGTTCTGATTGGGAGCGAGCCTTAGCTCTCCATCTTCTGCCCGGAGACGGGGCAGACCATGTCAGAGCACTCGCTCATGGCACCGGCACACTCCATTTTCTGAGCATCGCTGCACTCGGTGGCGCAGGCGCCGCCCGGGGCGCTGGCGTCCGCGGCGTCAGTGACAGCTTGGCTGGTGGAGTTGCAAGCGACGGTCGCGGTGGCGACCAGGATGCTGAGGAAGAGGTTTTTCATCTTATTGTCCTGTTGGGGCCGCCAGATGGTCGGCCAGTTGTTGGAGCTCCTTGAGAGGCCCTGATAAACGAGCCGGAGTACCTCAAGGTACGTGCCTTAGCCCGCCCTTGGGGGAATTTCGTGTAGAAAAGAGCAGAGATGACATCGAAGAGGGAAAACCATCCGGCGAATACGCCCTCCCTAGACCTCCACGGGGTGCCCCCACACCGCGTAGATGCAAAGCTCGAACAACTCCTCTACGACGCGTTCCGCTCAAAAGCTAGGCAAGTCGAGATCGTGACGGGGCGCGGGGCGAGCAATCGCTCTGGGACGGCTGTCCTCAGAGGGAGAGTTGAAGCTTGGATTCGGGAGAACAAGAGCCGCTTCAACATCACACAATACGAGAGGATGAACCGCGGCGGCGCGCTGCTCTTGCAGCTCAAGGAGCGCTCCTCATAGAGAGAGCATCCAGTAAAGCTCTCGTTCAAAAGAGGTTTTTGAGCGTGGCTTGTGACTTATATCGCTCCGCGAGGAACAATAGCCAGCGTCACCCACTCCATGAGCGCGAACGAACAGAAACTCCACGCCCTCCTGCGCGACCGCATCCTCGTGCTCGACGGGGCGATGGGTACGATGATCCAAGCTGAAGAGCTCACCGAAGCGGACTTTCGCGGGGAGCGGCTCAAAGACCACGAGAAGGACGTCAAGGGCAACAACGAGCTGATCAACCTCTCTCGCCCAGACATCCTGCGGAAGATCCACGACGCCTTCCTCGAGGCTGGCGCGGACATCATCGAGACCAACACCTTCAGCGCTACTCAGGTCGCACAGGCTGAGTACGGCCTCGAGCATCTCGCTCGTGAGTTGAATTTAGAGGGTGCGCGTATCGCTCGCGAGGCTGCGGACGCTTGGACAGCCAAGACCCCTGACAAGCCTCGGCTCGTCGCCGGCGCCATTGGCCCCACGAGTCGCACACTCTCGATGTCTCCTGACGTCGAGAACCCAGCGTTCCGTACGATCGACTTCGACCCCCTGAAAGACGCCTACGTTGAGCAGGTCACCGCCTTAGTTGAGGGCGGCTGCGACATGCTCCTTATTGAGACTGTCTTCGACACGCTGAATGCCAAGGCAGCAATCGTCGCGTGCGAAGAGGCCTTTGATGCACTCAAGACCCGACTCCCCATCCTCATCTCCGTAGCCATAACCGACGCCTCAGGTCGCACGCTCTCTGGACAGACCCTCGACGCGTTCTTGCACACGGTCCTCCATGCGGGGCCTCTCGCGGTCGGCGTGAACTGCTCCCTCGGAGCGACAGACATGCGTCCCTACATTGAGGAGGTTTCGCGACTCTCCCCGACGCACACGATCTGCTTCCCGAACGCTGGCCTGCCTAACGCGTTTGGTGAATACGACGAGGGCCCCTCTGTCACCGGTAGCCTCCTCGATGAGTTCGCTGAGAGTCAGCTCATCAACATCGTTGGTGGCTGCTGTGGCACGACCCCTGCTCACGTCCGCCGCATCTCGGACGCTGTCGCTAAACATCAGCCACGTAAGCCAACTCCCAAAGAGCCGGTCACTCGCTTCACAGGCATGGAGTTGCTGACCATAACGCCTGAGTCCAACTTCATCATGGTGGGCGAGCGCACGAACGTGACGGGCTCCGCGCGATTCCGTCGCCTGATCAAGGAGGAAGACTTTGAGACAGCGATCGAGGTCGCCCTTGAGCAGGTCCGGGGTGGCGCAAACATCCTCGACGTGAACATGGATGAGGGCATGCTCGACTCCGAGCAATGCATGACGACCTTCCTACGCTTGCTCTCTGGCGAGCCGGAGATCGCCCGCATCCCGGTCATGATCGACAGCTCTAAGTGGAGCGTCCTAGAGGCGGGGCTGCGCGCGACGCAGGGCAAATGCGTCGTAAACTCAATCTCCTTGAAAGAGGGCGAGGAGGACTTCCTCGAGAAGGCTCGGACGATCCGGCGCTTTGGCGCGGGCGTCGTAGTGATGGCCTTTGACGAGACCGGCCAGGCCGACACGACCGAACGAAAGGTGGAGATCTGCGAGCGCGCCTACAAGCTCCTCACCGAGCAGGCCGACTTCCCCGCGGAAGACATCATCTTTGACCCGAACATCCTCGCAGTCGCCACTGGCATCGAGGAGCACGATCGCTACGCCCTCAACTTTATCGAGGCCACGGCCCTCATCAAGGAGCGCTGCCCCGGCGTCCACGTCTCAGGCGGGGTCTCCAACCTCTCCTTCTCCTTCCGTGGCAACAACCGCGTCCGGGAGGCCATGCACTCAGCCTTTCTGTACCACGCGACCAAGGCCGGGATGGACATGGGGATCGTCAACGCCGGCCAACTTGAGGTCTACGAGGATATCCCCCCGGACCTCCTCGAGCACGTTGAGGACGTCCTGCTCTGCCGTCGCCAAGACGCCACCGAGCGCTTGGTCTCCTTCGCAGAGACTGTCAGCGGAGGGGGCAAGGAGCGCGTGGAGGACCTCTCTTGGCGCGAGGGAACCGTTGAGGAGCGCCTCTCGCACGCCCTCGTCCACGGCATCACGGACTACATTGAAGACGACACAGAGGAGGCCCGCCTCGCGCTCGGCAAGCCCCTCTCTGTGATCGAGGGCCCCTTGATGGACGGCATGCGCGTCGTCGGCGACCTCTTCGGGGCGGGCAAGATGTTCCTGCCTCAGGTCGTTAAGAGCGCGCGCGCAATGAAGAAGTCCGTGGGCTACCTCGAGCCCTTCATGGAGGAGGACTCTGAGAGCGGGAACTCTCAAGGGACCGTCGTCATGGCGACCGTGAAGGGCGACGTCCACGACATCGGGAAGAACATCGTCGGCGTGGTCCTGGGCTGCAACAACTACGAGGTCATCGACCTCGGCGTGATGGTCCCGAGTAACGTGATCCTCGACACGGCGGAGGAGCGCGGCGCAGACATGATCGGGCTCTCTGGACTCATCACCCCCTCGCTAGATGAGATGGTCACCGTCGCGAAGGAGATGGAGCGCCGCGACATGAAGCAGCCGCTGCTCATCGGCGGCGCGACGACGAGCCGGCCTCACACCGCCGTGAAGATCGCGCCCACATTCAACCAACCCGTCGTGCACGTGAAGGACGCCTCCCTCGCAGTCAACGTGGTCTCTGACCTCCTCGACTCAAAGCGAAAGGTCGCCTTCGACGAGGCCAACAGGGCCACCCAAGCAGAGCTGCGCGAGAAACACGCGAACCGTGGCAACAAGCGCCTGCGCACCATCGCTGACGCGCGAGAGGCCGCCTTCCTCTGCGAGTGGGGCGACCACGCGCTCCCAAAGCCTGGCTTCACCGGCGCTCAGATCCTCGAAGACTTGAACCTCGCTGAGCTCAGCCGCTACATCGACTGGACCTTCTTCTTCACCGCCTGGGAGCTCAAGGGCAAGTTCCCTGCGATCCTAGAAGATGAGAAGTACGGCGCCGCGGCACGTGAGCTCTACGACAACGCCCAAGAGCTCCTCCACCAGATCGTCGAGGAGCGCCTCCTCCGCTCACGAGCCGTGATCGGGTTCTGGCCCGCAGCGAGCGAGCGTGACGACATCGTCCTCTTCACTGATGAGTCTCGCGAGCAGGAGCTGCTGCGCTTCCCCATGCTGCGCCAGCAGAAGGAGATCGAGGGCGACCCCAGCCGCTCCCTCGCAGACTTCGTCGCTCCGCGCGACTCGGAGCGCCATGACTACATCGGCGCCTTCGCCGTGACCGCGGGGCTCGGCGCAGGCGAGCTCTCCAAGCGATACGAGGCAGAGAACGACGACTACACGGCGATCATGGTGAAGGCCCTCGCTGACCGCCTAGCAGAGGCCGCCGCCGAGGCCATCCACGAACGCGCCCGGCACATCTGGGGCTATGGCGAGAGCGAAGAGCTCGGCAAGCGCGGCCTCATCGACGAGGACTACCGCGGCATCCGGCCCGCCTTCGGCTACCCCGCTTGCCCGGACCACAGCCTCAAGGGGCCCCTTTTAGAGCTCCTCGGGGCAGACACCATCGGCCTCGGTATCACCGAGAACGGCGCCATGACCCCAGCTGCAAGCGTCAGCGGCCTCTACTTCGCCCACCCCCAAGCGCACTATTTCCAGCTAGGGAGGCTCGGCCGCGATCAGATCGAGGATTACGCCGAACGAAAGAGCCAGAGTGTCGCAGAGACAGAGCGTTGGCTGGCCTCTCACCTCGCTTACGACGCCTGAGCACCTAGGGCGTGTATCCTCTGGGGCTCCCCCCTTGTCTAAGGAGCCTGGACCATGGAACGCGTACTCGAACCCGAAGTGATGGACACCGCCGAAGAGGCGGCTGAGTACGACTCCATGGACCACACCGGTCCGAATGAGAGCTTCCTGGCGCGGCTCATAGAGCTCGGCGCCAAAGGGAGCTTCCTCGACATCGGGACCGGCCCCGGTCACATCCCCGTCATGGTTTGCCGGGCAGTCCCTTGGAGCACCGTGGTCGGCGTGGACCTCTCCAAGAACATGCTCATCCACGCAGAGCGGCACCGCGAGGCCTCACCCTACGCAGACAGGATCGAGTACCACCTGATGGACGCTAAGGACCTCGGTCTCCCCGACGCCCACTTCGACACGGTCTACTCGAACACCATCCTGCACCACATCCCGGACCCCCGCCCCTTCTTGAGCGAGGCCTACCGGATGCTGCGCCCCGGCGGCGCGCTCTTGATCCGCGATCTGTTCCGCCCCGACTCCGAGGCGCGCCGTGACGAGCTCGTCAACCTCCACGCGGCGGACGCCTCCCCTAACCAGCGCGAGCTCTTCCGCGCCAGCCTGCACGCGGCCTTCACCCCTGACGAGCTCCGGGCCATCGCCTCTGAAGTCGGCCTGAAGGACGCGGAGGTGGTCGTCGATTCCGACCGCCACATGTCCCTGCAGGTCGCTGCGCAGACGTAGGACTTCCTGGGTCGGTCTCTACATTTATTGATGCGCTAAAGGGAGCAGCAAGACATGATGTACCCCGACCGAAGAGGTCATAGAGGGATCCAATGACTCAAGCTGATTGCAAGGCCTGCTGCCACTTCAAGAGCGCTCCTTACCAGGCGCGCATCGACGGGTGCTATCACCCGGACCACATGAAGGTCTCTCAGAAGGACGCATATCTGAGCGAACAAGAGACCCCCGGAGACCACCGGGTCATCAACCGTCGGAGTAGCTGCGGGGACTTTGAGCCCCATCCTAAGAAGCGCTCGCTCCTCTCGCGTATCTTGAGCGACTGAGGCCCGACTAGGGCACCATTGGCCCCTTGAGGGGCACAAGGCAGCCAGACTTGACGGATGGGGTGCACCGTGTGCAAATGGGACTTCCTATCCCCCTGAGCTCACCCCGTCCCCCCTCCCCATGATGCTCGCCCTCCTCCTCGCCCTCGCTCCCCAGAACCCCTCCTTCACGCCCCAGGTCATCGACCTCTCTATCCCCCCGGGACAGCTCCAGCAGCAAGTAGTACAGGTCTGCCTCCCCGGTGAGCTCAGCGTCCCCTTAGCAGACGTCTTCATCCTCGCAGACAGCACCGGCTCGATGGGCTCGTACATCGGGCAAGTACAGGCCGACGCAGGCGTGATCCTAGGAGCGCTCTTGGGCGACCCGAACGTCGACTTCCAGATCGGTGTCGGTGACTACAAAGACTTCCCCCTCGACGTCTACGCTTTCCAGCTAGCTCAGCCGATCACGGACGACTCGGCTGCGATCACAAACGCCATCAACGGATGGAGCGCAAGCGGCGGCTCCGACTGGCCTGAAGGTCAGCTCTATGCCATCGACCAGATCGCCAAGGACCCAGCCATAAACTGGCGGCCAGGCGCCAAACGAATCATCCTCTACTTCGGCGACGCCCCTGGACATGACCCAGTCTGCCAGGCGATCTCAGGGCTCAGCTACGACGTGACTGAGGCTGGCCTGATCAACGACCTCCAGAGCGCAGGCCCAGGCGGTACGACCGTCATCGCGATCAGTGCGGGCACTGGCTTGAATGACGCGGGCAGCTCTGACGACTACACCAGCGCCTGCGGCAACAGCAGCTTCATCGCCGGTCAAGCAGATCGAATCACCGCCGCGACGGGTGGCCTCGTCGAAGTGATCGGGAACTCAGCAGAGGTCACTGACGCGATCCTAGACGCGATCGACGCCGTCTTGTCTGTGGTTGAAGTCTCGCTCGTGCCGACCGGAGAGATCGCTCAGCACGTGAGCTCGATCCAGCCGGCCTCACAGAGCGTCACCCTCCCCAACGACCCGACAGAGACTGTCTGTGTCGACTTCGTCGTAGAGTTCCTAGGCGCGTGCGCAGAGGACGTCTTGAGTCCAGAGCCGAGCGGCCAGCTGATGCTCGCCTTAGACACCCTGCCGACTCCAGCTCACATCCCCACGACCCTGCGCTTCGAGTCCTGCGCTCCCCTCATCTATCAAGACCTAGGCTGCGAGGAGTTCGATCGGACAGAGACCCTCACCCCTGCAGACACGATCACCCTCCTCACGCGCGCCCACAACCCTGAGCACGTCCTCGGCTACGCCTTCGCCTACGCTGTGGATGAGGATGGACATGCGGTCGCCTTCGACGGCCTGATCGGACAGCTGCTCGTCGTAGACGGGATCACCTCGCTCCAGCACTCCATCAACGCAGTGGACTTCCGAGCCGGGGTCGCTCACGGCTCCTCAACGGACCTCGACGGTGACGACATCTTAGATCTGAACGGCGCAGAGTATGAGGCGGCCCCGGGCAAGCTCCTCTTCCCCCGCTTCTTCGGCCAGAGCACCTACTTCGACGGTTACCTCATCCTGATCGGGCTCTCAGGTGGACGAGAGTTCCGGACGACGGCCGACTTCCTCCTCACAAACGACAACGAAGAGATCTTCTCAGCAGAGCAGACCTTCGGGTGCTGGGAGCGGAGAGACCTCGGGGCAATCTCAGCGGCCTTCACTCAGCAGTTCCTCGCGAGCACCGACCATGCCCCTAACGAGATCGTCGGCGCGTCGGGCTATGAGACCGGGTGGTTCTCGATGGAGGGCGCGGTGGCCTCCTCTGTCTCTCACAGCATCCCGGACCCTGCGATCTATGGGGTCTATGTCGAGCGCGCGGCTAGCGTCGGTGGCGCAGACCTCCCCTTCGAGGTCTGCAAGCGCTCAGGGCACCTCTTCCCCCGCGGCATCTACGGCGACAACGAAGAGCTCGAGCCCCAGGGCGGCACTGACTGCAGCGAGGACCTCGCGCGCAGATCCCCTGGTAGCCTGCTCCTCTTCCCCGAGTTCGACAACCGGGGCGGCGTCGCGACGATCCTGACCGTCACAAACACCGACACAGAGGCCGGCACCGACGTGCACTTCGTCTACCTAGGCCGCTTCGGCAGCTAGGCGCGCTCCGGCGGACCAGAGTGGACGAGGTGATCAAAGGGCAGCGCCCTGATCACCTCTGCCTCGACCGTCGCGAAGCGCTCAAGCTCGCTCGTCACTTCGGCCTCAGAGAAGTTCTTGCGGGCAGCGTCGAGGAAGAAGGCCCTGTGGCTCGCCTCAGAGCTGAGGAGTTCAGCGTAGAGCGCCCGCAGCTCCTGATCCTCTAGGTAGTCAGCTAGGAGGCGGAAGCGCTCGAGGCTGCGCGCCTCGATCAAGGCCGCTACGAGCAGGCGGTCGAGGAGGTGCGGACTCCTCCCTGAGACCCCTCGCTGCAGGAGCTCACCCGCGTAGCGGTTGCCGCTGACCGGGGCCAAGCGACCGCCGCGAGCCTCGATGATCGCGACGACTTGGCCGAAGTGCTCGAGCTCTTCGTGGGCGATCTTAAGGAGCTCCATGATGAGCTCAGGTCGCTGAGTGTTCTTGGCGATCAAGGCCTGTGCAGAGGCCGCCGCCTTGAGCTCACAGTGGGCGTGGTCCGAGAGCAGCGCGAGGGTGTCTGTCCCCACAGCGTCGACCCACTCTCTAGGGGTCGCCCACTTGAGCGGAGTGACGCGCGCGTCGCTCATCCCTGGCGAGCGCCAGGCTTCCACTCCACGTCTGCTTCCCCGTTCGAATTCAGGGCGCGAGCGAGGACAAAGAAGAGGTCTGAGAGGCGGTTTAGATACACGAGGACCTCAGAGTTCACCGGTCCCGCAGCCTCCTCGCGGCTCATGCTGCTGAGCTCAGAGACTAAGCGCTCAGCGCGTCTGCAGACCGTGCGCGCGAGGTGCAGCCACGCTGCCGCCGAGGTTCCGCCAGGGAGGATGAAGGACCTGAGCGGCTGGAGAGACTCGTTCGCCTCGTCGATCTTCGCCTCAATCGCCTGTGTATAGGCAGCCGTCACACGCAGAGCGCCCGGATCTTCCGTCGGGACGCAGAGGTCTGCGCCCACATCGAAGAGGTCGTTCTGTATGCCCCTCAGTAGGCTGAACCAAGGCTCAGCCACACCGTCCGCGAGGAGGACCCCAATGACTGAAGAGAGCTCGTCTGTCGTGCCATAGGCTGCGACCCTGCAGTGATGCTTCGGGAGCCGCTCTCCGTCTCCGAGACCTGTGGAGCCGTCGTCTCCAGACCGGGTGTAGATGCGATCAAGGTGAACCATCCCATGATGATAACGCGATTTGCGGTCTCCCGGGACCCATCAGGTTAGTATGAGGCCCGTGAAGTTCCTGCTCCTCCTCATCTGCTCCCTCGGCCTGAGCGTGGCAGCGCCTCCTGCGGCGCCCTCCGCCGCTGAGGATCCGGTCTACGAGCTCTCGCTCCTCGACCTCATGAGCATCGAGTATAAACCCGGCCAGAAGCTCCCGGCCTGGGTGCGCGCGCTCAACGGACACAAAGTTCGAGTCGAGGGATATATGGCGCTTGGTACGCCGGAGGGGCTGGAGAAGTTCGAGCTCGTCTGGGATTCCTGCGGCTGCGGGCAGAGCATCGTGAATCACTTCATCGAGGTCACCCTCACCGAAGAGACAACGGCCTTCAATCCGGACATCATCTACGTCGAGGGATACTTCGACGCCGGCGAGGTCCGCGAGGACGGCTATATCGTGAGCCTATTCAGGCTCAAGGCTCCCAAGATTCAGATATGAGGGCTGCTGCGCTCCTGCTCGCGCTCAGCGCGGTGGCCCCCCTACAAGACGATGGCGACCCCGCGGCTGAGGCGCGCCGCCTCCTTGAGGTTGCTACGGAGGGCTCACCTCGTATCCGCTCACAGGCCTCCTTGCGGCTCGCCGCAATGGGAGAGGCTGGTGCCGCCGTCGTCCGAGAGCGATTAGAGGCAGAGAGCGGCTACCTCTCCCTCGGACCTGCCCTCTATGAAGCCCTCGCCGCCTTCGAGGACGAGCGCATGCGCGTCGCCCTCTGGGAGAGCCTCGACGACGTCATGAACCCGTGGCGCCCAGCGGGCGCGCGAGCCCTCGCGAAGACCGCAAAGATGGAGGAGCAGCCGCGCTTCCAAGCGCTGCTCACAGACCGAATCTCAGCTGTGCGAGCTGAGGCCGTCGCGGGCGTCGCTGTGGGTGATGAGGCCCGCGCGAAGGAGGCTCTCCGCGCCTCTCTCATAGATCAGAACGGGCGCGTGCGCCGCCGCGCTGCGACGGCCCTAGCAAAGCTAGGTGAGCACGCAGCCCTCGCCTGGCTCATCGAGGACCTGCGGCGAGACGACTCATGGCTCGACATGCGGCTAGGTCGCATAGCCCGAGCTGAGGCTGCTCAAGCTCTCGGTGAGCTCCTCGGCCGAGAGGCGATCGCTGGCTATAGCTCTCGCAACGCTCCTGACAGCGCTGAGGCGCAGGCGAAGATCCAAGCCCTAGAGGCTCGCTGCCGCGAGCTCGCAGGCGATGACTGGCCTGTGCTTCCTGACATCGCGCGCGCACCAGGCGAGATCCAAGGCGAGGTCATCGGCGTCGAGCTGCTCTCTTGTCGTGAGGGCGAGCTCCTGCTGCGATGGACGACTGACGACAAGCTCGTGGTCGGCGAGGGAGACACAGACATCCGCGAGCTCCCCGAGGGCTCCACAGCCCTCCTCCTTGAGCGCGCACAAGAGGCCTTGGAGATCCTGGGTAACACGCGCGCCTACGGCGACCCTGGGTGCGACCTCGAGCGCCACCACTTCAGGCTTCCAGGCGCAAACCGCGCCTGGACCATCCAGCTCTCCAAGGGGCCAGAGGCCGTCCCCGACCTGCGCCCTGCCGCGCTCCATCCCGTCGCTGAGGCCATGATCCAGAGCGCGGGTGCAGCCGGACTGGAGCAGGGTTGGGAGGAGCAGATCAGGAGGACCTTCGAGTCCCTCGGCGGCCCGCTGCTGGACTAAGTCAGTCGTCGTCTTTCGGGGTCAGGTCGAGCCCGAAGTCTGAAGGCTTAGAGTCACTCCCAAGGGCCCGCATCAGCTGGTGCCAAGCGCTCGCGTCCCGCGTCTCCATCGGAGCGCGCGAGAAGACGCGCTCGATCATTCGCTCTGCGTCTGCCGCGACGCGCTCAGACTTCGCCACCTGGCCCGCGAGGATGTGCTTCAGGTGCGCCTTCAAGAACTCCCGCTGAGCGCCCGTGAGGGGGTGGCCTCCTGACTCGTTTGGCAGGCGCACCTCACCGCTGAAGAGCGGCTGCAAGACCACCCCTACGGCCATCGCGAGGTTGAGAGAGGTGTGCCGCTTGGAGGTGCGGATGTGAATGAGTCGATGGCAGAGAGCGGCCTCTTGGGCGTCCATCCCCGCGGCCTCGTTCCCGAAGACGAGGGCGACGCGCTCACTCTCTAGCTGCGCCCGCTCAGCGATGTCCTCTTTGACGTTCATCCAGTCTTCGAGGATCACGTTGTCCCTCCCGCGAGCTGTGAAGCCGACCACATGAGTGCAGTCTTCGAGGGCCTCCTGGAGCGTCTCGACGACGCGCAGCTCACGCAGGGCGTCCTCAACGCCGTGGGACATCTGAGTGAACTCAGGGTGGACCAAGAGCGCAGGGCGCTCAGGCTTCACCAGCACGAGCTCGCAGGGGCCGAAGTTCTCGACCACCCGCAGGATCATCCCGACGTTTCGAGGGCCTTGCGGCCTGCAGAGGATGACTCGCTTCATGCCTGCGCTCGAATCGCCTCCAGCTGCGCTGGGTCAGGGTTCCCGCCAGAGACGACGGCGACTACGCGGAGAGGGTCCGCTGCGCTACGACCCTCGAGGAGCGCCTCAGGGAGACCGCCGCTCAAGACGAGCGCGGTGGTCGCCGCGCCTGCAGGCTCTACGACCTCCCCTGTGCGAACAAGCGCGGCTTGAGCCGCGAAGGTGTCCTCATCTCGTACGAGCAGCACGCCGTTCAAGGTCTCTAAGCAGGTCGCGACATTGACCGCGCCAGAGCTAGGTGGGCAGAGCCCCTGCACCTTGGTCGTGATCTCTTCTAACGGCACCGGCGCGCCGCTCGCGAGCCCGCGACTCATCGAGGGTGCGCCCTCCGGCTCCACCCCGATGACCTGGACCTTCTCACCGAGACTCTGACGGACAGCGAGGGAGATCCCGGTGACGAGCCCACCACCGCCGACCGGCGCGAGGATGAGCTCCACCTCTGGATCTTGCTCCATGATCTCTATCCCGACCGTCCCAGCTCCCTGCAAGGTGCGCTCTGCGTCGTAGGGATGGATGAGCACCGCGCCTGCAGCGACACGCTCGGCGCACATCCCCTCAGCGAGCATGCGCGTCTCCCCGAGGACGACCTCAGCGCCGTGCTCGCGGCATGCGGCGATCTTGTTCGGGTAGGCGTCTGCGGGCATGACGATCGTCGCCGGGACGCCAGCGCGCTCGGCCGCCCAGCTGAGCGCCTTGCCGTGATTCCCCGAGCTGGTCGCGATCACCCCTCGGGCTCGCTCTTCCTCTGTGAGGAGCGAGACTTGGTTCCACGCCCCGCGCGACTTGAAAGAGCCCGTGACCTGCTGATTCTCCAGCTTCAGCCACAGCCGCACGCGCTCGTCAGGAACCTCAAAGGGGACGAGCGGGGTCCGCGTGACGACACCCTCGAGGCGCGCCACGGCTTCGCTAATCTGAATGTCTGTGCGAGCCTGAGTCATCTCCGGGAGGATAGCGCATCGACAGCGTGAGCGGACGCGGTCAACATAGGTAGCGTCCATGAGTCTCCAAACCCACCAAGACCGACACGCCGCAGCCAGCGCGCCCGCGCTCCCTTTTACAGGACCCTGGCTGCTCGCCCCGATGGAGGGGGTCACGGAGCCGGTGTTCTTAGAGCTCGTCCTGAGTCGCAACTCTGCCGAGCACCTCGGAGGCGCCTTCACCGAGTTCGTGCGGGTCACAGACCACCCGATCCCCAAGAAGCGCCTCGCGGCCCGACTCGCACTCGCCCCCTTCGAGACGCCCGTGGGGCTCCAGCTCATGGGCGCAGACCTAGCCGCCCTCGCTGAGACCGCGCGCAACGCTGAAGAGGCCGGAGCGCCAGTCCTCGACCTCAACTTTGGCTGCCCCGCCAAGGGCGCGCTGCGTGGGTGCGCGGGCTCAGCGACCCTCACCGACCCATCGCGCGTTGAGGAGATCGTGCGGGCCTGCCGAGCAGCAGTCTCAGAGATCCCTGTCACGGCCAAGATGCGCGCAGGCTTTGACGACGACACCCTGCTAGAGGAGAACGTGCGCGCCGCGGAGGCTGGAGGCGCAGCGCTCGTCACCGTGCACTGCCGCACGAAGGCAGAGCGCTATTGCCCGGAGCTCGACTGGACCCGCCTCGCTAGAGCAGTCGAAGCAGCAGAGGGGCCGGTCTGTGGGAACGGAGGCGTGAAGACACACGCCGACCTTGAGCGCATGCGACGTGAGACGGGCTGTCAGCTGGTCATGGTCGGCCATGGCGCGCTCGCGAACCCTTGGATCTTCTCAGGCGTCAGGGTCACCCCCGCCGAAGCAGCGCGCTTCCTCTTGGAGTACTCGGAGAGGCTCTGCGCCTCCGGCGCCCCGACCAAGGGCAGCGTACAGCGGGTCAAGCAGCTGCTCGTCCACTGGACCGCCGGGGGGCTCTGTAAAGATCGAGCGAGCTGGCTTCGAGAGCGCGACCCTGAGGCTCTGCTCTCTAGGCTTCGTGAGGTCACTTCTTCTTGAAGCGTAGCCGGCCAGACACAGAAGCTGGCTTCGGAAGCTACACTGGGCGCGCTAGGCAGCAGGCCTCACCTGCGGCGATTGTCATATCCAATCGAGAGAGCATCTCCCCATGAAGATCACTGACGGCATCTACGTAGAGCTCGACTACCAGCTCCTCGACCGCGAGGGAGAGGTCATTGAGACCAGCGACGACGCTGGGAGGCTCGTCTATACCCACGGCGCCGAGGAGATCCCGCCCCCGCTTGAGGCCGCCCTCGAGGGCGCCAGCGAGGGTGACATCCGTGAGGTCCGCCTCGAGCCTGCGGACGCCTTCGGAGAGCGAGACCTCGAGTCCATCTTCAGCGTCCCCACAGATTTGCTCGGGGAGGGCACCGTCCCCCGCTCCGGGGATTGGATCGACATGGTGGTGGAGCCCGAGGATGGAGATGAGTTCACAGAGCCCTATGAGCTCGAGGCCCAGGTCGTCTCCGTCGAAGATGACGCCGTCATCCTCGACACAAATCACCCCCTCGCAGGCCAAGAGGTCACTTTTCATGTGACCGTCGCTACGGTCTCTAAGCCCGAGTGACGCGCCCCTCTCTTGGGGCTAGGCTTCGGCAGTGATCACGCCCCAAATCCTCGACCCGCGGCGCCCCATGGCGCCCCCCGAAGGAGCTGCACCGCTCCTCGCTGTAGTCGTAGACACAGAAGAGGAGTTCAACTGGAGCGCGCCCTTCGATCGCGACGCGACCTCCGTTGAGGCCCTGGGCGAGCTCTACAGATTCCAAGAGGTCTGCACTGAGCACGGAGTCGTCCCGACCTACGTCTGTGATTGGCCCGTCGTCACGTCAGGAGAGGGAGCGCGGGCGCTCGGTGAACACCTCAACCTCGGGCGCTGCGAGGTCGGCGCGCACCTCCACCCCTGGGTCACGCCCCCGCATGTGGAGGAGGTCACCGACCACAACTCCTATCCCGGGAACCTCCCCCCAGATCTTGAGCGAGAGAAGCTCGAGGGGCTCACCGGCGCGATCGAAGAGCAACTCGGCAAGCGCCCCGTGGTCTACCGCGCCGGGCGCTACGGCCTCGGACCTCGCACCGCCGAAGCCCTCGTCGCGCTGGGCTATACGGTAGACGTCTCCCCCCTCGCTGGCTTCGACCTGAGCAAAGACGGAGGTCCAGACTGGTCCGACCTCGACGCCACCCCCTACTCCTTCGGGCCTGGCGGGGCCCTCTTGGGTTTGCCAGCCACTGGCGGCTACGCAGGATGGCTCGCTGGTGGAGGCGCGCTGCATCGCGCGCTGCACGGCCCCCTACCGCGCGCGCTGAGGCTCCCTGGGATCTTGAGCCGGCTCGGAGCCTTCGAGCGCCTCGCGCTCTCTCCAGAAGGCTTCACTCTCGCCCACATGCAGCGCCTCACCCGCGCCCTCTTCTCGCGCGGGCGGCGGGTCTTCCAGCTCTCGCTGCATAGCCCCTCCATGCTGCCAGGCTGCACTTCCTACGCTCGAAATCCCCAAGAACGGGACGAGCTGCTCGCTCGCTGTTCGGGTTACTTCCGTTGGTTCCGAGAGGAGATGGGGGGAGAGGTGGTCACAGCCAGCTCCCTCCCTCAAATACTGGAAGCCTCTGCGTGAAGATCCTCGGTATCTCCCCCCTCGACAAGGACGCCTCCGCCTCCCTCGTCGAAGACGGCCGCCTGCTCTTCGGGGCTGGCGAAGAGCGCTTCAGCCGCGTGAAGCAGCACGCTGGCTTCCCAGCCCTGGCGATCCGCGCCGCCCTCGAGGCTACGAACACGGACCCTGCGGAGCTCGATCAGGTCGCCTACCCATTCCTGACCTCCGAGCGCGAGGCCAAGCACATCAGGGACGCGATGACCTCAGAGCGCTCCCTCGCGCGCGACGGCGCCTCTGCCAGTGAGCTCAAGCGGCTCATCACCGCGGCCAAGGCCCGAGTCCCTGAGCGCAGCGCGCCGGTGCACGGCCTCGCCTCCGCCAATCAACGCGTCGAGCGCCCGCTCTTCAAGCGCCTCGCCTATGAGCTCCTCGGCGTCTCATCTCTCTCGACGAAGGTGGCGCTACGACATTCCGCGAGCTGGGCCGACCGCGCGATCCAAGAGCACGCCCGCTGGTCTGAGGAGCTCTTGACCGGACTCAAGGAGCTCGGGCTCGAGAACAAGGTCAAGCGCTACGAACACCACCTCTCACACGCGGCGAACGCTTACCTCGCGAGCGGCTTTGATCGCGCCCTCGTGCTCACACTCGACGGCTATGGCTCTGGGCTCGCAGGCTCCGTCGGTGTCGGCGAGGGCGGCCACCTCAAGCGGCAGCACGGCCTGCGCTTCCCCTACTCCCTCGGCACCTTCTACGAGATGGTGACGAGCGCGCTCGGATATCACCCCGATCGTCACGCAGGGAAGATCGTCGGCTTGGCCGCCTACGGAGACCCCGCGATCCTCGACGAGGTCATCTCCCACCGCTTCCACCACGAGGGCGGCGCCTTCCGCATCGACCAGAACCTCAACCCCTTCTTCGCGAGACACCTCGCGGTCAACTTCCCCATGGTCGATGTCGCCGCGGCCTGGCAGTTCGTCTTAGAGAAGGTCGCCGTGCGCCTCGTCGAGCACTGGGCGGGCGTCCTCGGCTGCTCCAACGTCGTGCTCTCAGGCGGCGTCACCGCGAACGTGAAGATGAACCAGCGCATCCACGAGGCGGAGGGGATCGAGGGGATCTTCGTCTATCCCAACATGGGCGACGGAGGCTGCGGCAGCGGTATAGCAATGCACCAGTCATGGCCTGGCGGCGAGCCTGCCCCCTTCGAGACCGCCTACCAAGGCCCTGAGTTCACCGAAGAGGAGTGCCTCAGGGCGATTCAGGCAGCGGGCCTCGAGGTCGAGCGCCCTGACCACATGGCAGCCGAGGTCGCAGATCTCATCCACAACGGCTCCGTAGTGGCTCGCTTCGACGGTCGCATGGAGTATGGACCGCGAGCCCTCGGTAACCGCTCGATCCTCTATCACGGCAGAGAGCCTGAGGTGAACCAGTGGCTCAACCAGCGCCTCGGGCGCACGGAGTTCATGCCCTTCGCGCCGGTCACCCTCTATGAAGAGCGCCACAAGTGCTACCGCAACCTGAGCGGCGCGGAGCACACAGCGGAGTTCATGACCATCACCTTCGACTGCACAGACTTCATGAAGGAGTCATGCCCCGCAGCAGTGCACGTGGACGGCACCGCCCGACCGCAGCTCATCCGCCGGGAGAAGAACCCGGTGTACTACGACATCGTCGCCGAGTATCAGAAGCTCTCAGGCATCCCCTGCCTCATCAACACCAGCTTCAACATGCACGAGGAGCCGATCGTCTGCACTCCAGACGACGCCGTGCGCGCCTTCCTCGACGGCCGCTTGGACGTGCTGTCGATAGGGCCCTTCTTAGTGCGACGCCCCGACTAGCTCAGAACATCCAGCGCAGGCCGACGCCTAGCCAGAGGTTCGCGTCATCTCGGCCGGCAGCCTTGAGGCTGTCGGCGAGCTCGCTTGAGACGATCGCGCTTCCCGCCAAGGTGCCTGTGATGTCCAAGTTAGGGTTGTAGCGCCAACGCATGACAGCCTCAGCGGTCAGGTCTGCGAAGCCCGCCTCATCGGCGCCGTAGAGCAGCGCGGACTGATCCTTGTCGGCGTAGGCGAGGTGGTACGCAGTCTCAAGGCTCACGCCGTCTTCGAACTCCCAGCCGCGGACTAAGCCCACCTGGGTGTAGAGGCCGTCGCCATCCTCGAGGTCGTAGTACGCCGAGAAGACCGAGCGCATGCCGAAGAGCTCGGCGGTGAGGGCATAGCTCAGCTTCGCCTCGTTCGTGTCGCCATAGCCGTCGATGTTCGGATAGCTCCGGTTCACTACGGCGGCGCTGAAGGTCCCGTCGTGCAGGTCCCAGATATAGGTGGGCTCGAGCTCGACGCGAGTGATCTGACCACCGTTGCCGTCGGGGAAGACTCCGTCCCCAGAGTCGTTGGTGCCGTCCGCGTTCATGAAGCTCCCCAAGCGGAAGCGCTGGCCCTCGCCTAAATCCACAGTCCAAGCAGAGAGCGCTTGGAGCGCCTTACCGTCCGTCTGGCTGACGCCACGGAAGACGTGCTGAGAGAGGACGCGTACCTCAGCATCAACGCTCGGAGGCTCGCTGACGGTAGCGCAGGAGGTGGCGAGGATGAGGAGAGCGGCGGTGAGGGTCCTGGGCATGGTGTTTTCTTGTCTAGGTGGCGGAGCGAACGACCGAGTGTGAGGGCAAGGGGCGATTTACCGCAAGGGGCGCTCCACGATCTCCTCCCGCACCCAAGTATTCGGATATCCTAAAGTGTGCTAATCGCACTCCATGAGCGTCCCCAGCCACCCTCACGTGGCGGTTCATGGGCTATAAGGCCAATAAAATGCCCTATCTCCTCGTTATCGGACTCCTCGTCCTCGCTATCTGCCTCCTCTACCAGGGCCGCGGCCTGCTCTCCTGGGTCTTGCCCCTAGGGATCGGCTTCCTCTACTGCCGCATCGCGCTGGACGCTTGGGGCCCTGGCGTCGCAGGCCTCTTTGTCATCTACGCCCTCTGCGTAGCCGTCTTCGGCGTCCCCGCGATCCGTCGCGTGGTCCTCACGAAGAACATCCTGCCCGCGATGGCAGCGATCTTCCCCAAAATGTCCGAGACCGAGCGCGTCGCGCTCGAGGCTGGAACCGTCTGGTGGGACGCAGACCTCTTCAGCGGCAAGCCGGACTTCAAGAAGCTCATCGACTTCAAGGTCAGCCCCGTCTCTGCTGAGGAGCGGAGCTTCCTAGACAATGAGTGTGAAGAGCTCTGCCGGATGCTCGACCCTTGGCAGATCCACCTAGATCAGGGTATCCCTGAGAGCGCGTGGGACTTCGTGAAGTCAAAGGGCTTCATGGGCCTCATCATCTCACCGGAGTATGGCGGCAAGGGCTTCAGCGCTCAGGCCGTAAGCGAGATCGTCACGAAGCTCTCCAGCCGCTCGATCTCTGCTGCTGTGACGGTCATGGTGCCCAACTCTCTCGGGCCCGCGGAGCTCCTGCTCCACTACGGGACCCAGGAGCAGCGCGACCACTACCTCCCCCGCCTCGCTGACGGTCGCGAGGTCCCCGCCTTCGCCCTCACCGAGCCGAACGCCGGCTCAGACGCGGGCGCGATGTCCTCGCACGGTGTCGTCTGCAAGGGCGAGTGGGAAGGCAAAGAGGTCCTGGGTATGCGCCTCACTTGGAACAAGCGCTACATCACCCTCGCCCCCGTCGCGACGCTGCTCGGCCTCGCCTTCAAGCTGCGCGATCCTGACGGGCTCCTAGGCGACAAGGAAGAGCTCGGCATCACCTGCGCCCTCGTCCCGACCGACACCCCGGGTGTGGTCCACGGCAGGCAGCACAACCCCCTCAGCATCCCCTTCTACAACGGCCCCACCAGCGGCGAAGACGTCTTCGTCCCCCTCGACTTCATCATCGGCGGGCCTGAGCGCGCTGGGCACGGCTGGCGGATGCTGATGGACTGCCTCTCTGCTGGGCGTGGCGTCAGCCTCCCCGGGATGTCCGGAGGAGGCTCGCAAGGGATCACCCGCGGCGTCGGCGCTTACGCCAGCATCCGCGAGCAGTTCGGGATCCAGATCGGACTCTTCGAAGGCATCCAAGAGCCCCTCGCCCGCATCGGCGGTCTCACCTACACCATCAACGCCGCGCGCACCCTCACCGCTGGCGCCGTAGACGCTGGTGAGAAGCCCGCGGTGATCTCCGCCATCGTCAAGGCCTACCTGACAGAGGCGATGCGGGTCACCATCAACGACGCGATGGACATCACAGGCGGCGCAGGCATCTGCATGGGTCCGCGGAACATCCTCGCGCAGGCCTATCAGGGGATGCCGATCAGCATCACCGTCGAGGGCGCGAACATCTTGACGCGCAGCATGATCATCTTCGGGCAGGGCGCGATCCGCTGTCACCCCTACGCCTTCGAGGAGATGAGCGCCGCTTGGGATCGTGACGTCGCACGCTTCGACCGCGCGCTCTTCGGACACGTCGGCAGCATGGCCTCCACCTTCGTTCGAGCGAGCCTGCTCGGCGCGACCTGCGGCCGCCTCGCGACGCCCCCCACTCCCGGCCCCACGGCGCGACACTTCCAGCAGCTCTCACGGATGAGCGCGGCCTTCAACATCTGCGCAGAGGTCTCCATGGCGACTCTCGGCGGGAGCCTGAAGTTCCGCGAGCGGCTGACCGCTCGCCTCGCCGACGCCCTCTCTTGGATGTACCTCTCAAGTGCTGCCTTGAAGCGCTTCATCGACGAGGGACAGACTGAGCGCGACCGACCCTTCATGGAATGGAGCTGTGCACACGCTCATCACGAGGTGCAGCGCGCGCTCATGGAGCTCTTGGACAACATGCCCAACAAGCTGCTCGGGCGCCTCCTCAAGCTGAAGCTCTTCCCCTGGTGGTCGCGCGTCAGCCCGCCCTCCGATCGCCTCGCCTCGAAGATCGCGAACGCGCTCCTCGACGACGGTGAAGCCCGACGTCACCTCACGACGGAGATCTACATCCCCGGGCCCGAAGACCTCGGCCTCGGCCGCTTAGAGGCAGCGCTAGACCACGCGGTCGCCGCGCGCCCAGCCCGTAAGAAGCTCAAGGACGCCCAGCGCGCAGGGCACCTCCCGCGCGCAGAAGAGCTCGCGGTCCTCGATGAGGCTGTGAGCCGGGGGATCTTGAGCGAGATCGAGCGAGGGCTCATCGTCGAGGCCAAGCGGAGCCGCGACGAGGCTGTCCAAGTCGACGACTTCGAGCGCAACTAGTCAGCGGTCTCGACGAGCCACTGCCTGAGTCGCTCGTCGAACTGGCGGAGGTCCATCCCGAGCTCTTCGAGGAACACCTCGTGAGCTGTGAGCCCCTTACCGATCTTCTTGAGGATCCGCGGGAGGGCGCCCGGACGGCCTTCAACGAAGAAGGCCACAGCAGCGTTGCAGACGAGCAGGTCCTCCGTGCTGAGCTTGTTCACGCTCTTGCCATAGAGCTGAAAGAAGCTCGGGAGCTCCCCCTCCTCGAGGAGGGCGCGGGCCTCATCGAGCCAGTCCACATCTCGCTTCGAGAGCTTCTCACGCATCGCCGCGTCATCCTTAGCGCTGAGGTAGCGAGAGGGGGAGACGAACCATGTGAGGTGCGTACCAGTGATCTTGTGCGTGAAGTAGAGCCCGACCCCTTCAAAGGCCCAGCCGTGCTCGTGGGTGATCTGATGGCCGTTAAAGAGCAGGTTCGAGATCCCCTGGCGGCAGGCCGAGTCCAGCCTGCGGTGCTTGTCTCCAGACCAGCTCCCAAAGTCGCGCGCGCCCTCTAAGGTCGCGCTCTCTAAGCCGAGGAGAAACTCTCTCTGGCCGTCTGCGACCTTCGGGTGTCGCGCGAGGAAGGTCCCTTGCTCGCTCTTGTTCCTCAAGAGGAAGTAGGTCAAGTCGCTCGAGTAAGCGCACTGCCCGCCGACGTACTCCCGCAGGAGATCCCGCGCGACGCGCAAGTTCTCCGAACAGGTGCGGAGCTCCTCGTCCTCAACCGTCCCGACGACTCGGACCCCGCCGCGCTCTAGGGCAGTCGTGAAAGAGATCTCGAGACCTCGCTCCACGCTGTTGAGCTCGACCTCCTTAGCCGGCTTGAGCTCGGCCCTGGTCTTAGCCTCGAGCTTGATGAGCTCTCCGCGCCCCTCGGCAGCGTTAGCCACCTCCATCATCACCCACTGTCCCTCGAGCTTCACCTCGAAGCGCAGGCCTCGCCCCCACTCGCTCTCAGGGTCGACCGCGAGCACGTCCGCGATGATCTTGTCCTTCAAGAGGGCCGGGAGCTTGTCCCCTTGCCGCTCGTACAGCGCGCGCAGCGCGTCTACGAAGGGACCAGAGATCTCCGCCCTGCGAGACATGGCCTCCTCGAGGTCCCGCTTCGAGCGATCTATCGGCTTGGGCCGCTTGCCCTCCTCCCAGCTCCCGTCCCGCTGCTTCTTGTGCCCGAGGCCGCGGTGCGCCTCCTCATCGTCAGGGAGGAAGCGCAGGACGGCCTCATAAGCGAGGGCCCGCTGCAGCCAGAGCTTCTTCTTCTTGCACCACTCCGCGTGCTCCTTGAAGCGCGCGACGAGCCCCTCGAGCTCGCGCGCCCGGAGCTCCTCATAGCTCTCGCCCTCATCCTGCTGCCAGCTGGCAGGCGCAGCAGCGGGGAGAGCCACAGCTGAGCCGAGCAGCCCGAGGCTGAGGGCGCTTGCGAGGAGCTTCATGTGAGGAGCTCCTCCGATCACTCGGACGCGAGTCGCCGCAGGACGTACTGAAGGATCCCGCCGTGGCGGTAGTACTCCGCCTCGCCCGGGGTGTCGATCCGTACGAGCGCGCCGAAGGTCTTCTGGTTGCCGTCGGCGTCCGTCGCGGTGACCGTCACCTCTCCGCCCGTCGGCGAGCCCTCTTGGAAGCGCTCGGCCAGACCGGTGATGGAGTATGTCTCGCGCCCCGTGAGCCCGTGGCTCTCAGCGCTCTCCCCCTCAGCGAACTGCAGGGGCAAGATGCCCATGCCGACGAGGTTGGAGCGGTGGATCCGCTCGAAGGACTCCACGATCACTGCGCGCACGCCCAGGAGGTTCGGACCCTTCGCGGCCCAGTCTCGACTCGAGCCTGTGCCGTACTCCTTGCCGCCGATGACGATGGTCGCGACACCGTCAGCTCGATAGCGCTCGGCAGCCTCGAAGATCGAGGTCACCTCACCAGAGGGCTGGTGCTCGGTGACCCCACCCTCAGTACCAGGAACGAGGCGGTTCTTGATGCGTACGTTGGCGAAGGTGCCGCGCATCATGACCTCATGGTTGCCGCGTCGGCTGCCGAAGGAGTTGAAGTCTCTCTCCTCCACGCCGTTCTCGCGGAGGTAGGCCGCGGCCGGCCCGTCGAGCGCGATGGAGCCAGCCGGAGAGATGTGGTCCGTGGTGATGGAGTCACCGAAGAGCCCGAGGACGCGCGCTTCCTCGATGTCCGCTACCGTCCCCGGCTCAGGGCCGAGACCCTCGAAGTAGGGCGGGTTGCGCACGTAGGTAGACGCCGGCGCCCAGTCGTAGGTGTCACCGGTGGGCGCGTCGATCGCGTTCCAGCGCTCGTTGCCGCCATATACATCTGCGTAGGTCGCAGAGAACATCTCGCGGCTGACCGCGGCGTCGATGGCATCCTGAACCTCCGTGGGGCTCGGCCAGACGTCGCGGAGATAGACCGGCTCGCCGTCGCTCCCCGTCCCGAGAGGTTCGTTCACGATGTCATCTGCCACACTACCTGCGAGGGCGTAAGCGACCACGAGCGGCGGGCTCGCGAGGTAGCTCGTGCGCACTTTGGTGTGAACGCGCCCCTCGAAGTTGCGGTTGCCTGAGAGGACCGATGCGCTGACGAGTGCGCCTGAGTCGATCGCGGCCTCAACGTCTGCAGGGAGGGGTCCAGAGTTGCCGATGCAGGTCGTGCATCCGTAGCCGACCACGTCAAAGCCGAGCTCTGCGAGCGGGTCGATGACGCCGGCCTTTTGGAGATAAGCCGTCACGACCTTTGAGCCGGGCGCGAGGGAGGTCTTCACCCAGGGCTTCACGTTCAGCCCGCGCTCGACCGCCTTCTTCGCGAGGAGGCCGGCGGCCATCATCACGTTCGGGTTTGAGGTGTTTGTGCAGCTCGTGATCGCAGCGATCACGACCGCGCCGTGCCCGACCTCGAAGGTCTCGCCGTCGCGCTCGATGGCGACGCTGGAGTCTGCGACGTCTCCACGGCCGAGGTTCGCGAGGACCTCCGCCTTCACCTTGGCGAACTCAGGCGCCATGTCAGCGAGGGCCACGCGGTCCTGCGGACGCCTGGGTCCGGCGAGGGAGGGCACGATCTCACCGAGGTCCATCTCGATGACGTCCGTGTAGATCGCGTCCTTGCTCTCCTCTGTGAGGAACATGCCCTGCTCGCGGCTATAAGCCTCGACCAGCGCGATCTGCTCTTCGCTGCGGCCAGTGAGGCGCAGGTAGTTCAGGGTCACCTCGTCGACGCCGAAGAGGCCGCAGGTCGCTCCGTACTCGGGCGCCATATTCGCGATCGTAGCGCGATCCGCGAGGGGCAGCGCGGCGAGGCCGGGCCCGAAGAACTCGACGAACTTGCCCACCACGCCGTGCTCGCGCAGACGCTCGACGACGCGCAGGACGAGGTCTGTGGCTGTCGTGCCCTCAGGGAGCTCACCCTTGAGGCAGACCCCGACGACTTGGGGCACGAGCATGGAGACGGGCTGGCCTAGCATGGCGGCCTCAGCCTCGATCCCGCCGACGCCCCATCCCAGGACGCCGATGCCATTGACCATGGTCGTGTGGCTGTCTGTGCCGACGACGGTGTCAGGGCACGCGAAGCCCGCGGAGTCTTCCATGACGACCCGCGCGAGGTACTCAACGTTGACCTGGTGGACGATGCCGGTCTCCGGGGGCACGACCTCGAAGTTGTCAAAGGCGCCTTGGCCCCAACGCAGGAAGGCGTAGCGCTCGCCGTTCCGCTCGAACTCACGCTCCGCGTTCGTCGCGAGCGCCTCGGGGGTGCCGAAGGCGTCGACCTGAACCGAGTGGTCCACGACCATCTCCGCGGGCTGCAGCGGGTTGATTTTGCGCGGATCGCCGCCGAGAGCCTTCATCGCGTCGCGCATCGCGGCGAGATCGACGACCGCAGGGACCCCCGTGAAGTCCTGCATGAGCACGCGCGCCGGGCGATAAGAGATCTCCACCGAGGGCTTCGCTTGCGGGTCCCAGCTGAGCAGCGCATCGATGTCATCCCTCGTCACGCTCACTCCGTCCTCGTGGCGGAGGAGGTTCTCTAGGAGGATCCGGTGCGCCAGCGGGAGGCGGGCGATGTCATGGCCCTGCTCTTCGAGGACGCGCAGGCGCGCGATCTTGTACGTCTTCCCTCCGACTTCGAGGGAACCCTTGGCTTGGAAGCTGTCTTGCATCGTTGATCTGGGTTGGCTCCGGCATGGATGAGGCCCGAGAGGATACGACACTCGACGGGAGAGCGGCACCCGCCCTCTGCCTTGTCTCTCTCTTTAGCGGCGCTCGAGGGTGCAGTCAGTAGAGACGCCCTTACTCCAGAGCTCTCCAGGCTCATCGCCGCCGCTCGTATGCTCACGGCAGATGTGCAAGTTCTCTCCCAAGCGCAGGGCAGCGTGACCGACGCTCTCCAAGACGACGCCATCGAGCACCCCTGAGCCAGCTCCGACGAGAGCGGCGTAGCCACCACGAAGAATCGAGCGTTCGCAGAAGACCTCTAGGCGACCTTGGCCCTCTACAGCGCTGCGATCTCTAGAGGAGAGCGCGCATGTATCTAGGTAGACCACCCGTGGCCCCTGCAGGCACGAGGCCGTAGTGCGCAGCTCGCTCTCGCGCGCGAAGAGCGCGCTGACTCCGACAAAGCGCATCAAGATGGGACCTCCCCTGCCGCCCTTTGAGCTGGCAGGACTTCCGAGCACACAGCTCGAGAGCGTGACGACGCTGTCTGTCGCCTGCACCCCCATCGAAGAGGAGCTCAGCTCGCAGTCCTTCAGGAGGAGTTCCCCGCCAAGGATCGTAACCCCGATACCAGATCGAGGCTTAAGCTTGAGGTTCTCGAGCGTGACCTTCGCGCCCTCATCAATGATGAAGGATGCGTGGATGAAGACCTCCCCCTCACCGATGAGGTGGACCCCTTCACCGCCGGTACGCAAGGTCGAGAGGCTGCCGCTCTCAGCTTCATAGACGCCCGCAGGAACGAGAATTGTCTCCCCCACACCAGAGCGCCTGCACTCGTCTAGGATCGACGCGAGCTCATCGAAGTCACCGGGCTCAACTCGGAGGGGCTCTTGAAGTGAGCGCGGCTCCTGGAAGAGGCGCTCTCCGAGGCGGCGCGCGGCGACTTGTCGAACCATCGGATCGCGGACGACGTCGAGCGCTGCGGCTAGGAAAGACGCAGGCGCCTCTCTCCCTTCAAGGCGATCCTCGAGCAGCGCGAGCACGAGCCTCGCACGGGCGATGGCCTCCTCTTCCCTGACGAGGTCCCCGAAGGAGGCCTCGAGATCTGAGACAACCTGCAAAACGAGGAGTCGGGTCCAAACCTCAGCCTCGCTCACCGCGCCCTGGAGAGAGTCAGCGAGCTGGATCGGGTCTAAGGCGCTCATGAGCTCTAGCTCTCGCGCGACCTCGATGAGCTCCAGCCCCTCCGAGGGAGCGCGGACGCCGGGACTCTCTACTCGTGGCGGGAGCGCGAGCGCTATCGATGCGACGTCCCGTACAAAGCCCTCTGGGTCCACCTCCGCGAGGACCTCAAGGTGCGTTCGAGCCTGCTCAACATCTCGGACCTTGAAAGCGCCAAAGGCCCGGACCAAGGGGTCCGGATCGAGGAAGCCTGGCAGCGCTGTCTCATCAAGACCGAGTTCGTTCGCCCGCTTGAGAAGCAGCTCAGGCACGAGCGCCTCCGCTGGCGCGCTGACGGCATCCTCGTTCCCGAGTCCGCTCAAGAGCTCCCTAGCAGCGGCCGCTTGTTCGGGGTTCTCGGAGGAGACGACCTCGAGGAGCTGCGGTCGCGCGCGCTCACCGACGACGGCGAGGAGCTCTCTCGCGCGCTGCCTTCGCGCATAGTCAGGCTGGCCCAGCTCTGTGATCGCCTCGCGAATCCAAGCCTCTGTCTGCTCACCGCCATCGTCACCGACCAAGACTGAGATCGGGACGCTGGGGGCCGAGGGCCCATGGGGCCCCAAGCGGAGGCGAGTCCGGTAACGGCAAGGGCCAGTCATCCCGGGGTTCGGGTCGATCAGCAGGGCCTCGCCTCCGGTCGTGTCCTCGGTGACGAAGACCCACTCTCCTGACTCATAGCCCTGCTCTCGCTCAAGCGAGATGATCGGCTCACCGAGACCTAAGCCGAGGAAGCCACCAGGGACACTCGCCGTGACGCTAGCCCCGCCGTCCGGGAGACCCTCTCCACCAAGCGTCATCGGAGTCGGGAGCAGGACACGTCCGCCGTCAATGGCGGCGCTGAGCTTCAATTGAGCCTTCTCCTCTTTGATCTCTCCGAGGCTCAGGCGGGCGTACAGCCCCTCTGGGAGATAGAGCGCGAGGTCACGCCCCTCGGACAAGAAGAAGCGCTGCGGCCCGTAGCCCGGTGTGTCCTTTGGCGGGAGCTCCCACGCGTCTCGCCCGTTCGCGACCAGGGTCCTGATGAGCACGCCCTCGCCCGGCCCGACCTGCACCCCCTTGGGGTTGATGTACTCAAGCTGGATGTCAACGCGCGCGCCACCCACCTCTCCGGTGAGCACGTTCACTCCGTCACCCTGTCCGACCTCGACGGGACCGTCCACGACACCGCCTGCGATCGCGCGCGTGCGGGAGCCCATCCCGCCGCCCTCGAGGACGACCCTGTACTCCATCAGCACGTCGGGCTCGACCTCGGCGTCTGTCCACCAAGGCTCCGTCGATGTGCCCGCCGCCTCCCACGCGCCCGCTCGCGCAGCTCGTAAGGCTCGGCGCTCTATGATCCAACGCGCGCTCTCTCGATCGCTCCTCCCCCAGCTGAGCTCGACTCCTTCGGGTCGTGTGCGCCAAGAGAGCCCGGCCGGCTCACGCGAGAGCAGAAGCTCTTCGCCCGCGAGGTGCGCCCGCTCCATCGTGATGCGCCCTGCGCCTACCGCGAGGACCCTGAGATAACCCCAGCCGAGCTCCCCGAGCTCGTAGCACCACTCGCTCCCGACGAGGGTCATGACCCCCGGCTGCGGAGCGCCGCCCTCACCCCTCTCGATCCGATCACGCTCGGAGGCGCCGGGGATCAGGCTGAGCAGCGCGGGCCCTTGCAGGGACTCGCCATCCCACGTGAGGGCTTGAACCGCTTCGACCGGCGCGAGGTTTGAGACGGTGCCGGTGCCGAGGTCCAAGTAGAAGCCCACCGGGAGCTCCACGTCGTCCCAGGTGCGGGGCCCCTCCACCCCCTGCTGGGGGCCTAGGAGCGTGAGACAGAGGAGCGGGGCGAGGAGCATCATGGGACCATCCACCTCCATTCTACCACCCCCAAAGGGGCTCCTCGGGGCCGCAGAGGGCGCAACAAAGGAGGCTAGGACTACCGCTGCGGGGGATTCCACACTAGACTCCCTGCCCGCAAACGTGGGGACGTGGCTCAGTTGGTAGAGCGTCGCGTTCGCAACGCGAAGGTCGTGGGTTCGACTCCCATCGTCTCCACCATTCACGCCGCGGGCCGCCGAGCGAGATCGCCTCGATGCCCGCGGCGATCTTCTAGCTAGAGCGGGCCGTGCTCAGCGACGGCGCCGACGTCGCGGCTTCCAGCGGCCGCTCGACTCGTCTGCCTTAAAGTTACGGACGACCTCAGCGAGCGCCTCTCCGTGGACCTCTGCCTGCCAGGTCTGCACTCCCTCGATCTTGCCGATCGCCTCCGCGCTCTTCGGCTGCTCTCGGGCGATGCGCGCCATCGCGAGGCGATGCAAGACGAGCGAGGCGTCGTAGCCCGCGCGCTCTGCTTCCTCTCGGCGCCAAGACTTGAGGCGGTCCTGTAGCTCTCCGCCTGCCTCGTCGAGGATCACCTCCCCCTCCTTCAGTGGCTTAGGCGGCATCTCGCGGATCGGCTCTAGCTCGTCTGCGTCATCGAGCGCGTCGAGGATGTCCCCCCCGATGCGTCGAACGATCCCCCAAGAGACCCCTTGGACGTCGGAGAGCTGCTTCTCGGTCTCAGGCGCACGGCGCGCGATCTCGATCACAGCTTGGTTGCTGAAGACCCGGAAGCAAGCCTGATCGCGCTCACGCGCGAGGCGATCCCTCAGGATGAAGAGCTCTCGCGCGTTCCTGCGAGCGCGCGGATCGAGGGCTCGCGCGCCCTTGAGCTTCGCCCACCCGTCAGGGTTGAACTCAGGCCACTCCGTGCGGATCGCCTCGAGGCGCCTGCACTCTCCCTCTAACACCTGCATGAGGCCGCGCCGCTCAAGCTCTTGGGTCTGCTCACGTCGGAGCTCTGAGAGGAAGCGGGTGTCCAAGCGCGCGTAGGCGATCTGCTTCTCGGTCAGCGGGCGCTTCCCCCAGTCTGAGCGCTGGAGGCTCTTGTCGAGCTCAATCCCAAAGCGCTCTGCGAGGACAGCTCCGAGCCCCGGCGCCTCGGAACCCAGCGTCGCCTCCGCCGCGCGGGTGTCGTAGAGGTTCTCCATCTTGAAGCCGTACTGCCTCTGGAAGAGGAGCACGTCGTACTCACCATCGTGGAAGAGCTTGCACTTTGTCGGGTCCGCGAGGAGCTCGCCGACCCTGCTGATGTCGAAGCCTGCGAGCGGATCTACCAGCCAGTCCTTCCCCTTGGCAGAGATTTGGATCAGGCAGATCTTCTCTCGGTAGCTGTAGTAGCTGTCGGCCTCCGTATCGATCGCGACCTCGTCAACGTCAGCGATCTCTTCACAGAGAGCGTCGAGCGCCTCGACAGAATCCACCCAGCCCGGCTCAGGCAGGTCGTGAATTCCGTCTTGTCGCGCGCGGCTCGTCATGAAGAAAAAACCCCCCATCGGATAAGGACGGGGGGCTTGGGCGGGATGGCGAGGATGACGGGACTTGAACCCGCAACCTCCGGCGTGACAGGCCGGCACTCTAACCAATTGAGCTACATCCCCGCGGGGAGCGCGGAATTGTAGCGGCGGCTCTCGTCCTGTCCAGTCTGTGCCTGCTCTTCAGCTCAGCAATTGGCCTTGGCCTCTTCCCAAGCGGCGATGAGGCGAGCCAGGGGGTGCCCAGTGACCCCTCCCTCCCCGAGAGAGCTCTCCATGCGCCGAAAGCGCTCCTCAAAGCGCCTCACAGCAGCCCTGCAAGCACCCTCAGGGTCCATTCCAAGGTAGTTCCCCAGCTGGGCCCCAGCTAAGAGGACGTCCCCCAGCTCAGCCAGTACGCGCTCCCGGCGCTCACCTTCGAGCCCCTCAGGGCCCGTGACACCATCCAGCTCCGCCTCAAGCTCCTCGACCTCCTCCTTGAGCTTCGCGAGCGCGCCACGCGCGTCCTCCCATGCGAAGCCCGCAGCGACCGCCTTCTCGCACGTGCGCTGGGCGCGCTGCAAGGCAGGCAAGGCCTTGGGGACACCCGCGAGAGCGCTCGTGTCCTCATCCTTGCCGGCTCGCTCTGCCTTCTTGATCGCCTCCCAGCGACCCACGACCTCCTCGGCCTCAGTGATCTTCTCTTCTCCAAAGACGTGTGGGTGCCGGCGCACGAGCTTGTCCGCGATCGCTCTTGAGGCGTCGCCCAAGTCGAAGCGCCCAGCCTCCTCAGCGATCCGGCAGATCATCGCGACGACCATCATCACGTCCCCAGCCTCTTCAATGACGTCGGCGTCTACGCCCGACTCCACCGCCTCCAAGAGCTCGAAGGACTCCTCGATGAGATGAGGCGCCATGGTCTCGACGGTCTGCTTTCGATCCCAGGGGCAGCCGTCCGGTGCGCGGAGCCTGTCGATGACCTCGAGCAGCCTGTCGAAGACCTCACCACGCGCGTCTCGTGCTGACTCAGCCATCGCCGCTCGCCGCCTCCGCGTACGGGATAGGGTCTTCCACCCCAGCCTCCTTGAAGCCAGCTAGGCGCAGGATGCAGGTGTCACATCGCCCGCACGCGAGCGGCCCCTCCGAGGTGATCACAGGGTCATAGCATGAGTGAGTCAGGCTGAGGTCCACACCGAGCTCAACCCCCCGAGCGACGACCTCCGCCTTGGTCATCTTGAGGAGCGGCGCCTGCACTCGGAACTTCGCGCCGGCCTCAGCGCCTGCGACGGTCGCCACCTCCGCAAGCGCCTCAAAGGCCTGCAAGAACTCCGGCCTGCAGTCGGGATAGCCCGAGTAGTCGACGATATTCGCGCCGATGAAGAGGTCTCTCGCCTTCAGGAGCTCTGCCCAGCCCAAGGCCATCGAGAGGAAGACGGAGTTTCGCGCAGGCACGTATGTGATCGGGACGCCGTCGCCGATATCGGCCTCCGGGCGATCCTTAGGGACCTCGATGTCGTCGGTGAGCGCAGAGCCTCCGATGGCGCTGAGGTCCACCTTTACAACGCGGTGCTCCTTGGCGCCGAGCGCCTCCGCCACCCGCGCCGCCGCGGCCAGCTCCACCTCGTGTCGCTGTCCATAGTCAACACTGATGGCGTAGGTCTCGAAGCCCGCGGCGTGAGCCTCGGCGAGGGTCACGCTGGAGTCCAAGCCTCCTGAGAGGAGGCACACTGCCTTGGGTTGATCGCTCTGGGGCGCCATGCCCGCAGCATAAGGTTCAACCGTCGCTGCTCGCTTCCGTTTCCTCGTTCTGTGTCTGCCACCGCGCTCCTGCGCGCTCGTTGACCGAGAGCAACAGCTCGGCCACTGCGCCCACTCGGTGGCCTACCCCTTTGAGGATGATGTCGTTCACACCAAGAGGGACACACTGAAAGGAGCCGTCGGCGTTGATCAGCATGCGGAGCTCTCTGCTCGTCGTCCTGACGTCGATGTTGGGGAGCTCGAGCGGCAGCTCAAAGAGGACCGCTGGGTGCTCCCTGACATACTCGAGGTCCTCGACTGTGACCGCTTGGAAGACCGCGTCTACCTGGTTCAGCTCCGACCGCGCGCTCTTCACAGCGACCACATGCGTCCCGCCGTGGCGCAGCACAGAGAGCACGAAGCCGCTCTGCATGAGCGCGTGCTCGGTGACAGCCCAGGCGTCCTCCGCAGGGATGGTGAAGTCGCGGTCGAAGCCAGCGGGCAGCTCGCAGAGGCGCCCTGCGACGCTCGCGTCTGTGTGCACTTGCACACCGCTGGCCTCTGCGGTCTCAGTGATGGCCTCGAGGAGGCTAGTCTCTTGCTCACCTCCAGAACGGATGAAGACCTCTGCCGCAGCGGGCGGCAGCTTGAAGGCCTCTGACGAGAGATCAGCGGTGATGGCCGGAGAGATGAGTCCGGCCCCTAAGAGGGCCACGGGGGCGAGGGTGGTGAGGTTCATGTTGGCTCCACGTATGAGTTCGATGTGAGCCGGGGACCTCGATGCGGGCAGGTGGACGCGCGCCGCCCTCATTTCTTCCCAGGCGTTTCCGAGTTGTGGCCCAACCCGAGCGCGCCTAAATTAGTCGGGCGTTTTTACAGGGGAGTGCAGTCCTCTCCAGCCCCACCCTCCACACGAGACCCTCTCAACCGGCACAAATCAGATGAGCGTCACTAAGGAACAGGTCCTCGCACAGCTCTCGACGATCAACGACCCCGACCTCAACCGGGACATCGTCAGCCTCGGCTTCGTCACGAAGGCCGCTGTCTGCGACGGCGTCATCGACGTCGTGATCAACCTCACGACCCCCGCCTGTCCTGTAAAGGACCAGCTCAAGCAGGAGGCCGTAGACAAGCTCACGGCTCTTGAGGGAGCGGTGAAGGTCAACGTAGAGATGACAGCTGAGGTGAAGGGGACTCAAGAGAAGCGCGAGATCTCTCCCGACATCAAGCACATCGTCGCCGTGTCCTCAGGAAAGGGCGGCGTCGGCAAGAGCACCGTGACCGTCAACCTCGCTTGCGCCCTCGCAAAGACTGGCGCGAAGGTCGGCATCCTCGACTGCGACGTCTATGGCCCTGACATCCCGATGATGTTCGGCATGGCTGGCCAGCCCGACCAAGAGGGACAGAAGCTGCTCCCCAAAGAGCGTCACGGCGTGAAGACCATGTCCATCGGCTACCTCCTCGACGAGGAGAAGCCCGTCATCTGGCGCGGCCCGATGGTGCACAAGCTGATCGAGCAGTTCCTTGGCGACGTGGTCTGGGGTGAGCTCGACTACCTCCTCGTCGACATGCCCCCCGGCACCGGCGACGCTCAGCTCTCCCTCGCTCAGATCGTGCCGCTCTCTGGCGCGGTCCTCGTGACGACGCCCCAAGCGGTCAGCACCTTCGACGTGGGCAAGGCCATCAGCATGTTCAAGCAGGTGAAGGTCGAGATCCTCGGCATCGTCGAGAACATGGCTGGCTACAGCGTCTCCGGAAAGGTCGCTGGCGCTGCTGAGGGGACCCAAGTCGAGGTCGACCTCGGTGATCGCAGCGAGACCGTCACGACCGACGCTGAAGGTCGCTTCGAGACCATCGCCCACGTCTTCGGACAGGGCGGCGCAGAGCGCCTCGCCCAGCGACACAACTTCCCCGTCGTAGGCTCGGTCCCCCTCAACCCCTCGGTCCGTGTCGGCGGAGACGCTGGCGACCCGGTCGTCGTCTCCCACCCGGACTCTCACCTCGCCCGGGCCTTCACCGAGGCGGCGGGCAAGGTCGCCCAGCGCCTCGCGATCCGAGAGCACGCAACGCTCCCGATCCTTCAGTAAGCGACTGGTCAGAAGCCGACAGACCCTCTCACCGGACTCAGCCCTCGCTCAAGCGAGGGATTTGATTCCCAGCCCAAAGACCTAGCGCAGCGCCGCGAGGATCGAGCGCGTCGCGTGGCTCTTGTTGAGCGTGTAGAAGTGCAGGCCAGGCGCGCCGCCCTCCAAGAGCTCGCGGCACTGGGTGATGGCGTGCTCGATGCCCGTCGCCATCACGACAGCAGGATCATCTTGGACGGCGTGCAAGCGTTCATGTAGCTCCTCAGGGATCGTCGCACCGCACATCTTGGTGAAGCGCTCGATCTGGCTGACGTTCGTGATCGGCATGATGCCGGGGACGATCGGCTCCTTGATCCCGTTCTCACGCGCGCGCTTGACGAAGTCGAAGTAGCTCGAGTTGTCGAAGAAGAGCTGGGTGATCAGGAAGGAGGCCCCCACGTCGACCTTGTGGGCGGTCCACTTCATGTCGTCGGCCTCATCCGGAGACTCTGGGTGCTTCTCTGGATAGCAGGCCGCGCCGACCTCCATCTCCGTGTTCTCCCGGAGCCACTCGATCAGGTCGCTCGCGTGGCTGTAGCCGTTCTCCGGAGGGACGAAGGTCTCGTCATCCCCGGGCGGGTCGCCGCGCAGAGCGAGGACGTTGATGATGCCGGCGTTCCAGAGCCGCTCGATGGTGGAGGCGATATCGTTCTTGGTCGCCGCGACGCAGGTCTGGTGCGCCATCGTGCGGATCCCTAAGTCCTTGTGGATCTTGGTGACTGCCTCGAAGGTGCGATCGCGGGTCGTCCCTCCGGCGCCGTAAGTGACGGAGATGAAGTCCGGCTTCACGGCCTCCTTCAAGTCCGCCGCCGCCCTCATGAGGCTCGCCGCGCCCTCGTCGGTCTTGGGCGGGAAGAACTCAAAGCTATAGACGGGGCGCTCGCCCTCGTAGGCCTCACCGATCCTCACGAGTCGCTCTCCAATACGGCCTCGAGGCCGGGGCGTAGGTCTTCAGGGATAGGGATGGTCTTGATGGTGTCCATCTCGACGCAACACACGGTCATCTTCGCGTCAAAGCACGCTCGGTCTCCGACGCTGAAGCGAAAGCGGAAGGCGATCGAGGAGTGGCCGACCTTCGTGGTCGTGACGAAGATCGTCGCCTCATCGCCAAAGTAGAGCGGGGAGCGGAACTCGACGTCGCTCTTCACGAGGGGGAAGCCGATGCGGCGCTGTGAGATGAGCTCCGGGTAGGTCACGCCACATTGGCCCGCGAAGAAGTCCTCCATCGCCTTGTGGATGAAGTCGAACATCCGAGGGTAGTAGGCGATCCCCGCGAGGTCCGTGTCGCCAAAGCGCACGGTGAATGTCTTGGTCCAGGCTTCGCTCATGAGTTTGCTCGCTCTTCGAAGAGCTCCGGCCAGGTCTCACGCACGCTCGTGGTGATCATCGTCGAGAGCTGTTCGATCAGCGCTCGCCCCTCCTCTGCGCTCGCCTCGGCCGGCGCCCCGCAGTATGCCTCATCGGCACCGATCTCTTGGAAGCTGCGCGCTCCTCCCAGCATCTTCTCCACCAGACCCACCTGGTGCTCTGGCAAGGCCGCGCGCTTCTCCTCGCGAACGCTCTCCGGGTCAGCGGCGAGCACGATGCTCGTCTCGTAGCTCCCGGCGTGACACTCGCCGCTCTGGAACTCCTCCCCAAACTCTCCAGCCCAGCGGCGGCTGGTGTTGTCAGGGAAGAGGATCTGCGCCTGAGTCTCTGTGATCGCAGGCCGGTCCTTCGCCAAGCCGCGCAGCACCATGACGTGCTCGCGCTCGAGGTGCCCGTTCGAGATCACGAGCCGGCGGAGCCCGTCCTCCTCGAGCGAGATCGCGATGTCTTCGATGAAGGCCCAGAGCGTCCCGGGGCGCAGGCTCACGCGCCCAGCGAAGCCCTGAGTGAAGTGCGTCACCCCATAGGCGAGGGGCGGCAGCACGAAGGCGTTGACCCCCTCCTCCACGAGCCGCGCCGCCGCCCGGCGCGCCTGCGCCACGGCGATGGTGACATCAGTGTCCAAAGGTAGGTGCGGTCCGTGCGGCTCCGTGCTCGCCACGGGCAGGATCGCCACGGCATCGGGAGTGAAGAGCTCACGCGCCTCCTCCCATGTCCTCTTCGCAAAGTCCGTCATCTCTTCCAGAGCCTACGCAGCCGGCCGCCTCAGTTCAGCAGCTTGCGGGCGATCTTCCCGCGGTCGTTGCGCGGGAGCTCGGCGTGCCACTCGTAGAGGCGCGGGTAGAGGTGCGGGGCGAGGCGCTCCTTCAGGTGCGCGGTGAGGGCCTTAGCGAGGTCCTCCGAGCCCTCAGCCTCGGCAGGGACGACGTGGGCGACGGCGATCGTGAGGCCGCTCTCGTCGGGGCGTCCAACGACGCAGACCTCGCCCACCGAGGGGTGCGTGAGCAGCGCGTCCTCGATCTCGAGGGGCGAGACCCAGCGTCCTGCGACCTTGAGCAAGTCGTCGACGCGGCCCTCGTAGTAGTAGTAGCCCTCCTCGTCACAGCGGAAGGTGTCCGCCGTCGTGCACCACTCGCCGTCGAAGGTCTCAGCGGTCTTCTCGGGGTCCTCGAAGTACTCGAGGGCGGTCGAGCCGCCGCGCACCCGCAGCCTCCCGGACTCGCCAGGGGCGACCGGCGCGTCGTCGGGCCCGACGATCTCCGTCTCGTAGCCTTCGACGAGCTTGCCCAGGCTGCCGAGCTTCACATCGCCCGGCCTGTTCGAGATGTAGATGTGGAACATCTCCGCCGAGCCGATGCCGTCCAAGATCTCCATCTGGGTCTTCTCTGTCCACTCAGCGTAGAGAGAAGCAGGCAGCGCCTCCCCCGCCGAGAGCGAGAGGCGGACGCTCGAGAAGTCGACCTCACCGAAGCGCTCATGCCCGAGCATCTTCTGGAACATGGTCGGGACGCCGGTCATGAAGGTCGGCTGATGCTTCTCGATCATGTCGAAGAGGACGTCCGCTGTGGGACGCTCTGGGAAGAGGACCGCTGCAGCGCCCACGCGGAAGGGGAACATCAGGTTCGTCCCCGTCGCGTAGCCGAAGAAGAGCTTCGGGACCGAGAGGCAGAGGTCGTCCTCGCGGTAGCCCACCGTGTTCACGGCGTAGTGCTCGGTGTTGTAGGCGAAGTGGGCGTGGGTGTGGACGCAACCCTTGGGGTGACCGGTCGAGCCAGAGGTGAAGAGCCAGCCACAGATGTCGTTCGGCCCCGTCGGTTCGCAAGCCGCGCGCTCTGAGCTCGGGTCTTCGGCAGCGAGCGCCGCCTCGTACTCGCGCAGGAGCCCGTCCTCTTCGCAGCCGCCGACGACGAGCACAGCCTCGCAGCTCGTGGACTCCCGCGCAGCGTCTGCCAAGCCCTCAAGGTGCGCCGCGTGGCCGAAGGCAACCCGCGCGCCAGAGTAGGAGAGGTAGTGCTCGAACTGCTCAGCGTGTAAGAGCGGGTTCACCATGGCGAAGACGGCGCCGACGCGCAGGACAGCGAACCAAGCCTCGGCGAACTCGAAGCCGTCCGGCAGGACGATGAGGACACGCTCGCCAGGCTGGACGCCCAGGGATCTCAGCGCCGCCGCGCAGCAGGCGACGCGCTCCTCTAGCTCTGCGTAGGTCTGGGTCTCGTCTCCGGCGTACAGGCAGACCTTGTCTCCGCGGCCCTCGTCGAGGTTCCGCTGGAGGTAGTAGTCGTGGAGGTTGAAGCGCTCCAGCCCGCTGAAGTCACAGACCTCCTCGCTCAAGCCCTGCCCCTCAGTCGAGGCTCGCAGCTGCGAGCAGGTCGCGGAAGGTGCCGGCGTCCGAGTAGCGCTCGCGACGGTCGGTGATGAGTCCGCCCTTGATGACCTCTTCGAGGGCAGCGGGGACCTCAACCTCCGGGGCGCGCTCGCGCATCGGGCTCGGACCCGGAGCGAGCTTGGCCTGGAAGATCTCAAGGAAGCTCTTGCCCGGCCACGGCACGACGCCTGTCACGAGCTCGTAGAGCACCGTGGCGACGTTGTAGATGTCGCTGGAGATGTCCGGAGCCTCGCCGCCGAACTGCTCGACCGGCGCGTAGAAGGGCGTGCCGATGAGGGCGGTCTTGTCGCCCAAGTGCTTGGCGCTCCAGAGCCCCATGGTGATGCCACCGTCGACGAGGACGGGACCCTCACCGGTGAGGTGAATCGCGTTGGGCTTGATGTCTCCGTGGATGTGCCCGGCGGCGTGCACGGCGGAGAGGCCGCCCAAGGTCGTCACGCCGATGGACTGGACCTCCGCGGGGCTGAGCGAGCCCTTTGTGCTCAGGACGTCGCGCAGCGAGTCCCCCGTCGGGAGGTCCGTGACCACAAGGATCGAGCCGTCCTCGAGCACGTCCACCGAGCGGATGCAGAGCACCGCGCCAGATGAGACGCCCTTCCAGCCGCGCATCGAAGCGGCGAACTCCTCCGCCTGCTCTGCGTTCTCGAAGAGACCAGCCGGGAAGCCTTGGAGCTCGCACTCACTCCCGTCGGAGGTGTCCTTTGCTTTGAAGGCTGCCGACATGCTGCCGGCGCGGTTCACGTCTTGGATCTCATAGCGATCCTGGATGGTCATGCCCGGGGCGAGCTGAAAGAGGCTGTACGCGCTCATGGGGTCTCAAGGTGGAGTTGGAGGAAGGCCGTCGCGGCCTCCCAGGTGGTCTCGGTGGCGGCCTCGTCCGTGCTGAACAGGGCGTCGCCTACCGCGGAAAGTGGTTCGATATTGTAAGTCCTCGCGAACTGGGAGAGGGTCTGTTCCACCCATCCTCGCTCTTCTTCGCTGACCTCCTCACCGAAGGCCATAAAGAGCGGCGCCGAGAGGTTGAGGAGCATCTCGAGGGGCTGCACTGAGCGAGACTCGTCGAGGGTGCGGTAGATGAGCGGCCCGCCGAGGTCCAGGACGCAGGCCGCGCCGTCCGCCCGGCAGGCGCAGAGCACTGCCAAGGTCCCCCCCCGCCCGAGGCCAGCCAGCACGAGGAGCTCAGGGTCCACGTCATCCCTCGCGAGCGCCTCCTTCAGGGCGGCTGTCGCGAGGGAGGTGGCGTCGCGGTCTGAGACGACCTCGCCTTCTCTGGAGAGCGGCGCGGCGAGCGCCTGCGCGCCCCAAGCAGCGAAGCGCTCGCACAGGGCGCGGTCTGCTGCAGAGAGGGTGCCCTCCCCGCTGAAGACGAGCGCTGTCACGCCGTTCGCCTCCTCGGGCGTGAAGACCTCTAGCTCAGTCATCTTCGGACTCCAGCGGCAGGAACTCGCCCTGCTCCAAGAAGTGAACGACCTCGTCCGCCACGTCCCTCCGGTTCATGATGAAGGTGTGGGTCGCGTGGAGGACCCTGAAGTCACTTAGCCCCTCTACCTCCGCGCTCTCGACGGAGACCTTCCCGTCGTCAGGGCCGGGGATAAGCCAAGAGCCCAAGGGGCTCAGGCTGCGGTCTCCTGTGATGACGCCGAGCTCGAAGCGCACGGGGCCGAGCTCGTTCGCGATCCCATCGGGCTCGGTCCCGAGCTTCATCCCCGCTGGGCCTAGGATCGAACGGAGGAGCGCGGAGTCAGCGAAGGCGTCGATGATCTCGCTCCCCTGGTTTGGGGGGCTCAGCATCACGACCCGCCCGGCGTGCGGCGCGGGCTGCTGCGAGAGGTAGCTCCGCACGAGGATGCCGCCCATGGAGTGCGTGACGAAGTGGACGCTCTTGGCGTCTTCACCGAAGCGCTCCTCGAGCTCTGCGCCGAGGAGCGAGGTGAGCTCTTCAATGGGCTCGCTCTTCGAGGGATAGCCAAAGTTCGTGACGCTGTATCCCGCGTCCTCGATCCTTGAGGCTAAGAGCTTCATGGAGGTCGGGGTCCGCCCGAGCCCGTGGATGACGACGACCGCCTCAGCCTTGTCGGGGGCAGGCTTGGAAGAAGAGCAGCCTGCGAGGAGCCCGAAGGACAAGAGGCAGAGCCGCAGGGATGCGCTCAGGGTCCTCATCGTCTAGTACGCCGAGTCTTGGTTGAGGAACTCACGCCAGCTGCCGCTCGCGCGCAGCTCGCTCAGGTGCTCTGCGAAGGCGCTGAGCTCCTCTGCTGTCGTGTAGAAGTGCGGCGAGACGCGCAGCCCCATCTCTGGGCGGTGATCGACGAGCACCTCGCGCGCGGCGAGCGCTTGCACGAAAGCCTTGCCGTCCTCGTCCTCGGCCAAGCCCACCGCGAGGGTGCCGCCGCGCTCATGGTCACCCTCGGGGCTGTTGACCTGAAAGCCGCGCTCTCGGAGGTCTTCGCGCAAGCCGCTTGTGAGCTGGAGCGAGTACTCGCGGATGCGCTCGACGCCGACCTCAAGCAAGGCCTCGTAGCCGGCGGAGGCTTGCAGCAGCGCTGCGACGGCGGGCGAGCCATGGAGGAAGCGCTCGATGCTCTTCGTGTAGCGCTGCGGGCCGAACTCGAAGGCGAAGGGCTCAGCGTGGGCCATCCAACCAGTGATCGTGGGCTCGAGCTTCTCTTGCAGGTCCGGACGCACGTAGAGGTAGCCCGCGCCGGGGCCGCCGCAGAGCCACTTCACCGAGCCCCCGCAGGCCATGTCGACGCCGAGCGCCTGGACGTCCACAGGCACCGTCCCGAGCGACTGATAGCAATCGAGGAGCACGAGAGCGCCCACCTCCCGCGCGCGCGCGCAGATCGCTGCAGCGTCCTGGAGGAAGCAGGTCTGATAGCAGACGTGGCTGATCGGGACGATCGCGGTCTCTTCGTCGATCGCCTCGAGGAGGCGCTCTGTGGGGACCCGCACGCCATCAGAAGGAACGATCTCAATGCGCGCGCCGCGAGGGCGCTGTGCTTCCCAAACGTAGCCCACCGTCGGGAAGTTCTGATCCGTGTAGACGACCTTGTTCCGTGACCCTGAGAAGTCGATCGCGCTCGCGATGAGGCTCTGGATCAGGGAGACGTTCTGATGCATCACGACCGAGTCCTCGGGCGCGTTCATGAGCTTTCCGACGAGGTTCCCCACATCGGTCGGGGTCGTCCACCAGCCCTCGCTCCAGGCCCGCACGCCACGCTCGGCCCACTTGTCGGCGAAACCCGCGAGCTTGTCGCGCACACCCACCGGCATCGCGCCGAGGGAGTGGTTCACAAGATAGGTCGTCTCCCCGACGATCGGGAAGCGGTCGCGCCAGTCATGCGGGTTGAGGAGCTCGCTCACTCGCTCACCTCTCGTGAGATCCCGGTGAGGTGCTGATGAGGGATCACGAGGCGCTCTACCGGCTCCCCCCCCACGAGGTGCTTGTCGACGATCTCGTCTACGTCCTCGGTGGTGACGCCTCCGTACCAGATGTTCTCCGGGTAGACCACGCAGGTCACGCCGCGCGCGCACTGATCTAGGCAGCCCGCCTTGTTCACGCGCACGATCCTCTTCAGGCCGCGCTCATAGGCAGCCATCTTCATCGCTTGCGCGACCTCTGCGCCTCCCGCGCCCGCGCAGTGACCGCGTGGGCTGTCCGCGGGGCGCTCGTGAATGCAGATGAAGATGTGTCTCTCAAAGCTGGCCAACGCGCATCACTCCTTGTCGAAGATCTCCTTAGCGAGGATCAGCTTCTGCACCTCGCTCGTGCCTTCATAGATCCGCAGGGCGCGCTCTTCTCGATAGAGCCGCTCCACGACTGTCCCACGCTTCACGCCGAGCCCGCCGTGGTGCTGTACGGCTCGGTCGCAGATCCAGCCCGCGGTCTCCGTCGCGATGAGCTTGGCCCGCGCGACCTCGCTCGTCGCCTCTGCGCCCTGGTCCAAGCGCTCGGCGGCCTCATCCACGAGGAGCTGAGCGGCCCGCAGACGCGCGTCCATCTCGGCGATCTCGAAGCGCAGACCCTGGAACTTCGAGAGCTTGCGACCGAACTGCTCGCGCTCTGAGAGGTGCGAGACGGCCTCGTCGAGAGCCCGCCTAGCGAAGCCGCAGGCAGCCGCCGCAACGGATGTGCGGAAGCGTCCGAGGTTCGCGAGGGCGATGTCGAGCCCTGCGCCGACGTCGCCGAGGCGCGAAGAGTCCGGCACGCTCGCGCCTTCGAGGATCACCTCGCCGATAGGGTGCGGGGCGAGGACCTCAAAGCGCTCCACCTGGACCACACTCTCGGGGACTGAGAACAGGATCGTCTCTCCCTCGTCTGTGCGCGCGAGCACCGTGTAGCGATCTGCGACGCCCGCGTTTGAGATGTAGGTCTTCCTGCCGGTGAGCTTCCAATCGTCACCGTCACGCTCAGCGGTCGTCGCGACCTCGCCGAGGCTCGAGCCTGCGCCCTCCTCCGTCACGGCGAAGGCCGCGACGCACTCACCTGCGGCGACCTTCGGCAGGACCTCTGCTGCTACGGCCGCATTGCCTGAGAGCGCGATGGGGAAGGAGCCGAGCCCTTGCATGATGAAGGCTAGGTCTAAGACGCCGTGCTCGTAGGCGAGCTCGTCGCGGATCGCTGAGAGCGCGCGCACGCTGACCGTCTCAGGGCCGCAGAGCTCGGTCGCCTCTCCGCCGTGGCTCGCGGGGACGGTCCAGCGCAAGAGGCCCGCCTCGCCGAGCGCTCGGATCGAAGCCCGCAGAGCGTCGTCCTCGCCCATCTCACAGAGCGCCGGACCGAGCTCGGCGGCGAGGCTCGCGGCCTCTGCGCGCAGATTAACCAGCTCGTTCATACCTCACTCCCGTCTCGCTTGTACTTCGTGAACTCCTTGGGACGCTTCTCCATGAAGGCCTCATAGGCCTCCCGGTAGTCAGGGTGGGTCATGCACTCCGCCTGAACCTCAGCCTCGCGCTGCATCGCCTCCGTCAGCGTCATCGAGGCCTCCTCATTCAGCATGCGCTTGGTCACGGCGAGGCCCATGCTCGGTCCGGCAGCGAGCTTCTGAGCCCACTCCTTGGTCAGCTCTGCGAGCTCCTCTCCAGGGACCACCCGGTTGTACAGCCCGATCTCCGCGGCGCGCGCTGCCGAGATGAACTCCCCCGCCATCAAGAGCTCGCTCGCGTGGCCCATGCCGACGATGCGCGGCAAGAGCCAAGCGGCGCCCATGTCTGCGCCCGAGAGCCCGACCTGCGTGAAGAGGAAGGCGATCTTCGCGTCCTCGGAGGCGAGGCGTAGATCAGCCGCTGCGGCGATCACCGCTCCAGCGCCACAGGTCGTCCCGTTCAAGGAGGCGATGACCGGCACCTCGAGGAGGCGGATGTTCTCGATCAGGTCACAGGTCATGCGCGTGAAGGCGAGGAGCTCCTCATCGGAGACTCCGAAGAGGCGCCCGATGATGTCCTTGACGTCGCCGCCGGAGCAGAAGGCTCGGCCGGTCCCGGTGATCACGACGCAGCGCAGCTCGTCGTCATCGCGGAGGGCGCGGAAGGCGTCCGTCAGCTCTCGGTAGCTGTCGAAGGTCAGGGCGTTCAGGCGCTCAGGGCGGTCGAGGGTGAAGGTGGCGATCCCACCCTCCCGCTCATATTTCACGTGCTCGAGGTTCATGGCTAGGGCGGAGAGTGTACGGCTTCAGCCCCTTTTGGGGATCTACTGAGGCCCAGGTCGGAGCAGGACCTCGTCCCCAGGCGCCACCTTGAGGTGCGCTGCGGCGTCTCCGTCCCTCAGGCTGACCTCTAGGGTGCCGCCCGAGCCGACGAGAGAGAGAAGCGCTCCGATCTCGACGTCTGCGTAGGTGCCGACGAGGGGCATCGATGCGCCCCCCACCTCTGTGGTCCATCCCCCCGCTCGCTCCAAGTGCTCAGCCCCGATCATCGTGACGAGGTTGCCGAAGCTGTCGATGTAGAGGACGCCAGCCCGGACAGAGCCGTCCTCCTCTACCGTGGGAGTAGGGAGCTCCATCCTCACCCAGTCCTCGGTGAGCTCTCCTGCCTCTGAGGGGTCGAGGCCAGCGGCGAGGGCCGCGGCGGCAGGTGAGAAGACGTCACGCCCGTGGAAGGTGCGCGAGGCTCCGGGCAGCGCGAAGCGCTCGATATCCAGCGCTCGCACCGTCGCGCCCGCGCCGATGGTGGGCGCGAGCACGCCGTTATCCGGAGCGAGGAAGAGGTGCCCGTTTTGCTCGACGAGGAGGATTCGGCGCGCGGAGCCGACGCCCGGATCCACGACGACCATGTGCACGGTGCCCGCGGGGAAGCGACCCCAGGACTGCTGGATGTGCCAAGCCCCGACAGCGAC
>Ga0208624_1000003_pt1 | contig 228946 bp, 186 predicted proteins | sample Knorr_S23_td_DCM_FD_185607 | JGI IMG/M metagenome (GOLD analysis project Ga0208624, IMG submission 185607) | Marine microbial communities from Southern Atlantic Ocean transect - Knorr_S23_td_DCM_ad_71m_LV_A (SPAdes) (version 2) | ecosystem: Environmental > Aquatic > Marine > Oceanic | place... | reverse complement strand
CCTCGTCGACTAAGACCTCGGCGGCCTCATACCGGAAGTGCTCGATGTACCCTTCGATCAAAATCTTATACCCCTGCACCCGCTGCTCCAAAGGAGCACCTGATCCCCGGCTCAGCTTCTCAAGTGATTGCCCTAGCTCATTCAACTGATAGAGGGGCTCCCCTGTAGGAGCTTCCAAGTCAAGCTCAATGACGCTGGCTTCAACCTCATAATCTTGAAGCAGGCGCTCGAGTTGGAGTTCCTTATCCAGCGCCCGATTTTGAGCAGAGAGAGCGATCCCCAACCCGACGAGCAAGAGCGCGATCACCATCCCCACACCGACGCCTAGGAGCAGCTGAGGCCGGCGGCGGAGCCAACGCCAACTCTGCTGCGCGCGGGTCGGCGGCATCGCTTCGATAGATTCACCGGCGAGGAACGCGTCTAGATCAGCAGAGACAGCCTGCATGTCCTTGTACCTATGCGCAGGGCTCTTCTCCGTCATCTTCCTCACGATTGTCGCGAGGTCGAGAGGTACGAGCGCTCGAACAGAGCGCGGGTCGGGGATGTCATCCCCTTCGACCTTCTTTCGCACGAGGTCGATAGAGTCTGCAAAGAAGGGACGCTGAAGAGTCAACGTCTCATAGAGCGTGACGCCGAGGGAGTACATGTCGCTCTGAGCGTCGGTCTGCCCGCTGAACTGCTCTGGCGACATATACATGGGCGTCCCTAAGAGCGCACCGTCCTGTGAGATGTCGAGCTGATCGTCCATCTGACCGAGGCCGAAGTCGATCAGCCGCGCGCGCCCATCGCCACCGATCAAGATGTTCGCCGGCTTGATGTCGCGGTGATAGATCCCCTCCCTGTGGACCTCTGCCATCGCTTGGGAGATATCTAAGAACCACGCTGCCACCTTGCGATCGTGTTGCTGGTCGGGCTTACTGACCCCCCCATCCGCGAGCTCTTCTTGATTTTTGAGTAGCACGTCGAGAGGGCAAGAGCCCTCGATGTACTCAACGGCGAGATAAGGGATGTCCCGATAGATCCCCCTGGCAAAGACCGCGACGAGACCAGGGTGCCTGATCCCCCCCATGATCCGACCCTCGCGATCGAAGCGCTCGCGGGCCTGATCAGAGAGCAGCGCTAGGCTGAGCTGCAGGAACTTGATCGCGACCCGCCGGTCAAGCGAGCGCTGGCGCGCCTCCCACACGACGGAGGTGCTCCCTACACCAAGCTCCCTCAACAGCTCGAACTCGCCGTCGACCAAGACGCCAGCTGTGATCCGCTGATCTCTCTTCTCGAAGATCTGTGCGAGCCTGAGGTGCTCACGGATGCGCTCCTCAAGCTCCGATCGAACCTCCGGAGGATACAGAGTGAGGAATTCACCTACTGAGGTCTCATCCCCTTCTCGATACCTCTCAAACCAGTCGGCGTATGCGGCGTCTACACGGGTCTTGAGCGGCATCGCCCGCTCATCACCAAGTCCTCTCTCTCCCTCACTCATCTCTCTCCCTCACTCATCACTTCGTAATCACTTTAGCAACCCAAAGAATTCGGATGGAAACGACGTCTCATACCCCCACCACATATAGGTGCAACCTGAGATAGCGAGCAATTCAGCATCTACATGATGAGAGATAGGACGAGGATCAATATCGCCCACACGGGCAATGAGAGCGCCAACGCCACCGCTGCCCCCAGCGAGGCCGCTCCTTCTTCAAGCAGCTCCCCAGAGGAGAGCTCACGGAAGACACGGCCTCGTGGAAGCGCTCCTCCCTGGGGCTGCCTACGGAGTGGCGCGAGCTCCTCGCATGAGCGCTCACCTTCATGGATGAGCGCTGCGGAAGGAGAGACTTGAAGAACTCGTTCGTTATTCATCTCTCCTCCTGACCTCCCTCATGAGAGTTTTGAGCCACCTTGGGCCCGCTTGGCAAGTTCGAGGTGTTCCCGCGCGTGAATCAGCGCGCGCTGCAGCGCTTTCCTAGCGCTCTCCAACGAGAGATCGTGGCTCTGAGCGAGCTCTTTGATCGTGTGCCCCTCGAGATGCTCCATGATGAGCTTCCGCTCACGCTCGATGGGCAAAGCCATGATGGTCTTTATGAAGAGCTCGTGATCCTCTTGATGCATCAGCTCGGCGATCGGGCCGCGCTCGTCGCTCGGTCCTTCGAACTCACCGACGTCAAGATCTACCCGAGCGTCCTCCGAGCGCTTCTTGCGCTTGAGAGCACGCCCGCGGTTAGAGGCCTTCCAGCTGAGGCGCTGGATCACCATCGAGAGAAACTGCGGAAAGGTCGTAAACTCGAGCTTGCTTACATCACTCCAGATGTTGCCTAGGACGGAGTTCGCGAGGTCTTGGGACTCTATGTGGCGCTGGAAGTCAGGCGCGATGCGGCCGTGTGAGCGCGCCTCAGCATGAGGGAGAAGGAACCTGAAGAACTCCTCCCCCAGCTCGCTGTCCGAGTCCGGCCTCTTCAAGGCGTCGAAGACCACTCCCAAGACGACGTCTGTGAGCTCTCCGCCCTCTTCAGCTCTACGGCGGACGTCCTCCTGCCCTCGCTCTGACTGAACCAAGCGATAAGAGGCGGGGCCGAGCTCCCTGGCTGCGAAGGCCTGATACTCGTCTCTACTCAATTACGGGTACCCCTCTAGGAAAAGCTCTCAACCGGTTCGTCCATCATGGACATAGAGCTAAGCCACACGCCGCAAAGACATCAAACTTCAAAATTTGCCGACCGGACACGAGATCGGCCCCCCCGACCGAGGTCGAGGGGGCCGAATCCTCGAGAAGAGTCGGATCCCCAGCGCAGCTCTCGCTGCAAATGTCCCAGCCAGACGGGGCCACCGATCGAACGCTGCAGCGCAGAAATATTTCGAGCGCAGGCCTCCGACCGAACAGGGGCACCTTTGAGCCCCTAGGGGCGGGGATCAGGCCTCTTCCGCAGCCTTTAGGTCCACCAGCTTGGCGCCAGCGCTGACTGCCTCGCCCTCGCTAGCGTGAATTCGAACCACGGCCCCCGCGGCTGGCGCGACGATCTCGTTCTGCATCTTCATCGCCTCGAGGACGAGGAGAGGCTGGCCCTCTTCCACCTCATCACCCTCGGCGACCAGGAGGGAGACGACGACGCCCGGCATGACGCTCTTTACGGAGCCCCCGCCTGCCCCAGCCGCGCGGGCCGCGGCGTGGGCGGCGCGCTCGCGCTCGTCCTCGATCTCGATGTCGTAGAAGTGTCCAGCGATCGTGATCCCAGCCCGCTGTGAGTCCCCTTCGATCGAGACGCCGAAGGCTGCGCCCTCGCCGGTGATCGCGAGGACCTGCCCTAAGGAGTCGACCTCTTCATAGACGATGTCCATGGGCTCTCCATCGACCTCGACCAAGAGCTCGCCGAGACGCTCCGTGAGCACGACCTCGTGATCGTGTCCGTTCACCTTGACGAAGTACTTCACGCGTCACCTCCTGCAGAGGGGCGCCCAGCGGCCTGCGAGTAGGCGCTCGTCATCGCCCTCGAGCGCTCGCGCCATCCCTTGCGCGCAGCGCCGCTCACAGCGAGGGCGCGGTCCGCGGCGCGATGTCTTCGATAGATGGCGGCGACCGCGGCGGCGAGCTGCTCCTCATTCCCATGCGGCTTGGAGAGGTCCAAGCCCTCGAGGAAGTGCGTGTCGAAGTTCCCCTCTTGGAAGGCGCTCTCTTCCAAGACCGCGAGCGCGGCGGGCGCGCTGATGCGGACACCAGAGACGTTCAGCTCCTCGAGCACGCGGCGCATGCGTCGGATCGCAGTGTCTCTGTCGTGCGCGTGCACGATCACCTTGGCGAGCATCGGGTCATACGCGAGCCCGACCTCCATGCCCCGGTAGAGGCAGGAGTCGATGCGCACTCCGGCGCCGCCGGGGAAGCGGAGGTTCTTGACCGTCCCGACCGAGGGGACAAAGCCCGCGGCGGTGTCCTCGGCGTTGATGCGCACCTCGATGGAGTGGCCGCGCATCTCGATCGCGTCTTGGCCATACCCCAAGGGCTCTCCTGAGGCGACGCGGAGCTGCTCCCGAACGAGGTCGATGCCCGTCACCATCTCAGTCACGGGGTGCTCGACCTGAAGCCGGGTGTTCATCTCGAGGAAGAAGAACTCTCCCCCGGACCACAGGAACTCGACTGTCCCTGCGCCCTCGTACTTCACGGCGTGGCCAGCCTGGAGCGCGACCTCTCCCATCTTCTCTCGCATCTCCTCGTCGATCACGACAGAGGGACACTCCTCGATGAGCTTCTGATGCCGCCGCTGGATCGAGCACTCACGCTCGCCGAGGTGTACGGCGTCGCCGTGCGCGTCGAAGAGCACCTGAATCTCGATGTGCCGGGGCTGGTCGAGGTATCGCTCTATATAGAGGCGGCCATCACCGAAGGCGCTCACCGCTTCGCCAGAGGCAGTGCGGAAGGCCGTGTCCATCTCGGCGGGGTCACGGACGATCCGGATCCCCTTCCCACCGCCGCCAGCGGCAGCCTTGATCGCGACGGGGTAGCCGATCTCTTCAGCAGCGGCGATCGCCTCAGCGACGTCGTCCACGGCGTCCGTCAACCCAGGGACGAGCGGGACACCCGCGTCCTTCATCGCGCGGCGACTGATGATCTTGTCACCCATGACCTCGATCGCGTTCGGAGGAGGCCCGATCCAAGCGAGCCCAGCGTCCATCACCGCCTGCGCGAACTCAGCGTTCTCCGCCAGGAAGCCGTAGCCGGGGTGGATCGCCTGCGCCCCAGAGCGCTTCGCGGCGTCGAGGATCTTCTCTCCGACGAGGTAGCTCTCGCTAGGGAGCTCACCGCCGAGGGCGATCGCTTGGTGCGCCATGCGCACGTGCAGCGCGCGCTGGTCGAAGTCCGAGTACACAGCCACGGTTTCGATGCCCATCTCCCGCGCAGTGCGCAGGATCCGAAGGGCGATCTCGCCTCTGTTGGCTACGAGGATTCGATCGAACATCGCTCAGGCTCCTAGAGGGGGATGTTGCCGTGCTTGCGGACGGGCTTCGCCTCGTGCTTGGAGCGGAGGAGCTCCAGCGAGCGGATGAGGTAAGGCCTGGTGGTCCGGGCCTCAATGACGTCGTCCACGAAGCCGCGCGCGGCGGCCTTGTACGGGTTGTTGAAGGTCTCCTCGTACTCCTGAGTGCGCTTCGCCTCTTCTGCCTCAGGGTCATCTGCAGCAGCGATGTCCCGTCGGTGGATGATCCGCGCAGCGCCCGCGGCCCCCATCACAGCGATCATGGAGCCGGGCCAGGCGAGGTTGACGTCTGCCCGCACGTGCTTGGAGGCCATGACGTCATAGGCCCCGCCGTAGGCCTTGCGGGTGATGACGGTGAGCTTCGGCACCGTGGCCTCACAGTAGGCGTAGAGGAGCTTCGCGCCGTGGCGGATGATGCCGGCGTACTCCTGCTCGGTGCCTGGCAAGAAGCCCGGGACGTCCTCAAAGGTGACGACGGGGATGTTGAAGGCGTCGCAGAAGCGGATGAAGCGCGCCCCCTTGACCGAGGCGTCGATGTCTAAGCAGCCTGCTAGGACCGCAGGCTGGTTAGCGACCACGCCGACGACGTGCCCGCCGAGGCGCGCGAAACCTGTGATCATGTTCCGCGCGTAAGCCTCCTGAACCTCGAGCCAAGAACCCACGTCCACGACGCGGCTGATGACCTCGTTCATGTCGTAAGGCTTCTGCGGATCCTCGGGTACGAGGTCATCGAGCGCGGGCTCTTCTCGATCCCGCGGATCATCAGTCTCGATGAAGGGCGGGTCCTCTGCGTTGTTGAGGGGCAGGTATGAGAGGAGCGTGCGCAGGAGCGCCATCGCGGTCTTCCCGTCAGGGGCCGTGAAGTGGCTGACGCCAGAGCGCTCGCTGTGGATCGCAGCCCCGCCGAGCTCTTCGCTCGTGACCTCTTCGTGGGTGACGGTCTTCACGACGTCAGGCCCGGTGATGTGCATGTAGGAGTTGCCCTCCACCATGCAGATGAAGTCCGTGATCGCGGGGCTATAGACCGCGCCGCCGGCGCAAGGCCCGGTGATCGCCGAGAGCTGAGGGATGACCCCTGATGCTTGGGTGTTGCGCCAGAAGATCTCCGCGTAGCCGCCGAGGCTGGAGACGCCCTCCTGGATCCGTGCGCCGCCAGAGTCGCAGAGGCCGACCACCGGGACCCCGACCTTCATGGCCATGTCCATGATCTTGCAGATCTTCTCGGACTGCGTCTCCGAGAGAGAGCCACCGAAGACGGTGAAGTCTTGGCTATAGAGATAGATCGGCCTGCCGTCTACGAGGGCGTGACCCGTCACGACCCCGTCGCCGAGGATCTTGTTCTCCTCCATGCCGAAGTCGGTGCAGCGGTGGGTGACGAAGCGGTCGAGCTCTACGAAGGAGCCCTCGTCCACGAGGAGGTCGATGCGCTCACGGGCGGTGAGCTTGCCCTTCTCGTGCTGGGCGGCGATCCGTGCTTCACCGCCGCCGACGAGGGAGGCCTCGCGCATGCGGCGGAGTCGTTCGAGGGGGGTCTCAGTCATGGGGTCTCTCGAGCTGGGGTGGGGTCCGGGGCGCCTTATCTTGCCGAACTGGAGGGGTCCTCCACCAGTTCGCACAGCACGCCGCCGGTGGCGCGTGGGTGCAAGAAGGCGATGGTTGTGCCATGGGAGCCGGGCCGAGGGGCCTCGTCAATGAGCTCTAGCCCGCGCTCCTTGGCTGCCTCGATAGCGGCCGCGCAGTCTCGCACTTCAAAGGCGAGGTGATGGAGCCCTGGGCCGCGCTTCTCGAGGAAGTTAGAGACCGGCGAGGTCTCCGAGGCGGGCTCGACGAGCTCGACGCGCTGGCCAGCGATCGTGCAGACGAGCACGTTCACGTCCTGATCCTCGACGTACTCAGGCTCGGCGCTGGCGAGGCCTAAGGCCTCCCAGGCAGAGCGCGCCTCTGCGATAGAGCGCACCACGATGGCGACGTGGTGCAGGTCGTGGGCGATGCCAGCGAGCTCCTGGGGTGTGTCTGTCATCAGATGCTCTCCACTGCGCGGTGATCTCCAAAGACCCCCTGGAGGACGCCAGAGATCTCTCCTAGGGTCGCATACTTCCCGACCGCCTCGACGAGGGCCGGCATGAGGTTCTCATCGCTCTGCGCGACGCGCTTTACAGACTGAAGGGCGCCCTCGACAGCCGCGGCGTCTCGCTCAGCGCGCACCTCTTCGAGGTCCCTCATCACCTCAGCGCGCTGGCTCGGGTCAGGCCTAGAGATGCTCGGCGGCTCCTCCTCTACCTGGTATGAGTTCACACCAACCACAGGCCGCTCCCCCGCCTCGACCTCTCGCTGCCATGCGAGAGCGCTAGCGTGGATCTCGCGCTGCACGAAGCCCGAGGCGATGGCATCGACAGCTCCCCCGCGCTCATCCACCTGCGCCATGAGCTCGAGCACCGCCGCCTCCAGCTCATCGGTCAAGGCCTCAATCATGGGCGCGCCACCGAGCGGGTCCACCACGTCCGCGACACCTGACTCGTTAGCGAGGATCTGTTGTGTGCGCAGCGCGAGGCGTGCGGCCTCAGCGGTAGGCAAGGAGAGCGCCTCATCTCGGCCGTTCGTGTGCAGGGACTGCGTCCCGCCGAGGATCGCAGCGAGGGCCTGGATCGTCACACGCACCACATTGTTGTCCGGCTGCTGGCTCGTCAGCATCGAGCCTGCGGTCTGTGTGTGGAAGCGCATCGCCGCTGAGCGGTCGTCCTTCGCGCCAAACTCTTCGCGCGCGATCTTCGCCCACATCCGCCGCGCGCAGCGGAACTTCGCGACCTCCTCAAAGAGATGATTGTGCGCGTTGAAGAAGAAAGAGACTCGCGGGGCGAAGGTGTCGACGTCCAGGCCCGCTGCGACCGCAGCTTGGAAGTAGGCGCGAGCATTCGAGAGGGTGAAGGCCACCTCCTGCACCGCCGTCGCTCCGGCCTCTCGGATGTGGTATCCGGAGATTGAGATCGTGTTCCAAGAGGGCACCTCTGAGGCGCACCAGGACATCAGGTCCGTGGTCATGCGCATCGAGGGCTCGACAGGGAAGCGGTAGTTACCGCGAGCTGCGTACTCTTTGAGGATGTCGTTCTGCACGGTGCCGCGCAGCTTCGACGGGTCGACGCCACGCTTTGCGGCGAGAGCGACATAGAGGGCGAGGAGGATCGGGGCCGTCGCGTTGATCGTCATTGAGGTCGAGACCTCATCGAGCGGGATGCCGTCGAAGAGACGCTCCATGTCGCGCAGGCTGTTGATCGGCACGCCGACGTTCCCGACCTCGTCAATCGCGAGGGGGTCGTCGGAGTCGTAGCCGAGCTGAGTTGGCAGGTCGAAGGCCACAGAGAGGCCTGTCTGACCGCTCTCAAGGAGGAGACGGAAGCGCTCATTCGTCTCTCGCGCGCTCGTGAAGCCCGCGTATTGGCGCATCGTCCAGAACCTGCCGCGGTACATGGTGGGCCGGATGCCGCGCGCAAAGGGCCACTCCCCAGGCATACCACCCGCTGCCGCGTCGCCGTAGACGGGCTGCAACGGCAGCCCCGAGGGGGTCGCGAAGGACTCCTTGCGCTCAGGCGAGCGCTCTCTCGCTGGCTGCCAGAGCTCGGCTAGCCACCGGTCTAGGTCTCTGTTGGCGTGCTCAGCGCCTCCTTGGCTGCCTTCTTGGCTCATCGCAGGTCTCTCCGTGACGGGGCCTCCCGTCAACTGCGCGGGATTCTACCAGTACGAGCGAAGCTCGCGCCCAAGAAGCTCCTCACGCCTCCTAGAATGCTCTGCAGTCCGCTGCGTAGTAGCAATCAGGGCCGCTCCCCTAGGCCACTAGGCCAATCTAGGATCCTCGCGTTGGTCGAAGACGACCGTGAGATAACAAGCCGGTGAACCACCGCGGACAAGACGAGCGCAACGTCCGCCTACGCTTCCGTTGAAACCCGTAGGATCTAGCCCCGAAGAGACCCCCTCAAAAGCGAAGCTCTTGAACCTCAAATGAAACGCGCCCTCCCCCTCCTCGTCCTCGTCCTCGCCCTCGGGGGCGTCGCGATCACCCTCCTGAACTCTGGCGGAGACACTCCCGCCCTAGAGCTCGAGCCCACTCCGACTGTCCAAGGTCCCTCACAGAACGTTGCCGAGCTCCCAAGAGAAGAGCCTGAGCTCTCCGCGCTGCCGGCGATACCTGCCCGTCGTGACGCTGGTGACGCCGCCGCGAACTCTGCCGGGATGGCCGGAGTCGAGACCCGCACGCTGGAGGGTTGGATCTCCCTCCCTCTCGGGACGCCCGCTGATCCGAGCCTGCGCGTCGTCGCCATCAGCATCGAAGGTGATGAAGAAGAGGCCTTCGTAGAGAAGCTCAAGGAGATCGGTGAGACAGACCCGGAGCTGATGCGCGAGCTCGCGCTGGAGTTTCGTGAGAAGATGGAGACCGAGCCATACGAGGGGCGCCCCTTTGAGCGCGTCGAGGTCGAGGCCAACGGCGAGTTCTCCTTCGAGGTCACCGAGGCTGCCGACCGGGTGGAGCTCCGCATAGAAGGACGCTACCTCTACCTCGAAGACCTCTTCATCCAAGACGTTGAAGAGGGGCAGCGCTACGAGCTTGAGCCGATGCTCGGAGCTCGCCTGGCCTTCCGCGTCACCCCCCCCGTTGCTGCAGACGCAGCAGAGAAGCTTGAGGCGATCGAGCGCTTCGAAGTGAGCGTGCGCGGCTCTGAGTCCGGAGGGATGATGGGGATGTGGCGGTCCTCTGAGACCATCGATCTCGAACATCTAGGGGACGGCCTCTTCGAGGCCCGCGCCCTCCCCACCGAGCTGTTCTGGCTCGGTCGTGTCGAGAGCCCTGACTACATTGACGCGCGCACTGACGCCACGAAGCTCGAGCCAGGCGAAGACCGAGAGCTCTCTGTCGCGCTAGAGCTAGGCGCGCGTCTGAGCGGCCGCGCCATCAATGAGCAAGGAGAGCCCATCGAGGGTGTCGAGGTCAGCATCCGCCCCACCAACGACACTCGCTTTTGGATGAGTGGAGGCAGCGCGCAGACAGACCAGAGTGACGCTGATGGCCGCTTTGAGCTGCGCGGGATCCCCGCGGGCGAGGTCCGCCTGACGGGCAGCATCGACGGGCTGAAAAACCCCGAAGCGGTCGAGCTCGAGCTCGGAGACCGCGACACCCGCACGGAACAAGAGCTCGTCTTCATCGACGGCCTCTCGATCCGCGGCCTCGTGCTCTGGAGCGACGGAGCCCCCGTCGAGGGCGCGCGTGTCGGGGTGGAGACCGGTGACAGGCCTCAGACGCAGCGCTGGGGGCGCTCGAATGAGCAGCTCTGGGTCACGACCGACGAGACAGGCGCGTTCTCTCTGACTGGGCTCGAGACTGGCGCATACAGAATCCGCGCGAACCAAGAGTCTCCTGAGGGGAGCGAAGACAAGGGCCGCTGGCGCGGCGTGAAGGATGAAGTCAGCGCTGGAACGAGCGGTGTTGAGATCAGGTTGGAGGAGCCGGGTGTCGTCCGCGGCCGTGTCGTGAACGCGAGCGGGACGCCCTTTACGGGAGAGGAAGCGGACGAAATCACAGTCGTGTTGAACACTGTTCGAGAGCGCGACGCCTCTGTGCAGAGCGCCCACGGGAGCATCTACCAACGCGGTGAGGTCGAAGCCGACGGAAGCTTCCAAGTCTCTGGTATCTTCCCCGCCGAGTATGAGGTAGATCTCAGCTCCGATGTCTTCGTGCACACTGAGCCTGAGCAAAAGTACATTCACCCAGGGAGCGAGCTCATCGTCCGGGTCAGCCGTGGCGCTAGCATCACTGGCCTCGTCCTCGACCCCAGCGGCGCTCCCGTAGCTGGCTGCGAGGTCACAGCGAGCACCGGTGACCCTAGCCGCGGTCGCTGGGGCGGCGGCTCTTCGGAGTCTGAAGAGGCCGTCAGCGAGGCAGACGGGTCCTTCAGCATCCAAGGGCTGAAAGAGGGAAAGTACAAGCTCTCCGCTGAATCCGAGGAGTGGGCCGGCAACATGGCTCTCGAGGTCCAAGTCGCCGAAGGTGAAGCAGTGGCAGGCGTCACCGTCCAGCTCTTGCGCGGCGGCACGATCGTCGGGACGGTCTTCGGCGAGAATGGGCAGCCTGTCGCTGGCCGTTCGGTCATGGTCTCCCAAGGAGGCTTCATGGGGATGGGCGGCAATATGGGCGGAGAAGAGACCACAGATGGAGCCGGTCGCTTCGTGGTGGAGCGGGTCACGCCTGGCTCTTACCAGGTGATGACGCAGCCCACGATGGAAGAGATCAGCGAGGTCTTCGAAGACGGAGACCGTGAGCCTGGCTTCGCGGACTTCATGACGCTCGTAGAGACGGTCTCTGTGGATATTGCAGACGGAGAGACCGTAGAGGTCGTCCTCGGCGCGCCTCCGGCTGCGCCCGTCGTCGTTTCAGGGCGCGTGCTCGACGGTGACCAGCCCATCACGACCGGCAGCGTCCTCGCCGTGGCCGACGGCCAAGGCTTTATGGAGGGCAGTGAGACAGCCAGGATCGATGGCTCCGGGCGATACGAGATGACCCTCGATGCGCCCGGCGACTACGTCTTCTTAGTCCAAGGTGCTGGCGAAGGCTTCGGTGGCTTCGGCGTGGACTTCCCCGTCACTGTCCCCGAGGCAGAGCGCTTCAACTTCGACATCACGATGCCTTCCTCTGGCATCAGGGGTGTCGTCATTGGCTCGGACGGCGCTCCGCGAGGCAGGATCGCTGTCTCCCTCCGTCCCGTCTCGAACATGGCAATGAGCGGCGTCTCAGGCATGCGCTATGAGAGCGCTGGAGAGGACGGCGAGTTCTCTTTCCTGCGTCTGCGGCCGGGCAGCTACATCGTCCAAGCTGGCGGCCGGACCTGGCGCAGTGAGCCTACAGGCGCAGTCAGCGCCATCGTCAACGTAGGGGATGGGGAGCTCTCCGAGCTCCGCCTCGAGCTGCAAGACCCTGGGACGGTCGAGGGGATCGTCCGCGCGCAGGACGGATCGCCGGTGGAGGGCGCGAGCGTCTTCTTCCGCACCGCCGCTGGCACAGTCCAGACCTCTCGTCAGCCGGTGATCAGCGGCAGCGACGGCAAGTTCAGGCACAACGGGCTGGCCCCGGGCCCTGTGACCGTCATAGCGCGCAGCACGAGCGGCTCCACTCAGGAGAGCGCGACCGTCCAGGTGCGCGCGGGTGACATCTCGACGGTGGAGCTTCTCCTTGAGGAGGGCACGACCCTGCTCTGTGTCTGTGAGGGCTCTGACGGCGAGCCGCTCCGCGCCTCGATCAGCGTCCTCGATGAGGCTGGTCGTGAGCAGACCAGCCTGAGAACTCGCGAGCAGTGGATGGAGGTCTTCACCGGCGGCGGCGAGCAGCGCGAGACGCGCGTCGGCCCCCTCCCCCCCGGGAAATACGAGGTCATCTTCACCACCGACGACGGCGAGACCGCTCGAAGAGTTGTGCGCCTCACAGGAAGGCCCGAGCGCAAGGTGCGGGTCAGGATCAGAGACTGAGGGTCTAGTCCTTGACGCTCCGCTCAGTACGAGGCCTCCTCGCCGCGCTCACGCTCCTCAGCGCCTGCGGCGGGGCGCCGCCGAGGCCCAACGTCCTCATCGTGGTGGTCGACACCTTGCGCGCCGACCGCCTCTCGTGCGCCGGCTATGAGCGCGAGACGACCCCCAACCTCGACCGCTTCGCCGCCGAGGGGCTCCGCTTCACACACGCTCAGACGCCTCGAGCCAAGACGAGCCCCGCGGTAGCCTCGATCTTCACCGGGCTCTATCCGCACGGTCACGGCGTGAGGGATCTGTTGACCCCCTTAAGCGAAGAGGTCCCTGTCCTGGCAGAGCGCTTCCGAGACGAGGGCTACGCGACCGGCGCGATCATCGCCAACTTCGTCCTGAGCGACGCCTTCTCCGCGATGAGCAGGGGCTTCGACATCTGGGTCGAGGACTTCCCTAGCTTGCACGGCGTCTCGCCCAATCACACCCCACAGCGCCTCGCCGGCTCGATGACCGACGGGATCCTGAGAGCCGTCGGCCTCTCCAGTGAAGAGACAGATGGGGCTGGCCCGGCCCAGGCGATCGCCCAGGAAGGGCAGCCCTGGTTCCTCTGGGCGCACTACATGGATCCGCACGGCATCTACGCGCCGCCCGCCGGCTACGACCGCTTCCGGAGCGCAAAGCCTGAGAGAGTCGCCCTGGAGCCAGAGCGCCGCGAGGGTGCACTTACCGAGCCCTGGGTGGGTCGCTACAACCTCAAGCCCACAGACCTGATAGACGAGAGCAGCTTTGACGCTGCGCGCGTCCGAGATCGCTACGACGGCGAGATCAGCTATCTAGACGCAGAGCTCGGCCGCCTCTTTGACAGCCTGCGCGAGGGTGGCCTGCTCGAGGACACCCTGATCATCGTGGTCGCGGACCACGGCGAGAGCCTCGGCGAGCACGACTACTGGTTCGAGCACGGACGCCACACCTACGAGGCAACCTGCAGGGTCCCGCTCCTCATCAGGCTCCCCGACAGCTTCGAGGATCGTCCTCTCCCTGGCGTCCGCAGCGGCGATGTCTCCCTCGTAGATCTCGCCCCCACCCTCCTGGAGCTGCTCTCGCTCCCGCCCCTCACACAGCCTGGGGCAGGCGTAGCAGCCGGACGCTCCTTCGTCGCGCTGCTCACCGAAGACCGCGAGAGCGACGGCCCGGTCTTCTCAGAGAAGGTCGAACGGACAGAGGTCGACGGCGCTATCCAAGCCAAGGCTGTGCGCTTAGGCGACTGGAAGTACATCCGCCGCTACGCCTTCACCAACACGGAGTCGGAGGAGCCTGTCCTTCGCTCCCTGAGCGAGGAGCTCTACGACTTGAAGAGCGACCCCAACGAGCGAGTGAACCTGATCTCCTTCGATGTGAACATGACCTCCGTGCCGCCCCTCGACAGGCTGCGCGCGGAACTCTTGGCCTTCTGCGCCGAGGACGTACGCTTCGAAGAGCTCGCGAGAGAGCTTCAGGCGCGGCGTGACAGCCTCGAGCTCTCCGACCCGGAGACCCTCCGCATCCTAGAGAGCCTCGGCTACTAGCAACGCTCAGCCCGCTCTGAGCTCAAGCTCCCACCCGGAGGCCGAGAGCTTGACCTCTGAGGAGAGCAGCTTGCGTGAGTCCGTCCGACGTGAGGGGCTCCAGCGGTCGGTCTTCTCCCGCACAGGGAGCCAGCCCGCTTCTAAGGAGCGATCAAAGAGGCGCTTGCAGACGTCGTGTCCGCTCTCTCCCTCAATGACGGGGATCTCTAGAGACTCCATGGAGCGGTGCCTCCCACTGACGTCCGAGACGACGCCGCGAAACTCGAGCCTCCCAGCGCCGGGGGTCGGGCTGGTAGGGCGCAGGCTGAGCACGCCGAGCGGACGATCACAGAAGGTCACGCTGGCTCCTGGGCCAGCAGGGAGGTCGACGCGAACGCTCGTGACATCTTCGATGAAGAGGTCACCTGTCATGTCTAGCGCTGTGGACTCAGTGACCCGCGCTCCCTGTTCCTTCAGCCGCTTGGCCAAGAGCGTGGCGAGGGAGGCGCCCGTTGTCCCTGGCTTGAATTGTCCGATGAGGCTCGTCTCCACGAGCTCTTCCTCAACCCGATGAGTCACCGAGATCGAGACCCACGGATGAGGGCGCTCCCCTACGACTCCATCCAGGCTGAGCTGACAGAGTGCGATGCCGGACACGCCCTCGAGCGCGGGCGCTGGCGTGGCCCCCATGGCGAGGGAGCAGACGAGGGCGAGGGTGAGTACGCGCTTCATGAAGACCTCCTGAGGACTTGACGGGGGCTCTGACGAGCCGAGCCTAGACTTCTTCCACGAGTCTACAGAACCCCCACCCCACACCTCGAAGGGGTGATGGTTACCCCGCCAGGACTCGAACCTGAAACGTCTGGACCAAAACCAGATGTGTTGCCAATTACACCACGGGGTAACTGCGGCGCCTGGAGAACTCCGGCGCACGGGCGGAGAGCATAGCAACGCTAGCGGATGTGTCGAGGCCCTCAGCGCGCTTCCCTGAAGGTGCGCAGCATGAGGTTGAGCATCGTGTTCGTCGCCCAAGCCTGAATATGGCCCCTGCCGCGCGATGAGAAGGTCCTCTGGTGCGTCCTGACGGCTCCATCCAGGCCCACGGCAAAGTGCACAGTCCCCACAGGTTTCTCCGGAGACCCGCCTCCTGGGCCCGCGATCCCGGTCACCGCGCCCACCAAGCGAGCCCCGCTTGAGCCGTGTAACCCTATCGCCATCGCCTCCGCGACCTCATCCGAGACCGCGCCATGGGCTTCGATGAGGTCTTCAGGCACCCCTAGCCGCGCGGCCTTAGCCTCGTTGGAGTAGGTCACCAGAGACTCCTTCAGGACCGCGCTCACACCAGGGACGGCGCAGAGCCGCTGAGAGATCTGCCCTCCTGTGCAAGACTCCGCCACGGCCACGCTGCAGTCTTCTTCTAGGAGCTCAGCGACGAGGACGCTCGCGAGGTCGGCCTCGCTCTCGCTGAAGACCCACGGGGCCAGGAGCTCCCGCGCCTCCTCGACGCGCTCTTCGAGCCGCGCGACCTCCGCTTCGCTCGAGCCGCGCGCTGTGAACTTCAGCTCCAAGACCCCACGTGAGGCGAGGACTCCAGAGGCCGGATCCGCGTCGCGCGCCATCCACTCGCCCACACGATCCGCTAGGTCGCTCTCGCTCACGCCGCAGAGGAAGAGCGTCCTGCGCTGGGGCGGCGCTGAGCGCTCCACTCGACTCAGGAGCTCATCTCGCGACACGCCTTGCATCTCGCGCGGGGGCCCCGGTAAGCACGCGAGTCGCGCTCCTCCTGCCTCAACGAGGAAGCCCGGCGCGGTGCCATGGGCGTTGTCGAGGCGCAGCGCTCCGCTCGGTAAGAGCGCCTGGCGCCTGTTCGACTCAGGCATCGACTCCCCACGGGTACTCCAAAACTCTCGCAGCCCTGCCACAGTCTCTGCGTCCTCCTCGAGCTCGAGCTCACAGGCTGCCGCCGCCGCGTGGCGTGTGACGTCATCCAAGGTTGGACCGAGGCCGCCCGTCGTGATGACGAGCTCATGCCCTGAGAAGAGGTCGCGGAGGGTCTCCGTGAGCTGGCCGAGGTCGTCACCGATGAGGCGCGCCTCTGACACTCTCCAGCCGCGTGAGGTGAGCTCTCGCGCTAGCCAGCCCAAGTTCCCTTCGGCCCTCTCCCCCGCGATGAGCTCATCACCGACTGCGACGAGCGCGGCGGCCCCCTCTCTCCCGGTCATGTGGTGAGCTCAGCCGAGACGGCCTTGCGGTGGGCGAGGCGCGCGAAGAGGTGCCCGACCTCATAGAGGACCGCCATGGGGATGGCCATCATGAGCTGGGTGAAGGGGTCGGGAGGCGTGAGGATGGCGGCCACGACCAACGAACCGATCCAGAACATGCCCCGGTGCTTGGAGTAGCTCTTTGGGTCCACGAGCCCAACTCGCGAGAGCACCATCATCAAGAGGGGCAGTTGGAAGATGATCCCTAGAGCGAGGGTCAGGGTCGTCACGAAGGCGAGATAGTCCTCGACCTTCGGATCTGGACGCATCTGCTCGAGCCCGTAGCCAAAGAGGAAGTAGCACCCGTACGGCAACATCATGAAGTAGCCGAACAGGACGCCCGTGAAGAAGAGCAGCGCGCTCATGGGGAAGATCCGATGGATCACCCGCCTCTCCTCTTTGTAGAGGCCCGCGGCGATGAACTGCCACAACTCCCAGAGGACGTATGGACCAGCGATGAAGAGCGCGAACCAGAAGCAGACCTTCAAGTACGAGAAGAAGCTGCTAGACGCTCGGTCGTTGCGCGGCTGGAGAGGGATCGGATCCGCCAAGACCGTCTCACCGTTCACCTCGCGAAAGTAAGCCTCCCTGCTGAGCTCAGGATCCTCTGCGAGGCGACGCTCATAGAGATCGAAGAGGTCCTCGTTAAGCCAAGTGACGGTGCGCTCTAGAGGATCGAGCACGATCTCCATCAAGGGCTGATGGAAGGTCCAGCAGGCGAAGAAGGTCACGAAGAGCGCGACGGTCGAGCGCAGGAGCCGTCGGCGCAGCTCGTCTAAGTGCGCGCCCAAGCTCATGCGTGAGCTCTCTACAGGGTCGTCTTGGGGCTGTGTCTGGTCTGCGCTCATGGAGAGTCTGCGCGCACCCGGGCGGCGGGTCTGGGGACGGCGCGGCCCACATCATGCCACGCGTCGGGGCCCGAGGTAGTGCGCGCCCGCGAGTTCAGCCTGAAACGCGAGACGGCGACCCGGACCCGAGGTCCTGGTCGCCGCCAGTTCTAGCCGCGAGGGCGAGAGCTCAGTCGCGGAGGAAGTACTCGCGGATCTGCTTGATCGGGACGATCTGGACGCCCATGGCGACCGCGTTGCTGTAGGCAGGCTCTTCGCTGGGGCTCTTAGGCTCCTCGAGGGGCTCACCGTCTTCGTCCGTGTAGATCTCAGAGCCGACAATGAGGTAGTCAGTCGTCTTGTCGACGCTGTCCTGAATGTGGATGCCGACCTCAGAGAGGAGCAGGCGGAGCTCCTTCTCGTTCCATGTCCCTGAGAAGCGACCGACGAGGGCAGCGTTGCGCTGGGAGCTCGGGTCGTAGATCGGGTTGTAGATGATGTCGCCCGCCACGGGGGGGTCGAAGGGGTCAGCCTGATCGCTCAGGAGGACCTCAGCCATGCCTTCCTCGACGCGCGTGACCGAGCACCACGCCTTGACACGGTCGTCTCCGGGCGTGCCGTCCACGATGCGGAAGCGGGTGCCACGCAAGAGGCGGTTCTTCTGGCCGATGTTGATCCACGCCAGGCCGAGCTCTTCGTTGACCGCGAGGACCTCGCCGTCGGCAGCCTCAGGCTCCTTCAGGAAAGCGAGCTTGCGACCCATCTCATCAAAGCGGGTCTGCATCGCCGCGCGCTCTTGAGAGTGCTGGCGGTTCTGGCTCTCCATGTCAGAGCGGGTCTTGCGCAGAGCTGACTCACGATCCGTCAGGCTGGTGCGCACGGAAGAGATCTGCCCCTCAAGGTCGCTCTGGCGATCAGCCGCAGCCTGCTCAGCGTCTGAGAGCTGAGAGCGGAGGTCCGCGATGATGGCGTCCTTCTCGGCTCCGAGCGTGTTGATCTGAGAAGTCTTAGCCTGAACCTGAGCCTGGAGCTCGGTGATCCGAGTGTTGAGCTCTTGGATCTGGACCTTCTTCGCCCGGTACTCCGGAACGGCGCGTTGCGCGGCGCCCTGGAAATCGATCACGGCGGAGCCCATGTCGTCGAAGCCGTCCTTGAAGGCAGTGAGTGCATCCGTAGCTGCCTCTACTGTGGACTCGCGTGTCGCTGTGCCCTCTGGGTAGAAGCCGAGAACCGTAGAGATCTCGTAGATCTTGTTGATGTCGTTCTCGCGCTCGGCCTTGGCCTTGTCGCGCTCTGCCCTCATAGCATCACGCTCATTACGCATCTCCTCGAGGTCTCCGCTCGATGCGATGGCGGCGACGAGCGCGACGATGAACGCGACGATGAGTGCGACGATCCAGATCAGAGAGTTGTTGGCGGCGCCGCGGCGGCTGAGATCGCTTTGTTGGAGCTTCTTCATGAACTATGAGGTCTTCCGGGCGGCAGCCGGGCACGAGAATCGTGACCGCGCGAGCCGCTCGGGACAGGCTGGGGGATGGTGTGAGCCCGCTCGTCCTCTCCCTGGTGGTCCAGGAATGGGCGAGGGAGGCATGGTGATAACCGACAGAGAGGTATTCCGGCAAGTGTTTGACGCCTCCAGATCCCATGTTGATCACCTCGGAGGTGGTCTCTAGGGTGCTCTTGAAGTCCGCTTGAGGCCGCCGCTGGCGACCTCATCCCGGCCAGGATGAGCTCCGAAGGAGCGTCAGACGGCCAAAAACCGCCCTTACGACCCCTATACCCGCCCTCAAGCCACCAGTTTCATCCTTCAAGCGATGTCCACCCCCACTCACGAGAGCCACACACCCCTGATCCTAGGGGTCCTCGGAGGCATCGCCTCAGGGAAGTCTCGGGTGGCCAGAGTCTTGGCTGGAGCAGAGGGCGCCGTGATCGACGCAGATGAGCTGGCCCACGCCGTCTTGGCCTCGGCCGAGGTGACTGAGCTCGTGGCTGAGGCGTTCGGCGAGGGCGCCCTCGGAGGAGACGGACGCCCAGATCGAGCGGCCCTCGCGGCGCTCGTCTTCGACGACCCCGAGGCGCGCGCGCGGCTGGAGGGGTGGATCCATCCGAGGGTTCGTGCGAAGATCCAAGCCGCCTTGGACGAGGCGAAGGCTCAGAATGTTGGGCCTGTGGTCTTGGACGTCCCCCTCCTCTTGGAGAACGACAGAGAGCACGGTCTCGTCGCACAGTGCGATCACCTGATCTTCGTTGAGTCCGACCTCGAAGCCAGGGAAGAGCGCGCGGCCTCGTCGCGCAGCTGGACCCCGGGAGAGGTCGCGCGTCGAGAGCAATCTCAGCTCGCCCTGACGGAGAAGCGGGAGCGGGCGGACCACACGATCGTGAATCGAGGGACCCTCGAAGCGCTCGATCAGGCGGCCCGGCTCCTGCGAGACCAACTGCACAACTCATAACTCCCTAAGTCAGCGCGATGACCGCGCCGACTGCACAAGCCCCACGAAGCATGGCGACAGCCCACAAGAAGCGCTCCAAGAAGAAACGCTCGCGCAAGTTCAAGCGATCAGGCCGCGGAGTCGTCCACGACGAGTCCTTCGCGCTCGACTACTCCAAGCTGCCGCGAGACCTCAACGAGGAGGAGCTCGCAGAGCTCGAGGGCGAGCTGCCCAAGCCGAAGAAGAGCGCGAAGCCGGTTGAGCACTCTGTCCTCTTCGACCTCACCGTTGGAGACATGGTCGAGGCCGCCGAGGGCGAGAAGGTCGACGTCCACGATCTGCGCACCCGCAACCAGATCTACGTCGCGCTGACCACTGCGCGCCTGCGCGAGGGCTTGGCCGTGATCACTGAGGGAGTGATCGACATCGTCCCTGAGGGGCACGCCTTCCTGCGCACCTCCTCGAGTGACTACATGCCCACTGCTGAGGACGTCTTCATCCCCCCCTCCCTCATCGCGAGCGCCGCCCTCAAAGAGGGCATGGTCGTCCGCGGCGCGCTGCGGGCACCTCTAGAGGGAGAGACCGTCTTCGCCCTCAAGTCAGTTGAGCTCGTAGACGGCGGCGACCCCGAGGAAGCCCATGGGCGCACCCCCTTCAAGGAGCTCGTCCCCATCTACCCCGAGGAGCGCATCCTCCTCGAGGGCACGGACGACAACCCGCTTGAGATGCGCATCGTCGACCTCATCACCCCGGTCGGCAGGGGCCAGCGCGGCCTGATCGTCGCGCCTCCCAGGACCGGCAAGACGGTCCTCCTGCAGATGCTCGCGCGCTCCATCGTGCGCAACGCGCCTGATGCACACCTCATCATCCTGCTCGTTGACGAGCGGCCCGAGGAGGTCACCGACTTCAAGCGCAGCGTCCCTGGTGAGCGCGTAGAGGTCGTCAGCTCGACCTTCGACGAGCCCGCCGCACGGCACATCCGCCTCGCGGACATGGTCATCAAAAAGGCCAAGTCGATGGTCGAGTCCGGCGACGACGTGATCATCCTCCTCGACTCCATCACGCGCCTCGCGCGCGCGTGCAACACCGAGGCGCCGAGCAACGGCAAGCTCCTCTCTGGAGGCCTCGAGGCGACGGCCCTGCAGTTCCCCAAGCGCTTCTTCGGCGCAGCGCGGAAGCTCGAGGACGGCGGCTCTCTGACGATCCTCGGAACGGCTCTCATCGAGACCGGCTCCAAGATGGACGAGGTGATCTTTGAGGAGTTCAAAGGGACGGGTAACGCTGAGATCGTGCTCGACCGCCGCCTCTCCGACCGCCGGATCTATCCCGCGATCGACATCAACGCCTCTGGCACACGCAAAGAGGACCTGCTCTTCGACGAAGAGGAGATGCGCCGCGTCTGGATGTTGCGCAAGGTCTTGAACGAGCTCGACCCCGTCGAGGCGATGGAGATGCTCATCCAGAAGATGAGCAAGACCTCCAGCAACGGTCAGTTCCTGATGTCCATCGGCTCTTAGCCGGATGAGACTCCTCCTCGGCTGCGAACGCCTCGACCTCGTCGGAGGTTCGGAGCGCTACGCTGCCGACGTCGCGGCAGGCCTCACAGCGCGCGGACACGAGGTCCGCGTCGTGACGGGGCAGCGTGGACAGGAGGTCCCAGGGGAGGTGACGGAGCTCGAGGGGCTCTTCGATCACGAGCCCTCGCCTAGCGCGCTCTCCTCCTTCGAGCTCGAGCTCCGCAACTGGAGGCCGGACAGGGTCCTGCTCCTCTCCCGGGCTGCACCAGCGGTCCTCCGCGCCTCCTCAGAGCGCGCCTCCACCGCGCGCTTCGTCCAGGACCACACCCTCTTCTGCCCCGGGCTCAACAAGCTCCACGCCGACGGATCACCTTGCGCTGACCCCATGGGCACGGCCTGCCTCAAGCGCTTCTTCCTCACGAAGGGCTGCGCCGGCTATCACCGCGACGGCTGGCGTCCAGCGCTGCGCTGGCCCATCGGGAAGCTCAAGGAGCACCAGCGAGACCTCGCGGCCCACCAAGAGCTCGACCGCCTCTTGGTCGCCTCGGACTACATGCGCCGAGAGCTCATCCGCGCAGGCTGCGAGCCCTCACGTGTCGAGCGTGTCGGCTACTTCACACGCCAAGGCCAAGACGCGACGCCCAAGAGCCCGCTCCCTGAAGAGCTCGTCGCCTTCTTAGCCAGCTCTAGCGCTCCCCTGATCCTCTGCTCTGCGCGGCTCGTGCACCCGGACAAGGGCGTCGATTTCCTGCTCACAGCCTTGGGCGAGCTCGAGACTCCCTGGCGCTGCGTCATCGCAGGCGAAGGCCCGGCGCGCGCCTGGCTCGAGGAGAAGGCGCACGATGAGGGCCTCACTGAGCGCGTCCACTTCACCGGATGGCTCGACGCCCCTGTCCTCGAAGAGCTCTACACCCGAGCCCAGCTTGTCGCAGTCCCCTCAGTGTGGGACGAACCCTTCGGCCTCGTAGGCCTCGAGGCGATGGCACACTCCCTCCCTGTCGTGGCCTTCGATGTGGGAGGGATCTCGGAGTGGCTCGGAGGCGGAGAGACGGGGCTCCTCGTCCCCCGCCGCGACTCCCACGCCTTCGCGCGAGCTACCGACTCAATCCTCAGCGACCCTGAGCGCGCTGCGCTCATGGGAGCAGCTGGACTCCGCCGCTTGCGCGAGCGCTACTCCCAAACCGGACACTTGAACCGCCTAGAAGAGGCACTCGGTATGTCCTTATCCAGCGGCAAGATGAGATCTCTCCCGGCGTGTTAATGGCTGATGCCAATCACCCCGGCTTCGGCATCATGAGCGAGACCGCTGAGTGCTCGAGGGACAGCTCTTCAGTCCTTCTACGCGCCTTGAGCGCTTCTGGGAGCTGCTCAAGGGCCAGCGTGAGCCACATGAGCCGCTCACGATCCTCAGAGGCGACGGCGTCGGCGAGCTCCTGACCCAAGCCGTCGAGGTACGCCTCGAGGGCCTCGCCGTCCAAGTGCTTCCATGCGAAGAGATGACGGTTCTTCTCGATGCTCGCGCGCACCAACTTCTTCGAGACATGCGCGCCGATCGTGCCTCGGTTCGAGTGCTCTGCCACCGCACGAGGGTCGACGACGACGCGGCGGCCGGAGCGCCACGCGCTCCAGCAGAGGTCCACGTCCTCAAAGTAGAAGGGCTCGAAGAGGGAGTCGAAGCCCCCCTGAGCGAGGAACTCACCTCGACGCACCAAGAAGGCGCCGCCCAGCGCGAAGGCGACCGGGTGTCCACCCTCATACCCCGGGGCGGGCTCACCAGGCTCAACCTGAGCAGCGCGGCGGATGACCACCGCCCCGTCCTCCTGTACGAGCTGCGGCAGCGACTCGGCAGTCTGCTCTCCGTCTCGCAGGACGAGGGGTGCAACCGCGAAGACATCGCTGGATTGGAGCTGTTCAAGGAGCGGCCCAAAGAAGCCAGGCTGAATGCAGACGTCTGGATTCAAAACGCATAACACCTCGCCCTTAGCCTGCTCTGCCCCTGTGAGCGTCGCAGCCGCAAAGCCACCATTCACCGCTCGCTCTACGCAACGAGCGAGGGGGAACTCAGCCTCTAGCCAGCCTCGCAATGCCCCCGCGCCCGTGTCGTCGATGATGAGGAGCTCCCACTCGAGCCCCGTCGCAGCGGCCTCTGTGAGGACCGCCGGCAGCGACTCCTTCAAGAGCTCACGGTCATCGAGCGCGGGGATGAGGATCGAGAGCTTCAAGCGCGCTCCTCATCATCATCTGCGCCGAGGGCGTCCACTGCCTCGCTCACTCGCCCTGCGATCTCGTCCGGCGCAGGCAGCTCCTCAATGGGACCTGAGATGGCGTCGAGCAGTCTCCGGAGCTCGCCGCGCAGCCAGAGCTCGTGCTCGAGGAGCCGCTCTTGCTGGGTCGTGAGGCTCTCCATCTGGGCGGCCCAGCGAGCGCGCTCCTCTTCACGCGCCTGCACCTCACCGCGCAAGAAGCGGATCTCTTCTCGGAGCGCCTCATGCGTCTCGCGCAGCCACCTGACCTCCGCCGCCAAGTGCTTGTTCGTCTCCTCTGCACCGCGGCGCCTGCGACGCTCTTCGGCGACCTCTTCCTCTCGAGCTCGCGAGACCTCCGCCCTCCACGCAGCCTCTTCAGCCCTTCGCTCGCTGGCCTCACGCTGATGCTCGCTCTCCTCCTGCGACGCGATCCGCGCGCGCTCAGCGTCCTCCAGCTTTCGCGCAGCGTGCGCCAGGCGCCTATCACGCTCAGCGAGCTGGCCTTCCAGCCACTCTGTCGCCCGCGTCCGCTCGTCCAGATCTCTCGTGACGCTCTGCCGATCCGCTTCCAGGCGCGCCACCTCTCTCTCATGGAACTCTAGCTGCCCCTTCAACCAGCGCGCCTCCGCGCCTGCGAGCTCAAGATCCGTCGCTACCTCCGCGCGCTCCTCTTGGACCTGCTCCTGCTCGAAGCGCGCCGCGTCGCGCTCACGGCCGATGGCCTCGACCTCACGCTCACGCGCGGAGAGCTGCTCTTGGAGCCAGCTCGCCTGCTCTGCCAGCGCGCTCTGGCTCTCCTCTTGCCAACGCGCCCTAGCGTCGAGCTCCTCCTCTGAGCGCCGGGTGGCGTCGACTGTTTGCCCCAGCCAAGCCCGAGCCCGCTCCCCCTCTGCCAAGCGCTCGCCCAACTTAGAGCCCGTGGTGAGGGCGCGCGTCAATCGCCGCGCGCCGGCCTCGCCGGGCGAAAGCTCCACACACAGGCGCTCGTAGCCGCTGAGCGCGCTTTCGACGAGATCCCTCCAGCTCATGTCACCCGCAGTCTCGAAGGCGCGCGTCAGCCCCTCGAGGTGCTCGAGCCGCGCGCGCGACCCCTCGGTCGCGGTCGGCGCGAGCTCGCTATAGCGCTTGATGAGTGCGGCAGCCTGCTGATCCACCGAGCGCGGCGTCTCGACTTGCCATTCGACGTGCTCGCTCACGAGCCTCCTCAGACATGCGCTGAGCGCCGCTACATCACCCGCCGGATAGAGCCACCCATCTACACCATCTCGCACGCTCTCACGCATCGCGCCGACGTCCGCGGCGATGACCGGCACACCAGCTGCGAAGGCTTCCCGGATCACGAAGGGCGCGTTCTCTGGCCACTTGGATGGCACGACGACCACGTCTGTGTCAGCGAGGATCAGGGGCAGCTCCTCATGGGTGAAGGGTCCGCACCAGTCTGCGCCCGCCGCCTCCGCCAGCGCTCGGCAGCGCTCGGAGTAGGCTCGATCACTTGAGGCCCCGTGCACACGCAGCGCGACCCCTTCGAGCCCCGCGCTAGCCTCGAGGAGGTCATGCAGGCCCTTGTGCTTCGAGACTCCACCCAAGAACGCGACCCGGAGCGGCTCACCTAGCGCGCGCGTTGCGCGCTCGAGGCCTTCAAAGGGCGAGAGGTCGACCCCGCAAGGCTCTACCTCTAAGGGCGCCTCTACGCCGCCATCACGAAGGACCCCTGCGAGGAACTGCGTCGGCGAGAGGACGAGATCGACCGCCCGCAAGGCCTCAAGCCGCGCGGTCCTCGCGCGCAGAGCGCGCAGGCGCGTCCCCTCGATCTCCTCTGTGTCAAAGCCCGCCGTGCGCGGGTCTCCATCGAGCACATCGGCTAGGAGAGCGCGGCCCTCGTCGCTGAGGTCCCGGTCAAGCACGAGGCCTTGGTGGTCTGCGTCAGGGAGCAGCCGATCGAGGAGCTTCCGCGCCAGAAAGACGCGTCCGAGCGCCTCCGTCTCCGAGGGATCCAGCGCCACGAAGTCTGGGCGCAAGAGCCGATACTCCTCACACGCCAGCCAAGCGTCGTGGGCAGTGAAGACGAAGGGGATCCCGCGACCCTTGGCCTCAGCGATGAGGCCTGGCCCAAGCCCGACGAGGTGCTGTGCGTGCACGAGATGTGGTCGCTCCCGGTCGAGGTAGCGCCCGAAGGCCTCCGCTGCGCCAGGCTCGTTCCCCTCATCATCAGGGCGCCGCTCGCCCAGCGCGAGCCAGTGGACCTCGTAGCCGCTCCGCTCTTCCACGCGCTGCGCGAGTCGCCAGGTCCCCTCCAATGGACACGGCGCGAAGACCTGCACCTCACACCCTCCCCGCCCCAGCGCAGCGGCTAGCTGCGCGGTGTGATTCTCGACGCCGGTCAGCTCGTGCGGCGTGAGAGCGTGGGTGAGGAGGCAGACGCGCATAGGCCCTCAGCTCATGAACGCTCCGCCGTTCATGTCGAGGGCCTGTCCCGTGACGCCGCGAGCGTCCGTGGAGATGAGCCAGTTCACAAAACCTGCGACGTCTTCGGGCTCACTCATCCTGCCCATGGGGACCTCGCTCATGGCCATCGCGCGCGCCTCGTCAAAGCTGATCCCCATCGCCTGCGCCATGCCCTCGATGCCATCGCTCGCCATGCTGGTGTTCACCCAGCCCGGGCAGAGCGCGTTGACTTGGATCTCATCCGGGGCGAGCTCAGCAGCCATCGCGCGCACGAGACCGAGCAAGCCCGCCTTGCTCGCGCAGTAGCCGCTGTATCCAGGCACACCGATGCGCGCGAGGATCGATGAGATCACGACGAGGTGTCGGGGCCCCGCTGGCTCGAGGTGTGCCCTCGCTGCCATGAGCGTGTTGTAAGTCCCGGTGAGGTTTGTGTCGACGAGGTCCGTCCATCGGTCACCCCCCACGTCGTCTGGGCCGTTCGCCCCACCGAGCCCCGCGTTCGCGACGCAGGCGTAGAGCGGACCGCACGCAGCAGCGGCAGCCTTGACTGACGCGGCGACGGCTCCCGCATCTCTCACGTCACAGCTCGCGACAAAGTGCCCCCCCGCCTCAGGTGTCTCAAGCGTCAGCGCGACCTCATCCAAGCGCCCCTTGTCACGGGCGAGGAGTGAGAGCCGCGCGCCCTCTGCAGCCAAGCGCGTCGCGATGGCTGCGCCGATCCCCGTACCTGCGCCAGTGACGAGCACATGACGACCCGCGAGGTTCTCTCTGTTTCCTTCCATGCCTCTATTTTGCCCGCGCAGGCCCCTGTAAGGCGAGGGGCACCCCAGCTTGGGTGGATTCAACGGAATCGCTTGAGGGCAGCGTCGCTCCAGGCCGATTCATGGAGAGACGGGGCGAGAGCCTAGGCCGGGGGGCCTAGGCCGCACCGAGAATCGGGCGATTCGTGGGCAGGATCCAGCGAAAGAGTGCGCAGTCAAAGCGCGGCTTCACCTTGGTAGAGGTCTGTCTCTCCATGGTGATCTTGATGGTCGGCGTGCTCGCCATCACAAGCAGCACCCTCGGCATCGACGCTCTCCGCCGCAGGAGCCACGAGTCAGCCAACGCCAACCTAGCCCTACGAAGGGTGGCAGAGACCCTCCACGCTCACGCAGCGCTCGCTCGCAGCCAGAGCGACGGCGACGCGGCCAACACCTTCTCCGAAGCCTTCCTCTCCCTCGCCGAGTCGGACTTCGGCGCAGGCTTTGACGTGCCGGGGATGACCCCACTCCCAGGGCAGGAGACCGTGGGATCAGTCGAGCTCATCACGAGCGAGGCGCAGACAGATGCGACGCTCGGCGTCTTGATGGGGATGCCTCGCGACCTGAACGGAGACGGTGACGCCTCGGACCTCGACGTCAGCGAGGACGCGCGCCTCATCCCTGCGGTGATCCGGCTCGCTTGGCGCGGGCCGAACGGTGACATGACGAGCGCACAGCCGGTCTGGGTGCAGGGAGACTGAAGTTGAAGATCTACAAGAGACAAGCCGGAGAGGCGCGCTGCGGCAGCACCCTCATCGAGGTCACCTTCTCCGCCGCCATCCTGTCTGTCTTGCTCTTGGCCCTCTTCGGCGTCCTCGAGCGTGAGGGGCAGCTAGGTCGCTCTACCTTGGCTATCGCCGTGGCAGAGAACCGCGCTATTGAGCTCTCAGGTCGTCTACGTCGGGAGCTCGTGGGAGCTCGTGGAAAGCGGGTGCGCTGTGTCCTCACGCAGCCTCTCTCAGCGGGCGAGTCGGGGCCCGACTCGGAGGCCTCGGTCAGCACGACGACGGGGTTCCCCCCCGCTGGGGCGCTCCTCGTCGACTCTGATTCGCTTAGCTTCGAACGTATCGCCTACGCCGGCCTCGACGCCGGAGAGCGCACTTTCCAGGAGCTCGCCCGCGGCCTCGGTGGCACCGCCCCGAGCTCTCACGCTGTCTCACCGGCGTGGGTGCTGTGGGCGGGTATGGCCGTCCCCGTCGAGGGTGCGCCTGGCCCAAACGACGGCACCGCGCTCTGGAGCGGTCGTGAGATCCACTTCCGCGGGGACGGGATCGGCTTCAGCTACAGAGTGCCCGTGGACCCTGACGTCTCCGTAGGCCTACCAGACTTCCTCGACGGCCTCACCCCCGCGTGGGGTGCCGTCACACGCAGCGGCCCTCAAGGAGCCCTCGCTCACAACACAGACGGCTGGTGCGTGATCGTCTATGAAGCGCAGCGTGAGCTCACGGAGGTGGAGCTTGGCGCCGACCTCAACAGTGACGGGGACAAGACCGACGTCTTTGAGGAGGGACGCCTCATCAAGCTCACCTGGGACACCCAAGACCCGTCAGTCCCTGTCCACCGCCAAGCCCTCGGGCCCGCCTGCATCTTGCAAGAGCGTGACGCCCCCGCTGCAGACCTAGACGGCGACGGCTACGAGGACCCGCTCTTCCTGTGGAACGCGGATACGCGCGTCTTGAACCTGCGCATGTTCATCCTCGCGCGAGGGCTCCCCGACCGTCCGACGACCCGCCGCGTCGAGGCCAGCATCTTCCTGCGTAACGCCTTCGAGGAGGTGTCCGAGTGAGGCCGCAGAACACCCGCGTGAGCCGCCGGGGATCGACCATGATCCCTGTGCTGATCGTCCTCTCCTGCATGTCGGTCCTCTCATACGCCATGCTCACCGCGGCGCTCTCCGGGGCGCGCCGGACCAACCTCGATGGTGACGAGTACCGGCTCGAGAGCGCCGTCGAGAGCGTCGCGAGCCTCACGACCCAAGCCCTCTGGGGCGCCTATCTACGGGAACAAGGTGGCGCGCCAGGGGACATCGACTCCTTTAGGCTCTTCTTGGAGACCCAGGGCATCTATGAGGCGGTCGGAGAAGGCGAGGACCCCGACGCTGCCTGGCCTCCCCCCCTCGGAGACCCGGACTGGACAGACCTCAAGAGGCTCGTTGGCCTCCCCTCAGACGGGGCTGGCGGCGCGCTCTTCGACCACGTCCGAGTCGACGCTGTCGACGTCGCTAGGCACGACGTAGGCGAGGGCACGAGCTTGCACATCGTCGTCTCAGCCAGCACGACACGCGGCGAAGGCCTCGCCAACCCGGTCATCGATCGCGCCATCCAGGTCGTCTACACCATCGAACCAGCTCCCTTTGAGGGCTTCGACTACGGGGTCCTCGCCAACAACGTCAACTGCATCTTCTGCCACACGGTCGTGGACACAACAGAGCGCTACTACGGGATGAGCACTGGAGATGACGGCTATGAGCGCGTCCGACTGGGGACGCTAGAGAGCCTGATGGTGAGGGACAACTTCTTCAATCAAGCCCCCTCAAGCGGCATAACCGATGGATACGCCGACTCCTGGATCGGCGGGACACTCTACGTTCGAGGCGTCGCGACGGATCATGACGGATCCCCCATCACAGACTGGTCGAGCTCTGCGCTAGGCGCCCACTTTGGCTCCTTCGCCTTCAACGAGGACGGCTTCCTCGTTGAGGACATCTGGGGCAATCCAATCCCGACCCCCTTCTCACCTGCGGGGACACCGCCGGCGTCCGGGGAGAACCTCTACCTCGACTACCCCGTCATCGCAGAGGAGATGCCTGACGGCGCCCTCCCGACGAGCTTCCCTCCGCCCATCCCCGATGACGGGGGTGAGAGCGGCGATGGAGCTGGAAACCGCGTCGTCGACACCGAGGAGTTCGAGGACATCGCAGAGTCTGCTGACGGCGCTATCACGGCTGGAACGATCAACGTCACAGACGCGGGCGTGAGCATCGACACATACTCCGAGTACCTCACGGCGATCTCTTTGGGGAACCGCCGCTCTCTCGATTCATCAGTCACAGGTAATGTCATCCTGACTGGCACAGCACACCAGCCGGTTGTGATCGACGGGAAGCTCGCCATAGACGGCGACCTCGTCATCAACGGGGTCCTCAAGGGCGAAGGCTCGCTCTACGTCTCGGGAAACATCTACGTCCCGACCGACTTGGTCTACGCGGACGGGGTGACGCCGAGCGGTCAGCGCACCTTCGGGGTCGCGAGCGACGGGACGCGTAACGCGCTCGGTCTCGCGGCCGGCGGAAACATCCTGATCGGAGACTATCTGCGGCCACAAGCCTTCGTCGGCCCCGCGCAGTACGACATCGTCACAGGCGAGTATCCGGGCGCGGGCACGAGCAACTTGACCCGGAGACGCGCGTGGAACTTCGCCATCGCTGAGGCCGCGCTCTTCAACAGGGTCGAGTGGGCGCGCACTCAGCCCCTGCTCCCCGCACAAGGTGAAGACGCGGACGACCCCACGAGCTGGACGGCGCCAAACCCCACCTACGACCCGAACCACTACCCTCGCTATTACCACTTCGGTGAGGGGGATGAGATCCCTGTCTACAACAAGGGGAATCTCTACTTCGACACCGCGACCGGCAGCTGGCACGGTGACGACGAGGTCCCCCTCAAGTGGACCGAGAACAAGCTCTCGATCTGGGACCCAGACGACACGACCAACCCGGCGCTCTATGACCAGGTGACGGGCGAGCCTGTCGCGGCGATCTCGGCCCTCGAGCCAGCCCAAGGTTGGCTCTCAGGGCCCATGCAGAAGCAAGCCATCGAAGACTTTGAGCTCGCTCACGCCTACGACACGCCGCTGGAGATTGACGCGCTCCTCTATACGAATAACGCGATCTTTGGGATCGCTCATAAAGCCGACACCATGCGCGGCCAGCTCCTCGTGAACGGCGCCCTCATCTGCGCAGACCTCGGGGTGCTCGCGCCAGGGAGGAAGTACTGGGGCGGCTACGGCGGCCCGACAAACGTGCCGGGCTCCCCTTACAAGGTCGGCCTACGTCTCAACTATGACCGCCGCGTACGCGGCATGATCGACGTTGAGAGCGACGACCGCGTACGCCTGAAGCGGGTCCTCTGGAACCCGCGCGCCAGCTGGCTCTAGGCGCCCTGGGCCTCGAGCCAGCGCTCGGCGTCGATCGCTGCCATGCAGCCAGTGCCAGCCGCCGTGACGGCTTGACGGTACACGTGATCCATCACGTCTCCACAGGCGAAGACTCCGTCCACTGAGGTGTACGTGCCGTCGTGAACGACGATGTAGCCGTTCTCGTCTCGGTCGAGCTTGTCCTCAAAGATCTGCGAGTTCGGGGTGTGTCCGATCGCGATGAAGATCCCGTCGCACTCAACCTCCATCTGCTCGCCGGTCTGGGTGTCCTCCAAGAGCGCCGCGCGGACCTTGCCGTCCTCACCGGGAAGGATGTCGACCACGGCCTTGTTCAGGAGCCATTCGATCTTCTCGTTCGCCTTGCAGCGATCGACCATGATCTTTGAAGCGCGGAACTCCTCGCGGCGGTGAACGATAGTCACCTTGCGGCCGAAGCGCGTGAGGTAGTTCGCCTCCTCCATCGCGCTGTCACCGCCGCCGACGACGAGGATGTCCTTATCCGGGAAGAACGCGCCATCGCAGGTCGCGCAGGCTGAGACGCCGCGGCCCATGAGCGCGGTCTCTGCCTCAAGACCCAAGAGCCTCGCGCTCGCGCCAGTAGAGATGATGACTGAGTGCGCCTGGAAGGTGTCGAAGTCTGTCTTGAGCGTGAAGGGGCGCGTGCTGAAGTCGACCTCAGTGATCTGCTCGAAGCGGATCTCTGTGCCGAAGCGCTCCGCCTGTGTCTGAAACTCCTGCATCATCTCAGGGCCCATGACTCCTTCCGGATAGCCGGGGAAGTTCTCGACGTCCGTCGTGATGGTCAGCTGCCCGCCGGGCTGCAGCCCCTGAAAGAGGAGGGGCTTGAGGTTCGCGCGCGCGGTGTAGATCGCGGCGGTGTAACCGGCAGGGCCGGAGCCAATGATGACGACGTTACGTACTTCGCTCATGAGTGATGTGCCTCTCGTTGTTCTCGCGCTCACCTGAGCGCGGCGAGCGAGTCTAGTACCCGCCGAGCCCTCGCGCCATGAGCGAGGCTGGACCTCTGACCTCGCGCGGGTTCTACTCTCAACATGGTCGGTCCCCGCGTCTACGAGCGTCACGAGGTAGACGAGATGATCCCCCAGCTAGAGGAGATCGTCTCGCGCCTAGATGAGCACCGCAGGGAGCTCCGAGCCCTCAAGATCCGGGTCAACGCCCTTGAGATGATCTGGGGTGAGGCGATCCGGGAGGAGTCCTGCTCAGACCATGGCGAGCTCCTGAGCCATATGGAGGAGATGGAGAAGGTCCAGGGCTTCTTCAAGCGCTGCGCTGACGAGATCTCCGAGCTCGGCGGTCAGGTGAAGGGGCTCGAGCCCCCCCTGATCGACTTCTACGGGGTCCAAGAGGGGCACCTCGTGTTCTGGTGCTGGACCCCCGGCGAAGAGCGGATCGACCACTGGCACCACCTTGACGAAGGCTTCGCCGAGCGACACCCCGTCGTGGAGTGACCATGACGGAGCAGCTCAGCGCAGGCCTCGAGTTAGAACATCTCGAGGCGCTCCTCGACTCCATCCGCGCCGCGACGCGGGCGCGCCTCTCCTCCGAGTCGTCCATCCGAGGACTGGCGCCTGCCGCTCTGGTCGTCGGCGCAGGCGCGGGAGACGTCACCTACGGGATTGACCTTGAGAGCGAAGAGGTCGTCACGAGCTGGTTTGAGGAGCGCGCGCGCGCTGGCGCGCTCTCCCTCTTCACTGAGGACATGGGCTGGCGCCACGCTGGCCCGACGAGCGACGGCTGGGAAGAGCTCCCGGGCTTCGATCATGGCGGACCTCGTATCGCCATAGACCCTATAGACGGGACGCGGCCGCTGCTCGGGGACCTGCGCTCTGCCTGGACCTCGATCGCGGCCTGCCCGCCTGGACCAGGAGAGCCCCGCGCCTCTGACGTGAGCCTAGGGCTGCTCGGAGAGCTGCCGACCTCCTCCACCGAGGCTTGGCGCGTCATCCGTGCGCAACGCGGACATGGAGCCACGATCCAGCGCCTGAGCAGCGCACCCGCTCAGCGACTCTCAGAGCAGCCGCTCATTGCCGACGCAGACGACCGCGCCGACCACGGCGTCTTCTCATTCTTCCGCTTCTCGCCGTGGCAGCGCCCCCAGATCGCAGCTGTTGAGGCTGACTTCCTTGCCCGGATCGAGGCGGCTGAGGGGGCTGATCTCATGCACTGCTACGACGACCAGTACGTATGCAACGTCGGTCAGCTTGTGCACCTCGCCCTAGGCGCCTACCGACTGATCGCAGACCTCCGCGGACACATGATGGAGCCGGGAGGAGAGTCCCCGGTCACCTCAAAGCCTTATGACCTCGCCGCGGCCCTCTTGGTCGCGCGAGAAGCCGGCTGCGTAGTGACGGCCCCTGACGGTGAAGCCCTAGACTTCCCCCTCGACGCAGAGACCCCTGTGAGCTTCATCGGCTGGGCGAACGAGCCCACCGCGCGACGCCTAGCACCGCACCTCAAGGCCGCGCTCAGCTGATCGACCGCGAGACGTCGTAGCGACGTAGCGCTGCGCCACCGACTGCGGTGAAGACCCAGCTCGCCATGAGGACTCCGAGAAAGAGGACCCAAGGCGCCACCCTCTCGACGAGCGTCGCGTCTAACCCCACGAGCTCGGTCCCCCAATACAAGGCGAAGATCACGAGCGCTAGGAGCCCGCCCGCGACAGACAAGAGGATGATTCGAAGCAAGAGCAGCAAGAGCGATCGCCCGATGTGATGTACCGCGCCGTCCTGGCCTGGGACGTACTTCACGGGAAAGATGAGGAAGACCGCGTTGTCCAGTGAGACCCAGGCGTAAACGACGACGGGGATCAGCGCCAAGCACTGAATGAGCACCGGGTGGAAGACGCCCTTCACAACGAGGCTCGTAAAGACTCCGAGTAGGAGGAGCGCAGTGATGAGGAACACCTGCGGCAGCACCGTTGCGAAGAAGAGCCGCCCGGCTGGGACCGGCCAGCTCTTGATGCTCTCCATTCGTGAGAGGCTAGAGCGGAAGTCGAAGCGCATGGTCGCTCCCAGATACATCGTCCCCAGGCCTGTGATGAGGAGGCTGCTCATCATCACCTGCTCCTTGGCCGTGCCGTCAATCTCCAGGCTCATTACGACGGCAAAGCCCACCACCGCGAGGCCCAACAGGGTGGTAGCGAGCGAGAACCGCGAGATCCCGACGAGCTGCGCCCACGCGATCGTCCCCACCTTGCCGTGACCAAAGAGACGCGGCAGCCTCCGCACTCGCGTGCCAGCCTTTCGCTCTGTGCGCCCCATCGCGGCCAGGCCTGTGTGACCCCTACGCATCGCGCCGATGCGCTTGGCCAGAGCCTCTGAGGTCGTGAGGGTCGCCTCCCTGATCTCACCAACGCTGCGCGCACAGAGCTCGAAGAGCGCGACGAGGATCGCGACGTTCACCCCAAGCCAGAGGAGGAATTGCCCAGGTGTCTCCGCGACGACGAGCTCTGCAAAGGGGCGCAAGGGGGACAAGAGCGCCGTGAGGAGCGGCGACTCTGCTGCTGACTCCAGGCGCGCTCTCATGTCTACGTCACCTCCGAAGAGCTCTCCTGCGTTGTCCGCCTTGACCAAGAGCCCAATCATCGCGGCCCAGACCACCATCCCGATCGAGAAGCCGATCCGACCGAGCGCGCGACCCACGAAGAAGCGGCCTATCCAGAGGTTTGTGTTCCCAAGCGCGAGGCTGAACATTCGCCCGAGGATGGTGATCGCGAAGAGCGCGAGCAGGATCCCAAAGACTCCGTAGCCAGGTGAGGGCAGCCGGTTCCAGAACAGCGCGACGAAGATGATCCCTGAGAGCGCTGTCTTTCCGCCGTCCACCAGGAGCCGATAACGCACCAAGTCAGCGCTAGAGATCGGCGCGGAGAGGAGGGCGTGCAGCTCCGACTTGGGCAGGTAGAGACCCTTCGCGTTGAAGGCGCCCATCAAGCTGAGGAAGCCGAACGCGGCGAGAAATGCCTGCACCAAGAGGATGCGAACAGCTTCACTTTGGCCCTCATCCCCCCAGTCAACTCCGCCTCCCCTCCCCGGGCCGAAGACCATGAGCCCGAGCCACCCGATGATGAGGAGGAAGCCGAGGAGACCAAAGAGGCAGCCTGAGGGGCTGCGCATCCGACGGAACTGCTTCCGAAAGCCCGCTCGCCAGTGAAGGCGCGCGAGGCGAAACAGGGTGAACAGGTCGTGGGATCGGCCCACGGTCCTCAGCCTCCAGCCACGTCGTCTTGGTCGTCCGCGCCGGTCGCGCGGAGGAAGATCTCCTCGAGGCTACCTCCTCGCTCAGCGAGGTCGCTCTCCCGAGCCTCCGCTAGCGTGCCGCTGAACACCGCCCTCCCCGAGTCGATGATGAGCAAGCGATCCGCGAGCTCCTCGATCAGCTTCAGGAGGTGGGAGGAGAGCACGATGGCTGCGCCGTTCGCCGCGACCTCTCGGATCTCTCTCTTCGCGGCGCGGATCCCCAGAGGATCCAGACCGCTCAGCGGCTCATCCATCAAGAGCACCTGTGGCGCGGTGATCCACGCCTGAGCGAAGGCGAGCTTCTGTCTCATCCCCCTCGAGAGCTCACTCCCCAGAGCATCGGCCTTCTCAGTCAAGTCAAAGCGCTCTAGCAGGCCCGTCGCCAACTCAGACCAGTCTCGCACCCCGTAGACACCTGCGGTGAACTCCAAGTGCTCTAGAACTGTCAGGCTCTCGTCGGGCTGTGGATCGTCAGGGACCCATGCGAGGGCTGACTTGGCCCCGAGAGGATCCTGCTTGAGGTCCCGCCCAGCGACCGTGATCTCCCCAGATTGCACGGGCAAGATCCCTGCGATCGTGCGCAAGCTCGTCGTCTTCCCAGCGCCATTGGGCCCGACGAGTCCCAGGATCTCTCCAGGTGCGACCTCAAAGGAGAGCCCATCCACAGCTAAGACCGTGTCGAAGCGGCGCGTCAGAGCGCGGACGCTGAGGAGAGGGGGATGGGTCTCCACGGAGGCAGCTCTGGAGGCAGGGGGTCTTCGGTGAGGTCGGTAGTAAGCGAGACAGTCTCAGGGTCGGCGGTGTTCGTTGGCTCGACCTCGACTGAACGAGAGGCTAAGAGGATGCCAGACGCGAGTGCCCTGCGCACCCGCCTCTTGCGAGGCGCTCGCTAGAAGATCCCGCCGCCCAGGAAACAGCGAGCGGCGAAGACGATCCCTAAGACCGTGCCGACCAGGAGGGAGGCGAAGTAGACACCCTGAGTCTCCTCACCCTCACGATCTGTGAAGAGACCGATCACACCGAGCACTGCGGCTAGCCCAGAGAGAGGAACAGAGAACCAGTTCAGCCAACCAGCACAGGGGAAGAAACCCACGAAGCCAGTGATGATCGCGAACGCCAAACAAACTCCGGTCAGTGTCTTCATGATCGATCTCCGTGAGCCTTCCTAGGCGAGGTGAGCCTGCCCAGCGCGAAGGGGGTCGCGAGGGCGAGCGCCCAGCAGGCACCATACGTGGGTAGAAACAAGATATTCAGTTCCATCGAATCTCGCCATTCGCCGTGAGATGCGAGCGAGAAGGCCCTTGAGAGGCCACACAAGGCGCAGCCCGGGCATGGAGCTGTTTCTATTCCGAGCGAGGCCTGGATCGCGCCAGCCGCGACCTCAGCCGGGCTGAAGAGGAAGCTGATCGCCAAGACCGCGATCGAGAGCCCTCCGAGGATGATGAAGACCCATCCGATCGTCCTCTGATTCGTATCACTCATCTCTGCAGACGGTATAGCGCGCCGCACGTCACACGAGTTCGTCTGGCCCCGCAGAATATTTTCATCGCTGTCCTACGCCGCCCGCTACCGTGGAGGCGTGCACGCCCCGCCCGTTGTCGCCCACCGCGGCCTCGCCACGAGGTACCCGGAGAACACCCTCTCTGCCTTCCGCGCTGCCCTAGAGGCCGGCGCCCGTTACGTAGAGCTCGACCTCCAGCTCTCTTCAGACGGCGTGGCGATCGTCCATCACGACTGGGACACCAGCCGGACCTGTGGCGTCCCGGGCGTCATCGGGGAGCGAGCTGCGGCAGAGCTCTCCCACCTCAGGGCGTCTTACACAGAGCGCTTCGGAGCGTCGTTCGAGGATGAGCCCCTCCCCACCCTCAGGGACGCATGCGAGCTCTTCGCAGCTTGGCCAGACGTCACGGTGTTCTTGGAGATCAAGCCACACTCTGTCGAGCGCTTTGGCGCCGAAGCGGTGTTAGACGCTGTCTTGCCCCACGCAGAAGCGCTCGGAGACCGAGCGGTCTTACTCTCCTTCTCTCATGATGTCCTCGCAGCCGCTCGATCCCGCAGCGCCCTCCAGCGCGGCATCGCCTGCGATCGTTATGCGGAGCTCAACGATGAGCTCTTCGACGCCATCGACCCTGCGCACGTGTTCTGCGATGTCGAAGAGCTGCCCGAAGGAGGGAACCTCGCGATCAGCGGCCGCACCCTGACCGTCTGGGAGGTCGTAGAGCCTGCGCTAGCGAAGAGCCTCCTCGCGCGCGGTGTCGACCTCATCGAGACCTTCTCTTGTGACACTCTCATCCAAGCGCTCGCCCAAGATCTCGATTGAAGCCTGCAGAGTTTGACCTCCTCGTCGTCGGCGGCGGGATCCACGGCGCGGGCGTCGCACAGAGCGCCGCCGCGACAGGACGAAACGTCCTCTTACTCGAGGCCCGCGAGCCGGCAGCAGGGACCTCGAGCCGCTCGAGCAAGCTCATCCACGGCGGCCTCAGATACCTCGAGTCCTTCGAGCTCGGCTTGGTCGCTGAGTCGCTCGCGGAGCGCGACATCCTCCTAAAGACAGCGCCCCACTTAGTTCGCCTTGTCGATTTCTTCGTGCCGATCTACAAGCAGACCAGCCGGCGACCGTGGGAGCTCCGCGCTGGGCTCAGCCTCTACGCGCTCCTCGGACGGCTGAGTCCTCCGACGCGCTTCGAGCGGCTTCAGCGCGCCGCATGGGGCCAGCTCGACGGCCTCAAGACAGACGGGCTCCAAGCTGTCTTCCGATATGCGGACGGTCAGACGGATGACGCCCGCCTCGTCCGGAGCGTGCTCGCCTCCGCTGAAGATTTAGGTGCCGAGGTCCGCTTCCCCGCAGAGCTCCTCTCTGCGACGCGCGAGGAGCGCGGCTGGCTCGTCCGCTATAGCGCCGATGATGGTGAGCGCGAGGTGCGCGTCTCCGCCTTAGTCAACGCCGCTGGCCCTTGGGTCGAGCGCGTCCGCCACCGGCTCAGCCCTGCGCCTATGGGGCGCCCGGTAGACCTCGTCGGCGGGACACACCTAGAGCTAGCAGGTCGACTCGAGCGCGGCGTGTACTACACAGAGGCGCCTAGGGATCGACGAGCTGTCTTCACCATGCCCTATGGAGATCGCACGCTGCTCGGGACGACTGAGCGTCCCTACAGCGGAGATCCAGCAGCGCTCACCCCCACGTCAGCGGAGGTGGACTACCTGCTAGAGACCTACTCCCACTATTTCCCCGGCACCCCTGAAGTGCTCGACTCCTGGGCGGGGCTGCGCGTGCTGCCGCGGTCGCAGAGCGACCCCTTTCACACGAGCCGTGAGACCCTCCTCTTCCACGACGACCCTGCCCTGCCTCGCTACACAGGGATTTACGGGGGAAAGCTGACAGGCTACCGCGCCACTGCCGAGCGAGTCCTTCGCAGCCTGCGAGCGGCGCTGCCAGTCAGGCCCCGCAAGGCAGACACACGCACGCTGCGTCTGCCGGAGGTCAACTGAGCTGAGGGCCTCAGGAGAGCCGCAGGAGCTCTTCCACAGTGCGCTCGATCCCCTCCGCAGCCTCGGAGATCGAACCGGCGAGCATGTAGGCGGGTGAGGTGATGAGCTTGTTTGCCTCATCAACGCGGAACTCGACGACCGGGCACTCCTCATGGCTCGCCCCCATCGCCTCGATCGCGCCGGCCGTGTCAGCGTCTGTTCCGATCGTGAGGCTGCAATCGATCCCCGCATCTCGACAGATGGCCGCGATCAACGCGGGCGCGATACACACCGCCGCGACGGGCTTAGATGCCCTCATCATCTCGACGACGAGGCGAGCGACCTCAGGGTTCGGCCTGGCCTCGCTGCCAGCGACAGCGAAGTCGCAGAGGTTCTTCGCTGCGCCAAACCCTCCGGGGAGGATCAAGCCGTCGAGGTCTTCCGCCTTCGCTGTCGCGACATCAGCGATCTCGCCACGCGCGATGCGCGCGCTCTCGATGAGGACGTTCCGAGTCTCCTCGCTAGGCTCACCAGCCAAGTGGTTGATGACGTGCATCTGGTCCACGTCTGGCGCGAAGCAGGCAGCCTTAGCGCCAGCTCGGTCGAGCGCCAAGAGCGTGATGACCGACTCGTGTATCTCCGCGCCGTCAAAGACGCCGCAGCCAGAGAGGATGACGCCGATCTTCTTCATCGCGCCTTAGTCGAGCATGCGAACGGTGATGTCACCGTTCACCTTGAGCTGGCAGCCGAGGCGTGCGCCCTCGACGCCGCTGCACATCTCCACGGTCTCGACCTCGTCCTCCGAGGGCGGGTCGACGTTCTCAGCGCCTTCATCAAGAGCGCAGACGCAGGTGCCGCAGCTGCCGACGGTGCAGCCGAAGTTGTGCGGGACGTCATTGGCTTGGCAGTACTCGAGGAAGGAGGTCCCCTCGGGGACTTCGTAGGTCTGACCGTTAGCGGCGATCGTGATCTTAGGCATAGCTCGTGGGTTCAGGTTCTGGATCGAAGAGAGAGTGTATGGATGTTCTTGAACCGAAGGCCTCGCCGCAAGCACTCCCTTCCGCCATCGTGGATCGCTAGGGTCAGGGGAGCATGAAGCTCCTCCTCCCCCCGCCCCGCCCAGAGGGCGCCGCCCAGCCACCCGCCCAGCCGCCCGCGCCCTCTAGCGGCACGAACACCAAGCTCTGGTTGATCCGTCACGCCGAGGTCGCGCCGGAGTTTCACGGGGTCGCCTACGGGTCGGCTGATGTCCCCTTGAGCGAGCGCGGGCGAGAGCAGAGCCGCGCGGTCGCCGCAGCCTTTGAGGGTGCTCGGGTCGCGCGGATCTACGCATCTCCCTCTCAGCGCACGCAGGAGATGGCCCAGCTCCTCGCAGCCAGCACTGGCGCAGCCGTGACCACGCTCGACGGGCTGCGCGAGATAGACCGTGGCGCTTGGCAGGGCGGGACGAGAGAGGAGTTTCGGGCGCGCTGGCACGCTGACGCAGCGAGCTGGTGGAGCGAGCCCTGGCGCTGGAAGGCGCCTGATGGTGAGTGCGATGAGGAGCTCTTCGCGCGCGCTTGGCCAGCGCTCCAAGGTGCGACGACCGACGCGCCCGGTGACGTCTGCGTCTTCTGCACGCACGCGAACACCATTCGGGCGCTGTTGACCGGCGCGCTAGGCATCCCGTCGATCGAAGGCTATGAGCTCGCGACAGACCCCGCCCACGCGAACCTCCTCGTTGACACAGAGGCGGGCTGGGAGCTGCGAGAGCGGAACCTCGCTCCTGGGACCGCTGGATGAGTCGACCGCGGGTCCTCTTCCTGACCCCGGCGGTACCCTGGCCGGAGGACTCCGGCGGCCGCCTCCGCACCTCTCAGCTGCTCCGCCGCGCAGGGCGTGACGCCGAGCTCACGCTGTTCTCTGTCGAGACCCCAGGGCAGAGCGCTCAGCCGCCGGCTCACCTCGAGTCGGCATGTCGAGAGATCCGCGTCTTCCCCCGCGCGCGCCCTGGGCTGCTCGCACGCCTCGCGCTCCCCCAGCTCGAGCGCTCCTTCTACTCGCGAGCGCTCGCAGACGCGACCCAAGCCGCGCTCGCTAGCCGGGCCTTCGATGTCGTCCATGTAGACGAGCTCTCGGTCGCGCGCGCCCTAGGCTTTTCGTCTCAGGTGCCCGCCCTCATTCATCACCATAAGCTCGACGCGCACCTCCACGCCAAGCTCAGTGAGCACAGGCGAGGAGTGAGCGATGGAGAGGTCGCCAAAGTGCGCGCGCTCGAGAAGAAGGTCGCGCGCACACACAGCGCGCACGCCACCTGCTCTGAGGTAGAGGCCCGCCTGCTCCGAGATCGCTATGGGGTCCGCTGCGCTGTCATTCCTAATGGCGTCGACGCCGACCGCTTCCAGCCCGCAGATGCACCCCGCGAAGCTGAGACGCTCCTCTTCGTAGGTACGCTCGCCTACGAGCCGAACATCCAGGGCTTAGAGTGGTTCGCCGCTGAGGTGATGCCTCGCCTGCTGCGAGAGCGACCGGAGCTGCGCCTACAGATCGCTGGCAGCGCTCCATCAGACCGCGCGTTGCGCCTCGCGGGTGAGGGGATAGAGGTCCTAGGCCCGGTTGCTGACCCGCTCCCCCTCCTCCAGCGCTCGAGCTGCTCGATCGCGCCGCTCTTCATAGGCGGTGGGACACGCATCAAGATCCTGGAGTCTCTCGCAGCAGGCTGCCCTGTTGTCTCTACCCCCGTCGGCGCTGAGGGACTTGAGCTCCCTCCCGGCACGCTCCCGATGGCCTCGACCCCAGAAGCCTTCAGCGCAGCGATCCTGTCTCAGCTCGCCGCCCCTGACGCTGAGCGTTCGCGCAGCACCTCAGCCTACGTGCGGAGCAACTACTCCTGGGACGTGTCTGCGGCCGCGCTGCTCGAGGCCTGGGAGTCGTGCGCGGCGAGCACCGCCTCGTAGACTCCAGCGAGCTCTTGGCACATCTCGTCGACGTCCACGAGCTTCGGCCGCTCGGACTCAGGGATGACGCCGAAGCAGTCTGCAGCGTCCATCCAGCGCAAGGCATCGATGAGTCCGTCTGGATCACTACGGCGCGCGATCACACCCACCGCGCCGTCGCGCCCGACCAACTCGGGGAGCCCTCCAGCGTCCGAGACCAACACAGGGAGCCCGACCGCAGAGGCCTCTCGAACGCTCAAGCCGAAGCCCTCCTCCCAGAGCGCGGGCGCAGCGACCGCATCTAGAGAGGCGAGGACCTCAGGCAGTTGCTCCGGGGAGTAAGAGCCGCAGAGCTCGACAACAGGGCTCTCCGCTGCGAGGGTCTCAAGCGCCTCTACATATGAGGAGTCACCGTGGAAGGGCGAGCGAGGCCCATGAACTCTCAGGCGGAGCCCCGGCAGCTCGCTCTCAACCACAGCGCGGGCCAGCTCGAGCACACCCTTCGTCGGTTGAACCGCGCCGAGCACTCCGATGACGCGCTCCTCTCGCATAGGCGCTGCGTCCCGTAACCGATCCACCTCCTCAGCCAAGCCGCTGCACTCCACCCCGAGTGAGAACGCCCTGAGACGCTCAGCAGGGACGCCGGCCGCTTCGAGGGTCTGCATCGCGGGCGTTGAGGGCGCGAGCAAAACGCTCGCAGCGCCGAAGGCCTCCGCGGCACAACGCGAGAGCGCTGAGACCTGCTCAGAGGCGTCTTCGCCCTCATTAAAGAGGTGCGGCCAAGTCGCTCGCAGGCACGGCGCGCAGCGCTCAGGGCTCGGGCCCCTGCAGACCTCATCTTCTGCAGTCCAGAGCTGACCTCGAGGGCAGATCGTCCAGTAGTCGTGCAGCGTGAGCACGATCGGCGCGCACGATGCGAGGGTCGTCATGAGCCCGTGACCCCATCCGGTGAGGTGATGGATGTGCAAGAGGTCCACCTTGACCTCCTCTGCCCACTGCAGCGCAGCCGCCTCCATCTGCTCGTTCTTCCCAAGGTCTGCGAGCGTCTCATGATCCTGATACCGATAAGCCACTCTGCGCACGCTCACAGCTCCGTCCCGCTCGTCATGCGTCTCGAAGGCTGCGCGCTCTGGGTCAGCGTCCATACAGAGAACCTCGACACGGACGCCGCGCGCGGCGAGCCAGCTCGCCAGCTGCCGAGCGTGGGTCTCTACCCCCCCCACCTCTGGCCACCAGCGCGCAGTGACGAGTCCGATGGATTCGATGGCGACGCTCAAAGCCCGACAGACTCCAGCGCTACACCTTCCGGCGCTGTGTCAGCCCGGGGCGCCGGACTCAGCACCGCTGGGCGCTCGCCGTACAGCTCCTCGATCACGTCTAAGTGATCGCTGTAGCGCATAATCGGATCGGAGGCGTACCGGCGCGGCCCCGCCAAGAGCGCGGCGCGCATGGCGTCCGCGAGAGCGCGCTCATCCCCAGGCGGGACCAAGCGCCCGTGCGCCCCCTCATCCATCACCTCGCGGATGCCGCTGACATCGCTCGCGATGATGGGCACGCCAGCCGCTCGCGCCTGCAAGACGGTCAGGGGGGCGTTCTCCATCCAGATCGAAGGGACCACGAGCGCGTCTGTCTCGGCCATCACCCGGGGCGCCTCCAGCGGGGGGAAGCAGCCCGCGTCGATGACGCGATTAGAGCCGCGCACCAGCTCGAAGGCGCGACCTGCGTAGTGCTTATGACGACCGAGCGCGCCGTGCCCGTAGCAGCGCAAGCTCCAAGGCGAGACCGACTCGGGCAAGCGCGCCTCCATCAAGCGGACAGCCCCGAGCAAGGTCTCTAAGCCCTTGTGGGGCATGAACTGGCCAAAGAAGGAGAAGCGGAAGAGCCCCTGAGCGTCCGGGACCGGCGGCTCCTCAAAGGCGTCCTCTCGAATCCCATAAGGCAGCGCGAGCGAGCCCTCGAGGGCCAGACCGTGAGCGTGAAACTCTGCCTCCAACGCCCGCGTGGGAAAGACCCAACGGTCGACGAAGCCGGCCGTCGCGGCGATCTCGGCGCGCCGCTGCTCTATGTCCTTGGTCACAACGATCTTCCCTAACCCGCCCGCCATCGCAGCAGCGCGCACGGCTGCGCGCCGCAGCACGAGCTCTGCAGCGGAGGCGTCATGTCGCGACGGCTCTCGCACGCACCGCGCGCACTCGCTCGCGGACGCCGGCCCTGAGCAAGCGCTGAGCTCTGCGTCAAAGAACTGCCCCTTGTGGCAGAGGAGCCCTAGATCTGTGACGGTCGCAACGACGAGCGCGCCGAACTCTCTCGCGAGGCGGAGCATGCCGACAGAGAGGCCCCAGAGCATGTGGTTGAAGTGGACGACATCAGGGCGGAACTCTCGGAGGACCTCCGCGAAGGCCTCATCAACACCAGCGTTTAGATAGCTGTCTTCGAAGCTCTTCTGAGGGTCTCCACAGTTCACGAGCTCGAAGAGATCGAGGCCCAAGCGCGCGCTACGTCTCAGAGTGTAGCGCGCGGCGTCCGGGTCTCGGACCGGCAGGAAGACCGCCACCTCGCGACCACGCTCCTGCAGGCCGCAGGCGAGCTGATGGGTGTAGAACTCGGTCCCCCACTGCCCCTCTGGCGGGAACCCGTTCGAGACCAGCAAGACCCGCGCGGGGCCGCCGTCCTTCAACTCATTCAAGCGTTCACCTCTCTTCTCCTCACCCAGAGGATGCCCCAAGAGCCACTCCGCGCCAAATCAGAATGCGCCAGCGCGCTCAAAGGACTCCCCAGTGAGGGGAGCGATGAGGCCGCGGCGCTCGAGCTCGGCGCGCTCCTCCAGAGCGACTGACCGCTCTGCCCAGGGCGCGTCTTGTACGTGATACCGCGCGCGCTCGATCCACTCGAACCACTCCTCTCCGCTCGCTCTCAGGCGCGCCTCGATCGCTGGCTCCGCGAGGCTCTGGGTGAGGTTGCCCGGATCTGGCTGAGCCTCACGATCTCGCAGGTGGCGCGCGCGCACATCGCGAGAGGGGTTCTGTTGGCCGAACCAAGAGCGAACCATAGAGGCCGGGCCGCGGCCTGCTGGCTCGAAGAGCTGGTAGGAGTAACGCTCATCTCTGACACCAAAGCCGCCATGCACCCCGAAGCGAGAATAAGCGTACTCGCGCGCCGACTCAGACTCTCCCTTGATGACGGGGAGCATGCTCACTCCGTGCATACCAGCAGGCGGCTGCACCTCGGAGAGCTCAAGCAGCGTAGGCGCGACGTCCAAGAGGCTCATCAGCCCGTCGATCTCCCGGCCACGGACGAGCTCAGTGCTCGTGGCTGGGCGCAGGAGAACTGGGACGTGGAGGTCCACATCGGCGAGGCTCCCGTGGTCGATGATCAGCCCCGCCTCACCGAGGCCGAGGCCGTAGCTGCCCACGACGCAGACCGTGGTCTCTTCCCAGCGGCCCATAGCCTCCAAGCGCGCGAAGAGCTTGTGCAGCTCCGTGTCGAGCTTGAGCAGGGCGCCGTCGTAGCGCGCCTCATACTCGCCATAGCTCAAGAGCGCGCCTGGCCAACGGCTGCGAGGCACGGCGAAGAAGGCCCGGTCTGATGATGAGGGCGCAGGGACCTCCCCCTTCAGAGGGTCTGGCCTGAAGAAGTTGTCGTACTCCGTGTCCGGGAACGACCAGGTCCGCTCCAGGTCTCCCGCCGTGAGGTATGCGAACCAGTCCTGATCTTGCGGGAGCTGCTCGAGCCAGCCTTCAAGGCGGGCGCGCACTGCAGCCATCCCAAAGTCGCGGAGGACCGGTGAGCCGTCTGGGTTGAGCCCGACAGAGACCGCGCCGCCCTCTCGGAAACCGCGAAACAGCTCGAAGCCTGATCGGAAGCCATAGACCGGGGAGAGCCAAGCGTGGTCCATGAAGGCTGCGGTTCGATACCCCTCAGCCAAGAACTCCCGAGCGAGGCGGGGCACAGCTTCTGGGATGAACCAGTCGGTCATCAGCGAGAGCGGCTCACCGCTCGGAAGCGGCGGTCGTCGCGCTAGGGAGGGGTCCGATCCTGTGAGGATTCCGGCGTGTGACGGGATCGTGTCCGGCGCGGCGCTGAAGGCGTTCTTGAACCAGACGCCTTCGGAGACGAGCCCGTCTAGGTGCGGGGTCGTCGCGCGCGGGTAGCCATAGACCCCGACGTGATCAGCGCGCAGCTCGTCTACGACGATGAGCAGCACGCCTCTGCCGCCGCGGCCGCGGTCAGGCTCGCGCGCGCACGCCGCCAGCATGAGCCCCAGGGTGAGGCACAGACTGAGCTTCAGGAGGATCGCTTGGCCCCGCATACAGGGCCCAGCATGGCCTCACTCGTCCCCGCTCTCAAGCGGCGGCCTCGGGAGCGTGAGGAGCGCGTCCTCTGGCGCCCATCCCTTGACCCCATCGGTGGTCTCGATGCCGACCCAGCCGCTGAGGCGATCGACCTCCCGCCTCCGCGAGCCAGCCTCAGCGCGCTCGATGACCTTCGAGCCGCGCTTGGGCTCGCTCCGGATGGCTACCCCCTTCTCTGAGACGACGTAGAGCTCCGCTTCGTCGTCCGCCTGGGTGTGCCAAAGGAGCGGGAGCGCGGAGATGACGGCGCAGAGCGCGCCGAACCACGCCCCGGATCGAGCTGACCGCCCTCCGCGCAGCGCCTCGACGAGGAGCGTGACCACGAGCAGCAGCGATCCCCCCAAGGCGAGCCAGCGCGCCTCGGGCTCTGTCCATGCCGTGAGGAGCCTGCGTATGGTCGACCCGAGGTCGCCCCGGTCAGCGGGATCCATCCCCGCCTCCCTGCGCGCGAACTCGAGGTTTGTCCAGAGGTCGTTGTCCCTTGGCATCTCGCGCAGGGCCTCGGTGTAGTAAGCGACGGCGCGGTGCCAGCTGCCTGATCGCCCGGCTGCATTCCCCGCGTTGTAGAGGAGGCGGCCACGCTCTCCGGTGTTGGGCTCAGCAGCGCCCAAGAGCTCGCCCCAGCGCTCGAGCGCGAGCTCATACTCTCCAGCTCGGTAGGCCTCGACTGCGCCTTCGTCGCTAAGTGCAGCCGCTTGGGCTGACACACAGGGCGTCAGGGCGAGCGTCAGGATCGCAGCGAGGATCACAGCCCACCCCCCGCCGCCTTATCGGCGGCCTCCATGATCCGAGCACGGTCTAAGGCTGCCCCCTCACGGGACCAGATCGCCTCATCGAGCTCTTCTAGGAGCGCAGCTAGCGCGCTCACAGCCTCTTCGCTCACCTCGCCGCGAGCCTTAGCGAAGAGAGTCACGTCGCGCCCCTCCCAAGCTGTCGAGGCCTCGTCCGTGCGGTCGCCGAGGAAGGCCCGGAGCGCCTCCGCCTGCGCGCGGGCATCGCCTGCTTGGCCGAGCCTGCGCTTTAGGCTCCGACGCGCGCCGCGCCTGCGCCTCGCCTTCGCGCTGGCAGGATCACCCCGCCTGCGCACGCTGCGCCGCAGCGCGACCCACCCAGCGATCGTCGCCAGCGGGAGCCCGAGGAGCATGAGGTCGCGCGGCGCACCAGCTCCATCGCTTCCCTCAGACGTGGTCTTGATGTCGCGAAGGTCTAGCCCGATGACCTCCCCTGCGCCCTCGAGCTCCAGCCCCACGAGCCCCTCGGGGACCCGAACTCGGATCGGGATGGGATTCGTCTCGACCTCTGTGTACTCCCCTGTCGCAGGATCGAAGATGTTCAAGCGCACAGGGGGGAGCTCGCTCACATCGGCGTTCTTCGGCGCTAAGTCGTAGACCACGACACGGCGATCTCCGCTAAAGCGGTCCGTCGCGCCGTATGTTCTGAAGCCGGCGAAGGCATCCTCCCGCCCGAGGTCCGGCGCCTCGAAGAACTCCAAGTTGCCGGTACCAGTCCACTCGACAGAGAGCTTGAGCGACTCGCCGAGGTCTAGGCTGCGGCGGTCCACTGAAGAGCGCGCACTGAAGCGACCGACTCCCCCGGAGAAATCGAAGGGTCGCCCCTCCTCTGGGAGGGCAACGATCTCCATCTCCAGAGCAGGCCAGGCGACGTAGTAGATCTCTCGGCGGCTCTCGAAGAAGCCGCGATCGACGCGGCCGAACTCAAAGTGACTCGCTGGAAACGAGAGGCTCCCCGTCCGCGTCGAGACGTAAGTGCGCTTGAGCTCGAAGAGGCGGAGGTCGCGCTCCTCGATCGTCTTTCGTCCCAGCTCACGCACGCGGACGACGCCGCTGTCATTCAAGGAGACGTCGAGCTGACGCTGGCCAGCGCTCGGCTTGGTCTCTACCTCAAGGGTCCCAGGCAAGCGACCCCACCAGGGCAGGATCAGGTTGGCATGGTTGAAGCGAGTCATCGCCCAGTCCCAGCCGAAGCGCAAGGTGACCTCAAAGGGCTCCCCCTCATAGACCTTCGTAGGCGCGTCGATCCACTCGAGGTATCCGAGGTTCTGACCTTGGAAGTCTTCCACGACTCGCAAGCTCATCCCTTGCGTCTGAACCTCCTGGCCGTCGACCTCCAGCGTGAGCGGCGGGATCTCGAAGGAGCCCTCGCGCTCAGGCCGCCAGTGCAATGTCCAAGACAGGCTCTCTGAGCGCACCCTGCGCCCGCGCATGATGGACTCGAACACAGAGCGCTTGGGACCCGTCGCGCCGACGAAGTCGAGCCCATCGACGGGCGCGACCTCTCTCAAGAGCGCCTGAGTCGTCCCCTCCACCGTGACTTGAGCGACAGCTTGAGAGCCGAGCTTCACAAGTCCGGTTTGCAGCTGAGCGCTCACAACAGGCTCGCCCTTCTGGGCCTGCGCCTCAGGAGAGCTCGCCAGCGCGATGATCGCGATGAGGGCTATGTAGAGATTCTTCATCACCAGTCTCGGTCCACATTCTGACGTCCGATGCGCTGGAGAGCCTCCTGCACCTTCTCGCCTTCTTCCTCTATCTCTCGTAGAGCCTCTAGGAGTCGCTGCATCTCCTCTTGAGTGAGGTGCACTTCTTCCGGCTCGACCTCCGGCTCCTCCTCCTCTGGCTGCTGCTCTTCTGGCTCCTGCTCCTCCCCTTCAGGCTCCTGCGGCTCGCGCTCACCCTCTGCGTCCTCAGGTGTCTCTTCGCCCTCTTGCTGGTCGTCTTCGGAGGACTCATCGCCCTCTTCATCGCTCTCTTGGGGGTCCTCTCCCTCTCGCTGTTCTTCCTGCTCCTGCTCCTCTTCCTCCTCACGCTGACGCTCGATCTCATCAAGCTCTCGCAGGCGCCGCTGCACCAGCTCTGCGTTAGCGCGCGTATCTGCGTCCCTCCAGTCCAGCATCAGCCGCTCCGCGAACCACTCCCGCGCCTTGAGATAGCGCTTGCGCGCTTCCTCGAGCGGGTCCGGCGCCTCCTCAGCGTCAGCAGGCGCAGGGGACGGGCCCACTTGCGTGCCGTTGATCTCAGGGATCAAGGCTCGGAAGCGCTCCCCCTCACCCAAGAAGAGAACGCCCAGATCGTAGGTCGCGTCCTGCCGGAGCTTCCCAGGTCCCGCTTGGGCGCGCGCGACCTCAAATGCCTCCACAGCATCTTCAAGTTCGCCTGCCTGCATCTCCATCACGGCGCGCGCGTGGACCTGGAGCGCTCGGTCTTCAAAGCTCGTGACCTCGCCGCCCTGCAAACGTTCAAGCCAGCTCATCGGCTCAAGAGAGGCCACCGCCTCCTCGTGCGCGTCTAGACGCGCTCGCGCGGCCTCAAACTCCTCCGCCTCACAGAGCGAAGAGACCTCACGTACGACCTCAAGCAGCACCGCCGGTGAATCTGCGCGCTCTCCCTCAAGAGGGAGCAAGAGCGAGGCCAAGAGGAGAGAGATCATCGCTCCCCTCCGGGCGCCTTGCGACGCTCACGCATTCCGAAGCCCGTAACCATGCACGCGAGAGCGATCACGAGAGGCCATTGGTAGCGATCGTGCGGAACCCGCACCTTGCCCGCCCAGAGGTCACGCGCGTCCAACTTCGAGATGCGCTTCTCATAGAGCTCTTCGAGAGGAAAAGGTGAGGTCTCTGCTGAGAGATACTCGCCGCCGGTAGCCTCAGCGATCGCTCGCAGCGTCTCGTCATTGAGGGCTGAGACGACCTCTTCTCCGGTCTCGTCACGAACGAAGCCGCCCCCCAGCGGGATCTTGCCGCCGTCTCGGGTCCCCATCCCGACCACGTAGACACGGATGCCTCGCTCTGCGGCCAGCTTCGCAGCTTCGAGCCCGCCGCCCTCAAGGTCCTCACCATCCGTCAAGAGGCAGATGGCCTCGTGCGAGCCAGTCCTCCCGTCGAAGAGCTCGAGCGCACGGTCAAGCGCGGCACCCACGTGGGTGCCGCCACGCAGGTTGTCCTTGGGTGAGAGCGTCTCGACGAAGTGGGTCAAGGTCTGCCGATCGTGAGTCAAGGGGGCGACTAAGCGCGCATCCCCGCTGAAGCCGATGACGCCGACGCGATCTCCATCGAGGAGCTCGAGCAGCCCACGCATCTCGCGCTGCGCGCGTGAGAGCCGATCAGGCTTGAGGTCCTTCACCCACATGGATCGTGAGGTGTCCAAGCAGAGCACGAGGTCCACCCCTTTGCGCTGCACCTCGCGCAGCGTGTAGCCGCGCACAGGACCGAGCAGCGCGAGCCCCATGCCTAAGGCACCGATCGTCGCCAGGACCACCCTCAGTCGCGCGCGACCGAGAGAGAAGTCAGGGAGGAAGCGACGCAGGTGACGCTCGCTCACGAGGCGCGCGCGCGCGCGAGTCCGCCAAACCAGTGAGCTGACCCCGAGCACGCCGAGGGCCGCTGCGAAGATGAGCAGCGGCGTAGCCCAGGGCCGCAAGAGCTCGAAGCCAGCGCTCACGGCAACCTCCTCGCCCACGTGAACTCCGAGGCCCAACCGAGGACCCAGGCGATGAAGGCCCAAATGAGGAAGTTGAAGTAGAGGTCGTAGTGCTCGACGAAGCGCTGCTCCTCCAGCGGCGTCTTCTCGAGCGCCTCGATCTCAGCGTAGGCCGCCTCGAGACCCTCCCGATCACGGGCGCGGAAGAAGCGCCCGTCCGTGAGATCGGCGATGCGCTTGAGGTCCGAATTCTTCAGCTGCTCAGAAGAGATGCGGCGCCCGAAGGGATCGAAGACGTATCGACCCGCGAAGACCGTGTAGACGCGGACGCCCTCTTCAGCCGCCATCTCACCGGCCTCACTCGGTGTGATCATGGGCAAGTTGTCCTCACCATCGGTGAGCAGCACCACGACCTTCGACTCTGCCTCCGACTCTCGCAGCACAGCGACAGCCTTAGCCAGGGCGATCCCGATCCCTGTGCCGTCCTCTTCACGATGGCGCACGAGCTCGACCTCACCGAGGAAGCCTCGAATCGCGTCGACGTCGAGGGTGAAGGGACAGAGCTGGCTTGGAAAGCGAGCGAAGGAGAAGAGCGCGACATTATCGCTCGCCCCCTCTTCATCAGTCATGCGACGCTCAGCAAAGTCTGCGACGACCTCCTTCACCACGTCCAGGCGGGTGCGACCGGGCTCGAGGTCATCAGCCTCCATCGAGCTCGAGCGATCTAGGACGAGGGCGATGTCCACTCCCTCGGTCTCAGTGCTGGTCTCTACGTCGCCTTCGAGGGGACGCGCGAGCGCGACAACGACGAGGACCACAGCAGAGCAGTTCAGCACGCTCGGGAGCCAGCTGATTCGCTGCCGCAGACTCAACACACGCTGAGTGGGCAGCGCCGGCACGCGCCCCGCGACCCCTCCGCCGCTGCGCGCGCGCAAGAGAAAGTAGAGGAGCAGGAGCGGCAGGAGGGTTAAGAACCACGGGTCTGCGAGAGAGATGTTCCCCCAGAGCTTAAGGCCCTCCTCTGCAGCAGACTGCACGGCGACCTCTGCTTGCTGAGCGCTCATGCTGCCACCTCCTCCGCGCTGCCCATGAGCGCGCGGGCGCGAGCGAGGGTCTCCTCAATGGCGAAGCGCGTCGGTCGTGCGCCGCCGTAACGCACAGCGGCACAGACCTCAAAGAGCGATCGAAGCTCCGCTCGCTGCTCCGCGCTGAGCTCAGCCCGCTCGACCCACTCTTCGTCGCTCCAACCAGACTGATCGTCTCCGTGCGCTGCGCGTAAGAGGTGCGCGAGCTCGCCGTGCCAGTCGCCGACGCTCGGGTCTTCGCCATCCATCGGGCGCGCGAGCGCGGCGAAGCGCGTCGCGAGAGTCGGAGCCTCCGGCGCGTCAGGGGCGCGCCGCGCCAGCGCGCGCCAACCGATCAGCCCCGCCGCGAGCGCCGCGAGCGCGGAGAGTATGAGCGGGAGCGCTGAGGTCCCCGTCCCTTCCAGCTCAGGGATGTAGAAGCCCCGCGCTGGGCGCGGCGAGTCCTCACCCGGGTCGAGAGCCGCCGCGACTGAGATGCTGGGCGCATCGAAGGTCAGCGCCTCGCCATCGAGTGAGAGGCTCGGCGTCGGCAGAGGGCCGGGGTCAGGCTCGAGCGCGAAGACGATCCAGCGGAGTGAGCGCGCGCCCTCGGCGCTGCGGTGAACAGCCGGAGCCTCCGCCACGAACCAAGCGAGGTCGGGGTCGAAGCTGTCGAGCTCGAGCGCGTCCCCTCCCACGTCGAGCTCGTCGAGCGCGACCTCACAGTGGATCGGCTGGCCGATCTCGAAGGTCTCATCAGCGACCAAGACCTGGAGGTCTGCCGCCACACAGAGGAGCAAGCACAGGCTCATCACACCCCTCCTCCTCGGCGCGCTTGTCGCCTGCGGAAGAACTCTTGGACTGGTTCGCCTAGGTCGCCGACCGTGGGGATCGAGAACAGATCGACCCGCGCGCGCCCCAAGAGCTCCTCGATCTTCTCGCGACGCTCTGTCGCCTCATCCCGCCATCGCTCACGCACAGCGACCGCTGAAGCGTCGAGCTCTCGCTGCCCGTCACCCGCGATAGGCGCGAGGCGCACGAGGCCTGCAGGGGGGAGCTCCTCCTCTAGAGGGTCTACCACGCGGACCGCGATCACGTCGTGTGTGCGAGCGAGCCGCGAGAGCTCATCGACGCACTCTTCGCTCTCCCCGTGGAGGAGACAGAGGAAGTCGCTGACCAGGAACAGCACGCTGCGACCGCGGAGCGCGCGGTTCGCTTGCTGGAGCACAGCGAGGAGGTCTGTGCGCTCGCTCGCTGCAGGCGCGGTGAGGACCTCGCGCACGAGGCGGAGCGCGTGACCGCGCCCCTTATCAGCGCGCATGTGTGCGCCAGGCTCAGCGCCAAAGAGAGAGAGCCCGACACGATCGGAGTGCCGCATGGCGACGAAGGCCAAGAGGCAAGAGAGCTGCGCAGCAGCCTCACGCTTTGACCAGCCTTGGCTGCCGAAGTCCATCGTGGCGCCGGTGTCTACGACGAGGTTCAAGGTCAGCTCACGCTCTTCGCGGAAGGACTTCACATAAGCCTCTCCAGCACGCGCCGTCACGTTCCAGTCGATCGAGCGCACGTCGTCTCCCGGCATGTAGGGGCGCACCTCCTCAAACTCGAGGCCGGAGCCTCGAAAGGTCGAACGGTAGCCGCCCGCGAGAGCCGTCGAGACGAGCCTGTGTGTCCGGATGTGGATCTGGTGCACCCGAGCCAAGAGCTCGGGTGAGAGGACCGCTGCGTTGCGCTCTCTAGCTTCCACTGAGCCGACGCTGAGGGGTCTAGGGGACAGGCACCGTCTCGAGCACGCGAGCAACAAGGGCGTCCGAGTCGAGGCCCTCGGCCTCCGCCTCATAGGTCGGGACGACGCGGTGTCGGAGGACCTCGGTCGCCACGCTCTTGATGTCTGTAGGCGTGACAAAGCTGCGGCCGCTGATCAGCGCGTGCGCGCGCGAGCAGAGGGCGAGCCAGATCGTGGCGCGTGGGCTACCGCCGTACTGGATGCGGCTCGCGAGCTCAGGCATGTTCGCCGCCTCCGGGTCGCGAGTGGCGAAGACTAAGTCGACGAGATATTGAGCGAGTCTTGGATCGAGGGTGACGTGGTCGACGAGGCTCCTAGCCTCCTCTACCTGCGCGAGGCTCACAACCTCACGCGCTGCCTGCACCTGCTTTGTGTTCGCCATCCGCTCTAGGATCAGCGCCTCTTCCTCACGGTTCGGATAATCGACGACGACCTTCAGCGCGAAGCGGTCGAGCTGCGCCTCGGGGAGCGGATAGGTCCCCTCTTGCTCTAGCGGGTTCTGGGTCGCGAGGACTAAGAAGGGGCTCGGGAGCGCGTGCGTCTCACCGCCGATGGAGACCTGCCGCTCCTGCATCGCCTCAAGGAGCGCTGACTGAACCTTGGCCGGAGCGCGGTTGATCTCGTCTGCTAGGCAGAAGTTCACGAAGACAGGGCCCTTCCTGACGCTGAAGGTCCCGTCCTTTGCGTTGTAGATCTCTGTCCCAACGAGGTCCGAGGGCAGCAGGTCAGGGGTGAACTGGAGCCGGGTGAAGCTCCCCCCCACCGCGTTCGCGAGGCTTGAGACAGCGAGGGACTTCGCGAGGCCAGGGACACCCTCTAAGAGCACATGCCCGCCGGTCATGAGGGCGACGAGGAGTGAGTCGACGAGGCTGGTTTGGCCGACGATCACCTCTCCGAGCGAGGCGCGCAGGTCCCCTAGCCAGGCGCAGCGCTCGCTGAGCTCGTCGCTGGCCGCAGTCGAAGATGAGGTCGGGGTGGGATCTGTGGTCATCTGGATATGGGTCTTCAGTGCCTAAGCGTGCTTCAGGCTACGCTGCGAGGCCTGCCATGTTAGCGGGCACCTCATCTCAGGCCACGCCGAGGCGCAGCTTCAGCCAGGATCAGGCCTCTGGGGTGAGCCCCTGCGCCAGCTCTCGGCCCCGCGCCCCAGCGGCCTCGCTGGAGGCCGGCGCGTCTGAGTGATCCGGAGCATCCTCCGGCTTCATCATGTGGACCGTTTGCGTCGGGAACGCGAACTCCACCTTCAGAGCCTCAGCGAGCTTCAAGATGTCGAGGTAGAGGCGCTGACGCTCTTGGAGCTCGACCGAGCGGTCCGTCGTCGCGATGTGGCATTGAAGCAGCACGTCGATGGAGTTGGGGCCGAACTCGTGCACGTAGACATGGAAGGAGTCCTTACGCGTTTGCGGATGGCGCCTGATGAGCTCACGGACCCCCTCACAGAAGGCCTCGAGCTTCGTGGCCGGCGTGTCATAGGTCAGGCCGAGCGTGGTCTTGATGCGCCGATATTGGCGCGCACCGTAGTTGTCGACGTCCGAGTTGATGAAGCGGCTGTTCGGGACAGTGATCAGCGAGTGATAGGAGGTGCGCACCCGCGTCGAGCGGAAGCCCACCTTCTCGACTGAGCCCTCCACCGAGCCCACTGAGACGTAATCACCGAGGGCGAAGGGCTTGTCGAGCAAGACCGTGAAGGTCCCGAAGAGGTTCTCGATCGAGTCCTTCGCAGCGAAGCCGACAGCCAAGGAGCCGATCGAGAGGCCCGCGATGATCCCGTAGAGGTCACCTGAGAGGAGGCTCGCGACGTACACCAGACCCACGATCGTGATCAGGATCTTCATCGTCCGCTCAAGGAGCGGGACGAGCATGTCGTCGAAAGTGTTCTCGGTGAGCGCTGCCTTGCTGTTCAGGTAGGAGCAGACGACGTCGACAACGCGATACGCTGTCCAGACCCCTGAGACCGCGAGCACAAAGCCTGCCGCGAAGAGCAGCACGCGGTGATACTCGGGCTCAAGCCCTATCAGCGGGAGGGTCCAACGGAAGATCGCGGAGATCGTGAGGAGCCCAAAGGGGCGCCTGAAGTTGCCGAAGATCTCTTCGTCGATGGAGACCTTCCCGGCAGCGCGTCGCGTCATCCGCGCGATCAAAGCCGAGACGATGCGCTCTGCTAAGACGCCGAGGAATACGAGGGCCAGGATCCCGAGCCACTGCCAGTTCTCGAGGATGAAGGCCTCCGCCCGCATGCCCTGAGGGAGGCTGTTTCGGAACTCCCAGCGCTTGCGGTCTAAGAAGGGCAGGTCGTCCAGGAACTCTCCCACCGGCGGCTGATCTTTCAGGGCGGAGTACCAAGACGCGACGTTCTCTAGCGTCTCTCCTGCGAGCGCCCAACCATCCCCCTGCTTGGTGAAGACGAGCACAACCTCCAAGTCAGGATCCGAGGGCGGGCTCTGCGCCCAGACCCAGCGGCCATCGGCGAGCGCAGCGTCACCAGCGGCTGGGAACTCGTTGATATCAATGAGCGCCGTACGGTTGAGCACAGAGTAGAGCTCGTTCGCGACCCCCTCAGCGTCCTTCCGCTGCGCCCCCGCTCCGAAGGCCGCGAGCGCTCGCGCGTGCTCCGAGGAGTCGAGGAACTCACTCCGGGTGTAGGCCTTCATCCCAGAGAGGAAGTTGGAGATCACGCCCCTCGGATCGTTCTCTGAAGCGACGACTACGGACGACTCCTCAGCTCCTCCGTCACCCTGAAGGGAGAAGGCAGGCACACTGAGGAGGAGGAGTAGCGGCGCGAGCCACCAGCGGCGGAGATCAGGCATCTTTCAACTCAGACGGTGTGGGGAGCCCCTCGCGGAAGGGGCTGCGAGCCCGGAAGGTATCTCGGTAGGACAGCACACGCCACGCATACGCCAAGGTAGGGCTGTTTCCACGCGCGAGAGCACGTTTTCGCCAGAGCGCGTAGCTCCCTTGCTCGTCGATCCAACGCCCTAGCCTCCCCCGACCTGTGTTGTAAGCGACCAGCGCCCGCTCTAAGTCATCGCCCTCCGCATCGAGCGTCCACGCCAAGTGCCTCGCGCCCAGCCGGAGGTTGAGGGCTGCATCAGAGAGGAGCTCTTCAGGCGTTGGCTCGGGGAGCCCGAGGGCCTTCGCCGCATCGCTAGCGGCAGCCGGCATGAGCTGCATCAACCCCATCGCTCCTGCCTCGCTGACGACAGAGAGCCTGCCGGTGCTCTCGACATACACGACCGCTGCGATCAAAGCGGGCTCTAGGCTCTGCTCGAGCGCTGCTGCCTGGATCTCATTCGAGTATTGCTCTACGCGGCGGAAGCCCACAGCCTCTCGGAGCACGTCACGGACAGGCTCCCGTAAGGATGGGACGAAGGCGAAGCCCCCGAAGACGACTGCGACGAAGATCAGCATGATCGCGCGCTGCGACCGCGCGCGATTCACTCTCCGCCTCCAGACTCAGCGTGGATGCGCTCGACGAGCTCCCGCGCCGACTCCAGCCAGCGCTCGAGTCCGGCGCTGTCTCCGGGAAAGTCCACGAGGTCGCCGCCGAGCATGCGCTCCAGCTCACGCCGCGCGCGCTCTGCCAAGTACGGCTCGCAGCGCTCGATCACATGGAGGAGGAACTCGGAGGCCTCACGGCTCCCCTCCCCTCTGAAGGCAGCGCGATCAGGGCACGTCAGCTCTCTTCGCGCGGTCGCATCAACGAACCAACGCCAGGCGTCTTTGTCGCTCTGCGAGCGCAGCCAAGAGAGGTATTCAGCCGCAGGCTGCTCTGCCTTGCGGAGGTCGAAGCAGGTCAAGATGGCGAGCTCGCGCGAGATGACGGGGTCCGACCCCCCTGCCAAGAGGACGGCGAGAGGTTCAGCGACCTCTCCAACGCAAGCCTTGGAGAGGATGAGCGCAGCCTCCCGTCGCGCCTTGTGCACTGAAGACTCTGCGACACGCAAGAGCGCTGGGTGAGCCTCTGCGCCGAAGCTCCTCAGCGCGTCCAAGGCGACCTCATACAGCGCAGAGTCTTCCCCTCGCTGTAGATACGAGACGAAGAGCGAGATCGACTCAGGATCCGCGAGGTGAGAGAGGCCCTTTAGGGCAGAGAGCTGAACCTCCTCAGCACGCTCAGCGAGGCCAGTCACGAGGGCTTGCCTGACACCTTCACCCCCTAGACGGCCGATGGCCTCGAGGGCGGCCAAGCGGACTGCGCCCTCGCCGAAACGTGCGCGCAGCAGCAGCTCAGTCCGTGCACCCTCAAGGCGCGCGTAGCCTAAGGAGGAGACCGCAGCAGCCTCGACGGTGCTGTCCTCATCCTCTAAGAACGCGAGCAGCACAGCGCGCTCCTCAGGGAGCTCGCTGCCTCGGAAGTGCAGCGCGAGGAGCGCCCGGACGAGCGGGCGCTCATCGGCGGCCATCCCCAAGCGCTGCGATGCGCTGCAGTCTGCGATAAGCGCTGCCACAGAGGCAGCACCACGGTCACCAAAGCGCTCTACAAGGATGCTGATCAAGCGCTCACGGGCGCGGAGCGCTGACGCAGAGTCCCCGGCTGAGAGCCCCCTGACGAGGTCGACGAGACGACCGCAGCGGTCGGTATAGAAGGACTCCTCAGAGATGAGCGTGAGGAGTGGCTCGAGGTCTGCCATCGTGGCGACGCCCTCTACAGCCAGAACCCGCTCAAGCTCCTCCAGCCCGAGCTGTCGCTGGGAGGGAGGGGCCTCTTGTAAGTGCGTGAGCAGCAAGCGCTTCATCCGCTCGGCGCGAGCTTGCTCGTCTCTCTCACCATCCCACCAGAGCGCCTCAGCCTCCCAAGGTCCTCGCTCCCCCTCAGGCTGCGGAGCGAAGAGCTGCCAGCGCTGGCGCTCACGCTTCTGCCCGAGCACCGATATCACCTCAGCGAACCAAGCCTCGTCAGACCCATCCCCAAAGAGGAAGCGCTTCTCGCGATCGAGGACCCTGAGCGTGAGCTCTCGCTCTGACTCAGATCGCTTCCCACGCACACCGGGGAGCCGCGCAGCGGAGAGCACCCCAAAGCCGCGCAGCTCCGCGACGAGATCCGCCATCTGCGTCGCTCCGATGAGGACCCGCTCCTCCGGTCCACGAGGGGCGGGGGCGTCGAAGCCAGCGATCGAGTAAGCGCCGGACTTGTCGCGGTAACGGATGACCATCCGCGAGACCTCATGAAGCTCGACGGGGAAGCTCGCGCGGAGGGCGCGGAAGTTCGCGCGGTGAGCGGCCCACCAGTCGACCCACTCGCCGCCGTCCGTGCCGATGCGCTCGCCGGTGATGAGCTCAATCCTTCGCATCGCGCGAGGCTGTAGCGAGCCGTAGTCCGTGTGAAAGGAGGAGCCAGAGACCGAGGCGACGAGGTGAAGCGGGACGAGGTCATCGACCCAGCTGGTCGCCTCGCTGTCCTCGCTGCGAAAGCCGATCCCAGCGAGAGCTGCAGCGCAGGCCCCACGTACGAGGGGATCGTTTGAGTCGAGGCCTGACAGCAACGAGGGCGCGTGGCGCTCGTCCAGGATCGCGCGACTCTCGAGGTCTTCACGATCCATGACAGCTAAGAGGGCATAGGCTGAAGGGCGCAGGATCCAGCGCTCGTTGAAGGCGCGGCGCAAGAGCTCCACGTCGAGGCGCTCGTCCTTTGAGCGTGCGAGGTGATCGAGGACTCTGCCGCAGACAGTGGGCGAGTTGTCGGCGAGGTGCCCGAGCAATAGATCGACGCTCGCGGGGCCCTCGATCCCGGCGATGAGGTCCACAGCCGCGGTCCGCGTCGAGCTGCGCTTCGACTGGAGCAAGGCAGAGAGCGGCGCGAGGAGCTCTGGAGATCGATGGGCATCTAAGTGCTTGGACGCCGCCTGCCTCATCGCGCCCTTGGGGTGATCCAAGAGCTCGCAGAGCAGCCTCGGTGAGGCGTGGACGGGGTCCACCTCGACTAGGCGGTCGAGGATGCTCGGGCCGATGCGACCAGGGAGGGGGTCCCGCAATCGCTGCGCTACGCGCTCGATCTCCGCGCCGCGCCCGCTCTCCAGCAACACCTCAGCGCCAAATTGAATCAGGGCGGGGCGCTCGTCTCGGAGCGCGACGCGCCCTGCTCGGACGCCGTCTTCGCCCATCCCCTTCAAGTTGCGAAGCGCCTGAGCGCGCATGGACGCGCTCGGCGACTTGGAGAGCTCTTCGAGGATGACCTGCGCCTGCTCTGACAACGAGCCGGGGAGAGACGGGAGGTCCGGGGTGGAGGGCGCCTTCGGCGAGGGAGTCGGCGTTGGCGTGACTGGCGCTACACGCCGAGCCCGATCCGGGAGGTCGAGGTCTCCAGCGGAGCTGCGCCTGCCCTCGCGGTGCATCCTGTCCTCCCCGCAGTGAGCACACACCGCGAAGTAATAGCCCGCCTGAGACGCAGGGCGGGTTCGGGTGGCCGTGTAGTTGCGGCTCTCACAGACATTGCACACGAGGTGAGGAGCGATGTCGCCGCGACCTTGAGTCGGAACCTCCGGGGCCTTGCGGGGCTTGTCTCCATCATCCGGGAGGTCGAGCTGCGCGGCGGCAGGGGCCGCGCTGAGAGCGAAGGCGGCCAAGGCGTAGAGGAGCTTCTTTTGCTTCATGTCCGTGATGAGCGGTCGAGGTACATACCTCTGCCGCCGCGACAGGATACGGGACCGACCGATCGAACGGGCTGATCGGCTCACTTCGCGCCAAAAAGCAGGCCGAGTGGCGTGCGTGACCCTCAGCGCCCCGTGATCTCGATGAGCTCTGTGTAGACGTCGACGAGCTCGCGGCCCAGCTGGACCCAGTCGTAGCGCTCGATCGCGAGGCCCCTGCCTGCGCGTCCCAGCCGCCGCGCTTGGGGATCGTCCTCGAGGAGCTCCATGACCGCGCCTGCCTGTTCAGCGGGGGTGTCAGCGATCCGGAGGTGCTCCCCGTCCACATACTCGATCCCTTCTGCTCCTAAGCTGGTCGAGACTACTGGCAACCCAGCAGCGAAGGCCTCAAAGAGCTTGAGGCGTGTCCCAGAGCCATAACGGATCGGACAGACGAAGGCCCGAGCTCCCTCGAGCTCTGGACGCAAGCTCTCTACGAAGCCCGTAGCCTCGACCCCCTCTATCCCACGGAGCTCTGCGCCTGGATCTTTGCCGACGACTCTGAAGACTGCGCTGGGCACGACCTTGCGTACTCGAGGCAAGACATCGCGGGCAAAGGACAGGGCCGCGTCGCGGTTGGGGCCATATGCGAGGTCCCCCACAAAGAGGAGCCTCGGGGGGTTCGCCGCAGGATCTGCGACGGGGGTGACGGCGTTGATGTCTGCGCCGTTGGGGACAACGCGGACCTCGAGGGCGGGCTCCATAGAGAGGAAGGCCTCGCGCTCTCGCGATGAGCACGCGATGACCCGCTGACACAGAGAGAGCTCCAGCGGCTCGCGCGCCTTCAGGAGGCGCGCCTCTCTCCCCCACAGCAAGCGGCCGAACCAGCCCGACTCGTGCTCGCTCCGGCGCTCGGCATACTCCGTCAGGACATTGTGAGTGTCGATCACGACAGGGACGCCCTTGGAGTGCCGCGCGTATGGGGTCGTGTCGAGGTGGTTCAGGTGTAGCGCGCTGTACTCGCCGCTCGCGAGGCGCTCGCGGCAGGCCGCGTCTAGGGCTTCGCTCTTGTTGTGCGCTAGGAGCACCGGCTCAGCGGTGAAGAGACTCTTCAGCAAGCTCGCAGCGCGTCCGAAGACGCCGGCCTTGTTCATCGCGGGGACGAGCACCACCTCCGCGGCGACCTCCGCGAGCCGTGAGGCCGCGTCGCCGCCCGGATCCGTCGACACGAGGGTGACCTCAAAGCGCTCGTTGAGCGCGCGCAGCAAGTGATGCGTGCGCAGGTTGCCGCCGGAGTCCAGCGGCCACGGCGCCTGCTGGCTGACGAAGAGGAGCTTTCGGGTCTTGCTCACTGGTGGAATCCTACGCCCCGAGAGGCCTCGGGCGAAGTCAGGGGGAGAGCTCTCTCCCAAGCCGCGTCGTGTCTGCCTGATATGCGGCCCTCAGCGCGGGGTCTCTAGCGATAGCGTCGCGGGCTGCCAGCGCGAGGTCGAGGTCCTCCTCTGGGTCTACGGCGCCTCCAGACTGGCGCAGGCCGTCCAGCTCTCCCATGCCGCGGCGCCGCAAGTCCTCCTCTGCGATCTCAAAGCCGTCGTCCGTCTGCTCCAAGAGCTCGAAGCGCTCTGCCGCCGAAGACTTACCAAAGAGCAGACACCAACCGTCTCGGCTGCCGCGCCCGACGCGACCGCGCAGCTGATGTAGCTGAGCTAGGCCAAGCCGCTCTGCGCCCTCTACGACGAGCACCGTCGCGGCCGGGACGTCCACTCCGACCTCGATGACAGTTGTGCCCACTAAGACCTTCGCGCGCCCTTTGCGGAAGGCCGCGAGGCGCTCTTGGCGCAGCTCCGTGTCCAGCGCCCCATGCACCAAGATGACGCCATGATCAGAGAGGACTGAGGTAGAGAGGCGCGCGTGAGCCTCAATGGCGCCGCGCTCCTCGCTCCCTTGCTCGATCCGCGGGACGACCCAAAACACCTGCTCTCCCGCCGCGAGCCGCTCTGAGAGGAAGCCCAAGAGGCGCTCCCCGTCGCGCTTCTTCAACCAGCGAGTCGTCACCTTCCCACGACCCGGCGGGCGCTCCTTCAGCACGCTGACCTCTAAGTCACCGTAGAGCGAGAGCGCGAGGGTGCGGGGGATCGGCGTCGCGGTGGTCAACAAGACGTGAACCCCAGGGCCCTTCTCTAAGAGGCGCGTGCGTTGGGCGACGCCGAAGCGATGCTGCTCATCAATGACAGCCACGGCGAGGCGCGCACAGCGAACCTTCTCCGAGAAGAGCGCGTGCGTGCCGATCGCGACCTGCAGCTCCCCCCTCTCTAAGCCGCGCAGCACTCTCTTCCGCTCACGCGCAGGGGTCGAGCCCGTCAGGAGGCATGCCTTCACCCCCGCTGCCTCAAAGAGCGGCGCGAGGACAGCGTAATGCTGCTCTGCTAGGAGCTCTGTCGGCGCCGCGAGCACGGCCTGAGCCCCAGTGCGGGCAGCAGCGACGCAGGCATAGAACGCCACAGCGGTCTTACCCGTACCGACGTCACCTTGAAGGAGCCTCCGCATCGGGCGACGCGCAGAGAGATCTACGCGTAGCTCTCCCACGACCCGCGCTTGGTCAGCCGTCAGGCGGAAAGGCAGCAGCGCTTGGAGCGCTTCGTGCTCACGATCGCTCGTCTCAATCGGAAACGCGGCTCCACGCTCAGGGTCTCCGCCTTGTTGCAGCCGCGCCTGCATCGCGAGGCAGCCCTCCAGCGCGATCCTTCGACGCGCCGCGGTGAACTCCTCAGGGTCGCGAGGCTCATGGAGCGCGCGGGGCGTCTCCGAGAGCCTAGGCAGACCGAGCTCTTCGAGGAGCGCTGACGGAGCTCGGTCCTCTAAGTCTTTCGCCAGCTCGAGCGCACCACGGCAGAGCCCCCGCAAGAGCCCCTGCCCGATCCCATCGACGGTCTGATAGCGAGGCTCCCACCCGTCCGGCGCCGGGAGAGGCTTCTCCTCGGTGCCGATACGTGGCACGACCAGCGATGGCTTCCCCTTCTTCGTGACCCCGACACGCCCTGCCACCGTGACGACGGCGTCCTTCACGAGCGTCTCTCGCAGCCATGACTGGTTGAACCAATGAGCTTCGATCACGCCGCTCTCATCCGCGATATAGGCGGTGAACACGCTCTGCCTACCACCTCGGCGGAAGAACCGCGTGCGCTCTACCCGGCCAGTGATTTGGACTACGGCCCCGACCATCCCGACCGCCTCGGCGCAGCTGGCTCGGACCCCAGTGCTCTCTAGACCTTGCGGAGCGAGGAGCAGTAGATCTCGGATCGTGCGCACCCCTAGCTCCGCTAAGAGCCCTGCCCGCGCCGGGCCAACGCCGCTGATCGTCGTGACCTCCGCTCCTGTCCCCTGCGTCTCCGCGTTCACGACACTAATCTAGCTCTCAGCGCGCGCCTCTTCATCGTGTCTCCGCTCTAGAGGCAAGAGCAGGACGTATGTGAGCACGCTAGAGACGGTGTAGAAGCCGACCGTGGTCAGCATGAGGACAGAGTAGTCGTTACCTGTGCTGTCTAGGATCGCGCCCCCTACGACGGGCCCGAGCACCCACCCGACGCTCCAGGCCATAGACTGCATGCCGTTCTGAAACTCTTTCGCGCCCTCTGGCGCCACTTTCATCACGAGGTTCATGAACAGAGGGTGACCAGAGTTCATGAGCGCGCCACGGAAGAGGAAGGCGATGATCGCGACCACGAGGCTGTTCGTATACGCGAGGACGATGAAGAACACGATCGAGGCGAGCTCGAGCGCGACGATGCCGCGGACGAGCCCGAGCTGACGTGAGACATAAGGAGCGATGAGGAATCCGCAAGCCGTCATCAAGCCCCCTACGGCCCAGAGGGTCCCGACGTCCCCATCACCCAAACCGAAGCGCTCGCGAAAGTAGAGCGAGAGGAAGGGGATACAGGCTCCTGCGCCCACGCCGAGGACGATGTGCGGGGTGACGAATCGCAGGGCGGTGCCCCTGTGCTCGCGCACGACGTCGAGGATCTTGGGCGCTCGCTCGTCCACAACCGGCTCATCCTCTCGTATCCCCGCATAGACGATCGCGGCTGCGAGTCCGAGGAAGCCGGCCCCAGAGAGGACGCACGCGAGCGCGAGGGAGTCGCTGTCGAGAATAGGCGTCAGGAGATCCGCCAGCTGTCCACCTGAGAAGCTCCCGACGACGCTCGCCAAGGTGCCGACGGCCTCAGCGAGGGCGAAGACGCCTTGGCGCTCCCGCTCGCCAGTGTGGCGATAGATGAACGGCGCGACCGCGATGTGATGGATCGCGAAAGAGAGGCCGACCATGAACTCCGCCGCGCGGAACCAGCCGAGGCTCGGCATCCAAGGGAGCGCGAAGAGCGAGAGACCACAGATGAACGCCGCGGTGGCAAGGAAGCGCCCGGCGCGACGCCGCGCGAGGATGTAAGCAGCAGGGAGAGCGACGAGGATCGTGCCCCATGCGTGCATCGAGGTGACCGAGCCGATCTCAGTCTTCGTGTAGCCCAGGCGGTCGAGGTAGAGGTTGAGCAGCGTCCAAGGCAGGGCGCCCGCGGCGCCGAGGAAGGCGCAGCCCATGAGATAGCGGCGCGCCTGCGCGCCAGTCTCTCCCCAGTCCTCAGCCCAGCGCTTGATCACCTCTTGAGCCTCTGTCGCTCAGCGATACATCTGCTGCAGGACCGCCTCGGCCGTCTTGCCCTGCGGAGAGAAGCCGCGGTCGCGCGCGCCCCCCGAGCCCGGCTCGATCTCCCACCGCCAAAGGTAGGTGCCGCGGAGCGTGTCAGACTCGCCGCGCACCGTAGCGAGCGCGCCATAGAAGGCGCTGTAGAGCCGCTCCTGCTCGTCCATGTCGAGCTCGCCTTGCCCTAGGGCTGCGTCCCACCACGCGCGCGACGAGGAGGGGAAGCCGACCTCCATGAGCAAGACAGGGCGATCGAGGTCGTCGCCCTTGGCGACGAGGGCGCGCAGCACCTTCGTCATCGAGCCTTGGATTGAGCGATCCGAGGGCCGCTCCCCTAAGGGCGTACCCAGCCGGGGGAAGTAGACGAGCCCTACGAAGTCGAGCTCATCCCAGAACTCGACCTGATCCAGCTCTTGCTTCCACAGCGCGCCGTAGGTGAGGCCTCCAGAGAAGACCGCACGAGCAGCGCTGATGCTCCGAGACCACTCGATGCGCTTCGTCTCGAAGATCTCGACCGGCAGATCGTCTCCCTCCGTGACCCGCGTCTTCGTCGCAGGTCGAAGCTCGGCTCCGAGCGAGAGCAACTCAACACCCATGAGCTCTGCGGTGAGCCCAGCGTGCTCGAGCATGCGCCGCTGGTCGACGAAGTAGTCTCGCCACGAGGGCACGTCAGTGCGGCGCCTCCAAGCAGAGCGCCCCGCGCTAGAAGAGACGAGCTGAACAGGGACCATACAGGTCTGCATCCCCCGCGCGTGAGCGAGCCCGAAGATGTGCGCGAGCTCGGCGTCCGGCTCAACGAACCCGTTGAGCGTCGGACCAGCCCCTGCTGCGAAGCGCGCTTGGGGACCATCCTCCAGCCAATAGCATTGAACGCTCAGCGCCTCGACGCCGACCTCACCAGCCCTATCTAGGGTCTCTGCGAGCGCAGGGACGACGAAGCTCCGCTGTGTGTCTAAGGGAGAGTCGATCGCGACGCCGTCCCTCCGAGCGCGGCTCTTCACCTCAGCGAGGCGTGCGGCGCGAGCGGTTCGAACAGTCTCCATCTGCGGGTCTGTGCGCTCCAAGAGCCACGACTGGAAGTCCAAGAGGTCCGCCTCGTCTGGCGCGTAGGCCTCGTCCCCTCTCCAGACCCTCAACAGCGCCTCGGCGCCGAGGGTCTCACGCATATAGCGGAAGAAGGCCGCGCGAGCGGGCGTGCGGATGTGGCTTGAGCGCTGCACCAGCGCCCCTGGCGTGATGATCAAGTCGGGAGACGGCATCAGCCCTTGGGTCGCCAAGTAGCTCCACCACCCCTCTAAGGGGCGGCCCCACCAAGAGTCCACCGCGTCTACAGAAGCGGCCTCGAGCATCCAGCCAGCCTCCGTCACCGGGAACCCCACCGCCTGAACGAGGCGCGCCTCGGCGACAGCTCTGCGCCCCTCCTCTGGCAGCGCTGGGTCCAGCGCCGCGATGACAGCCCCGCGCCCATGCTCAGAGACGCCGAAGGCACAGACACCGTGCATCCGCTGGATGTCCATGAGCTCACTTGTAAGCGAGACATGGAGGCGCTGCGCAGCGGAGCCAGCCCACGCCTCGACGCGCGACATCGTCGCGAGAGCGCGCGCTGACCAGGCGCGAGCGCTGGCTTCAGACAGCGCTTCGACCCGCGCGAGAGAGAGCCTGTCGTCTCCGCTCTCCACGGGGATCAGCCGTTCCTCAAACTGATCCCAGCGTTCACCAAAGTCGATGATGCTCTCCTCGTTCGGCGCGCCCTGCGCGCCTAGCTCAAGCGAGAGCGTCAGGCGGCCGCCGCGGAAGACGCGCGCGCCCGGCCGGGCGACGGGTCGGAGGTCGAGGCTGAGCGAGTCGAGGGCGGAGAGCGTGCTGCCGCACAAGACGGTCAGCGGGAGCCCCCTGCGCTCTGGGTCCTCGAAGGTCGCGACCAGCGCGAGGCCCGCGCCTTTGAACTCCCGGTCAACCCAGCTAAAGCTCTCACCATCGCCGAGCGCCACGCCGGTCGGCTCTAAGAGGCTGGCAATGAGCGGGTCATCAAAGGTCCCGACGACGACGCGCGGGTTCCTCGGCTCGCCCCTGTGCGGGTCGACCCGGCCAAGAGGGATCCCAAGGACTCCGCACCACCGCAAGAGCGATCGCTCAGCTCGGGCGCCGACCTCCCCCGCCGGAGCGACCAGCTCGAGCGTCTCACACTGCGAGAGGTGCCGCGCCATCATGGCAGCGTTCGCCACGCGCACAGGGCGCTCGCAAGCGCTCGCCAAGAGCGCCGCTAGGCAGAGAGAGAGGCTGAGGTGTCTTCGCGTCACGGCGCAGAGCCTAACACCGCCCGGCCGTACTCCCGAAGGTGTCCTTCAAGCCTCCGTCGAGGCCGGGAGCTCAGGGTCGACCTCGCGCTCCTCAGAGCCAGTCAGCTGCTGCATCTCGACGAGGCGGCAATAGGTGCCTCCCTCGGCGATGAGTTCAGCGTGCGTCCCAGTCTGGGTGACGGCCCCGCCCTCGAGGACCGCGATGCGATCGGCGTTTCGAATCGTCGCCAATCGGTGCGCGATGACCACGACGGTGCGGTCCCGCATGACGTTCTCTAGGGCCGCCTGCACCGCGGACTCAGACTCCGAGTCTAGGCTGCTGGTCGCCTCGTCCAAGAACAGGAGCGGCGCGCCCTTGAGGATGGCGCGGGCGATGGTGATGCGCTGGCGCTGCCCACCCGAGAGGCGCGTGCCCATGTCGGCCACGTCCGTGTCGTAGCCCTCCGGCAACGTCTGGATGAAGTCGTGTATATGGGCTGAGACCGCTGCCGCCTCGATCTCGGCCTGCGTCGCGTCTGGGCGCCCGTAGCGGATGTTCTCGCGGATCGTGGTGTGGAACAGGAAGGGCGCTTGCTCGACCAAGCTGAACTGTTGACGCCAAGACGTGAGCGTGACGTCAGTGAGGTCGTGCCCGTCCACCCGGACGGCGCCCTCATCCGGATCGAAGAAGCGGCAGATCATGCTGAGCAAGGTGCTCTTACCGCCGCCGCTCGGGCCGACGAGCGCGAGGGTCTCCCCCGCCTTGACCTCGAGGTCGATGCCTGAGAGCGCGGGCCCTTCAGAGTTCGGATATGCGAAGCGCAGACCTTCGACGCTGACCGCTCCGCTGATGTCACCGAGGCTGTGAGCGTCCGACCGCTCGCGAACATCCGCCTCCTCTGCGAGCACAGCGCAGAGGCGCTCGGACGCTCCCACTGAGGTCTCGATGATCGTCCAATTCTTCGTCAGACGCTTGATGTGGTTGTACATCTGGGCGCTCCCCATGAAGAAGATCATCATCTTCCCGCCGTCACCGAAGAGGTCGAACCAGATCGCTCCGAAGCCAACGACGAAGAGCAACAGCGCGATCCCGACGTGGCTGAAGAGCGTCGTCCAAGCGAGGGTCAAAGATTGCGCGCGCACCATGCGCATCGTGTCTTCTAAGTAGTCCTCGTTGAGGCGCTCGTAGCGCTCGACCTCTTGGCGCTCCATGTCGAAGGCCCGGACGGTGCGGATCCCCTGAAACATCTGAGTCAGGACCTGAACGGACGCGCCTAGAGTCGTCAGGCTCTTCGTTGAGCGACGACGCACCCGCTTGGAGAGCTTGCTGACAGGCCAGGCGAGGAGCACGACAGAGAGGATCACTGCGCCGGAGAGCTCGGGCGCCGCGTAGGCCATCACCCCCATAAAGGCGACCGTGGCGTAGCCGTTCTGTAGGAGGTCCCCGAAGCAGACCTTGATCGCAGCGAGGGTCTGCTGCACGTCAGAGCTCACGCGGCTGAGGGTGTCGCCGAGCTTGCGGCTCCCATGCCAGCCGAGCCCGAGCCCCATGAGGTGCTTCGCGATGCTCACCCTGAGATCGACCACCATCCGCAGGGAGACGCGGTTCGCCAGCTGGTTATAGAGGTACTGCGCCGCAGCGGTGAGGAAGGCCACCAAGATCAAGAAGATCACGACGATGCAGAGCGCCGCGTACTGATCGTTCTGCTTGGCCTCTCCGCGGATGATCCCCTCTTCCACGCTCGTCTTGGTGATCCAAGCGAAGAGCTCCTCGATAGGTCCGGGGTCGGCGTTGAGCGCCGCCTCGCCCTTGCGCGGGAACAGCACAAGGTTCCAGATCGGCTCCAAGAGGAGGACGACTAAGCTCTGCCCGAAGGTAACCAGGCCGCCGAGGACCATAACGCCGAGCAGCGCAGGGATCCTTGGCAGGGCGTGAGGCTTGAGGAGCCTCCATGTGGACTTCAGGTCGGCTTTCAAAACGGTCTCGGTCCTCCCTCTCCAGGAGCTGGCGCGCGCGCCCTACCCTCACTCGCCTCTCGGCGCGGACGCCCCGCTCGCGTGAGAGGATCCCTTGGGAGTCCGCAGATGTAAAGGAGCGCGGGGCAGACCCCTGGTCAATTCCCGCTGAGCCAGTCCTTAGGGGTCAAGAACTGCTCTCCTAGAGCAGCCTCGGGGCTGCCAGGGGCCGGGGTGTACTCATACCGCCAGCGAACCTCCGGAGGCATCGAGCCCAGGATGCACTCAACGCGCCCCCCCGCCTGGAGCCCAAAGAGGGTCCCGCGGTCTTGGAGGAGATTGAACTCCACATAGCGGCCGCGACGCACGAGCTGCCACTCCCGCTCCCGCTCCGAGTAAGGCGTGTCCTTTCGCCGCTCAAGGATCGGCGGGTACGCAGAGAGGTAGCCCTCCCCGACCGAGCGCATGAGCCCGAAGCCCTCCTCGAAGGTCCCCTCGTTCCAATCGTCAAAGAAGACGCCGCCGATCCCGCGCGGCTCGCCGCGATGAGGCAGGAAGAAGTAGTCATCACAAGTCTTCTTCAGCTTGGGGTAGAGCTCTGCACCGACGGCGTCTCGCGCGCGCTCATGCCAAGCGACGCAGTCCTCTTCGAAGCCGTAGTACGGAGTGAGATCGAAGCCCCCTCCGAACCACCAGACCGGCTCCTCCCCCTCCTTGGTGGCGAGGAAGCAGCGCACATTCATGTGGCTCGTAGGAGCGTAGGGATTTCGCGGATGGGTGATGAGCGAGACGGAGACCGCCTCGTACGCGCGACCTGCGAGCTCAGGCCTGCGCTTGCTAGCAGCTGCGGGCATGTCCTCACCCACTGTGTGTGAGAACATCACGCCGGCGCGCTCGAGGACCGGCCCCTCCTCCAAGATCCGCGGGCGCGAGAGCCCACCGGTGGGAGACTCGAGGGGGTCCTCTCGAAAGCTGGCTTCTCCATCAGCGCCTTCGAGGGCAGCGCAGATGCGATCCTGGAGATCGGTCAGAAACTCACGTACTTGGTTGATGTCAGGGGAGTTCGACACAGCGGCTGTTGGTTTTCTTGATGGCGCCTTCAGGCCCTAGGCCCGAGGATGAGGCGATGAACACGGCGATCTTGATCTTAGCAGCGTGCGCGGCGCAAGGAGCGTTGGGCCCTGAGGTACGAGCGCCCACGCCAGAGCTCCGCGCGCGCTTCAGTCTGGCACCATTCTATGAGAAGCACCTCGACGCTTGGGGCATGCCGATCGTTAGTTCTCGTCATGTCTCGGACTACGCGCTCCTTGAGGCGCGACACCTGATCGGGGAGATGATGGGTGAGCGCACCGACATCCTGCAGGCCATGGGTGATAACGGGGTCCGCTACGTGGTCATGGGGGTGAACGAGTACACAACCGATGTCCCTGAGCACTCCGACCTGACGCCAGCTCGCTACTGGGATCGACGCGCCCGCGGGCTAGGCGCGACCTTCTCCAGGCCAGCTGTGAGCTGCGGTGAAGAGAACCTCCTCTGCCTGAAAGGTGACCCTTACGGGACAGAGAACATCTTGATCCACGAGCTCGCGCACGCCGTGCATGAGATGGGGCTCGTAACGACCGACCCGACCTTCGATGACCGCTTAAAGAAGATCTATTGGCAAGCGCTCGAAGAGGGCCTCTGGGAGGGCACGTACGCGGCGAGCAACCGTATGGAGTATTGGGCCGAGATGGTCCAGTCCTGGTTCGATACGAACCGAGAGAACGACAACCAGCACAACCACATCAACACGCGGGCTGAGCTGAGAGAATACGACCCGCGGGTAGCCGCGCTCTGTGAAGAGGTCTTCGGAGATCGAGCTTGGCGCTACAAGAAGCCAGCGCTGCGCGAAGCCGCGCCACACTTAGAGGGCTTCGACAGCTCTGCTGCGCCAGGCTTCCGCTGGCCAGATGAGATGGACGCTGCGTACAAGGCGCACGACGCCCAAGAGCGCCAACTCCCTAAGCGTGAGGGCGAGTCACAGCTCGCCTGGGTCCGTCGCACAGCCCTTGCAGGGCACGTAGAGAACCAAGTCAACTTGGGCTGGCGCTACCGCGACGGCCGCGGCGTCGAGGCCTCAGACGAGCTCGCTGTCGCTTGGTTCCGTTGCGCCGTCGAGCAAGGCGACGCGCCCGCTATGGATCATCTCGGTTGGATGCTGAAGGAGGGCCGCGGCTGCGAGCGAGACGACGCCCTCGCAGTTCGCCTCTTCAAGCGCGCAGCTGAGGCCCGACATCACCAGGCCCGATACAACCTCGGCATGATGCTGGCCCAAGGCCGCGGCATAGAGCGCCCCGACGTCTTAGGCGCGCTCACTTGGCTGGGCAAGGCCGCCCGCGTCGGCCATGAGGGCGCGGCGTCGGCATACGAGGAGCTCTTGGGCGAGGCTGCGCCAGAGCTCATTCGAGCGGCTGAGCAGCTCATCAGCTCAGGCGATTGATCACTCAGCGGCGACGCTGAAGAAGAGCAGGTGTTGCCAGGGGAGCTCATCGAACTCCTCGACGAGCTCAAAGCCGTTCGCGCTGAACTCGGCCACGACCTGCGCCTTCGACATCTTGTGCTTGGGCTTGATCGGGACCGCGGGATCTTCCGCCCGGAACTCTAGAGCGGCGACTCGCCCGCCAGGGCGGAGAGCGCGCCGGAGGTGACCCAAGACCTCCGCGGGGTGTGAGAGCTCGTGGTAGACGTCCGCCATCAGGATGAGGTCACAGCTCTGAGGCGGCAGCCTTGGATCATCAAACTCACCGATGACGACCGCGACGTTGTCGACGTCAAGCTCCTCCGCGCGCCACCGCAACAGGTCGAGCATCTCGGGCTGTATGTCGACACCGATCACGAGGCCCTCCTCCCCCACTCGCTCCGCGAGCTCGAGCGAGTGATAACCGTTGCCACAGCCGAGGTCGCAGATGACTTGCCCCTCCTTCACAGAGAGCGCGTCTAAGAACCGGCTCGTGTGCTCCTCATCCTCTCGAGTCGCACGTATCAACCAGTCTGCGCCCAACCAGTGCATAGTCTGAGCGATCTCACGCCCCATATATTTGCCTGTGCTCGGAGCGATCGGCGTCCGCGGCCTCACCGCGCGGGACTCCAAGAGGTGAGTCTCGAGCTCCCAAGTGAGCTCCCGGACGAGCTCAGGCCGCTCCGCTGCGAGGTCTCGCTCCTCCCCTAGGTCCTCCCTGAGGTCATAGAGCTCGTAGCCTACGCCCCAGTACTTGATCAGCTTCCAATCGCCCCGGCGAACGATCGAGTAGGGCGCTTTGACTCCGCCACGGTAATGCGGAAAGTGCCAGAAGAGCGCGCGTTCTGAGAGCTCGGAGACTCCGGTCATGACTCCCATAAGGCTCACCCCGTCGACCGGCTCGCGTCCGCGCGGGCTCGCGCACGCCTCGGTGATCGTGGGCAGGAGGTCTATGGAGCTAGCGGGCGTATCGATGACGGCCCCAGCAGAGATGACGCCCGGCCACCGAAGAAGGAGCGGGACACGGATACCTCCCTCATAGGGGTAGCCCTTCCCAGAGCGCAGAGGAGAGTTGTCCGTTGGTCCGAGGAGCCCTCCGTTATCCGAGGTGAAGAGTACGAGCGTGTCCTCAGCGAGCCCGAGCACGTCGAGCTCATCGAGGACTCTGCCGACGCACTCATCTAAGCTCTGAAGCATCGCTGCGTAGACAGCGTTGTAGTCGCGCTCACCCTTCCTAGCCCGCCACTCCTTCACCAAGGCAGGCTTCGCCTGTAAGGGCGTGTGGACTGCGTAGTTCGAGAGCTGCAGAAAGAAGGGCTCCTCCGCGCGCTCGCGGATGAACTCTACCGCCTCATGTGCCTCACGATCCGTGAGGTACTCCCCCTCCGACCGCGGCGCGAGGGTGGGGATCCCTGAGAGGCGCGAGCTCACGTAAGGGTCAAAGTAGCTCGGCGGCTGACCAAAGTCGCAGCCACCTAGATTGAGCTCGAAGCCTTGCGCCGTCGGGTAGTGCTCATCCATCCCGAGGTGCCACTTGCCGACGTATCCCGTGCGGTACTGCTTCACTCGCAAAGACTCTGCGATCGTCATCTCGCGGAGCTCTAGCCAGAGGGGGCTCTTCGAGACCTCGAGGGCCTCCCCCGCTGGTTGATAGAGCCCGCTAGGGTGCTGACCATCCTCCGGGAGTGCGCCGCCTTGGAAGCGGGCGCGGATCCAATCGGTGACGCCGACACGCGCCGGGTAGCGGCCCGTCTGCACGGCAGCGCGCGTAGGAGAGCAGACCGCCGCTGCCGCGTAGGCCTGAGTGAAGCGCGCTCCCTCCATCGCGAGGCGATCAATGTTCGGCGTGCTGTAGACCGGAGAGCCCTGGCAGGAGAGGTCCATCCATCCGAGGTCATCGACCAGGATCAAGACGACATTGGGCGTCTCCTCTAGGACCGGCGGCGCAACCATAAAGAGGGACGCGAGGAGGCTCAGCATGACGAAGAATCTACAGGACAATCACACGACCGCTACTATGCGAGCGCCCTTACGAAGGAGCCCTAACATGAAGTATCCGCGCCTCGCCCTCTCCTCCCTTCTACTCCTCGCCTGTTGCGCCGCGATGAGCGGACCAGACCCGGTCGCTGAGGCGATGGACGACGCGGGGAGAGCCTTCCTCGCCTCGCTAAGCGAAGAGCAGCGCGGGCGCTGTAGCTTCGAGCTCTCTCACCATGAGCGGACGGCCTGGACTTACTTCCCCGGCGACCGTGAAGGCGTGATGATCGGCGAGCTCTCTGCCGAGGCGCGCGCAGCGCTCACGGGACTCATGCAGAGCGCGCTCAGCTCAGGTGGCTATCTGAAGGCAGAGGGCGTCTTGATACTCGAGTCGGTTTTGAACGTCCTTCAACCGAACGCAAACCGTGACCCTGGGCGATATGCGGTCACCGTCTTTGGGGCGCCAGGCGAGGGTCCTTGGGGTTGGAGTCTCGAGGGACACCACATCTCTCTGAACTTCACCCAAGACTCCGATGGAGCTCGCGCGACTCCGCTCATGTTTGGAGTCGCACCGGCCATCGTGAAGAGCGGACCGCACACGGGCCTGCGCGTCCTCGGCGCAGAGGTCGACCTCGCCCGCGCGCTGATCGACTCACTCGATGAGACGCAGCGCGCCGCGGCGTCCCTCTCGGGGGACCGCCCCACAGATGTAGTCATGGTCCCCGCCCGCAGCGAAGCCCTCAAGGCTGAGGGTCTCGCTGCCGCCGCACTGAACGAGGCGCAGCGTGAGCTGCTCTTCGACCTTGTCTCCGAATACACCGGGAACCTCAGCCCGGCGAGGGCCCGCAGAGAGCTCGCCCGCGTTCGAGCCCTCTCCCCCGGCGACCTGCGGTTCGCCTTCACGGGGGACGCCGAGACCGGACTCTTCTACTACCGCCTGATCGGCGGAGACATCTCTTTTGAATATGCAGCGATCGGGAACGACCCTAACCATGCGCACGCCCTCTGGCGCGACCTCAGCCGAGACTTTGGCGCAGACCTGCTGCGGAAGCACTTTGAAGAAGAGCACTGAGAAGGCTCTTGCGGCCCGCCTTAGGGGTGGCTCCTAGAGCGAATCTGCGCCCACGGTGAGAGCCTCAGGAAGCGACAGAGACGACCACACTCCTGAGAGAGCTGAGAAATGCGGTCGGTCACTGGGCAAGTCTGACAGGGAAAAACCTTAAAGAAACGGACGTGACGCGCCCCTTACGACGAGATCAGCCCCTGCGTGCTAGTCTTTTCTTGGCGTTTATCCGCCAAGACCGCACACAGAAGAGACTCCTCATGAAAGCACTGCTCCTCCCGATCACCTTCGCCCTCTCCGCTGCGCCCTCCCTAGCTCTACAGGGAAGTGACTCTTGCACCACACCGACTACGATCGCGGGGCAAGGCAGCTTCCCGTACGACAACACCCTCGCATCAACCGGGGCTGAGGGACAGACGGAGGCAGCTTGCTATCAGTTTGGCTCCTCAGCGGTAGACAACGACGTCTGGTTCGCATGGACCTCAGACTTCACCGGTAACGCGGCGATCACCACATGTGGTGGAACCAGCGACGACTCCAAGATCAGCGCCTACCCCGGCAGCTCCTGCCCGACCCCGGGCTCAGCCATCGCATGTAACGATGACGTCTGCGCGCTCCAGTCTGGGATCATCATCCCTGTCAACGCTGGCTCGACTTACATGCTGCAGGTCGGCAACTTCCCCGGCGCGACTGCGAACACTGCCGGCACGCTCACGATCTTTGAGGATGCGCCCGCCTTCAACCCCGCGAATGGACACTTCTATGACTTTGTGCAGGGTGCGATCGATTTCGACTCTGCGCGGGCTGCTGCGGAGAGCATGACCTACCTAGGCGTCCAAGGTCACCTTGCGACGATCTCAGACGCCTCAGAGAACGCCTTCCTCGCCTCTACCTTTGGCGGCAGAGCGTGGATCGGGCTCTATCAAGATTTCAGTGACCCGAACTACACAGAGCCAGGCGGCGGCTGGACGTGGGTCACCGGCGAGCCGTTCACCTTCAACTCATGGAACCCGGGCGAGCCCAACGACTCCTCTGGCCAAGAGCACTACGCCGAGATGTTTGGCAACGGTGACTGGAACGACCAGCCCGTCGGAGGCAGCGGCGTCGTCCAAGGCTTCTACGTAGAGTTCGCAGGCGTGACGATCCCAGGCACCTTCTGCGAAGGCACTGAAGCGAACCCGACAGGCTGCCCCTGTGGCAACCCGGGCAATGAGGGTGAGGGCTGCGCCAACGGGACCGGAGTCGGCGGCAAGCTCCGCTCAACAGGCGCCGCGAGCGTTAGCTCTAGCGAGCTAGTACTCGAGGGCTCCCAACTCATCCCCAATCAGCCCGCGCTCTACTTCCAAGGGAACAACGCCATCAACAATGGGGACGGCATCCTCTTTGGAGACGGCATCCGTTGCGCGGGCGGCGGCGTCGTACGCCTCCAAGTCCGATTCTCTGACAGCACTGGTAGCTCATCTACGACAGTGGACATCGCCACGAAGGGCGGCGTCGCCGCTGGAGATGTGAAGCGCTATCAGATCTGGTACCGCGACCCCGCCACGAGCCCCTGCGGCGCACTGTTCAACCTCAGCAACGGCCTCGAGTTGACCTTCAACGCCTAACCCGGACATCAGCAATGAGAGCCCTCTCTATAGTTGCGCTCCTCTGCTCTGCCAGCCCTGCGGTCGCGCTTCAAGGGAGCGACTCCTGCACGACGGCGCAGGCCATCGCGGGCTCCGGCCTCTTCACCTTTGACGCCACCTCAGCCACTACTGGTGCGGAGGGTCAGAACGAAGCCCTCTGCTATGCGTTTGGCTCATCCACCATCGACTTCGACGTCTGGTATGAGTGGACTTCGGACTTCACCGGAACGGCGATCGTGACCTCATGTGCTGGGACGAGCGAGGACACCAAGATCGCCGCCTACCCCGGCGGCGGCTGCCCTGCCCCCAACGCTGCCATCGCCTGTAACGATGACACCTGCAACTATCAGTCCACCATCAACTTTGACGCGGTGGCCGGCTCCTCCTACATGCTTCAGGTGGGCTACTTCCCCGGTACGACGCCCTCTTCTCCGGGGAGCTTTGAGATCTACGAGAATCAGCCGGTCCAAAATCCAGCGAACGGCCACTACTACCTCGTCGTAAGGGAGACGGTCTCATGGGACGTGGCGAGGGCGACGGCGGAGTCCATGACCTTCCAAGGGATCCAAGGCCACCTCGTCACCTTCTCTGACCTCGCCGAGGATCAGTGGGTCTACTACACGATGACAGGAGGCCCCCTCGGAAACGCATGGATCGGCCTTTACCAAGACATGACGGACCCCAACTACTCTGAGCCTGCTGGTGGCTGGGTCTGGGTCGACGGGACCCCCCTCACTTATTCGAACTGGTACACACCCACTGAGCCGAACAACGGTGGCGGCCTCGAGCACTACGGCGGCTACTGGCCGGGCGATCAGTGGAATGACTATCAGATCGCTGACGGGACGGCGTCCGCTTACGTCGTCGAGTTCGACACATCTTCTTCGACCGCCTTCTGCTTTGGTGACGGAGCGAGCACACTCTGCCCCTGCGGGAACACCGGCGGTGCAGGGCAAGGCTGCGCGAACGGCACAGGCAGCGGCGCGGTGTTAGTCGCGACAGGTTCCTCGAGCGTCGCTTTAGCAGATATGACCCTCTCCGCCTCAGGTCTCATCCCGAGCCAGCCGGGGCTGTACTTCCAAGGTAACAACGCGATCAGCAGCGGCGCAGGTATCCAGTTCGGTGATGGCCTTCGCTGCGCCGGCGGCGGCGTCGTACGCCTTCAGGTCCGCTTCGCCAGCGGGACCGGTACCTCCGCCACTACGGCTGACCTCATCTCCTTGGGAGGTGTCGTCCCTGGCGACACCAAGCGCTACCAGCTCTGGTATCGAGACCCCGTGCTCAGCCCTTGCGGCTCGCTCTTCAACTTGACGAACGGGATCGAGCGCACCTTCCAACCTTAACGCTCAGCCTCGCTTCCGAGTGCGCGTCCGCCAGGACTCCCACGATCCGGCCAGCTCCTCTGTCAGCTCTGGGTGTACTTCGGAGAGGTCCTTCGCCTCGGTCGGGTCAGCCTCAATGTTGTAGAGCTCCCAGCGCTTCCACCTCTTCTCCCAAGAGATCTTCCAAGCCCCACGTCTGTAGGCCCGGTTGCCAGACCACAGCCACCCCCACTCCGGCGGCGAGCTTCGCTCACCTCCGGCCAAGACCGGCGCGAGGCTCTCACCATCAAGCTCCTCGGGCAGCGTACCTGCCCCGGCGAGCTCTAAGAAGGTAGGCAGGAGATCGATGATGTGGCCAGGCTCTCGAGTGAGCGTCCCAGGCTTGATCCCTGCCGGCCAGCGCGCGACGAGCGGCGTAGCTACGCCGCCTTGGTGGACCCACTGCTTGTAGCGACGAAAGGGCGTGTTCTGCGCCCACGCCCAGCCAGGCCCGCAGGTCACGTAGTGCTCCTTAGGACCAGGGATCCGCTCAGGCCTCTCCCCGCCCGGGAGCTCAGCGCAAGCGCCGTTGTCCGAGAGAAAGAGGACGAGCGTGTCCTCTGCGACACCAGCACGTTCGAGCGCGGCGAGGACCTCGCCTACGCCGTCATCCATGCTCGTCACCATCGCCGCGTACACCTCCATCCGATCAGCCTGCCACTCTTTGTGCTGCGCCATCTCCCAAGAGGTCACCTCGCGCTCCATCGGCGCGGGGACTGTCCCCTCTTCAAAGAGGCCGAGCTCGAGCTGTCGCTCGAAGCGCGCGCGGGCGATCTCTTCCCAGCCCACGTCATAGCGACCCTCTTGCGAGGCGATGTCCTCCGGGCGCGCGTGGAGCGGGTAGTGCGGAGCCGTGTAAGGGAGGTAGAGAAAGAACGGCGCGCCCTCTGCTCCGAACGCCTCGATCCGCTCGATAGCGCGCTCGGTGAAGGCGTCGGTGGTGTAGTACCCCTCTGGAAACTCTGTCACGCGATCTTCGCCATCACAGAAGACTCTCACCCTCCCACCCTTAAAGTCCGGGTCTGGCTGCGCGGGGTCAAAGAAGTTGCAGCAGCCATCGAGCAAGCCATACGAGAACTCGAAGCCGCGATCGAGTGGACGACTCGGAGCCTGGCTCCCTTGGTGCCACTTTCCGCTGAAGGCCGTACGGTAGCCGAGCGCGGCGAGGCGCTCAGCTACGGTGGGAACCTCTGGGCTCAGGCTCCCGCCCGCGTCGCGCGGATAGGTGCCCGTGAGGACTGAAGCGCGCGTCGTCGTGCACTTGGCGTTGTTGTGGAACTGCGTGAACAACACCCCGTCCCGCGCGAGGCTGTCGATGTGCGGAGTCTCGATCTCGCCGCCATAGCAGCCTAGATCACTCCAGCCCATGTCATCCGCCATGATGAGCACGACATTCGGCGGCTTCGGCCCGACGTCGAGCCTAGGGGCGTGGCAAGACCAAGTGAGAGCTAGGAGCGCGAGGATGTGACGCATCTCTTCATGCTAAACAGCACTCGCAGCCCGAGTCTCCATAGAATGTCTACATGAACCTCTGCGCGCTGATGCTTGTGGTGGGCCTAGCCCAATCTGATGACCGACCTTGGATCGACCTCTTCGACGGTGAGAGCCTCTCAGGCTGGAGCGGCGATGAGTCCTTCTGGCGCGTCGAAGACGGCGCCATCGTTGGCGAGAGCACCGCGCAGAACCCGCTGAAGGCCACGACCTACCTCATCTGTGATCATGTGCGGGCTGCGGACTTTGAGTTCGAGTGCAGCTTCAGGATTCGCGGGGGGAACTCGGGCGTTCAATTCAGGACCGAACGAAACGGTGAGAAGAGCGTCCGCGGTTACCAAGCTGACCTAGAGGATGGACCGAACTGGACCGGCTGTCTCTACGAGCAAGACGGGCGCGGAGTGATGGTGCGTCGAGGCGAGCGCGCCACCTTCGCCGCGGGGAAGGTCAAGGAGGTCACTGGGAGCACTGGTGACCCAAAGGAGCTCTTGGCCGAGGCGCCGGCGGGAGAGTGGAACCGCTATCAAATCCGCGCGGTCGGCAACGTCGTCGAGCTCAGCATCAACGACGTCTTGATGTGCACCCTAGAAGACAACGACCCGGGGCGGACGCCCGCGGGGCTCTTCTGTGTGCAACTCCACCAAGGGCCGCCCATGAAGGTGGAGTACAAGGATCTGCGCGTGAGGCACCTCGGCGATCCCCCCGGCCCTGCAGCTCAGGAGCTTGAGGACCCTCGGAGCCCGCGCTGGATCTGGCTCGACGCAGACGGCGCCGATGATGAGCGCGGCTGGTTCCGCAAGCGCGTGAAGATCGAGCGTGAGCTGAAGAGGGCCGATTTCTGGATGAGCTGCGATAACCAAGGTGAGGCTTTCTTCAACGGCAAGCGCGCCCTGTTGAACTTTCGCTGGGAGCAGCCCAGCTCGGTCGATGTCACCGAGCGGCTCAAGGAAGGCGAGAACTGGATCGCCGTCTCTATGAAGAACGCGGGTGGACCTGCTGCTCTCATCGCAGAGCTCACGCTGGAGTACGTCGACGGCAGCACTGAGAAGATCAAGAGCGACGCGTCCTGGCGCTCCTCTGGAGAGGGCCCGGAGGGCTGGAAGACCGCGAGCTTTGACGACGCAAGCTGGGGCGAAGCCACCGACCTCGGCGCAATCGGCACCTCTCCTTGGGGTCGCCTACCCGGCGCTGAGCCCTACGTCGAGGAGCGCGCGCTCGACGGCTCGAAGGTCACCGTGCCGGAGGGGTTCAGCTGCGAGCTCGTCTACTCCGTACCTAGGCACGAGCAGGGCTCATGGGTCTCGATGTGCTTTGACGAGCGCGGGCGGATGTACGCCTGTGATCAGTACGGACGCATGTACCGCCTGACCATGGAAGGGGGCGAGCCAGAGATCGAGCTCCTCGACATTCCGCTCGGCGAAGCGCAGGGCATGTGCTTCCTAGATGGGGTGCTTTACGTGATCGTCTCAGGTACGGGCAGCTATAAGACCGGCCTTTACAAGGTCACCGACACGAACGGTGACGGAGACATAGACACCGTCAGCACCCTGCGCCTCTTCAGCGAGAAGTGGGGCGGCGAGCACGGACCCCACGCGGTCATCCCCGGGCCGGGCTTCGCACCTGGCGAGACCGGCCTCTGGATCGTCGCGGGCAACCACACTCCCCTACCGGAGCCCATCGACGAGAGCCGTGCGCCAGAGGTCTGGGACGAGGACCAACTCCTCCCCCGCAGCCCCGACGCGCGCGGCCACGCCGTGGGCTACATGGCTCCGGGTGGCTGGGTCGTGCAGACCGACATCAACGCCGACCACTGGGTGCTGCACGCCATCGGCATGCGCAACGCCTATGACATCGCCTTCAACTCCTCCGATGAGCTCTTCACCTTCGACTCCGACATGGAGTGGGACGTGGGCCTCCCGTGGTACCGCCCGACGCGGGTCAGTCACCTAGTGAGCGGCTCGGAGTCTGGCTGGCGACACGGCAGCGGAAAGTGGCCCGAGTGGGCCCCTGACAGCCTCCCCGGCGTCGAGGACATCGGGCTCTCCTCCCCCACCGGTATCAACTTCGGCTACGGCGCCTCCTTCCCGAGCAAGTACCAAGAGGCGCTGTTCGTCGCAGACTGGGCCTACGGGACGATCTACGCCGTACACCTCGAGCCATCAGGAGCGAGCTACACCGCGAGCTCTGAGGCCTTCGCCGTCGGCAAGCCGCTCCCGGTCACGGACACAGCTATCGGCGCGGACGGCGCGCTCTGGTTCACCACCGGCGGACGCCGCACCCAGTCTGGCGTCTATCGCGTGACCTACACCGGCGAGTCCACCCCTCGTCCGGAGCCCGCTCGCACGGATCTCGCCCTGCTGCGCTCGCAGCTGGAGGCGCTCCATAAGCCGGGCGCAGACGGCGCGGTGGAGGCCGCTTGGCCGCACCTCGGCCATCCGGACCGCTACATCCGCTTCGCTGCTCGCACGGCGATCGAGCATCAAGACCCCGCCCTCTGGCAGGAGCGCGCGTTCTCTGAGAGCGAGATGACGGGCGCCCAGAGCCTGATCGCGCTGGCGCGATGCGGTGACCCCAGCCTCAGAGCAGAGATCCTCAAAGCGCTCGCGCCGATGAGCCTCGGGATGCTCGACGCAGTGCAACCTGACGAGACCCTCGCGATCCTGCGCGCCTACGAGCTCACCTTCACGAGGATGGGGACACCCAACGACAACACCGCGCTGATCCAGAAGCTGGAGGCTGCCTGGGGCAGCCTGAGCTCATGGGACCCCGCCGTCACTCGAGAGCTCACCAAGCTCCTCGTCCATCTCGGCGGCGAACGAATCGTGGCAGACTCGCTCGCGATCGCTCGAGCGACAGAGGACAAGGAGCTGCGCCTCGCGATCCTCTTCACCCTGCGCCACGCCCACGTTGGTTGGACGCTAGACCTCCGGCGCACCTGGCTCGAGCTCTGCAGAGAGGCTAAGGAAGAGGGAGGCGGAGCGAGCTACCCCGGCTACCTAGAAGGCGCTCGCAAAGACGTGCTCGCCGGCATGACGGAGGGCGAGCGCTTCGTGCTCGGTGAGCTCGCGGCTGGGAAGGTCTCCGCCCCGGAGGCCAGCTCAGAGCCCACTCCGCTCGTTCACGATTGGACCCGAGCAGAGCTAAACGCCATCGCCGCTGCGCGCGGCGATGAAGAGCTGCTGCGCGAGGCTGGGCTCAAGGCCTTCACGAAGGCGCGCTGCGCAGAGTGCCACCGCTTCGAACAGTCCGGGGGGGCCAAGGGCCCGGACCTGACTGGAGCGCGACGACGCTTCAGCGCGACGGACCTAGTAGAGACACTCGTCGCTCCCTCCAGCACGATCAGCGATCAGTACGCTGACGAGGTCTTCGAGCTCGGTGATGACCAGCGGATCATCGGGCGACTCTTGATCGACTCTGAAGGTGTGTATGTGATCGAGGCCGTCTACCCTGAGGAAGCGGTGCTCGAAGTCGATACGAAAGACGTCAGCTCGAGGACCCCTTACGGGACCTCACGCATGCCTGAGGACCTCCTCGATGTCCTCTCTGAAGAAGAGATACAAGCGCTCTTCACGCTCCTCTTAGGCTCTGGAGAGTGAGCCCCTGCACTCCTTATTGGATCGAACCATGACCCAACGACACGTCGCCCTCATCACGGGCTCTTCCAAGGGCCTCGGCAAGGCCATGGCCTTCGCGCTAGGCGCGAAGGGCTACGCCGTCGCGATCAACTACTGCAATGGTCGGGAGAAGGCTGAAGAGACCTTCGCTGAGTTCTCCGCGGCTGGACATGAGGGGATGCTCATCCAAGCCAACGCCATCGACCCCGACGACGTGAACCGGATGTGCGCCGAGGTGAGCGCAGAGCTCGGGCCGATCGACGTCATCGTGCCCAACGCGACAGGGCCGCAGCCGCTGAAGCCGATCGAGGAGTACGACTGGGACTTCTATCAGGAGATGCTCGACTTCTTCATCAAGTCCCCTTACTTGCTCGCGCGCGCGTGTCTCCCCCACATGAAGGAGGCGCGCTGGGGACGAATCATCAACATCGGCTCTGAGGTCTACGATCGCGGCGTCGCCCCCTTCTCCGCTTACGTCGCGGCTAAGGGCGGTCAGCGCGGTTGGACCCGCTCCATGGCTAACGAGCTCGCGCCTTGGAACATCACAGTCAACATGGTCTCACCTGGTTGGATACCCGTGGAGCGCCATGAAGACGACCCCGCGGAGCTCAAGGCCGAATATCTCGCAGGCGTCCCCTTAGGTCGCTGGGGAGTTCCCGACGACATAGGCGCCGCCTGCGGCTTCCTCGCCAGCGAAGAGGCTGGCTTCATCACGGGCCAAACGCTCGTGGTGAACGGCGGGGTCACAACCTGCTGATCATAGACGCAGCAAGTTGCCCTCGGCACCTCAGGGAGGCAAGCTGCACTCAATGAAGACCCGGCGCACTCGCAGCCTGCTCCTCATCGCAGCCGTCCTCCATGGACTCGTCTATATGCTCCTCCTCCCGCCGTGGATGGGAGAGGACGAGCCTTGGCATCTCGAGTATGCGCACCACATCTCCACAGGGCACGCTCCGTGGGGCGGTGTTGAGATGTACGGGGCTGAACGTGAGGAGGACGACGACCGGCGCCTGATGCCGCTCTCCCAGCTTCAGGTGCGAAGGCGCATCGGAGGTCTCAGCACTGGGGAGATCCGTGAAACCCAAGAACGGATCATCCAGTCCATGCGGGATGAGGACTTCTTCCGCCGCGTCGACTTCGCGCCGTGGCACGGCGGGGCGACAAACTTCGACCAGATCCAGGACGCCTTCACTGCGACCCATCAGCCGCCCCTCTATTACGCTCTCGCCGCGCTGATCATCAAGGTGTCAGGCGCCGAGGGACCCCTCGAAGAGTTGAGACACGTGCGCTGGCTCGGCTTCGCCTGCTATCTGGCGATGATCGCGCTCACCCTCTCTCTAGCACGTCTAGTCACTAAGGACCTCGCCGTCGTCGCCCTCGCAGGCTTCGTCTGCGCTTGGCTCCCGATGCACGCTCGCCAAGCCGCGGTCGTAAACAACGACGTCCTCGCGAAGGTAGTCGGTGGAGCGCTCCTCTTGGCTGGCGCTTACCAGCTCTCGATGAAGCAAGGTCGACTCTCGCTGGCCTCTGTGCTGATCCTCTTAGCATTGATCGTCTTCGCCTTCGCGACGAAGACCACCACCCTCGCTTGCGTGATCTGCGCAGGCTTCGCCTATGTCGCGGCGCCCGCGCGCGGCGACGCGGGGAAAACCCTCTTAGCCGCCCTCGCTTGCGGCGGGGTCCTCGCTGTGGGGTATGGCTACTGGCGCTACATGCACAGCCCCTCCCTGCCTACGAACTGGGAGGACATGAGCGAGCGTATAGGGCGCGGGCTCTCCACCACGAACCTCGAGGAGCTGTGGCGGACGAGCGTTGGCGCCTTCAACTGGTACTCCCGTGACCTCCCGAGCGGGCTCTCATCCGCTCTGCTCTTCATGGCCGCGCTCATCTGCCTCGGCGCGCTGTGGCGGATCTACAGCCCCAAGAGGAGCGACCGTGTCATGCTCCTCATGTGCTTCGCCGCAGTCCTCGCACAGGTCGCGATGATCACCGTGCGCGGCGTCAGCGCAGGCCGGTACCTCTTCCCTGTGCTGCCCGCGATCGCCGTCTTGGCCGCTGTCGGCATGAACGCCCTCGGCCCCGTCATGACGCGCAAACGAGTGGTCTCAGGCCTCGTGATCGGCCTGATCGCCTACGACGCCGTCTTCTTATGGCGCGGCCTCTTGGTCGAACAGTACCTGGTCTGGGGGGACTGAGATGAGATCCACGATCGCCTGGGGCTACTCTGCCCTGATCGCTGCGCTCATCCTGGGCATCTCCATCATTGGGCTGCAGCGGTCACGCCCGATGATCGATGTGCGGACGATCCCCCTGATCACCCATCACGGTGGCATCAACCCAGAGAGCCCCCCCGGTGAGATCTTCGAGTGCTCTCAAGCAGGTCTCCGGAGGATCGACGTCCTCCTCACCCTCGTAGGCCAGACCCTAAGAGGCAACGTCACGATGACCTTGCGCGCCAACTCACCCGAGGGCGTCGTCCTGCGCGAGGTCACGATAAAGCCTCCGGTCTCACCAAGAGCGCCCAACTGGGCGAGCTTTGAGTTCGAGCCCATCCCGGACTCTGCTGGCAGAGCCTTCCACTTCTCGATCACGCCCGCGGACGAGGCTGCGACCAAGCTCTCTCCGTGGGTTCGTTACCACGGTCAGGTCGGGAGGAACGATCCATGGGGTGACCGTTTCCTCGAAGCAGGCGCCACTCACAAGGGGGACCTCATCTCAGCTCACGCAGACCTGCGCGCGCTGGCCTTCCCCGTGGAGTCAATGTTCCCCGCGCTCGGTCGCGCGACCCTCACCATCTTCGACGACCCAGACACGAGCGCGCCGATCAGGACCTCAACCCTCGAGCTCCCGGACGAGACGCACCTCGGCTGGGCCTTCTTCGCCTTCGAGCCGATCGCGGAGAGCCGCTGGAAGCGCTACTACTTCGAGCTGAACGCGCCGGAGCACTGCCGCTTGATCGGCACTCAAGACGCGTCCATGCGCCCGATCCCTGTCCTCAAGAGCTTCCACGGGCGAGAGCTCGAGCGCTCTCCGCTGCGAGGCATGACGCGAGGCTCATTGAAGCTGCCTGACCGCGACCTGGTCTTCCGTGCTTGGTGCGAGGATCCGTCGAGCGCGGTCCTGTCTCGTCTCGAAGAGCGCACCGGCGGCGCGCTCTGGCTCGCAGCCCTCCTCTGGGTCGCAGCCACCACGATCTGCTTGAGAGTCTTCGTCTTCAGCCAAGACACGGATGAGTCCGCTGCTGACGACTCTGGGCCGCAGCGCGAGGAAGCGCAGGCTGCCCCGACCCTCGGAGAAGACTAGAAGCGCAGGTAGCTCACGGCGAACCCGCTCGTGTCACCGTCGCCGTTGACGTCACCCACGACGCCCCCCTCATCCACGAGGAAAGCCGCGCAGGATGCGCTCAAGGGGTCAGCCCAGATCGACGTCCCAGAGAGTCCGTTGAGGAGGGAGACATTCACCGTCTTGCCTGTCGTGAGCTCGCTGGCCCAGAGCATGTAGTCGAAGCCGCTGCCGTTCCCGTTCAGGTCTCCGCCGTTCTCGGCCTCGCTCACCCGGTAGTAGGCGTAGCTGCCGAGGATCATGATTCCCATCTCGTCGGGGTCGCCCCCGATCGCGAAGCCGGGGAACTCCATGAAGCCTGTGCCAGAGTCGAAGTAGGCGAAGGTGGGGACGCTGTCGACCTCATCGCCGTCACCGTTGAGGTCAAAGGGTGAGTCGTTCGACTGCTCGCTGAAGCCGACCCCGACGCGGGTAGTGCCAGGGATCTCTCCGAGCCAGGTCGCGACCACCCATCCGAAGTCCGGGTCATCGTCGTGATGAAAGGTCCACGCAGTCTCGCTGGAGGGCGCGAGCCAAGCGACGAGGTCCCGATCTTCCACCCCGTGCCCGTCTTGGTCTCGACCATCCGCGCTCTCGTTGACGATGATCACGAACCTGTCCCCCATCTCAGCGATCTCACCGCTGGATCCGCCGATGTTCCCGAGCGCGTGCAATCGAGAGTCGTCGTTTTCGTGCGTCAGGTTGTTCCTGTCAGCGAGGACCCAGCGGAAGACTCGATCGTTGAGGTCGCCGTCGCCGTTGAGATCGCAGCCAGCCTCATCCCCCTCCCTCGAGACTGTGCCTACGTAGCCGTCCGCGTAGATGATCCGCTCTCCGCCCACGAGGCCTGAGTTCGTCACTGCAACGCCGCCGTGGATGACCTCGAGGAAGCTCATGAAGTGCAAGACCTCGTCGTCGATGTCTACGTCTACATCTTTGGGATGGCATGGAGAGAAGGAGCCGCCGACCTGCCCGATGGTGTTCAAGCTGTTGGTGGTCCCGTTGTCTTGATCGGCCTCATCCACGAGGAAGGCCACGACCCAGTTGTGGACGCCGTCGACCTCCGCGAGGAGCGGCGTGTCACCGGCCGGCAGGGCCATGCCCACGGTGTAGAGGGGATCTGGGTAAGCGCCGAGGGCGACCTCATAGCTCGCGTCAAGCAGCGCGAGCACCCGCTCATCGAGCGCGTCCGCGTCCCCATTGTGGTCGACGCCAGAGCTCGTCTCATCAACGCCGATGAACACGAGCCCGTCCTCCTCGGCGAGGAGCTCGAGGCTCGTACCAGCCGCGACATCTTGGTTCAGGACGTAGACCGGCGTGGTCGGATTCGTCACCTCAAAGACCGCTAGCGAGGTGTCTGTGATCGTGGTCGCAGAGGAGGTGAGGGCCACTGCGAGCTCACCCGTAGAGACCAAGGCGAGGTCGGCCGCGAGGTCCAAGGTGACCACGTACTCAGGGTCTGTCATCCCCACCGTCCAGTGGAGGAGCACGCGCTGACCGAGGCCGCCGCCGTCGAAGTCTTCGACGCCCTCTACCTCCATGACGTCGATATAGAGGTGGTCCTCTACCCAGACCATGGCCTGCGCAGCGACACCGAGCTGAAGCTCGTCGCCAGTGATTACATCGACGACGACGGGGAAGGAGTCCAGCTGATCGCCATCACCGTTCGCGTCAAAGGCGTCTGAGTGCTGCTCGGATGCTAGGTAAGCGAAGAGGTCCCCCTCGAACGCAAATGAGGTGGACTGATCAGCGCCCCATGTCGTCGTCCAAGTCTGAATCGCCGGCGAGGAGCCGGCGTCATCTGAGCCTGAGCAGGCAGCCGCGGTGAGGGTGAGGAGGAACGCTAAGGGAGTTCTGTTCATGGCGATGACTGAAGTTGCAAAGTCTGTACCAAACTCAACAGAGATCCCTCTCTCCGCCGCTCTGGGGCGCAGGGACGCTGCCTTCAGAGGCTTACTCTAGCAGGGAGTCAGGGCGGACGCTTGACGGGCTCAAGCAGGCCACGGATCCTCAGGGAGACATGAGAACGCCCCTCTTGCTGTTCCTCGCGGCCTCCGCTGCCGCCGCCACGATCCCCCGAGAGAGCACCAGAGAGGACCCGGAGTGGGTCCTCGAGACTCCTGCACCGGTAGACAATGGGGTGCTAGGCCCGCTCGAGGGCTGGGAGCAACATGAGTGCGCAGCGTGCCACAGAGAGGTCACTCAGGAGTGGGCGAGCTCACTGCACGCGCTCGCATGGGTGGACGAGCACTACCAGGAGGACATGAAGAAGGTCCGTCGCAAGAAGAGCTGCTACGGATGCCACATCCCTGAGCCCTTGCATGGCTTCGCAGGGTTCATCCCCAACCCTGACCCACGGGATGAGCATCGTGTCCACGGCATCGACTGCGCCGCATGCCACGAGGGTGAGGACGGTCAGATGCTCGGCCCCTGGGGCGCTCACACCGACGCCCACCCCTCTGAGAAGAACAAGAGCTTCACCAGCGAGGGGGCGAACCGCCTCTGCATCGCTTGCCACGCGACAAACATCGGGCCCGTGATCGGGGTCGCGAAGGGCTTCAACGAGACACAGGTCGCTAAGGACGGCGGGAGCTGTGTCGGCTGCCACATGGCCATCGTGGAGCGCTCCCACGCGATGGACCCCGAGACCGGCGAGACCTCCCCCGTCCGAGTGGGACGAAGCCACTTGCTCCAGACTCCGCGTGATCCAGCCTTCCTACGCCAAGCCTTCGGGATCAAGGCGCACCTTCGCGGCGGCAAGGTCATCCTCTCGATTGAGAACCGCACAGGCCATCGGGTCCCAGGGCTCGCCCAGCGGACTCTAGCGCTCCGCTTCAAGCTGCTAAGCGAAGACGGAAGAACCCTTGAAGAGATCCGTCACACGATCGACAAGCAACGGTATCTACCGGTGGATGTTGCGCTTGAGCTCGAGTTTGAAGGGGTCGGTGAGGCAGTGCTCGCTGAAGGCGACCATGACGCGCCAGGCTTCCCCGAGCCCGTCCGCTTCCTCGACGAGACCTTCCCTGTGCAGCATGAGGGAGACTGAGGACGACGTGCCCCGCTCTAGCCCTGGCCTCTATCTTCGCGCCAAGAGAGCTGCAGGAATCAGCGCGCTCCTCTTCCTCTGCATGATCCCTGGGAGCGCGCAGGAGTCGATAAGTGACAGGCTGAGTGACCTGCTCCACGCGCAAGAGGACACCATCGGCCCGCTCTCTAACGAGCAGCTCTCGCTCGGGAACGAGCTCATAGACCAGATCTCTGGAGCCTGGCCTGCGAGCCTAGAGGCTCGCAAGGCGTACGCTCGCGGGCTCCTACGCTTCATGGGGAACGCGCGCGAGCGCGAGTGGTCTGGGAGCGGGATGCAGCTCCGCGGCAACAAAGAGGCAGAGCTCGCAGCGCGAGCGCAGGGCACCCTGCGGCTGCGCCTCGACGCGCCCTTGACCTCGTACTTGGAGTCAGAGGTGCTCCTCTTGCCCAGGCTCCACAGAGAAGACCTCCGCGCAGGCGCGGCCCTCTTGCTGGGAGACCTAGACTCCAGCTCATCGACCCTCGCCCTCCTGCAGGCGACCCGTGACCCTGACCGGCACGTGCGAGACTGCGCCGTTGAAGCTCTGAAAGGCGCTGACTCCCCCGCTGTGCACGCTGCTCTAGTCGAGCTCTTGCGAGAGGTCGAACGCGGCGACATTGAGCTCACCACACTCCCCATCGAGCGCCACTTTCAAAGCGTCACGCTCGCCCCAGGCGGGGTCCCAGAGGAGCAGCTCTTTCAGTACGTACGTGAGCGGCTCCCTTCGAGCGACTGGCACCTCGCGTCACGAGCGATCGCGGTCTCACGCGCCCTCTCTGACAGGAGGGTCGCGCCGCCTCTGATCGAGGCTATGAGCGTTTGGCTCACGCGACAGCGTGGCGGGATGCAGGCAGCCCGAACGCTCGGCGACCTCGAGGACGAGCTCATAAGACGCTCTGGTCGAAAGATGGGGCAAGATCCTCAGCGCTGGCGACGCTGGTGGCGGGCTGTTCGCGCTGGCGAAGCGAAGCTCCCCTCCGAGTCAGATTCGGGGCCTCGGACGATGGCTGCCTTCTTCGGGCTTCGACCTAAGACTGACCGCGTCGTCTTCGTCCTTGACCGCTCAGGCTCTATGGACTCAGCGGTGAGCGGCGCCACGAAGTCCGCGGGGACTAAGAGCCGTACCCGCTTTGACGAGGCGGAGAGCCAGCTCCTCAAGTGCTTAGAGGACCTAGGCGAACAGACACGCTTTGACGTCATCCTCTTCAGCGACGGGCTCCGTCGCTTCCGGAAGGAGCTCGTCCCAGCTAACGAGAAGAATCTCAAGAACCTCGCACGTTGGATCAGCCTTAACGGCCCTGAGGGTGGCACGCGCCTCTTCCCGGGCGTCTTAGAGGCTATGAGCTGTCACGACCCGGCCACCTTGGAGGCTGACACTGTGATCGTCCTGTGTGACGGAGAGACCGCAGAGGGTCCGACCTGGGTCGGTCCCTTCCTCCGTGTTCAAAACGACCTCGCTCGCGTGCGCTTCCACGCGGTGCAGCTGGGCGGCCGCAGCGACGGGACCCTAGAGGCTCTCTGCAATCTCTCTGACGGCGACTACGTCGAGATCGACCTCTCACGCTAAGCCCCTGATACAATTCGCCACATGACCTACTCGGTGCTGCTCCTCTCCGCCTTCGGACTCTTCGCCCTCTGCGCAGTGGGTCTAGGCGTAGGACTCTTGCTGAAGGGCAAGCCGATCGCTGGCTCTTGTGGAGGCGTAGACGCAGACGGTCGTCCCCTCGCTGACTGCCTCTGTGAGCGTGCACGCGAAGAGGCCGCGCGGGCTGGTAAGCCCGAGCCGACGGAGCCAGCCTGCGAGCTGAAGGCCTGAGCTCAGCGCAGCTTGAGGGCGCGCGCGCCCTCGCTCCAGCGCTGCTCCAACGCCCCAGTCTCCTGTGAGCGCGACACGAACACCGCCTCGACTCCTGGGGTGCCCAGCACCAGCTCCCACGCGTCCTCGTAGCCCATCGCCATCGCCGCTGTCGCGTAGGCATCCGCTGTAGCGCACTCACGGGCGACGACTGTGACCGAGGTCAGCTCACTCTGAATCGGCGCGCCTGTCTTCGCGTTGAAGATGTGAGCTCGAAGCTCACCGTCAATCTCTCTCTTGTTGCGGTAATCGCCGCTCGTCGCGACCGCCATGTCCTTGATCCGGAGAGCCGTGAGCGCGCGAGTGCGGAGGAGGTTTGGCGCCTCGACCCCAACGGCCCAGTGTCCTTTGTCGCCGCTCTCGCCGCGGCAGAGGACCTCTCCCCCGACCTCCAAAAGAAAGTCTTCAAATCCGAAGGTGACTAAGGCAGCGCCGGCTCGATCAACTGCGTAGCCCTTAGCGACAGCCGAGAGGTCGAGACTCAGACCAGCGCGAGCCTTGCTCAGCGTCCTCTCCCCAGAGTCGACCGTGATGAGGTCTAGCCCGATCACATCCTCCGCCGCCTCACGCACGGCGCGCTCAGCTGGCTCCTCTGCGACGCCAAAGCCGCTAGCCTCTACGAGCGCACCTACAGTCGGGTCAAACGCGCCGCCGCTAGCTGCCCAGACTTCCCGAGCTAGCTCCAAGACCTCCAAGGTCTCCGGCGCGACCTGAACGGTGACGCCGACGTCTGCCCTCGCGAACCGCGAGAGGTCGCTCTCAGGCCGCCACGGAGACATCAACTCCTCGACGAGGTCTAGCTCAGCCTGAACGACACTGAACGCCTCAGCGCCGTCTGCATCGACTGGCAGCGTGAGCTGCCAAGTCGTCCCCATCGTCTCTCCGAAGACCAGGGAGCTCTCATGCTCTGCGGCGCAACTCCCGAGAGCAGCGAGGAGGAGGGCGGCCGCCTTAGGCATGCGCGCCATGCTAGCGCCTCACTCCTCGCTCAGCCGCCGAAGTCATCTAGGCGGATGTTCTCAGGGTCGACGCCGAGGTCATCGAGCATCTTGAGGACCGCTGAGTTCATCATCGGCGGGCCACAGAGGTAGTACTCGCACTCCTCCGGAGCCGGGTGGTCGGCGAGGTAATTGTCCAAGGCGACCTGGTGGATGAAGCCTGTGTAGCCGGTCCAGTTGTCCTCCGGCTGCGGCTCTGAGAGGGCCACGTGCCACTCGAAGTTCGGGAACTCCTCTGCGAGCTTATCGAAGTCTTCGACGTAGAACATCTCGCGAGCGCTCCGCGCCCCATACCAGTAGGACACCTTCCGGGAGGTCTTGTCTGTCTTGAACTTGCGCATGATGTGGCTGCGCAGCGGGGCCATGCCTGCGCCCCCACCGATGAAGATCATCTCAGCGTCTGACTCTTCGTTGACGTGGAACTCACCGAAAGGGCCACTCACTACGACCTTGTCCCCTGGCTTACAGTCGAAGATGTAGCTCGAGCCCTTCCCCGGAGGCGTCCCCTCAGGAGCGCGGGGCGGAGGCGAAGCGATCCGAACGTTCAACATGACGAGGTCGTCACCCTCTGCCGGATAGTTCGCCATGGAGTATGCGCGCTCTACCGTCTCGTCGTTCTTCGCTTTATACCGCCAGAGGTCGAAGCGATCCCAGTCCTCGCGATACTCATCCTGGACTGAATAATCCTTATAGGAGCACTCGAAGGGGGGGATCTCGATCTGGATGTAGTCACCAGAGGTGAAGTCGATCTTCTTGCCCTCCGGCAGGCGCACGACGAACTCTTTGATGAAGGTCGCGACGTTGTCATTGGAGACGACCTCGCACTCCCACTTCTGCACGCTGAACACAGACTCAGGCACGCGGATCTTGAGGTCGTCCTTCACCTTCAACTGACAGGCTAGGCGGCAGCCTTCCTTAGCCATACCTCGGTTGATGTGACCCTCCTCCGTAGGCAGGAGCTCACCCCCACCCTCGTCGACGTGGACGAGACACTGAGCGCAGGTCCCGCCGCCGCCGCAGGCAGAGGGCACGAAGAGCTTCTGGTCAGCGAGCGTCGCTAGGAGGCTGCCGCCACGGTTGACCTCGAGCGCGCCCTCTTCGTCGCCATTGATGACGACCTTGACCTTTCCGCTGGAGACCAGCTTGGACTTCGCGAGCAGCAAGACGAGCACCATCGCGAGGATCACGGCGGTGAACATGCCGACGCTGAGGAGGACCGTCGGGTCCGAGGTCGCCTCAGCTTGGAGGAGCGCCAAGTAGATCACAGCTGGATCCCTCCGAAGATCTGGAAACCGAGCGCCATAAGCCCGGTGATGATGAAGGTGATCCCGAGGCCCCTGAGCGCCGGCGGGACGTTCGAGTACTTGAGACGCTCTCGGATCGCGGCGAGGGCGACGATCGCCATCCACCAGCCGATCCCAGAGCCGATGCCGTAGACCGTGGACTGCGCGAGGGTGTATTCGCGCTGCACGGCGAAGGCTGACGCGCCGAGGATGGCGCAGTTCACCGCGATCAACGGGAGGAACACGCCGAGCGCTGAGTAGAGCTTGGGCGAGTACTTATCGATCGTCATCTCGACGATCTGTACTGCTGCGGCGATGGTGCCGATGTAGGCGATCGCGCCGAGGAATGCGAGGTCGACCGCGCCTGCCCCCTCGACACCGAGCCAAGTCATTGCCCCAGGCTTGAGGAGATAGATGTAAACCGCGTTGTTGATCGGGCAGGTGATCGTGAGCACGAAGATGACCGCGAGCCCCAGCCCCATCGCAGTCTCGACCTTCTTGGAGACCGCTAGGAAGGAGCACATGCCGAGGAAGAAGGCCAAGGCCATGTTCTCGACGAAGATCGACTTCAGCGCGAGGTTGACGAGCTCCATGGTCAGGACTCCTCGTTCATCTCAGGGGACAGGGCGCGCTGCACCCAGATGATCAACCCGATCAGGAAGAAGGCGCTCGGAGAGAGGACCATCAGCCCGTTGGACACATACCAGCCGCCCTCTGTGCTCGACTCCAGCACGGTGTAACCGAGGATCTTCCCTGAGCCGAGGAGCTCTCGGAAGAGCCCGACAGCGATCAACACCCAGGAGTAACCGAGGGAGTTGGAGAGGCCATCCAGCGCTGACTTACCAGGCGGGTTCTGCATGGCGAAGGCCTCTGCGCGACCCATCACGATGCAGTTCGTGATGATCAGGGTCACGAAGACCGAGATCTCTTTGGCCACGTCGAAGAGGAAGGCCTGCAGCAGTTGATCCGCCACGACAACCAGCGAGGCGATGATCGAGAGCTGCGCGATGATTCGCACGCTCCCCGGGATCTTGTTCCGGAGTAACGAGATCGAGACGTTCGAGAGCACGAGCACGAAGGTGAGCGCTGCGCTCATCACGAGCGCGGTCTCTACCTTGGTCGTGACCGCCAGCGCGGAGCAGATCCCTAGCACCTGCAGGGTGATCGGGTTCTGAACGTGCAGGGGGTCGACGAGGATCTTCTTTGTCGCCTTATTCATTAGAGCGCACCTCTCTGGGCCTTCAGGAAGGGCCCGTATCCGTCATCGCCTAGCCACAGCTTGAGCATGCTGTCGACGCCACGGCTCGTGATGGTCGCGCCGCTCAGGCCGTCAATCTCACGCTCCAGATCCATCGCGGGTCCCTTGACCACCTCGACGAGGACCTCCCCATCATCGTCCAGAGCTCGCTTGCCCTTCCACTGCGCTTTCCACTTAGGGTTGTCCACCTCTCCGCCAAGACCGGGGGTCTCCTTGTGGGCGTAGTAGGTGATCCCGCGCACCTCTTTGGTGTCGGGCGAAAGCGCGATGTATCCGAGCAGCGTGGACCAGAGTCCGTTCCCGTAGATCTCCAAGACCAGGCACTCATGGTCCTCGACGCGCACGTTGAAGGCGCGCAGCTCATTCGCGAGGCGCCTGACGCCGGTCGCCTTGGAGTGCACCTCAGGGGCGTCGACGCCTCCCTCGGGCGTCTTGGCGACGCTGCGCGGGTCTTGCGCGAAGTCACCGTCTTCGATCACTGCGCCGGTCTCACGCGAGACGACGAGCTCATCGATCTCCTCAAAGTAAGCGGCGATCTCTTCACCCGTGAGCTTCACGCCAGGCTCGAGGATCCCCGCCACCTGCAGGACCTGTGACTTCTGGTCTGCCTCTGCGTTAGCGACCTGCATGTCGCGCATCGAGACGTGCACGAACGAGACGGCCAGCGAGCAGATCAGGCAGAGCAGGAGCGCGAAGCTGAAGATGTACTTGTTACTGAACTCCAAGGCGCGCCTCCCTTCGTTTGATGTTGGACTTAACCACGTAGTAGTCGATGGTCGGTGCGAAGACGTTCATGAAGATGATCGCCAGCATCACGCCCTCTGGATAAGCCGGGTTGATGACGCGGACAAGAGGGGTCAGCGCGCCAATTAGCGCGCCATAGATCCAGCGGCCGGTGTCGGTCTGCGCAGCCGACACGGGGTCCGTAGCCATGAAGACCGTCCCGAAGGCGAAGCTGCCGAGGACGAAGTGCCACTCTGGTCCCATCGCGAGGTAACCCTGGATCGCCGGGGTCGAGCCGCTCCCTGAGAGCGCGTTCAGCAGCAAAGTCATCCCTACCATGCCTAGGACGCTTGAGAGCATGATCCGCCAGCTGCCCACCTTCGTGAAGATCAGGAAGGCTGCTCCGAGGAGGCAGCAGAGGACGGAGGTCTCCCCCATCGAGCCAGGCACGAGGCCGTAGAAGTAGTCAGCCCAAGAGTAGCCGAGCTGGGAGACGTCCCCGTGGCCGACCAGGTCGCCCAGCGCTGTGGCGCCGGTCATCCCATCGACCGCGCCTTCAGCGGGGAGGATGCGCCAGACGCTGCCCGAGAGATAGGAAGGGTAAGCGAAGAAGAGGAAGATCCGGCCTGTGAGCGCGGGATTGAGGACGTTCATCCCAGTGCCGCCAAAGACCTCCTTCCCGATCACCACGCCGAAGGCGATCCCGACGCCGACCATCCAGAGCGGGATGTCAGGTGGGAGGGTCAGCGGGAAGAGGAGGCTCGTCACGAGGAAGCCCTCGTTGATCTCGTGCTTGCGAACGGTCGCGAAGATGCCCTCGAGCATGCCGCCGACCGCGATCGTGACCGCGTAGACCGGCAGGAAGGCCCAGGCCCCGAGCCCAAGGGCTGTCATCCATGAGCTCTTCAGACCGAGGGAGACAGCCTCCGCGTGCGCGGGGTCAGCGGCCATCTGCTGCCAGCCTGTGTTGATCATCGCCCAGATCGTGCAGGGCAAGAGGGCGATCACGACCGTGACCATGAGGCGTTTGATGTCCATCCCATCTCGGACATGGACTGCGCCGTCGGTCTTCTTCCCCGGGGTGTAGAGGAAGCTGTCCGCCGCCTCATAGAGGGGGTAGAGCTTCTCCCACTTGCCCCCCTCTTCAAAGAGGGGCGCGACCTTGTCGAGGAGTCTACGCAGAGGAGCCATAACTAACCTTCCACCTCGATGCGCGTGAGCATCTCACGCAAGAGCCCTGTGATGTTGATCTTGGAGGGGCAGACGTATTCGCAGAGCGCGAGGTCTTCCTCAGCGAGCTCGAGGACGCCGAGCTTCTCCGCCATCTCTAAATCTCCGCTAGCGAGCGCCTTGATGAGCTGCGTCGCCATGATGTCCATGGGCATGACGCGCTCGTAGGAGCCCGTGGGCACGATCGCCCGCTCGCTGCCGTTCAGGTCGGTGTCAAAGCCCAGCTCTCTACCGAAGAACTTGTCGAGGATCGCGTTCGAGACGCTGTGCTTGCCTGCGAAGGGCAGCGCCCAAGCAAGGAGCTTGCGCTCGACGGCGTCCTCAAGGACCGTGACTTGGTCGGTGTAGCGCCCGAGAAATGCCTGCTCTCCAGAGGCCTCCCGGCCGCCTAGGACAGAGCCCACGATGACTCGAGGCTCTGCAGCGCTGAAGCTGGAGGCGACGTCGTCGATCCGCGCGCCGCGTCGGGTCCGCACCAAGACGGTCTCCGCGCTCGCGGGACCTGAGACTCCGACGACACGCGTCGTGCTAAGGCGCTTGTTCAAGAACAGCGCGCCGATGTCAGCAACGTCTTGAGGGCCGACGTGCCACACGAAGCGGCGGGGTCCGACAGGGAGGAGGGTGTGGATGTGGACGCCGACATTTCCAGCGGGATGCTTCCCGCTGAAGCTGTGGTGCTGGACCCCCTCGGTGAGGTGGTTCGCCCAGTCCTCCCCAGATGGAGTGCAGACGATGACGTCTCCGTCTATGAGGAGCTTGAGCACGCGCAGCCCAGCTCGGAAGTCCTCCTGCCGGCCAGCGAGGAGGTCGAGCGCTGACGGCGCCTGCGGGTGCGTGTTTGCAGCAGAGACGAAGATAGCTGCAGGGCACTCATCAGAGCGCGCGATGCGATCAAAGGGGCGCCTGCGTAGAGAGGCCCAAAGACCCGATGACATGAGAGTCGCGCGCACGGCTTGTGCGCCTGCGCCATCAAGCTCGGGTACGGAGAGCTCATGGTGATCGTCGAAGCTCGACGCCTCGACTTGGACCGAGAGGACCTTCCTGCGCGCGCCTCGGGAGATCGCTTTGATCGTCCCAGCTGCGGGGGAGGTGTAGAGCACGTCCGGGTCGCGACGGTCGCAGTAGAGGGGGGTTCCGACTTGGACCTTGTCCCCCTCTGCCACGAGGACGCGCGTCTTGATCCCGAGGCTCTCCTCAGGGATCAGCGCGACCACTGAGACGCCGAGCCTGTCGACGATGTCCCCGCGCGGGGTCGCGCCGGGGAGCGGCAGGTCGAGTCCGTTTTGGATGCGAGTGGCGGTCATAAGGGGCGTGATGAATGCGAGCGTTGGTCTCTGGTCAGGACTCTCTGAGGCTGCAGCCGTCCCCTCGATCTCAAGGGCATCGGCGTACGCTGCAGCTGCAAAAACGTTCTGAGTTATCCGTCTGGTTGCTGCTTTGAGGGCCGAGATTCTAGTGGCTCTTGGGCTTTCTGGCGATGAGGGGAACCCTGAATTCACGCGGAAGTTGAGGCCCGACAATTAGGGCATCCCTCTCGCTGGCCAGCCCGGCAGATCTGGGGCAGGATGGAGGTGTGAACGAAGCCACTGTAACCCTCCTCCAAGGCTCGGCAGACGAGGTCCGCCGGGTGCAAGCCCTCCTAAAGAGCCACGGAATAGACTCCCACCTAACCGAGCCCCCTGGCGGCTGCGGGAGCGGCTGAAGCACGAAGCTCTCGCTCGCGGTCGCGAGCGTTGACGCCCAGACCTGTGCAGAAGTTCTGAACGCAGACTGGGGGCAAGAGTTTTCCCCAGAGGTCCTTAAGCGGGCCAGCGCTGCCGTAGACCTAGACGCCGAGACCGCGAGCTGCCCTGCCTGCGGCGCGGCCCTCAAGCCGTCTAGCGGTCGCTGCCCGGACTGTGGCTTGCGCCTCTTTTGAGGCGAGGGAGGGGATCAGGCGTCGAACTCGACGGCCCAGCCCCTGCGTGAGTCGTGGATACGCTCGCAGCGCACCAGGCGCCCTGTACGCTTCATCACCTCTCCACCTGAGTCGATCTCAAGCTCTACATGGAGGTCTCCCTCTGTGAAGAACAGGATCCCGCTGCGTGAGAGGTTGTCTGCCTCACCGTTGAGCTCTTGAGCGTCGACCTTGAGGTGGACGCTCCCCTTCACCTTCTCACGAGGTGCGCGGCGCCTGTTGGCGACGTCGGTGGTCTGGTGCTTCCCTGCGTACGAATTCGAATCGAAGTGTTTCATGGTTCCCCTATGGCTGAGCCCCCTGGGGCTCGCTCGATCCCTATCTTCGACTGACCCTTTAGCAGAGCTTTAGGGGAAGTCCTCCCCACCCAGCCCAGGGCTGGGAAGTCCTCAGGGCGCCGCCTTGAGCGAGCGCCAGCTCCTCCAGCCTGCGCGCACATAGGAGGCCGTAGATAGAGCAGCCACCCCCGCGCAGAGGATAAAGAGCGCATCTAGCCAGCCCGGACTCGCCCCCGCCGTGACCAAAGTGACCAGGAGGAACATGAGCGCGCTTGAGAACCGTCCGTGCCAGCGGTGCTCGCTGTCCACCTCGCCGACACGGCGGCTCAGGACAAGAAAGCCTGTCAGCATCACGATGTCTCGAGCGAGGATCAGAGCAAAGAAAGAGAGCGGGACCTTCGCGAAGGTGGGCTCGTAGTCCCCGAGGAAGAAGGCCAAGCAGGCGACTTGGGCGAGCTTGTCTGCAGTCGCATCCAAGGTCGCACCTAGGTCACTGACGAGGTTCCAGCGCCTCGCGAGCCAGCCGTCCAAGAGGTCTGAGAGCCCGATCAGCAAGAGAACGCCTAGAGCGGTCCAGCGAGCGCTGGTGGCGCCTGCCTCTGCGAGGGTGCAGGCGTAGGCCGCCCAGAGGAAGACGGGGATCAGCAGGATCCGGCCGACCGTGAGCGCCATGGGGAGCCACGCTAACCCCCGAGGAGCGCGACGCGCTATGGCTGCTCGTATCCGCGAGCCGGGGAGGGCCTGAGTGAGACCTCCCTGTGAGTTGGGGCCGGTAGCTCTCATAGCTTTGTCCATCATCTACTTCCAACGCTAGGTAAGGAAGCGGCAGATCTCCGCGTTACGCACCGAAGCGGGCATTATTCGACGCAAACAGGGCAACCGAAGTCTCTGTTTCAACGTTTACAGGTACTCTAGGGGTAGGAGAAGTGCCTCAGCCGACGAGAACGCCGGTCACTCTCACGCTCATCTAGCTTCATCTCCACGACTCCTAAACCCCAACTCTTGTGCCTCCTGCACGCTTCACGCTCCTAGCTGGCCTCCTGCTCCTCGCCTCTGCCGCCCACTTCCGTGGGAGCGGTATCGAGGCTGGCCCCTACCTGCAAGACCCGAGCCCGACCTCTATGTGGGTCTGTTGGGAGACCTCAGGGAACACCGAGAGCGTCGTCGAGTACGGGACGACCCCGCTGCTAGGGAGCTCTATCAGCGGAAGCTATGTGAACTCCTCGGCTGGCACGATCATCCATCAGGTACTGGTGACTGGCCTGCAGCCCAACACCACCCACTGGTACCGCGTGAAGACCGGCGCTTGGTACAGCGAGGTCAATCACTTCAAGACGCCGCCCCCTCAGTCATCCGAGGCCCCTTGGCGCTTCGCCGCCCTCTCTGACACCCAGATAGATGGGGGCAACTCTCAGAAGCACCGTGAGGTCATCGAGGATGGAATCATGGCCTACACCGCGCAGCAGTACGGCCCTGACATGGCGAGCGAGCTGGCCTTCCTCTTCAACGTGGGTGACCTCGTGAGCACAGGCTCCAACCACTCTCATTGGCAGGACCACTACTTTGCCCAAGCCCAGTCTCTCTACGAGCTCGTCCCCTCGTACTCGGTCCTCGGCAACCACGAGATCGACGCAGACCTCTATTACGAGTACCTGCGCCTCCCACAGAACGCGCTCTCCGGGAGTGAAGAGCGATACTGGTGGGCAGATCGTCAAAACGTTCGCCTGATCGGGCTCGACTCCAACGGCTACACGAGCAGCTCCGAGCAGCTCAGCTGGATCGACGGTGTCCTCGCAGACGCCGCCACAGAGGACCGCATCGACTTCGTCTTCTGCTTCTTCCATCACCCACACAAGTCAGAGCTCTGGACGCCTGGAGAGTCCGGCTTCAGCACGAGCGTGGTGTCACGCCTAGAGCAGTTCTCCACGGACACCGGCAAGCCCTCGGTCCACTTCTTCGGCCACACCCACGGCTACTCTCGCGGCCAAAGCAGAGACCACGAGCACCTCATGGTGAACGTCGCCACTGGCATGGGGAATCCCGACTATTGGTACGAGTACGCGCAGGCCGACTACCCGGAGTTTCAGTACTCCGAGCCTGACTGGGGCTTCTGCATCATCGACGTCGAGCCTGGGAGCGACCCACAGTTCCGCTTGCGCAGGCTAAGCCGTGGCAACGAGTACGTCTCCAAGAACAACACCCTGAGCGATGAGATCACGATACGGCGCTTCAACAACAAGCCGGCGAAGCCGATCGCGGTCTCTCCCAACCTCTCGAGCGGCGACCAAGCCTCTGGGAGCGTACAGCTCGTGGGTTCAGCCTTCAGCGACCCCGATGGCGATGGCCTCCTCGAGGCGCAGTATCAAATCACAGAGACCCAAGGTGACTGGTCCTCACCCATCGTCGACGAGTGGCGTCGTGTCGAGAACTGGTACAGGCCGCTGAACGGCGACGGCTGGTACAGCGTGAACAACGTCGCCGACAGTCAGATCGAGGACATCGTCATCACCCAGGCCTTGCCTGGCTGCCGCGAGGTCTGGTGGCGCGTCCGCTATAGGGACTCCTCGCTCGTCTGGAGCGACTGGTCAGACCCCGGCCAATTCCGCGTCGGCTCGTCATCAAGCGGGAACAGCGCTCCCGAGCCCGAAGACGGCGAGGTAGGCGTCGCCCTCAGCCCGACCTTGCGCTGGTTCCCATGCGAGACCCCAGACGCCTTCGACATCTACTTCGGGACAGACCCCACACCTGACGCCTCGGAGTACCAAGGCCAGCAGAGCACGACGAGCTTCTCACCGGGCGTACTCCAGCCTGAGACGACCTACTACTGGCGCGTCGACATGGTGAACCAGGGCGCGCCCATGACAGGTGAGGTGTGGGAGTTCGAGACCTCAAAGACATTCCCAACGCAGCACACCGCTGAGTGGCGCTTCGACGACGCCTCGCCGCAGACTGGCGTACCACTAGCGGCTGCCATGGGCGACACGGTGCTCACGCCTCGGAATATGACCTACGGCACCGACTGGGCCATTGAGCCCACGGGCGGAGCGCTTCCTCACATCAACGGCGCCCAGGCCAACTGCCTGCGCTTGGATGAGGTCTACGGGAGCAACACAGGCCTCGAGATGTTCTATAACGCGCCGGGGAACGGCGGCGGCGGCTGCTGTGACGTCCATCAGTTCACCATGATCTGGGACCTCTACATCCCCTCCGGACAAACCAGCCTACAAGCCCTCTGGCAAGGCAACGCCACGAACTCCAATGACGCCGAGTTCTTCCTCGACGCCGGGAGTGGCGGCTTCTACTCCGCAGGCTCCGGATACGTCGGCGGAGGTGACTGGAGCTCGGGGGAGTGGATGCGGATCGCGAACCGAGTGAACTGGGACGACGACACCTCAGCTGTCTTCGTGAACGGCGTGAAGGTCCTCTCCGAAGACGAGCTCGCCGCTCCTGACTGGCTCTACGCTGCTGGCACGGGGAACGCGTGCTGGATCCTCACTGACGATGATGGCGGCAGCGACGTCGGTGAGGTCTGGTGCGCCAACTTCGCCATCGTCGATGCGGTCATGCCCGACCAGGCCATCTCCGCCTTAGGCGGGCCGGACGCACGTGGCATCTTCATCCCTGGCGGCGGCACCCCCTACTGCATCGGCGCTCCGAACACGGCAGGCGACGGCGCGACCCTCGACTGGACAGGGACGACCTCCGTCTCCGCCAATGACCTCACGCTCGCGGTGTATGGCGGGGTCCCGAACCAGTTCGGGATCTTTTACTACGGTGCCGGCTCGACCGAGGTCCCCTTCGGCCACGGCTATCGCTGTGTCTCGGCAGGAGGGGTCGGCCTCTTCCGCGTCCCGCCTGCACAGCAGTTCGACGCCTTCGGAGACGCTCAGATCTCTGCCTTCCTGAGCCAACCCCCATCGAGCGCAGGAGCAGGCGCCATCGCGCCCGGCTCGACCTGGTACTTCCAGTTCTGGTACCGCGACCCGGCCATGGGCGCCCCTGGCTTCAACCTCTCATCCGCGCTCGCGGTGAGCTTCGAACCCTGAGCCGAGAGCTAGCGCTTCAAGAGGCCGCGGATCGCATCGGCGAGGACGTCAGCAGCGACCTCGCTGGACTCGCCAGTAGCGAGGTGCTTGAGCTGATAGACCCCGCTCTCCCACTCTGAGTCGCCCACGATGACCGCGACCTCGTGCCCACGTCGGTCCGCGAACTTGAGCTGCGCGCCCAGCTTGCGCGGCTCGGGGTAGACCTCCACAGCGAGGCCCGCCCTGCGGAGCGTGGCCGCGAGCCCGAAATAGTCCGCCAGCCGGCCCTTCGCAAAGTACGGGATGAAGACCTGTGCGGGGGTCGCCCGGCGCTCTACCCGCCCGAGCTCTTCGAGGGCGGTCAGGATCCTGTCGACACCGAGGGATGCTCCGATCCCCGGCAGGTGGCTCTTCGTGTAGAGGCCAGCCAGCTCGTCATAGCGTCCGCCAGAGCAGACGCTCCCGATGTCGGGCAGGTCTGTGAGGCGTGTCTCAAAGACGGTGCCGGTGTAGTAGTCGAGGCCACGCGCCGTCTTCGGATCGATGACGACCCTCGACTCGCTGATCCCCGCCGCGTCGAGGGCGCGGGAGACCTCACGCAGCTCTTCGAGTCCGCGCTCTCCGAGCTCGCTGCCAGACACCAAGGGGGCGAGGGAGCTCATGACCTCTTCTCGCGTGCCCGAGAGGGCGGCGAGCGCGAGGACGCCCTCCACCTCGCTGTCGCTAGCCTGCGCCTCACGTCGCAGCTCCACAGCGACCTTCTCCGCACCGATCTTGTCGAGCTTGTCCAAGGCCCGCAGGGTGGGTGCGGCGCGCTCGCTGAGGCCGAGACCCTCTAAGTATCCGGAGAGGAGCCGGCGGTTGTTCATGCTCACGGTGAACTCTCCACCAGCGACCGCGTCCAAGAGGTCGTGGATCACCATCGCGGACTCACAGTCAGCTGCGATGCTCTCAGTCCCCACCGTGTCGAAGTCGCACTGGTAGAACTCACGGTAGCGGCCGCGCTGGGTGTTCTCTCCACGCCAGACAGGGCCTACGTGGTAGCGCTTGAAGGGGGTCCCGAGCGTGTTCTCGTGCTGGGCGACGAAGCGCGCGAGAGGCACCGTGAGGTCGAAGCGCATGGCGACGCGGCGACCACCGTTGTCTTCGAAGGCGTACATCTGCTTGTCGCTCTCTTCACCGCCCTTGCCGGTGAGGATCTCTTCGTACTCCAAGGCTGGAGTGTCGATGCCAGCGAAGCCGTAGGAGCGGAACACATCCCTGGCCGTCCCGAGGAGCCACTCCCGCGCGTACATAGACTCGGGGAGGGTGTCTCGGAAGCCCTTGAGGGTGCGGGGCTGGATGAGGTCGCGCTTGCTCGCCATGACGCGCATACCCTACGTCCCCTCTCCCTGACGTGGAACTCCGCTCCCCTATCAAGTCGAGATTCGAGCAGGCGCTGCGTATGCTCAGCCGGTATGCGACGCATGGCCCTTAGAAACTCACTCGCCCTCACACTCGCCCTCACACTCTGCGGCTGCGCGGGGGAGGACCCCGCTGCAGGCGGGAGCGGCTCAGAAGAGCCCTTGAGCCTCCTCGTGATCGGGCTAGATACGGTCCGCGCAGATCGCTTGGGGTGCTATGGGCACGAGAACGCGGAGACCCCCACCATCGACGCGGTCGCAGCCGAGGGTGTCTTGTTCCGAAACGTCTTGGCCCACGCGCCTCTCACGCTCCCAACCCACGCCAGCCTGTTTACAGGGGCCTTCCCTCCCGAGCATGGCATCAGGGACAACGGTCGCACCGCGCTGCCGGGGAGCCTCACGACTATGGCGGAGATCTACCGCGAAGCGGGCTTCCGCACTGGGGCCTTCATCGCCTCCGTCGCCCTCGACTCAACCTTCGGGCTCGATCGTGGCTTCGAGGTCTACATGGATGACATGGGGCCCGAGAACGAGCGCGGGCATGCGCCCGTGCAGCGACGCGGCGGCGAGGTGACCGATGACGCCCTCGCGTGGCTGAACAGGCTCGATGCCGAGGAGCCCTTCTTCGCCTTCATCCACTACTACGATCCGCACGCGCGCTATGAGGCGCCCACGGACTTCGCCACGACCGGGGACCCGTATGACGACGAGATCGCCTACGTCGACTCACAGGTCAAGCGACTGATCAGTTGGCTCGAGTCCTCGCGGCGAGACGACAACACGATCGTCATCGTCATCGCCGACCACGGTGAGAGCCTCGGTGAGCACGGAGAGCCGACGCACGGCGCGCTCATCTATCAGGGCACTCAGCACGTCCCCTGGGTCATGAGCATGCCTGACGGGCGCTGGGCCGGAACCGAGGTCACCGAGCGTGTCGGCCAGGTCGACTTCCTCCCCACCCTGCTAGACCTCTACGACCTCGAGGTCCCGGACACCTCGAGCGGCGTCAGCCTCTTGCCCCTGCTCGAAGGTCAGAGCCTAGGAGAGCGCGCGATGTATGCAGAGAGCGAGTACTGCGCGCTCAACTACGGCTGGGCGCCCCTCGCCACGATCGTGCGCGGGAAGTGGAAGCTCATCGACGCACCGACGCCTGAGCTGTACGACCTCGAGGCTGACCCGGGTGAGCTCAACAACCTCGCGTCCGAGCGGCCTGAGGCCGTCGAGAGCATGTTGGCTGAGCTCGACCAGCTGAGGGCTTCCATGCGCAGCTATGGGTCCCAGGCCATCGACAGCGACCCTGAGCTGCTCTCTGCCCTAGAGGCCCTCGGCTACGCGGGTGGTCAACCCGGGATCGTTGAGCGCGACGGTCGCAACCCCATAGAGTCCATCGGGCTCCTCGCGCGATATCACGATGCGGTAGAGCTCGGCCACGAGGGAGATTATGAGCGCATGGTCCCGCTGCTCGAGGAGATCGTGGCAGAGTGCCCCGGTCCGATCGGCTTCCGCACCACCCTTGCTCAAGGCTACATCGACTTAGACCGCGCTGAAGAGGCCGTCGCGCTCCTGGACGCGGTGCTACAGGAGAGCCCGACCTACGAGCCCGCCCACCTCTACGCCGGCGGCGCGCACCTGCGCCTCCAGAACCTCGACCGCGCCCTCGCTCACTTCCAGACTTGCATCAGGATGGTCCCTGGGAACTGGCGCGCGCAGATCCCCGTGGCTCGGATCCTGACCATCCAAGAGCGTAATGAGGAGGCCCTCGCAGCCTGGCAGCGGGTCGTAGAGCTGCGACCTGATGACCCCGCTCAGCGGCTCGAGCTCGCTGAGGCCTGGCGACGCATGGGCTACTGGGGCGAGATGGTCGCGGAGCTTGACGCGTCACTACGACTGAACCCTGATGACTATGTCACATGCGCCTACCTCGCTTGGACGCTGGCGACGGCGCCTACAGAGGGAGCACGCGACGGAGCGAAGGCTGTGCGACTCGCAGAGCGCGCCCTCAAGGCCGGAGAGTCCGCGGACCGCTTGGACACCCTCGGCGCAGCGCTCGCAGAGGCTGGTCGGTATCAGGAGGCTGTCGCCGCTGTAGAGCGAGCCCTCGCGCTCCTCCCTCAGGACGCCGCGGAGCTCCGCTCTGAATACGAGACCCGCCTGGCCCTCTATCGCTCAGGCCGGCCCTTCCATCACCGCTGAGCCTTGAGGCGCGGCGGGACCGCGAAGAGCCCCAGCAGGACCAAGACGCCAAAGGCGATGTAGATCCGCTGCAAGGTGGCGAGGTCGACCTCGACGAAGAGCCAGTCATGCAGGAGGCGCCCGACAAAGCTCGCCTCCTCTATCCCCCTCCCCGCCATCTCTCTGAGATCAATCTCCCATCGTGTGAGGAAGCAGAGGTCTTGCTGCAGAGCGACGACGAGGACAACGACGAAGTGGATGAGGCGGAAAGAGCGCGCCCGCACCCACTCCCAGCCGCGCCAACCGCCGAGCGGGATCGCGAGGGCCCCGAGCAAGACGAAGGCTACGATCCCGAAGTGCACCGTCACGACGAGGTCAGCGAGGAGGAGGCAGCGGTCGGGGTCACTCGTGAGCCAACCCAAGTCAGCGCGCCTCTCTCCATGCGGAGATGAGCTCCGGGACGAGCGCGCTGGAGAGCAGGAAGGGCTCCCTGATCAAGACCCTGTGGAAGCCGTCGTCTTCGCTCCAAGCAGGCTCAGGCGAGTCGCCTGAACACTCGACGAGCAGCGTACGCAGGTCAAGGCGCGGGTCTCGCTTCGCTCGCTTTAGGCTATTGGAGACGAGGGTCACGCTGTCGAGAGGGAGCGCTGGATGACGCGCTCGCATCGAAGGCACGAAGCCAGCAACATCGCCGAATGCGACGAGGTGGAAGCTGTCCTCAGGCTGTTCATCCCTGAGCTGGATGACCCGCTCCGGGAGCGAGAGCCCGTCACGACGCGGGCTCAGCGGGAGCTTCAAGAAGACGAGCCTCAAGCCCTCGCGCTCTGCGAAGCTGAGCCATGCGCTGGCTGACGCGCCAGCGGCGAGCTCAAGCGGGCTGAAGCTACTCCCTCCAGCGATGACCACTGTCCCCTCCGCGGCTCGCAGCGGGGAGATGTGAAGCTCAAGGTGGCTCTCATGGAGGACAGGGCTTAGCCGTCCGAGGGAGCCGCCCTCTGCGAGGGTGAGGAGCTCGCCAGCTCCCAAGACAGGATGCCTGAGGCCGCGCTCACACAGCCCAGTCAGCGCCATCTGCGGTGAGAGGATCACGCTCTTAGAGACCGAATGCGCTGGGAGCGCGCTCCGACGGCTGGCCAGCTCGCTGACACAGTCCACGCGCACAGGGAGGCCTCGCGCCACGCGATCCTCCACCCCTACCTCACACACGAGCTGCCAAGGACCCGGCGCAGACGAGGGCGGCCTGATGAACATCTCTAAGGAGCCCGCGCGAAGTACTGCGAGGGGCATGACCTCTCTGCGCGCGCGCTGCTCTTCCCCACTGGGACTGATCCAGTAGAGGCTGAGGACCTGGTCTCCCTCGATCGCCACATCCTCGGTGCGTGAGATACGGACCGTCGTCGCCTCGCCCATCCCATCCTCTCGCGCCTCAAATGCGCCCGGTGAGACGCTCAGCGCGAGCGCGCTCGCGAGCGCTTGTTCGGGAGTGGCAGGGCGCTCTGGCTTCAGGGCGCTCAGCGCGAGCTCTAAGGAGCTGAGCTGCAGCGTGGCGCCCTCTGGATTGGCGGCGCTGCGGATCCCATCAAAGACCGACAAGACGGCGACCCGCTCAGACTCCGCTGACTCGAGATAGCCCGCGCGGAGGCGCTCGAGGCGTTCACGCTGGAGCGAGAGCGCGAGGTCTTGGGAGGGCGCCTGTGAGGAAGACAGGAGGGCGAGAGCGACCGCAGTGATCAAGCAGCTCCTCCTCGCTCGTACACCACACGGCCGCGCTTGATCACGACTCGTACCGGCGAGCGGCCGAGCTCGTAGGTGATGTGCTCCAGTCGCGGGAGGTCTGTGATGATGACGTCCGCCTGCTTGCCGACCTCGAGGGTGCCTAAATGATCGCCACGCCGCAGAGAGCAAGCTGCGTTCAGTGTGCCTGCGACGAGACACTCTGCCGCGCTCATCCCATACCTCAAGGCGGCCCATGAGAGCGCCTCCGGCATGCTCTGCACATAGCAGCTCCCAGGGTTGAAGTCTGTCGCAACCGCGGGAGCGAGCCCTGCATCGATCATCGCGCGGCCTGGCGCCTCTTCCTTCTGCCCGATAAAGAGCGGGACCAACGGGCACAGCATGGGGACGACGCCGGCCTCACCGAGGGCAGCGATCCCCTCTTCAGAGATGCACTCGAGGTGGTCCGCAGAGTCTGCGCCGAGCTCTGCCGCTAGCTCTGCGCCTCCTAGCGGCGTGAGCTGATCCACGTGCAGCCTGAGCCGCAGCCCGAGCTCCGACGCGCGCGTCATGATTCGACGCGAGTCTTCGATGCCGAAGACGTGGCTCTCAGTGAAGATGTCCGCGTACTCCGCAAGACCGCTCTCAGCTACCGCGGGGAGCATCTCTTCCACGAGGAGGTCTACGTAGTCCGGCTTGCGGTCTTTGAACTCCTGCGGATAGTCATGCGCGCCGAGGAAGGTCGGGATGAGCTCAACAGGGTGCCTCTCTCCAGCCTCTCGAATCGCCTCTAAGCACTTCATCTCGTCCTTGAGAGTCAGGCCATAGCCCGTCTTCGCCTCGACCGTAGTGCTACCCAGCGCAAGGAAGCGATCTAGGTGCACGAGCAGCTGCGCGATGAGCGCCTCCTTAGAGGCCTCTCTCACTCCGCGAACGCTCGAGGCGATCCCACCTCCGGCTGCGGCGATCTCCACGTAGCTCTTGCCTGAGAGGCGCATCTCGAACTCGTCCTCTCTTGTCCCGGCGAAGACAGGGTGAGTGTGCGCGTCGATGAGACCTGGGATGACCAGCTTCCCCGAGGCGTCGAGGGTCACGTCAGCCTCAAAGCCAGCGCGGACCTCCGCCTCTGCCCCCACCGCGACGATCCTCTCTCCCTCGATCGCGATCGCTGCGTCAGAGACTCGCATGACCTGACCGAGCGCAGCTCCGCCGGCCAGCGCGTCACCCTCCGCCGTGGCTAGCTCACCGATGCCAGTGATGAGGAGGTCTACCTTCTTCGCGCGCGGCTCCATCGCGGACTAGGATACCTCCCCGAAGGGCCTTGTACCCGCTCAGCCCGCCGCCCGCGCCTCACTTCCACCCCACTCGCCCATGCGTCTCCAGATGCGGCGGCGTGCCCGCAGGAGGATCATCTTCATGTTGCTGAGGCCTACACCGAGGCGGTCTGCGGCCTCCTTGTACGCCAAGCCCTCGACCTCGACCAAGCGGAGCGCCTCTTGGTCACGTGGCTTGAGCTCCCTGTAGGCCGCCGCGTAAGCGAGGAGATAGGTCCTCCATGCGCGACGAAAGCTCAAGGCCTCTTCCTGAGTGATGCTCTGCTCGCGCGGCCCTTGTGAGCTGTCCGCGGGGTCACTGCCTTCAACAAGGGGCAGCATGGTGCGCCGGAGGTGCTCCCTCGCTTTCCTGCTGATCACGTTCCGTGCGATGGTCAGGCACCACCCCCTGAAGCCCCCTGCGCGCTCCTTGAAGCTCGAGGAGTAGCGATAGACGTTCAAGAACACCTCTTGCGTGATGTCGTCGGGGTCTAGCGCACGCGCCGATCCACGCCTCCGAGAGCCGACGAAGGCGCGCACTTCGCTGTAAGAGAGCCTGTAGAGGGCCTCGAAGAGATCCGCTCTCTGAGTCTCCCGGAAGCCCACCATCAGCGCGGTCTGGAGTCGTTCGGCCCGGTCGCGAGCGAGCTCATCACGTACCGAGAGGACGCCTCCCTGCTTCAGGAATCTGGCGGCGGAGACAGACAGGGCGGCGGATGCTTGGGTCGTGTGCATGGGAGGGACAAAGAAATGCCCGTGCCGAAGAGCATCGCCCGGTCCACAAAGTTCATCCCAGCGCTTGGGCGACGCACCCAAAACAGGCCTCACAAGTCCGTAGGTGCATTTCTGCCCGTACCCAAGGCCCAATGACAGCTACGATTTTTCACCCCCAATGAGACCAAGAGCCCCTCCAGCGACACGATTTCGTAACAAATTTACCAGTGCGTACAGTCCCTTGTCGCGCCCTGAGCGGGGAAATGACCTAGGATGAAATGAGACCCACGAACTGCCCCATGCCCGACCCATCGACCCTGGCCCTCGCGGCCCCACCTTACTTCTCGCCTCCTATCGCCGAGGTCTTCACCTTCACCTGGCTGGGGGTGACGCTCTTCACCTCGGGCGCGATGGGCTTGCTCCAAGCTGCCATAGAGAGCACGCCGGCCTCAAAGGTCTTGGCGCACGTCCCAGAGGGACCGCGTCGTGAGCGCCTCGCCGGTCTGCTCGCAAAGCCCGAGGTGCTGGCATTTCAGGCGAGCCTGCTGAAGCTCTCATTCGAGCTCGCCTTCCTCGCCTTCCTGCTCCCGCTCGTAGCGCCGGCCGGAGACCTGGACGTCATGACGCTCCTCACTGCGATCGCAGTCGGGGTGCCCTGCCTCCTCTTCGTGAGTGAGGCCATGCCCAACGCCATCGCGCGTCGACATGGCGACAAGATCCTCGCCCAGTCGCTCGCGCCCTTCCACACACTCACCCTCCCCCTCTCTCCTGTCATCAGCCTCCTGCGCGCCTTACGAAACGCGCTGCTGAGAGCTTCGCGGATGGAGGAGGACGACCTCCCGCAACAGCAAGTGGTCGAGGAGCTCCGCGAGGTGATCGAAGAGACCGGTCATACAGGGGAGCTTGAGGAGTCAGAGCGGGAGCTCCTCGAGAACGTGATCGAGTTCCACGACGTTGACGTCTCAGCCATGATGACCCCACGAACGGAGATCATGAGCGTCGACGTCGAGGAGGGCCTAGAGGCTGCGCTAGAGCTCGCCGTCGAACAGAGCCTCAGCCGCATCCCCGTATACGAGGGGAGCATCGACACGATCGTTGGCTACTTGAACGGGAGGAAGCTCTTAGAGCTGCTCGCCAAGGGAGAGCTCGCGACAGGGAGCCTGCGAGACCACCTCCAGCCAGCGCTCTTTGTCCCAGAGACCCAGCAGGTCTCAGCGCTCCTCGCAGAGTTTCGAGAGGAGCGCCAAAAGATGGCGATCGTCCTCGACGAGTACGGAGGCACCTCAGGGCTCGTGACCATCGGAGACGTCGTCGAGGAGCTCGTCGGCGAGCTCCACGATGAGTTCTCAGACGAGGATGAGCCTGAGGACATCCGTGAGGTCGCGCCGGGCGTCTCAGAGATCAACGCCTCCGCCCGGGTCGATGAGGTGAACGAAGCCTTGGACCTCGGCCTCCCTGAAGAGGAGGACTACGAGACCTTGGCTGGCTTTGTGCTGAGTGAGCTCGGGAGGATCCCACGCAGCGGTGACGGGTTCGAGCGCGAGGGGATCCGCTACGAGGTCACCGAGGCCTCTGACCGGCGCGTACTCTGCATCCGAGTCTCCACCTGAGGACCTCCGCACACTAGACTCGCCTCGTGCACACGGTCCGTGACGAGGCGATCCTCCTGCGCCGCTTCCCTTACTCCGAGTCCTCCCTCGTCGCGAGGGTGTTCTCGCGCAGGTACGGCAAGGTCGGTCTCCTCGCCCGCGGTGCGCACCGCCCGAAGTCTCGCTTCTACTGCGTCCTCGACCACTTCGACACCTTGGAGCTCGAGTGGCGACATCAGCCCGGTCGCGAGCTGATGGAGCTGCGACGCGGCGACATCAAGTCCCGGCGCGCAGTGATAGCGAATGACCTCGAGACTTACCGCGCAGGCTCCGTGGTTTGTGAGCTAGTCGACCTCGCTTGCCCGACCGGCCAGCCGGACCGTGGCACTTGGGCGCGCCTCTCACGTTGCCTAGACGAGCTGGCCACAGGCACCCGGCCTGCCTGGGAGGCCACAGTCGCCTTCGAGCTCGGCTTCCTAGAAGAGCACGGCATCTGCCCTGCGCTGGAGCGCTGCGCCGCTTGCGGTTGCGATGCCCCAGCGCCGAACCCCAGCGAGGACCGCGCCTGCTTCTCCGCCTCTTGCGGCGGCAGATTATGTCAGCCCTGCGCCGACGAAGCGCGCAACGCAGGGCGCCGCGTAGGGACCATGCCCCTCGATGTCCTCGATGCCGCTAGCAAGCTGTTGCGACGGAGCCCCGAAGGAGAGAGGATCACACCTCTGGATACGCCCCTTTTGGTCCGGCTGAAGGACTTCGTAGAGCGCTTCCTAGATCACCACCTTGAGGTCCGCACAAAGGCGCGCGGCGAGTTCCTCGCCGTCGCAGACCGAAACACCCGCGCCGCTCTGCGCTCCCAAGAGCACTCCTGATGAACCGCACCAAGCACCTCACTCTCGCCCTCCTCTTGATCGCAGGAGGCACCTCCTGTCGCTCCTTGGACGACAACACGATGGACTTCGATGAGGTGCCGGCTGCGCTCGCCGCGGCGGAGCAGGCCATCTCGAGGGGGGACACTGCCAGCGCGCTTGACGCTCTTGACGGCTTCTTCACCGTGGAGGGGCTGCCCTCTTCCCAGCGCATCCGCGCGACCCAGCTCTTCTCCGTGGCTGCGGCTGCAGAGATCCAACGCCTCTCGCAGACGACCGATAGCGCCGATGAGCTCGCAGACTTCGTCAATGAAGAGCTCCCCCGCGAGATCGCTGTCGCCGCGGGGATCGCCTCTGCGCGCGCCTACATCGGGCGCGGTGAGGCCGAGGAGGCCTGGAAGATCTTGAGGCGACTAGACGAGCGCTTCCCGCTCCACCATGAGCGCGCGACAGCTGGGCGGCTCCTCGTGGAGTCCGGCCTCTCTCTCAGCTACGACGAGCGCGGCTGGTGGATCTTTTGGACTGCACGCGGCGATGGCATCGCTTGCCTCGAGTACTTGGTCCTAAATCATCCTGCAGAGCCGCGCTGTGACGAGGCCTATGCGCGCCTTGGCGAGCTCTACAGCGAAGACAATCAGCGCCTGCTCGCGATCGAGCGCTACTCCGACTTGGTGCTCTATCACCCAGAGAGCAGGCTCCGCGCCGCTGCGCAGGCAGCGATCCCCATGCTGCGCCTTGAGCTCTTGGACAGCCCTGAGTACGACCGAAACGGGCTGCTTCTAGCGCTCTCGGAGCTCGACGACTGGGTCGCCCGCTTCCAAAACCACCCTATGTTGGGAGAGGTCCTCGAGAGCCGCCTAGATTGCATCCGCCGTCTCTCCGCAAGCGACCTCGGCATCGCCCGCTTCTATGAGCGCATCGGCAATGATGAGGGTCAGGCCTTCCACGCAGAGCGAGCGCGCGAACTGGCCTTGAGCGCTGGAGACGACCCCCTCGCTGAGGAGGCGAGCTCGCTCCTCCCAGCCGGAGCCACAGCGGGCTCATGATCAGAGCTAGCTCGCTCTGGGGCGCCCTGCTATGTGCAGTCCTCCACGCTGCATGCGGCTACAGCGTCGGCCTAGTCGCGCCGGAGGGCTTCGAGACCGTCGGCGTTGAGATCTTCCACAATGACACGCTCGAGCCTGGCCTAGAGCGCGACCTGCACCCCGTGCTCTCCAGCGAGGTGCGCGATCGAGTCCCCCTCCCGCTATCCAGCCCTGCTGACTCTGAGCTCTTGATCCGAGGCCGCCTAGTCGACTTCAGCCGGGTGAGGGGGATCCGAAACCCCCAAAACCAGGTCCTCGAGTCAGGCGTCAGGCTCATAGCGGAAGCGTGGACCGTCAGGGCCTCTACGGGTGAGGTGATTACCCCGAGGACCACAGCGCGCGCGACGGTCGGATATCCGGTCGGCAGCTCCTCTGGTGAGCGCGCCGCCCGCGCTCGGGCCATCCGCCAGCTCGCCCAAGCGCTCACAGTCGACCTCTTCGCGCGCGCCGAAGCAGGCGAATGAGCCCCCTAGGTTTCTGAGGAGTCGCATGAACGGAACAGGGGCGCGCTGCGTACCCCCTATCAAAATCACCGTTTCAGCGCCTGTGATCGCCGCGCACCCCCTCTCAACTGGTAGAAATAGGGCCTAGGGGAGGAGGCCCTGGTCGGCTAATCCACCCCGAGAGGCGTACGTGAGGGCTAACTTCTGCCCCCCTAGGTGCCGATATCAGAGACATGGCCGAAGATCAAAACGCACAGCAAGACCCCAAGGCCAAGAAAGGCCGGTCCTTCGCTTCCTTCCTGCTGATCCTGACCCTCCTGGTGGTCTCCCTCGCTTACGTGGGAGCCTCAGAGGTCACTTCTCCGAAGCTGCTCTCTCAGGACCAGTACCTGCACTACCTGTACACAGGTCGGGTGATGGACCAGAAGTTCAAGGGCAAGCTCGTCATCGGGCACGCCCAGGATGGGACCCCCAGCGGGATGCCCTTTGAGGTGCAGTTCGACAACCTCGCGGAGCGTGAGAAAGAGTTCCGTGACCTGAAGGCCGAAGGGAACCACCGCAACATCAAGGTCGACCTCTTCAACAAGGCGCTCGCGGCTGGTGACTACTCGCCTCAGTCGGCGCGCATCATCGCGGCCAACGATGAAGAGATTGAAGAGCGGACACCCGGCACTAGCGGCGCCGCGATCACGCAGTCCACGCCGATCCAAGACATGGAGGTGCTCGTTCATGTCTACGCGAAGGGCTCGCCCACGGGTCGTACACGTGACTACTACCTCCCCTCGCAGCCGGAGTCCCTCTGGCTGAACGTTGAAGGGGTCGACGATATCGCTGGTTTCTCTGGAGCGCTCAGCGGCTACGGCGTCACCCCCGAGTCCTTGAACTTCGACCTCTCAGAGCGCCGCGGCACCTCTGCAGCAGAGGCGAGCGACCTCCTCCAATCGCTGCTCTTCTTCTACGGCCCCTGGATCCTCATCGTCGTCATCTTCGTGCTCTACATGAGGCACCTCCGCAACCAGAGTGGCGCGGGCGGCGTGATGAACTTCGGACGGAGCCGCGCACAGCTCTATCAGAAGGAGAACCACACGAACGTCACCTTCAACGACGTCGCTGGAGCCGAAGAGGCCAAAGAGGAGGTCCGAGAGGTCGTTGAGTTCCTCAGAAACCCCGGGCGCTTCACTCGCATCGGCGGTCGCATCCCTCGCGGCATCCTGCTGAATGGCACCCCCGGCTGCGGCAAGACCCTCCTCGCCAAGGCCATCGCTGGCGAGGCAGAGGTCCCCTTCTACTCCATCTCAGGTTCAGACTTCGTCGAGATGTTCGTCGGCGTCGGAGCCAGCCGCGTCCGCGACCTCTTCAAGACCGCGCGCGAAAACAGCCCCTGCATCATGTTCCTCGATGAGATCGACGCCGTCGGTCGCCGGAGAGGGAGCGGCATGGGCGGCGGACATGACGAGCGCGAGCAGACCCTGAACGCGATCCTCGTCGAGATGGACGGCTTCGGAACGGACGAGGGCATCATCGTCCTCGCCGCCACAAACCGCCCCGACGTCCTCGACCCTGCCCTCCTGCGACCTGGCCGCTTCGACCGCGAGGTCGTCATTGACCTGCCCGACGTGAAGGGACGTGAGGCCATCCTCAAGGTCCACCTGAAGAAGGTGAAGCACGCCGAAGGCATCGACACCGAGTCCATCGCGCGCTCGACCCCGGGCTACTCCGGCGCTGACTTGGCCGCCACCGTGAATGAGGCGGCGATCATGGCCGCCCTCCAGAAGTCTGAAGAGATCAAGCAGGAGCACCTCGACGAGGCGCGTGACAAGGTGCGCTACGGCCGCCAGAAGAAGTCCCGCAAGATGGAAGAGGCCGATCGCGAGATCACGGCCTACCACGAGGCGGGGCACGCTGTGATCGCTGCCAAGCTCGAGAACACTGACCGACCGCATAAGGTCACGATCGTCCCCCGCGGACGCGCCCTCGGCGCGACGATGGTGCTCCCTGAGAAGGAGAGCTACCACATGCAGAAGAAGCGCCTGAAGAACCAGCTCGCCGTCCTCTATGGGGGTCGCATCGCTGAGGACATCTTCTGCGGAGACATCTCAGCTGGCGCGTCTGATGACATCAAGCGCGCGACCGACCTCGCCCGCGCGATGGTCACCGAGCTCGGCATGAGTGACAAGATTGGCCCGATCAACTACGCAGAGCGTCAAGGCTCTGACTTCCTCGGCACAGAGCTGATGGCCGGTCGCTACCACTCCGAGGAGACCAGCCGAGAGATCGACGAGGAGGTCAAGCGACTGAGCGAGGACGCATACTCGCTCGCCGAGTCCGTGATCAAAGAGCACAAGGAGGAGATCGAACAGCTCGTGGTCGCGCTCAAGCGCTTCGAGACCCTCACAGGTGACGAGATCGACAAGCTCCTCGACGGCGCCAGCGTGGACAGCCTGCGCGTGGAAGAGGAGACAGGAGACCCCGCCCCGATCGAGGTCGAGGGTGAGCCTGAAGAGGGCCCCTCTTCGGAGGAGGTCGTCGATGGTGAGGAGCTCAAAGGTGAGCTGCCCGGAGAGCCGGGCTTCTCGCCCGCATGACTCGAGGGGCGCGAGCGCTGCGACAGCCGGAAGCCACCTGTGATGGCGACGGCTGCCGCCTCAAGCCCCGCGCCCTGCCCCGAGGACTAGAGACTGGCGCGGCGCTGACCGCGCTCTCTGCGCGCGTCCTCTCTTCAGAGGAAGCAGCCAGCCTCCGATCGGATGAGAGCCTCTCCATCATAGGAGAGGGCTCTGAGCTCACCTTCGAGCTGAAGGAGGGCGTTGAGGCCTCCTGCGACCCTGCAGCGCGTCTCCACGCGGCCTGGGCGAACGCCACTGCGCCGCTCCCCGCCCCCGCCCTCATGGGGGTCGTCAACACGACCCCAGACAGCTTCTCGGATGGAGGCGCTTACTACAGCGATGCTGACCCCAGCGTCGCCGTCGAGCACGGCCTCGCGCTAGCCCAGGCCGGCTGCGAGCTCCTCGACGTCGGCGGCGAGTCTACGAGGCCTGGGGCTGCACCGGTCGGTGAGGAGGAGGAGCTGCGTCGGGTCATCCCAGTGATCAGTGGGCTGAGGGAGCGGAGCGATTGCCGCATCAGCATCGACACCCAGAAGGCCGCCGTCGCGGCCGCCGCGATCGACGCTGGGGCCACGATGGTCAATGACGTCAGCGCGGGCCTGGCTGACCCAGAGCTCCTGCCGCTCGTAGCTGAGCGCGGAGTAGAGGTCTGCCTGATGCACATGCAGGGGACACCGCGAGACATGCAAGTCTCCCCTACTTATGAGGACGTCATCCGTGAAGTCCTCGACCACCTGCGCGAGCGCGCACACGCTTGTTTGAAGGCAGGTATCCAGAGCCATAAGATCGTCCTCGACCCCGGGATCGGCTTCGGGAAGACGCTCGAGCACAACCTCGCCCTGATGCGTCACCTCCCCGCGCTCCGCTCCCTAGGCCTGCCCCTCCTCCTAGGCGTGTCCAGAAAGTCCTTCATCGCTCAGATCACTGAGAGCGCTGGTGCCCAAGCTGCTAGCGGGCCCGAGGAGCGCATCGGCGGGACGATCGCCGCTGTCCTCCGCTGCATCGAAGGAGGCGCGAGCGTCCTTCGCGTCCACGACGTCGCCGAAGTCCGAGAGGCCATGCTCGTCCACCGCTCCCTCTACCCCGAGCGTCTCTGATCATGGACGGATGGGGGGTTGAATACTTCGAGCGGCTCCTGAGCCCCTCTGGAGCGCTACAGGCGGTCCTCCTAGCCGCGGGGATCTACTTCTTCCTGAGCTTCCTCAGCACGAGCAGAGGCAGCGGGCTCTTCAGGGGCCTTGTCGTCGCTGTAGCCGTCATCGGTCTAGGCCTCCTCGGAGCAGCGAAGGCCTTCAAGATGGGCGAGCTCGAGCACATCCTCACGGAGAACTACGGCTCGGTCGTCCTCATCCTGGTGATCCTCTTTCAGCCTGAGCTGCGCCGTGGGGTCGCGCGCCTAGGCGAACAGAACAGGTTCGCGCGGCTCGTCCGCGGAGAGCGGCCAGAGGCAGCGGCGGAGGTGTCGGCCGCGATGCTCGCGATGGCCAAGCGCAGGCACGGCGCGCTCGTCGCGTTCCAGCGGAGCACCGCGCTGGACGCTTGGACCCAGAGCGCCGTGAAGATCCAGAGCCTGGTCGACCGTCGCCTCCTGCAAGGGATCTTTCACCCTGGCGGAACCCTCCATGACGGCGCTGTCGTGATCGATCATGACCGGCTCGTAGCGGCCTCATGCATCTTCCCCCTCAGCGAGAACACCGAGCTCCACACCACCATCGGGACGCGACACCGCGCAGCCCTCGGTCTCTCCGAGGAGACCGACGCGCTCACGGTCACGGTCAGCGAAGAGACCGGTGAGATTAGCGTCTGCGAGAGCGGGACGATGCAGCGCAACGTAGACCCCGAGCGCCTTGAGGGGCTGCTCAGGAGCCGCTTGAGGCCTGGGGACCCTGCACAGACCCAAGAGGAGCGCGGCGCAGCAGGCCTCATCTCCGGCAGCCTCAGCTTCCTCCACGCTGTCTTCATCGAGAACCTCGGTCGCAAGGTCGCTGCCCTCCTCATCGCCGGGGCCTGGCTCTACCAGGCTCATGAGAACATCACGAGGGAGATCAACCGCACTCTCTCCGTTACAGACGAGCTCATCTCCGCCGAGTCCGGGCCGACCCCTGACACGATCTTCGTGCTGATGCTCCCAGAGGACACCCACCTGAGCTCTGCGGTCTCCAACGCTGAGTACGAGGTGCGCATCGAAGGCCCGGAGGAAGAGATCCGCCTCCTCGAGAGCAAGGAGCTCACGGGGACTTGGAGCATCAGCGAAGACTTCAAGAGCGGCGGGCGCCTCGACATCCGCGACGTCAACTTCGTCTGTGGCGGAGAGCCGCTCGACGAGCGCGTGAGCGTCACCTGGACGAAGGGAAACCAACCTTATGTCGAGCTGGAGCGCACAGACGAGCACACGGTCATCCTCACAGCCAGCCACGTCCCTGTCAGAGACGACCTGCTCGACCCACGCTTCGAGTTCAGCGCGGAGGACACCACCTTCACCCTCCCGTCTGTCGTCTTGCGTGGACCAGCTGCGGAGATTGAGCTCCTCAAGTCCGGGGAGCTCGACATCGAGACAGACTCTCCCGCCGACGTGCTCGCGCTGTTCAAGCCGGTCGTCCTCGGCAAGGAGGATCGCAAGCCGAGAGATCAGCCGCTGTCCCTCTCCCCGCACCTTGAGGAGCTCGACTTGAAGCTCGCTGAGGACACCCAGGTGGAGGCGCGTCTCATGATCACCCCCACCGACTGGGACCTCGACACCGTCGTCATGGACATCCCCTTGGTAAGCCTCTCCGAGAGCCCCGGCGCTGGAGGCGCTCGCTGGCAGCTCAGCTCTCTCAGGCAGGCTGAGTTCGGGATCCAGACGAAGGCCGTCATCCCTGCGACGGAGAGTCCGGACACGAAGTCATTCCTAGAGCGCCGCACCGTGATCCGTCGCTTCGTGAAAGAGAACTTGATCGTCTTCGTCGACGTCTCAAAGCTAGAGAGCGTCGAGGGCGAGGACTCTACAACTGCGGCTGTTCAGTGGTTCTGGCCGCCTGCAGAATGGCGCGCACTCCTCGCAGAGGAGATAGGTCCGCTCGCCGAGCAAGCCAGCGTAGAGTTGCAGCTTAAGACCCCAGCTGAGGGGGAGGTCCTCCTCCTCAAAGTGAGCGCGGCTCCTGAGCCCGCTGAAGAGACGACAGCAGAAGTTGGAGCGCCCAATTGAGGTACACCATGACAATGGAAGGGAAGATCTTCGGGACAGACGGAGTCCGTGGACGCTTCGGCGAGGGCTGGCTGACCCCCGAGCGCGTCTCTGCCCTCGGCCGGGCGGTCGCGAGCGTCTGTGTGAGCAGCGGCACAGGTCGCGCGCTCATCGCTCACGACGGCCGCGCCTCTGGGCCTGTGCTAGAGCGAGCGATCGCTGGAGGACTCCGTGAGCTCGGGGTCGAGTCCGTGAGCGCGGGCTTGCTGCCGACCCCGGGACTCGCCTGGCTCACGAAGACCGGTGAGTACGACCTCGGCGTGATGATCAGCGCCTCACACAACCCCGCCGCCGACAACGGCGTGAAGATCTTCTCAGCCTCAGGCGAGAAGCTGGATGACGAGACGGAGGCGCTCGTCGAAGAGCGCCTCTGGGCCGAGAGCGAGGCCGCAGGGAGCTCCATTGAGGTCCCTCTTGATGAGAGCTTGCGCGAGGCCTACACGAGCTATCTGCGAGAGCACGCCTGCCCGGACCTCGACCTCACCGGGATGCGGATCGTGATCGACTGCGCCAACGGCGCGGGCAGCTATGTAGCGCCCGCAGCACTTGAGGGCCTCGGCGCGACCGTGACCGCGCTCCACTGCGCCCCTGACGGAGAGAACATCAACTCAGGCTGTGGCTCGACTCACCCTGAAGACCTCCAGGCGGCTGTGCGCGCCGGGGGAGGCCACGACCTCGGCGTCGCCCTCGATGGTGACGGTGATCGCTGCATCCTCGTGGACGAGCGCGGCGCGCTGGTTCACGGAGACGGGATCATGACTGTCCTCGCGCGCTGGCGCATGGCCAACCTCCCCTATGCAGACCCGCGCATCGTCGCCACAGTCATGAGCAACCGAGGTCTGCACCGCGCCCTGAGAGAGGTCGGCGTCGGCGTCGTCACCGTGGGCGTCGGAGACCGTCAGGTCGTCGAGGCCCTGAAGGCGGAGGGGCTAGACCTAGGTGGAGAACAGTCAGGGCACATCATCTTTGGTGAGGAGAACTCCTTCATCGGAGATGGCACCTATACAGCCCTCAGAGTCTTGAGGGTGCTGCGCTCCGAGAGCGCCCCACTCTCAAGCCTCGCGAGCCCCTACCAAGAGTTCCCGCAGATCCTGCTGAACGTAGCGGTCGGCTCTAAGCCGCCGCTCGAGGGCCTCGACACGATCAACGAGCGAGCCGCGGCACACGAGGAGGAGCTCGGCGAAGATGGTCGAGTGCTCCTGCGCTACTCAGGGACAGAGCCGGTGCTGCGAGTCATGGTCGAGGGACCTGACGAGTCGCGCATCCAAGAGATGGCTCATGACCTCGCAGACCTCGTCGTGAAAGAGCTCGGCGCCTGAGATGGTCTTCGTCGCGTTCGAGAGCTCGACTCGCACCCCCTCTGTCGCTGCGCTCATCGACGGCGAGCTCCTCGAGGCAGACCTCGACGGAGCGCTCGCCCACGCGAGCGACCTGCTCCCTAGCCTCTCCGCGCTCCTCGAGTCGCGCGGCAAGAGCCCAAAGGAGATCACCGCAGTCGCCGTCGGCGTAGGCCCTGGGAGCTACACCGGCCTGAGGGTCGGGATCGCGACAGCGCAAGGCGTCGCGAGAGCAGCGAGCGCGAAGCTCATCGGGATCCCCTCAGGAGAGGCGCTCGCTTACGCAGGGCTGGCGCGAGGAGAGCGCGGAGATCTCGTCATCGACGCGCGCGGCGGAGCGCTCTATCACGCGCGCTTTGAACGCACAGAGGGCGGGGTCGAGACCCTCGTCGCGCCGCGCGTCGTCCCCGCTGAATCCCTCCAAGACCTCGTGGATGAGTCAGTCGTCCTCTTCCTCGACGAAGCCCTCACGAGCTCTGTCACGACGCGCGATGAACAGCGGGTGATCTTCGAACGCACGCCGCGCGCGCGCGCGCTCCTTGAGCTCGCTGCGCAGCGCGTAGAGGGAGAGAGTCACGACGACCCTTCCGCGGTCCTCCCCCTCTACCTGCGGGCCTTTGAGGGGAAGATCCGCAAGCGCTGATCCGCGCAGTGCAAATACAAAGAGAGAGCGCGCCGCAGTCGTGCGACTGCGACGCGCTCTTGTCTTTTCGCCCCGAGCGGGGCTCGTCCTCCTAGAGGTCGTGCGGGCGCAGGGTCTTGCGGCCGTTGTTGCACGCGCGCTCTTCGGCTTCATTGATCATCGTGCGCACGGCGGTGTCGAGGGCGGCGTAGAACTCGCTGGAGACGTTGATACCAGCGGCGGCCTTGGTGCGGCTCTTGCTGATGATGAAGTCAGCGGCGCCCTTCTTCTTGGTGCGGCGCGTGGTCTTCTTTGCTGCCTTCTTGGTTGCCTTCTTCTTGGTGGTCTTCTTCTTGGCTGTTTTCTTGGGCATGTTTGCCTTCTCTTTGGCCCCCGCTAGGAGCCTCTACGTTGTTGGTTCTATAGATGTTGGGAACCCGATGTCGGATTCATGAAGCGGAGTGAGAATGGCGGGGAGGGAATACCTTGTCAACGACAAGAATCGACGAATCCCACAGTTTTTAGGGCGTTTCAAGATGGACATTCAAGTCAGCCGAAGCCTCGAGAGCGTTGGATCTTCGAGGCTGAATCCGTAGTCTCACAAAGTGATTCCCTATCGTGTTTGGGCAGAGGTAGACCTCGATGCCCTGAGCTCTAACCTCGCCGAGATCAGCAGGCTCGCGGGGCCCGGCGTGGGCACCATGCTCGTGGTCAAGGCGGACGCCTACGGCCACGGCGCGGTCGCGATCGCGCACCACGCTGTTCGATGCGGAGTCGCTGGCTTCGGGGTGGGGACTTCGGCCGAGGCCTTAGAGCTGCGGCTCTCTGGGATCAGACATCCCATCCTTGTCCTCGGGACAGTCGTAGACGGTGAGGTCCCTGCGCTCCTCGGACACAACGTCGAGATCGGTCTCCACTCGCTCGACCGCGCGCACAAGCTCCAAGCAGAGGGCAGCCGCGCTGGGCTCTTCGCTAGGGTCCACGTGAACATTGACACGGGCATGAGCCGCCTCGGAGTCAGGCCTCAGAAGGCGCTAGAGCTCCTGCGAGCGGTGCACGAGGCGTCGCACCTCAAGCTCGCGGGGGTGATGACCCACATCAGCTCACCCGAGGGTGCGCTGGACCCCCGCACAGACGAGCAGGTCCGCATCTTCGAAGAGGTGCTAGAGGCAGCGAAGGCAGAGGGCATGGAGCTCGGCACAGTGCACATCTCCAACTCGGCTGGCCTCTTCACAGGCCTACAGCCCCTGCACGACCTCGTGCGCCCAGGCATCAGCGCGTTTGGGATCCTGCCCGGGGAGCTCCCCGGCGCAGAGAGGCTTCAGCCTATCCTCGCCCTCAAAAGCCAGATCGTCTTCATGAAGGACGTCCCTAACGGACGCGGCGTCGGCTACGGATCAACCTGGCGCGCGAGGGGCGATCGCCGCATCGCCACTGTGCCGGTCGGGTACAACGACGGCGTCTCTTGGCGCCTCAGCAACCGTGGAGAGGTGCTCATTCGGGGCAAGCGCGCCCCCATCGTCGGGCGCGTCTCGATGGACTACACCACCATCGACATTACCGAGATCCCCGAGGCCTCCGTAGAGGACGTCGTCACCTTCATCGGCACAGACGGTGATGAGCGGATCAGCGTCGAAGAGATCGCCAGCCTCGCTGAGACCATCGCCTACGAGATCAGCTGTGCGGTCGGGAGACGGGTGCAGCGGGTCTGCGTCGGAGGACAAGACCTGATCTTGCCCTCGCAACGCCCGGCTCAGCAGGCCTCCAGCCTGGCTGGACAAACCCAACAACCGACGGTGAGCCCTCCCGCGGACGCCGTCGAACCACAAGTGAGGACATGAGGTGAGCGAGCACAAGCGCTTCACCCACTGGCTCCTCGCTCGCTCAGGGACCCTGGGCTGGGGCACCCTCTTCGCCGGCTTACTCCTGAGCGCACTAGAGTGGACAGGCCTCGCAGCCTCTTGGGTCCACCAGATCTTGTCGGTTCGCCTCTCTGCCCTAGGCGGTGAGCTCCGCCTCGGCGCAGTGGACTTCCGCTGGTTGGAGCCTGGCCTCGTGCTTGAGGAGGTCTCCCTCGTCACCGAGCGCGAGGTCATCAACGCAGAGCGCCTGCACGTGCGCTTCGGCTGGCAAGGTGGCCTCGGCTTGAGCCCGTCTCAAGTCCACCTCGAAGGAGCTCGCATCGTCCTCGCTCCGAGCCTAACCAATGGAGTCCGCGGCCTCCTTGATGTCGACGAGTCGGTGAAGACTCAGCCTCTCCAAGAGGAGCGCGCTGAGCTCCCCTTCCTGCCGAATGTCCTCGTCGAAGATCTAACCCTCCTGATCGAGGCCAGTGATCAGGAGCAAGTCGAGGTTCTCCACGTAGACCTCGCGCTCGAGTCGCTCTCAGGCAAGCCGAAGGTCACTGGGCGTGTAGAGACGCCTCGGCAGCGCAGCGATGACTCCCCCGGGAGCATCCGACTCTCAGGCGGCGTAGACAGTACCGGCGCGCTCACCTTGCGCGGGCGCGCGCAGGGCCTCGGCATCACCCCGGAGGACATCCCTGCAGTCCCAGAGCTCGACTCTGTGCGCGAGTGGCAGCCCAGCGGGACCTTAGACCTCGAGGCGGAGGTCGTCGTAGATCTCCTAAACGACTCCTCTCCCCGCGCGACCTTCACCGGACGCCTCAACGATGGAGAGCTCCTCCCGCCGGAGGCGGTGCGCTTCTTAGACGGCTTAGAGATCCTCTATGAGTTGAACTTCGCGCCGGCAGATGACGAGTGGCTTTGGGACACCTCAGCGTGGCGCGGGGTCGCACGGGCCAGCGGAGAGTTCGCTGGCGAAGACTTCCAGGCCGGCGGACTCTTAGGCGACGCCGCACGCGAAGACGCACACTTTGAAGCCTGGCTCAGCCTTGAAGACATCGACCTCAGCGCGCCCTTAGAGCAGCTGGCCCCGAACGCCCGCTGGCTTGAAGACCTCGACCTCGCTGCAGCGCCCCGCGGCGGCTTCTCCGCGCAGATCGCGACCCGGCTTCCACGAGGAGGTGCTGCAGCTGAGCAGGCTCAACCGCGACCGGAGATGCTGGTACAGGTGACTCCACTGCCAGGAACAGAGGTCCAATACTCTGGCTGGCCTTCGAGGACACCTGGCCGCGTGCCTGTCGGCTTCCCGCTCCCCGCCACGCTCCGGCAGGGATCTGTCACCTACGCATACACGAAGCGCTTAGCGCGTCGCGGACTCCTCTCGCTTGACCTCGAGTTTGAGCACGCCAGCGGCCCAGGCCGCGTGCGCTACCTCAAGTGGTCAGCGCCAGTGGACACGCCCCCCTTCGCAAGCGGCTCAGAAGAGCACGTCACGATCAGAGTGCCTGAGCTCGCGGTCGATGAAGAGCTACGAGGATCTCTACGTGGGCTTGACCCCATCCTAGGGGGCTTGGACATCTGGGAGGAGTACGGCCCTGACGGCGGCTCTATCGGCGCAGACCTGTACCTCGCCAGACGGCCCGGCGAGTCGGAGCTCGGGGTGAGCCTAGACCTAGAGGTGAGAGAGGTCGACGCCACAGCCCGGGTGTTCCCGGTGCACGCCAAGGACGTGTCCGGTTGGATCCAGCTCCGCCGCACGAGCCGTGGTGAATTTGGTATCGCCTATGCCCTAGGCAGCGCAACAGGCCCGCCGGAGTTCCAGCTCAGCGGGCGTGAGCGGAACCGCAGGCGCTCTGATGGGGATGGCCGAGAGCGCGTGATCAGCACTCTCGAGCTCAGCGCAGAGCGGGTCGATGTGAACGGACCGGTCTATGAGGTGTTGGGCGAGGAGACGCGCGCCACGATCAAGGACTTGGTCTTGACCGGAGAGGTTGATGTAGAGCTCGCGACCTACGCTGGCGGGAGCTATCAGCGCTCGCTTGAGGTGCGCCCGAGGGGAAGGGTGAGCGCTGCTCCTGAGGCGTTCCCCGAACCCGTCGAAGAGCTCCACGGGACCCTTAGGGTCTCTTGGAATGACGGCGCTCCAGAGGGAGAGTCCGACACCCGTCTCTGGGCGCCAGGCGTCCAGGGACACGGACCGAACGGCGAGCACGTCAGCTTCCAAGGCGGCGGCTCCGCGCTCGGTTGGAGCGGGACCGTGCAGAGCGCTGGACTCAAGGCCTCGCTGTGGGAGGCATCAGAGAGCCTCAAGGCCGCGACCACGGACGAGGGCGAGCTCTCTCTGAGCGGCTTCGTCGATATCGAAGCGAGCTTCGGACGAGAGCCCGAAGAGCAGCTCGAGGGAGACGAGGCCTGGGACACTACCGTTGAGGTGAGCTTGCGCTCGAACGCGCTCATGGATGGAGAGAGGCCCCTCCTCAAGGAGCTTGAAGGTGAGCTCGTCATGGGTGCAGGGCAGATCGAGGCGCCCCTGATCAGCGGCCGACTCAGCGAGACGACCGTCCTCCTCGAGGACTTAACGCTCGTGAGCAGCCCTCAAGAGCTCAACGTCAGGACGAAGGTGAGCGCGACCGGCGTACCGCTGGACACGAAGCACATGCAGGCGCTGCTAGAGGAGGAGCTGCTCAGCTCGCTCATCGAGGAGCTCGGGCTGCGAGGCACTGTCGATGTGGAGCAGGGCACACTAGACCTACGAGTCGACCAGGACGGCGGGCGCGAGGTTCACTTCGGCGGTGACCTGACCCTGACGGACATGGCCCTCGAGGCGGGACTCCCCGTCGTAGTGCAGTCCGCACGCGCGCACGTCTACGACCTCGTGCTCGAAGAGGGTCAGCTCAGAGGATGGGGCAGGATCGAGAACCTCTACGGCGACTGCTTCGGGAGTGAGCTCGGCCCCGCCTCCGCTCTCGTGTCTTACGTCGGAGGGGTCCTCTCCGTCGAGGACTTCAGCGGCTCCTTCGAGCGTGGAGAGATCCGCCCCCTAGACCAAGACTCTGAACCCCTCAGCGCGGTCAGAGGGCGCCCGGCCTTACGTATTGAGCTCCGCCCCCCCTTCGCCTATCAAGCCTCCCTCGCCGTCGAAAACGTGGACGCTTCGCGCTGGATCAACGGGATCTCGTCCGACTCGGTCACGAGCACCGGGACACTCAGCGTCAAGGCAGAGCTAGACGGCAACCTCAGCTCCCTTGTCGACACCAGAGCTCGAGGCACGATCCACCTAGAGCGCTCGAGGCTCTGGGCGATCCCCCTCTTCCGAGAGCTCTTGCGCGAGTTCGGCTTGGACTACACAGTGATGTTCGATGAGGTGCAATTCCGCTTCGACCTCGCAGACGAGGTCATAAGCATGGAGGGCCTAGAGGTCCGCAGCCCTCTCCTCAAGCTTGTGGGTGAGGGGTCGTTAGACATGATGGGCCGCCTCAACCACGACCTAGAGGTGCACTACAGCATCGTCGACAGGATCACGCCCTTCCGGCGACTCTTCTACATGATCCAAAACGTCTTCGTCTCGGTCTCCATCCGCGGAGACCTCTCACGACCCGTGGTCCGTCTCAACAACGGGCTGCTCTCGGTGTTCAGCAGTGAGCCCGAGCCTGGGCTGAACCTCCCCTTGCCTGGGCTCTCGCCGCTCCCGCCGCGCTTCTGAGTTCAGTACCCTGCCCACCTCATGCCTTCCACCGAGTTCTACTCTGTCCTCCTCGCCGGCGGCAGCGGCACGCGCTTCTGGCCAGCGAGTCGCCGCGCTCACCCGAAGCAGCTTCTCAAGCTCCTGGACGGCCAGTCGCTCTTGCGAGCGACCCTCGAGAGACAAGGGGACCTCGTCGATTCCGAGCACGCATTGGTGCTCACCTCCGCCGCGCTGTCTGCCCCGTGCCAAGCAGATCTCAACGAGCTGCCTGCCTCTAACTTCTTCGCGGAGCCCGTCGGTCGAAACACAGCAGCGAGCGTCGCCTGGGCCGCTGTGGAGGTCGCGCGCCGGAACCCCGAAGCTGTCTTCGCCGTGCTCCCAGCTGACCACGTCATCCCCGACAGCGAGAGCTATCGGGCCTCCATGCGCGCCGCAATCGAGGTCGCGTCCAAAGAGGACGCGCTCGTGACCTTTGGGATCCAGCCCACGTATCCCGCCACGGGCTATGGATACATCGAAGCTGCCGGAGAGAGCGATGAGGGAGGCTTCCAAGAGGTCGTGCGCTTTGTGGAGAAGCCTGACGCCGCGCGCGCGCAAGAGTTCCTCAGCGCGGGCAACTTCCTCTGGAACTCAGGGATGTTCGTCTGGCGCGCTGAAGTGATCCTCGAGGCCTTCAGAGCGCACGCCCCCGATATCCTGGAGCCCATCGAGCGCGGCGCGAGCGCGGGGGACGTCGCAGCTGTCTTCGCCGAGGCGCCGGCGCTCCCTGTGGACATGGCGATCCTCGAACGCGCCGATAACGTGCGCGTCCTCCCGATCTCTTGGCCATGGAGCGACCTCGGCGCTTGGCCGAGCCTCCCCGAGGTCCTTGGGACAGATGAACAGGGGAACTGCGCAGCTGGCGGCGCAGAGCTCATCGCTGAAGACTCACGCGACTGCGTCGTGTTCTCTGAAGGAGACGAGCACGTCGCCCTGCTAGGGGTCGAGGGCCTCGTGGTCGTCCGCTCCGCCGGTGTCACCCTTGTCTGCCCTGCAGAGCGCGCGCAAGAGGTGCGACGGATCGTGGACCGCTTGGGCGACGAGGCGCCAGAGCTCCTTTGAGCCCTGCCGCCGCGGTCATCGCCGTCGATCACGGGACCAAGAAGACGGGCTTCGCGTCCACGGACGCCCTGCGCACCGCCCAGTGGCCCTTGGAAGCGTGGCACGGGCCGGGGGACAGCGAAGAGCTCCTCGACCATATCTCATCCCTCGTCGAGGAGCGGAGCGCCGCCACCCTCCTCGTAGGGCTCCCGCTGAACATGGACAGCACCGAGGGTGGTCAGGCCCGCGCAGTGCGAGCGTTCATTGAGCGCGCTCAGGCGCGGCTCAGCGGCGTAGAGGTCATCGCCTGGGATGAGCGCCTAACAACCCGTGAAGCAGAGGTCCTCTTGCGAGAGGCGGGCTTTCGCGGTGAAGACATGAAGGCGCGCCGTGACAGCTGGAGCGCCTTGGTCCTGCTGCGAGACTGGCTCGAGAGCGGCGAACCCCGCTAGGCCTTGAGCCAAGCGAGGAGGTCCGCGATGACCTCGTCACGCACTGCGTCATGGAAGAGGTGGTGCTTCCCTTCGGGATAGGCCTTCACCTCAACGCCTGCTTGCTCTCGAGCTGCGGGCCAGTCGGTAGCGCCGATGGCGTCCGCCCCGCCGAGCTGGACGAGGGTCGTGAGGCCAGCGCCGCGTAGCAAGCTGTCCGCCTCTCCCGCGAGCCGCGCAAACTCCTCCCCTGCCCTCAGGGTGACGACGTCGTGAACTAGGTCGTCCGCAGACCAAGCCCGCGCAGCGTCGGCATCTGCGCAGATGTCTTGTGCGCTACGCCCGAGGCTACCCTCTGCATCTGGGCTGACCTTTCCGAGCATCTTGCCGAGGAAGCCCTTCTTCCCCTCGGGGAGGGTCTGCTTGGGGCTGAGCTCAGGCGCGACGAGCACGAGACGCTCGACGAGGCCAGGCCTGTCAGCGCAGAGCGCGAGCGCTTGCAAGGCGCCGCGGCCAACACCGATCAGAGTCTTGGGGGCACCGACGAGTCGGTAAGCGAGGTGCTGCAGGACCTCGTCGAGGTCCCTCACGATCTCCTTCCGTCCCGCAGAGTGCCCGCGCGCACCTTCGGTCTTGCCGTGGCCGCGCATGTCCGGGAGCGCTACCGCGTAGCCCTCCTCGGCGAGCAGCGCAGCGAGCCCCTCGTAGCGGCCGCCGTGGTCTGCCGCGTCGTGGACGACCGCCACGATGCCCTTCGGCTCACCACGCGCAGCGATCTCGAGGACATGGAAGAGAACGAGCCCCTCCGCCGTGTGACTCAAACCTGCTGCGACATCACCCTCTGCGTCCGACTCGCGGAGCTCTAGGTAGGTCGCGAATGATTCCAGCTCACTCATGTCAGCGGGCAGCGTAGGTGCCGCCGTTCTGCTCGGCAAGGCTGCGCATGAGGTAGGCGTCCTGGGCCCCTGAGAGGCCGATCGTGTGAATCGTGATGCCCGCGGCCTCGTTGCGCTCCTTAACGAGCGCGAGGATCTCGTCCGCGTCTGTGCTCAACCCCACAGAGGGGCGGCCATCACTCAGGACGAAGATCGTATCGATCTCCGGCTCCTGCCACTTCTCTGACGCGTGCGCCCCTGAGAGATCGAGAGCGACCTCTAGCGCGCTATAGAGGTTGGTCGCACCGACGGCCTCGATGCCATCGAGGAACTCAGAGATCTTGGGGCGAGTGTCTTCCTCCATCTCTACGAGCTCGTCTTTCCAAGTCCAGACGTCGCTCGCGTACATGACGATGTTGAAGATGGAGCCCTCCTCTAGGCCGCCGAGGGCGCGCAAGAGCTCTGTCTTGGCTACGTCCAGACGCGAGAACTCGTCCTTGCGGGGCATGTCGTAGGGCTTCTGAGGATCGTCATCAGGGTTGTCTCGAGGGACCATGGCGAAGTTCATCGAGCCAGAGAGATCGAGGACAAACATCACCCGCCGGCTGTCAGTGCGGATCCCGAAGAAGGTGACCCCGATGCTCTCCTCTGCCGCAGCGCTCGCGTCAGTCTCCTCTTCGAGCTCTGGGACGACGAAGCCGTCCTCGTTGTCTGCCCACCAGCGCCGCCAGAGCTCCTTGTTCCCGTGAAAGTTCATCCCAGTGAGCGAGGTCAGCGCCTCCCCACAGTCCGTGAGTTCGCGGCCCTCTGCGCTCGCCAAGCGGTCGATCAGCGCTGGGATCCCGGCGCGGACGCGCAGAGTGGCCAGCGCCGCGATCGCGCGGCTACGCACTTGCCAGCTCTCGTCAGCTAGCCCCACCTCCAGGAGCCAGCCGCCGAGCTCCGTGTCCCCAGCTGCCGCGAGGGCCGCGATGACCTTGCCCTTCACGATCGGCTCCTTCTCCTTCTCCAGCAGGCCACGGAGCGCCGCGACGACCTCGGCGCTGCCTGAGCTCGCGATCATCTCGAGGGTGCGCAGCCGCGAGTCCCCCTTCGCCTTCTTCTGGGCCTTCAGGAGCGCTGAGAGCGCGCGCTCGAGCAAGGGCCCCTCCTCTCTGCTGAGGGCGCGTCCGCCTGCATCAACGCAAGCCTCCATCACTCGCGCGAGCCCGACGACTGCGCGCTGCACGCTGACCGCCTCTGCCTTCGCGCGCTCGTACTGCTGCATTGTGGCTGCAGAGCCGCGCCCGTTGTTCTGCTCTTGCTCCTTCTGCATGCGCGTCTCCATCTTGCGCACGTCGATCAAGAGCTTCGGGAGCCTGCGCCGCAGCGCAGAGCGTTCCTTGCCTAAGTCTGCGATCAGCTTCTGCATGTCGACCGCGGTGCCCTCCCCGCCGACGAAGCCCAACATCTCCACAGAGGCTAGGCGCTGGTTCAGCTCTGCCGCATCTTCAGCTGTCTCCCAGAGCTCCTTCCGGGCGCTCTTGGCCTTAGAGCCCAGCGCTGTGAACAAGGTGGAGGCCCCCGCCCCCATCGACTCGATCCAGGGCCCCATCTCTCTCACGTCTCCGCGATGCCGCTGCTCTTGCGCCTCCAAATCACGGATCCGCTCCTGCTGAGCGGCGACGCTCTCATTCAAGCTCTCGTCACGCTCAGCCCTCATCTGCAGCGTGACGAGCAGCGTTCGCTTCCGCTCGAGCTGATAGCGCACGCGCACGAGCTCGTCGTTAGCCTTTCGCAGCTTGGTCGCTGCTCGCGCGAACTCTCCGCTGAGGACGGTGACTGCGAGGGCGTCCCCTGTCTCGACGAGCCCCTGAAGCGCGCGCTCGCGCTCCTCCGGCGTGCCTGAGACGGCGACCTTCTCAAAGGCCTTGCGCTTCTTGTCGAAGTCCTCATCCGGCGCTGCAGCGAAGGCCGGGGCGAGCAGGAGACCAAAGAGTCCGAGGCTGGTGAGGGTCTTGGCGAGGGTGCTCATAGTGAATCGAGTCGTCAGGGAGATCGGTGGCAGCGCTCGGCGCGCGCCTCGGGCTGAAGTGATACCATCCTTTCGGACGTGAGAGGTCTGGACGGTCGCTCGGGGGTCTTCCCCCGGGAGGAAAGTCCGGGCACCACGGGTCAGGGTGGTTGCTAACGGCAACCGGCCGCGAGGCCAGGGAAAGTGCCACAGAAACGATACCGCCTGCGAGGAGACTCATTTCCCTGCAGGTAAGGGTGAAATGGTGCGGTAAGAGCGCACCGCGGTCCTGGTGACAGGGCTGGCAGGGCAAACCCCACCCGGTGAAAGACCAAATAGGGAGGGCCGGCGATGACCCGCGCCTTAGCCCTCCGGGTAGGTCGTTTGAGCTCAGCTGTGAGGTTGAGCCCAGAGAAATGACCGTCGACCCCCGAGAGGGGGTGACAGGACCCGGCTTACAGGGCCTCTCACGTCCTTCTACCCCCCCTGATCTGTTCCCGATTTGAGCCGGAGATATACAACATCTTGTGCTAGGGGATTGCATTGCCTACACGATCTTGACGATCTTCACATTTGGCGTAGAATCGCCCCCAAGAAGGGAGAGAACATCCGCGCGAGACCCCTCTGACGAGGCCGCCAGGGCATCCACACCCAAAGGCCAAGTCGAGAATTCGTCCCCAGGATCGCCGTCCCTTCAAACCCAAATAGGGAGGAGTAATTCCGCACTCCGGCGGAACGCGACCTCCCCACCGCGCACCCATGGAGTTTGTATTCGTCGTCCCCAGGGGAGACCTCTTCCCCGACAGCTACCCGCACGGCCTCGTGCCGTTCGGGGAAGACTGCTCTCTCGAGAGCTTCCAGCAGGCGGTCGTCGAACACGGGTTCTTTGTGGAGCGCGCTCGCGCCGAGGTCGAGCCGACCTGGAAGCAGATCATCCCCTACACCGCGATCATGCGTGGTGAGGAGGTGTTCCTCGTCCGCCGCCTGAAGAAGGGCGGGGAGGCCAGGCTACACGACAAGCTCTCCATCGGGATCGGCGGACACATCAACCCCGTCGATCTCCCTGCTGAAGGCCCCCGTGATCCGATCGCCGCCGCGACGACGCGAGAGCTTGAGGAGGAGCTGCATGTCGACGGCAAGTGGACCTCGACTCCCCTCGGAGTCCTCAACGATGACACGAACCCCGTGGGCGCTGTCCACGCTGGCTTCGTGCAGGTGATCCAGCTCGATGGCGACGCGCGCGTCCGAGAGACGGATCAACTTGAGGGTGACTGGACCTCCCTCGAAGAGCTCGCTCGCCTGGCGGAGAGCGGCGCAAACTTCGAGACCTGGTCATCCTTGCTCCTCCCCCACCTCTCCGCCAAGCTTCCTGACCCGCTCCCCACAGCCTGAGTAGATCCCAACCCCACACATGAGCACCACCACGACCACCAAGACCCTCGTCCCCGAAAAGATCTACGACATGCTCCTGAACGCGCGCACTGCTGACAAAGTCACCGTGCACTTCAAGGACGGTCGGGTCATCACCGGCGCGCTCATCTTCAACCCCTTCAAGGGCACCGGCCGTCTGATCGACGTCGAGAAAGAGTCCTCGATCGACTTCGCGATCGAGAACATCCGCGACCTACGCTTTAGCCGCGCCTAACGATCCGCGCTGGATTCGGGATACGGGGGCATCTCCGGCTCGAGATCGACGTGCACAGCGTCGGCGATGCGGTTGATGTAGTTGAAGTACGAGCTCACCTGGATGAGGTCATGGATGGCCACATCATCTAGGCCGAGCGCACGGAGGGCTTGAACGTCTGCCTCCGTCATCTTCTGCGGGGAGCGAGTCAACTTCTCGGCATATTCACAGAGCCCCTGCTCTCTTTGCGTGAGCTCTGCCGTACGCCAACCCTTTATAACAGAGGCACTTAAGGCCGCTGCCCCCCGGCTGGGCTCAGCCCTCTCAACCTCTGCACGGAGGTCTGCGGCGTGCGCGTGCGTTCAGTAATGGCACTCGTTAGCGACGCTCACGACCACCGCGACCAGCTCTCGCTCAGCGCGACTCAGGCCGCCTTGTGCGTGCGCTATGGCGCCGAAGTGCCTCATCGACGCGTCGAGGATCCCCGGCGCGAGGCTCATGCTCTGGACGATCTGGTAGACCCTCCCAGCGCGCGCGACTGCGGCCTCGTACTGGTCCTTGAGGGGCCCCTCCGCGTCCTCCGGAGAGATGGTCCTGATCCATGCCATGGAGAGAGTCTATCAGCGAGCGCGGGGGAGATTCTCCACCCAAGTGTCGAGGGTCTGGGCGTGCAGCTGCTTCAGTCGGTAGAGCCTCCCGAACTGCTCAGCCGCCTCGACGTCGCCACCCTCTGCGAAGATCCGCTCAAACTCACGGTACCAGCGCGAGACCGCCTCTTCCGCTTCGCCGCAGGTCCGCAGCGCGAAGCGCGCCCCTGTGAGGAAGGTCGTGAGGGTCAGCCCCCACGCTGCCGCCCAGCGCCGCAAGCTCCAGCGCCGCGGTCGAGCTCCGAGCTTCTTGAGGAGTCCGCTCAGGATGGTGATCGCCTCTCGCTCCTCAGCGTGCATCCGTCGCAGGACTCCCTCGACCTCTGTCCCTGAGAGCCGCCAAGCCAATGAAGAGTAGGCCGTACGCGCGCCGAGCTCTGAGCGGAGGGCGCCGCTCATCTCTTTGAGGACGCGCGCTTGGTCAGACTCTGCGAGGTGATTCATGAGAGGAGTGGCGCTGTTGGAGTCAGCGCGTTGCCAGACACCGACCTCGTAGTTGAGATCCGCCCTCTTTGAATGCTATCAGATCACCTCTTCGCCGCTCCCAGGCTGACGGCCCAGTGAACTTCCTCCTCGAATGCATCGGCTTTCCTCCTGGCGCACAGGAGGCAGAGATCATCCAACGCGTCCTCAATGAGGGCGAGAGCGTGCCGTGGCGCGGCCCAGAGGGGGAGCACTACCGCCTGCCGGTCGCTGGCGGGCTAGAGCTCCGCCTCGATCGGGAAGAGGGTAGTGAGCACTGGTCGCTCTTGCCTTGGTACAGGGAGGAGTCGCGCTTGCGAGTCGCCCTCCGTGATCTCATCCATGTCCCCGATTCCCCCTTCGACGTCCTGCTCGTCGGCTGGGCCGACCCGCCAGTCCGCGCGCTAGGTGAAGGGAACGTCGATGGCGGCGCCTACCTCTTCTCCACCTATCTCACCGACGCGCGCCGCCTGCCGCAGCGACTCCCGCAAGGACATGTCCTAGCGGTCAGCGTCTCTGGCTTCGCGGTCGACATCTCTTACCTAGGTCCGAACGATGGAGTGAGAGACCCGCGCATCCTCGACCTAGAGGCAGGCGCTTCGATTCAGCCTCTAGGTGGCGCCGGCTCTCCAGGCGGCTGCAACGAGGTCTCCCTGCGGATCCAAGAGGTCCGCCACATCCGCAACCCCCTCACAGGCCGCGACGTCGACATCCTGAGAGTCGACGCCCCTTCCAGAGCGCTCCACCTCTTCGTGAGCCCATGGGACCTCGAGCAGGCGGGGCTCCCCAACCCCCGGCCCGGAGACCGGATCGAGGGGGTCTTCTTCTTCAACGGCCGCATCGCGGGAGGTCTCCCCACCCGCAAGCGGCCGACGAAGCGCCCCTTCGGCTGAGCAGCTCTTCAGCCGTCCTCTGCCGGCGCCTCTGAGGGGGCAGCAGCCGTCGCCCACTTCAAGGCGTCGATGACTGCGTCGATCTCTCCCTCTGCCGCCTCGGGTGTGGCCCAGGTGACGAGGACGCGCTCCTTCATAGAGGCTCCAGGGAGGATGCGAGCGCCGTGAGCGCCGCCCTCTCCCGCGAGCTTGGCGACGGCGCCGCTCAAGGCGTTCTCGACGACGAGCTCCATCGTGCGCTCAAACTCCTCCGCCTCCTCCTCGCTGTCCCAGACGGTCACGAGGTGAAGTAAGTGCCCATCACCTCTCGAGAGGAGCGCCACGGAGTCACCGTCCCAGCCAGCCGCGGCGTCATTTGTGTACTTGATGCGCATCATCGACATCGGGTTGGAGAAGTCGATGGCGGCGTCACCATCTGCAAACTCAGTCACGAGGGAGAGCTGGAGCTCTCCGAAGACGTCCTCGTTCATGACGCTCCATCCTTCTGGCAACTCAGCGGTCGCGCGGACGACCTCGACCGGGTCATCGCGATCCTCAGGGGACCAATATTTCTCAGGGTGAAGGACCTGCTCCATCGAGAGCGGCGGCGCGGTGAAGGCGCGCTCCAAAGCGACGTTGGGATCACGGATCTTCTCGTTGCGCCTGAGGTGCGCCCGCCCAGCAGCGAGGAAGCGCTGCCCAGCCATGTAGGAGGCCATCATGGGCTTCCAGATCACGGTCGGCGTATCTTGTAGAGACTCGGTCCCCATCTTGGAGAACTCGCGCATGGCCTCCGGGTTGAGCCTCGCCATGTTCTTCATGACCCAGCGATTCATGAGCTCGGTGCCGCTGCCTTCGACGACGCTCATATAGGCGCCCGTCTTGTCCGTGTGCCCGATGCGCTCCCTCAGCGCGCCGTCGAGGTCATAGAGCCTGTCGTCCAAGGCGTGCGTGAGCTCGTGCGCGAGGATCGCCCGCGCGAGGTCTCCGCTGAAGCCCTCCATGAGATAGAAGCTCTTCGTGCCCGGGTCGTAGAAGCCGCCGACCTGCTCCTCTAAGAGCGACATCGTGAGCGCCTCGAGGTCCGCGTCGTGAGGTAAGAGGCCGAGGAGCTTCGCCATCCATTCGGAGTTCTGCATCGCGCCCTCGAGCTGCATCTCGTCCATGCGCTTCACGGCGTACTCGATGAGGCCGGCTTTGTTGGCGACCTCCACGCGCACAGGGTCATCAAATTCGACGTTCCGGAGCTCGCCGACCTCTACCTGGATCGCTGCAGAGGCCTCCTCGAGGGCTTCCTGGGTCCAGTCGTCGCTGCCGGCGGCGCCGCCGAGGAGCGCCGCAAAAGTGATCGCTGAGCTTTGGGGGATGTTCATGTGGGTTCTCCGGTGTGAGAGGGGCTCCCTCAGCCTACGAGAAGGGGCCCTGGGCAGGGAGTACGCGCTAAGAGGTCCTTCGTTTGATTCCAATTCGGCGCCTTGGCACGATCTCCGTACTGCGGGGCAGCGCGCCCCCACTCCCTCGACCATCTCCCCGGAGCCTGCGTGAGCCGCCTTCTTCGCCTGAGCCTTCTGTTCTGTCTCTTCCTCATCGCCGCCCCCCACGCGCTCGCTGAGGCCTCAGGGCTCTCTCTTGAGCCCGCGGCAGCAGTCGTCGAGGAGGGCGAGATCTCTGGGATCGAAAAGGCCGCTGATGACTTCCTAGGGGGCATCAACTCAAAACTCGCCGCCGTCTTCTTCTGGGACGTGTGGTTCTGGGACAACGGACAAGAGCAGGACACCCAGCTCCCCTTCACGGTCGCTTGGCTCGTCCTGGGCGCCATCTACTTCACGGTCCGGATGGGCTTCGTCCAGCTGCGACTCTTCTGGCACGCGATCCGAATCACCAAGGGAGACTATGACGATCCCGAGGACGAGGGAGAGGTCAGCCACTTCCAAGCGCTGACCACGGCGCTCTCGGCCACCGTCGGCCTAGGGAACATCGCTGGCGTCGCCATCGCGATCTCGATCGGCGGGCCTGGCGCCACCGTGTGGATGATCTTCGCTGGCCTGCTCGGCATGGCGAGCAAGTTCACTGAATGCTCGCTCGGGCAGATGTATCGGCAGACTCGCTCTGACGGAAGCGTCATGGGCGGCGCGATGTACTACCTCTCCAACGGCCTGAAGGACATGGGGCTCGGGGGCCTCGGAAAGATCTTAGCTGTCATGTTCGCCCTCCTCTGCATCGGCGGCTCCTTTGGCGGTGGCAACAGCTTCCAGGTGAACCAGTCCCTGAACGCCCTGCAGGAGACGATCCCCTTCTTCGGCGAGAACCGCTGGGTTTACGGCGCGATCATGACCGTCTGCGTCGGGCTCGTAATCCTCGGCGGGCTCAAGCGCATCGCGCAGACCGCAGAGAAGATCGTCCCTGCGATGTGTGGCATCTATGTCGCCGCCTCTCTGGTCGTGATCATCATGAACATCGCAGACATCCCCGCGGCGATCGGCATCATCATTGAAGGGGCTATGTCTCCCGCCGCAGGGCTCGGCGGCTTCATCGGCGTCCTCGTTACGGGCTTCAAGCGCGCCGCCTTCTCCAACGAAGCCGGCATCGGCTCAGCGGCGATCGCGCACTCTGCAGCGAAGACCCCTTACCCTGTCCGTGAGGGAGTCGTGGCGCTCTTGGAGCCGTTCATCGACACCGTCGTGGTCTGCACCATGACCGCACTCGTGATCGTGGTGACCGGCGCCTATGACAGCGGAAACCCGGAGTTCGCCCAGTACATCGCCGACAAGAACGGCGCAGGGTTAACCTCTGTCGCCTTCTCCCAAGCGATCCCGTGGTTCCCATACGTGCTCTCAATCGCGGTCGTACTCTTCGCCTTCTCGACCATGATCTCATGGTCTTACTACGGCGAGCGCTGCTGGAGCTGGCTCTTCGGCGACAAGAGCGGGATGGCCTACAGGGTGATCTTCCTGGTCTTCACCTTCGCAGGCTCCATCATCACGGCCTCAAACGTCCTCGACTTCGGTGACCTGATGATCCTCGGCATGGCCCTCCCCAACGTCCTCGGCGTGCTGCTCCTCTCCGGCAAGGTCAAGAAGGCCCTCTCGGAGTACGAGGGCAAGCTCAACGCTGGAGAGTTCAAGGAGTTCAACGGCTGATGACCTCTCCCACTGTCGAGCAGGCCCCGATCGGGCCTGTCGACCTCGCGGCAGAGCGCGAGGCCGTCGGGCCTGAGCTTGAAGAGAAGATGCTCGAGTGCCTGCGCTCTGGAGCGTACGTACTCGGGCCCGAGGTGAAGGCCTTCGAGGCTGAGTTCGCCGCCTATCAGCGGACCGCCCACGCGCTCGGCGTGGCCTCTGGCACCGACGCCCTAATCCTCGGCCTGCGCGCCCTCGGCGTGGGCGTCTGCGATGGAGTCGTCACGAGCGCCTACACCTTCTTCGCCTCCGCTGGCACCATCGCTTGGATAGGGGCCCATCCGCAGCTCGTCGACGTCGACTACGACACAGGGCTCATCACTCCCGAGGCCGCAGCGGCGGCCGTGGACGAGACGACCAAGTGCGTGCTCCCTGTCCACCTCTATGGCCAGCTCGTCGACGTCATGGGCTTCCGCGCTCTCGCTGACGAGGCGGAGATCGGCTTCCTCGAGGACGCCGCTCAGGCGCACGGTGCTGAGCGAGATGGCAAGCGCGCTGGCGAGGTCGGCGACGTGACGGCCTTCTCCTTCTACCCCACGAAGAACCTCGGCGCCCCTGGTGATGGCGGCGCGGTGCTCACTCCCTCGGAGGAGCTCGCCGCAAAGCTCGCCCAGCTTCGCGACCACGGCTCGAGGGAGAAGTACCGTCACGACAGCGTCGGCACGAACTCACGCCTAGCCTCTCTGCAGGCCTGCGCCCTGCGCACCAAGCTGCCGCACTTAGAGGCTTGGAACGATCGGCGCGCATCCCTCGCAGCGATCTATGACGAGCTCTTCGCCGACGCTGACAAGGTCCGGCCGCTCACTCGCCAAGAGGGCACGCGACACGTCTACCACCAGTACTCCGTCAGGCTCCCAGCGGAGCTCAGAGACCGCGTGATTGAGCGCCTCCGCGAGCAGTCCATCTTTGCCGCCGTCCACTACCCGAGCCCCGTCCACCACCAACCTGTGGCGGCTGAGTGGGGTTATGGCTTGGACGCCTTCCCCAACGCAGCCCGCCTCGCGACCGAGATCCTGTGCCTCCCGGTCCACCCCTTCCTCACTGACGAGCAAGCTGAGCGTGTCGCTGAGGCCCTCCTAGACGCCCTTAAGGGCTGATTTTAGGCAGACATCAAGCCTGAGGGCCGCAGAGGCCGATATCTAGGACCGACACTTCGCCCGCGCTGCGTGCGTCGTGCGGAATCCCTATCAGCCCCACTTCGGTCCCTCGCCGGTCTCCGGCTCCTATGGCCATGAGCACAGCCTTTAAGACAGCCTCACTTCTCTCCCTCGGTCTCCTCGCAGTCGTTGGACTCTCAATCGATGACGTCCAAGCTGGGCAAGACGGACGCGGCGGAGGTCGCGGCAGAGGGCGCGGCCGCGTCCAAGCACCCGCAATTGACACCTCGATCGAAGCTGAGCTCTTCAAGATCTGTGATCACGACGGGAACCAGTGGATCAGCTTCCGTGAGGCTAGCCACAGCCTCCTCTTCGACAGGGGCCAGTTCAGCCGGGTTGACGCGAACACTGACGGCAAGTTCAGCCGCCCAGAGTTCGACCTCTACTACACAGAGACGCTCGAGCGCACCGGCTCCTTCCCAGAGCCTCGCGCTCACACTTCAGAGCGCACCACCCCTCCGACGGGCAGAGGTGAAGCTGCGCCGGGGGGTCCTGCTCCGAAAGAAGAGATCAACGCGGACAACGTCTTGTCCCTATTCAGCGAGCATCAAGCCCGTGCCGAGGGAGCGGACTCAGCCCCCCTCCCTCCGAGGATTCGAGGCCCGATCGCTCACTTTGATCGCTTGGACGTCACGAAGGACGGCAGCATCACCCTCGAAGACCTCGAGTGGCTGGCTAGGCCTGCGCACCTCGAAGTCCGCCTCTCCTCAGTCATCGCGATCCTCGACTCCAACTCCGACGGCGAGGTCTCCAGAGCAGAGTTCGACGCCGCGATGTTCTAAGCCGCTACCTGCCTACAAGTAGGACACCAATGGCTCATGCCGAGGCGCTCCGCCCGCACCTGCGACGGAGAACGAGCCACCACCCTTGAGGGTCACGCCCGCGTACTCTCCTGTCCTTGAGAGGACGTAGAGCCGCAACGAGAAAGCAGGATCTCCCCCCTCATCTACGAGGGAGGGCTGCCATGAGGAGGCGCGACGAGCTTGGCGGCTCACCCGCGCCATAACCTCGAGCCCGGCCTCCGCGGGGCTCGCGCCCTGGCGCATGAGCTCGACGCACATCGCGCTCGCGTTGGAGAGGATGGCCGCCTCTCCGCGGCCTGTGGCGCCGGCGCTGCCGACCTCGTTGTCGCAGTAAAGGCCAGCGCCGATGATCGGAGAGTCTCCCACTCGACCAGGGATCTTCCAGGAGAGCCCCGAGGTCGTCGTGGTGCAGCCGACGTCGCCTCTCCCGCTCAACACAGAGCAGTGAATGGTGCCTGTGACACGCTCTCCCTGAAATAACCTGCGCGCGAGGGTCTCGTCATGCTCCGTCCAATTGGAGCCTGTCTCTTCTGGCTCCGTCTTCGGACGAGGCGGGAGGCGGTCGTCGCGATCGCTCATCGTCTCTTTCCAGCGCATCCAGATCTTTCGTGTCTCCTCGGTCAGGAGCTCCACGTGCGGGTGGCCATGCGAGCGCGCGAACTTGTACGCGCCCTCGCCCACGATCATGCAGTGGTCCGTGCGCTCCATAACGAGCCGCGCGACCTCTGAGGGGTGGAGGATGTTCTCGATGCACGCCACCGCACCTGAGTTGTGAGTCGCGCCGTCCATGACAGCAGCGTCGAGCTGGACCACGCCGTCCTCATTGGGGAGTCCCCCCAGGCCCACGGAGCGGTCTTTGGGGTCTGCCTCCACGACCTTCACGACCTCGATCGCAGCGTCGAGGGGCGCCGTCTCTGTGGTGACGCTCTCCCATGCGACCTTCATGCCTGCGAGGGCGTTCTGGCTGCCGACCATCACGGGGCCCTCGGGCGCAGCGCTCGCCCTCGCGGCGCTCGCAGCTTGGCAGCCTAAGGTGCCTGCTATGACCCCTGCGCCGAGGAAGCCCCTGCGCGTCGGCTCGACCCCGCTCACTAGGCGCCCTCGCCGAGGTACTTATCCAAGAAGAGCGCGAGGCGCTCTCTCGCTGCAGGGGTGATGGCGTCTGGAGCGGTCATGACGGCGTGCTCCAGAGCGTCATCCGCGATGGAGGCCCCCATACCCGCGATCATCGGGGCCGCGCGCCGGATGAGCTCCTTCGCGTGGGTCACGTTCTGCTTCATCGTCTCGACGACAGTCGCAACGGAGACGTCGTCGTGCTCGGTGTGCCAGCAGTCGTAGTCTGTCGACATAGCCACGGTCGCGTAGCCGATCTCTGCCTCACGGGCGAGGCGAGCCTCTTGGAGATTGGTCATCCCGATGACCTCAACGCCCCAGGTGCGATACGTGAGCGACTCTGCCCGAGTCGAGAACTGCGGCCCCTCCATGTTCAGGTAGGTGCCGCCATCATGGACCTTCACCTCGAGGCCCTGTGACGCCTCTAAGAGCAGTGCGCGCACCGCAGGGCAGATCGGGTCCGCGAACATGACGTGCGCGACGACGCCGTCCTGAAAGAAGGTGTCCGGGCGGTGTCGAGTGCGATCAAAGAATTGGTCCACGAGGACGAAGTCTCCCGGCGGGATCTCCTCCTTCATCGAACCCACGGCGGAGACGGAGATGATCCGGCTCACGCCGAGTTTCTTCATGCCCCAGAGGTTGGCGCGTGAGTTGATCTCTGTAGGCGAGATGCGGTGACCGCGGCCGTGCCGCGGGAGGAAGACCATCTCGACCCCCTCTAGCTCTCCCGTGATGAACGCGTCACTGGGACTCCCAAAGGGCGTCTCCAGCTCGACCTCTTTGATGTTCTCGAGCCCGTCTATGTCATACAGGCCTGAACCGCCGATCACTCCGACCGTGTGCTTTCCTTCCATACTGCTCCTTCAGCGCGCGCCCGGCGTGGGCATCGCTCTGTAGGAGTGTACCCCTCTTGAGGGGCGGATCGAATCGACTCCTAACGCCGCCGCGGCGGTCGCACCTTCGCGAGCTGCTTCAAGACCCGGGTCAGGTCCTTCGGGACGGTCGACTCGACGCGCTGACGCTCCTCCGGCGCCCCGGGATCGCTTGAGAACTCAATCGACTCCGCGTGCAGGGCGAGGCGCCCGAGGAGCGGGCGCTCGCTGTAGCCCCGCTTGGGCCTGTAGTTGTGCTTGAACTCTGAGAGCATCAGGCCGCTGCGGCGGCCGTAGAGGGGGTCCACCACGAGGGGGAAGCCGGTCGAGGAGAGGTGCACCCGGAGCTGATGCGTCCGCCCGGTCAAGGGCCTGCACTCGAGCAGGCTGAAGCCGCTGAAGCGCTCTCGCACGCGCACCTCAGTGCGAGCCGGCTTGCCACGGTCGTCGACTTGCATCAGCCCGGTGCGCCTGCTGTCCGGCGCGATCGGGAGCTCGATCAGGTCGGACTCCCCCTCAGCGAGCGGGTACTCACCCTCCACGATCGCGAGGTATGTCTTCTGGATCGTCCCGTCGCCTCTCGCGAAGGCGTCACGCAGGGCCCGCTCTGCCTCGATAGTCTTCGCAGCGAGGAGCACGCCGCTCGTGTCTTTATCGAGCCTGTGAAGAAGCCTAGGTCTGAACTCGAGGCCCTCCTCTCCCTCGCTCCGGTCGAGCGAGAGCTGCAAGAGCCCTCCGGCGACGCTGGCTGCGTCGCGCTTCCAGCGCTCAGGCTCTGCGGCGATCCCTGCTGGCTTATCCACAGCGAGGACGTGCTCGTCCTCATAGAGCACGACGAGCGGTTGGCTCGGAGCGACCGGTGCGCTGGCCTCAGCCTCCGCCTCGTCAAAGTCCACAAAGAGGACCTCGCCGCGCTTCACGTGCTTGCCGGGGTTCACGGACTGTCCGTCGATGAGCACCTTCCCCTCGCGGATGAGCGCGCGCACGAAGCCCTTATTGAGCAGCGGGAACTGCAAGCAGAGGAACTCATCGAGCTCCATCCCGACCCGCTCATCAGGGACCGCGATGTGGTACGTCATATGAGGGGCCCCCTCGTCAGCCAGCGGGTGTGATGACGCTCTCTTTCAGCGAGCCCACGAAGGGGAGGTTCCTGTACCTGCCGGCGTAGTCGAGCCCGTAGCCCACGACGAAGAGGTCCTCGACCTCGAAGCAGCGGTAGTCGGCGTCGTACTCCACTGCACGACGAGACGGCTTGTCGAGGAAGACGCACGAGCGCACCTCTGCGGCGCCGCGATCCATGAGCTCCTTCTTCAGGTTCCACATGGTCTTGCCCGTGTCCAAGATGTCGTCCACGAGGAGCAGGTTGCGACCCTCGATCTCATTCCCTGAGGGGAAGAAGTTGAGCTTCAACTGACCAGACTCTGTCCCGTCTCGGTAGCTCTCGGCTGACACGAAGGCCAGCTCGAGGGGAATCGGGATCCTCCGGATCAGGTCGGAGGCGAAGACGCAGGAGCCCTTGAGGATGCTCACGACGGAGAACTCCTTGCCCCTGTAGTCAGCCGTGATCGTGTCCGCGACGCGGTCGATCCCCGCCTGGATCTGCTCTTCTGAGATAAGTATCTGGTCGACGTCTTCGTGCATGTTGGCCTCTAGGACCCGCTCTTGAGGGCTCTGCTCGCCCTCTCTTTGGCGGCACAGCATAGCAGCAGGCGGCCTCCTAGGGCTCCGGCTCTCCAGCCGCTAGGGGCTCCCAGTCGTCACGACCTCAGAGACCCATCGAAAGCCGCCTTGGGCTGAGCAGAGCTCTCCGCTCTCGTTGAAGAGATGCAGCGCCCCTGGAGTGGCCACCAAGAGACCTCTACCACTCCTCGCCCATGCGGTAGGCGCTCCTCGCAGGGCCTCATGAGGAAGCGTCGGAGCGGGCCTCAAGGGCGGCACTGCGATTGGCGGATCACAGCGCGCTGGACATGAGCCGAGCTCCAAGCGCCACCAGCCATGCTCACCATCGACGGCCCCACTCACGATCGCCGCTCGCCCCGAGGCCGAGAGCTTCACAGGCTCAAAGACCACCCAAGAGGCCAGCTCGAAGAGCCGCTCATCTAGGGCGATCACGGCGCACGCCTCACGATCAACAGCCCACACACAGACCTCCTCCCTAGGGAGGCGCGCACGAATGAGCACTCCGAGCAACAAGGCGAAAGCTATGAGGGGATGCGCTCTCCTCACGCGCGACCAGGTCGAGCTCTTCAATCAAGAGAAGAGACATCGCTCGACCGTGGGAGTCGCCCCCCAGCTCAACTCAGCCACGGACCCTGAAGCCTCTGACCTGCCGCCTCGCTGCGCACACGTGGGGTTTTACGCTGTGGATCAAGGCTGGTCGGCGCTCTCGCGAGACTCATGCGCGAGCAAGCGCCTCTTCCACTCAAGGCCACCGGTGAAGCCACCAAGCCCGTCAGAAGCGACGACCCGATGGCACGGGACGATGAGCGGGACAGGGTTCCTGCCGTTCGCGCCCCCCACCGCCCTGCTCCCGCCGGGCTTGTCGAGCCTCGCCGCGACCTCGCCGTAGGTCCGCTGCTCCCCGAAAGGGATCTGCCGAAGCTGGTCCCAGACGCGCAGCTGAAAGGGCGTCCCACGCAGATCGAGCTCGAGGTCAAACTCGCGCAGCGACCCCGCGTCGTAGGCCTGCAGCTGCGCCATCACCTCCTCCAAGCCGGCGCTCGTCTCGATCACATCAGCGCCTGGCGCGTGCCGCGCGACCCACGCGTCGAGCTGGCCTGGAGCCCGCGCAGCGCCTAACACCGTCAGGCACAGTCCCTCGGGAGTGCGCGCGAGGTGAATCCTGCCGAGCGAGAGCTGGACAGAGCTTGTGTGGACCTTGAACCGAGAGCTCACGACTCAGCGTCGCGCTCTGCGGCTTCCCGATAGCTCTTCTTGATGAGGTAGGCGAAGGTCATCGGGATAGCGATCACCACGCTCAACATGAACATGATGCTGTAGTTGAGACCTGCCGCGAGATTACCTGCTTGGGAGCTGACCGCTTCCTTGCAGGACTCTCATGTGAAGCCCGCAGGCGCGGTCGCGATCAGCGCGGAGAGCGCGAGCGAAGCCCGCGCGACGCCTCGGATGATCCTGCCTTTGATCCTCATCATGCCTGCGATTCTAGGCCAAGCTCGGGTTGAAGGGATAGAGGGCGAGGTAGACGACGACCCCCGTCACGGAGACATACATCCAAATAGGCCAGGTGAGCTTCGCGAGCTTGCTGTGCGCCTCCCAGCGTTCCTTGTGCGCGAGCCAGAGCACGCGGAGGATCAAGGGCAGGTTCACGATCGCCAACAAGACGTGACTGATGAGGAGGAAGAAGTAAGCCGTCCGCGCGCCTCCCGTACCTCTGAAGCCGAGGTGCCCCATCTCAGGGACGACCACGAAGTGGTACCAGAGATAGCAGCCGAGGAAGACCGCGCTGACCCCGAAGGCCGCCCGCATCAAGTTCGCGTGCCGGTCCCGAGCAGCCTGGTCGGTGCGCGCGCCCGGGCGACGAATCACGATCCAGCCCGCCAAGAGGAGCAGCGCCGCGAGGCTGTTCAAGGAGGCGTTGATCGCGGGGAAGGGGCTAGAAGAGAGCCCCGCTTCGCGCGCGAGGCTCTTCATACGCTTCACCGCCATGAGGCGCCCCTCCTCCGTCTCTCCGTCGTAGTAGCCGCGGATACGGCCTTGGGCGTCCACCGTCACCAGGCGCGAAGCGTGGGTCACTTGCATCCCCATTTCGATGTCCTCGTCACGCAGACGCTCGACGCCCAGCGAGAAGCTCTCGCGCATGAGGCTGTAGATCGCGTCCTCATCTCCGGTGAGGAAGGTCCACCGCGAGGTGTCTGCCGTCCAATCTCCGGCGTAGCGGGTCAAGACCTCTGGGGTGTCATGGCCCGGGTCTACCGAGAGAGAGACGAGCTTGCAGGGGACGGCCTCAAGCTCATCTTGCGCAGCGCGCATCTGCGCCGTCATCTGCGGGCAAGGGCCTGAGCAGCGCGTGAAGAAGCTCATGAAGAGCCAAGGCTCTCCACGGAAGTCCTCTAGCGTGCGCGCGCCGCCGTCCTGAGCGAGGAGGTCAAACTCCCCTACCTCTCCAAAGATGGAGGGGCTCGTCGGCCGCGCCGCGAGCTCCAATCCGCCCCCCTGCGAGGCCGCGGCGGGCGCGATGGCCACCGCACATAGGATCGAGAGCAAGCTCACCCTGGTCTAACTCGAGCCCTTAGGGCTAGTGGCCTCCGAGCGCGTCCTGCTGAGCCTTAGTGATCGCCTTGGGCGCCGTCTTATCAGCCATCGTTGTGACCTTGCCGGTGCTGACCAGACGCTCTTGGGAGACCATGACAGGATTCCCCTGGGCGTCCAGGATCTCGTTCCCATCCTCATCTCTAGCGACGCGCTCACCTACCTCTACGAGCTCGACCTCAAGCTGTGAGCCGATCGGATAGAGCATGTCGTCGTTGAAGGAGGTGTCGGGCATGTTCGCGAAGATGACGATCGCCACGAGGGGGACAGTCGGGAGCATGAGCCCCTTCACGATCCAGCCCTCGAACTTCATGTGCATGAACCACGTGAAGATGAGGTAGCCCTTCAGGTAGGCGAAGAGGAGGAGGCCACCCCAGAGAGCCCATCGTGGACCCTCATAGAACATCCCCCACGCGACCTCTAGAGCCGTGTAAAGGAAGAGGAAGCCGAAGATACGTGTCGCGTTGAATTCGTGCTCGTCTGATGCCATGGGTCGTTCTCCGGATTACATCAAGTAGACGATGGTGAAGAGGAGGACCCAGACGAGGTCCACAAAGTGCCAGTAGAGGCCTGCGAGCTCGAGTCGCAGATAGTTCTCCTTGGTGTACTCGCCCTTGACCGCCTCAAAGTAGGCGCAGATGAGCCACACGATCCCCACGAAGACGTGGAAGCCGTGGAAGCCAGTCATCGCATAGAAGGTCGACCAGAAGATGTCGACGTTCGGCAGAGCGCCGGCCTGGAAGAGCACGATGTACTCATACACCTGAACCCCGAGGAAGACCGAGCCACCGAAGATGGTCGCGAGCAGCCACTTCTTCATGGCGCCTTGGTCACCCCCTTGGATCGCTTGGAGCGCCATCACCATGAACCAAGAGCTCGTGATGAGGATGAAGGTGTTGAGCGCCGTCAGGTCGACCGCCAATCGGTCCTCAGGGTTCGGCCAAGAGGCCGATCCCATGCGGAGCACGATGTACGTCCCGATCAAGCCGGTGAAGAACATCACCTCCGTACCGAGGAACAGCCAGATCGCAAACTTGCCGCGATCGACCGGCGGGCCAGAGTCGTAGTCGTAGATCGGATGGTGGTGCGCCGGGGCGTCCACTGCCGGGTCGTAGTCTTGGATGGCTTCGCTCATGAGCTCAGTTTCGGATCGCCAGTTGGACGATCGGGTCGAAGAGGGCCAGGGAATACACGAAAGGGATGTAGACCAGAGACGTGAGCAAGAGCCCGCGCGCTGTGGCCATGGATTGTTGACGGGCGAATCGCAGGGCGAAGGCCGCGTAGACCGCGCCTGCGAGGAGCGCGCCGAAGGTGAAGACCGGGCCGGCTACACCGGAGACGCCGGGGAGCAGGACCAGGGGCAAGAGAAGGACCGCTTGCTGCAGCGCGTGGCGCCCGGCGATCCGTCCGCCGCCCTCTACGCCAGCCAACATCTGCAGGCCGGCGCCGCGGTACTCATCGCGATACATCCAGGCGATGGCCATGAAGTGCGGGAACTGCCAGACGAAGAGGATGGCAGCGAGCCAAACCCCCCAGCCGTCGAGGCCGCCTGTGACGGCAGCCCACGCGATCACCGGCGGGGCCGCGCCTGCGAAGGCACCAGGCACCGTATTGAAGGTGCTGTAGCGCTTGAGCGGCGTATAGACCGCGATGTAGAGGAGGATCGTGCCCGCCGCGAGCAAGGCGGAGAGCAAGTTAAAGCTAGCGGCCAAGCCGATGATCGAGGCCATGCCCATCGCCGCCGCGAAGAGGATCGCGTCTCGGCTCGCGATACGCTCGCAGACGAGCGGGCGATCGGCTGTTCTAGGCATTAAGCGATCAGTGTCCTTCTCCAAGACTTGGTTGAGCACGCTGCCAGCGCCAGCGGAGAGGGTCACCCATAAGGCCACCTCAAAGGCCACGCCGATCGCGCCGCCAGGCCCACTTGCGATGAGCGCAGCGATGAAGGCGGTGAAGGCAACGAGCCCCGCGATCTTAGGTCGCAAGAGCTCGGCCCAATCAGCGATGAGGGAGCGCTCAGCGCCCTCTTGTGCGAGCGTCGTGACGCGGACATCTCTCATGCTGCCACCTCCTGCTTGAGCAGACGCCCGACCCAGAGTCGGATCGCGAGGCACTGCCCGAGCAACAGCGCGCCACCAAGGACGTGCAGGGTCGGCAGGATCGAGTCGTGAACTCCCGTCGCAGAGGGTCCATACCAGACCATCACGGCGAGGAAGGCCAGGACACCGAGAGTCACCTGTGCCTTGATGATCCAGCTCAAGCGGCGGCCGCTCGTCGCGAGGTGAGCGAGACCACCTTTGAAGTCGAGGAGCCGCTTAAACAGGAGAACGACCGCAGCGAGGACCGCGAAGAGGAGCAAGAGATGCAGCGACAGCGCCAAGGGGTCATTGGTGTGCCGCAGCCAGGCACCTGAGACGATCATCACATACACAGAGACCGTCGCACGAGTCGCGAGCGCCTTGAGGGACGAGGCAGATTCATGAGCAACAGGCGCCGCTGCAGTCCAGCGGGGTGAGGTCACGACCGCAGCTGCCACGAGCGTCGCGAAGACAGCCTGACCGAGGGCGCCGTGCAAGAAGGCGAGCTGGGGGCTGTTTTCAAGGACACGGAAGCCACCGATCGTGCCTTGTACGCAGACCGCGACGAGGGCGAGGATCGTGACCTTACGCGCCGTACTCGAGGCGCCGGTGGCGAAGGCCGCGATGACCGCGCCGATCGCGAGGAGACCGACGACGGTTCCAACCATGCGGTGGCTGTGCTCGACGAACTGCCCGATGTTTTGGAACCAATCCTCGATGGGATACAGCCACAGCAAGCGCTCACCCTGCGAAGACTCCACCGTCAGCCACCCCTCGACCGCCATGCCGGCGTCGAGCGAGGTGATGCTCCCACCGAACAGGATCAGCGGGAGCGTAGCCCAGACCACGAGACGCGCGAAGGTGTGCGTCGCGTCGCCTCGAGGCGTGCTCGGGAGGGCTGTGGCCTGGGAGAGGTTCATCGCTAGCTCGCGAGAGCGGTCAGCTCAGTTGACGCTCCGAGTCTGCTGGAGGTAGTCCTCGTCAACGAGCGGCGAGGCGTACTCGTAGGGCCCGTGGTAGACCTTGAGCTCGCGGTCGAAGTTGCCGTGTCCGGGAGGCGAGGGCGCGTCCCACTCCAGCGTGGTCGCTTTCCAAGGGTTACGCCCGACGCGCTGTCCCTTGAAGATGCTCCAGAAGAAGTTGAAGACGAAGAAGCCCTGCCAGAAGAAGAGGCAGAAGGCGCTGATCGAGATGAACTCGTTCAGCGGCTGCAGGTGGGCATAGACCTCGTAGGCATAAGGATCCGCGGTCCTCCGCATCAGCCCCGCGAGGCCGATCTGGTGCATCATGTAGAAGGTGCAGTTGGCGAAGATGAACGAGCCGACGAAGTGAATCTGGCCGAGGCGCTCGTTCATGATCCGACCGAACATCTTCGGGAACCAGTGATAGATGCCGGCCCAGATCGCGAACATCGTCCCGCCGAACACCACGTAGTGGAAGTGGGCCACGATGATGTAGGTGTCGTGGATGTAGATGTCGACGGGAGTCGCCGCCATCCAGATCCCGGAGAGGCCGCCGATGATGAAGAGCGCCACGAAGGCGATCGCGTTCAGCATCGCTGAGGTCAGCTTGATGCGAGCGCCCCAGAGGGTCCCGAGCCAGTTGAAGACCTTAATAGCGGAGGGCAGCGCGATCATGATCGTCGAGACCATGAAGGTCATGCCCAGCGCCGGGTTCATGCCGGAGGCGAACATGTGGTGCCCCCAGACGATGAAGCCCAAGCCAGCGATGGCCATCATCGAGTAAGCCATCGGCTTGTAGCCAAAGATGGGCTTCCTCGCGTGTACCGACAGGATGTCACTCGCCATGCCCATGGCGGGCACGACCATGATGTAAACAGCGGGGTGGCTGTAGAACCAGAAGAGGTGCTGCCAGAGGAGCGGCTGACCACCAGCTGCCTCGCCTGCTCCCTCGGCGTTCACCTGGTTCACGACGAGGTTCGTCGGCGTGAAGAAGCCCGTGCCAGCGACGCGGTCGAGGATCTGCTCGATAGAGACCGCAGTCAGGACCGGCAGAGCGAAGAGCTGCAGGAGGGCTGCGATGAAGAGCGACCAGATCGTGAGCGGCATACGCATGAGGGTCATGCCTGGCGCGCGCATCTTCACGACGGTGGTCGCGTAGTTCACGGCCCCCGCCATGGAGGAGATGCCTGAGAAGGTCAACGCCAAGAGCCAGTAGGTCTGGCCTGACATGCTGCCTGGCGCCGCTGACTTGATCGTCGAGAGCGGCGGGTAAGCGGTCCAGCCCGCCGCTGCGGCGCCGCCTTCCACGAAGAAGCTCGCGATGGCGAAGAAGAGACCGGGCACCATCGCCCAGTAGCCGATCATGTTGAGGCGCGGGAAGGCCATATCTGGCGCCCCGATCATCAGCGGGATCAGGAAGTTCCCGAACGCCCCTGTGAGCATCGGGATGATCACGAAGAAGATCATGATCGTCCCGTGCATCGTGAAGAGCATGGTGTAGAACTCCGGCGACATGGCCCCGCCGGTCGCAGGGAAGAGCAACTCGCCGATGACGGGCACCTCAGTCCAAGGCCACGCGAGCTGCCAGCGGATGGCCATGGCGAGCGCGCCGCCGAGGCCGAGCATGACAAGCCCGGTGAACATGAACTGCAGACCGATCATCTTGTGGTCTACAGAGAAGATGTACTTCTTGATGAAGGAGAGCTCGTGGTGGTCGTGCTCGATATACACGGTGCCTTCGGCACCGAGCCCCTTCCGCTGCCCCTCAGGGGCACGGGGGTTCAGGCCTTCAGAAGCAGCTGAGCTCCCTTCACTGGGGATGGGGGGCACGCTCATGACTGATCCTCCTTACCGTTACTCATGACATTGGCCTCTTGCTCGGCCATCCACTCATCGAACTTCTCTCTCGAGCGCACCTCGACGCGGCCGGCCATCTTGTAGTGGCCCCAGCCGCAGAGCTCGGTGCAGATCAGGTCATAGAGGCGGATCGCCTCCTTGTCCTCTGCGCCCTCTTCGTCGATCGCCTTGTCCACGTTGAACCAGACGGGGATCGCCATGCCGGGCACAGCGTCCTGCTTCAGGCGGAACGCCGGGACGAAGAAGCTGTGAAGCACGTCCCGCGAGTGAAGGATGAAGACGACGTCTTCGTCCGAAGGGACGACAAAGAGGTGCGGGCTCTCTACGTCATCCCAAGTTCCGAACTCCCCATCTGCGCCGGGGTACTGGACTCGCCAGTCAAACTGTGAGGCCCAGACGTGAGCGATCGGCGGGGTCTTCGGCAGGTTTCCCCGGTACTTGATGTCAGCCCAAGTCTCCATCTGGGAGAAGGCGATGACGAGCAAGAGGATCCCGGGGACGACCGTCCAGAGGAGCTCGAGCTTGTGGTTGCCGTGGGAGTAGACACCTTTCGTGTCATCCTTCTTCGAGTACTTGAAGACGAACCACACGAGGAGGCCCTCGGTCAGGATGAAGAAGAACGCCACCATCCAGAGGATGAGGTAGAAGAGGTAGTCGATGTCCGGGCCGTAAGTCGTCACGGTCTCGGGCATCCACCACCCGTTCTCTTCAGCGGTCCAGAAGGTCCACACCCCCAAGACGGGGACGAGGAACAGGAGCAGGGTCACCAAGAGTCGCATTCAGATTCACTCAGGTTTGGGTGCTGCGAAAGGTTGGGTTTGTTGGTTGTTTGTTGTGAGGAGCTCTAGATCAGTGACCTTCAGAGTCGTGATCTTCATCACTGTGGTCTGCGTGAGCAGCCCTCATACGCATCGAGTCAAGCCCCACGCCGTCATGCACGTCCGAGAGCGAGAGCACGTAGTGAACGATCGCCCACCGGTCTTCCTCGGTCAGGGTGTCGGGGACAGCGGGCATCGGCGTACCGGTGATCCCAATCGAGATGCGGCGGTAGATGTCGATGGGTCGACGGCCACCACGGTAGATGCCAGAGGTCAGGTTCCTGGGGATGATCTCTTCGCCCCAATCATCCACGATGCGCTGCGAGACGCCGTCGACCTCTTCCCAGGCAGAAGCGCCGTCGCCGAGGCCGAGGTCGCCGTGGCAGCTGTAGCAGTTGCCGCCGTTAGCGTCCATGTAGAGCTCACGCCCGCGAGCGAGCAGCTCGGCGGTGGGCTCAGGCACGTCACCCTCACAGTGAACCACGCGCTCGTCGGCGTTGTTCCACTGCTCCCAGATGTCAGAGTAAGTCTCGGAGATGAGCGCAGGCGTCAGAGAGGCCCCCCCATCGAGCTCTAGCACGAGCATCCGCTCCGTCTCACCTCGGATCGACAGCAAGCGGACATAGTCCACTAGGCCGTGGAGCTGAGCGCGGGAGAAGCGCTTGAAGTTGGGCATCGCGGAGGTGTAAGCGCCCTCGCTAAGGATGTTGTAAAGGTCCACGCGGCGGGGCTTGGCCTTGTTCTCTACGGCGGCCCACTTGAACCAGCCAGGCTGATAGTTCCGCGGAGCGGGGTGCAAGAAGGGTGCGGTGGAGCCATCACCTGCGCCCTCATTCCCGTGGCAGTGCATACACTCGAGGCGGTATAGGTCCGCGGAGTCTACGAGGCGGGGATACCAGCCGATGAGCAGCATCGCAGCTTCTTCACGGAAGAGCTCCTCGGAGTCGACCGCGACGTAGTTCGGCGAGTCATCTTCCTCGACGACAAAGTCAGGTGCACCGTCCCCGTCTTCATCCTCTAGAGCGTCCGCGAGGAAGTCATCCCACTTCGCCTGGAGGACCGGCGCGCCTCGAAAGGGGACCACACCAGCGTAGTCACCCTCTGCGATCGCCTCGAGCTGTACGGCGAAGACGCGCATGTTGTCTTCCTCGATGAGCGCCATCTCATCTTCCGAGATCTCACCAGAGCCCATGTCTCCCACCGGGTACTCAGGGAAGTTCGGGTCGTAGCCCTCATCTACCCAATCCTCGAGGAGCATGAGTTGAGGTTCAGCTGGCGTTCCGCAGAGCATCTCCAGCGCGCCCATGAGCGGGGCGTCGGTGCCCTCGGGGAGGTCCTCGAGGAAGATGGTGTTGCTCTTGTCGAAGCGATACTCCTCCGCGAGGCCATAGGAGCGCTCCTTGGCCTGGGCTTGGATGTCACAGCTAGAGAGCAGCGCGAGGCCGCTCAAGGCGAAGAGGCTGGCGATATGGATGCGTCGCATGAGCGAGGCGAGGTCAGGGTTGGGGCGGTCGTTAGAGGCGCCCAGGGCGGAGGTGTCTACGCCATCAGACCATCGACCCGAAGGGCCATCAGTCGGATCGCAAGACCCATCGAAAAGGGATCTAAAGAAGAAATAAGAGCCACCCACTCATAGCCTTCAGAGATGCGGCTTCATACTCCTAGGCGGGAGATAGTAGTGACCTCCTCCATTTCCTCCAAGCCCCCTAGCGAGGATCCTTTGGCGGAAGTTACAGACTCTCCCATGAGCGCTCATCTGACGACCTCTAGACCTCTAAAGAGGAGGCACTGAAACACGCCTCTGAAGTGGCGAATGAGGGCCAAGAGACGCAAACTGGGCCGATCTTGAAGCGCACCACCCTTTATGACTTTCACGAAGAGCAAGGGGCACGGCTCCTCCCTGATTCCGAGCCCCGCCCCCTCCTGACCTATGGAGACGTTCCTGGGGAGTATCAGGCAGCAAAAAGCGCCTGGATCGCCTTAGATGAGACCGACAGGGGAGCTGTTCACGCTAAGGGAGCAGACGCAGCGACCTTCTTGCACGGCCTGCTCGCCAACGAGGTCCGGAATCTTGAGGTGGGCTTCGAGCTCCCAAACCTCTTACTAGACGCCAAGGGGAAGGTTCGCTTCGTCTTCGAGCTGCGAAGACTAGCCTCTGACGAATTTCTTATGTCGGCAGAGCCCGGTCAGGCAGGAGCGCTCCTTCAAGCGCTCGACATGTATCACTTCAGCGAAGACGTCACGCTCACCGAGGTGACCGAAGAGCACTCCCCTATCACGGTCGCTGGCCCTGCCGCGGCTGAGGCCCTCGAAGAGCTCATGGGTCAACCTGTCCCCGAGGAGGGCTCTCTCGAGATGGAGCTCGGCAGCGCGCAGGTGGTCATCACCCGCTGCGAGCGAGCGGGGCTGCCTGCTTGGCGGCTGAACGCTGGACCAGAGGAGTCTCTAGGCCTCTGGCAGGCCCTCATCGGCGCAGGCGCACGCCCTATCGGTCGCATCGTCTGGGACAGCCTCCGCGTAGAAGTGGGCGTAGCTCAGCCTGGCGAAGACATTGACGATACGGTCTACCCCCAAGAGGCGCGCCTCGAGCGGGCCTTCAGCCTCGACAAGGGCTGCTATATCGGCCAGGAGGTCGTGGCCAAGATCGACACCTACGGGGGCCTGAACAAGCGACTGTTCCTCCTCCGCTCCAACCACGACGACCCAGTCGCGCGCGGAACGCGGCTGTATCGACAAGACCCGGACACAGGAGAGTGGCGCGACCTCGGCGTCGCGACCTCCTGGGCCTACTCCTTCGCTCACGACTGCGGGGTGATCCTTGCCTTCGTCAAGCGCAAGCATCAGATCGCAGGGACTACCTTCCGCATCGGCGAGGGGCCTGCGGAGGCCTCCATCATCGAGCTGGAGGCGGACGCCGACTGATCCTCAGCCGCCCTCGGGGAGCAAGCCCTCGGGCGTGCCCTCCGCTCCCTTCAAGCGAATCTTCACGCTGAGTCCGAAGGGGAGCTCGCCGACGATCTGCACCATCACGCCTGTGCTCTCGTGCACCCAGAAGCTCATGGAGCCCTTCATACCGAAGAGCCCGCTGAACTTACCCTCGTGCGTCTCTGTCTTCGGCCGCTCCGCTTCGATGATGATCTTCTGACAGGCATATCTCCCCTTAGGCACCTCAACGACCTTGGCCTTGCCCCGCGTCATGGAGAGCTCCCAGAGGCGATCTTTCTCGAGGAGCGGGGTCTTGCCCCCCTCAAGCCCCGCCGAGATGAAGGCACGGATGAGATAGATGCTGCTCAAGAAGTCGAGGCTGTATTCAGGGACAGCGCGCCTTCGTGGCTCTCGCCAGACTCGATGCTCAGCCTTGTCGCAGCCGCTGCAATGCCTCGGCTTCTCCCATGGGAGGTGCTTGTGAAAGTGCGCCTTATCCTCACAGCCGCCACAGTGCCCGTCGAAGCGATAGGTCGAGAAGTGTCCTCCATCGACGCGCTCTACGGTGATGAGCCGCTGCCGATTCTCGCTACCGCGCTGGATGTCGGACGACTCGAGCACGATCTGACCGCTCTTCGAGTGCCTTGAGCGCAGCGTGTGGTCGAGCTTGTAGCCGAGATGGCTCGCCTTGAAGGTCGCGATGAACTCTCCGGTGGCGTCATCCCCTTCCCCCTCTACCTTTGTTGAGAAGACCGCCTCCCCTACATCGATGCCCCGGAAAGGGCCGATGTCCACCTCGACGAGGTAGGTCAACTTTTCAGCCCGCTGCAGCTCGAGCGCGGGCGCACCTGGGCCTCGGTCGAGAGAGAGGGCCGGATCTTCAGGCGTATTCGCTGCGCCCGAGCCACCGTTCGACGCTGCCGCGAGCGACAGCGCGGCGACCCAGAGCCGAGCGCTCACTCCTCCCACCTCGCCCGAACGCGCCGCTCCGCCTCCCGCATCGCAACTCTGACGGGAGCATCTCCGACCTCGCCGGCGACCTCGAGGACCTCTCGCACGGCCTGCCCGATGCGCTTGCCGATCACCTCTACAGGCAAACGCGTCCCCTCGAGGTGGAAGACTGCGCCACGGAGGAGCGCACCAGAGGAGACGAGGATGTCCGGCACGTAGAGGATCCCGCGCTCGTGGAGGTGATCTCCAGAGTCCAGACGCGCGAGGACATTGTTCGCGGCGCCTGCGATGACGCGGCAGCGAAGCCGCGCGAGAGTGATGTCATGCAAGATGCCACCGAGCGCGCAGGGAGCGAAGATGTCGCAAGGCTCATCGAACTCTGCGCGAGGGTTGACGAGCTCGAGCTCAAGCTCCCGGGCGAGCTCTAGGGCGCGCTCCTCACGAACCTCAGAGGCGACGACGCGCGCGCCAGCCTCCCGCAGCTTACGCGCGACACGACCACCGACCTCTCCGAGGCCCTGAACGACGACGCGCCTCGCCGGCCAGTCCTCCTCGCCGTCGAGAAAGCGCAGCGCCTCTCTCATCCCTTGGAAGACACCCTCAGCGGTGGACTCAGCGAGCTCGAGCGGGCCGTCCTCTCCAGGGTGGGTCACGCGCTCAGTCTTCCGAGCGATCCAACCGAGCTCACGCTCACCTGTCCCGATGTCAGGCCCCGTGTAGTAGGAGCCGCCTTGCTCCTCCACCGCTCGGCCGAGAGCCTCATAGGCCCGCTCCCACTCGACCGCGGCGGAGTCCATGAGACAGGTCTTCCCCCCGCCTGCAGGGAGCCCGAGCATCGCACACTTCCAAGTCATCGAGCGCGCGAGGCGCATGCAATCTGCGAGGGCTTCAGCCTCGTCCCTATAAGTCCTACGGCGTACGCCTCCGAAGGCCGGACCTGCGCTCGTGTCATGGAGCACGATAAAGCCACGGAGACCCGAGCCTCTGTCTTGCAGGGCGACCACGCGCTCAAAGCCCTCTTGGGCCATCCGATCAAAGAGGTTTCTTTCCATGTGTCTCCAGCCTCGCTCATGAGGCCTGTTGAGGCTAGCCCCCATACGCAGCTTCCTGCTGAACCTGTGACTTCGGAGGAGCATCTTTCGGGATCATGGGTACCTGAAGGGCTAAGCTCAGGCCCGGGGGAAGAAACGCCCCCACGCTTCGTCTGCTCTCATCGTGTCACAGCTCCGCCCCCTCCTCCTCTGCCTGGCCGCCGCATGCGCCACCCCTCCGGCCTCTCAGCCGGAGGCGTTGATCGATCCGAACGACATCGACCCGGCCGTCCTCAACCCGGGGAAGCCTGAGGAGGTGCCGCTCGGCAAGTTCCTGGCTGACATGGCCGCCTCGATCCAGGCTTGGTCCCACAAGACCTGGTCTGCCACGAGCGGCGCCGACCTACGCAAGCAGAACCTCCTCGAGCACCACATCACCCAGGAGGCGCGGAAGCGCCAAGAAGACCTGCTCTACTCATTGGAGGCAGGCCCGCAGCGCAACCGCGTCATCGCTGCCGCCGCGCTCGGCTTCACGCGAGACCCTGAGGTCTTGAGCCCGCTCCTTGACGCCCTCGAAGACCCAGACCCGCGCCTCGTCGGAAACGCGCTCCTCGGGCTCACGATCCTGGAAGACCCGAACACCCCCACCGAACGCATCGCCTCCATCCTGAAGTACGACAAGGACGCCGAGCTTCGCTGGAGCGCCGCTTACTGCGCGCGCACGCTCGTTGAGCGTGGAGTGCGTGATGAGGGGCTCCTAGACGCCGCTCGGAGCGCGCTCCTCGACTCCGAGCCGGTCGTCCGCGCCCAGTGCTGCCTGCTCCTCGCGGCTCATGGTGACGCTGGCTCCTTCGAGGCCATGGATGCCCTCATCCGCGACTCCGTGCCGCTCGTTGCAGCAGCTGCCGTCACGGCGGTGGGGATACTCGGCGATAAGGCTCCGGAGCGTCGCGGTGACTGCCTGCGCGCCTTAGCTCGTGAGCTAGACGCGCCAAACGTTGAGCAGCGCCGCAGAGTCCGCAAGAGCCTCGTGCGCTTGTCCGGTAGAGACTACGGAGACAACGTGGACCAGTGGCGCGCCTGGGTGTCGCGCCTGCCCTGAGAGCTTGATGCGCCGCCTGCTCCAGCTCTGTCTCCTAGGCGCCTTCTGCGCATGTAGCAGCGGAGATACGCCTGAGGGTGAGCACGCGAGCGCCCCGATCGAGGTCAACGCAGAGGTTCTTCAGGAGCCCGCAGCGGCGCTTATCCCGCCCCCTAGAAGGCAGCCCATCTTAGGAGTCTTCGGCTTTACAGCGCGCTCAAGCATCCGCTTCGAGGCGATACCTGACGCCCCTCACCAGCTCTCTGCCACCTACGCATTCCCCGACCGCGCGCGCTGGTATGTCGAGCCTGCAAACGCTCAACGCGGCCAGCGCTCCGTCCGCTACCGGAGCGGACCACAGGTCTGGGAGCTCTCCCCTGGAGCCACCCTAGCTGCAGGCTATGAGGGGCAGCAGAAGACCCAAGCGCTCCTGCAGCTAGAGCTCAGGAGGGCAGCCATGATCTGGCCACACGGGTTGGAGTGGCTCCTCAGCAAGGATGGCGGCGAGGCTGTGCATATAGCTTCGCTCCAAACCGGGGGCTCCCTGAGCGCGCGCGCGCCTTCGGCGGGCACACTCCCCACCACGTTCACAAGCCTCCTAGATGACGGGAGCGTCTTCGAGGAGCTTCGAGAGGTCGAGTGGACCGATGGCCCCCTCGGCCAGCGACCCGAGCGTTGGCTCCTCGTGAGCGGTGGTCTCCCCGTTTGGCAAGAGCAGATCGAGAGCGTCGACACAAAGGTCCGCTTCGTGGACTCACACTTCCTGCCTCCACACCTGCGCGCGCTCCCTAAAGACTCTGGCGCGGCGCCGATCCAGCTCGTCGAGGTGCCTGCGAGGCTGAGGAAGCGCAGCGCTCTCCAAGCAAAGACTTGGTCAGCTGCACTCGCAGAGGCCGAGCGCCTCCTCGACTCTGCTAGCCCCCCTTCAACCGGAGACAGACTGGACCGGAACCCGGTCTTCGAACTGGATGCTGAGGGCCGCCCTGCTGCAGTCATCCTGCGATTGATCTCGAGATCGGCCGAGATCCCTGAGGGTTGGGAGCTCGCGCCTGGAGAGAGCGCGCTCTCACAGCTCTCTGTGGAAGGAGCCCTCCCAGACCTGAGCGCGCTCCAGACCCTCTCAGCCGCTACCCCTGAGGGCGCGATAGGAGGCCGAGCGCGCCTGCGTGTCACCCTCTCGGATGGTGAGATTCAGCGCACCCAGCTCCTCATCCCCTTGTCTCCGGGTGACCTCGGGGACTGACGACTCCAGAGGACAGCCACCCCCCGGGCCAGGCGCAGAGGCCTTCAACAACGCCGGGTTTGGATGCAAGGCACTGCTATAAATAGACTTAAGTCCAATTTGAATGCCCGCCAGAACCGTAGCCCCACGAGGGCTATAAGGCTATTCGCAGTAAACACTTAGGCACTTTTCATGCAAAGAGAAGAACTTGGACGCTTTCACGCGGGTCGGCATCAGGTTTGCACACAAGTGTCCATCACCACTTAGCCTCAGGCTCTGAGTGCCCCTCCCACATGCGAACTGCACTGAAAAGAAACGCGATGCGACAGCTCCTCCGACTCTCCTTTGCCTTAGCCACCATCCTCTTTGTCCTCGACGTCCCGGTTGAGGCCCAGCGTGGCTCAAGAGGGTCTAGCGCCTCCCAGAGCAGCAGCCAGAGGGGGAGCAGCAGCTCAAGAGGCAGCGTCTCGCGCGGGAGCAGTTCGAGAGGTAGCAGCTCGAGAGGGAGCAGCCCCTCCATCGGATCCATCATCAAGCCCTCACGGGGCAGCTCTTCACGGCCGAACAGCTCTTCCTCGCGAGTCAGCACGAGGGGCGCGAGCACCACCAGGGGCTCTTCCGTCTCTCTGGGCTCTTCTAGCGTCACACGCATCCCCATCTCTATGGGTGCGCGGGTCAACACTGGCTCCACCTCCTTCGGACGGAGCTCTAGCGGAACAAATATTGTCCGCATCCCGACGGTCAAGACTCCCAAGGTGACCCCGAACCCCACCCCGAAGTCATCTTCTCCAGGTGTCAGCGTCCATCGCGCGACAGGCTCTCCTCTGAGCACTGGAACGAACAGCTGGATACCCGCGACCCCTAAGACCAGCGCGAAGGCCCCTACAAACGTCTTCGTGATCCCCCCTGCTGCGAAGGCCCCGCGCGTCCGGGTCCCCAAGCTCTCTGGGTCCTCAAGCAGCGAGCTCTCCCACGCGCGTCGACGTGCGCTGAGCGCCGTCGAGCAAGAGATCAAGCTCCCCGAGCTCAGAGGTCAGCGCCCCAAACTCCAAGCTGCACAGCCTTCCTCTAGCAGGCGTGTCCCCGTCGCTGGCGCAGAGCTTTTACGCCGCTATGAGCGCGCCAATGGAGCTGGCAAGAAAGAGGTCGAGCCCTCGCTCAAGACTGACCGGGCTGTCCAGAAGCGCGCCGAACTCGCTGACATTCTCCGTCAAGGGAAGCAAAAGCCGCCCACTCAGGTGAAGCCCCTGAAGAGCTCTGGGAAGGGCGACAGCGCAAAGACTCTCTCCCTAGCGGGGGGCGGCGCGCTGACAGACATGGCGGCTGCTCCCGCCACCGCCAAGCTCCACGCTGGGGTGAAGAGCTTCCCCGGCAACGACGATCAAGGCAGCAGCCACGGTCACAGCGGCGGAGACGGCAACCACGGCGGCTGGGATGACAACTTCGGTGACGGCACAAGTGACCACGGCGGTCACAGCTGCGGCGACTGCAGCCACAACCACTGGTGTGATGACCACTGGCACGGCGGGTGGGGTCACCACTGGGGTTGGGGACATCACTGGGGCCACTGGCCGCATTGGGGCTGGCACGGCGGGTGGGGCCTCTACTTCGGCTCCTGGTGCGGCTGGTATGGGTGGTACGGCTGGTATCACAGCCCCCTCTACCACCGCTACTACGGCTACAACCCGTGGTGGTCGAGCAGCTATCACACGCCCACGGTCGTGACCTCCACGATCCACACGAAGGAGATCATCGAGATCCCCGTCGTGCAGCAGGTCGAGGTAGTCGAGGTCCCGGTAGAGCACGAGGTCATCGCTCGCGCAGAGGTCGGCACACCCGCCGAGGTCCAGAGCGCCCTGCAGCGCGCAGCGGTCGAGTACCTCTCTCTTGGTGACCGCGCCTTCGCCGAGGAGCGCTATGGCGACGCCGTCCGCCACTATGCGCGCGCGATCGAGTGCTCACCCCAGGACCCCGTCTTGCACCTCGTCCTCTCCGACGCCTTGTTCGCGACAGGCGACTACCACTACGCCGCCTACAGCTTGAGGCGTGCCCTCGAGCTCCAGCCTGATCTCCTCGAGGTCGAATTCGACAAGCGCAACTTCTACGGCGATCCGAGCGGCTTCGACCATCACCTCCTGCTCCTCGAGAACTACCTCAAGGATCACATCCTCGATGACGACGCACGCCTGCTCCTCGGCGCGAACTACCTCTTCGGTGGAGACCCCGACAGCACCATCTCGCTGTTCTCCGACACCTTCGCTGAAGAGGTCAGCAACTCAGACGCTGGCCGCATCATCCTCGCTGCAGCGCAGCGCGTGATCGCTGCGCGCTAGAGCGCAATCTCGAAGGGCCCGCCGCCAGCCCTGAAGACCGCGACCTTCGGGTCGCGGTCGAAGGAGGCTCTGAAGCTCTCGATAAGGCGCGCGCTCACCGCCTCCTCTCCCCCACGCTCGACGAGGAAGACGCACGCGCCTCCAAAGCCAGCGCCTGTGAGCCGCCCGCCAAAGACCTCGCTGCAACGACCAGCGGCCTCTACGAGCCGGTCCAGCTCGGGGCATGAGACCTCATAGAGTCCGCGCAGCGAGGCGTGCGCCTCCATCATCTGCTCACCTAAGACCTCCGGTCGCCCTCGCCGCAGCCCCTCCCTAGCAGTCGCAGTGCGCCCGACCTCTGCGATGACATGGGCTGCTCGACGCCCGAGGACTGGGCCGAGGGCCTCAGCGCAGACACCAAGGGTGTCCATGCTGATCTCCGCGAGACACGTAGCCTCAGGCTGCTCAGGTCTAAGGATCTCGAAAGCCTCTCGACACTCGTTCACCCGCTGATTGAACTCGCTGGCCGCGAGGTCACGACGGACGCCTGTGTCTGCCACGAGGATGCTGAGTCGCTCAGAGTCCAAGGGGACGTGCTCATAGCGCACGTCTCTGCACTCCAACCAGAGCAGGTGATTCTCGCGAGCGAGTCCCACGGCATAAGGGTCCATGATGCCGCACTGCACCCCAACGAACTCACGCTCAGCGGAGAGCGCGATGTGTACGTGATCGACCGGCGCGAGCTCGAGGCCCCAGATCGAAGCGAGCGAGTGCGAGGTTCCGACACAGATCGAGGCTGAGGAGGAGAGCCCGGCCCCAATCGGCAGGTTCCCTCCGAAGTGAAATGACGCCCCCTCCGGTGCGGCGCCGACGTAAGAGAGCATCGCTCGGGCTATACCAAGCGGGTAGTCAGCCCAGGTGCCTGTGCGCTCGGCAGGGAGGCGGGCGAGGTCGAACTCGTGTTCACCGCCCTCTAGAGATGAGGTGAAGCGCAGGAGGCCGTCCTTACGAGGCGAGACTGCCACGATCGTGCCTCTGTCAATGGCAGCAGGCAGCACCGCGCCCCCGTTGTAGTCGAGGTGCGCCCCCATGAGATTCACCCGCCCCGGCGCAAAGAACGCCCGCGGAGCGCTCGCGTCGGGGTGGCGCTCACGGTGCTCTGCCAAGACCTCAACGACCAGCGCTCCAGGCAGGCCCTCGCCGCCGCTCTCTGCCATCTGCTGCATAGATGCACTATCCACCCCGGGGGGCCGCTCGCCAAGGCCTTGCTCCTCCTTCCACCTCAACACCCCCGGAGCTATGGTCTCCCTATGCTTCGATGGATCTCAACAGCACTACTCGTCCCCGCCCTCCTCTGCGCAGCCTCCAGCTGTTCGAGCGTTAAGTTCGAGCGCACCTCCGAGAGCGCAGGCACCTTCGTCTCCACTGGCGTGGCCTTCACCCTCTTCTCGATCGACATCCCGAAGAGCGCGCTCAACATCGCGCGAGAGAACGCCTCCGACGCCAACCTCTCCAACATGGAGGTAAAGGAGGCCGTCGTGACGCCCCACCTCGGCTGGTTCGACTGGCTGCTCGACATCATCGGCATCCGCCGCGCGCGCATCGAAGGCACCTGGGGCTTCCAGGACGTCTGAGCCAACGCGCGCTTCCCCACAAGTCCCCAGAGAGCCTCTGCCTTGAGCGCCACCATCCGGACCGCACACCCCTGCGAAGAGCCCGAGCTCGCAGAGCTCGTAGAGCTCGCCTTTGATCGCGCAGACCGCGAATCCTGCTTCCTCGAGCTCCTCGCGATCCATCACCCAAACTTCGACCCGGGGCTCTCCCTCGTCTCCGACGTCGATGGAGAGCGCGCTGGCTACGCCCTCTTCCTCCCCCGAGAGATCATCATCCGCGGCGTCCGCGTCCCGCTCTCTGTCGTCGCCCCCCTCGGTGTTCACCCCGAGCGTCGCGGCCAAGGGGTCGGCAAGCTCCTCGTCGAGACAGGTCTCGCAGCGCTCGCAGACCGCGGGATCCGAGGCGCGATCGCGATCGGCGCGCCGGACTACTACGGAGAGCTCGGCTTCGCGAGCGCCTTTGACCTGCACGTCGTCGATGCGCGGCCAGAGCACCTCCCGGAGCCGGACGCTCGCACGCCTTGGCGCGCGATCACAGGGGAAGACCTTGAGGCCCTCTGCAGACTTCAGGCCGAGAGCTATGAGCAAGCCTCTGGTACAGAGCACCGCCTGCCCTCCCCGATCGAGTGGGACGGCCAAGCGCCCGGCTCTCACGCCTTAGCCATCGGCGCCAAGGGCGACCCGAGCGCCTACCTCCGCTTCCGCGTCCGCGAAGAGCTGGAGGTCATGGAGTGCTGTGCCAACGACTCCGACAGCGTTGAGGCCATCCTCGCCTTGATCCACCAGCTCATCAGAGAGCATGGTCGCGCTCGGGCGCTCGTACATGTTCCGCCCGAGACTCGCACCTCGACGACCCTCTTACACCGTGGCGCCATCCTGGAGCACTCCACCTTCGGGGGCGGCTCTATGCTCGCGATCACAGATCTCCCCGGTCTGATGAGAGACCTCTCGCCATGGTGGGCCCCTGCGCTAGGAGACGCCTCGCTCTCTATCGGTGTCGGCGGGAGGCCCTGCCGTATCGAGTCTAAGGGCGGTCGCCCGCAGGTCTCCGAGGGGCGCGCGACGCACCACCTCGAGGTCCCTTCCCCCGCGCTCCCAGGCCTAATCACAGGTCAGCGCAGCGCGCGCGAGCTCCTCTTTGACCCGGTGGTACGCCACCAGAGCGGGCTTTCAGAGGAGGGGCGCGAGCTTGTCTGCAGGCTCTTCCCCAGGAACTCCTCCATGTGGACCTACTCCCCAGCCTTCGAGCTGGCGGACGCCTGAGCTCGCGGGCCTAGCGCTCGCGGCGGATGATGATCCAGCCCACCTGAGTCTCCGCAGGCATAGCGACCTCGCCAGGCTTTAAGAGGAAGGCTGTAGCGAGGTGTTGAGGCAGCCCTGGAGTCTTCCGATGGACCCAGCCGAGGTCCCCCGCGCGCTCTTTACCGCCGGGGTCATCGTTGGAGAAGCGCGCGATCGGCTCAAAGGGCTCTCCAGCCTCCAAGCGGGCGTGGATCTCGCTTGCGAGGATGCGTGCCTCCTGAAGGCTGCGCTCAGGGTTAGGGGCAACAGAAGAGCCGGCATGGGTGATCAGCACTCCACGGAAGCGGCCCCAGTTCTCCTCGACCAGCTCCGGCGCGAGCTCCGATGGATCTACGCGCTGCAAGAGGTGCCAACCGAGCGGCGTCGCGACCGGCTGTGAGAGCTCCATAGGTGCGAGCTCGAAGGCCGCGCGCTTGAGCTGGGAGTCACGAGGACCCCGCTCGAAGACGGCGTAGTCTCCCCCTCGCTCAGCAGAGAGCAGGTCCATGGAGTGCTCGCGAGCGAGCTCGCCAAAGGCGGCGCCCGCCTCGAGCTCTGCACGCAGCTCCAGCAGGCGCGCTCGCACTTCTGCTCCACGGCCCTCTAAGTAGAGCTGACGTACAGCGACGTAAGTCTCTACGCGCTGCACTAAGTGCAGCGCGCTCTCTGACTCGATCACCCCACTCACCTCGTCGAGCTCAGCGTTCCAGAGGAACTCATCGAACTGCGTTGAGAGCACGCCCGTAGGGAAAGAGCCCAAGACACCATCCCCTCCCACACCAGCAGCTGCACGAACCTCGAGCACGAGCTCCTCAAAGCTCTTCCGCGCCGGCCCTTCAGATTCCGCGCCCCGTCCGAGCACCCGCAGCCACTGCTGCGCCTGTTCTAAGGCCTGCTCACGCGCTCTGCCGCGCCCCTCTCCAAAGCCCAAGCTAAGGACCCTCACGCTCCTGAGCGGGGGCGCCTCCTCGCTGAGGTGCAAGGTCTTGACCAGCAGCGATCCCTCTCGCTCCGCTGGAGCTGCCCCGCCGCCTGTGATGAGCGCGAGCGCGAGCAGACCGCACCAAGCGAGGGGGCCCCTGAGAGAGTTCACGGCAGGCTGACGGTGACGTCTTTGATTTCGGAGTCGGGTTCGAGCACCACCTCGGGGACGTCCACTCGCTGGAAACCGCGGTAGACCTCTAGGCGGTACCTCCCAGGTCGGTAGCGACCGAGCACAGAGCGGCCATCCTCACCGGTGGAGCCCTCTCCGGAGAAGAGCCCACCGAAGGCGCCGCCGACGTCTGTGACGACCCCTTCACCTCCATCGAGGGGAGTGAGCTGCCCGCGGGCGCCTCGCACCGGCGCGCCCGAACTCCCAAGGACGAGCAGCCGGACCTCGACGCCAAGGTCCATGACGATCCGCGTCTCCCCGCCGGACTCGTCCACCTCGACCTCCACAGGGAGCGGCGCTGAGTAGTCCTTAGCAGAGCAAGAGAGTGAGTAGGTGCCTACAGAGACCGGTCCCAGCTCAAAGCTGCCATCCTCTCGACTCCTCGTCCGAACAGGGCGCGGATCCCGGGTCCCGCTGCGTGCTCCGGCGATGCGCGCGCCTTCAACAGGTGCTCCGGTCGAATCAACGACCACACCCTTGATGCTGAGCGCAGGAGGCAGCTCGACCTTGAGGCCGCGCTCGATGCGGCCGTCAAAGACCTCGATGATCAACGGATCAGAGGCCGCGAGCTTCGGGCCCTCATCGCTCCAGCCAGGACGAACGATCAGCTCGTACTCCCCAGGCGCGACGCGCTCGAAGCCGAAGCGGCCGTCTGAGTCCGTGCGGTCCTCGCTGCTCACGCCCTCAGAGGCGATGAGGGAGCCGAGCATCCCGCTGAACTCAGGTTGCTTCGTCGGGCGCAGGAAGACCCGCGCGCGATCTACAGGCTCGCCGGTTTCACGCGCGACGACCTCGCCCTCAACCCCACCCTCAGGAAGGTGAAGATCGAATTGCATCTCAGGCTGATCGGGGACGTCGAGGTCCATGCGGATCTCACGGCCGACGCCTTGAACCTGGAGGGAGTACTCGCCGGAACGCAGGCCGGGGAACTCATAAGAGCCGTCAGAGCGAATCCGCGAGAGCTTGAAGTCCACGCCGAGGACGTTGTCGCCTTCGAACGAGATCGCGGTCACAGCCCCTCTTCGTACCGGCTCACCTCCGTCGTAAACCACCCCATAGACCCTGCAGCCCGAGGCGTTGTCATCGACGATGTCGTAGCGGATCGAGCGACCTTTGGGAATCGTCACGAGGTCAAAGTTCATGTTCCCGAGGAAGCTCGTGAAGTTGAGCTGCTCGTCTCCGCGGCTGACCACGAAGATGTAGGAGCCTGAGACCATGTTCTCCATCTTGTAATCGCCGTTCTCGTCCGTACCGGCCTCGTACAGGCCGCCCGGGACGTTCCCACCGCGACCTGGAGTCATGCGGTTCGGAGACAGAGCGAAGACGACCGTCCCTGGCATCGGACGACCGAAGCCGTCCTCGACGGTCCCGTAGGCGCCGCCGCCTTTCATGAGCTCCAGGACGACACCCTCGATCGGCTCTCCTGCCGCGACCTCGAGCTCCTCCTCGCTGACAGCCCCAGCGTAGTCCTCATGCAGCGCATAGAGGCGGAGCCTCCCAGGCATGAGCCCCGTGAGTTCGAAGGCGCCTTGTGCGTCACTCAGGACGGAGTTGTCCGAGAACATCCCCGCGCCCGCCGCGTAGCTGAACAGCGCCGGCGGCATCATCGACGCCCCGAAGCTCCCGTCTACGTTCATCATTGTGTTCATGTCGCGTCGACGCTCACGCTCTGTCGGCGGGTCGATCTGTCCAGTTTCCGCTGCGCGGCGCATCCGCCCGCGATCGCTGCGGCGGCGGTCGCGTCCGCGGTTCATGTCTTCGCGAGAGACAGCCACGACTTGAGCGCCTCGTACTGGGAGTCCATCAGAGTCTAGGACTAGCCCGCGCACGACCCCGCCAGCTTGCATGCTGACGATCACGCCGCGCGTCGGCTCACCCTCTTTGACCATGATCTCCTCCACGACCTCGGTGAGATAACCCTCAGCGCGGAAGGTGAGTTCGACCTCTCCGGGCTCGACGCCCTCCAATCGGAAGCGACCTGCTGGGTCCTCGAAGGTGGTGCCACCGGAGAAGGGGTTGTACTTCCCAGGTTCACCCGCGCCAGCCATCACCCGGTCCATCCCGGAGATAGTGAACTCTGTCACAGGCTCCGCGCGCTCGAGGTCCATGACGATGCCCTCTACGAATCCGCCTCGCTGAAGGACGACCTCTAGCTCCCCCTCTTGCTCCTCTGGATTCCACTCCTGGCGCTTTGTCTCATAGCCAGGCTTCATGAAGCGTAGACCGTGTGGAGCATCACCAGCACAGGGGCCAGCGACGAAGCGCCCGTCTTGATCAGTCACGGGGAAGTCCCAACCTTCGACGGCCTGCGAGACCATCGGAGCTAGGGTGAAGTCGAACTCCATGTTTCGGAAGTTCACCATGCGCCAACGCACCTGCACCCCGGGGAGCGGCGCACCTGCTGAATCGACTACGCGGCCAGCGACCATGGGACCGCTCTTCAAGCGGATGTCTTGGGCCTGGACGAGGACGCTGTCGACTGCGATGAGCGGCACACCTTGAGCAGGGATGTGGCCAGGACCGATAGCCACGACGTCCACGTCTCCCTCCGGGACACCTTCGATCACATAGCGTCCTTCGGCGTCGGTGGTCGCGTGGGTGCGCTGAATGATCTCTTCGAGCATGCGGATGTCACGCAGCCCGCGTGGGACCGCGCCCACCTGCGCACCAGCTAAGGGGACCGGATCTCGATCCTCTTCCTCGTCACCCGCGACTGAGAGCACCTGACCAGCGATGCGCCCGCCAGCGCGGATCCTCATCGTGACGTTGGTCTCTTCGCCAGCCTCCACTTCGAGACCGACGGCGTGGGTGATCGTGTGCTCAGAGCTAGCGGCAGAAAGCTCGTATCCCTTGCCAGGAGCGACCCCCTCGAGCCGGAATGAGCCGCTCTCATCGACTTGGACCTGCACGAGGCGCAGCGAGCCCTCTCGGAGCTGCCCGAGGAAGTGACCGGGGCCAGGACTCAACACGACCGTCGCCCCGATAGCAGGGGTCCCATCAGCCGCGAGGACCTCGCCGCTGATCGAGCCGGCGGGCTGGACCTCTACTGTCGCCGGGCCACCAGAGCCAGACTCAACGACTGAGACCCGCACGGGGCGCGTCGCGGTGTGCGCGGGGCCGAAGGCGTCGAGGTAGTAGCGCCCGCTGCGGATCCCCTCGAAGGAGAAGTTGCCCAAGCTGTCTGTGAACTCCACCGCCGCAGGCTGGGTCCGCTCTGACATGTCCTCGTTAAAGGCCGCCAAGCGCAAGATGCGCCCGATGAACACGTCACCGGAGGGAGGCGTCGTGAGCAGCTCGACCCGCACCCCTGCTACCCCGACCTCTGTCCCCTCCTGAACGACGACGCCTGTGAGCGCGCCGCGCCCGCGGAGGCGGACGTAGGCGTCGCCCTCTGCCACCGCGCCGAGGTCTCGCTGATCGAGCTCTTCCTCTAGCCCGTCACCTCGAGCGATCTCAAGATCTTCAAGGGCTGAAGTATCCGCAGCGCTGCCTTCGATGGTCGGCACGCTGAGATCGAACTCTGCCGGCTCTTCTCCCCCGTTGATGACGACAAGGAGGAGCGCGACGAGGCCTAGGGCGAGCGAGATGAGGAGGAGCGGCCGCTTTACAGCGCCGCGGTTGTGCTGAGCTAATGACATGTGCTTGATCAGGTCTTAGGACCTCGAGGGATACGCTCAAGACCTGTATTGATTCTCTCTGAAATCACCCCGATCGCCTAGCCCAAGGAGCCAGAGAGCCTCAACTAGGAGCCTCACCGATGGGGAGCACCACGTGGGCCCTCGTCCCGTCGCTGTCACGCCTAGGCCCTAGCTCAATCCGACCGCCCATCTCGTCCACCACCCGCTTACAGATAGCGAGGCCTAGCCCCGTGCCGTGGGACTTGGTCGTGAAGTGCGGCTCGAAGAGGTGCGTGAGCGCTGTCTCGTCTAGACCTGAGCCCTCATCGAGGACCTCGATAGAGACCTCTGAGCCCGACCGCTCCACGCGGATAAGCAGGGTGCCCCCCTCACTCATAGCCTCGAGGGCATTGGAGATGAGATTGATCAAGACCCGATGCAGGCGGTCAGGGTCCACCATAAGCTCGCCGCCCTCTCCCTCTCGGACCACCTCAACCTTGAGCTCTTCCGCCCAAGCGGCCTCGAGCTCGAGCACGTCCTGAATGAGCTGGTCGAGCGAGATCCACTCTGGGGCGAGCGCTCGCGCGCCCGCGAAGTCCGAGAACTCCTTGGCGATCTCACGCATGTTGGCCACTTGCCGCTCTACGAGCTCGAGCGTGCGCGTGAGGATCTGGTCAAGCTCGGGGCTCTGCTCATCGCGCGCTCGCCGAAGGAGCTTCGTCGAGAGCAGGATCGGAGTGAGCGGATTCTTGATCTCGTGGGCGATCTGCTGCGCCATCTCTCGCCACGCCGCCTCCTTCTCCGCGCGCACGAGCTGCTCACGGCTCGACTGGAGATCCTCCGTCATCTGATTGAACGCGCGCGCGAGCTCTGCGAGCTCATCCTTGCCGCTCACCTCGATTCGTGCGTCTAGGTCACCAGCCGCGACCCTGCGAGTGCCCTGCTCCAGCGCCAAGATCGGCTGGGTGGTGCGGCGGGCGATGAGGAGCGTCCAAAGGACGACGATCAAGAGCACGAGCAGCGTCGCAGAGATCAAGAGGCGCGACAGCTCCTCGATGGTCACTGAGATGTCCTCATTGTTGATGCCGATCCCTACGACCCAACCCAAGCCGCCCTCCTCCTTGCTCGCGCAGTGCTTGAAGGCGGCGTTCTTCTTGTTCCCCCTGAACTCGTACTCGGGGAAGAGATCCCACTCTCCCGCGCGCGCGGACTCGACCAAGATCGGCAGACCGACGTCCTCCTGGACGCGCATGCCGTAGAGCCCGCGATCCTTGTGCGCGATGATCGTGTTCGCGTCATCTCTCCAAAGCCAGGAATAGGAGGAGGAGCTCAGGTCTGCGCCGATGAAGCCGCTGAAAGGGTCTCGTTCGCCGACCTCATCGAGCTCGGCCTGGACCACCGACCAGTTCAGCAGCCCATAGATGACCCCGACCGGCAGAGTAGGGTCGTTCGGTCCCCAGACCGGCTCAGCGAAGCCGACGTGGTAGTCCGCAGGGTCGACCACGCCGTCCTCCGCCCTCTGGAAGAGCTGACCCTGGTGCTGGTCTACTGCGCTCCGGTCTCCAGCCATGGCGTCCGCGAACCATGCCTCGCTGGTGTACTCACGCCCCGACACGAGCGCCAACAGCTCCGGAGACATCTGCGCCCCGGTGCGATCCATCGTGTTGTGTGCCACGACCTTGCCATCCGCGTTCACAACGAGCAGGAGGTCGAAGGCTCCGCCGCGAGAGACGAAGCGGTTGAAGCGTTCTCTCAGGGGGCGGACAAACACGGCCTCGTCGCCTTCGTAGTCACCTAAGGCCCACTCGACGAGCGGGTCCTCAGCCCAGAGCTCGATGTCGAGACGCCGCTCCTCGACGAGGTCATCGAGCCGGCCAGCGAGGTCTCCGGCGAGGCTGACCAAGTAATGCCGCGCGACGTTCCAGGACAGCCGCTCAGCGAGCTGCGCGTTCACGAACCACGCGAAGCCAAGGAATGGCACGACCACCGCCGCGAGGACAGCGAGAACCCACTTCGTCGAGAGCCTGCGAATCATCTCCCTAGTATCCTAGAAGCCCGTATGCGCGAGCCCAACTTCCCTCACGCTCCCAAGCGAGTCCTCCTCGTGCGATTCTCGCACTTGGGTGACGTCGTCTGTGCGCTGCCGCTCTATCACGCCCTGCGAGCGGCTCACCCAACGGCGAGGATCGCCTGGGCCACTGAGGCCCCCTTCGCGCCCCTCCTAGAGGGCCTGCCAGGCCTCGAGCGGGTGATACGCTTCGACCGCAGCGCGGGCCTAGCTGGCGCCGCTCGCCTCGTCCGAGAGCTGCGCGCCTTCGCCCCAGATCTCTGCGTCGACGCCCAGGGGAACTGGAAGAGTGCCGTCGCGGCGCTCGCCTCAGGCGCCTCCCGTCGGGTCGGGCCCCACCCTCGAGACTGGCGGGAGCCCTCAGCTCGTCACCTGATGTCAGAGCACGCACAGCCAGCAGCTGGCCCGCATTCAGTCCAGCGCGGCGCTGCCCTCTCACAGCACCTCGCCTGCGCGGCGCCTGTCAGGCAGGACCCCGCAGTCTCAGCTTCGGAGCTTCAAGCCGCCAAAGCAGCACTCGCGACGCGCCTCCCTGGGGACAAACCCTTCCTGATCGTCCACCTCTCCCGCCCCGGAGATCCGCGCTCTTGGCCTGAACAGCGCTACCGTGAGCTCGCGAGCCAAGCAGCCAAGGCCGATCACGGCGTGCTCTTCCTGTCAGGGCCTGAAGAGGCAGACCTCGGAGCCCGGCTGGCCGCAGAGGTGCCTGCAGTCCAACATTGGATCGGGCAGCGCGGACTCCGTGAACTGGCAGCGCTCTTCACGGCTGCAGCACAGCGAGGCGCTGCCCTCTTAGCCTGCGACTCAGGCCCCATGCACCTCGCTGCCGCTTGCGGCTTGCCGGTGACGCTTCTCGCAGGCCCCCAAGACCCCGACGCCACAGGCCCCATGGCGTGGGGCTCAGCGCACGCTGCTGTGCGAGCTCCCCTCCCGCCAGCCTGCGCGCCCTGCTTGCGCAGGCGCTGTCATCACCCCCGCGGAGCAGTCTGTATGAGCGAGCTCTCTGTGAGCCGCGCCCTGTCCGCGCTCAGCGAGAACACAGGAGGAGCGCTCTCATGCGCATGACCCACTACTTCAAGGTCTTCGCTGGCCTGCTCGTGCCCGCGCTGGGCTTCGCTGCCTGGACAGGCATCACCGAGGCGGAGTCTCACCTCACCGCAGGGCTGATAGCCTCCGTCCTGGCCGTCGGGACGCACTCTCTCTTGCTGATCTTCATGATCATCACAGGCCGAATCCTCCGAGAGGCTGTGAGAGTGCGACGACTCCCAAGCGAGTTCCTGGAGGAGCTGAACGTGTTCTTCGCAGATCGCCGCGCCTACCCCGCGGCGGGGTTCGCGAGCTTGTTCATCGTGACAGCGGCGGTCTTGGGGTATGGAAACAGAGGCTTCGGCCTCTCCCCCTCCGTCCACATGCTCATCGCCCTAGGCGCGGTCTTCTACAACGTCTACGCGCTCACCCTTGAGCTCCAAGCGCTCCTCGAGAACCAGCGCCTCTTGGACAAGGTGAAGGCTGAGCTAGAGGCCTCGGATGCGCGAGGAGAGGGGCCCATCGCCGAACCTAGCCCTGGGGTCGTCTCCCCCATGCCTTGGGGGCCGACCCTCGCCGCGGGCGCGTGGCTCCCCTACCTCTACTGGGGTCTCGTCACATGGCGCGGAGACTTCTCCAAGGTCAACATCCATCCTTGGGTCGAGCTCTCCTTGCTGGGCCTCTTACTGATGTTCCTCTCAGCGAGGCGCGCAGGGTCGCGCAGCGACTAAGAGCCGAGCGTGTGCTCAAGGCGCTGGATGCGCTCTTGGATGTCGCGATACTCCGGCCAAAAGATCTCGATCTGCTTCAAGAGAGAGAGCTTGCCCTGGGCGTCTCCGGCCTTGGGGATCTCGCCGTATAGGCGGCCTGCGCTCTCGACGTAGTCGACAAGGGTTCCCCGCCGAGCGCGTGAGTCCTCGTAGTAGTCCGTGCGCGCGAGGAGCTCGTCGTACACCGCGATGGCCTCTTCGTAGAGGAAGTCGTACTCATAGGCGAGCGCTCGCTCATAGATGATGCGGTTCTTCTCGTCATCGATCTCACCGCGGACGAGCTCGAAGTCCTCGGTCTGCATCGTCGTCATCGCGACGCCCTCATCAAGCGCAGCCAATGCTCCGTCAAAGTCCCCTTTAAAGACCAGCATCTCAGCCTTTAAGAGCTGATCACTTGCTGTGGCCTCGCGCGTCGCCTCCTCGAGTCGCTCTTCCAAGCCCTCGGTAGAGGGGTGAAGGATCTGCGCTAGGCGGAACTCATTGCGCGCCGCCGCGTAGAGCCCGCGAGACATGTAGTCGTTGCCGAGGATGAAGCGCTGCCCAGCGAGCATGCCGTCGACCTTGGCGCGTCGACTCAGCGCGCGCGTGTGATCGGGGAGGTATTTGCGCGTGTAGCCGAAGCGCGACTTGGCCTGCTCCAACCAATACTCCGAGAGGGCGCGAACCCCCGCGACGTAGTAGCCCTTCGCGAGGTCCACCCTGTACTGACTCTGGCGACCAGCGAGCTCTCGCGCGCGGAGGGCGCTCGGGTGATCGGGCGTCATCTCTAAGGCTGCGTCGTACTTCTCTACCGCTGCTGCGTACTCCTCGAGAGCGTGCAGCTCCGTGCCCTCTTGGTAGAGGCGGTTCGCGATCTTCGAGCGAGTCTTCCCTACCCAAGTGAGCACGACCTCGGACTCCGGCCTGAGCAGGAGGGCCTGCTCGAAGGTGAGGAGTGCCTCATAGTCCTTGTCATCAAAGGTCTGCTGCCGACCCTGCTGCAGATACCAGGCGACTGTGGCGAGCTCCTGCTGAGCGAAGCTCTCCGCGCTCGGACTCCGCTCGACGAGCTCTTGAGAGAGCAGAAGCGCTTCCTCATAGCGAGTGAGCTCGATCAATCGGGCGACAGTGGGGCCATCGGTCGTCTCTTCAGGTGTAGAAGAGCAGGCGCAGAGGGCAGCGAGAGCAGGCAGGAGATAGGTTTGAATGCGCATAATGGTCGCTCGAGGCAAGTTCAGTGGACGCCGCAAGGCCCGCTTCCTTCCCCGATTTCCAGAGCACAGTAGCGAAGGCCAGCTGGGCCGCCAAGAGCTGCTCAGCGCCCCTAGGAGAGGGATCAGGTCTGAATCCCGTCGTAGAGGGCCACTCCAAGGCTCCCAAAGGTCAGCAGGGGCAGCCAGCTGGCGAGGAGCGGGTCTAAGGTGCCCTGCAAGCCGAAGTTCCTGCAGGCGAAGTCTGCGGCGAAATAGAAGACGCAGAGGAGCAGGCCGCGAATCAGTCCATCTGCGCCCCCGCCTCGGTCTAGACGGAGCTGGAACGGGAGCCCCACCAGCAAGAGCACGATGCAGGCGAGCGGGAAGGTGAGGTGATAGTGCAAGAGGGTTTGGTAGACGACGTTCTCGGGGTCGCGCTCGGAGAGCGCGAGGGTCTCAGCGATGGAGAGGTCCAGCGGGTTCTCCCGCGCGCGCTGATACGAGAGCGGGAGGTCGGGCTCAAAGTCAAAGTCATGGAGGCGGTCGATCCTGGTGCGCTTCTCTTCCCCCCCGACCTCATAGCGCTCTCCACCCTCGAGCCACCAAGCGGTCTGCCCCTTGCGCTCCTCATGAACCATGCGCTCTGCCACGACGCTGATCCACTTCCCCTCCCGCTTGAAAGTCGCGTCAAGGCCGCGGACCTCCGGGGGCGCCCCGTCGCGCGCTGGCCTGAACTCCTGTAGGCGCAGGATCCCGCCGCCGACATCACGGACATAGAGGTCCTCATAGACGAGCTCTGCCTGCTGGTTTCGTAACACCCAAGCGATGCCGTCGCGCTGTCTCGCGACATCCGAAGAGCCCAGCTCTCGGACGACGACCATCAGCATCATCGAGAGGACGCCACCAGCGAAGATCGGGAGCAGGACCCTCCGTGCGTCCAGCCCTGCGGCCAGCGCCGCTTGGACCTCGTTGTGCTTGGCGAGCCTCCCAAGGGTGAAGAGTCCCGCGGCGAAGCAGACGAAGGGAGCGCACTGCAAAAAGAGGCTGGGGATGTTCAGGAGGTAGTACTTCGCGACCAGCTCCGTGCTGGGCTGGGTCCCGTCAGGCCAGACCTCGAGGAAGTCGTCGAAGTTCTGGGCAAAGTCCATGATCAGGAACAGGCCGACGACGACGAGGAAGCTCGTCGCCCACGAGGCGGCGAAGAGCGAGGCGACGTAGCGGTCGAGCTGACCGCCGAGGGCGAGGCGGCGACCGCTCATCGGGAGAAGGCCTTCCTAGTCAAGATGACCCCGACAGTACCGGTGAGCAGCACCGCGGACCAAGCTCCGAGAGCCGCGGGGACATCCCCAGAGATCGCGAGCTCCTTGCCCAGTCGAAGCGCGATCAGCCAATAAGCCAGCGCGTAGCCGACCGCGACCGCGAGCGCGGCCATACGCGTACCGCGCCTGAGGAGCAGCCCTGTAGAGGCTCCTAAGAGGGCGAAGACCAAGCACGAGGCCGCCTGCGCGATGCGCTGGTGGAACTCCCAGCGGTAATGACGCTCATCCTTCGGCCTCAGCTCCCCCGCCTCAAGCGCGGCCATCAGCTCAGAGGAGCGCTGATACCTCGCGCCAGTCCAGCTCGGATCCTTGCGGTCTACCAGCGCTGCGAAAGGGATCGAGAGGATCGCCTCTTCGCTTTGGAGCTCGAAGGGCTCCTCGTCGTCTCTCTGCACATGCTGTACGTCACCGAGCGCGACGTGCATCCGCTCGTAGTCGAAGGTGAACTCCACCTCGCCGGCCAGGAAGTTACGAGCCGGAGACTCCTCCGTCTCTGGCACTTGAATGAACGCGTCGCGGAAGACGTCGCCGTCTCGCGAGCGCGCGGTCAGGTAGAACTCGCCGAAGCTCAGCTCCGTCCTCCCAGGTGAGAGGTTGCGGACCGCGTCCCGCAGCGCGCGGATCTGATAGGCCTTCTGCTCGTACTTCATCCGCGGGAGCACCTCCGCATTCATCACGAGCGCGAGCGCTCCGACGACTCCTGCCACCAAGAGCGCAGGCCGGATCATCCTCCAGGGGCTGACCCCAGCCATCTGAATCGCGGTCCACTCTCTGTCCGCGGCGAGCCGTCCATAGACAGAGACGAGCGCGAGGAGGAGAGAGACCGGCGTCGCGTACGGGATGAAGCCTGCCAACACGAGGGGCAGGTAGGAGAGCACAGCGAGGGTCCCGACCCCCGAGAGCTTGTGCACAGCGCTCACCGCCATCGCTGGGGTCGCGATGAAGAGGATCCCTGCTGCCGCGACGAAGAACGCGAAGGCGAGCTGGGCTAGGACGTAACGCTCGAGCCGCAAAGCGCCGGGATTCTAGCAGCAGAGCTCACGCTCCCGTGACAAGCGTTAGCATCTCGGTGTGGTGACGCCCGCGGACATCAGGGAGGCAGGCCGAGAAGGCGCGGCCAGAGGGGCCTCGAGAGACCCTAGGGACCATGTGGGCTCCCCCAACAGCGGCGACCCGCTCCTAGAGCGCGTCGCGCGACGTCTCCCCCGCCCCATCACCGCCGCGCTCATGCAGGTCGCCGCGAGAGCGGCAGGGCGAGGCTCTCTCGGAAGGCGCGCGCGCGCCAACCTGGAGCTCGTCCTCGGCGACGAGCTCAGCGAGCGCGCTAGGCTTGAGTTGGAGCGCGGCTCCCTACGTCACGCCGCGCGGGTCGCGACCGAGTGGGCCCAGCTCTCTAGGCTGAAGCTAGGCGGCCAGCACAGGGAGCGAGTGCAGGCTTGGCTCGAGGAGCGAGTCTCCCTAGACGACTCCGTACGACACCTAGATGAGGAGCTCGAGGCTGGCCGGGGAGTGATCCTCGCCACCGCGCACATCGGCAACTGGGAGCTGTTGGGAGCTCGCGTCACCCCGCGCATCTTGACCAGTGGGCGCACGCCCATCGCCGTCGGCTTAGACCGCAGCGGCTGGCTCCGCAGATTGCGCGCCGCTTACGGCGTAGAGGGCCTCCCCCAGAACACACACCCGCGCGTGCTCAAAGAGGCGCTCGCCGAGGGGCGCCCTGTCGCTCTGCTCGCCGACATGGAGGTCCGCAGGCTGGCCGGGGCCTTCCTGCCCTTCCTCGGCGTGCCCGCGCTTACGATGACCGCACCAGCCGCGCTCGCGCGCGCCTCTGGCTGCGCGATCTTGCCCATGCGTTGCTACATCCCGAACGGCAGCGACAGCTACCGCGTGAGCTTTGAGGCCCCGCTCTCTCTCGACGCGTCCCTCCCTAAGAAGGAGGGCACCATAGACCTCACCAGCCGGCTCAATCAGGTCTACGAGGCTTGGATACGTGAGACACCAGCTCAGTGGGCTTGGTACCAACCCAGATGGCGGACGCGCCCTGGGACCCTCGAGGCGATACCCCTCGCTGCGCGCGCCGAGCGCCCAGACCTCCCGGGCGCATACGACGGCGACGGGTGAGGCCTAGAGCCCGAGTGCGCTCACCTTCGCTGCGACGGTCGGGTGCTTGCGGAGGTTCGCGAACTGCTCGGGTCGGTCCTGCTTGTACCCCTTGAACCACTCGTCGATCCCCGGGAGCCCGACGAGCTCGTCAGCGGCCTCTTGGACCATCCCCTCGTCACCGAGGGTGAGGATCAGCTGGATGAGGATCTCAACAGCCTGGCCCTTCTGATCACGCTCCCACTCGTACTTGACCTGCAGCTTGCGGTCGACGAAGAACTCCTGCTGCTCCGCCCGCATCGTGGCGAGGAGCTCGTTGCAGTTCGGGGCGTCTCCGGGGTTGTCGATGATGTGCTTCTCGATGATCGCGAAGGCCCCCTTGTAGTCCCTTGGGAACGCCCAGGTCATCGTCTTCACCTCATAGGCGATGTCTGTGAAGGTCGCGGGTGACGACAGATCACAGATCTCTTTGAAGCGCGCCTCATAGCGCAAGACCTCTTCCATCTCAGGGTGGGCGGGCCAGCGCTCCTTGAACTCACGGACGCGCTTCAAATATACGCGCACGCGCTCGCGCGGGGGCTTGGCGCCGTGCAAGCGGTCTGTCCTGAAGCGGTCGAGCTGAGTCGACTTCCACTTCGTACCGCGATCATTGAGCAGAGCGATCTCGGCCTCTTTGTCCTTGTCCGCCAAGCGGCTGCGCAGCTCGTCGTACTTTTTCCTGAGCTCCACGCCCATGCCGTTGACGTTCTCTGCGGTCAGTCCATCCAGCGCGTTCGTCGCGCCGCCATAGTTGGCCTCGTTGAAGAGCTCAGTCGCGACTCGGATTCGATCCTTCGGGTCCGCTCCTGTACCAGACTCGAGGTCCATCGAGGTGACCGCGAAGTAACCGATGACAGCTATGAGCAAGCCGATCGCGCCATAGGCCCACGTCGGCATGCCCTTGCTGACCGTCCGCTTGGCGCGCTGCACCCGAGCCCCGCTGCGCGCTGCGGGCTTCGCGGAAGAGATCCGAGCCTCCCTGCTCTGGGGCCTCGGGGCCGCAGGCCTCGTCGGCGCCGCTGCGGGCGCTGTCTTGGGAGCAGCCGCAGGAGCCGCGCTCTCGTCGAGGTCTATACGTAAGGTCGCAGAGCCGATCCCGATCACCGCTGAGCCGCCGAGGTTTGTCTCGCCGGGCGCAGGCGCGCCGTCGACCGTCGGCGGCTGCACTCCTGCACGCGCGCGGAGCGTGACTAGTCCACCAGCGAACTCGAGGTCACAGTGGGTCTCAGCGACGTCAGGAGACTTGAGCGTGAGGGTGCACGCGTCGCCAGAGCCGATCGTCAGCTTGCCTTGATCGAAGCGAAACGCGCGGCGCTCGCCTCCCTCTTCAAGAATCAGTCTCGCCATGTCTGCAGATCATTCAGGAAGTCGGTCCCGCGACCAAAGTTTTGAGTCCAGTAATTGCTGATGACGCCGCTCCCCATCTCACGATGCCCCGCTCCGAGGAGGTTTCTGTGGTGGCCGCTAGAGCTCATCCAGCCCTGGTGCGCCGAGAGCGGAGAGCCAGACCCCATGTAACAGTTCTCGCTCACGCCCGCGGTATATCCGCACAGGGTCATCCTGTCTCCGGGAGTCCGTCGCTTCGGGTCGCCTTGTTCAAAGTGACCGAAGTCCCCAGTGTCAGCCATGTATTCAGAGTGCATCACAGCAGCAGCCTGCACCTGCGGGTTCCAGGCCACAGCGCCCCGACCCATCATCGCGCGGTAACGGTTCGTGATGCGCACCTGCTCGGCCTCCGCCTTGTCTGCCTTCAGGCCGCCGCCGTCCAGCACCTTGCCCTCAGGCTTGAAGCTGTCCCACAGGTGCTCGTTGTATGCCACGACCTCTCGGCTCATGGCCAGGTCGTAAGCCTCGTCAGCGTCCCAAGCGAAGGACTGGAGCGTGACGCTCTCTTGCTCTGGGTCGATCCCCCAGATCCAGCCTGGGATCTCGGAGCGCATGCTGAGGTCTAGCTCGAGCTCGTCAGAGGCGACCTCTCTCAACCAGAGCAAGTCTTCCAAACCAGAGAGGAACATCTCCGGGAGGCGCACCTCACGGGAGTCCTCCCAGACCTCTTCGACCGCCTTCACCAGCTCATCGACCCTGCGCTGGACGGCTGGATAGAGCCGCGCCTTGTCAGGGGGGCACTCAGGCGGGTTGTAGGGATAGAAGTACTCCTCCTCATCGAAGATCAGCTCGAGCGCCGTCGCGCGAGCCCTGTCCAGCGCTCGCCGCTTGTCAGCCATCCCCGACAAAGAGTCGAGCACTCCGCCGCGCTGCACCGTCCGCAGCGCGCGCTCCCAGCGCGAGTTCAGCACCTCGATGACGACGGGCTCGGCGTCACTCCCAAGGTCCAAGAGCCGCGCCAGGGCCTCCTCTCTGTTCTCGCTCGTCGCGACTAGGAGCTCCTTCTTGTACCGATCGAGGTTCGCTGCCAAGCGCTCGGCCTCAAACTGCCCACGCGGCAGCCAGCCTCCCTCATCGAAGACATAGCCGCCCTCAGGGACCTCCTCTCCGAGGCTCGTCGCGACCAGCGACCAAGCCTCAGCGCTGCGCATGTTGCCGCGCTCCACCCAGCGGCCGAGGTCCGCGAGGGCGTCCTCGTCGGTCCCCGTCGCGAGACGCTCGAGCAAGAGACCTCCCTGCGCACGCTTCGAGATCTTCGCGAGCTCGCCTAGGTCCTCGAGGACCTCTCCAGAGAGCTCAGCCCAAGGCAGCTCTTCACCGCCCTGTGTGACCGCATCGGCGGTGATCGAGGAGAAGCCCTCCTCCTCAAACCTCCCGGCGTCTAGCTTCCAAGCGTCCGTGACCTCGTCTCGGTAGAGGATGCGCCGCTCCAGCGCGCGGGCGCGCCCGACGAGGCCGTCGCGCTCGTCACCGGGGCTGACAGAGAAGCCAGCATCGATCCAGGCGTCCATTGCCAGGCGCAGCTCACCCGCGGCCTCTAGGGTCTGGGCCTTGTTCCACGCCTCGTCAGCGTCCTTGAGCACCGGCTGACGCACAGCGACTTCCATCTCACCGCGCTCAAGCTGAGCGCGCAGACCAATCGCCTTCGTCACGCGCGCGACCTCATCGTGAATCGACGAGAGCTCACCCGCCCCGGGGAAGCGCCCGGTGTGCTTGAGGAGGAAGGAGCGCGCCGAAGAGACGCCCTCGCTGTCCTCGACTCGCTTCGCGCTCGCGAGGATCACCTCGAGCTCCTTCTTCGCCTCTTGCGAGATGGCGCGCGCGAGGGCTTGGACCTCAGCCGCGCGAGCGCCAGCGCTCGGGAGCGCCATCTCTAGCTCTAGGAGAGCGACCTCCCACTGCTTCCGCGCGCGGAGATCCTCAACGCTCTCGATCACGAGGTTGACCTGCTCTCGCTGCGCCTCGCTGCGCGCGGACACCTCGCCACCGCCGTGCTGCACGATGAGCTCTTCCGGCTGCCACTCGCGCTCGTCCTGATCAGCCAAGCGCATGGGCTTAGAGGAGCGCTCCATCGCGGCGCGATCAGCGATCTTGCTCCGCGCGATGTCTAACCTCTCCTCGCAGTAGGGGTCGGGAGCCTCTCCGACGAGGGCCTTCAGCGCGGCTGCCGCCTCAGCGGCGGTCTCGCGCTCATTGGCAGCTGCGAGCTCGCCTAGGAACTTGTCGCGCGCGTCTTTGGCGTCCGCGATCTCCTCCCTGAGTCGCTCCACGTCGGAGCCTTCAGCTGTGACGAGGGCTCGCTCGGCTTCAGCGAGCTCTCCTCTGCGCATGTGTTTGCGGGCGAGCTCTAGCTCTCCGCTGGAGCCACCACACGCAGCCGCTAAGAGGAGGGTTGTGATGGCGAGGGCCTTTGCGCCTCTCTGGGTCAAATCTCGTGCTCTGTGGTTCATAACGCTTCCATTCGAAGTGGCTCAGCGTACCGCATAGCTACGACTCGAGGGGCTGCTAGCAACACAAGTGAACGTAAGAAGCTAGATAACTCTACAGAGGCGCGCCCCTCAGGCCCCCCAGACCTCGTCCCGGAGGTCCTCAGGAGTGATCTCCCCAGCGCTCAGTACCGCTGCGCGCCGGAGCTCGTTCTCAAGCTCGCGGACATTTCCTGGCCAACCATAGGCCTCCAGCACCTCGCAGGCCTCTTCACTGACGGAGACCTCACGCCCCAACTCCTCACTGAGCAACGCTTGGAAGTGCTTGATCAGGTGCGCTACATCCCCCTCGCGCCCGGCGAGGGCGGGGACCTCTAGCGTCACGACGTTGAGGCGGTAGTAGAGGTCCTCGCGAAACTCTCCCGCAGCGCACATCGCGGCGAGGTCGCGGTGAGAGGCCGCGACGACCCGCACATCGACGCGCCGCGCGTCGTTCGAACCGACTGGACGGACCTCTCCGTCCTGAAGGACGCGCAAGAGCTTGGCTTGCATCTCGAGCGGCATGTCACCGATCTCATCCAAGAAGACTGTGCCGCCATCAGCCGCCACGAAGTGGCCCTCCCGATCTTGCACCGCGCCGGTGAAGGAACCCTTCTTGTGACCGAAGAGCTCACTCTCCAAGAGGTTCGCGGAGACCGCGGCACAGTTCACGGCGAAGAAGGGCCTCTCCGGTCGCGCGCCATGCTCGTGAAGCGCCTTGGCGACGAGCTCCTTCCCCGTCCCCGTCTCGCCGTGGATCAAGGCGGAGACCTTGGCCGGAGCGACCCGTTCCATCCGGTCAAAGAGCGCCTCCATCTGCGGCGAGTCCCCCACGATCCCAAACCTGCCGGGGAGCTCTGGAGCAGCCGCCGAAGCTGGGCGCTCGCTACGCCACCCGTGGAGCGCTGCTATCAGCGCGTCCTGTGCGCCCTGCTCCGCCGCCTCGTCGAACAGCGCCCGGAGCCTCTCGAGCAGGTCTCGGTGCTCGCTCACGAGAGGAGCTTGAGGTTGGCGTACTCCAAGAGCAGGTCCTTCATCCCGTAGCGAGAGAAGTGGACCTTCGCGCGGGCGTTGATTCCAGACCCTGTGAGCGACATGACCTCTCCGCGTCCAAAGTGCGCGTGCTCGACCCTAGCCCCCACCACGAGCGCGACCTGGCCCCGCGTCGGCTCATACGCGCCGAGGACCTGCTCCTCATCCGGCTCTTCATCGAGCCCCTCGACACCCTCGGCCGGGAGCTCTCTCAAGAAGCTCGAGGGCTCACGCCAGGACTCTTGCCCGAACTGTGTGCGGGTCTGCGCGTGGAGGAGGTGCAGCTCCTCCTCTGCGCGTGTGATCCCTACATAGAAGAGCCGACGCTCCTCCTCCATCCCCTCGTCACCCTCGCTCTCCATGACCGCGCGCGCGTGCGGGAGGATCTCCTCCTCCACACCGGCGATGAAGACGATCGGGAACTCCAATCCCTTGGCAGCGTGCAAGGTCATGAGGGTGACCTTCTCCGCCTCGTCGTCCATCCCGTCCACGTCAGAGACTAGGGAAACGTGCTCGAGGAAGCCGCGCAGCCCCCCCTCAGGGTCGTCCGCGTCGAACTGCTCCGCGAAGACCTCAAACTCGCGGACGTTGGCCTCGCGCTCCTCCTCACGCCCGTCGTTCGCCTCCGAGAGCCAACGACCGACGTCCAGCTGAGAGAGGAGGCTGGTGAGCGCCTCCCCAGCGGGGCCCTCTCTATAAGGCGCCAAGTCTTCAAAGAGCGCGCCCACCTCAGCCAAGCCCTTCTTGGCCCGACCCCGGATCGCCTCTAAGGCCTCGCCACTCTGCGCCGCCTCCAGGATCCCGACGCGTCGATCGGAGGACCAACCCAGGATCTTCTCTAGGCTCTTAGCCCCCACCCCCCTCGCAGGCACGTTCGCGATGCGCGCGAAGGCCACCTGATCATTCGGATTCATCAGGAGCTTGAGGTAGGCGATCAGGTCGCGGATCTCTTTCCGCTGGAAGAACTCAACCCCACCCAAGACCTGGTAAGAGATCCGCTGCCGCGTGAAGGTCGTCTCCAGCGCGCGCTGCATGAAGTTGAGGCGGTAGAAGACCGCGATCTCCGAGGCGCGCCGTCCGCGCGCGAGGTGCGACTGGATGCGGTGACCGATCTCTGTCGCCTCGTCGTTCTCATCTCCGCACAAGAAGACGCGCACCGGTTCGCCGTCGTCACGATCCGTTATGAGCTCCTTAGGCTTGCGGGCTGTGTTGTTTGAGATGACCGCCTGAGCCGCACGGAGGATGTTTCCTGAGGAGCGGTAGTTCCGCTCCAGCTTCACGACCGCCGGGTCCGGGTAGTCCTGCTCGAAGTCGAGGATGTTTCGAATGTCTGCGCCGCGCCAGCTGTAGATGGACTGATCAGGGTCTCCACAGACCGCGAGGTTTCCGTGCGCGCTCGAGAGATGTCGCGCGAGCAGATACTGGACTCGGTTCGTGTCTTGGTACTCATCAACCATGACGTAGCGGAAGCGCCGCGCGTAAGCGTCGCGGACGGCGGGGTGACGCTCGAAGAGCTCTAGCGTCTTCAGCTGCAAGTCGTCGAAGTCGAGGGCGTTGTTCTCCTCGAGAGAGGCCACGTAGCGCGTGTAGACCTTGCGCAGGACCTCCTCTTCGATGCCGCCGCCCTCTAGCTCACCCCCGGGCTCGCCGGTCGCGCGCGCCGACTTCACCTCGCTGATCCAAGCGCCCAAGGTCGCGGGCTTGAAGCGCGTCGTGTCGTAGCCGGTCTCCTTGATGAGCTTGCGCAGGAGCTGGTTCCTGTCAGCCGTGTCATAGATCGAGTAGTCGCGGGTCCAGCCGCCCCCGAGGCCTTCGATCTCACGGCGCAGGATCCGGGCGCACATCGAGTGGAAGGTCGAGATCCAGGCGCCACCCTCCCCGATCAAGCGCGCGGTGCGCTCGCGCATCTCACGTGCGGCCTTATTGGTGAAGGTGATCGCGAGCACGGACTCAGCTGGGACGCCGTGGTCTAAGACGAGGTGGGCGATGCGCGTCGTGATGACCCGGGTCTTCCCTGAGCCAGGCCCAGCGAGGATGAGGAGCGGGCCGTCCGTATGAGTCACGGCTGCGCGCTGCTCCTCGTTCAGCTCGCTCAGCAGGTCTACCTTCGCAGGGGCCGCGCTCGCAGCTCCGACCCCCTCCCACAGCTCGTGTTGCTCTCCTGCCTCGCCCATCGCGGCGACGATTCTAGCTTGTCTGAGGCGACACTCCAGCAGCGCCTCCCATGAACGACTCAGCCCCGAGCGCTAGCGCCCGGGGCTGATATTCCGAATCCTGTCGGTCCCGTGACCTAGAGGGAGTCGAGGAACTTCTCGGCCTTCTCGCCGGCCTTAGTGTTCGGGTACTTCTTGACGATCGACTCGAACTTCTTCGCGGCCTTCTTCTTGCCGCGGCGAGCGATCTCTGCGTTGGCCTTGACCAAGAGCTCGGCGGCCTTGAGCTCATCTTGGAGCTGGTCGTCGGACTCGATCTTCTCGATCGCGGTCTTAGAGGCGTCGGCCTCGGCGTGCCCTTTCAGGCTGTCGCTGAGGGCCTCATAGATGGAGAGGGCCGTGAGGACCTCACGGTTCTCAAGGAAGCTGTCGGCTTGTGACTGCAACATTCCCACGTAGGCAGTGATCTCGGTCTCGAGAGCCTCTGCCTGCTCCTTCTCAGCGAAGGCCTCATCCGCGAGGAAGCCGCGCACCGTAGCGAGCGCCTTTCCGAGGTCGCCGTCCTCAGCGCTCTCCACAGCTTTCTTGAGCTTGCCGCCGTACTCGGACTGAAGGTTCATGCTCAGGAAGCCACCCTTGCCGGCCTTCTTTGCGCCCTTGAGGGCCGCCTTGACCTTTGAGTCTGAGAGGCTGGAGGGGTGCCCGAACCAGACCACCTCGCCCTCCGGGTTGATCAGCGCCGAGGCCGGGATCCCGCGGACCCCGTACTCACCGCTGGCGTTCGAACCCGAACCGACGCGGATGTTCAAGCCGTGCTTATCGACGTACTTAGAGACCGTCCCTTCGTCTTCGCTCGAGAGCGCTAAGACTACGAGGCCGTCCTTGCCGAACTCATCCTGAAGCTCCTGTAGGTGAGGCCACGCCCCACTACAGGGTCCTCACCAAGTGGCCCAGAACTCAAGGAGGACCGTCTTCCCCTTCAGGGAGGCGATCGAGGGGGTCTGGCCTATGTTGTTGAACCAAGTTCCGCTGGTGAACTCGGGCGCGGGGGCGCCGATCTCGGGGCCCTCCGGCAAGTTGCTGGACGCGAAGGCCGCGACCGCGAGGACGGGCGCAGCGGCGAAGAGTAGACGTCTCATAGTTAGTTGGCTGGTGATAGATGGAGGCCGCAGCCTGCGGCGCGAAACATCATAACGCAGTCTATTACGACCGCGGACGGTGCAATGTTTCGAGAATCTGGGGCCAGCCTCCTTATTTGGGGCCCTTCACTTTGAAAAGCGGCTCTCCCGACCCTCTGCGAGCCTCTCTAGCTGGCGCCGCACCTCTGAATGCAGCTCCCCAGGGAGAGCTACAGCGCGCCAGACCTCCCCGACCCTGAAGCGGAGATGGTCTCCCGTCAGGCGCCACTCAGCCAGCTCTTCGTAGGCGTAGGAGAAGCAGCGGCTCTGCACTCCGGCCGCTCCGCACGCCTGTCCACGCTGAGTCCTCGCCAAGAGGCCTGCTAGGCAAGAGAGCCCAAGGAGAACACAGATAGGGAGTGCGGGGAGGGCCTCCGAAGCTGCAAAACACCCCACCGCTCCTGCTAAGGCGTAGAGGGTGGGAGCACCTCGACCCCCAGGCGTGGCGTGCAGAACCTTTCCCACGCGCCGCCGCGCAGCACAGAGCTCCCAAGCATGCACAGCGCACGCGAGCAGGGGCCAAAGAGCAGCGATCCAAAGGAGCTTGTCCAAGGGCAGGAGCCTAGCACCTCCGCCGCTCAGAGCGAGGATGGTAGCCTCTCTGAATGCACCAAGTCCGCAGCACTAGGCTCCTTGCGCTCGCGCTCGCGGCAGGCTCCGCTGCCTGCTCCGCCGCTGGCATCCGCGGGGCCTCATACGTCATCGTCGACACCGCCACAAATGAGCGAGTCGAGTTCGACACCTTCGTCGACCGGGTCACGAGCGCAGACGTCCTCTTCCTAGGCGAACAGCACGACAACACGACGTGCCATGAGCTCCAGCACTGGACGACCCTCGCCCTAGCGAAGCGCCGACCCGTCACGCTCTCCCTAGAGCAGTTTGAGGCCGACGTACAAGGGACACTAGACGCCTACCTCCGAGGCGAGATCAGCGAGGCGGCCTTCTTGGCCGAGAGCCGCCCGTGGCCAAACTATGAAGCTGACTACCGCCCCACCCTGGAGTGGGCGCGCGGCGCCGGCGTCCCAGTGATCGCTGCGAACATCCCGAGGCCGCTCGCCCGCAGGGTCTCCCGCGGCGGCTGGGAGGAGCTAGGCGTGATCGGCAACGAGCACTCACCTTGGGCGCTCAACGTAGATGAGCCTCAGTACCGCGCGCGCTTCGAGGTGGCGATGGGGAACCACAGCGGCACCGAGGACCAAGAGCTCGACGACTGGTTCGCCGCGCAGTGCGTGAAGGACGACCGTATGGCCGAGTCAATTGCCCACCACTTAAGGGGCAGCGACGCAGACGCCCCCCTCGTCATCCACTGGTGCGGTCGCTTCCACTCCGACTACCGCCTCGGCGCTGTCTCACGTCTGGCGAGTCGCCGGCCTGACCTCAAGATCATGACCGTCAGCATGGAGACGACGGATGACCTCAACGCTCCGCTGCCTCGCGAGGTCGCGTCGAGCGCTGACTTCGTCTGGTGGATCCGATGAGCGAAGTGCGCCCAGCGGCTGAGGAGAGGTCCGCGCCGCGCACCTGGCCCACATGGGTCACGATGTTTCTGATCCTCCCCGTCGGGACCCTCACGGTCTCTACGGTCTCCATCTTGGTAGGCGCGCTGCTGTCAGAAGGAGTGAACCTGACTGAGCCAGCAGCGATGGAGGCTTGGCTTACAGAGGTCGTCTCGAGCCCCGCAGGGATCCTGATCCTGGTCGCACCAAGCCAGCTCTTCTTCCTCGCCCTCTCGCTCGGCGCAGCCCTCCCCTCCCCCGAGCCACTCAAAGAGCGGCTCGGCCTCGTGCGCCCAGCGCTCTCTCCGACCGCTGTCGCGTTCCTCTGCCTCGGCACCCCAGCGATTCAGCTCCTCAGCATCCTCCTCGGATCGCTCTTCTTTGACATGAGCGAGCCCTCTGAACACTTGAAGATGCTCGGAGGACTCTTCACTGGCCAAGAGGGGGTGCTAGGCGTCGGCCTCCTTATCCTCTTTGTCGGCTTGATGCCGGGGCTCAGCGAAGAGCTCTTCTTCAGGGGATATGTGCGCGTCGGTCTCGGGCGTCGCTTCGGTCTCTTCATCACGATCATCCTCCCCGCCGTGATCTTTGCCGCGATCCACGGGGACCTGATGCACGCGACGGTCGTTCTCCCGCTTGGGCTCTGGTTCGGCGGCCTAGCCCTGTGGAGCCGCTCAGTGATCCCCGCGATCATCGCCCACGTCATCAACAACCTCTTCTCTGTCTTGAACGCGCGCTCTCAAGGGGCGGCCGGTGAGGAGCCAGCGTCAGAGGCTGTGACAGAGCTCTCAACGCTCGCCCAGAGCGGATATGCGCTCAGCCTCGTGCTGCTGCTGTGCGGCCTCTTCCTCACGAAGAGAGAGTTGGGGCGAGCAAGAGAAGCGCGGAGCCTCTAAGCCGAGCTCCCGCTGCCGCGCGCGGAGCACCGCGACTCGACGTCAATCCTAGACGTGTGAGGTCGCGAAACTTCTTTCCGCCCTCTTACTGAAGGCTGAATAAACAGCCATATTTTGAACTTTCAAAATACAATTCACGGGCAACCCCCGCTCCCCATGGCTACCCACGGGAGAGGTCTGAAGCGCGGCTATGACCGCGAAGAACTTAGATCCCTGGAACTCAATCACTCCAAGATTCGTTTTCTTGATTCCAGGCAGCCTCATGACGCACACAAGAGATCTCAGCCCCTGCCACACCGCTGGCATGTTGCTCCGCCTCGCCCTAGCCCCCCTGCTCGTCTGGGCCTCCGCCACGGTGACCGCCACAGCTCAGGGAGCGCCCCCCGGCTACTACGACTCCGTGGACTCGAGCAGCGCGAGCGCCCTCCGAGCGAGCCTCCATCAGGTGATCGATGATCACCAGCGCTTCCCCTACACCTCGTCGAGCACTGACACCTGGGACATCTTGGAAGAGGCCCAAGAGAACCCTGCGATCCCCTCCCAGATCATCGACATCTACAGGAACACGAGCTATACGAAGCAAGGCGGCGGAAACAGCCTCTACAACCGAGAGCACCCCTGGCCGAACTCTTACGGATTCCCCGACGACGGCAGCGACAACTACCCCTTCACGGACTGTCACGTCCTCTTCCTCTGCAACTCGAGCTACAACAGCGCAAGGAGCAACAAGCCCTATCGCTACTGCACCTCCTCGTGCACAGAGAGGACCACCGTCTTCACGAACGGCCAAGGAGGCGGGAGCGGCGTCTATCCTGGCAACTCGAACTGGACCTCTGGACAGTTCACGCAAGGCGCGTGGGAGACCTGGATCGGAAGTCGCGGCGACATCGCGCGCGCCATGCTCTACCTAGACCTCCGATACGAGGGCGGGACTCACGGCGTCACCGGGCACGCTGAGCCCGATCTGATCCTCGTAGATGATGAGTCGCTGATCGCGGCCTCGAACACGGGGAGCAATGAGCCCGTCGCTTACATGGGTATCCTGACGGACCTCCTCCAGTGGCACCTCGAGGACCCTGTCGATGACTTCGAGCGCAATCGCAACGAGGTCGTCTTCTCCTACCAGGGGAACAGGAACCCCTTCATTGACCACCCCGAGTGGGTCGACTGCCTCTTCAACGACGTCTGCGGCGCGCCAAACTCCACCCGCTTCTGCTTCGGTGATGGCTTCGGCACCCCTTGCCCCTGCGGCAACTTTGGAGGCGCCGGCGAAGGGTGCGCTAACTCGACTGGCGGAGGAGTGAGCTTAGACGCCACTGGATCGAGCAGCGTCTCAGCTGATGACCTCGTCCTGTCTGCAGAGGGCCTACCCACGGGCCCAGGTCTCTACTTCCAAGGGAACAACGCGATCAACCAAGGGAACGGAAACACCTTCGGAGACGGCCTGCGCTGCGCTGGGGGTCAGGTCATCCGCCTCGAAGTCCGCTTCTCCACTGCAGGCTCCTCCCAGACGACGACGTCTATCGCCTCAGCAGGCGGCGCCTCCGCTGGAGACCTCAAGCGCTACCAGCTCTGGTACCGTGACCCCCAGACCTCCCCTTGCGGCGCGCTCTTCAACCTCTCGAACGGCTACGAGCTCACCTGGACCCCCTGATCGGCCCGCAGAGACGCGCTCATAGAGAGAGGCGCGCGACCGCTAGAGTCACGCGCCCCTGTCTCTCTCACTCCCCATCGCACATCACGAGGGAGAGGGACATCTCACTGATAGAGATACTTGCAGGTGGGGTCTCCATAAGCGGTGATCACTAGCATTCCCTTAGCTCGCTGACGAGATGAGGCAGAGCGAGTCCTACGGGTGCGGCTCAGGGAATCGGCCATCCCCTCTCCATTGGTCAGGCGCTGAGTGATGAGGTAGCCCAGATCAGCCCCCCAACTGTCATCCCCCCAAGCGACGGAGCGGGGGTTGATGTAGAACATCACACCCGTGTGGGAGAACATTCCCACTGCGGCGTCCTCCATGAGCTCATGAGTCAAGTTAGTTGACGCAGAGGGGAACGCGTTGAGGCAAGACAAGGAGATCACGATCGAGCGCGTGAAGGTCGTCGTGAGCGAGGCAGAGTTCGAACGATGGATGAAGTTCCTGTAGTCGATCGCTGACCAGGTCCCGTCATTCACGACGGTCGCGGACTGGTTACCGTGCCCAGACCAGATCACGAGCCCGGCGCCCCAGGTGCCGCCCCACTCATCCTTGAGCGCGTCCTTATCCATGTGCTCGTCGTAAGTGGGGATCTCATAGATCTCAGTCTCGCCAAAGACGCCGGTCCCGTAGGCCTCAAGATCATCCTCGATCTGGCGGCCAAGGTTGTCCATGCGGGTGCCATCAGCGAACTCAGCCATCGCCAAGATGACGCTGCGGCGAACAAGAGACTCGAAGAGGTCGAGGGTGTCCGTCTGGTACTCGATCTGGGCAGCGAGGTGCTCGTCCACCTCTTGGACATCGCTGAAGGGAATCCGCGCAGCGGAGAGCTCCTCATCGAAGTCGATCGGATAGCTGAACACATGGAATCCGAAGCCATAGAGGCTGTAGTAGGAGTACTCGAAGTCATCCTCAAACTCACCGGGGAAGCCGTCGCCGTCTTGGTCCCAGCATGACGCTGTCAGCTCGGTGTAGTACATGTCGGTCGGCGTGGTCTTGCAGAGGTGAGTGAAGACCGAGTCCGAGTCACTAGGGTCTGCGATGAAGGCGCCCCCAGGCCAAGTCATAAACATCGGGACCTCTCCGATGGAGTCCGTCGCGTCACCTTGATCATCGGGGTCGGGGTCACCCAAGAGGAGCAGGTATTCGATCCCTAAGTCCTGGTACTCCGCGCGGAGAAAGCTGCGCATGCTGTCCGCCCTTGAGCTGTGGGGATACTCAGCCTCGATCTCCTCTACGGTCTTCACAAAGACATCGTGGCCCTGTGCCTCCTTCATCGTGATGAAGGGGCCGAGCTGTGCGGAGGTTGTTCGAATGAGGTTCGTGGTGATGATGAGATAATCACCTTCTGTGTCTCGCCAAGGAGCGACATAGCTCGAGAGAGACCCAGGGGGCAGGAGGAAATCTTCGCTGACTTCGATCTTCCCCATGACAGGGTCGCCCAACTCTCGCTCCCGCAGCGCCGGCGTGATATCGAGCCGACGCTTACAGACGATGCGTGCCTGCACAGATGCGACCTTAGAGAGCACTCGCGTCTGCGGATTCCAACGGAAGGGGCTGAAAGAGACACGCGCGTAGCGGTACCCACGGCGACCGCCCATGCTGACCAAACGTAGCGACTCTTGGGGCAGCATCCCTTGCGCCCCATAGGCCATGACGTCTCGCCCCATCTGATCGAGTCGCAGCCCTTGAGGCAGCTCTCGGTACTGACGGATCTCCCCATTCTCCCCTAAGACGTCTGCCACGGCGTCGGCGGCGGGGGCCAGATCAAACACGCCGATGTCGACGAGCTCCTCGGAGAGGATCTCTAACTTCATGTCTTCGGCCGCGGCCTCGTAAGGCAAGAGGACCTTAGTGAGCCGCATCCCGAGGTCTGGCAAGCCGACCCTCGGCGCGAAGAAGCTCCCCTCCTTCTGCGGGCCGGAGACCTCACGAACTCGGACGCCTGTGTTGTCTCCGGACTCTAAAAACTGGTGCTGGCGAGCAGCGAGGTTGAAGTCGACCTTGATCGCCGGATCAACTCGTCCAGCGGCTTGAAAGCTGCCGCCAGCGCGCCGAGCTTGGAAGCTCTGCGCCTCGACAGAGGCAGGGACGAGGGAGAGGGTCAAAAGTGCTGCGAGTAATTGGATGTTCTTCATCGGATTTATGCTGGGTTGCTGGTCTTCACGAGGAGGCAGTTCGCCCCCGACCCAACCAGTTGCGCCATCCCCACCCCCCGCGGACAAAAATCTGGCGTTTGATTTCCAGCGGCGTGCGAATCGTCATCTCCTGGCCCAAAAAGCGGCCTCTGCAGCCCCTAAGCCCACATCTATGAGTCCAAGCGACTCATGGGTAGACTCTATGTATGCCCATCTACGAGTACGCCTGCACTGACTGCGGACACCGCTTCGAAGAGCTCATCCTCTCCGACGAGCAGCCCCTCTGCCCTAAGTGCGAGAGCGCGAACGCCGAGAAGCAGCTCTCAAGCTTCTCCGCCATGGGCAGCCCTCAGCCCGAGCGCGGCCCTGGGCCATGCGGCACTTGCGGAGACCCCGCAGGGCCCGGCGCCTGCTCGATGTGAGCATGAACTAGCCCTCCACAGGAGGGTCTCGAGACGCGCAGCTCAAGTTTTTCGCCAGGGGCGGCTTCGTAGTCGGCCCGTGCTCTCCTTTGAAGGGGGTAGCCGCTCTCAAGAGAGAGAGCGAGAGAGGATGAGCACCCAACTAGACCCCACAAAGGCGACCCCGCCGAGGCAGCGCGTAGCGACAGCGATCAAAGCGCTCCGCTCCATGCTAAACACCACGGCTTACATCCCGTGGCTAGGGAGAGAGCTAGCTCTCCGCTGCTTTCTAACGCCTCCTCGGATTCCGGTTCAACTGCCCGCAGAGGGTGAAGCGCTCTGGAGCTTGGCCACACGCCAGGACCTAGCGCTTGGCGAGGGACGACTCACCCTCTGGCGCTGGAGGCCAACAAAAGCAGCCCGGGGCAGGGTCTTACTCGTCCATGGATGGACGACCAACTCACGCTGCTGGTTGGCATACGTCAACGCGCTCTTGCAGGCGGGCCTCGAAGTCTGGTCTCTGGATGCTCCCGCGCATGGCGCCTCGAGCGGCAGGAGCTCTGATCTCCCGAGCTTCATCCGAGGGCTCCACGCAGCCCTCGACCACATCGGCGAAGTAGATGTCTTGATCGGCCACTCGCTCGGCGCAGCGAGCATCCCTGGAACGCTGTGCGGCTCGCACGGGCTCGGCCCGAAGAGAGAGGTCGGCGCGGTGGTGCTCCTCTCCTCCCCCAACAGCCCGAGCATCTACACCAAGGTCTTCTCAGAGAAGCTCGGGCTCTCACCCCGCACCACAGCCGGTCTTACGGATGCTTTCGACAGACGCTATGGAGCGCGAGAGACCCTCCAGACCACCGGCGAACAGCTCGGGATCCTCAACGCCTCAGCCCTCTTAGTCCATGACCAAGGCGACAGGGTCATCCCGATCCAAGAGTTCGAGCGCTTGTCTGCAGAAGCAGAGGAGAAGGGAGCCCGCCTCAGCCTCCACAAGACAGCAGGGCTTGACCACGCCGGCGTCCTCATGGATCAGGAGACGATCGGGCGGGTCGTCTCCTTCTCTCTCGACAAGTGCGGGGAGGTGGCGTGATGAACGCAAAGTCACTCAGCAAGTCCGACAGGATCGGAATCATCGGAGCGGGGCCGGCTGGCGTTTACACCGCACACCTCTTGGCTAAGCGAGGCTTCACTCAAGTGACCCTGCTCGAAGGGAGCGGGAGCATCGGCGGAAAGAGCGTCACGGTCCAACGTGACGGGGTGCGCCATGAGCTCGGCACCTGCTTCTTGCACCCCGGCTATGACCTGGTCTTTCCTCTGCTTGAGGAGTTAGGCATGGAGAGCGCCATGCGCCCGGCCTCTCCTCGAGGTGGCGAGATCCACTTCCCAGGCTCAAGCACCAGCATGCAAGAGTGGATGCTCGGCGGGAGAGGACTCTCAAACATCCTCCCTGGCGCTCGCCTGCTCGCGAGCCTCAGGCGCTACATAGAGCTCCACCGCGAGGTCTGGCCTGACTTCCACCCGGGCTTACCCCCTCAACCCGAGCGATGGGAGGGCCTGGACATGACCTTCGAGAGCTTCCTGCGGCAGCACAAGCTCGAGAACCTGATCCCCCTCTTCTGGATCACGATGTTTGCGCAGGGCTATGGAGACCTGAAGACCACGCCCACCTTCTACGGCCTCTCCTGGATCACGCCTGCGCTGGTGAGCGCGATCATGCAGTCAACGCTCGGACGCCCCTCGCTGCTCATCTTGCCTCAAGGATGGGCAGAGGTCTGGGAGCGGCTGGCCCGCCTCCACGACATGGACATCATCCTCAACGCTCGCATCTCAAAGATAGAGCGGCCAGAGAGCGGCCCTGCGCAGGTCTACTGGTCCTCTGACGGGCGCAGAGAGAGCGAGAGCTTCGACCATGTGATCATGGCCACTCCTATGCAACGCGGGGTTGAGCTCTTTGAGGAGGCAAGCGCCGAAGAGAGCGAGGTCTTTCGCTCGCTGAAGCCATCGCAGATGAGCACGCTTCTCTTCGAGGCAGCGCGCGCGCCTCAAGGGCACTGCATCAGGTACTACCCCGGAGCGATCCAAGGGAGCTCACAAGGTCACGTTTACGGCATCCGAAACTCTGCGCAAGCGCTCGGGCACACCATAGACGACCGCACTTTCGTAGCGCATCAATACTGCCCTACAGCCCAGAGCAAGGAGGACCTGCTTGATCGCGCCCTCACCGACCTCGACATCTACGGCTTCGAAGGTGTACGAGCTATCGAGCAGCGCGTGTTCTCATACGCTCCTCGTTTTGACCAGCGCGGACTAGAGGCTGGCCTCCCCTGGCGTATCGAGGCGCTCCAGGGTCAGCGTGGCACCTGGTATGTAGGCGGCTCAGTGTCTTTTGAGTCGGTGAACGACATCACTCATCACGCGAACAAGCTCGTAGCACGTATGGCTGCTGCCGCGACAGATCGTTCAGAGAGCCTAGTCTTGCGAGCACAAGCGCAGCGCGCTCGGGTCGTGCGCGCAGGCTGATGCGCTCTAGTCCAAGAGCGGGATGTCCACGCCGCGCTCGCGAGCGCACTCTTCGGCTTCGCTGTAGCCGGCGTCGACGTGACGCAAGACGCCCATCCCTGGGTCGTTCGTCAAGACGCGCTCCAGGGCAGCCGCAGCCTCGTCTGTGCCGTCAGCGACGGTCACCTGACCGGCGTGCAGCGAGTAGCCGATCCCCACTCCGCCGCCGTGGTGGAAGGAGACCCAGGTCGCGCCAGAGGCGACGTTCAGCATCGCGTTCAAGAGCGGCCAGTCGGCGACAGCGTCCGTGCCGTCCAGCATGTCTTCGGTCTCGCGGTTCGGTGAGGCCACCGAGCCGCAGTCGAGGTGGTCACGCCCGATGACGATGGGCGCGCTGATCTCACCAGAGCGCACAGCCTCGTTGATCGCGAGCCCGGCTTTGGCGCGCTCGCCATATCCGAGCCAGCAGATGCGAGCCGGGAGGCCTTGATACTGCACACGCTCACCCGCCATACGGATCCAGCGACAGAGCGCCTCATCCTCAGGGAAGAGCTCTTGGATGATCCGGTCCGTGACGGCGATATCCGCGGGGTCTCCTGAGAGGGCTGCCCACCTAAAGGGCCCCTTGCCTTCGCAGAAGAGCGGGCGCACGTACTTCGGCACGAAGCCCTCGAAATCGAAGGCGTTCTCGAGGCCAGCCTCCTTCGCGTGCCCGCGGAGGTTGTTCCCGTAGTCAAAGGTGTCCGCGCCGCGCGCCTGCAGCTCGATCATCTGCTCGCAGTGTCGGACCATCGTGCGGAAGGACTCCGCCTGGTACTTGTCCGGGTCCGCCTCGCGCAGCTCCAGCGCTTCGGTGAGGCTCATGCCGTCAGGGACGTAACCAGCGAGCGGGTCATGAGCGCTGGTCTGATCCGTGAGGATGTCAGGCGTGATGTCACGCTCGATGAGACGCGCGAGGAGCTCGGTCGCGTTTGCCTCGACGCCGATGGACTTCGCGACCCCAGCCTCCTTCCACTCGAGCGCCCTGTCGATAGCCTCATCGAGGTCATCGATGCGCTCATCGAGGTAGCGAGTGTCGAGGCGCTTCTGGATACGGGAGGAGTCCACCTCTGCGCAGAGGCATGTCCCCTCGTTCATGGTCGCTGCCAGCGGCTGGGCGCCCCCCATGCCCCCGAGTCCGGCGGTGACGACGAGACGATTCTTGAGCGTGCCGCCAAAGTGCCGCTCTGCCGCAGCAGAGAAGGTCTCGTAGGTGCCCTGCAAGATCCCCTGCGTGCCGATATAGATCCACGAGCCAGCGGTCATCTGCCCGTACATCATCTTCCCCTCTGCCTCGAGGTGACGGAAGTGCTCCCAGTTCGCCCACTCGCCGACGAGGTTCGAGTTCGCGATCAAGACTCTCGGCGCGCCGGCGTGGGTCTTCATCACGCCGACAGGCTTCCCGGACTGAACCAAGAGGGTCTCATCTGACTCCAGCCGTTTGAGCGTCGCAATGATGGCTTGGAAGCTCGGCCAGTCGCGCGCCGCCTTGCCGCTGCCGCCATAAACGATGAGACGCTCAGGGTCCTCTGCGACCTCGGGGTCGAGGTTGTTCATGAGCATCCGCATCGCCCCCTCCGCGCCCCAGTTCTTGCAGGAGAGCTCCGCGCCGCGAGGCGCGCGCTGCGGACCGGTGGGGATGTTGGAGAGATCAGACATACCTAGTTACCTCGCTAACCGAAGTGTGAGTCGCAGAACCGATCGATCTCTATAGGATCCCATCCGCGCTGCGCAAGGTCGCGCCTGAGCGAATTCACATCTACGGGTGGGATGTTCTGGATGGGATGAACCTCGTTGCTGGTCGCGTCGACGACCTGAAACTCGAAGTCGTTCTCCAACCCCTTGCTCACGTCATAGCGCAGCACCTTGTCCACGTCGTTCGTGCCCTTCTTGAAGGTGACGACGCGCGCGTCTATGTCGTAGAGCTCGTCCGGGGCGCAGTACTGCGAGGCGCAGATGATGACCTCGTCGCCCGGCTGGCAGAGGCGCGCGGCGGCCCCGTTCAAGACGCAGCACCGAGAGCCCTCCTCTCCATGGATCACATAGGTCCTCAGGCGCGAACCGTTGGACTTGTTCCACACGTCCACGAACTCAAGCGGGTGGATCCCTGCGAGACGGCAGTGGGCTGGGTCGAGGGTGATAGACCCGTGGTAGTCGACATCTGCTCCGGTCACGAGGAGGCCGTGCAGCTTGGCTCTGAAGATCTGGATCATGGCAGCTCAGTTGTCGGTCAACGGTCTGACCGCAGCGCAGTCTACCCGGTGCCCCTGAGGTCCACCATGCCAGCTAAGCCCGGTATCAGGCCTTCAGGCGCCCAGCCTTGCCCTCGACCGCTGTGAGCGCGCTCCCATCGCGCACGATGGCGCAGGCTGCCTGCAAGTCGGCGTGGGCGTAGCGGTCACGGAAGAGCGGCGCGACGTGCTCACGGAGGTGTTCGTGGAGTGCTTGCGCCCCCTTCCCCGCGCGGAGCTCTGGATGGAACTCTCGCGCTTGGCCTGCGCAGAGGAGCTCGATCGCCAGCACCTGCTCAGTGTTCTCGAGGATCACCCGCGCCTTGCGCGCCGCCGTCACCCCCATCGAGACGTGATCTTCCTGGTTCGCGCTCGTGGGGACCGTGTCCACAGAGGCCGGGTGCGCGTGCACCTTGTTCTCGCTCGCGAGCGCCGCCGCGGCGACCTGCGCGATCATGTAGCCGGAGTGAAGCCCCGGCTTCGGGGCGAGGAATGCGGGCAGGTCGGAGAGGTCTGGGTTGACCAGCTGCTCGACCCTGCGCTCGCTGACGTTGGCGAGGGTGGCGAGCGCGAGTCCGATGTAGTCCATCACCACGGAGATCGGCTGCCCGTGGAACATCCCAGCGGAGACGACCTCTCCGGTGTCAGGGAAGAGGATCGGGTTGTCGGTGACTCCGTTCAGCTCACGCTCGATCACGGCACTCACATGCTCGATTGAGTTCTTAGACGCGCCGTGGATTTGAGGGACGCAACGAAGGGAGTAAGGGTCCTGAACTCGGTCGCAGTCGGTGTGACTCTTCAACACCTCCGAGCTCTTCAGGCAGGCGCGCACATTGCTGGCGGTCCGATCATGCCCGGGGTCCCCCTTGAGATCGGCGAGGCGCTTATCAAAGGGGGTCGCGCTCCCGAAGAGCGCCTCGATAGAGAGGGAAGCGATCGCATCAGAAAGCTTTGAGAGCGCGCGCGCGCGCTCGCACACCACAACACCTACCGCCTTCATGATCTCAGTGCCGTTGATGAGGGCGAGGCCCTCCTTGGCGTGGAGGACAAGGGGCTCCTCACCAAGCTTCTTCAGCGCGGCCTTGGCCGTCATCGACCGCCCGCCGAGCGTCGCGCGCCCGTGCCCCATGTACGCCGCCGCCATGTGAGAGAGGGGCGCTAGGTCACCGCTCGCTCCAACTGAGCCTTGGCGAGGCACCTCAGGGACGAAGCCTGCGTTGAAGAGGCGAACGAGCTTGTCGATGGTCTGGGAGCGGACGCCGGAGTGCCCGCGCAGGAGCCCGTTGAGCCGCAAGACCTGGGCGATCCGTACCTCCTCAATGGGCATAGGCTCACCGACTCCACAGCAGTGCGAGAGCACGAGGTTCTCCTGGAGCTCGACGAGGTCTTCGCTCGGGACCGCGACGTCCTTGAGCTTTCCGAAGCCGGTCGTGACTCCGTAGACGACCTCTCCATCCTCGACCAGCTCGTCTACGAACGCGCGCGCCTCCTTGACGCGCGCCTTCGCGCCGGCCGACACGCTCAAGTGGAGGTCTTCCCCACGCACCAAGGGGCTGAGCCTGTCGATGGTAAGAGAGGCCCCGTCGAGGCGCAGGCGCTTGACCCTCGGGGCGGCTGCCTTGACCTTCTTGCTGCGCGTCCGCTTGCGGCGGGAGGATTTTCGACGCGTCGTCTTTCGCTTCGCCATGGGTCGAGGATTCTAAAGGAGCCCGACCCCTCGAACGAAACCTCTCTAGCGCCTCGCTGGGTTGAAGAGGGCCGAGCCGCCGCTCTTCGCCGCGTCAGGCAGCGGGATGAGGAGCGCGGTCTCATCCTCAAGGTCGATGACCACGTCCCGCAGGAGGGGCTGTGAGTTCCAGCGCGCGTTCACTCGCCAGCGCCCCTTCGCGAGCTCCTCCACCCGGAAATCTTGATCCGCCGGCAGGGAGACCGCCATCCGGGGCTGGCCCTCCACGCTGACTTGAATGGGGAGCGCGAGCTCCCGCCCCTCCATCTGAAACTCAATCACGGAGTCGTCAGGAGGGATCTCTTTGAGCACCAGGTCCACCTCAGTCTGGCCGCGGCGGACGACCTCTCCGGCCCAGGTCTTGCCCTCCGGCCCCTCTGCCGTGAGGTAACGGGTCGGTGTAGCCTGCTCATTGGAGGAGAAGGTGAAGCGGCCCGCTGGATCCGACCAGGTCGACTGCACGCTCGTGGGGAGGTTCGGAAAGACGCCCACCTCGAGGAAGCCCGCCGGCTGCCCGAAGGTCGAGAGGGTGGTCTGCACCTGGTCAGGCGCCTCCAGCCTGACCAGCGCGCGCGACACCGGCTCCCCGTCCTTGATGACGCGGCCCTTCAGCATGGGCGCAGGCTCAAGATGCAGCACTGTCTTCGTGAGACGTCCCGCCTTCAGAGACACCGACGAGACCCGTGGCTTCGCGCGCGCCCCTGCGTGGAAGAGGTAGAGCTGGAGATTGCCGGGCGGCAACCCTTCGACCGTGCTGTTCCCTCCAGGAAAGACGCTGACCGGGTTATAGCGGTGCCAAGGGAAGTCTCTGCTCGTGCGAGCGCCCGCGGCCGGGAGCAGGAACACCTGCGCTGGCTGCCGCGCGCCGATGCTCTCAGCGATATGCAGCTCGAGCCGCGCGCCGGGTCGCAAGGTGTAGACGAGCTTGTCCCCTGAGAGGTTCGCGCCAGCCTTCACGTTGTACTTCTCTCGCCACGCCGCGTAGCCGTCCTTCTCGACGATGAGCAGCACCTGCCCTGAAGTCATACGAGGGTAATAGAAGGTCCCCTCTTGATCAGTGTAGGTCTCTTGCCCATCCATCGTGACGCGCGCGCCGACGATCGGCTCACCGGCCTCGTCTTGTACGCGACCATGCACGACCGCCGGCCGCCCGAAGCCAATGTTCAAGACGCTCTTGCGGTCGTTCCGCAGGAGGACCTCACGCTCCGCGCCAGCGATCAAGGGCCCGCTCACCTTCACGATCGAGAGGCCCGGGTAGAGGTCGTGCGCGCCGAAGCCCCCGCCAGCGTCACACTTCAAGACGCGGCCCATGTTGGCGCCTGAGGTGAAGCGAACCTCCCCTGCCACCCCTTTCGAGTCCGTGCCGTATAGGTGCCCCTCCAGTCGGGCCCTCGCCCCTGATCCGTGCGCGCCGACACCGTCGGCCACGAGGCGCTTCGCAGGCTCGACCAGCGAGAGGCTCAACTCGAGCGGGAAGAAGATCTCTGTCGGCTCCTCTCCCTCTGACTGGCGCGTCGGGAGCTCTTGCTCATCCCTCGTCACCCGGTCCAAGAGGTCGATCTCAGAGCCGACCCCACCCGGTGTCACCACCTCGACCGGGACGACCGGCTCCTCGTCTCCCCCCGAGAGGGCGACGAGCAGACCGGCCCCGATCGCGAGGCAGGCGGCAAAGATGAGCAAGATCTTTCGTTGAGAGCCCATGTTCCTTCTCTAGACGACCCGCGATGGAGATTCGTCCCCAGAGAGGATCCCGAATACGCGCGTCCGAGCCGAGACCATAGGACGGACCCGCGCCCGGGTCACTCAGTTGCTCCTCCCATTCGGACGCTCCAGAATGTGCCCATGAGCTCAACGCTCCGCATCTCACTCCTCTATTGCCTCCTCACGGCCTGTGCCAAGGAGGCTCCTGTGGTGCAGGAAGGGGCCCTCTCGACACCCGGAGGGGCTCCTCTGGATACTCAGAGGACCGTCGCCGCGCCCGCTCTCAAGGCGCGCCTAGAGCTCCCCTGCAGCGGAAAACCGGACGGAGTGCTCCTCCTGGATCCCGCCTTAGGAGTCGGACCGCTCGTGGCGGTCACTCATGACCCTGGCGAGCTCCTCTTCTGGGAGGAGCTGCCGACGAGCTGGTCCCTCTCACCGGAGCCACGCAAGGTCGCAATCCCTGACTGGTGCCTAGGCCCGGCCCTCCTCCCTGGAGGGGTCGTCCCCGCGATCGCCCTCGCCGACCGCAGCGAGCCCGGGCTGCTCGTGATCGACCCAAGGAGTGGGGAGCGCACAGCGCGCATCAGCTTGGATCACCGACCGCGCGCTCTCTCTGTCGGGGACCCTGACGCAGACCGCGTCAGCGAGGTGGTCTGTGCAGACGCGAGCGGCGCGCTCATCGTGTGGAGGCCGGGTGAGCTCACTGAGCGCTTCGAGGGCGACCCGGAAGACGGCCTCCTCCCCACCTGCGTCTTGACGGCCTCCGACTCCAGCGGCGTCGTCGTCGGTCAGCAGTCCTCGCGCAGCCTGCGGCTCTTCCGCAGCCAAGCGCCCGGCGAAGGCTTGAGCCCTTCTGAGTCCATCGAGCTCGGCGAGATCCCTCGCGCTCTCGTCGAGATCGAGGTCGACGGAGATCCCGGGGCAGAGCTGGCCGTAGCGATGGGCGACCACAGCGTGCGCATCCTCGGCGTAGGCGTCGAGGGCGACGCGCGGTCTTGGTTCTCTCTTGAGGCGGAGGTCTTGACCGTCCGCGTAGGCCGTCTGCCTATCGACCTCGAGGCCATAGACTTTGACGGAGACGGGAAAGAGGAGCTCTTCACTACCGGCGCCGGAGACTCGTACACGATCTTGAGCGCGGGGCTAGGAGGCGAGCGAGGCGTGCGCTTCGATGAGTACGCCGGCCAGCTCCCTTGGGACGGCGCCGCATGTGACATTGACGGCGACGGTCGCCCAGAGCTCGCCTTCGCCAACCAGGCTGCGCGGCGCGTCAGCGTGGTCTGGTCTGCCGAGCCTTATGGGCTGCGTCAGGCTAGGCGGGTTGAGGGTGGCCCGATGCCCCACTCCATCGCCCTCGGTGACCTCACCGGAGACGGCCTCCCAGACAGCGTCGCCATGCACTCTCTGGACGATCACTTCGTCGTGCTCAGAAACCAGGACGGCGGCCTCGAGGTGAGCACGCGCGCCCCCGCTGGGAGCGGCTCGCGCCTCGTGCGGCTCAGCGACCTAGAGGGAGACGGCGACTTAGACGCCGCCTGGATCTCACGCGGTCCCGAGGGGAGCCTCCTGCGCCTCGCGGCTGGGGACGGAGCTGGCGGCCTGACCGCGGTGGGTGAGGAGAGCTCTAAGACCGTCGGGCGTGACATCACCGACCTGCTCCTAGAGGACCTCGATGGCGACGGCTCTCCTGAAGCTCTCGTCGCAGACCCCGCGGGTGGTGGGATCGCTTGGACCACGCCTGCTTTAGGTCCGAACGCGCCCCTCAATGAGCTCAAGCTCTCTCCCACTCCCCACCACCTCACCACCCTCTCGCTGCCTGAAGGACGCGTGATCGCGTGCGCTGGAGACGGAGTCATTCACCTCGTCCAGTGGACCGGCGAGTCCCTCGAGCTCATCACCTCCATCCAGACCGGGCTCGTCGCCATCGACGTCGCCGGCGGAGACTTCGACGGTGACGGTGTCGACGACATCTCTCTCCTCGGCGGTGAAGGCCGCGCGGATGGCATAGCTGAGCTGCTCCTCTTCGTCCGTGATCGCGCTGGGAGCTGGAATGAGCTCGTGCGCTCCAAGGGCGGCCAGCGCATGCACCGCCTCGCGACAGGAGACCTGAACGGGGACGGTCGCAGCGACGTCGTCGGGACCGCGCAGAACTCGCACTACTTGGTCTTGTGGCTCTGCCTCTCTGCAGAAGAGGGAGGGCTCACGCGCTGCGCTGACATTGGCGTCGGCACTGGACCGCTCGACGTCGCCCTTGCCGACCTCGACGGGGACGGCACGCTTGACATCGCCAGCGCAAACGGCTTCAGCAACGACCTCTCAACGGTCACGCGCTGAGCGCTTAGTCAGCGCGTGACGCGCTCACCTGCCACGCTGCTCTAGCAAGAGCAGAGAGCTCCCACTCGACCCTCGAGATCGAGTAGACGTGCTTGGTCACCTGTACGCCCTGCTTCTCACAAGTGATCTCTCGCCCCTCTTCGCGCCGGAGCCCTGACTTCTCGAGGACGCGGATCGAGGCTTGGTTCCCTTCGAAGACCTCCGCTCGCACTAAGAGGACCGAGAGCTCTTCGAAGGCCAGCTGCACCAAGTGCCCGACAGCTTCGGTCGCGAGGCCGCGCCCTTGGAACGGCGACCCGATCAGGTAGCCGAGGGTGGCGACGGGGTGCTCTTTCAGGTGTCGAATGTCGACGCTGCCAGCCCAGTCACCGGAGGCGCGCTCGATGACGGCGAACATGTAACCGGTCATCTCCTCAGTGTCTGTGGGCCAAGCGGCGTAGCTCTCTTCCAGCTCTTCGACGCGAGCTGGTCCGTCCCACTCGATCCAGTCTGTGATCGCGGACTGCCCATGGATCAGCGCGAAGGCAGCGGAGGCGTCGTCTGCAGCGATGGGCCTGAGGTGTACGCGCTCACTGATCACCGAGGCGCGCTCAAGTCGCGCGCGGCCATAGCCCGTCACTTGACCCCCGAGAGGCCCCGCAACATCTCTGCGAGAGCGACCCCCAAGCGGATCGAACCACCGCTAGGGTTCGCCCCTGCGCTCTGTGTGCGGGACACCAGGTAGCCATACTCTCGACGATAGTGCTCGACGCTCGAGCGCAGGACGCTCGCGAAGAGGGCGCGCAGCTCCTCATCTGAGTGACCGAGGTCTTCGCCATAGAGGATGGCGAGGCCGAACAGGAGGTTGAGCGGCAGACCGGGCAGGTCTCCGATCTCGAGGTTGGTCTTCGGGTCGAAGCGGTAGAAGGTCACGTCACCCCAAGCGCCCGTCTCATACTGCTCGCCCTTGAAGTGCGAGCGCACCGCGGCGCGCAGGCGCTCTCGGACGAGCGGGCGCTGGCTCTCGTCTAGCGCGACGATGCGCACCAAGATCTCCCAGCAGCGGACCTGGTCGGCAGCGATGAAGCCGCCGAGCCGCAGGCTGTCTTTCCAGAGCGGGGCGAAGAAGTCCCAGCCATCGAGGGCGAAGCGCTTGAAGGTGCGCTCATCCGGCGCCGCCGCCCACATCTTCACAGCGTGTTGGCCGTAGTGCCCGTAGCGATCATCCCAGCCCGGGTCGATGCGCTCCCAAGTCCCAGGCCATGAGTGCGTGAACTCCATCGTCGCTAGGGCGTCCCTCGCGAGCGCCGTGAGAGAGGGGTCCTCCACCAGCGCGCCGAGCCGTACGAGCTCTGCCGGGAGACCCAGGCGCCTGAGCGGGATGTAATCGAGGCGCGGCGTGCCGTCCTCCGAGGAGTAGCCCGCGGCGACGTTCCCATCAGGCAGCGTCCCGCGCGCCTTCACGAGCTCCGCGATCTTCAAGGCCCGCGCCTGCGCGAGGCTAGCGAAGGGCTGCCTCCCACGCTCGATAGTGTCGACGAGGTCACCCATCGGTCCCGCCATCTCAACCGAGCGCGGATAGATGGGCTCATCCTCTAAGGGCAGCCAGCGCCGCGGCAGGCCGCTGTCTGGATCAAAGCAGAGCTCTAACCAGTCGCGTTGGAAGGCGTCATGCAGCTCACGCCAGTCAGCCCGCTCCTCAGCTTCAAGGGCGTCTGCGAGAAGGTGATAGAGCGGGTGCGCGCGACCGTGCATGGTGAGCAAGCGCTCTCCCGTGAGCACATCCCAGCGGTAGCTCGCGAAGCCAGTAGCGCGCGGGCCCTCGCGGTCGAGTCCCCGCTCGGCCCAGAGCGAGACGACCTGCTCCAAGAGGGCGATAACCTCTGCGCGCAGCTCCAGAGCGCTGGGGCTCGGGAGCGGGACCTCGGCGCGAACTGAACCAAAGTAAGCGGTCCGCTCCCGACTACTGACGAGCTTGACGAGCAGCCTCGGCCGGACGCCCTCAGCGAAGGCATCCAGCTCGCTCAGCGGGCCGATCGTGATCGTCTCCTGCTCGCCGTCTGGGAGCCCGAAGGGCTCGACGTGCTCACGCCCAGCGCCGTCGACGACGACGAGCTGCCCCGTGCCCGCCACCTCGGCAGTGATCACGATCCCGCCAGCGGTCGGCTCGTACGCTGCTAAGGGCTGCTCTGCAGAGAAGCCGTCGCGCACCCAGAGCCAGGTCTCCTCCGTGCCGTCCTCGAGCTCACGCTTGAGGAGCTGCTCCTCACCTTGAGTGCTGCGCCACCACGGGATCTGCGCGGTCGCCCCCTCAGCGACCTCCGGCGGAGCCTCCTCGAAGGAGGGGTTGTCCAAGAGCTGCAACACGAGCACGTCCTCAAGAGGCCCCGTCGCTGCGTGAGCGAGAGAGCCACAAGCGGTGAGAGCGAGTGAAGCGGCGAGTGTCCGTGCTTGCATCGGTTGGTGGCGGTATCCTTGTTCGCCAAATTACGCCGGAGGGTCGCCCCCGGCGGCCTCATTCTGGCAGCTTCAGGGGGCCGCAGGAACCCTCACGACCGAAGAGCGCGAGCAACATGAGTCAACACACCATCGTCGAGTTGCACGGAGACGGGATCTCTCCCGAGCTCTCAGAGAGCGTCCACACCATCGCAGACGCCCTCCCGAGCGAGCTCACCTTCAAGGCCATCGACCTCTCCCAGGGGAACAGAGAGGCACGCGGGGACGCCCTCTATGACGAGGCCGTACAGGTCATGACCCGTCACGGCGTGGCTATGAAGTACCCCACCACCACCACGGGCACCTCCCCCAACAAGATCCTGCGCGAGCGCTGCCAGTTCTCGGTCATCCACCGACCGGTATGCTCGATCCCAGGGATCGAGACAAACTTCACCCAGCCCTTAGACATCGACGTGGTGCGCGTCGCCACGGGCGGCACCTATGACGACGCGGGCCAGCGCCTTGGCCCCGACACGGCGGTCAGTATCCGAGTCATCAGCCGCAACCCCTGCCGCCACGCCTCTCGCTTCGCCTTCAAGCTCGCGATGCAGCGCAAGACCAACGTCGTCTCGACGAGCAAGTGGACGATCCAAAAGGTCACGGACGGCTTCTTCGAGGAGATCTGTGGGAACGTCTCCGAGGACTACCCCGGCGTGGAGTACCGCCGCGAGCTCTTCGACGCTCTCTTGGCAGGGATCATCATGAACCCGGAGCGCTACGGCGTGATCGTCTGCCCGAACGAGTACGGAGACTTCCTCTCGGATACGGCCTGCGGCTTGATCGGCTCGATCGGGCTCGGCGACAGCTCCTCCTACGCCTTCAACGATGAGGGGCGCGTCACCCTCGCGATGTTCGACCCCTCCGGCGGCACCGCGCCCGACATCGCCGGCCGAGACCTCGCCAATCCGACGGCCGCGCTCCTCGCCTTCTCCAACCTGCTCAGGCACATCGGAGAAGAAGACAGCGGCGAGGCCCTGCGCGGCGCGCTCTTCGGCGCCATCGCTGACGGCCAAAAGACCCACGACATCGGCGGCGAGCTCGGCACGCGCGCCTTCACCGCCGTGGTGCGCGAGCGCCTCTCCTCCGCCCTCTCCGCCGGTTGAGCAGCGCGCCGCCCCAGACAAAGGGTCCGGGCCAGCGCGTCGCCCGGGCGACGGCCTGGCTCGTAGCTGGCCGTATCTGGGCCGCGCTCTGCGCGCTCCTGACCCTCTGGCTCCTCACCGAGTTCCTCTCCCTCGCGGACCTCGGTCGCTTCACCTTCTACATCGCTGTCCTCGCGATCGCGAAGAGCGTCGGCGATCTCGGCACCGGCCAAGTCCTCGTCCAGCGGACCTCACACGACGAGTCATCCATCCCCCTCGAGCTCAGCGCTGCACGCGTGGTGCGGGGCGTGACGAGCGGCCTCGCCGCGAGCGCGGTCGCCCTCTACTTCTGGCTTAGCGGTGAGGGAGACCCCCTGTGGCTGGCGCTCGCCGCGCTGCACCCGCTGACATACCTCCTCGAGCTCAGCTCCACTGTCTACAAGAACCGCATCGCGTGGGGTGTGCCCGTCGGCGCGCGCGTGCTCGCGAGCAGCCTGGTCTTGCTCAGCGTCTGGTCTCTGGGTCGCGCCGGCGTCGATCGGCCCGCGGTCTTCCTCGCTGCGCAAGTCGGCTGCCACCTCATCGCCAACCTAGGCCTGCACCTCGCGGCTCGGCGCCACCTCCAGCCTCGCCCTAGCGGCGCGACTCCATGGCGGCCGCTCTTGAAGGTCGCGCTCCCCCTGGGTGTGGCTGGCCTCTGCCAGCAGGCCTACCACCACGCGGATCACTTCCTCATCCGCTGGCTCATCTCCGATGAGGCCCTCGGGCTATACAGCATCGCCTTCCGCTTCCTCTCCGTCGGGATCATGGTGGCGCTGTTCGCCACTACAGCCGCGCTCCCCTTATTAGCTGGCGCCAAGCGGAGCGGCGCCCTCGCCAGAGAGCACGCGCGCTACGCGCGACCCCTAGCCTTCGGCGCGGGCCTCGGGTGCGGACTCGCCTTCCCATGGTGTGGCGAGGCCCTCAGCGTCTTCGGGCCGGAGTTCACCGCGGCCGCGGGAGCGATGCGATGGATGCTGCTCTCTTGCGTCGCGATCCACTTCGGCGCCCTGCACATGACCAGCCTCGTAGCCTGCGGTGAGACCAAGCTCCTCTTCGGGATCGCTGGAGCCGCGCTCATCGTCGACCTCAGCCTCAACCTCTGGCTCTTGCCCACCCACGGGATCGATGGAGCGGCGATCGCGCGCGCGAGCACAGAGCTCCTCGTCGCCGGAGTCGCGCGGCTCGCCCTGACGCGCTGCGGCGTCCCCCTGCGCCCGACGTCAGCGCTCACCTGCGTGGGTGGCGCAGCCCTCCTCTTCCTCTTGGGCTCGGCGCTCTCAGCCCACCTCCCCCTTGAGCCCCTCTTCGAGGCAGTGTCTAGAGAGTCCTGAGCTGCGCCCTATAAGGCTGACAACGAACCAAGGGCGGCTCCCTCCAGCGCTCGCTGTCGGATAACCTCTCGCTCACCAGCCCATGAGAATCGGAATCGACTACCGCTCAGCCCTCATCAACTCTGAGGGCATAGGCCGCTACGTACGCGAGCTCGTGCACGCGATGGTGGAGATGGGCTTCGACGAGCATCTCGGTCTCTTCGGCTACACACTGACGGGAGCGAAGTACTCCCAGGCGGAGCTCGGGATCAAGGGCTCCCGCGCTGAGCTCTGCCGCCTGCGCTTTCCGGCGCGCTACACGCCTGGCTTGTTGCGCTTCTTGAAGAAGGGCGTGGATGACCTCGTCGGCGGCTGCGAGGTGTTCCACCACATCCTCCCGCACCGGCTCGAGGTGCGCCAAGCCGTGCAGGTCTCCACGATCTTCGACGCGATCTACACCTTGGACGCGGGCTACCTCGCGCCGGAGGCGGCGGCGCACATGACGGCGAAGGCGAAGGAGCTCGTCGAGTGTTCGGAGCGGATCCTCGTCCCCTCGGAGTACGTCGGCGCGGAGCTCGTGATGGCGCTCGGCGCGCACCCCTCGAAGGTCACGGTCACACACTTGGGCTGCGACCACATCGCCCGCGACCTCCCGCCGGAGGGCTTCGGCGAGCCCCGCGACCCTTACATCTTCACGGTAAGTCGCGTCGACGCGCGCAAGAACCACCTGCGCATGCTCGAGGCCTTCGAGATGATCGTGAAGGAGGGCCTCCCCCACCGCTGGATCATCGCCGGCCCACCGGGTCACGGCGCCGATCTCTTCCGCGAAGCCCTCGCGAACTCTCCCGCGCGCGACCGCGTCGAGTGGCGCGAGAGCGTCCCGGACGAGGAGCTCCCGAAGCTCTACTCCCAAGCCACGGCCTTCCTCTTCGCGAGCCTCAACGAGGGCTTCGGCCTGCCGCCCTTGGAGGCGATGGCTTGCGGGACGCCCGTCGTCTCCTCCGCCGTCACGAGCCTCCCGGAGGTCTGCGGTGACGCGGCCTTCCTCGTCGAACCCACCGACTCCGAGCGCATCTTCGAAGCCACCCGCCGCCTCCTCACCGAGCCCGACCTCGCCGAGAGCTTCTCCGTCGTCGGCCGCCAGCGCGCCCGCAAGTTCACCTGGGCCGAGTGCGCCAAGTCGACTCTCCTCGCCTACCGCGCCGCCCAAGAGGGCGCCGCCAAGAACGAAGAGCCCTCACTGCTCCGCGCGCTGCAATAGTCATCTCTGCACGGCGCGGTTGCCCGACAATGCCGTCCTAACCCTAAAAGCGGTCTGGGATCGGTTTTCGCACACAAACTGTCCGGAATGCAGAGAATGAGACCTCTTCCTGAAGGACTCTCTTCGACACCACCACTTGTGTTTTCTTCCGCGCAGTCGAGCACATCACTTTAAGCAGCTAAACATGTTCAACCTCATCCTAGGACTCGCACTCCTCGCGTTCACCTCACCTGCCTTCGGCCAAACATGGGTCCAGCGACCAGGGACGGACCATTGGTACACAGAAGAGATCGACTCGAAGACTTGGGATCTACACCAGGCAAATGCGGAAGCCCTCGGAGGCAACTTAGTCATCATCGAAGACCAGACAGAGATGGACTGGCTCGCCTCTCAATGGACTTCCTTTTCTTCATGTTGGATAGGGCTGTACCAAGACGTGAATGACCCCCTCTACTCTGAACCCGGAGGTGGATGGAAATGGAGCAACGGTCAACCGTTGTCCTATTCCAACTGGGCTTCAATAGAACCCAACAACGGCAATGACATGTCCAGCAGTGGCCAAGAGTACGCCGTCATGTTCGGGAGTGATGGAGAATGGGCAGATGCCCCTAACAACAGCCAAAACAGTGGGTTTTACGAGATGCAGTCCACTGACTGCGACGGAAACCTAATCCCAGACGTGCTAGAGATCGCCCTCGACCCATCGCTTGACTCAAACTCGGACGGAATCCTCGACAGTTGCGGGGGAGGAGGCCCCTTCAGCTGGGAAGAAGACTGCAATGGCAATGGCGTCCTGGACCTACTAGAGATCTCAAGCGGGAGCAGCACAGACTGGAACTCCGACGGCCGTCCCGACGAGTGCACAACCTTCACGTCAATCCTCCGCACGCACGAGGGATCGACTGATAACTCCGCCTTCACTATGCACATCACCGGCGACCTCGATGGTGACTCGGTCGACGACTACCTCACCGCTGAGCCTTACTTTGATCTCCCTAGCACGCCCAACACGGGGCGTGTCCGCCTGCGCTCGGGCGCTGACGGCTCCGTCCTCCATGAGTGGGTCACCAACGACAACCCCGCTTACACGGACCTCAACCTAGGCTTCGCCTTGGACGCTGGAGGTGACTGGGATGCTGACGGAACGAACGACATTTTGATCGGCGCGCCCGGCTACTCCGGGACTCAGACTGGCGGCATCCTGAATGAGAACGGCGCGGCCTTCATCTACTCGGGGGTCGCCCCCTATCCGCTCCTCAGCGTGATCTATGGCGTGCAGAATGGGCAGAGGCTGGGTTACTCCGTGTGCTTCATTGGAGACACCGTCGGAGCAGACGGGAAGTCCGAGTACGCGGTCTCATCCCCCTTCGCGACGGTCCTCTTCGGCGGGCTCGGTCAGGTCACGATCTATCAAGGCGGCAGCACCACCATCCTCGACAACTACTCCGGTAATCCTGGCGATCTCTACGGCGCGAAGATAGCGTCAGGTGCTGATCTCAACGGCGACGGCATCAGCGACCTCTTAATCGGAGCGCCCGGCGACGACACCCAAGGCCCGGGCACATTGCAGGACGGGCGAGTCATCATTGTATCTGGCACCGGGAGCGTGATCGCAGAGATCGAGCCGGTCGCTAACTGGAGCTCCTTCACCGGAGCTGCGCTAACGATGATCGACGACCTCAACGGCGATGGTCGCACAGAGTTCGCGGTGGGGTCACCGCGCTTCGATCTCCTGAACGGACAAGGAGAGCGCGCTGGCAAGGTGACGGTATATGAGTTCATCCCGAACCCGACCGACGTCAATGGCGCTGGCACAGCCTCCGCCCTCTTCGACATCAAGGGTGCGGAGCCTGTCGACAACCTCGGCATCTCGCTCGCACGCGTCGGCGACGTGAACGGAGACGGGATCTCTGAGTTCGCCGTCGGTGCGCCTGGCGCGAGGGCCGTCATGCAGCCCGCGGGCTTCGCCGAAGACGTAGGCAAGGTGCTCGTCGTCGACGCCGTAAACCAGCGCGTCGTGCGTGAGCTCTCTGGCGGCGGGATCGGTGACCGCTTCGGCTACGTCCTGGCAGGAGGCACCGGGGACCTTGACGGAGACGGTGGTCCCGACCTCATCGCCGGGAGCCGAGCCGCCTCTGGAGACGCTCCATACGCCTGGATCACCTCTGATCTCCAGACGATCCTTGGCTCTTACTATTGCGAGCCCAACGAGGAGCACGACGCCGACGATGACGGAGTCCTGGAGACGGGCCTCCGCGCGTTGATCTCCGCTTCTGGCACGACAGACCTCTCCGCGCCCGGCGGCTCCTTGACGCTCCGCTGTGATTACATGCCCACGAACCAGTTCGGGATCTTCTACCACGGCACCAACGCCATCCAGACGCCCTTCGGCCCTGTTGGGGGCTGGCGCTGCGTCGGAGGAGGCGTCTCTCGCCTGCCCATCCTGAACTCGGGGTCGGACGGTCAGATGACTCTCGAGATCGACTACGCCGGCACGACGGTCGGGTTCAACCCCGCTGCTCTCGCCGGACAGACGCGACACTTCCAGTGCTGGTTCCGTGACGCTCCTGGACAGAGCGGCCACTTCAACCTGAGCGACGCGGTCTCGCTCACCTTCCAGTAGGGAGGCCGACCGATGATCCACAGGGCGTCGCGGGCTTCACCTGCGACGCCCTCTCTCGTAGCCAGTCAGTCGGGTTCGCTGGTCTTCGTGAGCTCTGCCGGCAGGCGACAGGCGGCGGAGACCTCGTAGCGGTGGTCGGCGAAGGTGCGGTAGGACCAGTCGAAGAGGTGGGAGAGACCGGGGGTGATGGACAAGAGGTAGAAGGGGGTCATCCACCAGGTGCGGCGCATAACGTGGCGATAGACCTGAGGGCCGGAGATGACCTCACCGGTGGAGAGGAGCAGCCGGAGGTCTTCGAGGAGCTCTTCATCGGTCATGTTGATGCGCTCTTTGACCCAGTCTGCTTGGAGTGGGGCGAAGCCGAGGCCTTGGCGAGCGAGGGTGGACGACCAGAAAGGGACCCACTTGCTGCAGAAGCCGCAGGAGCCGTCGTAGAGGAGCCAGCCCCTCATGTCGTTGGGGGCCTCGCTCAAGGGGTGATCCTCACGCCTGGATAGAGCTTTACGGCGGAGCCCTCTGCATAGAAGACAGAGGAGGGCGCCTGAGTGAGGGCGTCTACGTACTGCTCTCCGTAGACCTTGGCGACATCGCAGACGAGGCGCGCGTCGCGCGCTGACGCGACCTCCCAGCGGGGGTGCTCGACCGCATACTCAACGGTCCCGCCGTCACGCTGGCGCGTATAGCCCCAGTAGTGCTCCGCTACGAACTCCTCTTCGCTCCCCGGGGCCATCTCATTCAAGGGGCCATCAAAGCTGAGCTCCATGCGGCTCTCCCAGTCGCGCTTGCGCCAGGAGTACATGAGCGAGCGCGACGCCGCGGCGTCCTCATCCATAACCATGTGAGAGTGGTCCATGCGAGCGTTGGAGTAGGGCTCGTTGTAGAGGAGCCGCGCGACCACAGAGACCGCAGGCTTCGGGACGAACTCCTTGATGAAGCAAGCGCCCCGCCGCACCTCGTCGCCGACCTCACGCTTCACGTAGTAGCGCAGGTTGACCTCCTCAAAGGAGGCGTGGAGCGGGATCGGAACCCCGAGGAGCCGCGTATCCAGAAACATGAAGCCGACGATGCTGACGAGGGCCCTCCCCCCCCAGAGGTCTAGCGTGGTCCCCTCGGGTACGAGCGGCTCGAGCAGCTCGGGGTCGATCTCGTAGTTGAAGAGCGCGAGGTGTCTCCACTCCGCCTCCAAGAAGGGATCTCTGCGCTCCATCTCTTCGAATAAGACTTCAGACCTCGCCCTTCAAGCTCGAAGGCAACGCGGGCGAGCGCCCCTCGTCCTCAGCCAGGAGATCTCTGAGGAAGCCCTCCCTCATCAAGACCAAGCGATCTGCGCCGTCGAAGACGAGGAGCAGCCCCTGCGTCTCGCGATCTACCGTCGCGTAGTCAAAGGAGGCGTTGAAGGTCTGAGACATGGGGACCTGCAGCCGATAGCTCAGCTCCTCTGACTCATACCAAGCCCACGTGAGAGCGACGCCATCCCCCACTTGCCAGACCTTCAACGGGGCACCTAGGGCGGCGAGGCACGCTGTGAGATCAGCCTCTCCCTCGCTGAGCGAGCTCACCACCTGCGCCGCCGGGGGGCGGTGCCAGGTCTCTCGCTCCCAGACCACGCTCACGCAGCTCGTCATGAGCAGCGCAGCGGCCGCGAGAGCTACTCTTTGTCGCGGTCCGACCACGGCATCCTGTTCTCGACCTTGTCAGCGTCGAAAGAGGTCGCGATGTGCGAGACCTCTGTCCCGCCTGGGCCCATAAAGACCCAGATGCGATCCGAGCGAGTGTCCTTGTTCATGAACCCGACGACCGCGGCGAGGAGGCCTGTCATCTTGGCCTGCTCAAACTCGTAGAGATACGCGACGCGATGGCCGAGCTGGACGACGTCTGTGGGAGCGCCGAGGAGCTCGACGACCTCCGCCGCAGAGGTGCCGGGGGCTACCTGCCCCGCCGCCTCCGGCGAGAGCTTCTGATTGACTGAGGTGCGAGTGACGAAGCACCCCGTGGAGAAAAGACACAGGCAGAGGACGGCGATGGAGCGAATCATGCTGACCAGACTAGCGCATCTCTGCGTGAGGAAGAACGCGCAAGCTCCCGTCCGAGGGGCCTCCATAAACCTGCACCACAAATTCGGCCTTGAGCGGCTAGGATCTTGGTTCCTCCTTTCATGCGACGCCTCCCCGACACCCCCATCCCCACCTACCTCGTGGAGACGCAAGCGAGCGCCAACACACACCTCGCTGACGAGCTCGGCGCGCTCCTCAAGGAGCGCCCTAGGAATCTAGTCTTAGGACTCGCCACGGGGAGCTCTCCCGTTGGCCTCTACGAAGAGCTCGCGCGGCGCTTCCAAGACGAGTGGATCGACTTCTCCTTCGTGCGGACGTTCAACTTGGATGAGTACCGTGGCCTGCCAGCAGGTCACCCCACGAGCTACCGCACCTTCATGGCGGAGCACCTCTTCTCCAAGGTCAACCTCGGCCCTCGCAACACGCACCTCCCCCCGACAGCCGCTGACGACCTCGACGAAGCATGCGCTGCTTGGGAGGAGGCGCTCCGCGCTGCCGGCGGCGTCGACTGGCAGCTCCTCGGGGTCGGTCGCAACGGACACATAGGCTTCAACGAGCCTGGCAGCGCCTTCGACTCGCGCACCCGCAAGGTCGAGCTCGCGGAGTCTACGCGCGAGGCCAACGCGCGCTTCTTTGAAACTAGAGAGGAGGTCCCTGCTGAGGCCGTGACCATGGGGATTGGGACGATCCTTGAGGCGGAGCGCGTCCGTGTCCTCGCCTTTGGTCCCACCAAGGCCGAGGTGCTCGGCAAGGTGCTTCGTGGTGAGGACGACGAGTCGATCCCCCTCAACGCGCTCCGGCGTCACCACGACGCAGCGCTCTTCATCGACGAGGCTGCGGCAGCGAAGCTCGGCTGCTAGCGCGACGCGAGCCAGCTCTCGATCGCTTCACGGATCTGATCACGGATCCGCGCGAACTCCCCCATCACCTCATCTTCGCTCCCCACAGCGCCGGCGGGGTCCTCAAAGCTCCAGCGCAGCACCTCTGTCTCGCCAGGGAAGGTCGGACAGGTCTCAGCCGCGCGATCACAAACCGTGATGACGAGCTCGGGCGGGCACTCGAGGAAGTCCGTGATCGAGTCTGAGGTCTGGGTGCTGATATCGACGCCGACGGCAGCCATGGATCGCACAGCGCGCGGATTCACGCCTACGGGGTGTGTGCCTGCAGAGAGCGCTTCAAAGCCGCCTAGCCCGAGCTGCCTGAGCCACCCTTCAGCCATCTGGCTGCGACAAGAGTTACCGGTACAGAGGAAGAGGACGCGCATGGTGAGGTGAGGAGGGTGCGGAGGATGTACCTTCTCATTCTATGCGCGTCGGCCTCGACCTCTCACCCCTCTCTCACCCGCACCCCCCCGGTGTCGCGCGGGTCGTGAGAGAGCTCTCCCGACGACTCCTCGCGAGTGAGCGCTTCGAATTCGTCGAGCTCAAGCCAGCGGCCGGAGCCGACCTCCGCGTCTGGCGGCAGCAGGAGCTCCCGCGCTCGATTGAGCATGACGGCCTCGCAGGCATCCACTCTTTCGTCTCCGCCTTCCCTTGGCGCGGGGGCGGCCTGCGTGTCCACACCGTGCACGAGCTCCCTTGGCGGCACGGCGTCAGCGAGAACGCTGACTGGCGGCACCGTTTCTGGGCGAGCTTCGGCGCACGACGCGCCGACCGCACTCTCTCTGCGACGGCTGTGGTTCGTGATGAGCTCGCGTCAAGCTGGCTCGTCCCTGCGGAGAAGCTGCGCGTCTCCCCCTGGGGCGTCGGAGCGCCCTTCGGTGAAGAGCCGCCGAGCGGAGTCATCGACGAGGTCGTGCCCGGTCAGCTGCGGCTCCCCGAGGACCCCTTCTTCCTCGCGCCCGGCGCCGTCCGCGCCAAGAAGAACCTGAGCGCGCTCCTCGAAGGCTTCGCCCGCCTCCACGCAGAGGGCGTCCGCGCCCAGCTCGTCGTCACCGGGCCAGAGACCGCGGACCTGCGGCGCGACCTCGGCCTGGTCTCTAGGCTAGGACTCGCTCGCTGGGTCAGCACACCTGGCGAGCTCCCGGACGCAGACCTGGCCTCGCTCTACCGCCTCGCAGCCGGCACCTGCGTCCTCTCAAGCTCCGAGGGCTTCGCGCTCCCTGTGGCCGAGTCTCTGGCATGCGGCGCGCCCGTCGTCGTCGCCCGCGGCGGCTCAGCGGCGGAGGTCAGCGGCGACATCGGCATTCAGGTCGATGCAAGTGACCCTGACTCCGTGGCGCGCGGCCTACGCGACGCTCTCGAGCGCGGCAGAGCGCTGCGCAGCGCGGCGCTCGCGCGCGGCGCAGAGTTCACATGGGAGCGGAGCGCGGAGCAGATCGAAGAGGTCTGGGGAGAGCTCGCATGAGTGGCGCGCCGCGCGTCCTCGTCTCGGGCGTCGTCCTCGACCAGCCCATGGGCGGGGTGAGAAGACACAACGCCGAGCTCCTGCCACGCGCTGCAGAGCTCCTCTCCGACGCTGGTGGCGAGCTAGTCCTCATGGAGGGAAAGTCTCCCATCGCCTTTAAGCTCCCAGACAAGGTGCGCGTCTTGAAGAGCGACGTCCCCTCGAGTCCGGCGCCTGTCCGTGCGAGCTTTGAAGGTCGCGCGCTCAGGAGCGCGCTAGAGATGGAAGAGGCCGCAGAGCGCCCCGTCGACCTCGTCCATCTTGGGCATCTCCCAGCGCCGCGCTCGCTCCCGGTCCCCCACACACACACGATCCACGACCTGCGCATGCTCACCGGAGAGCACACACCCATGTCGCGGCGACTCGTCTCTCGCCACGTCATCGGGTCCGCTGTCACGAAGGCCGCCCGGGTCATCACAGTGAGTGAGTTCGTAAAGCGCGCGCTCGTCGAAGAGTTCGGCGCAGCAGAGGACGCAGTTTGCGTCGTCCCCAACGGCTGCGATCACCTGCCGGTGCTCGACCGAGCCGAGGAAGGCGGCTTCATCCTCAGCGTCGGTCACCTCGAACCTAGGAAGAACGTGAAGCTCCTCCTCGAGGCCCTCGCTCAGGATGATGCGCTAGGTGAGCTCGTCCTCGTTGGCGCGCCCAAGGGCAGAGAGCGCGAGCTCATGGAGGCCTTAGCGCTAAAGCTAGGCGTCAAGGGGCGCGTGCGCTTCGCTGGCGTCGTGAGCGACGCCGAGCTCTCTGAGCTCTACTCGCGTTGCTCCGCCTGCGTCTTCCCGTCAAAGCTCGAAGGCTTTGGGATCGGCGTCGCAGAGGCGATGCGCGCCGGCGCGCCTGTCGCGATCGCCCGCGGAACAGCTATGGATGAGGTCGCCGCTGAGTGCTGCGTCGAGTTTGATCCAGAGGATCCTGCTGACTGCGCGCGCGCGCTCCACAGCGCGCTCGCTATGACCCCCAAAGCCCTCGAAGCCGCGCGAGAGCGATCGAGCGCGTTCTCTTGGGACGCGAGCGCGCGGCTCTTGGTCGACACATGGCTAGCGGCCGCCGGCGCTCCGGCCTAGTACTCACCCTCGAGCTCAAAGCTCGGGTCGAGCTCGACCTCATCGGAGCCCGTGAGGGAGGAGGTCCCCTTGAAAGCGAACCAGAACAGGGCTGCCGAGACGCCGAGGACGAGGAGGAAGACGAGCGCGCGGACCCAGAGCGGATGCTGTGAGAGGTCGCTCGTCATCGCGGTGGCGTCGCTGCGATGTGTCGAGAACTGAAGGATCTCACGCTCACGCCGATCAGAGACCTCCGCTGTTCGCCCCCGCGCTGCGGATCGAAGCTCGCTGCGACGCTCCTCACTGAGCTTCGGCTTTGGCTTAGCCTCAGAGCGGGGCGCGGCCCCGCCGACGCCGAGCTTCAGCTCAGGCGCGGGGGCCGGCGGAGGAGCTGGCGACGAGGCAGGCTCAGGGGAGGGCTCATCGCTGATCCCGAGGTCGATCTCTTCCTCCAAGAAGAGCTCTTCCTCGTCTTCAAAATCAGGGTCGAGGACTTCCGAATCAGGCTGAGGCTCCTCCGCAAGAGGGGTCGGCGCGGAGGCGGGAGCAGGCTCAACAGGCGCTGGCTCAGGCGTCAACTCGACGGGCGCAGCTTGTGGCGCAGAGAGCTCATCAGCGCGGAAGCGCAGCTCGACCTTGCCTAGCTTGAAGACGTCGCCATCCGAGAGCTCGAAGCGCTTCGCCCGGACGCTGCCGAGGTGGATGCCGTTGCTGCTGCCTAGGTCTTCAAGGACCCACGCGTCTCCCTCAAGGCTGAGCTTCGCGTGCACGCGACTGACAGAGGCGTCGCGAACGACGACCTCGCAGTCGGAGACGCGCCCGAGACGCACGTCACCATCCACGGAGTAGGTCTTGCCGAGGTCAGGGCCGGAGAGAACAAAGAGGCGGGGCATGATCAGCTACGAGCGGTCTGGAGCGCTTGGTGGAGCTCAGCGATTTCGATCCTCCCTGAGAGGAGCGGCTCGCCGTCGAGCTCTAGGACGGGGATAGAGAGACCGTAACGCTTCTTGAGCGCTCGATCTGTGGTGATGTCGACCTCTCGTATCTTGAAGCGGCGGTGCGCCCCCATCTTCTTGAGCTCTCCCTTCAGGACCTCACAGAGGCTGCACCCGGGCCCCGTGTAAAGGGTCAGGGTCGGGAGCTCGCGCTTGGGTCGAAATCGGTCCAGCCAGGACATGTAAGGATTCTAGCTCTCAGACTGCCGCGCTTGCGCGGATCCCCCTTCCTACCTAGCGTGGTCGCTGATGGCGGAGCCCCAGAGAGCAGCGCCGGCGATCCGCTCTACAGGGATCGCTAAGCGATACCGCGTCGGCCTCTTCGGGCGGCGTGAAGCCCTAAGAGGTGTAGACCTCGAAGTGCAGCGAGGAGAGCTGCTCGGCCTCGCGGGCCCCAACGGCAGCGGGAAGAGCACCTGGATGCGACTGGTCGCCGGAGTCGAAGCTCAAAGCAGCGGGGAGCTCTTGGTCTTAGGAGGCAGCACCGCTGAGACCGCCGTGAGGCGAGGCATCGGCTTCCTGCCGGAGGACGCACCTTTTCCCAAGGAGCTCGGTGCGCGCGCCTGCCTAGAGCTGCTCGGCGCGCTCTCCGGGATGGAGCGCGAAGAGGCGCTCTCGCGAGGCGACGCGCTGCTCAAGCGGGTGGGCCTCTACGCCGAAGCAGACACATCGCTCGGCAAGTTCTCGCGGGGGATGCTGCGCCGCTTTGGCCTCGCGCAGGCTTGGTTGCACTCACCCGAGCTCATCCTCCTCGATGAGCCCACCGCAGGACTCGACGCCGAGGGGCATGAGGTCCTGCGCGGGCTCTTGAGCGAAGCGCGTGAGGCGGGGACGACCGTCTGCCTCTCGAGCCACATCCCCGGTGACTTCGGCGCTGGCTGCGATCGAATCGCTGTCATGCTCCGAGGGGAGATCATCCGCTCCGGCTCACCTGACGAGCTCCTCGGAGAGCCTGGTCGCTGGAGCGTTGAGATCGAGGGCCTAGATGAGGCGCCGGTCCGAGAGCTCACCGAGTGGCTTGAGCGCGCAGGCGCGACGAGGTCTGAGATCCGCGCCACGGGACGCGATCTCTCTGACCTCTACCGCCCCCCCACCTGAGGTATGAAGGCGTGCACCTCCCCCTCATCAAGCTCTCGCTACGGCGCAGCCTCTTACCGACGCTCCTCTTAGGCGGAGCCGTGGTCGCGTGGGCGCTCTGGAGCACACAGGGGAGAGAGCTCGTGAGGGGCGCTGTCACGCCTGGCCTCTTGCGGTACTCGGTGTGGATGGCGGGGGTGTGCGTTGCTGGGCCCCTCCTCATCATGGGTGCAGCGCAGACCGGGCACAGGCTCGCTCGAGAAGACGCGGCCTGGACCGCTAGTCGACCTGCATCCAGGCTCTCCATCCTGCTCTCTTCATGGGCTGGCTACTGCCTAGCTGCCTGCATCTGGCTCCTCCTCGTAGCAGCTGCTGCGGAGCTCAGCGCCGGAGAGCAGGAAGAGCGCTCGCTCCAGCCCCTCGGGAGCGTAGCCCTCACGCCGCTTGAAGACGATAGGGGCTACGTCGCCTCTTGGCAGCTCGAGGCGAACTCGATCGCGCGCGATCTCGTCCTTCGGATCCCTGTGGGTCTCATCGGAGTCGATGGGCCCAGCGCCAGAGTGCTCGTCCGCCTCACCCGCTCTGAGAGCGGCGCCCTCACTGAGCGGGAGCAGCAGCTCGCGACGACCCGCCCGATCGAGATTGAGCTCCCCGAAGGAGACGGCCCGCTCACGCTCCAACTAGAACGCGTAGGAGAGGGAGCCATCGTGCTCGTGCCCTCGAAGCAGGCTGAGCTCTGGAAGATTACGGAGGAGCCTGCTGTCGCGTCCTTGCTCCTCAGCTATCAAGGCATCCTCCTAGCCTGCGCCATGATCGCTTGGGCTATGTCGCTCGGGGTCTGGCTACGACCTGCTGCAGCGGCGGGGCTTGTGCTCTCAATCAGTTTTGGCCTGTGGGTCTCTGAGGGTCCGCTCGGTGGTTGGGGGGCGTTGATGGAGAACCTCTCAAACGGCGACGTCCCCGGCCCTCCCACCCTCTCTGGCGCCTTCACCTCTCTCGCGGCGTGGGCGACAGGGACCCTCATGGGATGGTGGGGACTCCGCAAGGGGGGGCGCGGATGACCAAAGGCACCCTACACCTCCTTGCGAGCATCAGCCTCTTCATTGGGATCGCGCTCCTTCCTGCGTCCACCGCGGGGCGAGAAGGTCCCATGTCCCCGATAGCCTCCTTCGTCGCCACGATCTATTGGGCCAGAGCCGACGCCGCATTTGATGAGGGGCGGCTCGAGGTCGGCCTCGCGAGAGCTGAGCAGGCGCTCAAGCTAGACCCTGAGCCTCCGGAGGGTTGGTCTTGGCTCGCGAGTGTCCTAGTGCATCGCTTCGGCGCACCAGAGTTCGAAGAGACCGCCGAAGGTCGCCGCGCTTGGGCCGAGGCGGGGCTCGCTGTCTTGGCCAGAGGCGAATCAAAGACCAGCGAGCCTGAAGAGCTCGCCTTTCACGCCGGGCTCATCCTGGCTTTCATTGGCTCCTTGCCTCTGGAGGTCTATGAGTGGCCAGGCGGAGAGAGAGCGACCTGGCTCGCTGCATCTGACCACTTTGAGAGGGCCAAGAGCCTAGGACACCCTCGCGCAGACGCGGCTAGTCAGTCAGCGCTCAGAGAGTTGCACTGGCCCAGCCCAGAGGTTGAGGGCGGATCATCAGGCGAAGGAGGCCCTAGCGGGCCGATCCACATAGACCACACCCACGATTACGACGTGCTCGGAGACTGAATCCCCTCCCCTGAGAGCCGTCGTCTGATCTAGCATCCGAAAACATGGAACTCGCCGCCGTCACCGCCACCGCGCTCAGCTCAGAGCTCTCGGGTTGGGTCACGTCCTTCATCGGCAACTTCCACTACCTCGGCCCCTTCATCGTCCTCGTCCTCTGCGGCGTAGGCTTGCCCATCCCTGAGGAGGTCACACTCATCGGCTGCGGTCTACTGCTGCACGAGGGGCTCGTTGAGTTCGAGGAGATCTCCATCGTCTGCGCCGCAGCGATCCTGATCGGCGATTCCATTCCCTACTTCCTAGGAAAGCACTACGGAGAGGCGGCTCTCAGACTCCCTTGGATCCGCTGGGTGCTGCACCCCGAGCGTATGCTCAGGCTACGGCGACGCTTCAACGACCACGGGAACTGGGTCATCTTCACCCTGCGCTTCCTCCCGGGGATCCGCGTCGGCGGGTACTTCACCGTCGGGATGATGCGCGTCCGTTATCTCCGCTTCCTGCTTCTGGACGCGCTCGGAGTCTTGGTCTCTGTCCCGATCTCCATCTACCTCGGCAAGCTCTTCGCCGGCCAGATCGAGGTCTTAGAGGAGCGCCTAGGCGGTCTGAGCCTCATCCTGGCCTTCGCGCTGCTCTCGGTCTTCATCATCATCGGAGCCCGCTCACGCTCCAAGCGCCGCGCCCGCCTGGAGCTCCTCAAGGAGGAGCGCCAACAGCGCCTAAAAAACTCTGCGAATTTGGCACGGCCCTCTGAGGGCGAAGAGGCCCCTTAGAGACCCTCCCGGGCCCGTTTTCGGCCCTTTGGGGGCCGATTCCCCCTAAGTCAGCCGCTCGCAGCGGGATTCCGGGCCACCTTGGTGCCCTAGCGCCGATCGGATAGAATCTCCGGCCAATTTTGCGGCGGAGCCAGACTCTAAATGTAGCCCCGCGGCGACCTTCAAACGACACACCGTTACCCCATCCCAAATCCGATGCCCGACATCCTCCAGATCGCCATAGGCGCGAGCGCCTTGGCCCTCTTGTTCGCCTTCGCCAAGTACAGCGCCATCATGAAGCGCAGCGCAGGCTCCGAGAAAATGCAGGAGATCTCCAAGGCCATCCAGGACGGCGCCGCCGCCTTCCTCAAGGCTGAGTACCGCTGGCTCACGGTCTTCGTGATCGTCGTCGCGGCCGCGATCGGTCTCTCAGGCCAAGAAGGGCTCGGTCAGAACACGGCCATCGCCTTCGTCTGCGGCGCCCTCGCCTCTGGACTCGCCGGCTACTTCGGGATGCACACCGCGACCCGCGCTGCCGTCCGCACCACCGAAGCCGCTCAGGGCAGCCTCCAGGCAGCCCTCAACGTCGCCTTCGGCTCCGGAACGGTCATGGGCATGTGCGTCGTCGGCCTCGGCCTCATCGGCGTTGCGATCTTCTCCATGCTCTACTCGGGAGACGGTGGGTTGAATGAGAGCGTCCTCGAGGAGGTCCTCGGCTTCAGCTTCGGCGCCTCTTCGATCGCCCTCTTCGCTCGCGTCGGCGGCGGGATCTTCACCAAGGCCGCTGACGTCGGCGCGGACCTCGTCGGCAAGGTCGAGGCGGGCATCCCCGAGGACGACCCCCGGAACCCGGGCACCATCGCTGACAACGTCGGCGACAACGTCGGTGACGTCGCAGGCATGGGCGCTGACCTTTTCGAGTCCTATGTTGGCTCCCTGATCGCCGCCATGACCCTCGGCGCAGCCCTCTACGCAGGCGTCGAAGGTATGGAGGGCATGATCATGCTGCCCCTCGCCGTCGCAGCTTGCGGCATCATCGCTTCCGCGATCGGAACCTTCTTCGTCTCCGCAAAGGACGAGCACAGCCTCCACTCTGCACTCTTCCGCGGCCTCGTCATCGCCTCCCTGATCGTCATCGCGGCCACCTGGTGGCTGACGAACGGCGGCTTGGGCCTCAGCTTCCCTGATGGCGTCGCTGGCATGAACCTCTTCTGGTCTGTCGTGGCTGGCCTCGTGGTTGGCGTCCTGATCGGCAAGATCACCGAGTACTACACGGCGATGGAGACCAAGCCCGCGCAGTACATCGCGAAGCAATCCGCGACCGGCCCCGCGACCAACATCATCCACGGACTCGCAACCGGCATGGAGTCGGTCGCGCTCCCGGTCCTCATGATCTGCGTCGCGATCTGGATCTCTTACGACATGGCTGGCGTCTACGGCGTCGCCATCTCGGCGGTCGGCATGCTCTCCACCCTCGGGATCTCCCTGGGCGTTGACGCCTACGGCCCGGTGGCTGACAACGCTGGTGGCATGGCCGAGATGTCCGAGCTGCCCCCGGAGGTACGCAACCGCACAGACGCCCTAGACGCCGTCGGCAACACCACTGCCGCGATCGGTAAGGGCTTCGCGATCGGCTCCGCTGCGCTCACAGCCCTCGCGCTCTTCAGCGCCTACTGCACCAAGGCTGGCACGAACGGTGAGTCCTTGGTCCTAGACATCAACAACACCAAGGTCATGATCGGCCTCCTGGTCGGCGGTCTGCTCCCCTTCCTCTTCAGCGCTATGACCATGCGCGCGGTCGGTAAGGCCGCCAACGAGATGGTCGAAGAGATCCGCCGCCAGTTCCGCGAGATCCCTGGGATCCTCGAGGGCACTGGCAAGCCGGACGCCGCGCGCTGCGTCGACATCTCCACGCAGGGCTCCCTGCGTCAGATGGTCCTGCCCGGCGCGATGGCTGTCCTCGTCCCCATCGTGATCGGTAAGGTCATGGGCGTCGCCGCGCTCGGCGGCCTCCTCGCTGGCGCGCTGGTCTCCGGCGTGATGATGGCGATCTTCATGGCGAACGCGGGCGGTGCCTGGGATAACGCCAAGAAGTTCATCGAGGGCGGCGCTGAGGGTGGCAAGGGCTCAGAGGCCCACAAGGCCGCTGTCGTCGGTGACACCGTCGGTGACCCCTTCAAGGACACCTCCGGGCCCTCGATCAACATCCTCATCAAGCTGATGACGGTCGTGAGCCTCGTCTTCCTGCCCTGGTTCATCGCCTAGCGATCCCCCAGGGAAACGACTCGGACGCGGGTCGGGTCCCAAGCCCGACCCGCGTCTCTCTTTCCACAGGAGCCTGTCATCGACTCAAAGCAACTCGCCGCCGCCTGCGCGCAGCTCGCAGACGAAAAGAAGGGCCTGGACATCCGGGTCTATGAGGTAGGCGAGTACTTGCAGGTCGGTGACTACTTCGTGGTCGTCACAGGCACCAGCCGCCCCCACGTGAAGGCCATCCATCAAGAGCTCCACGTGCGCCTCAAGAAGATGGGCGAGCTCCACGGCGAGCCTGAGGGCGCAGACATGGCCTGGTGGGTCGTCCTCGACTACGGCACCGTGGTCGTGCACGCGCTTCAGCCTGAGGCGAGGGAGTACTACGACCTCGATCGGCTGTACTCGGACTGCCCTGAGCTTGAGTGGCGCGAGGTAGAGCTGCCCCCGCTCGCCCCTATGGGTGATGAGCCGGCCTCAGAGTCGGACGCAGCGGCCCTAGAGGCCTGATTCCCGCTCTCGCGCCCCAGGCCTGCCCGCCCTTGGGAGGGCGTGCCACGAGCCGCCCTGGATGACCGATATCGGAGTGGGGCCATCCATCGGGACAGCTCCGACCCGAGATGGACTGGTACGAATGGGATGAGAGCGCCTTTGAGGCCGCCCGCACGACGCGGCGGCCCGTCTTGCTGTTCATCGGCGCGGCATGGTGCCGCTGGTGCAAAGAGCTCGACCGCGAGGTCCTCTCCTCAGCCGAGATCTCCTCGCTCATCTCAGAGCGCTTCATCCCGATCCGCGTGGACAAGGACAAGCGCCCGGACCTCGACTCACGCTATGCGCGCGGCGGCTGGCCGACCCTGGCTTACCTCGACGACGAGGGCGGCAACCTCGCCTCGGACAACTACCTCGACGCGCCCGCGCTGCTAGAGCGCCTGCGGACTGTCGCGGAGGCTTATGAGGGGAACCGCGGAGCCATCCGCGAGCTCCTCGCCCACAGCGACGAGCCCCTCGCCGTGCCTGAGCAGCCGCGCCTCCTCGTGAAGGGCGTCGAGGAGACCATCGATCTGACCGTCGCCGTCATCGAGCACACGAGCCAGACCCTCCTACGCACAGCGGACAAGGAGTATGGCGGCTGGGGCAGGACTCAGAAGTTCCCCCACCCCGAAGCGATCGACTTCGCGCTCTTGCGCTGGTCACAGACTGGCGATCACGACCTGCTTGAGCTCGTGCGAAAGACGCTCAGGAATATGCAGAGCGGAGAGATACACGACCAAGTAGAGGGCGGCTTCTATCGCTATGCGACGCAGAACGACTGGAGCGTCCCACACCACGAGAAGATGCTCGACTCGAACGCACAGCGCGCGTTCGCCTACCTCGAGGCATACCAGGCCCTCGGCGAAGAGGCCTGGCGAGAGACCGCTGAGGGAGTCCTCAGCTGGATGCAAGACGCCTTGTATGACCCTGAGCGTCGCTGCTTCTATGGCAGCCAAGACGCAGACTCTGCCTACGCGCACATCCAGACGAGAGAGGGCAGGAGGGCCCACGGCGCACCCTCGAAGGACATGACGCTCTACGCGAACTGGAACGCGATGGCGGCCTCTACTCTCCTCCACGCTCACAGCGTGCTCGAAGAGCCACGCTACGCGCGCACCGCCCTCGACGCCCTCGACTTTCTTTGGGAGGAGCTCTACGACTCGGAGCGTGGCGTCTGTCACTACTACGACACCGCCCCCCACCTTCCCGGGCTCCTCTCCGACCAGGCCTACACGCTGCGCGCACTCTTGGATGCTGCCCAATACACCGGAGAGGCTCGCTTCCTGTCCTTCGCAACCGAGCTCGCGAACTGGACCATCGAACACTTGCGAGCGACGGACGGGAGCTTCTACGACACCCCCTACGACCCCGCCGCTCGCGGGGGCCTGAAGAAGCGCAACCGCTCTATCCTTGAGAACGCGGTCCTCTCAGAGGGGCTCATCAGGCTCTCTCTCATGAGCTGGGTGGACGACTACACCGACGCCGCGCGTGACGCGCTCACCGCCTTCGGCGGCTCCTACAAAGCCTACGGGCACTACGTGGCGGGCTACGCCAGGGCGGTGGACCTCTGCCTCAACGCGCCCATGCATATCACCGTCGTAGGTTCCTTCGGTGATCCCCGCTCTCACGCGCTGCTCAGCGCCGCCCTCAAGCCCTACGTCGCGAGCCGCATCGTCCAGCTCATCGACCCCGAGCGAGACACCGCGCTCCACGAGCGCACGGGGCTCCCTGCGAAGCCTGACGAGCCCACGGCCTACGTAGGCCGTGGCCGCGAGAGCTACGCAGAGACGACGGACGCGCTGCGCCTCCCTGCGCTCATGACCCGCACGGGCGGGACCCTCTGAGCCTCAGGTCCTGCGCAGGGCCTCTACAGGCTTCATCCTGCTCGCTCTCCATGCCGGCCAGGCGCCACCGAGGAGGCCGAGGAGCAGCGAGAAGAAGACCGCTTGGCTGAGCACTGTAGGCGTCACACGGAAGGCGAAGGCGATCTCTGTGAAGGTCCTGAAGTTCGTGGTGCCGGTCTCGGCACCGTTGATCGCGAAGGCGACGAGTACGCCGACCAAGCCACCAGCGAGGCTCAAGAGCACCGCCTCGAAGAGGAAGGAGAGGAAGATCGCCGTCGGCCGGAAGCCCACGGAGAGCAAGATGCCGATCTCGTGTGAGCGCGTCGAGAGCGCCGCCAGCATGGTGTTCGTCGCTGTGAAGGCAGCCGCCATCCCCATGATCACTGCGAGGAAGGTGCCGAGACCTCGCAGGACACCTGAGAGCGCCTGCGTCTGATCCTCGTAGTAGGTCCGCTCGTCCATGACCTTCGCCGGGATCTCCTTGTGCTCACTCATGCGCTCTTTGAGCGCGTTGATGTCAGCGTCAGGATTCAACACTGCGACAACTCGGCTGTACCACGGTCGATCCAGCGCATCGGACATGCGCCTGATGTCACACCAGATCTCAGAAGCGAAGGGGCCATCATGAGAGAACACGCCGACCACCTTGAAGGGCACGGTGTTGAGCCAGATCGTCTCACCGAGGGCGCAGCCTTGGATGCGCCCGACGAGCTTCTCACCGACGATCACCTCATCTGAACCTGGCGCGAAGGCGCGCCCCTCTGAGAGGGCGACCTCGCCCTCACGGATCGTGAAGGTCATCTGCTCCACGCCACGGATCGGGACGTTGGTCTCTCCTCCATCGAGCTTGCGCCTGCGGACAGCGAGGAAGCTCTCTGCAGATGCGAGCGGCATGCCGTCGACGACCTGCACCTCTGGGAGGCTCTTCTTGATGATCTCGCACTTCTCCGGCGGGATCCCGCTCTCTCCCTCAGAGACGGCGCCAGGCCGGAGGAAGACCGAGACGTCAGCTCGCCCAGAGTCCGAGAAGAGGGTCTCGAAGCCCTGCTGCAGAGAGAGGACCCCGGCGAAGATAGCGACCGTCGCGCCTACAGAGATGATCGTCAGGAGCGTGGAGCTCTTGCGTACGCGCAGCGAGCGCAGGTTGTATGAGAGGGGTACGAGCGCCATATCAGACCTCCTCCCTCAGCGCCTCGATGACCGTCAGCCTGCGCGCCCTAAGAGCGGGCGCGAGCCCGGCGAAGAGCGCGACACAGATGGCCAAGATGATCGCTGGGGTGAGGACCTCTCTGTTGATCTGGAGGCCAGGGAAGTTGGAGCCGAGGACGGCTTGTAGGGGGCCCTCGATGCCGAGCGCGAGGAAGATGCCAGTCCCAGCTCCGAGCCCGCAGAGGATGAGTGACTGTGAGAGAAGGAGCCAGAAGGCTGCGCTCCCGTCGAAGCCGAGCGCCTTCAAGACCCCGACGTCGCGGGTCTGCTCACGGCCCGACATGAGCATCGTGTTGAGGGTCGCGAGCAGGATCGCTATCAAGACCCCCATGCCGATCGTCCCTACAAAGAAAGGGACGTTCCCGACCATACTCACGAACTGCGCGTTGAACTCTCCCTCCGGGGTCGACTGCACTCGCTGTGGTCCGTTCTCAAACAAGCTGTCGATCTCAGCGCCGACACCAGCCTGCGAGTAGCCGTCGGAGAGCAGCACAGAGTAGACGCCGATCCCATCAGCGCCCGTCGTCGCGCCGGCCTCCATGGCCTCTTCCAAGTAGTCCCAGTGGAAGTACATCGTCAGATCATCGATGCTCGCCTCTGCGCCGGCATCGTAGATTCCCGCGATGTCGAACTGCCACTCGGAGCCGTCCAACCTCGGGTAGATCATCCCGACGATCGGGACGCGGTCACCCACAGACCAGCCGTATTTGTTGGCTGTCTCCTTGCCGACGAGACAGGACATTCGAGTGTTCTTGAACTCATCCCAGGAGCCCTCGATGAGCTCAACATTCGAATAGATCGTCTCCATCCGGTCCGCATCGATCGCGAACTGCGCAAACATGTTCGCGGGCTCACGGTAGTAGCCGCCGAACCAAGTCATCTTCATCGTCTCATCCACGCCCTCGACCGTCTCGATCTTGCCTTGATAGGAGATGGGCAGATTGACGAAGAGGCTCACAGCAGACTGCACGACCAAGCGCTTCTTGGACGCGTTCTTCACGCCCTGGTCGAGGGAGACGACGAGCGCTTGCAGGACGCAGAGCAGGAAGAAGGCGACCGTGAGCGAGCCCGCTGTGAGGAGCACCCTGAGTTTGTGACGGAGGAGGTTCCGCCAGATGAGCTTAAGGGGGACCACGAGCGCCTAAGCCCCTTCGCCTTCCTTGGGCTTCACCTCGCGGAAGCCATCGTCAGGGGCGGCTGGAGACTCGTTAATGCGCCCCTTGTCGAGGTGGATGACGCGCTCCGCGCGCTCAGCCGCTCGGGGGTCGTGGGTCACCATCAAGATCGTCTTGCCCAGCTCAGTGTGCAGCCTCCCTAGGAGGTCCAACACCTGACAAGCAGACTCGAAGTCCAAGTCTCCGGTCGGCTCATCAGCCAAGATCACACCCGGGTCAGAGGCGATCGCTCTTGCGATCGCGACGCGTTGCTCTTGTCCACCGGAGAGCTGCCCAGGGCGGTGCTTCGCGCGATCGCCCATACCGAC